>Ga0265797_10000008_pt1 | contig 511233 bp, 445 predicted proteins | sample P2T30metagenome_FD_192433 | JGI IMG/M metagenome (GOLD analysis project Ga0265797, IMG submission 192433) | Plant litter microbial communities from East Loma Ridge, Irvine, California - P2 T30 | ecosystem: Environmental > Terrestrial > Plant litter > Unclassified | place: USA: California...
CATGGGAAACCTGTTTTCTCATCCCATACCGTTACGCTGTGGTAGCCCGGGGATACATTGGTGAATACCGGAGATTCCTGCATTGGGCCGTTATCCAGCTGGTAGGTGTACTCCCCGTTTCCTTCTATGGTTACCGTTATGGTCTGGTTATCGCTAAAGTAGTTGGTTACATAGTACCCCTGGCCTATTGCTGATGCCTGCCCTGATTCGATAACTGTAAAGCCTGCCGATTCATCAGAGACACATTCCAGTGGCCCAGGGCCCGTTACTACTACGGTGTATACGCCGCCTGTTTTGGCGATGTAGCTTCCTGAGTCATCACTGTCACTAAGCAGTACACCGTCTTTGTACCAAAGGTAGGTGTGGCCGTTTGGTACGACACCGCTGTTAAGCTCCAGCTCGCCTTCGCTCTCTCCAAATTCGATACATACCGTATCGCTGCCATCTGCTGTTGTGATAACAGGCTCTGCCCTGCGCTCTACCCTTAGGGTTACCGTAGTGGTGGCACTGCATGGGGTGTCCTGTACCGTATCGCTGTTGGTCACTACGATCCAGATCACCTGGCTCTCCGGGGTCTGGTTGGTATAGTTTTCAGGGTCTTGTATCGGCTGCGGTGCAGGTACTGTAGATGGGTCAATATCGTAATAGCTTACAAGGAATACAGCCGGGTCCTGAGCGCCAAGTACTTCCGGTGCAAGTAGGGTTAAATCCCATCCTGAGGCCCTGCCGTCGTTATCTGCATCGGTATCACATACCGCCGCAGGGTCTGCTACAGGGTTGGCTACCGCCTGCTGCTCTACGATAAGCTCAAGCTCTTTTACGATCCTGCACCCTGTATCGTTGTTTACTACTTCTATGTATACCGTTGCACTGCCTGTTACTACATACCCTGTTATTGGCGTGGCACGTGTGGTAAGGGCTGCATCGCTAAAGTAGCCTATAGTGTAAATGTTGCCTGTATTGCCGCCAAGGGCTGTCTCTACATACTCCTTCAGGTTAAAGGCTGTCGGGGATGCAGGGGTGTCGTTACAGATACCATAGTCGGCAAGGTCGGCTATCGGTGGCAGTGAGTTCACTATTAGTTCAAGCTCCACTACCTGGAAGCACCTCAAATCAGATGGGTTATTGGTATTGGCCTCAACCCTTACCCATACACTGCCACTGGCACTGTTGTGGCTGGTTGGGTCAGGTATCGCATTGGTACCTGCCTGGGCATCCTCTTCTGTGGTATAATAGCTGAACACATAGTTAGTACCGTTGTTGCGGATATCATCCTGTGCAAGGGTCAGGTCAAAGGGCTCACTGCCTACCTCTGTAGTATCCTGGTCGCATACCTCAAGTGGGGTTGGGTTAAAGTTGGGTACAGGTAGCGGAAGCACCCTTATGGTTAGGGTGGTATAGCTAACACACCCTTGGGTGGTGGTTACCCTTACCCAGATCGTTCTTGGGTTTTGGGCTGCTCCATTGCTGTCTGTATTTACATACGCCTTAGGGTCAGCGATTGCCACAGCGGTGCTGTCTGCTTTTGGGTCGGTGGTAAAGTAGTCTACAAGGTAGTCCATGCCTACCCCATCAGGGCCCAGTATCTCATCGTCTTTTTGTGTAAGGTCAAACTCCGCAATACCGTCATTTGGCAATGCCTCGTTACACACGGCAAGGGGTGTTGGGGTTACCAACTGGTGTGGCTTGTTGATATGGATGGTGAAGCTCGTAAGGCTATAGCAGCCTGCGGTATTCTCTACCCTTACCCAGATCACCTGGCCATCCCCGGCAATGTGCCTTGCAGGGCTGGCAATACCGTTACTACCCGCATCGGCATCGGCCTTGGAAAGGTAATAGGTGATGGTTACTTCCACAGGGGCTACTGCTTCTTTTATCTGTGTTTCATATACTGTAAGGTCTGTCCTTAGCGCCCCGTCCTGCCCATTGTTGTCGGTATCATCACAAAGGGTGATATCCTGTAGCTTTGGTGCCTGCGGTGAAGGGGTTACTATAAGGGTAACCGGGAATGGCGTGGTGTTAAAGCAGCCTGTAGTACCACTTACTGCCCTTACCCAAAGGGTTTGTGTGCCCGGGTGGTCATTCCTGTAGTCGGTCGTGTTACCGATCGGGTTGGCCCCCGATAGTGCTTCTTCCGCCGTTAGGTGGAAGGTGATCACAAGGCTCGCATCGCCATTGGCAAGGACCTCTTTTAAGGCTTCAAGGTTAAACTCACCGATACCGTTGCCATCGGTATCACATACCGTTAGATCATCCTGTGAGGGAAGGGTAAGTACCGGCTGCGGCTCTACCCTGATATCAAGGTAGCCAAGCCTAAAACAGCCTGTAGTGGTTACCGTAAAGCGCACATAAAGGCTCTGTACCTGTGAAGTGTTCTCATACGCCTGTGCCTGTTGGTCGGTAAGGGCATTGGTGCCCCCTTGCGCATCGGCAAGGGTGGTATGGAAGGTTACCGCTACACCGTTTAGGTTTTCATCGGTGATGAATTTATCGATGGTAGTGGTAAGGTCAAAGGTCTCTTTGTTGGCCGGCAGTGTGGTATCACACAGCGAGTAGCTGTACTCATTGGTAATAAGCACCGGAAGTGCATTCACCACAAGGCGTACCGGTACGATATAGAAACAGCCTGTGGCTGTATTGGTTACTTTGGCATATACTATAGCTGTTGCCGATGGGTAGTTGCCCGGTGTACCAATAAGGCTGGCAGGTGTAGCTGCAGCGTCGGTGTAATAGTCTACTGTGTACTGCGCAGGGTCTAAGCCTTGCAGTATCTCAGCACTCTGGCTGTTCAGGTTAAAATGGGCTATGCCATCACTATCGCTGGTACCGTCATCACACAGCGCATAAGGCTGCGCAGGGCTGTGGGCATCAGGCCTTGGGTTTACAATCAGCACAAGGGTTACCGTATCATAGCAGTCCGTAAGGTCCGACTGTACCCTTAGGTACAGGGTCTGGGTACCTGCTACTATATTGTCATAGGCCCCGGGCGACGGTATCGCATTTACATTTAGGTCGGCATCGCTTTGGGTCTCAAAGGCGCTTACCGTTACATCGGGAATAGCAGCCTCAATAGCCTGCATGGCTGGTGTAAGGTCAAACCTTGCAAAGCCGTCGTTGTTGTCATCACACTCTGCAATGGGTGCAGGGGTGGTGGCAATAGGGGCAGGGATGACCCGTAAAAGAAGCTCAACCACGGTAGCACATCCTGTAAGGGTATCCTCAACTCTTACATATACAGTCTGATTGTCAGTTCCTTCGAAAGCAGTACTGCTTACAGGTCCCGTTGTGCCACTTAAGGCATCGGCCTGATTATCGTAATAACTTATAGTATAAACGGGATTAAGCGATATCTCATCATCTTTTAACGACAGGTTAAAGGTAGCTCCTGTAAGAGAATCACTGCATTCGACTAATGGGGTTGGTGGGTTGGCTTGAGGAGATACCACATTAAATCGTACCTGACCAACAGCTACACAAGATTGAGCAAGATTGTAACTCACCCTAATGTAGATAATCTGCCCGTTAGTTGCGCTATATCCATCGGCAATAGCATTATCTCCCGTAAGGGCATCAGCTTGTAATACATGGTAGGTAATAGTGTAATTGGCTAAATCAGTGTCCTGAGTCACTGCAAGATCAAATAATGCTAGCGGCTGCAATGCCGGATTTGTTAAATTACCTGCAATACCAGCAATAGTTACAGGTGCAGTGTTGCTACCCTGGGTAGCGCATACTGTATAGTAAAACGGGTTACCTGCAGGGTTTATTATTTGGTTTTGCGTAGTAGTAAGGGTAATAGAAGTTGTTTGGTAACAATCGGTTGCTGTACTATTAAAAATGCGGGCATAGATCGTAGTATCGCCGGAAGTGTAAGTTTCCGGTGTTGTTATTTCTGTGCCTGTTGTACCGGCATCGGCAAGAGCTGACGTAGTGTAATATTTTACATCAAAAACAGCAGGATCCTGATTGCCAAGTATAAGAGGGGTGTTTGCAGTTAAATCAAATAGGGCAGTGCTGCCGATACCACAAGCTTTTAAATTTTCTTTGCCATCAATAACAGGCGAAGCATTTCGTATCGTCTCAAACTCTGTAAAAGAAAAACATCCTGTAAATGTATTGGTAACTTTAGCAATTATAGTTTGCGAATCGAGCGAATGTGTAATAGAAGTAACTGCAGTATCATTATCTAAATCTTCCTGTGAAGCATAATAAGTCACGGCAAAATCTATAGCGCTCTGCCCGTTTAAAATAGAGGTGGTTTGCTGTGTAAGGTCAAAAGTTGTTGGGCCGCCTGTTGTGCATGCAACCATGTCTGCTGGCTGGTTAGCAACGGGTACGGGTAATATCGTTATATCTTTACTAAGATATATAACAGTACTATTGGCATCAATAAAAAAGTCGACTTCAACAGTATAGGTTCCCGGCAAGGCATATGTATGTGTTGCATTAATATCGGCAGAAGTTGTTCCGTCGCCAAAATTCCATTGGGCACTAACTATATTAGCATTTATGGTAACTGAAAGATTGGTTGGGGTCTGGACACATAAATTTTCAACTTCAATATCTTGTTTAAAGAAAGATTGTATAAATGGAGGCAGTCCTAAATCACTGTTCCTGCCTCCCAGAGTTACACCAATATCCTGAAAATTACATGCTGCACCTAAGTTATTAGGTGAATTTATAACGGCAAGGCTGGTTCTGCCGGAGCCGTTTTTTGTAACGTAAATTTTCCCGTCAAGTGCCACTTGTAGAGAAACATACTGACCACCTGCGGCAATAACAGTTCTTGTTGCTTTAATGGCTTCTAATGTTCCTGGTGTAATATCATACTGAAATATATCATTTGAAAATGTGGTAAAATAAACCCGCTTACTATCGGGAGAAAATTCAACCCCATAACCTGCATCTGTGCTGCTTAGTTTCATCGGGTTTGAAACCACGCCCGTTGCATTACTAAAATCAAACAATTCAAAGTCTGTAACTACATTTTGTTTGGCAGAGGCCAGTTTTTTTCCATCCGGAGATGCTTTTAAATAGCCTATTGCAGAAGATCCTCCAATACCTACAAACGATCCTGTAGCACTAATTACAGGTGTTGGGTTAAGCCCCAAAGGAGAAACTAAAAATGCGATAAATCTATTACTGTCCATCCTGTGGCTTATAACCCATATGCTTTCACCATCGGCATGCCTAACAGCCGTAACTTTTTCGGCAACCAGATTAGGATTATCAAGGCGAATATTTTTCTCTGATGTAACACCGCCAAGTCCGCCATCAAGTGTCATATCTACTACGGAATAGTTAAATCCGGCGTTTCCTGCCTCTGCAGGTACAGTGAAAATATAATATTTATTTATATTTCCTGGGGCAGGCACAATCATGGCCGATTGCGTACTTGAATTATGGCCTAGTAAATCTGTACCATTCATCATTACCCCGTGATTACGGTTATAAACGGTAGTGCCATCAGAATAAAATTGTAGTGCCCCATCTCCTGTAGAGATCGTAGCACAGCCTTCTTTTGTAACCAATTGACCATCTAAAAGAGGTGTTGGCGGTGAAGTATTAAAGCTTAATCCTGCATTTATTCCAAAATACCAATTGGCTGCTTCTTTTTGGGCGAATGCTCCACAAGAGCATAGTACCGCTAAAAAGCAAAGGTAAATGCGGAATCGTTCAACATTTTTTGTAACTGATTTCATAGCTTTTTTTATCAATTATATAACGCATAAACCTGGACTGATAAATCAATCCAGGCTGCTTCCTAAAACCTACTGCAATTGCTCCCTGTAAACAAGGAACCATTTCTTTGTTATACCTGCCCGTTTTATACGGCAGTTTAAAGCAATACTATTGGGTGTATTGTTTTATATGTCTTATTATAACAGTATTAATTCTCCCTGTTAATGTAAATCCATCCTGTTTTGCTTTCACCATTTTTGCGCTCTATCATATAGAAATAGGTGCCGGTAGGTAATTCTTTTCCGTTACTCTGTTGCCCTTCCCACTGGTTGGTATAGTTTGCCAGGCTGTATACTTCTTTACCATATCGGTTAAGGATAATAAGCTTAGCTACTTCAAGGTTTGTAAGGTCAAAGTTGTCATTTTTAGTATCACCATTCGGCGATATACCTTTTTGGATATCACAATCTCTTGTCAGAGTAATACCTGCTAAAGCAAAGCATCCCGAAGCATTTTCTGCACGTACATATGTAATACCGTTGGCCGTATCTGGGCTGTACTCTTCAGGATTAGAAATTGTATTATTTGCTGTAGCAGCATCAGCTTCGGAGGTGTAGAATGTATAGGTAATACCCGATTCCGCTTCAATAGCATCATTAAGGTTGAAAGGCGAACATCCTGCAATGGCTAGATCTGACGGAAGTACAACGCCTGCCGATTTATTGATGGTAACTTCGAATACGTTAATACAGTTTGTATTTATTCCGCGTACGCGTACGTATAGCAGCTGTCCGTCATTGGCAATACCAAAGTCAGCTGCATCAGCTATTGCATTTGTTTGTGCTAAAGCATCATCCTGGCTGTTATAGTAGGTTACTTCTACGGTATTTGCAGGAACACCAAGTTGAGAAACAACATTGGTAAGATTTACAGTTTCACATCCTTCTACCGCTAAAGCTGCCGGAGGTGTAATACCAGGATTAAGATTTACCGTTACCGCAGCGGTACTAATACAGTTTGTAGCAGTTTGTACAATGCGAATGTAAACTGTAGCTGTAGTACCTGTTAAAGTATAATCAGTACCATCTATACCACCGGTTCCCGCGATAGCATCAGCTTCATTGTCGTAGTAGGTTACAATGACATCTGTTGCAGGTACTCCAAGTTGATTTGTTACTGATGTAAGGTTTATAGGAGAACATCCAACTACTTCAAGCGGAGCAGGAGGTGTAATGCCGGGGTTCAGGTTTACTGTTACCGGTGCAGTACTGATACAATTTGTTGACGTTTGTACGATACGAATATAGACCGTAGCTGTCTGGCCTGTCAAAGTATAAGCCGTTCCGTCAATAGCGTCAGTTCCTGCTATAGCATCAGCTTCGTTAGCATAATACGTTACTGTAACATCTGTAGCAGGTACGCCTAGCTGCGTTGTTACAGACGTAAGGTTGATAGGAGAACATCCAACTACTTCAAGCGGAGCAGGAGGTGTAATGCCGGGGTTCAGGTTTACTGTTACGGGAGCAGTGCTTATACAGTTTGTTGACGTTTGTACGATACGAATATAAACCGTAGCTGTTTGTCCTGTCAAAGTGTAAGCCGTTCCGTCGATAGCGTCGGTTCCTGCTATAGCATCAGTTTCATTGTCGTAGTAGGTTACAATGACATCTGTTGCAGGTACTCCAAGTTGATTTGTTACAGAAGTAAGGTTGATAGGTGAACATCCAACTACTTCAAGCGGGGCAGGAGGCGTGATTCCAGGATTCAGGTTTACAGTTACGGGAGCAGTGCTTATACAGTTTGTAGAAGTTTGTACAATGCGAATGTAAACCGTAGCTGTAGTGCCTGTTAAAGTATAAGCCGTTCCGTCTATAGGGTCGGTTCCTGCTATAGCATCAGCTTCATTAGCATAATACGTTACCGTAACATCTGTAGCGGGTACGCCTAGCTGCGTTGTTACAGATGTAAGGTTGATAGGTGAACATCCAACTACCTCAAGTGGAGCGGGAGGTGTAACACCCGGGTTAAGGTTTACCGTTACCGGTAAATAGGTAATACATCCTGTAGCTGTTTGTGTTACGGCAATATATATTCCAGCAGTTTGTCCCACAAGCGTATAAGCTTCCGGAGCTGTTATTTCATTGGTATCCTGTTCTGCATCTGCCAGGGTAGGATAGTATTTTAGTGTTACATCTGTTACGGGTACTCCTAAGTAGTCGTTAACCTGTGTAAGGTTTATTGGTGAACAACCTATAGCTTCCAGTGGAGCAGTGGGCACTATAGGACCAACAATTACAAGATCAAAATTTGTTACTGCGTGACATCCTGTTACATTGTTTGTTACCCTTGCATAGATAGTTTCTCCCTGAGACGGGTAAGCTGTAAGGTCTCCTGTAATTACGGCATCGCCGGCATCGGCATCAGCCTGGGTGTTGTGGTACGTTACTGTAAAGTCTGCTTCATCCTGTATTCCAAGAATTGCAGCATTTTGCGCAGAAAGATCAAAATTGTAAGTACCTGTGCTTTGCGGGTCGCAACCGTTAACATCGGCAGGCGCTGTAGCTGTAGGCAGTTCTCTGATCACAACCTGGTTTGTGGCTGTTTGTGTACCGCCGTTACTGGTAATAGTAGCTGTTACTGTATAAGTTCCAACAGCGCTATATACGTGTGTAGGCAATAAATCTGTAGATGCATTGTCGGTACTTGCCGTGTCTCCAAAATCCCATGTTATGGCAGTTACACCGGGAATACGGATAAGCGAAAAGGCTGTAGCATCACCTATACAAGTATTTTCGAATAAAATACCCGATTCAAAATACGTTTGTATAAAGTTAGGAAAAGCCTGTGTTGATGTAGCTGATACCGGACTTGAATTCTGATATGAAAACCCTGCTGCTACACCTGCATTATTAGGATACTGGATTACGCTATGATAATCCCTGTTATTGTGCGCCATATAAATTTTGCCATCAGGCCCTGCCTGCAAACCGTAAAAAGTTTCCAGAAACTCTACTTCTCCCAGAATAACTTCGGTATCTCTAATTTCCTGATCGCTGCCTGCTGTAAGATCATACTGGTATAACCTTGAGCGGGATTCTATTTCTGTTACATAAATTAGTTTGCTGTTTGGCGAAAATTCCAGACCCCAAACACTCGAAAAAGAAGAAAACCTGTCAGCAATAGAAAGTATCGGGCCTGTTATAGCACCGGTTGTATTATTAAAATTGAAAACTTCAAATACATTCGGACCAACACTACCCTGGCTGTGAACCAATGCTATTTTAGATCCGTCCGGCGAAATTTTCATCTGTCCATCTTTAAACTGATGGAAAGCCTGACCCAGTTTACTTACAACAGGTGTAGTTATAATGCCTGTTTCCGTAACAAGAAAAGCTACAAACTCATCATTTTCCGCCGGAATGGTGTTGTTTGCCTTATGCCCAACAACCCATACCTGTTTTTCATCGGCGTGGTATACTGCAGATAGCTTTTCGGCTACTCCTTTGGGTTGTAATGTTTTTTTCTTTTGTCCGCTAACTACGGCACCAAGTCCGTTATCAAGGGTAATATCTACTATAGAATAAAATATACCGCCATTACTGTTGCTTTTGGCTACAGTAAACACATAATATAAATTTGGGTTACCGGGGTCTTTCACAATAAGGCCACTTTGTGTAGCTTGTGCACCACCATTTGTTATACCCGTACCATTAACCATAGTAACATGGTTTTTATTCCAAATCTGCTGCCCGTCCGTATAAAACAGAAGTTGACCGTTAGCATCTGATACTGTTCCTCCACCTTTGTCTCCATACGATACACCATCTACAGAAACTGCCGGCGGTGTTGTAGCAAAATCGAACGCTTTTGGCCTCCCCATATACCAGCGGTATGCTTCTTTACCTGTCCATAGTCCGCTCTGAAACTGGGCATGCAGAACTTGCCCGCCTAACAGCATGCACAATCCGCATAATTTGATTAGTAAAAGTTTTTTCATAAAATGTAGTTAGTTTTGAGTTTGCCGCCAAGAAGGCCAAATACCTTTTGTTTGTTCAACAAATATTAATATATAATTAACCCTTCGTTAAAAAAGCCGCGGAAAAAACAAGACAAACGTTTGGTAATAATAAGACAAGTGTAATTTTATTATCCCTAATGGATTGATAATAAAATTATTATACTGTTTTGTTTTGTAATAACATGAGTAGATACTATTTAAATATGAATTTTAAGATTTAAATAGATTTCAAGAGGAATCTGAATTAAGAAATAGCTAACAGATAATCAAAAAGTGATTCATCCGAACTTAGGTTCATTTTTTGTAATAATCGTTTTTCTCTCCTTCTGCACGCATCTGGTGTAATGTTAAAAACCATAGAAAGTTCTTTCGCATCCAGGTTCATGTACACATAACAGATAAAGCGAATATCTTTTGCAGTAAGGTTTGGGTGTTTTTCTTTAAGGGTACTTAAAAAAGCTGGATTAACCATTTCGAAATAGGCAATAAAATCATCCCATTCGCTATCGGTTTTAATGTAATTTTTAAGTGCAGCCATTCCCTTAGAAACATCTTTGCTCTTGGTTATCTCCGGAATTTCAGACAGCGAATTGATAACTTCCTGTATAAGTTCGTTACGACCGGAAAGGTAAAGTGCCTTCGCGCTTAGTTTTCTGTTCTTTTCTGCAATGCTGTTATTGAGGTTTTCCAGTTCCAGGGTATAAATCTTTTGCTGATTTTCGGCAATAATTTTTTCCTGTTTCTGCTTAATGATCCTGCCTTTTTGAGATCTGTAAATAAAGAAGAATAACAACAGTCCAAAAATAATGAGTATGATAAAGATGTTACGCTCGGCAACCTGTTTTTCTCTATTGATCTTTAATTCATTCTGGTATTCCTGAACTTTCGATTTTATCTTATTTATTTCGAAAAAGCCTTTGTCCTTAAGGCCTGCAGCCGAATCTTTTGTGGCGATTACCGAATCTTTATATTGAAACGCAGCGCCAAAATCTTTTTTCTGAATGTATAATTGCGAAAGCTGGTTGTATAAATCCATCCTTCCCTGAAGCTTTGGTGTATATTTTACACCCTGTTTTGCAAAAGCAATAGCTCGGTCTATATCATTTTGCTTTGCATAAATGCGTGTAAGAAGTTCAATAACATAAGGGTAGGCGTCGTTGTCCTTTTCCGGGCCTATTTCTATAAGAAGTTTTTCGAGTATGTTTTTAGCTTCGGCTATATTGCCTTCCAGTAAAAAGGTCTCAGCATAATTTAGCTTCCAAAACCTGTAGAAGGCGGTAGGCATATGCATATCTTTTACATCAACAAGGTATTGCCTGGCCTCTTTAAAATCGCCAAGTTTATTATAATTGTCGGCCATATTGATAGCCAAAAATAACCTGCTTTGCCCTGATTGTTTACTCTTATCTTCAGAATAGGCCTTCTTGTAATATTTTATTGCATTCTTATAATCTTTCTTGTAGCCGTAAACATTGCCAATGTTGTTAATAGCTATAGATGCTTTTTTACGATCGTCTTTCGCAATGTTCAGTGCCAGGAAATAGTATCCGAGTGCTTCTTCATAATTAGAGAGGTTAACATACATAACCCCTATATTTAGTTCTATATAAAAAAGTTTGTCGTTTAGTTGCTTGTTTTGGGCAATTACTTCTGCCTGTGTATAATACTCTAGCGCTTTTACATAATTTCCGGCTAGATTTTCCTTTTCACCTTTATCCATTAACCGTTGGCACTCCTCTTCCGTATTAATGTGCTCAGAAGCAGCAGCAAAAAGGCAGGAAGTAAAAAAAGCAATAATAAAGAATAGCTTTTTTAGATGGTTAACTTTAATCATGAGGATCTAATAGTTTTATGCCGCGAATAATAGTAAGTAGGCAAATATAGTAAACCCCTTTATAAGAATACTACTCTTTTTTGTTAAGTATTTGGCATTTCGGCAGGCTGGGCTATTAGGCTTTTCTATAAAAAAACCATCCGTTGTAGCGGATGGTTCTGAATATTTTAAAGGAAAGAATTTTATAAAAGCTGCATATCCTGAGTTTCTCCCTGAGACGCTTTTCTTACGTTAATTACCGTACCGGTTTCATCTATTACAAAAGCAACAAATTCAATTTTTGAAGCGTTTTCTACAGATTGTGGTACAGGTACATTAAACGATTTTGTGTACGTATTTGAAAATACAGTCTGATCGGCTGCGATATCTTCACCTAATATCGGCGTAAGGCAGGCTCGTAATACATGGTTGTGCTCAAAGTCTACCAGAAGTTTCTTGCCTTCATAGTACGAAGTGTAATTATGCTGATCATGAATAAGTCCATTTTCAAGTACATACACTACCAGTTTAATGTTGTTGGCAAAGTTTTTACCAAACGTTACGTTTACATCAAGGTTAATATTTCCGTTATTTCCTTTAGATTCCATAGAAAGTCCCAACTTAGGATTAACACCCTGTGTAAGGGCGATAATCTGGTCTATCTTGTCCGGTTCAGGAAATTCCCATTGTATGGTCCTGTTTAGAAAACCTTTAGGGTAGCCTTGTGCGCTAAGTGTTTTTTCAAGCTCTGAAGAATCATAAGTATACGGGTCATAACCGGTATCAGACGGATTTTTACCGGGTCCATGTAAAGCAACTGCAACCGTGTTTTCGGTTTGGCTATGTACTTTTTCAATACCATAAGCCACCCTTGGACACCATCCGCACCAGACACCTGTATAATCTTCTATCAGGACATTTTTCCTAAAGTTTATTTCTGTACCATCATGAAAATAGATCAATGACGGAACCGATTCAATAGAAAAATACACAGCCTTAACAATATAACTTCCGGCCTTTTCAGATGTAAAAGACTTATCTTCTACAAGTACGTCGTCTACATATATGGCTGCGTCTTCAGTAACGTCGTTACCGTTGCTGTCTGTTACCTTAAAGGTTATTGTAGACCCCATTTTTTTTACCGAGCTATCTGCCGTCAGACTTATGTTTTCCTGAGATTTCAGTATTTCATAGTCAGAGGAGCAACCCAGAGCAACTAAAAGAGTTGCCGCTATCAGGATAAAAATCTTTTTCATTGTAATTCTTAATCATTGCTGTTGTATCCTTTTGTACGGAATACTAACTGCGGCTATTAGTTCTTAACGATCTTAATTTGAGCTGTTTTGTTTTCTGCATTTGTGAATTTTGCAAAGTAAATTCCCGATGCAGTACCAGATACATCTACCGACTGAGAACCGCTAATGATAGCTGCTTTTTTTACAGACTGTCCGTTAATGTTAATTAGTTCTACAGTTCCGTTTTGTGTAGCGTTAATGTCAAGTGTGTTTTTAATTACAGTGCTATTTAGGCTAATTCCCATTTTTTGTAAAAGTGCAAAATCACTCAGGCCTGCTGTAGCATCATACACATACGTAAATGTAATAAGTGGTTCTCCTACCTGTGCGCCAGTGCCATCTATCTTAATAATTCCCAATTTGTATTTTACTGCTTGTCCCGGTATATCACCTGCGTAATTATTAAAGAAATAATCTTGAAGGTCACTTGCTCCTCCTGCTGCCAATGCCGTACCTGTGTTTCCTGGAGGCGCAACTTGTCCTACCGGAGCACTAAAGTAGCATTGCTGTCCAAAGCAAAACTGAACGTTTTTTCCCTCGCTATTATTTTCGATGCTAATCATCTTCAATTTAATATTAATTGGGCTTTCTGATACGTTATATACTCTTAAATGAAGTTTCGCAGCCTCACCCTCGCTTCCATTTAGCACTGTGTAAGGGTATGATTGACCGTCGACAAGTTTTTGTTCTCCATTGTATACTTCAACCACCTGAGCTTGTGTTAAAGCAGTTAAAAATAAAGCAGTTGCAAGAATAATCTTTTTCATTTTTTTTAAATTTAATAGTGTAATGTGTTTTATTAAAAAGGCTATCAGTAACCGGTAACCCGTTTACTGATAGATAAATTTTATTGCGGATTTAAACCTGCTTGAAATTATTTGATGATAAGTTTTTCAACTCTTTCGCCAGATTCTCCTTTAATTTTAGCAATGTACATACCTGATTGTAATGCACTAAGATTAATAGAGCCACCGTTTTCAATTCCTTTTGCAGTATGAACTGTTTTGCCTGTAATATCTAAAACTACTACGTCAATAGTTTCCTCTGTTGTAAAGTTGAATACTCCAGTTGAAGGGTTTGGATACACAGCAAATGTTGAAGCTTCAAATTTCTCGTTATCAAGTAATCCGTTTGTTTTGAAGGTAGCATCCTGCCATAGTTGCTGTCCAAAAGAAGAACCGTCGTGAGAAAATAGAGTAACACCATTAGATTCTATTTTAACGCCATGAGGCACTTCCGGACCTGATTGGTTATAATTCCATCCGTCGCCGTAAGCATCTTGTAGTACAACACCATAACATTCGTTTGCATTAAGCGTTGTGTAATAAGTAAATGTTTTCTCCCTGTTTGCTGCTATTGCCGGATAACTAGGAGTCTGGTATGCAACTTTGGCTACATCGCCATCATAATAGATGATATAAAGTGCAATTTCTTCAGGATATTCGTCTGTGTTAAGGGTGATTTTCACATTATTATATGACTCTACTGATGCTAAAGGCGATATATTAAATTCTTCTGAGGTATTAAACTCAGGGAATGTTGTAACCGGTGCACCATCATTTATATTTAAAAGAGTAACTTTATAATCAGCGTTAGCTTCTCCCTGTACATCGTCAAATGTTATTTTAACTGTTTGGAAACCTTTCGCGTTAAGGTCGCTAAAAGTTTGTGTAGCTACAACTTCACCATCTTTTGTAAGTTGAGCCTGCACACTTGAAAGTGCATGTCCGTAGCTTTCCACGTATGCAGATACAGGTGCTTCAGCATCACAATATCTAAGATCCTGAGTTGTTACTTTTGCCCAATGGTCAAGTCCTTCTATAGCGCCACAAGCGGTAGTCATAGATTCTGTAAGTTGCGCAGGTGTTCCTCTCTCTATTTCTTTGGCTATTCCGGGTTGTCCTGGTACACCGCTTGGGCATATTGCAAACATTGTTGGAAATCCTGGAATATCATATTGTTCAGCTACCTGATCATTGTTTATAATTAGATAAGGGGTATCTTCAGTCCAGTCGCCAAGAGGCATAGGAGGTGCAGGAACACCGGCAGGTAATCCGGTTACAGGGGTAGGTATTCCTTTAATGTGGTCTACCGGGGTTCTCCAGTCGGCTTCAATATATACAATTACTACTTCATCACTTCCATTTTTTCCAAACGCATTATAAATGTCCGTTAGGTAATGAGTGTTGTGAAAAGACCAACATGGTCCACACCATGCAGCAGACATGTAAGCAACTACAGTTTTTCCCTGGTCCAGGTAAGCCTGAAGTGATACTTCTTCTCCGGTAAGTACATCTGTTCCCGTAAAGTTTGGAGCCGCAACATTGTCAATTTGTGCATTTACATAAATGCTTCCAAGAAGCATCATGCCCATAAGTAATTTTTTCTTCATAGTTAGTAGGTATAATGTTATTCGGTTAAAATCTTTAAACTCTAAATACGTTAAGATTAAGTGTTTAAATTTTTCCGAAATTATGTAAAAAAATGACACTATGAAATTTTTTTTCAAAAATCGTTACCAAATGTGTTGTTTTTCGATAAAATGCCTGATAATTCTACTATTCCGATAGACTTTAGTGCGAAAATTTGATGTTTTTTGACTTTTTATGCTGTATTTTTTATTTTTTAACGGATACATTCTTAATTGCTGTTAAAATTTTTTTAATATTGCCCACGCAACTTAAAAGTTAGTCAATAAAATTTCCAAACATGAAAAAATTAGTAGTGCTGTTTTTATTTCTTTCAGCTTCATTGTATGCCCAAAAAGAGATGCCATCTGTATCGATTAAGTCGGTAGACAACAAATCGTTTAATGTAAAAAGTGATTTCGCCGAAAAAGACAAACTTTATGTTTTTTCATTTTGGGCTACATGGTGTGTTCCATGCATTAATGAACTTGATGCCATTAACGATAACTATTCAAAATGGACAAAAGAGCTTAATATGGAGGTTGTGGCTGTTTCTATTGACGATTCACGTACTCAGAAAAGAGTAAAGCCTTTACTTAATGGTAAAAAATGGCCATACACAGTATTGCTTGATACTAACCAGGATCTTAAAAGAGCGCTTTCTGTTGCTAACGTACCTTATACAGTAGTAGTTAAGAACAAAAAAATAGTTTACATACACAATGGTTACAGCCAGGGTGCCGAAAAAGAGCTTTATAACAAACTGAAGTCGCTATAGATTGATGAAAAAATTACTTTTGTTGCTGTTGTCATTTGCAGCCGGTTCGGCATATGCTCAGGAAAATGATACTATTGAAAAGAAAGATTACGGCAAAATTTACGGTGGTTTCGAATCTAATGCCCAATGGTATTTAAATGATAAAGGGCGTAACCTTCAGCATCCCGAAGATCCGGTGCGTTCTAACAACTACTTGCTTGTTAACTATCAGCTAAAAGGATTTTCTGCAGGAGTGCAGGTAGAATCGTATGAGCCAAATGCATTATTAAATTATAACCCCGGTTTTAAAGGAACAGACCTCGGAACCTACTACGCTGCTTATAAAACAGGTAAATTTGAATTTACTGCCGGATATTTTTACGAACAATTTGGTAGTGGTATGCTGCTTCGTGCATGGGAAGACAGGGCACTGGGCATAAATACTGCATTAAGGGGTGGACGCATTATATTTCGCCCCAGCGATAATGTAAGGCTTACAGCACTTTACGGCAGGCAGCGAAGTGGTTTTGGTGTTGCAGCCGGCGATATTTATGGATTTGACTCTGATTTTAACCTAAGTAACTTATTTAAGTTTGAAGTTAGCGATCTTTCTTTTGGTGCAAGCTACGTAGGTCGTTATGAAAAAATAGAATTGCCCGATCCTACTTTTGATGCCCTTACAAATGCTTTTTCCGGAAGGCTGAATTTTATTCATGATGCATTTTATGCCTCTGCAGAATACAGCTATAAAGACAAGGACGGAGTATTAGGTACGCAAAATAATCTGACCAATACCTTCGTGAAGTCCGGAAATGCAGTATTGCTTAACTTTGGATATTCTAAGTCAGGACTGGGTATAGATGCAACCCTTAGAAGAATGGAAAACATGAAATACCTTTCAGAAAGGGTGCCAACTTCTACAGGCGATTTATTAACTACCAGCCTTAATTTTAACGATAAGGTACTAAATTTTACACCGGCGTTAACTAAACAGCATCACTCTAACCTTGCAAACATTTATGTTTTCCAGGCGCAGAGTAAGGTAGACTATGTAGATCCTACAATAATGAAAGCGGGAGAGACAGGTGGCCAGATCGATGTTTTTTATGATTTCGCAAAAGGAACTGCAGTTGGAGGTAAGTACGGAACCAAAGTAGCGGTTAATATGTCCAGCTGGTATAACCTTCCGGGGTCATACAGATCGGTTCCGGCAGATTATAGTACAGACTTTTTTGGTGTTGGCGAAAAATACTTCTCGGATTATAACATCGAAATTAAAAAGAGGCTCTCTGACAGCTGGCTTACCGGGTTTTACTACATCAACCAATATTATAATAAAAAATGGCTTGAAGGTGGTGAGATCGTTAAAACCAACATAGTTACCGGAGAGGCTACTTATAACTTTACCGAAAATAAATCCATTAGAATAGAGGCAGAGCATATGTGGGCTGATGCCGATAAGAAAAACTGGGCGGGAGGTACTGTCGAACTTAACCTGAACGACAAATATTCGTTCTATGTATGGGACATTTATAATTACGGTAACGACGATAGCAGCCAGCAAACGCATTACTACAATGTAGGTGGTGCTTACCGTGTAGGTGCTACGCGTATCGCTGCCAACTACGGAAGACAGCGTGGCGGGCTTGTATGTGTGGGCGGTGTATGCCGTTTTGTGCCCGAGAGTACCGGTTTTACGCTAGCTATTAGTACAGCATTCTAAATATACTACATAAACTATCCTGCAAACCCCAATGATCATATCATTGGGGTTTGCTTATTTAAAAAAAGAAACAAACTTATATAGTCTTTTTGACTATAAGTTGCTTCTGCGAAAAAACTTCTTTATTTTTAGCATCTGATAACAAACTTACCAATGGAAAACCAATCTGAAATTATACGCTGGGGGATTATAGGCTGTGGCGATGTTACCGAACGCAAAAGCGGACCTGCCTACCAAAAAACCGAAGGTTTTGCTTTACATGCCGTTATGCGCCGCGATGCCGAAAAAGCTAAAGATTATGCAGAAAGGCATAACGTACCTAAATACTACGCAGATGCTGATGCGTTAATAAACGATCCTGAAATTGATGCTGTATATATTGCTACGCCGCCTGATAGCCATAAGCTGTATGCGCTAAAAGTGGCCGAAGCAGGTAAGCCTTGCTGTATAGAAAAACCTATGGCGCCATCCTATCAGGAATGCCTTGATATTTGTGCTGCTTTTGAGGCTAAGGGTTTGCCGTTGTTTGTAGCGTATTACCGCCGCTCATTACCACGCTTTCTAAAGATAAAATCATGGATTGATGAAGGCAGGATTGGCGACGTACGACACATAAATTGGTATCTTAGTAAAACACCTTCGCCGGTAGATATCTCGGGAGAATACAACTGGCGTACTGATGCTAAAATTGCTGCCGGGGGCTACTTTGAAGACCTTGCCAGCCATGGGCTGGACTTCTTTACTTTCCTTTTTGGGAATGTAAAAGAAGTATCGGGAACTTCGCTTAACCAGCAGGGATTGTATTCTGCTAAAGATGCCCTTGCGGCATCATGGCAGCACGAATCGGGTGTAACGGGTACCGGAAGCTGGAATTTTGGAAGTTTTGAAAGAGCCGACAGGGTAGAAATTATTGGCAGTAAGGGTAAAATTGAATTCGCCGTTTTCGAAGATGTGCCGCTTGTACTTACAACTGCAGATAACAGGGAGGAACTGAGTATTGAACATCCTGAAAACATACAACTGTACCACGTTAAGAATATGCAGCAACACCTGGCAGGCAAGGGTCAGCATCCGTCATTAGGGCACAGCGGAGCACATACCAACTGGATACTGGACAGTATTTCCGGGATACTATAGAACAAAAAAAAAGGCTTCCCCAACAGAAGCCTTTTTTGTAGAACAAACCTAACCTTTTGCTGTTACCTTGCGGCAACAGTCTCAACAAACATTTTGTTATTGTACTTCATTACAAATGTGAATTTCTCAGCCTTAGTTTTGTTAATGTCAAAACGTTTTGCAAGATTAGCTTCACCTGTAAAGGTCTCGTTGTATAGTTCAACGTTATTTTCGTCATATAATTTAATTTCTACCGGCGTGTTAGCAACATCTTTAATGTTAACTGTAACAAATCCGCCTTTAGAAGTAAGTACCGGTTTTAATACCTGAGCAATTGCTTTTTGAGAAACTACCGCTGTTTTAGCATCAATAGTAATTTCGTAACGCGAAACTTTGGCGCCGTTTTCTGCTTCAAGGAAGTAGCTTCCTGCAGGAAATGCATTCAGGTCATAAGTTCTGCTTATTTTACCATCTTTAGCTTTAATGTTTTCTTCAAAAAGTACTTCACCATCTCTTTTTGAGATAGATACGTGTGCTTTTGTATTATTAATCGAAAAATTGATCATTTTTCCAAGACCGCTCTTTACACTTACAGTAAAATCTGCATCATTTGCTCTTGCACCAAACGCAGTTAAAAACACTACAAGGGCTAAACCTAATTTCACTACATTTTTCATACTATTCTATTTTTTGCGGGTTAACAAATTTCTATGGTGCTAAATTATATATAACCTCTAATAGTATGTAATCCTATATTTTCTAATATGTATGCTATATTAACATTTCGAAAACGATATAGGTTATTTTAATGTAAATATTGGCTATTTTGCATAACTTTGGTAATAGAAATCATCATTAAAAAATGAAAAATCTAAATGCAACGTACGAAGTTATTGAACCTTCTTTTGGGAGTTCTTTTGCCTATTCTAAATATGTACAAAATGCTAACATTAAGGCTCACGTGTGGCATTACCACCCCGAAGTTGAACTTGTCTTTGTGAATGGTGGTACAGGCAAGCGTCAGATTGGGAGTCATATATCCTATTATACAGATGGCGACCTTATACTTATAGGCAGTAATTTACCTCATTGCGGATTTACCGATGACCATACAGGTAATAAAAACGAAACGGTAATTCAAATGAAGCCCGACTTTCTGGGAGAAGTGTTTCTGGCACTCCCAGAAACTAAGAGTATCCTGCAATTGTTTGAAAGGGCAAAAGGGGGTATAGCCTTTGGTGAAGAAACAAAAGCTCTTTTAGGTGAAAAGCTGGAAGCTATGTCAGAGCAGACTCCTTTGGAACGATTGTTAACCGTTATCACTGTACTAAAACAACTCGAAAAAGCAAACGATTATAAGATATTAAACGCAGAGGGTTTTGCCCTGGAAACACAATTACAGGATAACGACCGTATTAATATGGTGTTTAATTACGTGAAAGATAATTTCAGGGAACCGATAGAACTGGAAGATATGGCGAATATGGCAAGTATGACGGTGCCATCGTTTTGCCGTTATTTTAAAAAGGTGACCAATAAGACATTTACAAAGTTTGTAAACGAATACCGTATTGTGCATGCGTGCAAGCTACTTGCGGAAAAGCAAATTAGTATTGCCGATGTATCTTACGAAAGCGGCTTTAATAACTTCAGCCATTTCAATAAATCGTTCAGGGAGTTCACGGGTAAGAGTGCTTCGGCCTATCGTAATGAGCTTAAAGCAGTAGTGCAATAGTTATACAACTTCTATCCCTAAATTTTTATATGCTTTTAACGATGCGTGATCGGGATCTGCTTCGGTGATAATCACGTCGGCATCGGTAACCGGACAAACGTAAAAAGATTCTACCGTATTGGTTTTTTCGAGAGTAGATAAAGCGATGGTTTTCTCGGCACGGTCTATCATGATTTTATTTATCTGCGCATCTTCATAGATCATAGATGTTATGCCCATAGTGTGGTGAAGGCTGCAAATTCCCAGAATACAAATATCGGCACGTACATTCTTAAAGGTATCTATCGTTTCCTGTCCCATAGTGGTGAATGCAGTTTTGTGCAATCTTCCGCCTGCAAAAATAACTTCGGCATTAGGGTGGTCTTCCAAAACGTTCACTACAGGGAAGCTATTCGTCACTACCGTAATCTTAAGTTCTTTTGGCAATACAGCTGCGAGTGCTACTACCGATGTTCCTCCGTCAAAAAATACTACCTGTCCGTCTTTTAAAAATTGAATCGCTTTATGGGCTACCGTTATTTTATGCGGTTGATTATATTTTTCCCTGTCCCTGTAATGCTGCGGAATGGGGGAGTGTGCTATCGCTCCGCCGCGTACTGCTTTTAGCAAGCCTTGGGTATCGAGCTCTTTAATATCACGGCGCACGGTATCTTCCGATACATTAAGCAGGCTGCTTAACTGATCCAGCCTTACCTTATTATCTTTCTCCAGTGTATCTATTATTACCTGTAGTCGTTCTTCCTTTACCATTTTAACTGCAATATATTGCAAATATAACAATTTGTTTGCAAATATTTAGTGCAATAATTCGCAACATATTGCAAAGTTCTGTAATTTTGTTGCAAAATATAGCAAATATGAGAAAAACAATTGCCATTGATATGGACGGCGTATTAGCCGATGTAGAAGACCAGATACTAAACTGGTATAAAGAAGAAACGGGTATTATCATGACCAGGCAGGACATGAAAGGCAAGCAGGAAGAAGAGCTTTTTCCCGACAGGACGATACTAAGAAAAATATTAAACAAACCGGGATTTTTCAGGACACTGCCTGTAATGGACGGCGCAAAAGAAGCCGTTGCGAAACTAATGGAAGAGTATGATATATATATAGTGTCGGCTGCGATGGAATTTCCGTTATCATTGTTTGAAAAACGTGAATGGCTAACAGAGCATTTTCCTGCAATAAGCTGGAAGAACATCGTTTTCTGTGGTGATAAGAGCATTATAGATACCGATTACCTTATTGATGACCACTGCAAGAACCTTGATTTCTGTAAAGGCAAACCATTAATGTTTACCGCATTTCATAATGTAGATAAAGACCATCACCAAAGGATAAGTCAATGGAATGAGGTTGTAGCACTTTTAAAAACGCTGGAAGAGGTAGAGGCATAATTCGCCAAAATAAAAAACCTTCAGGGTCACAGGGAGCCTGAAGGTTGTGGGCTGTAATTATTTCAATTCTAATTTAATAACAAAAGCCTTTTCATCTATTATTTTGGATGGTGTTTTTAAATGTGCACCTATTGCATCTTGTGTAAAGACGGTATTTTCGTTACTACCCAGTATCGACACCCTTTTTACTTTAGGCGCTTTTTTATCTGCTGTACCTAAAGCCGATAATGTTATTGCAACATTCTCGCCTGGCCAGCCAAGTAGTATAGCATAAACTGTATTGCCTTTTCGGGTGTAGCGGATATCCTGTGCACCATAGGTTATTTTGTCCAGGAACATTCCTGCTTTTTCCTGTTTGGTTGGGCCTTCGCCAAAAACCTTAAACGGACGTGTACCATAAATAGCCTCACCATTTACATCAAGCCATTTGCCTATCTCTAATAATATGTCCTGCTGATTTTGCGGAATAATTCCGTTTGCCATTGGCGATACATTAAGCATCAAAGCACCGTTTTTACTGACAATGTCGGCAAGCAGGTCAACAATATCATTGGCCGATTTTAGCCCCAGATCATTCGTATAGCTCCAGCTGCCAACAGAAACAGTTTCATCGGTAAGCCAGAATTCTTTGGTAATGGCATTTTGACGGCCTTTTTCAAAATCTTCCACACTAACAGATTTTGGCAATTCGCCTTCTTTGTGTGTAATAACAACCTGTTTGCCTTCTTTCACCGAATGGTTAAAATAATAGGCTACAAATTCCTGTTTTGTTTTCTCGGGAATCTTACTCATTTTGCTGTCAAAATAAATAAGGTCGGGAGAATAGTTATCAATCAGTTCTTTTAGCTCACCATACCAGTTTTGATAGAATTTCTCTGCCGGAATATTACCGTACATCTGCGCCAGTTTAGGGTCTTCAGATGAGGTTGGCATATCGGGGTTATAAGGGAAGTACGAGATATCGTCCAGCCACTTGTCCTTATTGTTCTTGTTGATCTGCTGGTTACGGTCTTTGTGAAAAGACGTTACCAGTTTCATTCCCCTGCCATGTATGGCTTTTTCAAGCTCGCCCACAATATCGCGGTGCGGACCCATAGCCATACTGTTCCACGGGTTTATTTTGCTGTTCCAGTTGCTCCACCCATCGTGGTGTTCGGCAACTACACCTGCAAATTTTGCACCCGCTTTTTTAAATAGCTCTGCCCATTCATCAGCATTGAATTTCTCCGCATGAAACATCGGCACAAAATCATGATATCCAAATTTTGAAGGATGTCCGTAAATAGCAACATGATGTTTGTACTCGTCGGTACCTTCTATGTGCATATTTCTCGGATACCAGTCGTTGGCATATGCAGGGACTGACAGTACGCCCCAGTGTGCATAAATACCAAACTTGGCGTCCTTAAACCATTCGGCAGTTTCGTCGTATTTAGCAAGCGATTCCCAGTTGGGCTGATAAGTAACATCTTTGGTTTGTGCAAAGCCTGTAAAACTTGTTGCTGCTAAAGCGATCAGTATTGTTTTTTTCATTTAGTATAAAGTAAAAGCCACGAATTACACGAACAGCACAAATTCAATGATTTGTGAAAATTAGTGTAATTCGTGGCTAAAAAAATTATTTTACGTTTACCGTAACTTCCTGTTTGATATCTCTTGATGAGCTACCTAATTTAAACGTGTAAGCACCTGGCTCAACCGTCCATTTTTTAGTAGCGTTATCGTAGTATGCCAGTTCTTTAACCGGTACAGTAATTGTAGCTTTCGTTGAGCTTCCTGCTTTTACAAGTACTTTAGTATATCCTTTAAGCTCTTGCGCAGCGCGCTCTACTTTAGATCCTGTTTTTGCAGCATATAACTGTACAACCTCTTTACCATCTACCTTGCCTGTGTTTTTAACGTCAACAGTAACTGTGATGGTAGCATCGTTATTGTATTCTTTCTTATCTGCTTTTGCATTAGCAAATTCAAATGTAGAGTACGATAGTCCGTAACCAAAAGGATAAAGCGGTGCTATGTTTTTAGTATCAAACCAACGGTAACCAACAAGAATACCTTCTTTGTATTCTACAGTTGCGCCACCAGGGAAACTTTTTGTAGCATGTGCCGGAGAATCTTCAATTTTCTTAGGCATAGTCCAAGGCAGTTTACCCGACGGGTTTACTTTACCTAATAATACATCTACTATAGCATTTCCGGCTTCAGACCCGTTGTACCATCCCCAAACAATAGCGGAGTTTTGAGCTACTACGTTGTTGATGTCGTAAGGAGCACCTGCAACAAAAACAACAATAGTTTTAGGGTTAGCTGCTTTAACTGCAGCAATAAGTTTCTCCTGTCCAAAAGGCAGGCTTAGGTCAGTACGGTCAGAAGCTTCTGTTTCATAATCGCGGTTTGCTCCAACAAATAATACAGCTACATCCGATTTTTTAGCAGCAGCTACAGCTTCCGCAACCAATTTAGGGTCAAGTTCTGTTACAGTTTCTTTTACTTCCTGTGTTACCTCGCCAAATTTCATTTCTTTTTTAGGCTTGAATAGCGTTTTGTAACCTTCGGCATAATTAATAGCAACCGATTTAGGCAGTTTCGCTTTTAATGCATCAAGCGGCGTAACCTCATGTTTGGTCTTAACACCTGCACCAAAACCACCCTGAGCGTGTTTTTGTGTTGCATTAGCACCAATTATAGCAACGCTTTTTAAATCAGAAGTATTTAATGGTAAAAGGTTTTCTGTGTTTTTAAGAAGTACAACCGACTCAGAAGCGATGTTGTACGCATCTTTATAATGTGCATCTGTAGAAATACTTCCTTTAGCACGGCCGTCTTTTTTACCCATTGCTTTAACATTATAAAGCAGTTTTAGTATTCTTTTTGCATGCTTGTCAACTTCTGCTTCACTAACAGAGCCATCTTTCACAGCTTTAAGAAGTGGATTAGCAAAGAAATGATCATCAAAAGAAGCAGTTGGTGTACCCATTTCAAGGTCGGTTCCTGCTTCAAGAGCTTTTTTAGTGCTGTGTACAGCAGCCCAGTCAGAAATTACGATTCCTTTAAAGCCCCACTCATCCCTAAGAATGTTCTGAAGCATATATGGGTTTTCACATAGATAGTCTCCTCTAAATTTATTGTAAGCGCCCATTACAGTATACGCATGTCCTTTAACAATAGCATCGTGGAACGCAGGCAGGTAAATTTCGCGAAGCGTACGGTCGTCTGTTAGTACATCAACAGTACCACGGTTCGTTTCCTGGTTGTTTACCGCATAGTGCTTTATACACACCGCAACGTCATTCTGCTGAACACCTGTTACATAAGGAACAACAAGTGTTTTGTTCAGGAACGGGTCTTCGGTCATGTACTCGTATGTACGTCCTCCAAGAGGTGTACGGATGATATTGAATGCAGGAGCAAGCAAAACGTCTTTATCACGTGCGCGTGCTTCTTCACCTATACTTTTACCAAATGTATGTGCCATTTCTGGGTTCCATGTAGCAGAAAGTCCACCACCGGCAGGGTAGTAAGTCGCAAAATCGTCGGTATTTCCGGCAGGTGCCCAGCTGTTACGCGATATTTCTTCACGAACACCAAGGGGACCGTCAGCCATGTGTACTTCAGGAACGCCAAGACGCTCTATGCCCTTGTTGGTAAACATACTGTAACCATGCAGAAGGCCAATTTTTTCTTCAAGTGTCATTTGAGAAACAATCTTGTCGATCTCTGCATCATACTCGTCACTCATAGGAGTACCCTCATAGTTTGCAGCAATAGTTCCGCTGTCTGCCTCTACGGCATCACCATCTTTTTTACATGATGCCACAACCAGCACAAGTGCTGCCGAAAGGCATACCATTTTATTTTTCATAAGTATAGAAGTTTATTGTGTCTTAATTGTTTTTGTTACTTCAATAGCGTTTGATGCTCCGCCCGCCTGTAATTCTAAAGTTCCGTTTTCCAGCTCAAAGCGATGGTTTTTGGTATTCCAGTATTCAAGGTCTTTGGCTCTTACGGTAAGTACCACGGTTTTGGTTTCACCCGCTTTTAGTGAAACACGCTTAAATGCTTTAAGCTCTTTAGCAGGACGCTCTATTTTAGAGTTAGTGTGCTTTACATAAAGCTGAACCACCTCTTCGCCATCGCGGCTGCCTGTATTGGTAACCGATACATTTACGGTAAGGTTTTCCCCTTTTTTAATTACATCTTTATCAGTAGTAATCGTTTTGTACCCAAAAGTAGTATAGCTTAAGCCGAAACCAAAGTTATACAAAGGCTTCCCTTTAAAGTACATATAAGTAAGCCCGTTCCTTATGTTATAATCCAATAGGGTAGGCAGGTCGGTAATATCGCTTACCCATGTCTGGGTTAACCTTCCGGCAGGGTTGTAGTCGCCAAATAAAACATTGGCTAGTGCAGTACCGGTTTCCTGGCTGTTGTGCGTCATGTGCACAATAGAAGGTATATGCTCCTGTGTCCAGTTTATAGCATACGGAAAACTGCTCATCAATACCACAACTGTATTAGGGTTCGCCTGATGTACTACTTTAATAAGGTCTTCATACTCCAGTGTTATCGATTGCCTGTCTACCGATTCTTTACCATCGCTCGGCACAGGGCAATCTGCCCAGCCCGCATCGCACCACGGGTGGTTACCTGCAATTACGATGGCAATATCGGCTTCCTTTGCCAGTTTAGCAGCTTTACCGTCAATGTTGTTAAGCGCGTACGTTACCTCTATGGTTTCACCGGCTTTGGCTTTAATACCTGCAAGTGGTGTAACTGTATAAGGAGGTGTTCCGCTGTACCAATCCAAAAGTACTTCATCGGCACGGGGGCCAATAACAGCAATACGTTTTACTTTCTTTTTATCTATCGGAAGCAATTGCTCCGCCGGATCATTCTTTAAAAGTACGATTGATTTTTGCGTAGCTTCCAATGCCAGTTTTTTGTGTGCATCGGTAGTCCACGGGTCGACAGCATTTTTATCTGTGCCTATTGTCGCATACGGATTACCTTCTGCCGGATCCAGCATTCCCAGTTTTATCATTACACGGAAATCACCGCGAATAACTTCGTCAATCTCTTTTTCTTTCAGGTAACCGTTCGCTATAGCACCATACACAGCATCTATATATTCGTCTAAAAACTGGTTGATGCCCGCTTTTACGGCTGCAGCAGCACCCAGGTATTTATCGGCATAATATTTATGATCAGATAATAATAGTGTAAAAGCACCACCATCAGTACAAATAATACCGTTCTGCCCCCATTCTTTAACGGTAATGTCTTTAAGTATAGGGTGAACCATTCCGGGAATACCGTTGATCTTATTATAAGCCGCCATGTACGCACGCGATCCGCCATCTACAACACCCATCTGAAAAGGCAGGGCATAATACTCACGTAATAAACGTTCATCAAAATCAGAAGAGGTATAGGTACGCCCGTCTTCGTTGCTGTTGGCTAAAAAGTGCTTCATTAACGATGCAGTCTGCCAGTATTTAGGATGTTTACCCTGAAGCCCTTTTACAAAAGCTACTGTCATGGTGCCGTTAAAAAAGGCATCCTCTCCATAGCTTTCTTCGGTACGTCCCCAGCGTGGGTCGCGGGCAATGTCTGCATTTGGTGCACGCACTACCAGTCCGCCGCGGTTATACTTTTGTAAAGCATAGCGGGTTTCAACAGCCTCTACGTTGGCTACTTTTTCAAGCAGTTCGGTGTCCCAGGTTTCGCCCAGTCCATAAGCTTGTGGAAATGTTGTTGTAGTAAGCGGCTCTTTGCCTTTACCACCCCAGTTTCCCGGAGCTCCGCCAAGTGCCAGTCCATGCAGGCCCTCTACATGCCCGGTGCCTTTAACACCCAGGCGTGTAATTGAAGGGTTGGTGCTTAATACCTGTATCTTTTCATCCAGCGTCATAAGCGAAAGCAGGTTGTCAATACGCTTTTCGGTATCCAGGTTCGGATTCTGAAAAGGATATTTTTGCTGCGCCGATACCAATGCTGTTACCAGTAACAATATGTATAAGGCATACTGTTTCATGGATTATAGTTTTTTAAAGCGGATAGCCGTACCTCCCGAAATTGGCAGTTTCAGCGTAAGTTTATCTTTAGCGGTAACATTCTTTTTAGATACTGCTACATCGCCCGGGTTGTGGTTTTCATCAGTACCCGGTGCATCAGCATATATCTGGGCTTCGTATTTTGCTTTCGGATCAAGAAAAGACAACGAAACGTCAAGTGTACGTGCTTCTTCATTCGTTAAGCTTCCTAAATACCAGTCGTCGCTGTTGCGGTCTTTACGGGCAGTAGTAATGTATTTGCCAATTTCACCATTCACTATTTTAGTATCTTCCCAATCGGTAGGCACATCTTTCAGGAATTGAAATTCCGGCTGTCCTTCATAGTTTTCAGGAAGGTCGGCAAGCATTTGTATCGGCGAATATAGTACAACATACAATGATAACTGTTTGGCAGCTGTAGTGTGTACGCGCCTGTTATTAAAGCCCTTTTTTTCTTCTACATCAATAACACCAGGTGTAAAATCCATAGGACCTGCAAGCATACGTGTAAATGGCAATATTGCTTCATGGCTAGGGGGGTTACCTTCACTCCACGCATTATATTCCATACCGCGTGCGCCTTCACGTGCCATCATGTTAGGGTATGTCCTGCGTTCTCCTGTATCTTTTATAGGCTCATGAAAGTTTACAGCAAGGCCGTACTCTGCCGCTTTCTCTAATACAAAACGATAATAGCGCACCCCGAACTGACCGTGGTGCCATTCTTTCATATTTAGTTTAGAACCAACCTGACCTATCTTGATATCATATATTCCTAATCTTTTATACAATGCAAAACCTTCGTCAATCTCTTTAAGGTAGTTTACAATGTTAGACCCTGTTTCATGATATCCTATAAGGTGAACATTTTTTTTGTTACCATATTTTACTACCTCATCCAGGTCAAAGTTATCGGCGCTTTTCGTAAAGCTAAACATGTGCATCCTGTTTTCGTACCATGCAGGAGTCCATCCTTTGTTCCAGCCTTCAATCAGTAGGTGCTGAAAACCTTCTTTTGCCGTAAAGTCTATGTATTCTTTTGCATTTTTGGTAGTGGCACCCTGCTTTTCACCTTCCCAAAAGGTATACTTGCTAATATGCATTCCCCACCATATACCTAAATATTTAAATGGTTTTATATAAGACAGGTCTTTAAGTTTGTTAGGTTCGTTGAGGTTCAATATAATGTAGGAGTCAATAAGATCACCCGGCTTTTCGCCAATCTGTATAGTCCTCCACGACGATGTAAAACTGCCTTTATAACGTGCTTTAATTCCATCTGCCCATGGCACAAGGTCAGATTTTAAGTTTGAACCTTTAGTATGCTCAAGGACCATACTAGGCCAGTCTACAAGGTTAGCTTCGTGAAAGCTTATTACAGTATTTTTGTTTTCAACAGTCATTGGTGTATGTACAGACCCTAGTTTGCTCACCGCAGATGCAGTATATAAGTACTCGTATCTGTTCTCCTGATATGCAGGTATAGACCATGCTTTACCATCTTCTTTTAGATTAAAAGCGGTAACTTCATCCACTACAAAAATGCTGTCTCTAATGCCCTGTTCAGGATATACGTATCTAAAAGCCACACCGTCATCAAACGCGCGAAACTGAATTTCAAGCTTACGTTTGTTGGCATCTTTGCTGTTTAGCATTACAACCAGTTCGTTATAATGGTTACGTATGTTTTTCTTTTCGCCCCAAACCTGTGTCCAGGTATCATCGTGCGATGTCGTTTTTACGTCGGCAATTTCAAAGTTTTTGGTAAGGTTTTCGTCTTTTAGTACAAAACCCATTGCCGATGGCGTAATAACATCTGTCTTACCGTGCTTAACCGCATAGGTAGGTGTGTTATTAACTAATTCGAAATTAATAGTGTTTTTGCCTCCGGGCGATTTAAGCTCGTAAGCGCTTTTTTTGTTCTGCGCAATTCCGGCAATTGCCGAAATTAAAAGTGCAGGGAGTATAATGTGTTTTAATGCCATACTATTGGTTTATGCGGGTGATTTTTTAAAAACCCGGGAACCGGAAGTCAAGCGGTTCCCGGGGAACTTAAGAACTAACCCAAATAGTCACAAAAATTATTTTATTAACTCAGTTTCGATATTGTTTTCCGTTGAATGGATTTAGACTTTCGAAACCGTCTTTATTTACAATTTATTCTGCCGAAACTTTAATCGTTTCGCTTTTCAGTCCGTTTGCACTTGCCGTAAGCTCGATGCTTCCTTTTTTATCTGTAGACTGTACAATAACAAGGCATTTACCGTTTAACGCAGTGTGTTTTGTGCCTTTGTACGATTCATGGCTCACAGGGTCGCCACTGCAAACACCTACAATTTTGCCATTACCTTTTACACTAAAGTTTATTTCGTTGTTTGCTGTTGCGGCAAAAACACCTTTAGCATCATAAATATCAACCGTTATAAAGCTAAGGTCGTTACCGTCTGCCTTAATGTTGGTACGGTCGGCAGTAAGTTTAAGGGCAGCGGGTGCGCCGGCAGTTTTAACCTCTTTTTCAAGAACTGTTTTTCCACCTTTACGCGATACTGCCTTCAACGTTCCCGGAGCATAAGGCACACGCCACATGACATGCAGGTCGTCTCCTTTTTTGCTTTGCTTGCCTATCGATTTTCCGTTAAGGTAAAGCTCTACTTCATCGGCATTGTTATAGTAAGCCCAAACATCAACCGTTTGACCTTCTTTCCAGTTCCAGTGCGGTAAAATGTGCAGTACATCTTTTTTAGTCCATTCACTCTGATACATATAGTATACATCTTTCGGGAAGCCCGCTAAATCTACTATACCAAAATAAGAACTGATAGATGGCCATAGGTATGGCGTTGGTTCACCTATATAATCAAAACCTGTCCAGATGTAAAAACCTGAAAGATAATCGTGTTTTTTGATTACTTTCCACGTAGCTTCATGTGTTGAACCCCAAGGTGTCTGCACCTGATCGTACGCCGAAACAGTATTGCCTGGATTACCATCATGAAACGGAATATCCCAACGTTTAGGCCACAGCTTTATAGTATCCGACTTTTCATCATAATACCCTCTTGTCTGTAAACCCGAAGTTGTTTCGGTAGCAATAAACGGAGTCTTAGGAAAGTTGATCTTATGGTTGGCATAGGTTTGGTGCGCGTAATTGTAACCTATAAGGTCTAGTGCTCCAGATCCAGCCAATGCATTAGGCTGTGCAGCCGTTTCTGCAAACTGAATATTAATGTCGCCATTTACAATAATCGGCGGATTCATGGCTGCCGTTACAGGGCGGGTTGTATCAAGTGCTTTTACAATAGCAGTTAATTCTTTACCTATCCTTGCGCCGTTCTCATTCCATTGTTCCGGAATTTCGTTGCCAATACTCCAAACAAATACACTTGGGTGGTTCCTATCCCTTAAAATTTGTGCTTCAAGGTCAATTTTATGCCACTCTGCCCATGCAGTACTGTAGTCGTCTTTGTTTTTTGACTGTTCCCACATGTCAAAAGCTTCATCCATAACAATAAAGCCCATTTTGTCGCAAAGGTCTAGTAACTCGGGAGCAGGAGGGTTGTGCGATGTACGTATGCCGTTAACGCCCATTTCCTTCATGATTTCAAGCTGGCGTTCTATAGCCCTTGTATTAATGGCAGTTCCTAACGGACCCAGATCGTGATGAAGGCAAACGCCTTTAATTTTAAGTTGTTTTCCGTTTAGTAAAAAGCCTTTATCAAGGTCAAATTTAAAATTACGGATACCGAAAGGTGTGCTGTAAGTATCTACAACATCGTCACCTATTTTAATTTCGGTTATAGCGGTGTAAAGTTCCGGCGATTCTACATTCCATAGTACCGGGTTGTTTACATTGTTTTCCTGTTTAATGGTTTTTTCGGCATTCGCCGGAAGAGAAACTTTCTGGCTTGCAGATGTTACCTCTTTATCTCCTTTATATAAAGTAGTAGTAACCGTAGCCTCTTTAGCATTGGCATACTCATTTTTAATAGTAGTTTCTAAAGCAACAGTTGCTTTTTCTGCAGAAACCTGTGGTGTAGTAACAAACGTTCCGTATTGTCCTACGTGTAGTTTGTCGGTAGTCTGTAGCCATACATTACGGTATATACCCGAACCCGAATACCAGCGTGAGTTAGGCTGTTTTGAGTTGTCTACTTTTACAAGAATTTCATTTTTGGCATCGCCATAGTTAAGGTAGGGGGTAAGGTTATATTCAAAACCTATATAGCCATTAGGGCGTTTGCCTAAATAGTGTCCGTTTATATATACCTCGCTGTTGCAGTATACGCCATCAAACACTATAGATGTAATTTTAGTGCTGTCGGCAGCGGTAACGGTAAATGTTTTTTTGTACCAGCCAAGTCCGCCAACAAGTGCGCCTCCGCCGGTGCCCGTTGGGCTATTCTCATCAAATTTACCTTCTATACTCCAGTCATGGGGAACAGAGAGGGTTCGCCACTGTGTGGCAGTGCTAATAGTATCTTTATCTTTAGCAGCATCATTTAAATGAAACTGCCAGTCTTTATTAAAGGCTACTTTGCGGTTGTTTGCTTCTTTAGTATCTGTACTGCTGCAACCGGCTATGGTAAGTAGCCCGGCAATAGCAAATGCTGCGAATATAGATTTGATTTTAGTCATAGTTGTTTTGGAAAAAATGCCGGTAAGCGGTTTTTTGGATTCGCTTACCGGCAGTATGCTTATTGTTTTGGTTTAAAGTGGAAAACGATTTGCCATAATCCTTCGCCAGACCTACTTTGGTCACGCATAACAGAAAGTCGCATTGAGTTTTCGCTTATCTCCAATACCCTAACAGATTTCCAGTTGCTTACATCCAGGTAGTAGTTACCTCCGTAAAGAAGTTCTGCACCACCACTAAAATTCATGGTTTTACCTTCTAGGTTGTAGTTAAATGTACCTGTTTTAGTTGTTTGAGCATTACCTGTAAGAGCGGTTTGTGTTACACTCATGTTGTAACCACCGTCAAGGTCAAAAGTCATTTCGCCCCAGTTCTTATTTTCCATTACCCAGCTATTGCCTGCATAGTCAGGATACCAGTGGTCTTCTGTAGTTTCAGGATATCCCGGGTTTGCCCATCCCACAGGGCTTTCCATATCCAGTACCCATGTTTTACCATCGGCACCGTTAGTAAGCCAGCCCCATTCTTCGGCACTGAAAAATTCTTCATCATTTTCTGCAATAGTAACTTCAACAGGAGCAGCATCAACCCTTCCGCCTCTTGTAAAAGCGGTAAAGTTAATATTGTATTTACCTGCAAAAGGTAAAGTAACCTGGTTTTGATTTTGGTTAGAATGCCCAAGATCATTGCCTTTAGCATCTACATAACTCCAATAAGGTGTAATACCCTCTGTAGTATTTGTCATAGTAACCACGTTACCATTAGTAGTTACGTTTATATTTATGTCTGAAGGTTTAAGTGTTACAGCAGGAAGGCTCTCACGATCTTCAACCGGCTCGCATGCAACTACGGTTGCCATTGCTACAAAAGCTGCGAGTAATTTTATTATTTTCTTCATGATCATTTAAAATTTTTAGTTGTTATTACCAACCCGGGTTTTGCTGGATAGTTCCGCCTGAAATAAGTACCTGAGATTGCGGTAAACCAAACCAGCCCAAAGTTTCTGTTCTAAAGTTTACTTCAAAACCATTCGGCATGCTTGTAGCATCTACAGCAGCTTTTGTAGTAGCCATATCCTGTCTGATAAGGTCAAACCAACGATGTCCTTCCAGTGCAAGTTCCAGCCTACGCTCGTTCATAATAGAAGCTTTGCTTACAGGAACATTGTTTGTGTCGTTACCAAATGCACGTTCACGAACCCTGTCAAGACATAATTGCGCAAAAGATGCATTAGTGTCGAGGTTAAGTTCTGCTGCCATAAGAAGTACGTCAGCGAAACGGATTACAGGATAATCTTCGTAGTTGTCAATCTGGAAATCACCACCACCTGCTACCACAAGGCCTTGTCCGGCTTCGTTAGTAATAGGCATCATTTTTTTCCAGGCGTAACCTGTGTACTGGCGTTGTCCGCGCGCATCTGCATCAAAGCCAAGGTTTTCTGCTTCAAAATCAATGATTGTAGCACTTTTACGAACGTCTCCAGGCTGATAAGCGTTAAACAAAGCAGGTGTTACAGGAGCGCCACCCCATCCTTGTGCATACGGTTTTAGGTCTCCACCTCTAATAGCGATGTTTACAGCAAAACGGTTACCTTCATGAAGATCCCATATTGCGTTACCGGAAGCATTGTAGCGAATAGCAAACAGCATTTCGTTGTTGCCTTCTCCGGCATATTCTACTCCCGCAGATGCAGCCGATGCAAGCCAAAGGCTTCTAAAGTCGCCAATAAGGTCATGACCGCTGTTTGTTACAACGTCATTAATATAGGTTACAGCATCTGCTTTAGTAATTACACCTGCAAGATCCGGTTTCTCATAATAGTCAGTGTAGAATATAAAAGCTTTGGCAAGGTAAGCCGCAGCAGCCCATCTTGTTACACGTCCGTAATTAGCATTAGAAGGCTGAGAGTAATTTTCTGTACCCAGGTTATCTGCAGCAAATTTAAAATCGCTTGCAATAAGTGCATACGTTACTTCTGCCGATTCTCTTGGAAGTTTAAACTGGTCTTTAGAAACCGTGTGGTCTAAAGGAACGATGTCTCCAAATACCCTTGCAAGTTCAAAATGAAAGTGCGCTCTTAAAAAACGGGCTTCTGCCTCGTAACGAGTTTTAAGTGCTGTATCGCTACCCCATTCTACCTTGTCAAGGTTTTCAAGCAAGATGTTAGCCCTGTAAATACCAAGGTAGCATGTTTGCCAGATTGGGCCGTTCATCTCTTTATCCGTTGAAAACTGAAAACGGTCAAGATCTAAAGCAACGTTACTATCGGCTGTACCAAAACCACCGTAACAGTCATCAGATGCTGTTTCTGTGTTTAGTAAAAACCCTCCGTAGCCTTCACGCTGAAGCACGTCATAAACGGCTACAAGTCCCTGATAAGCATCCTTTGGTGTTTTGTAAAAGTTCTCCTCTACTTTATCAGTATAAGGTTCATTTGTTATAAATTCTTCAGAACATGCCCCTAAAGCAAGCACTGACGACAAACATACTATTTTAATATACTTTTTCATTTTCAAAACTTTTTAGAAATTAGCACTTAAACCAAACATGAATGTTCTTGGCTGTGGGTAAAAACCAACATCAATTCCTCTTGCCCAGCTTTGGTTTACGTTACCAAAACCAACCTCAGGATCCATACCAGGATATTTAGTAAAAGTAAACAGGTTGTTTGCAGATACATAAAGTCTTAACTGGCTGAAGGTATCACCTATAACATCACTTAGTTTAGCAAGATCGCATCCTAAGGTAACAGTTTTTATCCTGAAGAAATCACCATCTTTCATATAAAGGTCAGAGAATTTCGTCTGGTTACCGTTATCTGTTGTACCATATGTAACCCTTGGTGTAGTGTTAGATGTACCTTCTCCGGTCCATCTGTCAAATACATCTGTAGTATAGTTAAAGAAAGGTCTTCCGTAATCACGTACACCGTAAGCAATCTGGTTACCGCCAACACCGTAAGTGTATACAGAAAGGTCAAAAGCTTTATAGTTTAATGTGAAGTTAAGTCCATAATAGAAATCAGGATTAGGGTCACCAATTTTAGTTTTGTCATCTGCGTTGATAACACCATCGCCATTACGGTCTACAAATTTAACATCGCCGGGTGCAGCACTTGGCTGTACGGGGTTGCCGTTTTGAGCGTAAGCATCAATTTCTGCCTGGTTCTGGAAGATACCGTCTGTCTGAAGTCCGTAGAAGAAGCCGATAGGCTGACCTTCCTGAACACGGTTCATCTCATCAATTCCCTGGAAAAGAAGGTTAGATTCTCCGTTGATGATACCATTTTGGTTAGCAATACGTGTAACCTCATTTTTGTTATGAGAGAAGTTTGCATTTACAGAAAGTCTCCAGTCTTCGCCAAAGCTTTTTGTGTAGCCAAGTGCAACTTCAAAACCTTTGTTGGTTACGTCTCCACCATTAATGAATGGAGCTAATGCACCTGCATATTGCGGAGCAATTGCCTGTACTAACCAGTCTTTAGTTTTCTTGTTGTAGTAATCTACAGTAAGGCTAAAGTTTTGGAATAATGTAGCGTCAAAACCAATATTTAACTGCTCAGATGTTTCCCATTTCAAGTCAGGGTTGCTAATGTAATCCGGGCTGGCACCAACTTGCAGAGGGATTTCGTTATCGCCTGTACCAAAGTGGTAGTTCTTGTCGAACGAACTGATGGTAGACATATACGCGAACCTTCTTGGAAACTGGTCGTTACCATTCTGACCCCAGCTACCGCGGATTTTAAGTGCATTAAGCAATTTCGGATCATCAGAGAAGAAACCTTCCTGATCTACGTTCCAAGCACCCGAGAAAGCAGGGAAAACAGCATATTTATTGTTAGGTCCAAATTCTGATGAACCGTCTCTTCTTATTGTAGCTGTTACAATATATTTATTGTCAAAGTCATATAATAACCTACCAAACAATGAAGCAATGTTGTATGGTGTTTTTCCACCTGTTACAGTGTTCTGTGTTCTGTCGGTAGTATTACTAAGGTAAGCATGTTTAAAATCATCAAAGATCAGGTTCTTACCTGTACCACCTGCATATTCTGAGATAAATGAACGGGCAGAAGTACCTGCAAGGATATCAAAGTTATGTTTTCCAAGGCTAACTTTATACTGTAGGGTGTTATCCCATGTCCATGAAAAATTGTTGGTGTTGTTTTGTGTAACCGAAGATATAGTGTTGTAAGACACTGTAGATAATTGATATATTGGTAAGAACGAGCGATAAGAAGTGTCGTTTACATCTATACCAAACGATGTCCTGAAAGTAAGTCCTTTTACAAGATCTACCTCTGTAAATAAATTACCAACATAACGGTTTGTTTTAGTCTCGTTAAAGTTGTTGTAATATAACAATCCTGCAGGGTTGGTAATGTCAGAGCTAATGTCTGAAGAACCGTAAGAACCGTCTGCGTTGTACGTAGGGAAGTTTGGAGGTGTATTTAAGAACCCTCTTATTGAGTTGTTATATATACCATCATCAGCAATACCACTGCTTTTCACGTTACTATAAGTAAAGTTTTCTCCAAATCTCCAATTGTCTTTTATGTTATATGTACTGTTCATTGTAAAGCTTACACGGTCATATTGCGACTGACCTGTGTTTCCGCCTATAACGCCTTCCTGGCCGTAGTAAGAAAGTCCTGCGTTGTAAGTAGCTTTTTTATCGCCACCTGAAATTACTAAAGAGTGGTTTTGCTTTACAGCACCATCTTTAAATAATTCTTTCTGCCAGTCGTTTGTTTTTGCATTATTAATTTGCTCCTGAGTGTAAAGTGGTGCCATACCGCTGTTTACACGAGCCTCATTCATAATAACGCCATACTCTCTTGCATCAAGCAGATCCAGCTTTCTGTATACGCTCTGAAAACCTGTGTAGCTATTAAATGCTACATTCATTTTGCCTTCAGCACCTCTTTTAGTCGTTACTAAAATTACACCGTTAGCAGCACGAGCACCATAAATAGAAGCAGCAGCAGCATCTTTAAGAACGTCCATCCTTTCAATGATAGACGGGTCAAGATAGCCAATACCGTTGTCTACGATAACACCATCTACCACATAAAGCGGGTTGCTATTCCCTGTAGTACCTGCACCACGAATGTTTACCACCATAGCTGCACCCGGCTGACCTGATGAAGATGTAATGTTAACACCCGAAGACTGCCCTTGTAAAGCACTTGTAGCATCTATACTGTTTGTTTGCTGTAAATCTTTACCGTTTACAACTGTAGTAGCCGCACTGGATACTTTTCTTTTTTGGGTTCCGTAGCCCACAACTACCACTTCTGATAGTTCTGAAGCTTCAGCTTTTAAAATTACTGAGATAGCCGACTGATTGTTTACAGCAACTTCCTGTGGCGCGTAGCCAACAAAGCTGAAAACCAATGTTGCATTTGGGCTAACTGCAATTTGATAATTTCCATCAATGTCTGTTGATGCACTGTTTTGTGTGCCCTTTTCTAAAATGCTCACTCCTGGTAAACCCATGCCGTCATCGGCACCGGTTACCACGCCTTTTACGGTTTTTTGTTGGGCAAAAACCGATGAAAAGCTTAGCATAAATAGAAATGATAAGCAAAAGGTAGCCATTTTAGGCGAAACGCAAATTTTACTTTTCATAATTAATTAGAGTTGTTAGGTTATAGTTTGTTAAATGTTGGGTAATCTCCTAGTAAGCGTTGGCAACAAGCTGTTCAAATAATTCCTGCTTTCCGCTTATAGGTGTAGGTTCTCCATTTCTACGGGCAATGTCGTTAAGTCCTTCTAAAGTAAGCTCTCCCTTTTCAAACTTAGCGCCTTCACCGCCGTCAAATGATTTGTAACGCTCTGTGCGTAACTTCTTGTAATCTGTATTTTGTAATATATGGTCTGCACATATAAGGCCACGTGCAAAAGTGTCCATACCCGAAATGTGAGCAATGAATTTATCGTCAAGATCAATAGAGTTACGGCGTACTTTAGCATCAAAGTTTACACCACCGCCCTGCATTCCTCCATGCTCAAGGAAAACAAGCATAGCTTGTGTAATTTCGTAAACATCTATAGGGAACTGATCTGTATCCCATCCGTTTTGGTAATCGCCACGGTTAGCATCAATACTACCTAACATACCTGCATTAGCAGAAACTAAAAGTTCATGCTCAAAAGTATGGCCTGCCAGTGTAGCGTGGTTTACCTCGATATTTAATTTAAAGTCGTTCTGAAGTCCGTATGTGTTAATGAAGTTAATACATGTAGCAGCATCAAAATCATACTGGTGCTTCATTGGCTCCATAGGTTTTGGCTCAAGTAAAAAGTTACCTGTAAACCCTTGTTTCCTTGCATAATCACGGCACGTTGCTAAAAACTGACCCATATGGTCCTGCTCGCGTTTCATGTTAGTGTTTAAAAGGCTCATATAACCTTCACGGCCACCCCAGAATACATAGTTTTCTCCGCCAAGTGCAACAGTAGCATCAATAGCAATTTTAGCCTGTGCACCTGCATAAGCCAAAACATCAAAGTTAGGGTTGGTAGCAGCACCGTTCATGTAACGAGGATTGCTAAAAAGGTTAGAAGTACCCCAAAGCAGTTTTATACCTGTTTCATGTTGTTTTTGTTTAGCGTACTCAACCATTTCCTGAATACGTCTTTCAAACTCAGCAAGCGTGGAAGCCTCATCTACCATATCCACATCATGGAAACAGTAGTAAGGAATTCCAAGTTTAGACATGAATTCAAAACCGGCATCCATTTTTTCTTTAGCTCTTGCTATAACATTTTCGTGGCTGTCCCATGAAAAAGTTTCAGTAGGGCTTCCGAAAGGATCTCCGCCTTTATTGTTAAGCGTGTGCCAGTAAGCCATTGCAAACTTAAAGTGGTCTTTAAGTGTTTTGCCCGCTACCACACGGTTTTCGTCATACCATTTAAAGGCAAGAGGGTTATTGCTTCCTTTGCCTTCGTATTGTATTTTATCTATGTTTTTAAAGAATGATTGATTTGTCGTTGTACTCATTTTGTTGCATTATATTAATATTGTTCTTCCATAATTCATAGATCTCAGCATACTGCTGGATCAAAGCAGGGTTTGGCTCTATGCGGTCAAGGCAGGTAAGGCTTTCAAACGCTTCGTTAAGCGAGTTGTAGTAGCCAAAACCATAAGCCGCCCCACGCGCTGCACCATCGGCACCCGCTGTGTTGTAAAGCTCTACCGTTGTTTGTGTAGTGTTGGCAAATATCTCACGGAACACAGGGCTTAAAAACAGGTTGGCTTTACCGGCACGTACTACAGTACCCGATACACCTACCGATTTCATAACATCAAAACCATAGTTCATTGCAAACACGATACCCTCGCAAGCAGAGCGTACCAGGTGTGACGACTGGTGTATGTTGAAATTCAGGTTTTGTATGCCCGATGTAGCCTGTTTGTTGTTAAAAATGCGTTCAACGCCATTGCCAAACGGGTAAAAACGAAGTCCTTCGCTGCCCGGTTGCGCTTTAGCAGCCTCGGCATTAAGCCTTTCGTAGGATATAAGTTCGTTGCCGCCCAGAGACATTATCCTGCGCAGCCATTGGTATAATATACCCGAGCCGTTAATGCAAAGCATCACGCCATTACGTTTTTCGGTTTCGGTGTTGTTTACGTGTAAAAAGGTATTGATGCGGTTGTTAGCATCGTACGTGTCGTTTTCGCTAACGGCATATACTACTGCCGATGTTCCTGCTGTAGTAGCTATTTCGCCCGGGCGAAGAACATTAAGCGATAATGCATTGTTAGGCTGGTCTCCCGCCCTGTACGTGATTTTTACAGATGGGCTAAGGCCAAGGTCTGCAGCGACTGAAGCACTAATGTCTGCCTGATGGCCAAAGTTGGGTACCACTTCGGGCACAAGGCTCGAAGGTATATCCATAGCGTCGAGTACTTCTGTAGCCAGTTGTCCTTTAGTAAAGTTCCAAAGGGTAGCTTCAGATAGTCCCGATGTGCTGGTTTGTGCTTTGCCTGAAAGTTTTGCGGCAATAAAATCGCCCGGAAGCATAAAGTGTGCTGCTTTAGCAAATACTTCGGGTTCGTTATCTTTAACCCACTTAAGTTTAGATGCTGTAAAGTTACCGGGGCTTCCTAAAATAAGTTTCTGAGAGTTTAAATGGCCCAGTTGACTGTAAATAGCATCGCCAATTTCGGCAGCACGGCTATCGCACCATATGATTGAAGGGCGTACCGGGTTAAGATCTTTATCGGTTAAAACCAGACCGTGCATCTGGTAGGCGATGCCTATACCTGCTATGCGTTTTAGGTCTACATTGTGTTTGCTGCCCAGTTGGCCAATTCCGGTTTTTACATATTCCCACCATTGGTTAGGGTCTTGTTCTGCCCAGCCAAATTTTGGGGCAACCATCTCCATTTCAAAATCTGGGACACTTACCGAAGCTATAATGCTTCCTTTTTCGGCATCCAATACCGAAAGTTTAATTGATGAGCTTCCTAAATCTATCCCTAAAAAATACATAACGTGTGTTTTGTTTGTTTTATAAACCAATCATGAGCAAAATTCCGGGGCAAATATACTACAACGTTTTTCCTTATGGTTAATTTGACCACAAGTATAGAACATTATTTTCATATTAACAAAATATTAAGTCAAAAAAAATGCTATTACCATTTGTAGGTTAGAATATTAGGTATATTCCTAAAAAAATGCGGCATGTTAGTTATTTTGAAAAAATGCCTATATTCGTTGAGATTTTAAATGAAGTGATGGTTAAGAAAGTTATCGACAAGGAATCGGGTAGAAGTAGCGAAAGATCTGTAATGAATGCCATTACAATTGACAGCGTTATTTTTGGCTTTGATAAAGGGAGTCTTGAAGTGCTGCTGGTGCAGCACGCCGAAGGTATTCGCAAAGGAGACTGGGGTTTACCGGGGGGATGGATATTAGAAAATGAAAGTATAGATACTGCCGCCCACCGACTGCTTGCCGACCTTACCGGACTTGATAACATTTACCTTGAACAGCTAAAAGCTTTTGGTGAAGTAGACCGTTTCCCTCTTGGGCGTGTTATTACAATTGGTTATTATGCATTGGTAAAAAGAGAAGATTATAACATTCGTGCCGGTTTTACCGCGTCTGATGCGAAATGGTATAAAATTGCCGATGTGCCTAATCTTATTTACGACCACAACGAAATTTTAAATTACAGCCTGTCTAACCTTCGTACCCGTGTAAAACAGGCGCCAATAGGGTTTAACCTGCTTCCTGAAAAATTTACTTTGTTTGAGCTGATGCAGCTGTATGAAGAAATACTAGGGGTAGAGATGGATAAGTCAAACTTTCGTAGAAAGATACTCCGTATGAAACTGCTGGTTGCCCTGGGCGAAAAACAAAAGGATGTTTCGCACCGCGCCGCAGAGCTTTATGAGTTTGATCCTAAAATTTATGAGAAGCTCACCAAAAAAGGTTTCAATTTTGAGTTTTAAAATATACGAAGAGCCCTGGGGCTCTTTTTTTTGGCCTCATCTCAAATTTCTCTAAAGGAGGGGGAGCGAGTTTCACTTTGGAATATTAGAGAATGAGTAAGTCGGCATAAGTCTTCCCCTTCTTTGAAGGGGTGCCCGCAGGGCGGGGTAGTTAAAAGTTATAGTAAACCACCCCGGCTTTCAGCCACCCCTCCAAAGGATGGGAAGCTTACTTTTACGTAACGAATCTTTTGAATGTCACAACGATCCCCTCTCGATCAGTCTACTTTTGTTTTCAATGTCGCCCTTATCGTTATTAATTATCATTTGTGCTAATAATTGTCCCATTTCTCTAAAATCGGTCGATATGGTGGTAATGCCGTCGCCAACTACTTTTTTAAGCGGGGTGTCGTTATACGATATCACGCCTATGTCTTTTGCAATTTTTAGTTTCTGAATCTTCGCCTGTTCCATAACGCTAACCAGGTGGCGGTCGTTAGGTATAACATAAACTTCACCGGGGGTTATGGTGCGGTTTTCAAAATCGGCAATGATCTCGTAAGCAAAGCTACGCTCATCGCAGAATTTAATAAAACCTTCTGCCATGCCGGGAGGTTGCTTAAAGGCAGGGAATATTAGTATAAGCTTTTTGTATTTGCGTAGTTTGTCTTTACCGGTACAAAGTCCATTGTACATATCGCTAACAAAATTCTGATGGACAGATGGATAGTCTTTCAGTTCGGCATTGGTCTGGTCTAAAATGTATACATCATTCTTTGGCAGTGTTTTTATAATAGATGCCACCCCCTTTAAGGTAGTAGGCATAATAATATATTTAGAATAATCGCCGTTGTTTTCGTTTATCAGTTTCCTGAATACATCAATACTAAAGTAGTGAAAGAAAATATCTATCTGCGCATTGTTCGCCATAGTCTCCATAAAGGCATTGTAGAGGTCTTCCTTAAAAGAGTTAAATTCATCAAACAGCAAAAAGATGCGCTGCTCAAAACTAAACTCTTCGCTTTTTATGTAGTAGCCTTTGCCGAGACGCGCGTAGATGATCCCACGTTTTTTAAGTTCGTCGTAGGCCTGTAATACGGTATCCCGCGAAAGCGAAAATTCAAGGGCTACTTTATTGACCGAGGGGAGCTTATCGCCACGTTTCATGCGTTTTTCAGATATGGCAGTTTCTACCGATAAAATTATCTGCTTGTACTTTGGCAGGCTGTGTCTGTTGTCTATATCTATTATTTTCATACAAATTCAAACTGGTGGCTAATATACAAAAACTGGTAGGTACTGGTATGCTTAATTGACAATTACTTTTACATTTGGTGCTGATTCTATAAAAATATAATGGAAAAAAATCACATTTCACATTTTAGCGATAGTACTGTTGCGAAATTATTTGGGGTGCTTCCGGATGGTAAAGAGGTGCAGGAATATACCCTTACGAATGGCGGCAAACTTGAGGTTAGCTTTATAAATTACGGGGCGACAATAACGGCGTTACGCGTAAAAAGCAGCAACGGAAATACAACTGATGTGGTGTTGGGATTTGAAACTATCACTGATTATATAGAATCGTACGCATTGCCAAGCCCGCCTTATTTTGGTGCGGTTATAGGGCGTTACGCAGGGCGAATTGCCAATGCACGATTTAGTATAGACGGTAACGATGTTGCTTTAGATAGCAACCACGGAAACAATACGCTACATGGTGGTAAGCAAGGTTTTTGCAGAAAATTCTGGGAGGTAACAGCTTTAGAGCAAAATGCAGATAATGCTTTTATAACCTTTAGCTACACAAGCCCTGAGGGCGAAGAACATTTTCCGGGAGAGTTACAGGTAAATGTTACCTATACGCTTACAGCAGATAATGAAATTAAGATAAGCTATTCGGCGAGTACATCAGAAGATACGGTTATCAACCTTACGCAGCACAGTTACTTTAATCTTGATGGCCATACGGCCGATGTTCTAAGCCAGCAGCTTACAGTAAATTCTCCGGCAATACTGGAACTTAAAGAAGATGGAATACCAACAGGTAAATACATAAAAGCGGCAGATAAAGGGTACGATTTTACATCACCTGCCAGCTGCCCTTCATCAATAGATAATTCTTTTGCGCTGACTGATGCTACTTTACCTGCGGCAATACTGGTTAGTAAAAACACCGGACTTAAAATGACGGTGTATACCGATCAGCCGTCGGTGCATATTTATGTTGGAGGCAATTGTTTTGGTAAAGTTGCCGGAAAAGAAGGTGCTGCCTACCATCCGCAAAGTGGTATCTGCTTTGAAACGCAAAATTACCCCGATGCACCAAACCATACTAACTTTCCTAATTCGGTACTTCGCAAAGGCAACACGTACAGTCAGGAAACAACGTGGAAATTTGAAACGATATAAGACGCTTACAGCATAATGAAAAAGAAATTAGTAAAACAGGTTACAAGTCATTTTGAGACTGCTTTTGGTGCAAAACCTAAATACACATTCCTTTCGCCGGGAAGAATAAATGTTATTGGCGAGCACGTAGATTATAACGATGGTTTTGTGCTTCCGGCAGCCATAAACAAATACATTTGCTTTGCAGTGTCAGAGTCGGGCAGTGCCACATCTACCATCATTGCAAAAGACCTGGGCGAAACCTATACGTTTGATAGTAACGACGAACTAAAACCTACAGATATAATGTGGGTTAACTATATTTTGGGCGTTGTGCATCAGCTTAAAAGCCGCAGCACTAACCTAAAAGGGTTAAATATTGTTTTTAGCAGTACTATACCAATGGGAGCAGGGTTATCGTCTTCGGCGGCTTTGGAGTGCGGTATAGGTTATCTGTATAACCACATCTTTGGTATCGGCCTTACGAAAGAAGAAATTGCACTGATAGGACAAAAATCTGAACATACCTTTGTGGGGGTAAATTGTGGTATTATGGATCAGTTTGCCAGCGTGTTCGGTAAAAAGAACAGTGTGATAAAGCTAGATTGCAATACACTGGAATATGAATACCATAAAGCGAATTTTAAAGAATATTCACTATTATTGCTGGATAGTAACGTAAAGCACACACATCTTACCTCGGGCTACAACACCCGCAGGCAGGAGGTTGAACAGGGATTGGCTATACTAAAAGAAGCCTATCCTGAAGTAAAAACTTTTCGCGATTGCAGTGAAGAACAGGTGCTTGCACAGCGAGAAAACCTGGGTGAGACTATTTTTAAACGCTGCCTGTTTGTAGTACAGGAAATACAAAGGGTACTTGATGCTGTAGATGCGCTGGAAGCCTCAGATTTTGCAGGTCTTGGTGCGCATATGTTTGCTACCCACGACGGACTTTCAAAAGAATACGAAGTAAGCTGCGAAGAAATTGATTTTCTGGTAGATGAAGTTCGTAACGATGAAAATGTACTTGGATCGCGAATGATGGGCGGAGGCTTTGGCGGATGCTCTATCAACCTTGTAAAAAAAGGATATGAAGATGCTATTATAGAGCGTGTAAGCGCTACATATAAAGCAAAATTCGGCATCAGCCTAAAGGCGTATAAAATTAAAATTTCAAAAGGTACAACCCTTTATACAAAATAAGAATATGCAGTCATTTGATAATAACGAACATCCACACAGGCGCTATAACCCCTTAACGGGCGAATGGATACTGGTTTCCCCGCACCGCAATAAAAGGCCGTGGCAGGGGCAAAAGGAGGCTGCAAACAATACCCTGTTACCGCAGTACGACCCGGAATGTTACCTGTGTGCAGGCAACACCCGATCTAACGGGGTGACTAACGAACAGTATACTGATGTATTTGTTTTTGATAACGATTTCCCGTCGCTGCTTACAGACGAAGTGACTATTCCCGAGAGCAGTTCGCTGTTTCAGCTAAAACCGGAAAGAGGCATTAATAAAGTAATATGTTTTTCGCCAAGGCACGACCTTACCATTCCCGAAATGGAGGTAAGCGCGCTTGTTAAGGTAGCAGAAGCCTGGAAACAGCAATACAAAGAGCTTGGCAGCAAGGACTTTATAAACCACGTTCAGATATTCGAGAACAAAGGTGCCGTAATGGGATGCAGCAATCCGCATCCGCACGGACAGATATGGGCACAGTCGTCGCTGCCTACACTGGTAGAAAAAACACAGGCCAATCTGTTAGCACACTACGAAAAGAATGGTACCAGCCTTTTAGCCGATTACCTTGCCGAAGAGCTTGTAAAGCAGGAACGCATAGTTATAGAAAACGATCATTTTGCGGTTGTGGTTCCGTTTTGGGCTACGTGGCCTTACGAAACCATGATCATCAGTAAAAGGCATTTTGGTAACATAACCCAAATGACCGATGAAGAAACGCAGGCATTTGCCGAAATACTAAAGAGGGTAACTGTAAAATACGATAACCTTTTTAACACCTCATTCCCGTATTCATCGGGTATACACCAAACGCCTACGGATGGTAAGCCTCATCCGGAGTGGCATTTTCACATGCATTTTTACCCGCCGTTATTGCGTTCTGCCACAGTAAAGAAATTTATGGTAGGCTACGAAATGATGGCCGAAGCTCAAAGGGATATCTCTGCCGAAAAAAGCGCCCAGATTTTAAGAGATCTTCCCGAAACACATTACAAACTCCAATAAAACAACTCTAACCCCGGATTTCCCAACAATCCCAACAAACACGATTCTATGAAAGCATTATCTACTGCCGACTATATCGTTTTCTTATTCTACTTTATACTTATTGTAGGATACGGATTCTGGATATACAACCGCAAAAAGAAAGAAAGCGCAAGCAGCAACGATTACTTTTTAGCCGAAGGCTCACTTACATGGTGGGCTATTGGTGCATCGCTTATTGCCAGTAACATTAGTGCCGAACAATTTATCGGTATGAGTGGCTCGGGCTTTAAAATGGGTCTTGCTATTGCAACCTACGAATGGATGGCGGCAATATCGCTCATCGTGGTCGCGGTATTCTTTATACCGGTGTACCTTAAAAACAAGATATTTACCATGCCGCAGTTTCTTAACCAGCGGTACAACGGTACGGTAGCCATGATCATGGCGGTATTCTGGCTGTTGCTTTACGTGGTGGTAAACCTTACGTCTATACTTTACCTTGGTGCACTCGCTATAAGCAGTATCTCCGGTTTCGACCTTAACTTATGTATGGCCTTCCTTGCATTCTTCTCTATTATGATTACCCTTGGCGGTATGAAGGTTATTGGATTTACGGATGTTATACAGGTATTCTTCCTGATATTAGGTGGTCTTGCAACTACCTATTTAGCCCTTAACCTTGTGGCCGACCATTTTGGCGGGTCTGGTGTTGTAGATGGCTTTAACCTGATGACAAGCCATGCGAGCGACCACTTTGAAATGATATTTGACAAAACCAATTCCAACTACGCCGACCTTCCGGGGTTATCGGTGCTTGTGGGGGGTATGATCATTATTAACCTTAACTACTGGGGATGTAACCAATATATTACGCAGCGCGCCCTTGGTGCCGACCTAAAAACTGCACGTAGCGGTATTTTATTTGCATCGTTCCTTAAGCTTTTAATGCCTATAATCGTAGTGCTTCCGGGTATTGCGGCCTATGTACTGCACCAGCAGGGTGGATTTCAGGCAGAAATGCTCCAGGGTGGTGAGTTAAATCCAGACCGTGCATATCCGGTACTGCTTAACCTGCTTCCGTCTGGATTAAAAGGACTATCGTTTGCAGCACTTACAGCAGCTATCGTAGCATCGCTTGCGGGTAAGGCAAACAGTATTGCAACCATATTTACGCTTGACATTTACAAGCAGCGCCTTAACATAGACGCCAGCGAAAAGAAACTTGTAAAAGTGGGTAAAATCACTGTGGTAGCAGCTATGGCAATTGCTATACTGATCGCTCCGTTTATGGGTATCGATAAAAAAGGTGGGTTCCAGTTCATACAGGAGTTTACAGGCTTCCTTAGCCCGGGTATCTTCGCGATGTTTATTCTCGGTTTCTTCTGGAAAAAAACAACGTCAAATGCAGCCTTGTTTGGTATGATAGGGGGCTTCCTGTTCTCAATATTCTTTAAGTTCCTTCCGGGCTTTATAGATCTGTCGTTCCTTTACGACTGGGGCTTTGCCGTGGCAAATGCCGATGGAATCTACGAAATACCATTTATCGACAGGATGGGCTTTGTGTTCCTTATCTGTGTAACAGGTATGTTCTTTATTAGTATGAAAGAAAGCCAGAAAGGTGTACGCACTAATGGCCTTGAAATAGATACAGCCATGTTTAAGGTAACACCTGGCTTCGCAGTAGGGTCTATCATTGTAACAGCTTTAATTGCTGCATTGTATATATTCTTCTGGTAAAATATTTTTGTGATTTTTGGGTAAAAAGAAAATCCTTTAGGCAGCAATGCTTAAAGGATTTTCGCATTTTATAAACCTGTGGAAAGCTCGATTACTTCGCCTTTGTAGAAATCGAACAGAAAGATTTTATCATAATCGGTTTCAAAGGGCAGGTGGAGTATATCATCGCTTATGTAAAAGCTGTCGCACTGGCTTATAAGCCTGTCCAACACCAGTACCAGCCAGTTTTTGTTTCCGGTTTCATTAGCCTGCGACTTGCCGATGGCGTGGTGAATGTCGTTTCGGGTGCAGTCTTTCACTACAACATTGGTATAAATGCCGGCTGTAGCATTTAGCTTGGTTATTTTTTTAACCTGATTATAGGTGATCAGTTTACCTTGTATAGCATTGATTATTTCTTCTTCAAGCTGCAAAAGCCTGTTGGCTGTGAAATTGTTTTTCTGCTCATGCAGTTCTATGTAATAAGCATCGTCCCGCTTTTTGTCGAGTACCGGCGTTATGGTGCTGAATATATTATGAATATAATTACTCTTAGGCGCAGCCTTTAGACACATATCAGTAAAGGTTACCGATATATTACTTTGCGAAGCGGTATCAAGTAAAGAGTCGTCTGTAATTTGGGTTTCGTAATTGCAGCAGCTTGAAAACTTCCATAAATTAATAAGGTTTTCAATGCGCTTGTCTTTATCGGTAATAAAATCGTTATCTTCAATTACGCTTATCCATCGTTCAATCGTTACGGCATCCATAAGTACAATAGTTTGTTCAAATGTACTTTTCAGATGTCATGCACAATTGGTTTTTATACCAAAGCCATACTATTTTATACTAAAGGCATTTATTGAATATGCGATTTTAATGAATTAGGGCTTTGTATAAAATAAACAGGGTTTGGTATAAATAAGTTTCATTATAGATTGTTTATACCGTATTTCGCAATGCATAAAAATGATAGTTGTAAATGGTTGCCATGAATTGTCCTCAAAACGGTTTTGTAGATTTCCTTGTAGATAAAAAGTACAGGGTATATCGCCATTTACTAATATGGGTCTATCTGGGCATAACACTTTTTGATAGCGGTGGCGTTAAAGAATTTGAAGACCCATATAATTTGTACATACGTATTATGTGGATGATATATTTCCTTATCATGGTCTATCTCAATATGTATGTGCTTATACCGCGCTATTTATTTAGGGGTAAGTATATCAATTACCTTCTTATACTCGTGGGTATTATTTCGGTAACATTTGCAATGGTAAGACAGGTGCACGTTATTTATTTCGATCCGCACCGCGTAATGCCAAGATCTGTAAGGATGGGTATTTTCAGAGAAATACTTGCGGCGGCAAATATTCTTACTATGGTTGTATTTTCTTCTACAGCAATAAAGCTTTTCCAACGCTGGCAGGAAGATATTTTAAAAATGGCAGAGCTGGAACAGACGACCCTTGCAATGGAACTGAAAGAGCTGAAGAACCAGATCAATCCGCATTTTTTGTTCAACATGCTCAACAATGTAAATGTGCTGGTGACCAAAGACCCCGCAAAGGCATCATTGATCATCATGAAATTGTCCGACTTTTTGCGCTATCAGCTGTATGAAAACAATGCGGCATCGGTACAATTATCGTCGGAAATTCAATTCCTTAATGATTTTATGGAACTGGAAAAAATAAGGCGTGACGATTTTACGTTTCGGCTTACAGTAAACGACCAGGCATATAATAAAGACGAATTTAAATCGATAAGCCTGCCGCCCAGCCTGTTTATTGTATTTATAGAAAATGCTATTAAGTATAGCATAGACCTGGATAACCCGTCATACGTTCATGCCGGTTTTACCATTACGAATGACAGCCTGCATTTTAAATGTGTAAACAGTAAAGCCAAAGAGCCGATAGAATTTAGCGGAAGCGGAGGCCTGGGGCTGATAAACATTAACCGGAGGCTCGAACTTTTATATGGCAATAGCTTTGTGTGCAATATAAAAGATACTCAGTACGAATATGAAGTTAACCTAACATTACCGCTGTGAATTGTATAATTGTAGATGATGAGCCACTGGCACGCGAAGGTATGCTGCTGCAATTGCAGGATATACCTGATGTTACCGTTATAGGTAGCTTTAACGGGGTAAAAAAGGCACGCGAGTTTATGAAGGACAACCCTGTTGATCTTATATTTCTTGACATTCAAATGCCCGGCATAACGGGGCTGGAATTTGCAGCTACGATTCCAAGGGAAACGCTGGTAATATTTACAACGGCCTATTCGCAGTATGCATTGCAAAGCTATGAGGTAGAAGCAATAGATTATCTGGTTAAGCCTGTAAATAAGGAGCGCCTGGTAAAATCAGTACAAAAGGCTGTGGTGTATAAAAACCTTTTAAGCGGGCAAAATGCTTCTATGGAAAGCATTGATGCCGAGTTTATGCTTATAAAATCAGAAAGGCGCTTTCATAAAATATTGTTTAAAGACATATTGTATGTAGAAGGGCTTAAGGATTATGTTGTTATTTATATTGAACACAATAAGGTAATTACAGCAATGAACCTTAAAACTATTCACAGCCATCTTAACCCTGCAATGTTTGCACGGGTAAGTAAATCGTACCTGGTGAATATAAACCACATCGACTCATTTGATAATCATACCATATACATAAAGAATACAGAAGTGCCTATAGGCGATGTGTTTAGAAAAGATTTCCTTGAACTTTATTTAGGAAAAAACCTGTCGGATAAATTTTAGGAGTTCAGTCATCAATAATCAAATACCCTTAATTGGGACCAAATCAAAAATCAACCATGAAAAAAACGCTGTTTTTATTTTCATCGGCATTGCTATGCCTAAATGTAAGTGCTCAGGAGACGGAGCCAACCGGTAAGCAGAAGTTCCAGTCGGCCATAGCCGATAAATTTCCGTTTGCAAGGGTGTTCGATGTAAAGTATGTGCAATACCTGCCCAAAGATTTTGACAGCAAATTGTTTGATGAAAACTTTATCGATGGGCGTATCAAAGGCCAGGGTAAGCTGAATATTGCGGCTAACGTGCCTGTAATAATGAAACCCAAGTGGAATATTACAGCCTCTGCAGCCTACAAATATGAATTTGCAGATATTGAAGGCGTTAAAAATCCTGCAGGCATAGCGCAGCCTTTTTTCGATAAGAAACAGGAGTTCCATTACCTTTCAGCGGCATTGAGCTTTACGTATTTTTCGAAGTTGTTTGGTAAACCGTTTATTTATAATGCGAGCTTTATTGCAGATGGAGATGAGCGTGCCGCCCAGCGTATAAAAGGTTTTGTAGGAGGTACTATTGTACTTAAAGTCAATGCAAAAACCAAGATTGCAACGGGATTGATTATCCTTATTGATCCAGCGTCTCCGGTTCCGGCCGCGCCTGTTTTTACGTTAGAGCATAAATTTAATTCAGGTTGGGTTGTAGATATCATACTACCGCAGCGCATGTTTATTAAACACGATGTGTTTGCTAATGGCAGGTTATCGCTAGGTACAGAGCTTATTGCCGATGGATTTTATTTAAATACATCGCAACCCGGCTTCGCAAAAGTGTATGACTACCGCCAGCTTGAAACACGATCGGGGGCTACGTACGAGCATTGGTTTGGCGACGGGCTTATTGGTACCTTTAAAGTTGGTCTTGCCAATGTATTTAACTCAAGGATTACCGAAAGGGGAGAGAATACCAACGATTATATTTTCTCTACAACGCAAAACGGTACAGGCTATTTTAGCCTTGGCTTCTCCTACAATCCGTTTACAAAAAGGGGCAATAAAGCTAAATAAGTTCAAAAGCCAGTAGAGGGGCTTTTTCTTCACCGTTAATAATGATGGAAACCTTATGTTCTCCGGCATGAAAAACCCTTGTGGTAATGGCCCTGAATGATTGCTTTCTAACAATCACCGCCTTTTCTGCGGGTTGGTAAATTCGCTCACTTATTTTAAAAACCTTTTTAGCAAGATGCCCTTTGGCTTTCATGTAGTACAAGCCATATTCCAAACGGACGGTTTGCGGTTCAACTGAAGTGTTTTGTATAGCGAAAGTAAATTCTACGCTGTCGCCCATTTTTACCGTTGGCGTAAATACTTCAAAACCGGAAAAAACAATGGCAGCAGCATCAAGCCCGAAAAGCTTCAGTATTTCTGTATGTCCCTGCTTTAGCAAAGTACGGCTGCCATGTTTAACAATAGCATCGGTTTCTTTGCCTACTCCTTTCCATTTTTTTGCGATAGCTACAACCACATCAGGATGGTCTTTGGCAATGTCGTTAATGTTGTTGGCAACACTTCGGCGCACAAAATCAGACGGGTCATTTTTTAGGTTTTCCAGTATGGGCAGTAAACGCGACGGATCTTTTTTAAGTGACGGAATTGCCATAGCCCAGGGCAAACGCGGACGTGCACCTTCACTGGCAAAACGGCGTACCTTATAATTATTATGAAGCGACCAGGCCAGCATCTGTTCCAGCATTTTGTCCTCATACTTCAGCAGGAACGGGCGAACGGCAAATTCGCAGCTGGTAAACTGTGTAACATATTCTAAAGCTTTTATGGCATCGTCGTAATGATCAAGTCCATACACTTCTATATAATCGGGCAGGAACATGCATGCAAGGCTGTCTTCCCCAAAATTAGCTTCCCTTAAATTCTCTATGATTACCTGCAACGCTGTAACTGCTTTGCCGAAATCCTGTGGCATAAATTGATGCAATACTACGGCAGTATGACGCATGCGTGCTTTCAGCTCCTTATCCTCAAATCCGTCCGAATTGATAAGACCGATAAATTTTGCCTTGTCAAAACCGGTCAATGACATAGCAAGCACGGCAGATAATCTATCATAAAAAGCAGGAGAATATAAGTTTTTAAGAGCGCTCATAAATAATGATTTGGTGGTACAAACATACTAAAAAAGCAAAAACCCTGTGGTACGTACCGCAGGGCTTTTGTATATAAAAAGTCTTTTGTTTTTAATGGCTTTTCTGAAGTTTGCCATAGCTATGCTCCAGTGCATTTTTAAGTTTGTCGATAGCCCCTTTGATGGCTTTCTCTACCGTATCAGCGTGATTGGTTACAGCAAGGGGTTTAAGTCCCTGTGCGTGGGCTTCCATAGTACAGCGTTTGTCGTCCGGGCCGGTTTTAGCTCCGTTCTCATCGGCAAGGTGTACTGTGATGCCCGTTATTTTATCGTCGTATCTTTTTAGGTTATCGTTTATTACTGTTGTAAAATAGTTTTCAATTCTTTCGTGGCCTTCATCGGCACAATCTATACTAAACTGGATCTGCATAATTGTCGTTTTTTAGGTTTATATCTATGTAAATTTACCTAAATTTCATTTGAAAGAGAAATTTATTAGGTTAAGATTAGCAATTAATCGTCTATTGCACCATAGAAAAAATAAATCGAGTTTTATTTGTTGGAATATACCGATTGGTATATTTTTGTAGTATAAAAAGTGATAATGCCATGATGACGAAAGCCGAAAAGACCAAACAATACATTATAGAGAAAACAGCACCCGTATTTAACCGTAAGGGTTTTGCCGGGACGTCTATGAATGATATTGTTGAGGTTACAGGCCTTACTAAAGGAAGCATTTATGGTAATTTTGAAAATAAAGATGAGGTTGCCCTGGCAGCTTTCGATTATAACTATAGTGCAATATCGGGTGTGATAAGAACAAAGATGGCTTTAAAGCCGCACAGTATAGATAAACTTAAAGTATACCTTTCGGTATTTTCAGATTTTGTAAACATGCCAATGCTGCATGGCGGATGCCCTGTGCTTAACACTGCTATAGAAGCAGATGATACTCATGGAGAACTAAGGGCAAAGGCTGTAAATGCCATTGAAAACTGGTACGCTACAATTGAGAAGATCATCAAAGACGGTATCGATGCTGGACAGATACAGCAGGGTACTAATGGTAAAGATTTTGCCGGAGCTTTTATTGCCCTTATAGAAGGCGGTATTATGCTGGCTAAGGTTACCGGGAAAATGCACGGTATTAAAGCTGCCGTTAAACAGGGGGAAAAAATGATAAAGGAGATCACGGTGTGATTTTTTTTTGAGATAAAATATACCGATCGGTATATTATGTATTTGTGAGTATCATTTTTATTGAAGCTTAGCGGAGAGAGGAATCGTAAAAGAAGCGCAAATTTTTTTTAAACAAAATATACCGATCGGTATAAAATAAATATAAAATTATGTTTTCTAAAGCAGCAGAATACTTAAAAAGCCACATTGGCAAAGAAATTACCGACTCACCCTCACCTTTTATGGCGTGGCTAAAACCTGTTATACTGGCGGTAGAAGATGGTAGCCTGACGTTTCAGCACACTATCCGCAAAGAAATGACGAATCCGTTCGGCACGTTGCATGGCGGCATTACCGCGGCCATTATAGACGATGCCATTGGTGCTACGCTTATATCCTATGGTGAGCCATATTTCTATGTATCGGTTAACCTGGTGGTCGATTATTTATCGGCAGCGCGTGAGGGCGATGTTATACTGGCGCAGACTTCCATCATTAAAAAAGGCAGCCAGATCGTTAATGCCCAATGCGAGGTTTGGAATGCCGACCGCTCAAAATTAATTGCCAAAGGGTATACCAACCTGCTTAAAACAGAGATAAAGAAATAAAAATGAAACGAGTAGCAATAACAGGGCTTGGGGCGATAACGCCACTGGGCAATACAGTAGCCGAATTCTGGGCAAATATACTTGCTGGAAAAAGCGGTGCAGGGCCTATAACCAAATTTGACAGCTCTAAATTCAAAACCCATTTTGCCCATGAGGTAAAAGGCTTTAATGCTGAAGATTACATTGAAAGAAAAGAGATTAGAAAATACGATGTCTTTACCCAATATGCTATTGCTGCTGCCGACGAAGCCATAAAAGATGCAGGGCTCGATTTTGCAGCTATGCCACAAACAGAACGTTTTGATGTTGGCGTAATATGGGCATCGGGCAACGGTGGTATAGGTACATTTGAAGAGCAGTTAAAAGAATTTTATTCAGGTGATGGCATACCACGTTTCAATCCGTTCTTTATTCCTAAAATGATAGTGGATATAGCTGCCGGTGTATTGTCTATACGTTACGGGTTGCATGGGCCAAACTATGCGACAGTATCGGCATGTGCATCGTCCAATACGGCTATTATTTCCGCTTTTGATACGATACGTCTTGGTAAAGCAATAATTATGATTGCCGGAGGTAGCGAGGCGGCATTAACACCTGCTTCGATAGGAGGATTTAATGCTTCGCAGGCATTGTCAAAAAGAAATGACAGTCCGCAAACAGCATCCCGCCCTTTTGATGCCGACAGGGATGGTTTTGTGGCAGGCGAAGGTGCCGGCGCACTGATACTGGAAGACTGGGACTATGCCGTAGCAAGAGGCGCAAACATTTATGCAGAGATTGTAGGCGGTGGCATGGCTGCCGATGCCTACCATCTTACCGGTACACCTGCCGATGGTCTGGGTGCTGCCCTAGGTATGCAGAAAGCCCTGGCAGATGCAGGATTATTACCTGAGGCTATAGACTATATTAATGCGCATGCTACTTCTACACCTGTTGGCGACCTAAGCGAGCTCAATGCGATACACTCGGTTTTTGGTGGGCAGGATGTGGCCATTAGTGCTACAAAATCTATGACCGGGCATTTGCTTGGCGCAGCAGGTGCTATAGAAAGTATCATTAGTGTGCTGGCGGTTAAACATGATATTGTTCCGCCAACTATAAATCTTGAAAATCCGGACCCGAATATTCCACAGGGACTGCATTTGGTTAAGAATACTCCCGAGAAGCGCATAATCAACTACGCTCTTAACAACACGTTTGGCTTTGGCGGACATACCGCAACATCTATATTTAAAAAATCAGCATTATAAATAAATCAATAAAAATGAAAACAACAGCAAATACAATATTAATAACCGGCGGTAGCGCAGGTATAGGTTTGGAAATGGCACGCCAGTTTGTGGCATTGGGCAACAAAGTAATAATTACCGGAAGGGACGAACAGCGACTTAATAGAGCTGCTGCCGAATTAGGCAACGTAACCGCTATTCCTTTTGATGTTAGCAATGCCGGCAGTGTTAACAGTCTTGTAGACCGGATTACAAATGAATTTCCCGATCTTAATGTGCTTATAAACAATGCGGGTAGCGCAGCTGTGCATAATCTTGGCAAGGGTAGTGGTGCTTACGAAATTGCTGCAGATGAGATTGCAACCAATTACCTTTCGGTGATCCGTCTTACTGAGAAGTTACTATCGCTGCTTAGTGCTCAAAAAGAAAGTGCTATAGTAACAGTCTCTTCAATTGTGGCTTTTGCACCTACGCAACATCTGCCAACGTATTCAGCCAGTAAAGCGGCATTGCACTCGTACACCCAATCGCTTCGCCTTGCATTAAGAGATACGTCTGTAAAAGTATTTGAGCTTATGCCACCTTTAGTGAACACACAATTCTCTGCCGAAATTGGAGGCGAAAAAGGCATCGCACCGTCTGTACTGGCAGAAGACCTGATTGATGCTATGAAAAACGACAGGTTTGAAATACGCACCGGTCAGACCGAAGACGTTTACAGGCTTAGCCTTGCAGATCCGGCGCATGCCGTATTGGTAATGAACGGACTTGATTAAAGAACTTCCGGCGTATGCCGTCACTATATTTATCCTGAACCACTGTAGATGCAGTGGTTTTTTTGGTACCCCAGCCCTCTCCATATGAGAGGTAGGCCCAAGCGATTACTATTCAGTTGCTCCCCTCTCCTTTGGAGAGGGGTTGGGGGTGAGGATTATAAGCAATGCTAATTTTTTAACCCACCTTAAACGGTATTGCCTAAACTTTTTGCATCTTTGTAAGACAAGAATCCCGAATATACCACTATGAGGTTCCCGCTACTGTTTATATGCTGTTTTATGTCGTTTTTTGCAACGGCGCAGGTTTTTGAGCCTAAGGTAAAAGATACTATCGAACTGGATAGTGTGGCACCTGTTGTTGATACCAAATACCGTGAAGACCAAATGTATGCTTCTTTTGCATATAATATGATACAAAGCAAACCGGGTAATTATTCGCAGTATTCATTCTCCACGAATCTTACGGCAGGCTTTTTAAGGGATATGCCTATTAATAAAAGCCGCACCTACGCCATAGCGGCGGGGTTGGGCTATTCGTATAATAATATCAAACATAATATGGTTGTTCAGCCTATAGAAAATGGCGTTAACAGCTATCAGCCTGTGGAAGAAGGAAGTTTTGATAAGAACAAGCTTGTGCTGCATTACCTTGAAGTGCCTATCGAGCTACGCTGGAGAAACAGTGATTCTATAAGCCATAAATTCTGGAGGGTATACCTGGGTTTTAAGGTAAGCTACCTGTTTGCAGATAAAGCGTTATACAAACCCGGAGACAGTCCGCCTATAAAAATTAAGAACGACAAGAATCTAAACGATTTTGTGTATGGGGCTTACATATCGGCAGGGTGGAATACCTGGAATTTTTATGCCTATTACGGACTTACCCCTATATATAACAATGCGCCTATTGTAGACAGCGACCAGAAACTCACGATGAAGTCGCTGAACTTTGGGCTTATTTTCTATATCCTCTGACGCATGGATGCTGTATTGCGTGCACATATAGAAAAGATAGTACCGCTTACCGATGCGGAATTCGACTTTGTGCGTGCACATTTTTCAACCAAAAAATATAAAAAGCACCAGTTCCTTATACAGGAAGGCGAGCCTGTAAATTACTCTTACTTTGTGGTTTCGGGACTTTTAAAACTGGTACATACCGATGCTTCTGGCAAACAGCACATAGTTTCTTTCGCGATGGAAGACTGGTGGGAAAGCGATTTTCAGGCTTTTCATAACCGTACCAATGCTACAATGTCGCTCGACTGCCTTGAAGATACCGACGTGTTTTGCCTATCGTTAGAAAACTATCAAAAGCTTTGCGCAGGCCTGCATAAAATGGAGCATTTTTTTCTGGCAAAAGCCAATGGCGGGCATATTGGTTCGCAACAGCGAATACTTTCTCTTATAACCAGCACCGCAAAAGACCGCTACGACCAACTACTGCAACGTTATCCTTCTTTATTTCAAAGGGTATCTAAAACCCTTATTGCTTCTTACCTGGGCGTTTCGCGCGAAACACTTAGTCGCCTTTCCAATTAATGTGACAAACCTCACTTGGTATCCGTGACGTTTGTCATGCCTGTTCTCTTTCATTCTTCAGAACTTTGTAGTGTACATTTTTAATACGATTATGAAGCACACAGCAACAATTTTAGTATTTACACTATTAACTTTTGTGTCGGCAGCGGCACAAACAAAAAAAGAAAAACAAATGGAAAAGAGAGAATTTAGCCCATGGCAATGGCAGGATCAGCGTAGTTATGTTCAGGCTGTTGAAGTAAAGAATGTTCAGGGAACATTATATTGCGCAGGCCAGGCTGCGGTTCATGCCGACGGTACATCGAGTACTGCCCCAATGAAAGACCAGATAATTGAAGCACTTCAGAATTTAGAACTGGTAATTAGTACTGCAGGATACGAGAATAAAAATATCGTAAGGCTTAATATATACACAACTTCGGAGGAGGAGCTTTTCGTTCATTTCGATATCTTCCAGGCATGGGTAGCCAAACATGGCGTGAAACAGGCGAGTACGGTATTTCAGGTAAAAAGCCTTTTTGAAACACTTAAGGTAGAATTTGAAGCTACTGTGGTAAAATAATTAAGATGACTTCAATAAAAGTAAAAAGGCTTTATACCACGGTATAAAGCCTTTTCTGAATATAAATAACTCCTCAAAATAATTAATTTCTGTAGTTGTAAGGGGCAGAAAATTTGCCGTCGGTTACGGTGATGTACTCTTCACCGCCTGTGAGTTGCAACACACCCGAAAATGTTCCTTCAACGCCCCAGTCATGAAGGCCGGTAATGTTTAAGACAAAGCTTGTGCCATCGCTTCCGTTGCCATGATAGGTAGTAGTTCCTGTAATGTTACCATTACTGTCCAGATTCTGAATATAATAATTGCCATGCAGTTCAGAATCTGCTGAAGTATATGTAGTGGCAGTTGCACCTTCTGTTGATACTAACTGGAAACCGAATCCGGGCGATGTAAAGTCGTTGGTTTCATGTCCGCCAATCGTAACAAAATGTATAGTTTCTTCTGAAGGTGGGTCGTTTGCGCTTACTAGATAGCTGAAGTTGTGTTCTTCGCCATTTATTTTACAAGTTAATGTGCCTTGTTCAGCGGGATTATTCTTGCTTCCGCCATCATCATCGCTACAGCCTGCAAGAGTTAATGCGGCAATAAACAATGGTAAAATAAATGCCTTCTTAATAATTAATGTAAGCGGTTTTATGTAGTAAAAATTGTATATATTTCTTAAAAGTAGCTACAATTTTTGCAGCGTCAAAATCGCGATTGTTAAAGGCAATTCTTACGCGCTGTTAAATTTGTTAAGGAAATTAAAAAAAAGCTTTTGTAACCATATTCTATGAGTTTTGAGTGCGATTGGCCTTGTGCAGGTTTAACTTTTAATTAACGTGAAGATTCCCTAAGAAAATAAGTTATTACGGTTTAGCTTTGAAGGTTACCGCGTAGTAGGAAATTAATTTGCTAAACCGACGGCAATAACCACACAAACCACAACCCTATTTGCGGAATTATGCCCAATAATGTTCCCAATACAACCTCGCCCATGCTGTGTTCTTTCGCCTGTAGCCTTGAAGTGGCTACAACACCCGAACATAATACAAAAAACGCAATGAGGTTGAGAAATCTTATATGGTAATAGGCCGAAATACTGATTATAAATACGGTAAATGATGCAATAGCGACCATATGAAGGCTGGCCTTATGTCCCGTTAAAACCAATGCCAATGCGAGCACAGTACTTATAAGACATCCGGTAAAGTAATAGTATAGCTCGGGTATTACAACTATTGAAAGGCTGTACTTAATTAGGAAGAGCAGGAGCATGGCATAAATAGCCAGTGGTAGCCTGCGCTCTTTTTTCTCGAACATCCGGGTTTTCATCATGCCGAGCGATCGCAGCAGGTAGAATATAGACAGCGGCAATAATACGGTTACAATAAGTATCTGTATAAAAGCCAGGTAAATTTCATGCTTATAGAAAAAAGTATTAGCTACCAGAAAATAAAACATGGTGGCATACACCGGTACAAATAACGGATGGAACAAATAAGAAAATATGGCAAGAAATTTTTTCATGCCGTTTATATTTTCTTCCTCATCCTTGCAACGGGAATATCTAGCTGTTCGCGGTATTTGGCAATAGTACGGCGTGCAATAGGGTAGCCTTTTTCTTTAAGTATATCTGCCAGTTTATCATCTGGCAGGGGTTTGCGTTTGTCTTCTTCCTGTATAACTGTTTCCAGTATTTTCTTGATCTCAATAGTAGAAACATCCTCGCCCTGGTCGTTTTTCATCGCTTCAGAGAAGAATTCCTTAATCAGTTTCGTTCCGTATGGGGTTTCTACATACTTGCTGTTCGCTACACGCGAAACGGTAGAGATATCAAGGCCAACCATATCTGCGATATCCTTTAAGATCATCGGTTTCAGTTTGGCTTCTTCACCATCAAGAAAATACTCTTCCTGATAGTGCATAATAGCATTCATGGTTACAAAAAGCGTTTCCTGACGTTGGCGAATCGCATCGATAAACCATTTAGCAGAATCCAGTTTTTGTTTGATGAACTGCACCGCATCTTTCTGTGCGTTGTTCTTTTCACGGCTGTCCTTGTAGGTTTGCAGCATTTCCTGATAGTCTTTAGACACATGCAGTTCGGGTGCATTCCTTCCGTTAAGGGTAAGTTCAAGTTCGCCGTCAACAATGCGTATGGCAAAGTCGGGCACAACATGTTCTACCGCTTTAGAGCTGCTTTCGTAAGCACCTCCCGGTTTAGGGTTCAGTCGTTCAATCTCGTCAATCGCGGCACGAAGCTGATCCTGTGAGATATCATATTTTTGCAACAGCTTGTCATAATGCTTTTTGGTAAAGGCATCAAACTGCTGTTCGAGTATATTAATAGCAAGGTCTACCGCTGCGGTAGGGGTTTTATGCTTTAGCTGAAGCAGCAGGCATTCCTGCAGGTCGCGTGCGCCCACACCCGATGGTTCCAACTCATGGATAATGTGCAGAATACGGTCTACCGTTTTCTCGTCGGTGTAAATACCCTGAGTAAACGCCATATCATCTACAATATCCGGGATGCTTCGGCGGATGTAGCCCATGTCGTCTATGCTTCCTACTAAGAATTCCGCGATCTCGCGTTCTCCGTCAGAAAGTATAAAAGTGTTCAGCTGGTCAATAAGGCTCTGGTGAAAGCTAACAGGAGCGGCAAAAGGCATAGTGCGGTCTTCATCGTCGTCACTATAATTATTAGCTTGAGTCTTATAACCCGGAATTTCGTCGTCGCTAAGGTATTCGTCTATGTTAATCTCGTCGGCATCTATCCTTTCGTTATCATAGTCATCATAGTCGTCAAAATCCTCTGTAGTATCGTATTCGTCCTTTTCATACTCGTCCTCAACGCCAGATTCAAGAGCAGGGTTTTCAACCATTTCTTCTTTCAGGCGCTGTTCAAAAGCCTGCGTAGGAAGTTGTATCAGCTTCATCAGCTGAATTTGCTGAGGCGATAATTTCTGGGATAATTTTAATTGTAAGTTCTGCTTAAGCATAAGTAAACACGGTCATTTTTACAGTATAAAGTTACAAAAAGAAGGCACACTTATTGATGCTTTTTAGATAAAATTAATATCGGACGTTTTATAAGGCTGTTAAAACCTTCTATTTTATTGAGGATTTTAGGGTTACGGATTAGTTTTTACTCTCTATTGAAATTGTGTAACAAAAAAGCATCACAATTAAAACTGTGATGTCTTTTATATATTGTGGGAATTAGATTAAATTCTGTGTCTTATGGCAGACGTTGCAATGCAACGTCTCTACGATATAAAAAAGCCTCACATTGCTGCGAGGCTCTCAATACTAATATATTAATTCTCAATGCTGAGATTAAAATTCTGCGTTTTGTGGCAGACTGTGCAATGCAACGTCTCTACGATATAAAAAAGCCTCACATTGCTGCGAGGCTCTCAATATTAATATCTTAATTCTCAATGCTGAGATTAAAATTCTGCATTTTGTGGTGTCCTTGGGAAAGGAATTACGTCACGGATGTTTGTCATACCTGTTACGAAAAGTACAAGGCGCTCAAACCCAAGTCCGAAACCTGCGTGCGTTGCCGTACCAAAACGACGGGTATCAAGGTACCACCATAATTCTTTTTCGTCGATACCTAACTCAGCGATTTTTTCAAGAAGTACGTCAAGGCGTTCTTCCCTTTCAGATCCTCCAACAATTTCACCAATACCCGGGAATAAAATATCCATGGCGCGTACTGTTTTCTTGTCTTCGTTAAGCCTCATGTAGAATGCTTTAATGTTTGCCGGGTAATCGTAAAGAATTACCGGACACTTAAAGTGTTTCTCTACTAAGAAACGCTCGTGCTCACTCTGTAGGTCGGCACCCCATTCTTCAATAATATAGTTGAATTTCTTGTTCTTATTCGGTTTAGAGTTTTTAAGGATGTCGATAGCCTCTGTATAGCTTACACGCTTAAAGTTGTTCTCCAGTACAAACTGAAGTTTCTCTAATAAGCCCATTTCGCTGCGTTCTGCCATCGGTTTTGTTTTCTCCTCGTCTGTTAAGCGCTGGTTAAGGAAAGCAAGATCGTCTTTACATTTATCCATCGCATATTTAATAACATACTGGATAAAGTCCTCCGCAAGATCCATGTTGTCGTCAAGGTTATTGAAGGCAACTTCCGGCTCTACCATCCAGAATTCTGCAAGGTGGCGCGATGTGTTAGAGTTCTCTGCACGGAATGTTGGTCCGAATGTATAGATCTGACCCAATGCCATTGCAAAAGTTTCGCCCTCAAGCTGACCCGATACGGTAAGGTTAGTTTCTTTACCGAAGAAATCCTGTTTGTAATCAATCTGACCTTCTTCATTCAACGGAGCGTTGTTCAAAGGGAAAGATGTTACCTGGAACATTTCTCCTGCGCCTTCAGCATCGCTTCCGGTAATAATAGGCGTGTTTACATATACAAATCCTTTTTCCTGAAAGTACTGGTGAATAGCAAATGACAGTACCGAACGCACCCTCATTACTGCACCAAATACGTTGGTACGTACACGTAAGTGAGCGTTTTCACGTAAAAATTCCAGTGAGTGTTTTTTAGGTTGCATCGGGAATTTCTCCGGATCGCTGTCTCCCAATATTTCAAGGCTTTTAACCTGAACTTCATATTTTTGTCCTGCGCCCTGGCTTTCTGTAAGGTTACCCTTTACAGCTACAGCAGCACCGGTTGTAATGCGTTTTAGTGTTTCGGCAGGCGTATTTTCAAAATCAACAACACACTGAATATTATTTATAGTAGAACCGTCATTAAGGGCTATAAACTGATTATTCCTAAAAGTTCTTACCCATCCTTTAACTAATACATCATCAACAGGCTTCGCGCTGTTTAGCAGGTCTTTAACTTTTGTGTGCTTCATTTTTTAAAAATTTAAACTTGTTTTAGTGGATATGCACCCAAGTGTTGCTGGATGCAAATGCCTGCAAATGTACTAAAAAGCATAAAAGGTGTAGTGTACTTGCGCCACGAATTACACTAATTTTCACAAATTTGTTATTAGGAGGTCGACCGAACTGATGAATTCATATTTAACATATGTAAAATGCTTCTATTCGCAGTACAACTAACTTTGTGAAAAAATATAATCATGAACTGGATATTACTTATTATTGCCGGGTTCTTCGAGGTTGGATTTGCGTCATGCCTTGGTAAAGCCAAAGAAACTTCGGGGGCGGAATCTAACTACTGGATGGGTGGTTTTCTCGCCTGCTTAACCATCAGTATGGTGTTATTGTATAAGGCTACACAAACACTGCCTATTGGTACTGCTTATGCGGTGTGGACAGGCGTTGGTGCCGTTGGTACGGTGCTGGTTGGTATTTTCGTGTTTAAAGAACCCGCAGATTTCTGGAGACTGTTTTTTGTTACTACGCTTATTGCTTCGATAATTGGGCTAAAGTTTGTGTCGCATTAAGTGTTTTATTTATTGCTTAGTCCTCACCCTAAGGTTTAATAAGGTATCAATTCTTCTCAGAGAGGTAATGTAGTCTTCTAAAACAAGTTCAACACAAACGACAGTTTAAGTGAAATGTTCTTATCAAACTGGGGTAGGTTATACGGCCCGTAACGGTAAAATGCAGATATGCCTACGATGCTGAAAATTTCATTAAGCTCTACACCACTTTCGTAATAACCTTTTTCGAGGGTGTTGTATTCAATACCCAAATGCTGACTCTTATCGTGCATATTACCCCATGCTGCACGTGTAACTAAAACAGGAGCCATTTTAAATTTACCCGAAATAGTAAATTTCCTGAAGGCATGTTTTACCTGCCCCATAATATACTGACTTGAGAAGAATTCATTAAAATACATCGTCTCAAAACTGTTCTTGCCTGCAAACGTAACACGTGCCAGTACACCATCTTTATTAAGGTTGTTGGGCGATGTACTGTAAAGATGTGTTAATGGAGTATCACCAACAGCTACACCGGTTTGTACCAGTGCCGATGACTTTTGTCCGTTAAGGTATTTCTTTTCGTATTCTGCCCTGATATCAAGCTTACTGAAGGTAAAGTCGCTATCAAGGATATTGGATAAGGATTGTGTGTACTGAAAAGCAAACTTAGGGAAACGCTTCTCCGACTCTATTCTTCCCTCAGGTGTCTGCATATAATCGCTAAACGGATTCCATTGTATGGCTACCGTTGCGGTTGTAAGGTTAAAGAGCGTGACAGGCTGATCGTCCGGTATATAAACATAACCAAATTTAGGATCGATACGGCTGCGGGTTAGCTGCCATACACTAGATGTTTTTGGTAGTAACTTCGTCTCTATATATGCCTGATACGTTTGATGGTTGTAAAACGTTAAAAGGTTAATAAGTCGTGGGTCGTATATTTTGAATGTCTTTTTATCGGTGGCAAAAGAAGTACTCGCAATCTCTGTAATGTCATCGGCGTACGATACACCTATCCATGAATTGGAGAAATTGCCCAATCGCACCGCAGCACCCATGCCATATTTAAACATACCGTCTTTCGTACCGTAAGCACCATAACCGCTGATCCTGAAGGTTTCTGCAAATTTGTTGTTGGTAATAAAACCGGCACCCAACCTAAAACCTTCGTAATTATTATAACGGATAATCCTTTGCAGGTCAATATCAATAGGGCCCGCCGGATAATAACCGTTTATGATCTTTTTTCCTTTAATGATAATCTGCTCCCAGTTTTCTTTGGTAACAAGGCTATCCATTGCGCTATATGTGGTTATGCTTCGGTTGTCAAGTGTTTCCGGACGAAAGTTCTGCCAATAGCTCTCAGGCCTGTTAATAGCATCTTTGGTAATGTCTATGGCAACAGCTGCACGCCTGATAGTAACCGGAATGTCAAATTTCTTGTCGAAATTACCTGCTTCCATATATACGTATACAAGGTCAGACGGTTCTGTGTCGCGTTTGCGTTTGCCTGTGCTTTGTTCGTCGAACTTAATGGTTTCTCCTAATATTTTAATATCAGATTTCCCCGTTCCTTTTGTGATTCTAAGTGTTTTCCTGTCGGGGAACCAAAGGCCTTTCTCTTTCTCATAGCTAAAAAAGTGGGTAGAGGTAATGTCAAGTACGTTGTTGACCCTGAATACGGCTTTCGCCATGCCGTAATTTTTAGTGTCTATGTATACAACACCTTCCAGCTTTTTCTTCTTTTTTCTGTTTTTAGGGAAAAAGTGAATCATATATACGTCACGGTTGTCTATAGATACAGTGTCAAGTATTTTGTAATTGTATTCTTTTAATGCATTAGAAGCTAACGGGCCTGCGTATTTCGTTTCCATCAGATCGATATTATCCGTGTAAACCGAATACGACTGTAATTTAAGTCCTATAAATTCGTATAAAGGCTGTTTAAAGCCTGCCATGCGGGTGGCGAGTACATTTTGTTTAAGTCCCTGTTCACGGTTGTACAAGTACTCCGATACCTTTTCGGTTTGGTACAGGTGTCTTTTTTCTATAAGTTTTTTGAATTTATATTCGGTAGAATCTATCTTTTTAAAGATGCGTCCTGCTTTTTCATATTTGTAAATAGAGTCGAGTGTTCCTGCAATAGAGTCGGGGTTGGCGGTAACAATAAGGCGCTCGTAAGTCTTATAGCTAAAGCTGCTTAGTTTTTGCTGAGGGTCGTTTATTATCTTTCCGCGAATGGCACGTTTTATAATGCCAAGTACAGGATTTTCACCTTCAATAACCAGTTCGTTAAGCTGTTCGGGTTTTGGTTCCAGTGCAACATAGTAAAATATTCTCCCGGGTGTGATTTTAAAAGACCGTTTTTCGTAACCGATGTAGGCTACCGTAAAAATTTCGTGAAGTGTGGCATGTTCAATAACAAACTTGCCGTCCATATCGGCAATAACACTTTTGCCGTTTTGGGTATAAACGGTGGCAAAGGGTAGTGTCCGCTCCGTTCCGCTGTCTTTCACAATGCCGGTAATGGCAGACTGTGCTCCGCAAATCGTGGTAATAAAGAAAAGCAAAAACGTAAGGATTCTCATTGAAGACTTTATAGCTAAACGATAGAAGCTTGATTTTGTTACTGCAAAGATAGTGTATTATAAAAAAATCCGCCACAGTGGGCGGATTCAATTATACTTTCATTATCTCAGCTTCCTTAACAACTAGAAGCTCGTCAATTTTCTTGATGTAGCTATTTGTTAGTTCCTGAACGCTTTCTTCAGCACCTTTGCATGCATCTTCAGATACACCGTCTTTTTCCAGCTTTTTGATATCTGTGTTAGCATCTTTACGAACATTTCGTACGCCAATTTTAGCGTCTTCAGCTTCGGCTTTTGCCTGTTTTGCCAAATCTCTCCTACGCTCTTCTGTAAGGGCAGGTACACTGATGATTATATTATCACCATTGTTCATTGGGTTAAAACCAAGATTAGCGATCATGATTGCTTTTTCAATTGGCTGCAGCATGCTTTTTTCCCACGGCTGGATGGTAATTGTCCTTGCATCGGGAACGTTGATGTTTGCAACCTGAGAAAGTGGTGTCGCAGAACCGTAGTAATCTACAAATACACCGCCAAGCATAGCAGGTGTTGCCTTTCCGGCACGGATATTAAGAAATTCTTTTTCAAGGTGGGCAATAGACCCGTCCATTGATTCTTTTGCACTATCTAAAATGAAATCAATTTCTTCCATGGTGTAATTTTATGCTAAAAAATTAAACGTTTACAGTGGTTCCTATAAGTTCGCCTTCGCAAATTCTTACCAGGTTGCCTTCTTTGTTCATATCAAAAACAATAATTGGCAGTTCGTTTTCCTGACTAAGTGTAAAGGCAGTAGTATCCATCACATTAAGGCCTTTTTGCAGTACATCGTTAAAAGTAAGCGTGTCGTATTTTACAGCCGTAGGGTCTTTCTCCGGATCGGCAGTATAAATACCATCTACACGTGTACCTTTCAGAATAACATCGGCATGTACTTCTACACCCCTAAGTACGGCAGCCGTATCGGTAGTAAAGTATGGGTTACCTGTACCGGCACCAAATATTACAATCCTTCTTTTCTCAAGATGGCGTACAGCCCTTCTTTTAATGTATGGTTCGGCAATAGCCTCAATTTTAAGAGCAGTTTGCAGTCGTGTTGGCATACCGGCATCTTCCAGGGCGCCTTGTAAAGCCATACCGTTAATAACGGTAGCAAGCATTCCCATATAATCTCCCTGAACCCTGTCCATACCATTGCTGGCTCCTGCTACACCCCTAAAAATGTTGCCTCCGCCAATAACAATAGCTATTTCTACACCTTTATCGTGTATTTGCTTGATTTCCGCTGCATATTCGGCAAGTCTTTTAGGATCAATGCCATATTGCCTGTCGCCCATAAGAGCTTCGCCACTCAGCTTTAACAGGATTCTTTTGTATTTCATAGGGTAAATTTAGAATGGTGCAAATATAGTAATAAATGTTTTTCGGGAAATACAAATTTACAGCTCATTACAACCATTTTAACAGAGCCGTGTTAGGGATGGTGTTCTACAGGGATAAGTTCCTCATACGATTTTTTAGCCGCCTCATATCCAATCTGGAATATCTCATCCATTTTGTTCTTGTTTGTCTCAAAAGTGCTGTATAAAGCCAGTTCATCGGGAGCAATAACCCAGTCACACAGCGTAAACTTCTGCATGTTGGTATTGGCAGAAAGTAAATCGTACGCGCGTGTGGTTACCGAACGTATAGTTCGCAGGTCGCCCGCGTCGATTTTCTGGATCGGACTCACATAAATTCCAATCAGGTTATCGCAGCGCCCCTGTAGTATATCGGTAGGAAAGTGGTTGATAATTCCGCCATCGCTGTACAGCCTTCCGTCAATTTCATACGGAGAGATAATCCCCGGAAATGCAGAGGAAGCCAGTACGGCATCGGCTACTTTGGTTTCTGCGCCGAAAATTTTCAGCTTGCCAGATACCAGGTCGGTCGCAGTAAGGTGCATCTTGTAGGGCATATCGCCGAGGGTAGCGTCTTTAAATACCGATGAAAAATAATCGCGGAAGGCTTCAGAATCTATAAACCCGGCCTTACGGAAGGTAAAGTGCTTCCAGTGGAAAAAGTATATCGATTTAAAAAATTCAAGTATCTCCTCGGGTTGTTTTCCCCAGGCATATAATGACGACACAATGGCACCCGAACTGGTTCCTGCAATGTGCGAAGGCTGTAAGCCAATCTCATCAAAATATTTTAAAACACCTGCATGTGCTATGCCTTTAGAGCCCCCGCCCGAAAGTACAAGGCCTATAGTACCACCGTCAATTTTCATTGGTTTGATTATTTACTGACTAAATTACAGTTTTTTGTTGAATGGCGTTTTTTTTGATATATTAAAAGTTAGATTAATTTTGCTAAAAATTGACAGATATGAATGTGACGACATCTTTAATTGAAAACAGCTTAAAAAACAGCTTTTCATACAATCAGTACAGGAGCCATATAACAGACCTTCTTGAAAAAGGACTGTCTACAGGCAACACACAAAGCGAAGACCTGCACCATTATACAACCCTTAACGAGGTGCGTATGAACCGTCTTGATAAGACGATTACAGTACCCGATGAAATAAAACATAAACTGAGTAAGCTTAAAAAAGAGCATATATTGTTAGTAATCTCTGAAGGATGGTGTGGCGATGCTGCACAGATTGTTCCGGTTATTAATAAAATAGCCGAACAAACAAGTGCCTTAGAGCTTAAGATCGTACTTCGTGATGAGAACGACGAACTAATGAACGATTACCTTACCAACGGTGCACGTTCTATCCCAAAATTAGTATTAGTAGAAAAAGAATCGCTTACTGCCCGCGGTAGCTGGGGGCCGCGCCCTCACGATGCTGCTAAGCTGATAACCGACTTTAAAGCGGCTCATGGCGTTATTAATGAAGAGGCTAAAACCGAACTTCAAAAATGGTACCTTCACGATAAAGGACACAGTACTATGGAAGAAATAGTATTGCTATTAGAGAACGCTGAAAATATGTAATAAGATTGCTGGTTATAACTTGTTGGTTGCCGGATTTAGCCATATGATAATAACTTGCCCCTGACTTTGGTTGGGGGTTTTGTGTTTATTGGAACGCGGATGACGCGGATATGGGCAGATTGACACGGATTTAGCTACAATTCACAGTTAATACGTTCTCTGATTGCGAGCGGAGTGAAACGGAGCGAGGCAATCTCTCTTTTAGATTGCTTCCTGCCTCGCAATGCCGAGCCGCTGTGTCATTCCGAATGCAGCGCAGCGGAATTGAGGAATCTCACGAATTTCTAATACATATATTTTCTCTGTGCCACTTCTTCGCTTATGTTTAATAAAGACGGTGGGTCTCCTCCTTGTAATTCACTTTTTTCATAAACAAGTTCCCATAAGCGACTGTCTTTTGGATCCTGATACAAAGTGCCCCACCCATCATGTGATGTTCCTAATTTTAAGAGGTGGTTGTTTGTTAAAAATTTAATTCTACTAGTAACTTCATCTTCTAAAATTTCATCATTCACGATTACCCAATTTCCTTTCAATTTGAACTCGTCGCTTTTTAACATGATGTTTTATTAATTTGGATAAATGTATTGTTGATATTTATACGATTAGAAACACGGTTCATTTCGATCGAATAGAATGGAGAAATCTCTTTCAGATTGCTTCGTGCCTCGCAATGACGCGCCGAGTGTCAGTCTGAACGAAACACATTGGAGCGAAGAATATCTTACTTATTATTCTCCTTAACCAATGCCTCAAGTTTTTTCATGTATTCAGGAGTACAAAGAAACATCGAGTCGATTACGAAGCGGAAACTCTTTATTTCGTCTCCTTCACGGTACTTTACAGTATAAATGTAATTTGGGGGAATTCTTTTCATTGAAATTATATCTTCAATTAGTATCTTCTTATTTCTAACTATAAGGTCGTTCTTGTCAATGTAAACAACTTCAAGTTTTCTGTATTTTACAAACCAAACAAAGTCTGCTAATAGAAGGACAACAACAGGAGCGGTAAAGTCCTTAATATTATGGTTGCTAAAAATCATATAGCCAATAAGAATAATTGCAGCTACTGCTAAAATTAACGGCAGTAAGTACTTTGTGGTATATGTAGAGTTACTGGATATTTCTTTCATTAGAACTGTTTGCTTTCATACTTCCATCAACCAAACTTACAACGCCCCGATAATATCAATCTTGTCTGAAGTTGACATACCACCCGGGTTACAGCCCGGTTTGCCTTCGGGAATTTCTTTACCAATGTTTTTATAGTAGTCTACCCAGGCAGGGAAAAACTCGTTGGTTCCCGGTTGTTTGTAGGTCATAGGTAAAAGCTCAAAGAATGGTTTTTTATGGTTGGCCGATTTAAAAGCATCGTATATTAGTTCCGAACAATAGTAACTGCCATTGTCATATATATATTCCTGATCGTACGGAACACCAACCTGTCGTAAGGAGAAAGAAATAGCTTGTGGAATAAGCGGCTGGTATTTCTTCTTTAACCGGCCTATAAGCATTTGCTTTTTAGTATTCTTAGAGAATTTTTCTAACGGCGTAAGGCGTACGGCACTGCCGGCTGCTTCTATAATGAAAATAGAATCGTTGCGGTGCACTACCATGCCCATATGGCTAAAGTCTTTCCCTTTGTAGCCTTGGGTTACAGCTTCTATGGCATCGCAAAGCGGACCGCAGTCCAGATCCTGAAAAAGCAGGTCGCCATCTTTAAGTTTTATTTTTACAGGCTGCCTGTCCTGAGCAAAAGCGCTCATAATGCAGAAGCATAAAAGCAGGGTTAGTTTTTTCATATCAGTTAAAATTAAATATGCAGATTCCCAGGTTAAGGGAGCTTATCTGTTTAATGTCATATAGCCCGAAGCCATAATAATTGGCTTCTATAAAAAAGCCAATGCCTTCGGTATCGCCAACACCAAAGCGGTATTTTTGATATAGTCCTGAAAGGTCGCCGCGCCCCAATGCAAAGCTATGGCCTACGCCTGCCTGAAAGAACAGGGAAGTATCTTCGTTAAGGTGTGGATTAATTATAATTGAAGCATATACGGGAACTGCCACAAGCTTCGGACTTATAAGTCCGTCGATGCCGCTGTTAATGCTTAAAGCTATAGTTTTGGTAGCGTGAACGCCAAAGCCGCCCTGAATGTTAATACCGTCGGGTATAAACCAGGTGCCATTGCCTTCGTTGTAAGGATCGTTAGTGCCATAGGCAGGATTTGCCCTGAAGGGTGCAGAAAATGAGAAATTAGAAAACGCTCCGACTTCACTAAAAAGTCCTTTTCGTTCTTTAGTATCTTCAATTTCACGGGTTACAAATACGGTTTGGGCATGGCCGTAAAACCCCGCTAAAAGTACTGCGAATAGTAGTTTATGCAGTTGGCGTAACTTCATCTTCAAAGTCTTGTGGAGATATAGCACCTTCAACCGAGAATTCGCCAATTTTGGTACGGCGTAATACGGTAAGGTGTGCGCCCGAATTTAATGCTTTACCAAAATCGTTTGCCAGCGATCGTATATAAGTACCCTTGCTACATATCACCCTAAAATCAACTTCGGGCAGGGCAATGCGGGTAATTTCAAATTCGTATATGGTAGTTTTGCGAAAAGCAATTTCGACTTCTTCTCCGGCGCGGGCGTGTTCGTACAGCCTTTTGCCATCTTTTTTAATAGCCGAAAATACAGGCGGCTGCTGGTCTATTTCGCCCAGAAACTGATTTACGGCTTCGTGTACCAGTGTTTCGGTAATATGTTCGGTAGGGTAAGTAACGGTTACTTCGGTCTCCAGGTCGTATGATGGGGTAGTGCCGCCCAGCATAAAAGTACCTGTATACTCTTTGGGCATGCCCTGAAGTTCCATAATGCGTTTGGTAAATTTTCCGGTGCAGACAATCAATAGTCCGGTTGCAAGGGGATCTAACGTTCCGGCGTGGCCAACTTTTATTTTTTTAAGCCCCAGATGTTTCTTAAGAGCCCATTTTACTTTATTCACTGCTTGAAAAGAACTCCAGTGCAATGGCTTGTCTATCAGTAAAACTTTTCCTTCCTGGAAATCTTCGGGTGCCGTCAAAATAAAATTATTTGTTGATTGAAAAATAAGCCAATAGCAGTGCGCCAACTACTATTCTGTAATATCCCCACGGCTTAAAACCGTATTTTTTAATAACACCTATAAAGCCTTTAATAGCAACAATAGCTACTACAAAAGCGATAACGTTGCCTACAAGGAACATTTTAATATTATCATTGCTTTGCATAAGCAATTCGTAGCCTTTAAGTCCGGTCTGGTGGTAGGTCTTTACAAAAACCGAATATACCGTAACCGCAGCCATAGTGGGTACAGCAAGGAAGAAAGAGAACTCGGCAGCATTTTCGCGGGTAAGCTTTTGCTGCATACCACCAATAATAGAGGCTGCTGCACGGCTGGTACCCGGCATCATGGCAAGGCATTGCCAAAAGCCAATTGTTATCGCTTTTTTAAGGGTTATCTGTTCTTCGGTATATACTTCGGGATTTTTAAAGAACCGGTCGATGAATAGTAAAACGAATCCGCCGACTATCAGTACAATAGCAATCGGAATAGGGTTTCCTAAGGCATCGTCTATTAAATCGTCAAATAAATAGCCTAATAAAAGTGCCGGAACTACGGCGCAGGCGAGTTTTACATAAAATCTGAATTTACTGAAATCTAAGAATTTCTTCCAGTACAAAGCCACTACGGCAAGTATGGCACCAAATTGTATGGATACCTGGAATAGTTTTACAAAATCGTCTTCCTGAATGCCGTAATAAGAACTGGCGAAGATCATGTGCGCGGTAGACGATATAGGTAAATACTCGGTTAGCCCTTCTATAATGGCAAGGAAAATGCTCTGGATAAAATCCATTTATTTAGTTCTTTTTGTTGGTAAAATTCTTGATTGGTTTTTCTTCGGGGAAAATTTCGCCTGTAGGGTTTACAGCGGGTGCCGGATTTTTAAGTATGGCATAAATGGTAATTCCGAAACCAATAAGAACTACAGTAGGAGCAAGCCTTATCCTTCTCCAGTTAAAAATATCTTCACTAAATACGTTAGGGTCATCGCTGCCTCCGCCCGACATTAGTATAAAGCCAAGGGCAATAACAGCAATGCCAATAAGTAATATCTTGTAGTTTACCTTTTCAAAAAGGAAATGTGTTTTTATTTCGTTATCCGATCTCATCGTTTTTTTGTTTAAGGTTAAGGTTTAAAGCTGCCAATCGTACCGCAACTTCTGTCTTAAATCTATTATCTATCTTCTGTTATCTAAAATCTTACTTCTTGTTGCCTAGTAAAGATCGTCTGTCCTTAAGTTAAGGAAACGCTGTGTAGCAAAGAAGGTACTTATAATGCTTATAAGGATACCGAAAACCAGTACGCCCGAAAGCACAATAGCAGTTGGCATCCAGTCTTCCCAGATGTTAAGTACAGGGAAAGCGCCGTCCAGGTAGTATACCAGCCATACAAGGGCTGCCATAGCAAGTGCCGAACCAATAATACCCAGCTTAATGCCTCTCCATACAAACGGCCTGCGTATGAATGATTTGGTAGCACCAACCATCTGCATGGTCTTGATGGTAAAACGGTGGTTATAAATAGACAGCCTAAGCGAGCTGTTTATTAAAAGCATAGATACAAAGACAAGCACACCGCTTATGATAAGTATCCAGTACGTGATTTTTTTAATGTTCTCGTTGGCAAGTTCAACCAGCATGCTGTCGTAGCTAACGTCGCCCACAAAAGGGTTAGAGCGTAGTTCAACCTCAATTTCCTTTATTTTTTTTGGCGATACATATTCGCCTTTAATACGAATATCGTACGAATCTAAAAGAGGGTTGTTGTCCAGCAGGGTTTCGTAGTCGCCTACAATGTCGGGGTTGTTTTTAGCGGCATCTTCTTTAGAAACATATTTACTGTCCTTGATGTACGCTGAGTTGGTAAGCTGAGTGCCAAATGCCTGCTTAACGCTGTCTGTAGCTTCCCTTTTAAAATATACAGTCATAGGAATGTTTTCCTTAACATGGCTGGATATTTTTTCGGTGTTGATTACAAACAGCCCCAGTGCGCCCAAAAGGGTAAGCACAATAAAGATGCAAAGGATAACAGAAAAATAAGAAGAAATAAGCCTTCTTTTCTGGAACTTTTCAAAAGATGGAGCCATAGATTAGTTTTTAGGCGTAAAAATAAATAAAGTATTTTGTTTATGCGTAGTTTATAACAGTCAAAGTTTTGACTTTCGTACAATAAACGTAAATTTGCTTTCCTTTGAGGAGCTGAGGTACTTAGGTGCTTAGTTTCTGAGGTTTTCTCAGATTCGGGTGGCAAGCCTAAGCAACTCAGGGACTAAGTAACTTAGAACCTACGATAAAGAACTTAATTACAGCGATGAGATACAACCCTAACGAAGTAGAGGCCAGGTGGCAGAAATACTGGGCAGAGAACGGCACTTTTAGTGCAGAAGATATATCGGATAAACCAAAGTACTATGTGCTTGATATGTTTCCGTACCCGTCGGGGGCGGGGCTTCATGTGGGTCACCCGCTCGGCTATATAGCATCTGATATTTATGCGCGCTACAAGCGTCACCAGGGTTTTAATGTGCTTCACCCTCAGGGATATGACAGTTTTGGCCTTCCGGCAGAACAGTATGCCATACAAACAGGGCAGCACCCTGCCGTTACTACCGAAGATAATATTGCACGCTACCGCGGACAGCTTGACAGGATAGGTTTTTCGTTTGACTGGGACAGGGAAGTGCGAACTTCTAACCCTGAATATTATAAATGGACACAGTGGATATTTATCCAGTTGTACAACTCATGGTACAATAACGATACCGATAAGGCAGAAGATATTAGCACACTTGTGGTTAAGTTTGAAGCAACAGGTAACGCTAACATAAATGCAGTAAGCGACGAAAATATTGCCGGATTTACCGCCGAAGACTGGAAAGCCTACAGCGAAGCCGAACAGCAAAAAATACTTTTAAAATACAGGCTTACCTACCTGGCTGAAACAGAAGTTAACTGGTGCCCGGCATTGGGTACTGTTCTTGCCAACGATGAGATCATCAACGGAGTTTCAGAAAGGGGAGGCTACCCGGTTATCCGTAAAAAGATGACCCAGTGGAGTATGCGTATTTCGGCGTATGCCGAAAGATTATTACAGGGGCTTGAGTCTATAGATTGGACAGAATCGCTTAAAGAAAGCCAGAGAAACTGGATAGGTAAATCGGTTGGGGCAAGCGTTACATTTAAAGTGCTTACTCCTGAAGAGGCAGAAGATGCAAAGGATACCGAAAAAGGTTTAGGCGTAAGGGCTTTTCTTGATGATATCTTCAGCGAAGTTGGCGAAGAGGAAAAAGGACATGCCATTGAAGTATTTACTACACGCCCTGATACAATATTTGGCGTTACGTTCATGACACTTGCGCCTGAGCATGACCTTGTTTCTAAAATTACAACAGCACAGCAAAAACCATTGGTTGATGCCTATGTTGAAGCAACATCTAAGCGTAGTGAGCGCGAGCGTATGGCCGATGTTAAAACCATATCGGGTGTGTTTACGGGAGCCTATGCAGAGCATCCGTTTACAAAAGAGCCAATTCCGGTTTGGATAGGCGATTACGTATTAGCGGGCTATGGTACAGGTGCCGTTATGGCTGTACCTGCGGGCGATCAGCGTGATTTTGACTTTGCGAGGCATTTTGGCATCGAGATAAAAAACATATTTGATGGTGCCGATCTTTCGGAAGAGGCATTTGCATCTAAGGATAATGTAAAGCTTCAAAACTCTGATTTCCTTAACGGAATGGGATATAAGGAGGCAACTAAAAAAGCTATTGAATCGCTTGAAGATTTAAAACAGGGCAGGGGCAAAACCAATTACCGCCTTCGCGATGCTGTATTCAGCCGCCAAAGGTATTGGGGAGAGCCGTTCCCGGTATATTACGTAAATGGTACGCCGAAGATGATCGCTACAGAACACCTGCCTGTGCGTTTGCCGGACGTAGAAAAATATTTACCTACCGAAGACGGACAGCCACCATTAGGTAACTCTAAAGAGTGGGCTTGGAGCACTGTTGAGAATAAAGTGGTTGCTAACGACCTTATAGATGAGGTTACTGTGTTTCCGTTAGAACTTAATACAATGCCGGGCTGGGCTGGTAGCTCATGGTACTGGCTGCGTTATATGGACCCACACAACAGCGATGCATTTGTAAGTGAAAAAGCCGAAGCCTACTGGCAGAATGTTGACCTTTATATTGGTGGTAGCGAACACGCTACAGGTCACCTGTTATACAGCCGTTTCTGGAATAAATTCCTTAAAGACAGGGGGCACATCAACCAGGATGAGCCGTTTAAAAAGCTTATCAACCAAGGGATGATACTGGGGATGAGTGCTTTTGCAGTACGTATAAACTTTGAGGGTGAAATAAACAAAAACGTTCCTCCAATATTTATATCCTCTAAAAAATATTATGCCGAGAGAGATGAGGCTACACCGGCTTACCGTAAGCAGGTTGAAGATATACTTTCGCAATATGCATCGGCAGAAGATATAGCAGAAGCTAAAAAGATATTTACCAATATTCACGTCGATGTATCGTTTGTAAACGCATCGGATGAAATGGATATAGACGCATTTAAAAACTGGAGGTCAGATTATCAAAACGCTATTTTCTTGTTAGAAGATAACGATAAATTTACTGTTAGCCGCGAAGTTGAAAAAATGTCGAAGTCCAAATACAATGTGGTAACACCGGATGATATCTGCGAGCAATATGGTGCCGATACACTTCGCCTTTACGAAATGTTCCTTGGGCCGTTAGAGCAGGCAAAACCGTGGAATACTGCCGGTATTACGGGGGTATCCGGGTTCCTTAAAAAGCTTTGGAAATTGTATTTTGATGATAACGGACTTATTGTTACCGCTAACCCGGGAAGCAAAGAAGCCTACAAAACGCTGCACAAAACCATTAAAAAGGTTCAGGAAGATATAGAAAATTTCTCGTTCAATACATCTGTCAGTTCGTTTATGATAGCGGTTAACGAGCTTACAGCTATGAATTGCCATGAGCGCACTATACTTGAACCACTAGCTGTACTTATTTCTCCGTATGCGCCGCATATTGCGGAAGAGCTTTGGCACAGGCTGGGTCACCAGGGTAGTGTATCGCGTGTTCCGTTCCCGCTTTTCAATCCTGAATATCTGGTAGAAAGCAGTAAGGAATATCCGGTATCTTTTAACGGTAAGACCCGTTTTATGATAGAGCTGCCAATGGATATGAGTGCTGCGGACATTGAGAAAGTAATCCTTGCTGATGAGCGTACAGCGCAGCAGCTTAACGGCGGTGCCCCTAAAAAGGTTATCGTTGTACCGGGCAGGATTATTAATATTGTAATGTAAAGGCTTAACCCCAGAGGGGCAGCATATTTATAGCGCATAAGATTAATTTATATTGAGCTCCGGAGGAGCGGCATAGTATATGTCGCCCCTTCGGAGCTCTTTTCGTTACGCTTTTATGTTCCATAAATATATCGCTCCTCCGGAGCTTACCAAGTGATTATTTCCTCACCTATTTATATTTTTTAATAAAAATATCCACCTGTCCCAATTGTACAATTTTTATACGTTTTTTCCGTTTAAATTTGCGGCATGAAACAATAGCCGCAACGGTGTAAGGTCTTTACTTTAAAGGTTTTGTATTGGTTTTATAAGAAATTTTTGGCACGCTCTTTGGTTTCAGTTTTTCAATCAATTAATCTACACAATCATGAAAAAAATCACACTTACTTTACTTGCCTTTTTCGGGCTAAACGCGGTAGTAACTGCACAGGAAAACGACACAATAACTTCAGGAAAGAGTCATGAGTCCTATTTTTACGTAGGGTTTGGTGCTGCGGTGAACGACGGCTACAAAATTAATGACAAGCTAAAAGCAGCAGGAATGCCCGAAATTGGTGGGGCAGCTTTTGAGAGTTCTCTTGGCTTCAACGTTCTGTATGAAAAGTTTACTTTCGATTTAGAGTGGGCTACCAATTACATGGACGAAAAAACGAGTACCGCCAGGATTAAGACCATTAATACAGGATTAAAATTCCGTCCTCACTATGTAATTACAAAAAGCAAACGTTTTGCGCTTACTGCGGGTGCCGATGTTTCGTATATGTTCAACAGTTTTAACCTGTATAACCGTGGCAGCAGGATAGATCTTAATGACCTCGACCCATCTGCTAACCCGGGCATCATCAGCCTTAACAACCAACAGCTTTTTGTTGGGCCATCAATAGCAGTTGGCCTGCTTCGAAATACAGACTGGGCATTAAAATTTAATACCGGTTATGAGTGGGCTGTTGTAAGCGGTAAATGGAAATCGGAATTTGCCGAAGTAGATAACAGCGTAAAAGAAAATGGGCAAGGACGTTTTTACGCAAAAATGTCGTTGATCTTAAACTAGTAGATTCAGTCAGCAATGTTATAAAAATGCCAGCTTTAAAAAGCTGGCATTTTTGGTTCTTAAATTTAACAGCGAATTTTAGAAATACTGGTAAAGTGTTAACATCGGTAATTATAACTTTGCGGGAAACCAATCCATATAATTATGAAAAAAATAGTTACCCTTTTAGCATTAATCATCCTGGCGTCTTGCTCCAGTGACGATAATAATGATGTAAACAACGGCAGTAATAAATATCTATCTTCATTTAGCATTGGTAGTGACGACGGAACGGAGCAATCTGAAGTTGTTACTGTTATATATGATGATAATGATAATATTAAAGCTTTTGTAGCCGACGACGATATTATTTTTGCTTACAAATATGACTCGGACAATAACCTGATATCTATGAGTAGAGGGTTTAATTCCGATGCGGAATACACATTTGAGTATACAAACGGAAGACTGTCTGGCTATACAGATGTATATAGCGGTACAACAACTGCTATAACCTATAATGATCAGACTAAAATGTATGTTATTGGCGATTCTGATAGGGAAATTGGGCTTAAAGGTAGAGATATAGGTGTTGTAAACGATGTAGACGGAGAAAACATGTATACTTTTAATTATGATGACTCAAAAAAGGGGGCGCTATACAATGTTAAGGGCGATAATCTGTTTGTACTGAGTCTTTTCTCTGAATTTTATCAATATTTATCTGTGAGGCCAATGACAGGAATTTCAGTGTTTGAAAACACCTATACTCTTGAAAACACATACGATCCTGATGGGTTCCTTACAAAAGCAGCTATCACGACTAACGGAGAATCTCAAGGTGTACTCATGTACCAATACACTGAAAGGTAGGTTATGACGATTAGGCGTTTCTACTGTCAATATTTCATATATAAAGCTGGTCGTAAAAGATTGGCTTTCTTTTTGATGTATAGCTAGTAAATCAAAACTTAAAAGAAAATGATAGGATATTATATATTATTAGGACTAATTGCGCTGGTAAGCTTTGCGGTAAGTTCAAAGCTAAAATCAAAGTTTGAGTACTATTCTAAGGTGCGTCTTCGCAACGGAATGAGCGGGGCAGAGATAGCACAGAAAATGCTTGATGATAACGGAATTTATGATGTAAGAGTAATTTCTACTCCGGGTCGTTTAACCGATCACTATAACCCAGCCGATAAAACCGTTAACCTTAGTGAGGCCGTTTATAACGAACGAAATGCCGCTGCCGCTGCTGTCGCTGCTCACGAGGTGGGTCATGCGGTACAGCATGCTACTGCTTATAATATGCTTAAGCTGCGTTCCAGCCTTGTACCTGTGGTAAACATCGGGTCTAACCTTGCGCCACTGGTTATTGTTATTGGGCTTGTTATGGGGGCGGCTGCGCAAATAGGCATTGGGTATTACATTGCCATTGCGGGGCTTGTGCTTATGGCATTTGTAACGCTGTTTAGCTTTATTACCCTTCCGGTAGAATATGATGCCAGTAACCGTGCACTTGCCTGGTTAAAGAATAAAAATATGCTTACGCCTCAGGAATATGATGGTGCCGAAGATTCCCTTAAATGGGCTGCACGTACGTATGTGGTTGCTGCAATTGGCGCGCTTGCTACGCTGTTGTATTGGGCACTTCAGGTATTTGGCGGATCAAGGAGGTAAAACTCCTTTCTATATATAGAAGTGGAAAAATCCGCTCCGGTACACCGGGCGGATTTTTTTTATGCTTTCATCTCAAGTAACTAGTAGTTGTTTTTATAGTCATATTATTTTGACTAATTGACTCGCATTTAAATTGGAGCCACCTTTGTATAAATTTGAAAGGCTATTGGTGATGATGCCGATAGTGAAAATTAGTAGTAATGAAAATAATTGCGCTTACTATATTACTGACGTGCTCTTATGGATGCCAGTCTCAAATAAAAAATGAAATGAAAGATACTAGAGTAAACCCGTTGCTGTGCGACCCCGTAACCGGTACATGCGAAATTTTACCTGAAGGCCGGTTCGCAGAAAAAGTAACAATTGTGCCTGTAAACAAGCCTGTGAAAATAATATACTATACCGACCCTATTTGTTCTTCCTGCTGGGGAATTGAGCCCCAGCTACGAAAACTTAAGCTTGAGTATGGCGACTATTTTGAAATAGATTACCGCATGGGCGGCCTGCTTCCCGACTGGAGTTATAATAGCGGCGGAATAAGCAAGCCTTCGGACGTTGCCCATCATTGGGATGAAGCGAGCCTGCATTATGAGATGCCAATTGATGGTGATGTATGGCTCGAAGATCCGTTAGATTCTTCTTATCCTTCCTGTATTGCTATGAAGGCAGCACAGCTTCAGGATAAGCAAAAGGCAGTGGTGTTTATGCGCGTTCTCAGGGAGATGGTATACCTCGATAAGAAAAACATTGCGAAATGGGAAAATATTCTTGAGGCAGCTAAACTTTCCGGACTGGATACCAAAAATCTCGAAACAGATTATAAAAGTGATGCTAAAAAACTTTTTGAAGAAGATTTACAACTGGCAAAAAGCCTCGGTGTAAGAGGGTTTCCTACCTTGTTCTTTTCGGATAATGATAACAATCAATTAAAGGTGTATGGATCTAAGCCTTATGAGTCGTACGAGAATGCTATCCGTGCGTTATATCCCGACGCGAAAAAGAAACCGATTGTGTCTGATGATCCGCTTAGCATATTTTCTGTTTATCCTACTCTGGCGGTTAAAGAATATGCTGTGATTCTTGATATGAGCACAGATAAGGCTAAAACCATACTGGACGACCATTATCGTAAAAGTAATTTGGATATCAGGAAATGCAAAAATGGTGTTTTGTACGTCAGGAAATAAGCACAGCAACGATAGTAGCTATAAAAATCCGCTTAGGTATACCGGGCGGATTTTTTTTGTGGGGTGTTGAAAGTCATAATCATACATTCTTTTTTGTAGTATTGTAATAGAAATGATACTACAAATTTCACGATGACTTTTATACATACCACTTATGAGAGCAATTAACCCATGGATCAACTTTAATGGCAATGCCGAAGAAGCGTTTAATTTCTATAAATTAGTTTTTGGCGGAGAGTTCACAAAAGTTATTCGCTTTAAGGACTTAGCAAGCGCTGAATTTCCGGTACCGGCAAGTGAAGCCGATAAAATAATGCACATTGCGTTGCCTATTGGTAAACAGAATATATTAATTGCCAACGATGTTCCCGAATTTGTGGGAAGGGTTAGCGAGAACGAAAACAGGTCTAAAATAGCAATAGCTGCCGAAAGCCGTGAAGAAGCCGACCAGCTATTTAACGGACTTTCAGCCAGTGGAGACGTGGAAGGGCCTATCGGCGACAGTCCGTGGGGCACCTACGCAGGAATGTTCAGGGACAAATACGGCATTGAATGGATCGTGGAATTTGACCCAAATTATAAGGGGTAAATTCACCAGAAGGATTTTCGTGGGACTAATTAACAATATTTAATTTGCCCTGAACACCTTTACCCAATCCACATACATAGACGATGGCTGAATTTTTGACGGGTCGAGATTCTCAAACATTGTTCCGCCAACAGCAAGATTTAGTACTATGTTTTGTGTTTTTCCGAACATATATGGTATGTATTGTTGCCCGGGTTCTGATGCTGTTCTGGTTTCAACAACTTCGCCATCAAGTAAAAAAGTAATGCTACTTTTTGTCCATATCATTTCGTACACATGGTAACTATTGGCAAGATCTTTTTGGGTAGTTATCTCTTCGGATGTCAAATCGTCATTGGTAATAGGTACATCAGGCTGGTTGCCATAATAGTAGTTAGTCGTATAGCCATGCTTTTCTCCCGTGGCTTCCAGAATATCAATCTCACCGTGCGTAGGCCACGGATTGCCATAACTCCAGAAGGCAGGCCACATCCCGTAGGCCTCGGGGAGTTTTATACGTGCACTGATCCTTATCTTTGGATTGGTTTGAGAAGCAGCAATTGCGAAGTTCGACTCAATCCTGCCTGATGTATAAGCATAGTCTGAAAGCTCATCACTGTCGGGTAATACGGGACCTGTAACGTTTTGTTTAACCGATTTTATCTGTAATATTCCGTTAGAAACAATAAGGTTTTGCCTTTGGTAGAGCTGAAGCTCTTCGTTAAAAGCGCCTCCTTCCCACACCTGCCACCGACTCAGGTCGCCCGTGAAATTCTCCTCATAAATTTTAGAATACCCCGATGCCGCTAAAGCCGATTCGTCCAGGTCGAAATCTTTCGTTGCCGAAGGTGTCGGTGTTTTAGTGTCATCGTTCTGGCTGCATCCAAAAAGTGTAAAAAGTAAAAATGATGCCGACAGTATAATTTGTTTTTCGATTTTCATGAGGGGGAGCAAGTTTATTAAAAAACGAAATATACGATAGAATAGTATTTCAAAAACCGACTCATAACTGCCGTTCACCTCAAAAACCAAAAGCGTAACATTGTTTTTTACATCTTTGATTTTTAGTTAATTAAGTGTGTCTAATTTTACGCATAAAAACCGCATTTTGAGAATAAAAAGTGCAATAAAAGCAGCTTACATTATTATAGCTAATAAGCTTAATTTAAGTATAAACTGTAAGCAACTTAAAGCTGTATCTGTCGCTCTATCTGCTGTTCCAGCGAGATGAATGTCTCTGTGCGCGAAACACCGTCAATAGGCTGTATTTTGGTGTTAAGCAGCTGCATAAGGTGCTCGTTGTCGCGGCAGATAATCTTTATGAGTATCGACCAGTTTCCTGTAGTATAGTGGCATTCCAGGACTTCGGGAATCTTGCGGAGTTCCTTCACTGCTTCAAGGTTACTGGCGGCTTTCTCAAGAAAAATACCCACAAAAGCCATAGTACTGTAGCCCAATACTTTTGTGTTCACTACAAATTTTGACCCTGCTATAACACCTGACTGCTCCAGCTTTCGTAGTCGCTGATGTATAGCCGCTCCCGATATGCCTATTTTACCCGCAATTTGTAATATGGGCTTACGGGCATCTTCCATAAGGTAGCGCAGAATTTCTTTGTCTATACCGTCTATTTCTATCTGTAGCGAATTGATTTTCATAACTTACTAAATATAACCAAATATACCAATTTTGCTTTACGATAGTAATTACAAAAACAAAACCTTTCCGATAAGGGAAAGGTTCTGCAGCATTTGGTTAGTTATTGAAGGCTTTTTATATGGCTACGTTGTAGGGATTGTATCCCATGTAGCTGCGTTGTTTTTCGTGAAATACAACTCCAAATTGTTCAAGTTCTTCGAGTATGGGTTGGTAAACTTCTTTGGTTATAGGCAACTGAACGCCCGGGGTTGTAATATTGCCGTTAAGTATTTGCAGGGCTGCAATAGCCACAGGAAGCCCAACGGTCTTAGCCATAGCAGTATACGTTTGGTCTTCGCCTATGCAAACCATAGTGGCATCTATCTGGTCTTTAATGCCATCCAGCTCGTAACCTACCTTGTGGTACATAACGATCATGTCTTTATCCTCAGGGCTTAATGTCCAGCTGTCGGCTAATATTTTTTCGAGTATCTGGGCGGGGGTAGCGTTGCGTAAACCTATGATCTTGTTCGGATTAAACAGATCTAGTTCCACTAACTTATCCCATTGAATATCGTCCTGTTCAATGTTAAGCATATGCCTAAGCTTCAGCTCAACAGAATCGGTATGGTGATAGGGCAGGAAAGAGTTGGTAAATTCCCTGTAACTCATTGTCTCAGAGTTTTCCATGATATAGGAGTCATCAGTCATACCCATCTGAACAAACATATTCCATGATTTCGAGAAACCTACCCTGCGCAGCGTTCCGCGGTAAAGGGTAAGAGCATCGTCGAGTCCGTAAACACTGCGATATTTAAGCGAATCGCGGTTGGCATAGCCCTCAAAACGGCCATAGCCTTCTACTTCCATAAATTCTGTCCTCCTGAAAAGTTTACTGTACGGAATGTATTTGTACGTGCCTTCCTGAATGAATTTGGCTGTACCACCCTGACCCGCAAGTACTACGTTTCTGGGGTTCCAGGTAAATTTATAATTCCACAGATTGGTGTCGCTTTCTGGAGCTACAAGTCCGCCGCAAAACGATTCGAACAGCAGTATTTTTCCGCCTTTGTCGCGAATATCATCTATAATTTTCATGGCACTCATATGGTCGATACCCGGGTCAAGGCCAATCTCATTCATAAAAACCAGATTGTTTTCTTTTACCTGTGCATCGAGCTCCTGCATGGCAGGGCTAATGTAAGATGCTGTAACCATATGCTTTTTAAAGGCCACACAATCTTTGGCGACCTCAAAATGCAGGTGCGCCGGAAGCATAGAAATTACAATGTCGGCTTTGCTAATTTCCTCTTTGCGTTGCTGTTCATCGAAAATATCGAAAGCTATAGCGGTAGCATTGGCGTGACCTTTAGTCTTTCGCGCTGCAAGCTCGACAGACAGGTCGCCTATAGTAAGATGAAGGTTTTCGGAAACCGATTTATTCAACAGGTAATCAATTAATGATGATGCCGAACGGCCAGCCCCGATTATTAGAATTTTCCTCATAGCATTGGGTAATTATCACACGAAAGTAGCAATTTGTTATAAAAGTCAAAATATAATCGATGAAAAATTACATAAAGTTTTTAATTTTACAGGATATTATTACAAACGAATGAATAAGAAAATTATTAGTGTTGCCGCTGTACTAGGGGCAATAGCCATTGTATTAGGCGCTTTTGGTGCGCACGGACTGAAAAAACTTATTTCTCCTGAATCTATCGTAGTATTTGAGACGGGTGTTAAATACCAAATGTACCACGCGCTGTTTTTGTTATTTCTTGGTTCTACGCCATTAGTGTCTGACAAAGTAAAAAACACAATTTTATTGCTGATTGTATCGGGTGTTGCGCTTTTCTCAGGATCGGTCTATTTTTTGGCGTGTAATGACCTGTTTTCTTTTGATTTTAAGAAAATTGGCTTCGTTACCCCAATTGGAGGATTGTTATTAATAATTGGTTGGATTGTGTTATTTTTACATTTAATTAGGCAAAAGCGATAATTTTTTTGCAAATTAATACTTTGTAACAAAAATATTTTTACTTTTGTGCCTTGTAACAATGCAACTTATATCAAAAGTATGGATAACTACGGCCTTTCTACGAAAACGATTTCGTTGGAAAACTTGGGAATAAAAAATGCGAATGTGAGGTATCAGTTGACTCCAGATGAGTTACATGATATCACGATTGAAAAAGGACAAGGTGTTGAAAGCAGTACGGGTGCACTTGCAATCAATACCGGGGAGTTTACCGGAAGGTCTCCTCAGGACAGATTCATCGTTCGTGATAGTATTACTGAGGACAAAGTATGGTGGGGAAATGTAAACATACCGTTTGACAGTGCTAAATTTGAAGCACTTTACAACAAAGTTACAGACTACCTGTCTAACAAAGAGGTATTTGTGCGCGACAGTTATGTGTGCGCAGATGAAGATTACAGGCTTAATGTAAGGGTGGTAACAGAGACTGCGTGGTCTAACCTTTTTTGCTATAACATGTTTCTTCGTCCTGAAGATTCTGAGCTTGATGATTTTACAGCCGACTGGCACGTAGTATGTGCTCCGGGCTTTATGGCAGATCCTGCTGTAGACGGTACACGCCAGTCTAACTTTGCGATACTGGATTTTACAAGGAAAATTGCTTTGATAGGCGGTACAGGATATACCGGTGAGATGAAGAAAGGAATTTTTTCTGCACTTAACTTTATCCTTCCTGTAGATAAGAACACATTGCCAATGCACTGTAGTGCTAACGTAGGTAAAGATGGCGATACGGCTATTTTCTTTGGTCTTTCGGGAACGGGAAAAACGACGCTTTCTGCCGATCCTGCCCGTAAGCTTATTGGCGACGATGAGCACGGATGGACAAGCGATAACACTGTGTTTAACTTTGAAGGTGGCTGCTATGCAAAGGTAATTAACCTTACCGAAGAGCATGAGCCGGATATCTTTAGGGCTATTAAAAGAGGAGCGATACTTGAAAATGTGATTTTCAAACAAGGTACTAACGAGGTAGATTACGAAGATGTTTCTATCACACCTAATACGCGTGTTAGTTATCCTATTTACCATATTGATAACATTCAGCCGGACTCAGTAGGGCATAACCCTAAGAATATTTTCTTTTTGAGCGCCGACTCGTTTGGTATCCTGCCTCCAATCTCTAAGCTGACTCCGGGTCAGGCTGCTTACTACTTTATTTCAGGCTATACCGCTAAAGTTGCGGGTACCGAAGCAGGAGTAAACGAGCCACAGCCTAACTTTTCAGCGTGTTTTGGAGCACCTTTTATGCCATTGCACCCTGCAAAATATGCAGAGATGCTAATTAAGAAAATGAAGGATGCCGATGTGAATGTATGGTTAATCAATACTGGCTGGTCTGGTGGTGCATACGGTACAGGACAAAGAATGAAACTTAAATATACCCGTGCAATGATCACGGCTGCGCTTAACGGTGAGCTTGATAATGTAGAGTATGAAAATCATACTGTATTTGGCCTCGCTAAACCGCAAAGCTGCCCTAATGTGCCTTCTGAGATATTAAATCCAAGGAATACATGGGAAGATAAAGATGCTTATGATGCTAAAGCCCTTGAACTGGCAGCAGCATTTAAAAATAATTTTGCAAAATTTGAGGAGTTTGCAAATGAAGAAATTATGTCCGGCGGACCGTTGGCATAATGTGAATTTTAGAATAGATGTTTTTTGGAAAGAAGGCTGTCTCAGAAATGAGGCAGCTTTTTTGTTTAGGTGCAGTCAGGAAGTGACTTAGCCTTGCCCTCCGACCTTCCGAAGGAGAGGGATCAGCTTCGCTTAAGTACAGCTTTTGCTTCGATTTTACCTATCTGATCCAGAGCCTATCTCGCGGCGACAGCAGGTTGATGGGTTAGGTCTTATGTATTTCACTATAACAAAAACAGCCGCTCATTGAGCGGCTGTTTATATTGTAAAGTAAAGTTCTATTTTTCCTTAGTCTCTTTATTAACTTTAGTAATGTATTTTTCAAGAGCCATAGTCATAGACGGTGTTTCCGGTGTTGGAGCCATAATGTCTATTCTAAGTCCGTGTTCCAGGGCTTCCTTTTGTGTTGTGCTTCCAAAAACAGCTATACGTGTGTTGTTCTGCTGAAAATCGGGGAAGTTTTTAAACAACGACTTAATTCCTGTTGGTGTAAAGAATGCAAGTACATCGTAGTATACGTCTTTAAGGTCGCTTAGGTCGCTCATTACTGTTTTGTAGAACGTTCCCGGTGTCCAGTCTATCTTAAGGGAATCAAGAACCGGTGGGATATCGTGATTCAGCTGGTCTGAAGATGGTAATAAGAATTTTTCATCCTTATATTTCTTAATCAGCGGTGCCATATCAGCAAAGTCTTTCTGGCCAACATAGATTTTTCTCTTACGGTATACCACATATTTTTGCAGGTAGAAGGCAATAGCCTCGCTCTGGCAGAAGTATTTAAGGGTTTCCGGCACTTTATAGCGCATCTCTTCTGCTACGCGAAAAAAGTGATCTACGGCGTATTTACTAGTAAGGATAATTGCTGTGTAATTGTTAAGGTCTATTTTTTGAGCCCTAACATCTTTAGCGCTTACACCCTCTACGTGAATAAATGACCTGAAATCAACTTTTACTTTTAGTTTTTGCTGAATTTCGAAGTATGGTGAATTTTCTACTTTAGGCTCCGGCTGCGAAACCAAAATTGTTTTCACTTTCATATTTGACATGTTATATCTAACTTTTTGTAAACCAATAATACATGAAATAATAGGGTGCTATTTCAAGTGTGCAAAGATACAAAATAAAGTAGAATAATTTGCCGATGATCAAATTTTGATAAATCCTTAATGAAACAATGTAAGAAACGATACTGGCGGCAATTATAAGGCCTATAATTGTGTATATGATAATAGGGTGCTGGCTATCGTTGTAAAACAGGAAAATGTTTACGGGAAAAAGCAGCAGGCCAATATAGGTTCTGTAGTTAACTTTGTGTAAATTGAACTGTTCGTTAAACTCTTCAATGTTGAACGATGTGGCGATAATTTTCTCTATAAGGTACTTAGAAAGGATAAAAGCCGCTATTAAGGTGAAATATTTTATAAATGCTACCCAGCTGGTTTTTTCTGCAAGGCCAAAATAGCTCAGTAAGAACTGAAGCAGGAATGTAAACGAGATTACCTGGATAAAAAAGAAGGAGATGGTAAAACCGCTCATCATATTACCGCTGTCCTTATATATCTTGGTGTATTTATCAGATACTGCCAGTTTAATAAATTCTGCAAAACGATTCTCAAATACGGTACGGTTTATAGCAATAAGCGCAAAACAGGCTACAAAAAGTATTGTTGCCCAGTCTTTGCCTCCTATAATCCTATCGCTGTAAAACAGTTCCATCATGGTGCAAAAGTAATATTTTTTGCATTCTCTTATTTTAATTATAATTTAATTATGTGTCAGGCGTTAGAAATACATTATTTTTGCACAAAAATTTACTGCATCACATGAGCGACGGCATAGTTATAGTTCCTACTTATAACGAAATTGAAAATATTGAAGCTATTATCAGGGCAGTTTTTGTGCTGGATAAAGCTTTTGACGTGCTTGTAGTAGATGATAATTCACCCGATGGTACTGCCCAGAAGGTGCGTGAGCTACAGGCGGAGTATCCTGACAGGCTCTTTCTGGAAGTAAGGGCGGGTAAATCCGGGCTTGGTACTGCTTACGTACATGGTTTTAAATGGGCAATTGCCAAAAAGTATGATTACATCTTTGAGATGGATGCCGATTTTTCGCATAACCCCAACGATCTCGAAAAACTGTATGCTGCCTGTGTAAACGGTGCAGATGTGGCTATAGGGTCGCGTTATGTTACGGGAGTGAATGTGGTCAACTGGCCGCTTAACAGGGTGCTTATGTCATATTATGCGTCGAGCTATGTGCGTACCATTACAGGTATGACAATCAGGGATGCAACGGCAGGCTTCATCTGTTACCGCCGTAAAGTGCTGGAAAGCGTTAACCTTGACAGGATTAAGTTTGTAGGTTATGCTTTTCAGATAGAAATGAAATACCGTGCCTATGCTAATGGCTTTAATATTACAGAGGTGCCAATTATATTTACAGACCGCACAAAAGGCGAGTCGAAAATGAGTAATGCTATTATCAAAGAAGCTATCTTTGGGGTAATTGCGTTGAGAATAAAACGAATGCTAAATAGACTATAGAAAAGAATTAATGAACAGGATTTTAATAAAAAATGCCAGGATTGTAAACGAAGGGACCATTTTTGAAGGTGATGTTTTGGTGGAAGATAAATTCATCAAGGAAATTGCCGAGAAAATAAGCCCTAAATCTTCTGATGTGCAAATTATAGATGCCGAAGGAAGTTTCCTTATACCGGGTGCTATTGACGACCAGGTGCACTTTCGTGAGCCGGGGTTAACCCACAAAGGTACTATTGAAACCGAATCGCGTGCTGCTGTTGCCGGTGGTATAACATCTTTTATAGAGCAGCCTAACACGGTACCCAATGCGGTAACCCAGGAACTTCTTGAGCAGAAGTACCAAAGGGCGTCAGAATCATCGTATGCCAACTACTCATTTATGATGGGCGGTACAAACGACAATCTGGAAGAGGTATTAAAAACCAACCCAAGAAATGTTGCAGGTATTAAGCTTTTCCTTGGTTCGTCTACAGGTAATATGCTTGTTGATGATGAGGCTGTACTGGAGAAAATTTTCTCGAGCACAAAAATGCTTATCGCCGCACACTGCGAAGATGAAGCTACCATCCGTCAGAACCTTGAAAAATACAAGGAAGAATATGGCGATGATATCCCGGTGAAATTCCACCCGCTTATCCGCAGTGCAGAGGCTTGTTACATATCGTCTTCAAGAGCTATAGAGCTTGCAAAGAAAACAGGTGCAAGGCTGCACGTTTTCCACGTTTCTACAGCAATTGAGACCGATTTGTTTACCAACAAGATTCCGCTTGAAGATAAAATGATCACTGCCGAAGTATGTGTACACCACCTTTGGTTTAGCGATGCCGATTATGAAAAGAAAGGCGCGCTTATAAAATGGAACCCCGCAGTTAAAACTGCCGAAGACCGCCAGGCGTTGTGGAATGCCCTTCTTGATGACAGGATAGATGTTGTGGCTACAGACCACGCGCCTCACACCCTCGACGAAAAGAAAAACCCTTACACAAGCTCGCCTTCAGGAGGGCCGCTGGTACAGCATGCTGTAGTAGCTATGTTTGAGGCATATCACCAGAAGAAAATATCGGTAGAGAAGATCGTAGAGAAAATGGCACATAACCCCGCCAAGATCTTTAAAATTGAGAAACGTGGTTTTATAAAAGAAGGCTACTATGCCGATCTTGTTATTGTTAACCCGGGTCTGCCGTGGAATGTTAAGAAAGAAAACATCCTTTACAAATGCGGATGGTCTCCTTTTGAAGGCGTAAACTTTAAATCGAGGATCACCCATACTTTTGTAAACGGATCTTTAGTGTACAACAACTTTAAGGTAAAAGACGTTCGTTGTGGTGAAAGGCTTTTATTTGAAAGAGAATAACAAAGTATATTCACTTCCCTCTTTTTAAGGGGGAAGTGTTTAAATAATAAAAGAATGAAAAAGGTCATTTTGCTTTTAGCATCGGTTGTATTTTTTTCCTGTGGTGATGGTGCCGCAGAAAAACCAAAACGCTTTCTTACTGAAGATGAGATGGTGAATATATCGTATGATCTTTCGTTAATTCAGGCTATTAAATCGTATCAGCCACAGGCATTAGACGATAATAAGGTTGACAGCAAGAATTACATCTACAAAAAGTACAAGATAGACAGCCTTACTTTTGCACAGAATAATACATGGTATGCCGGTAATTTAGAGCAATACGAGAAAATTCAACAAAGGGTAACCGAAAAGCTTAATAAGCAAAAAGAGATTCTTGCTCCTAAAAAGGACTCACTTACGCCACCTGTAACAGATGTGCCGGGTGCACAGGCTAGGAGGGATAGCGTTCGGAAAGCTGCCTTAGGTAAGAGACAACCTCTAAAAAAGTAAAATCGAGCTTAGAAACAATTTTGGAATTATCGTAATTCTCAAAATTGTGCGATGATTTTGCCATACTGCGCGTAAGTTTACGCTTCTGCCTCAATAATTTAGAAAACAGCCAATCCATGCGCCATGCTACAGATGTTAGCCATGGAGATGCATATACTCCCGGGCGTGATTTTTTCATGCCGTCGGCAATGGTATCCAGCATTTCTTTGTATGAAACATCGTTGGCAACAATAGTATAACGCTCGCCGTTCGTATCGGTAGCAACAAGCTGTATCATGGCTTTTACCACATCTTCAACGGCTACAATACCGCAGGTTCCTTTGGTGTAAAAATACTGGCCACTATGTACAGCCTTAAATATTTTGCCGCTGCCAGCATCCCAGAAGCCTTCGCCAAAAATAAGCCCCGGATTTACAATTACCACATTAAGGCCTTCCTGCCAGGCGCGCCAAACTTCCATTTCGGCACCATATTTACTAATAGCATAGTCGCCGTGGCGTACTTCGGGATTCCATTCGGTTTCTTCGGTAATACTTTCACTGCTGTCTTTTGCATCGCCAAGGGCGGCAATAGAGCTTACATGGCAAAATTTTGTAACGCCAAAATCTAAAGCGCAGTTTACCATATTGGCAGTACCCTCAATATTTACTTTACGGAGAATGTCTTCGTCTTTCGGTTCAAAAGAAATATATGCTGCACAGTGGTACACGGTATCTACACCCAAAAGAGCATCCTCAAGCGAAGGAATATCGTTAATATCGCCCTTTACCCATTCGATTCTTTCAAAATTCGGGTTGTTTTTAAGTGTAAAAAGATTACGGGTTTTGGCAACCGTTGCATCACTTCTGTAAAGCGCACGTACCTTTTTATCATTGCCTGCCAAGTGTAGCAGTAAATGAGCCCCAACCAATCCTGTTCCGCCTGTAACTAGTATCATATATGCAAATGTAGATTTTAGTGGAGAATATTTTACAAATGTTAATCAAAAATGTTGCGCAGGTTTGTATTTTTGCACGACATTAATCGGGAATCATGAAAAATTTTATTGAAGAAGTAACCTGGAGGGGTATGCTTCACGACGTTATGCCGGGTACTGAAGAACATCTTTTGGAACAGATGCGTGTAGCGTATGTGGGTATAGACCCAACAGCAGACTCACTGCATATAGGGCATTTAGTTGGTGTAATGCTGTTAAAGCATTTTCAGCTTAGCGGCCACAAACCGTTGGCTCTTGTAGGAGGTGCTACAGGAATGATTGGCGATCCGTCAGGAAAATCCAACGAAAGGAATTTACTTGATGAGGCTACACTTCGCCATAACCAGGAGTCTATTAAAGAACAGCTTGCCCGTTTTCTCGATTTTACAAGCGATGCGCCGAATGCGGCAGAGCTTGTTAATAACTACGACTGGATGAAGGAGTTTTCATTCCTTGATTTTATTCGTGATGTGGGAAAACACATTACTGTGAATTATATGATGGCTAAAGATTCGGTTAAAAAGAGACTTTCGTCCGAAGCGGCAGAAGGTATGTCTTTTACGGAGTTTACGTATCAGTTGGTTCAGGGGTATGACTTCCTTCATTTATATAAACATAAGCAATGTACGCTTCAGATGGGCGGTAGCGACCAGTGGGGTAATATTACTACGGGTACAGAGCTTGTGCGCAGAAAAGAAAGTGGAAAGGCATATGCCTTAACCTGCCCGCTTATTACAAAGGCAGACGGTACAAAGTTTGGTAAATCTGAAGGTGGAAACATCTGGCTTGATGCCAAAAGAACTTCGCCATACGCATTTTACCAGTACTGGATAAATACATCTGATGCAGATGCTGAAAAATATATTAAGATATTCACACTGCTTACTGCAGAAGAAGTAGATGCACTTGTTGCACAGCACAACGAAGCACCTCATTTAAGAGTGCTGCAAAAAAGGCTTGCTGCCGAAGTAACAACGTTTGTTCATGGTGACGCTAGTTTAGAAGATTCTATCAAGAAAACCGAATTTGTATTCTCTAACTACACGCGTGAAGATCTACAGGGACTTAGCGAAGAGTTCTTTACCGATATTTTTGGCGAGTTCTTTGTAAAAGGCATTAGCCTGACGGATTTTTCGGCAGATACTGATATTATCAACATCCTTGCTGATCAGACCGGTATTTTCCCTTCACGTGGTGAAGCAAGAAAGGCACTGGCTGCTAATGCAGTTGCTATAAATAAAGTGAAAATTACCGATGCATTTCAGCTTACAGCAAGCGATGCATTATTAGGTAAATTTGTTCTTGTATCTTTTGGAAAGAAAAAGAATTTTGTAATTCCGGTTGAAGGATAGTCAATCAGGAAATTTAGATATGAAAGGAGCTTTAGGGCTCCTTTTTTTATGAGTGTATAAATAGATTTTTTGAAACACCCCTGAGGTATGAGTGAAGCTATTCCCCTCTTGAGAGGAGCTAGGGGTGTGTTTTCTGTAAAAAAATATAGATTGCTTTGTCTTTCCCTCCAATGAAGGGGAAGACTTATATGTATGGCTAGTATATTTATAAGGGATTCTTTACTCTGTTTAAAATGACAGAGTGAATAGTGAAGGTTGTGTTGTAGATAAAAAAGATTGCTTTGTCATACCGTCTCGCAATGATATAACCCGCGAACGCTAGTAAACCATCAGGTTACAACCACGGATATCAGAGTTATCAAATCGTCCCAAAACTTCGAAAGACTGGTTGGGGTATTTTTTGCCGAGGTCTTGTGTTGCAATAAACGAGCAGGAGTTAATATTGGCAAGGTCAATAACATTAATGCCGCCTGTTTTGCCGTAATCAATATAACTAAGGGCATCTTCGGTATCGCGTACAAGGATATCCATCCACGGCGGACACTCAAAAATACCATCACCTAAAGAATAGGCCTGAGACAATAGTTCTGTCATACCATATTCCGAATGGATCTTGCTTACGCCAAAACCTTTGCAAAGCACATCGTGCAGTTCTTCGCGTATCATCTCTTTACGGCGGCCTTTCATGCCTCCGGTTTCCATTATAATGGTGTTTCGCAGGTCAAAGTTTTGTTTTTCTACTAAATCCAGCAAGGCATAGGTAACTCCAATTAACAGTACGTTTTGCCCGGCTTTATCAAGTGCGGTAAGCTTTGCTATAAGTTCATCGTAGTTGTGCAGGTAAAAACCGCTGTCGGGGTTGTTGGAGCCTTCTATAAGGTCTTCTATCATATAGATTAGCGATGAGCCTTCACGTTCCAGGTAAGAGGGCAGAAGGGCAAGTACAGCGTAGTCTTCTATATTGCCGTAAAACTGAGAAAAAGCTAAACGGAAACTTTGCTCGTAGTAAGTAAGGTCGGTTACCAAATGGCGGCTTGTAACCATACCGGTGGTGCCGCTGCTGGTAAAGGTTTCCTGTACAGCATCGGCAGAGCTTATCACTTCATGGCTCTTAAAGAATTGTATAGGCAAAAACGGAATTTCTTTTACCGATTTTACATTATGCTTGTCTTTCTTTAAAAAAGTACAGAAATCGCGATATACAGTATTGTTATCATACTGATGGCGGAAAACCTTAAGGGCTGTCTTTTCAAATTCTTTTTTAGAGGCAATTGTAAATATGTCTTGTGAGGTAACCAAAGGGTAAAAGTTTTAGCAAAAATACAAATAAAAAAAGCACCGCGATTGCAGTGCTTTGGTAAATTATATGTTTCGGGATTATTCTACAACAAGCTTTCTTGTGGCAGAAGCATCACCTTCTTTAATTTTAATGATGTACACACCGCGTGTAAGGCTCGAAATGTTAAGCTCTTTACCGTTAAGTGTTGTCTGGATTATCTTTTTTCCAACCATATCAAATATTTCTATCTCCTTGCTTAGGGTTGGCTTAGCAGTATTAATATAAATCCTGTCTGCTTTTGCAGGGTTAGGATAGATATTAAGTCCTTCTATAGGTTCTTTACCTGCGGCAAAGGTTTGTTTGTTTTCCTGGGCAACAGCGCCAAGAGAAAACAGGCAGAATAGAAGTAAGGCGGTGTATAAGTATTTTTTTGCCATATAGTTAAATGATTGTGTAAATATATAAAATATAATTCAAATATTATACCAAAAAAATAGCCCCTCATAATGAGGGGCTTAATTTTATATTTTTTTTGGATTATTTGATATTCATCCAAGAAGCCCAAGTTGGTAGAGCAGCACCGTTACCAGCACCTGTAGCACTTGTAACAACTGTTAATGCGTTAGCAGAACCATCAAAAGTATTTGTGTTAGCAACTACGTTTGTTATCTGAACACCTGTTACAGGGTTAGCAAGGAACCAAGCCTGAGAATCTGTACCATCAAATTTGATAGCAGCACTTCCTGTACCTTTGAAGTCTTTGATGAATACGTTAGATATTTTACCGTGAGTACCTCTTCTTAGCATGATACCAGCTTCACTTGTTACATCTGCACTGTTACGACCGATAAGGGTAATGTTAGAAAGTGTAGGGTTAGATATTGGAGCGATAGTTGGGTTTGTAGAGTTACTGTCAGCTTCCATACCACGGCTATCAGAAGAGAATGCAAGAGCAGAAGACTGATCAGAGTACATGTTAGAAACTGTACCATTCCATCCTTCAGTCCAGTCAAAAGTATCATCCTGGTTTCCTATACCTACAAGGTTAGTTGCGTTTACAGTTCCACCAAACCATTCGAAAGCATCATCAGAACCTTGGTATACAAGGATATTGTCAACTTTAGTTCCTGTACCAACAGCGTAGAAAGTAACACCGTTAAATTCAGCATCTTTGTTGATAAGTGCACCAGCATATTCCACTTTAAGATAAGAATAAACACCAGAGTTATCAGCAGCGTTAGTACCACCGTAAGTTAAACCTGTAACTTCAGCAGCTACGTTAACACCAAGGTTTGTAAGCGATTTTCCACAGATTACAATTCCACCCCAGTCACCAGGTGCAGGAGTAGCAGAGTTTGAAGTAAATACGATTGGGTTTTGTGCAGTTCCCTGAGCATTAACTTTACCACCTTGTCTTACAGCTAGTACAGAAACCTGAGAACCATTAACGTTACCTTCAAGTCTTGTTCCTGCAGGAATAGTAAGAGTTACACCATCACCTACATATACAGGACCATCTATAGTGTACACTGTGTTTGCGTCTAATGTCATGTTAGCAGAGATGTTTCCAGAAAGCGTTGCTTCTTTTGTACCACCATCATTTGGTTTTGAATCATCATCTGAACAGCTTGTGAAAATTGCAGCTACAATCGCTAGGCTAAGAACTAATTTTTTCATTGTCTTGAATAATTAATGTTGTTTAATTTTTGTATTGCAAAGATGGTTCAGCAGGTCGTTTTAGCGGTTAAGCACGTGTTATATAATCATTACTGTAACATATACTTTTGGTTAATTTAATGTTATGAATGTTAATAGAATAGATATAAAAAAAGGGCAGCCGTATGGCTGCCCCTGCTTGTATATAAGTGTTTGTTTCTTAGAAGATATTGTATTTAATACCAAGGCTAAAATCTGTACCTGCTTTATAGTTGTAAGCATCAAGATCGCCGTTCTGGTTTTCCTGTACTCTTCTTATTTTGCTGTTAAGAATGTTTTCTACGGTAAAGCCTATGCTCCATCTTTCGTTGATGGTAGTATTAGATACAAAGTTTAGCATCATGATGCCTTTTTCTACCAGGTTACCTCTTCCGAATGATCCAAGAGAATAGATCCTGTCATGGAAATAGTTTCCTACGATAGATACTGTTGGCCTGAATACTCCGCTTTCTATACGGTAAGTAAGGTCGGCATTAAGTAGTAGCGGAGAAGCTCCCTGTAATGCATCGCTTTTATCATTAAAGTTTACACTCAATGTGTTGTTACTGTCTTGTGCAACTTTGTCTGTATCAAGTTCCTGCTTAGAGTACATAACTGTACCATTAAGGCCTGCACTAAGTGTTTGTTTTGTTACGTCGTCTACCTGCCAAATGTTTTTCTTTATCTCAAATTCAAAACCGGCAACGTATGCATATTTACCTGCGTTAACAAAAGTATTGTCATTAAGTGCAGAGTTAAGTAATACCTGGCTTATTGGGTTGTTGATGTATTTACCAAAAACACCTGCCGATATAACTTCGTCTCCTTTAGGGAACATCTCCCATTTAATATCAAGGTTGTAGTTGTCTGATGGCTGAACAAATGCATTACCTACAGAGTTTTCACCTACACCTTCGTAACGGAAAGGTGCTTTTTCTTTAAACTGAGGTAGTGTGTATGTTTTACTTGCAGCAGCGCGAAGGTTAGATGTTTCGTTAAGGCTGTATTTTAATGTAGCAGCAGGAAGCACATATACCTTGTCTATTTTTGCATTTTCAAAGTTTACGTTCGGTAATTGAATGTTAGTGTCCCACTCCAGTTCCTGAAGTACTTTTTCTGCTCTTAAACCTACAGTATAGGTAAGTTTGTCTGATGTAGAATGTTCAAAGTTAACTAAACCTGCATGTATGCTAAGGTCTCCGTTGTATGTAAACGGTGAAAGGTTTTGTTGTCTTCCGGTATTGATGTAGAAAGTACCCGGTATGTTTTGTGTAAGTGCTTGGTTAGAAGCATTAAGAAAAGTATCAACATTATTACGGTCTACCGGAATGTTTTCTGCCTGAGATACCCTGAAGTTAAACTGTGTAGCTTCAAAATCTCTCGATTTCATTCTTCCATTATAACCAAAGCTTAATTTGCCTTTGTAAAGATCGTCATCACCTTTAAGTACTTTTAAAGTTGCGATTGCCTTGGCAGCATACTCGTCTTCTTTTATATACTGGAAGTAACGGTTGTTTGCAGTTGGCGATGCCGTGTTGAAAATGTATAATCCGTCAGTTCTTGCTACAAGGTTGTTTGTAATCCTGTCCGGCATATCTGCATTTACAGTGCTGTACGATGCTCCCCAGTCAAGATCAAGCCTTTCGTTAAGAACGTGCTTACCTAGTAACTGATTTACAAAAAGTTTGTTTTGTTCGGTAAGTGTCTGTCTGTTAAATTCGGTACGGTTATCTCCCTGCCCTAGGAAGGTGTCATATTCGTTTACCGAACTTTTAGATGCATTTACAAAAACACTGTTAGCTTTAATGGTGTTATTGCTGTTTATTTTGTAAGCAACATTTGCCATTAAGGTAGTTTTTGTAGAGAACTCATATTTGTTCACGTCAAAGAAATCTATAACAATCTCATCGTTAGCTGCAATGTTTCTTTGAGAACCTGTTCTGTACGTATAGCCATTTCCGTAGTTAGCCGTTCCGAAAACGCTAATGCGTCCTTCTTCACCTACGTTAAAGTTTTTTCCGCCTGTTAAACCAAGGCTTCCGTTAACAGGGCTGGATTCTGTAACCGGGCTCCATTTTGTGCCAAATTGGTATTCTCTTATAGATGTAGGAGCGTTTACATTGTAAAAACCCGACTTGTTAGCGCCATCGGCCATTTTAAAGTTAGAGTCGAATGCTTTGTTGTTAAGCCCGCTTCCAACTTCAACCTGAAGCTTGCCGTCTCCTGTGTGTTCTTTAGATGCGATATCTACATTTGCACCACCCATATCTCCGTATTGAGAAACATCGTATGTTTTGCTGATGCCTACCGACTGAATAATGTCTGTAGAGAAAAGGTCAAGTGCAATGTTTTTGTTTTCCGGCTCGTTAGATGGTAACGGTAAACCGTTTAGCATTGTGCTGTTGTAACGGTCTCCAAGGCCACGAACAAAAATTCCGCTGTTACCTTCTGTTTTAGATATACCTGTTACTTTGGTTACAGCTGCAGCAGCATCGCTAACACCTTTACGGGTTAACTCCTGCGCGCCAATACTTTGTTTTATAACCGCAGCGTTTTTCTGGTCAAGCAAAAGGGCTGTCTCTTTTTCGCGACTTACGGTTTTTTCTATTACTACGTCTTCTAACTGAACGCTGGTAGATGCTAATCCCTGATTTATGGTCTTAGTTTCTCCGGCTTTAATGCTTACCTGTACTTCTTTGCTTTCGTAACCAAGAAATCCAAATACTAAAGTAATGTTTCCCGGTTCTACGCTTAACGAGTACTTTCCGTTCTCGTCTGCATTTGTGCCGTTCGTTGTACCTTTAACTGCCACGCTTGAAAATGGAAGCGTTTCGTTATTCATGTCTTTGTCGGTAATTGTACCGGTAATCGTACCTTTGGTTTGGGCAAAGCCTAACGATAAGGTAAACAGTGCAATTAATAAAAATTTAAGTTTCATTTCGTGTGTTATAATTTTGGTGCAAAGTAACCTCCGCGATTTGGATGCTGTGTTACTTAATCGTTATGTCTGGATTTACTATTTATTATTAAATTGTTAAGGCATTAAATAATTGTTAACACGTTTGTTCGTTTTGTATTATCTTTACCTTTGAGCCCGAAAACATACATGGATTGTCATTATGAAGAAAAAAGAGATTAAGATCTTATTGGTTGACGATGAGCAGGATATCCTGGAAATTGTGGGCTATAATCTAACGCAGGAAGGCTATCAGGTTTCTACTGCTGTAAACGGCAGGGAGGCAGTAGCCAAGGCTAAAAAAGAGCTTCCGCATCTTATTATTATAGATGTTATGATGCCCGAAATGGATGGTATGGAAGCTGTAGAGAACATCAGGAAGATTCCGGAGCTTAGCAACGTTATCATTACTTTCCTTACTGCAAGAAGCGAAGATTATTCGCAGGTTGCAGGATTTGATGCAGGGGCAGACGATTACATTGCTAAACCTATTAAACCGAAATTGCTTGTAAGCAAAGTGAAAGCGTTGCTTAGAAGGCTTAAGGATGATGAGGCAAAAGAAGATGTACTTCGTGTAGGAACTATCGAGATCAACCGTGAAGAGTACAAGATCATTATGGAAGATAAAGAGATTGTTCTTCCAAGAAAAGAGTTTGAACTGTTCTATCTTTTAGCGTCTAAACCGGGTAAAGTATTCAAGAGAGAAGAAATTCTTGATAAGGTTTGGGGTAACGAAGTAGTAGTGGGCGGCAGGACAATAGATGTTCACATAAGAAAACTTCGCGAAAAGATTGGAGACGAATTATTTAAAACAATAAAAGGTGTGGGCTACAAGCTCGAAATTTAGTGTCAATAAGCTTTAAAAAAACATATAAGTTCGCCGTTAAATCGGCGCTTTATATTTCACTTTTCTCAACCGCCTTCCTGGCGGTTATGTTGTATTATTTCCTTACGTTAAACTGGAATTTTGTAATACTGTTCTCTATATCATTATTCATATTCTCGTTTTTTGTACTGCAATACAGGGTAGAGCGTTTTATCTACCGCAGGGTAAAAAAAATATACGACGATGTATCGCTGCTGGAATCCAGCAGCTTCAGGAACAAGGCCATTACTACAGATATGGCTACCCTTACACGCGAAGTAGAAAAATTTGCCCGCGATAAAAAGATAGAGATCGAAACCCTTAAAATTCGTGAAGAGTATCGAAGGGAGTTTCTGGGTAACGTATCGCACGAACTTAAAACGCCTTTGTTTACCGTTCAGGGGTATATACTTACCCTGCTTGATGGTGCCATGAACGATAAAGAACTTCGTAAAAAATACCTGCAACGTGCCGAAAAGGGTGTTGAAAGGCTTATTTACATTGTTCAGGATCTGGATATGATCACTAAAATGGAGGTGGGCGACCTTAATATTACACCTACCAAGTTCAATATTATAGAGGTTATTCAGAATGTGTTCGATCTGTTAGAGATGAAAGCCGATAAAAAAGGCATCATGCTTATGTTTGATATGAAATACATAAGGCCAATAATGGTATATGGCGATCAGGAGAAGATACAGCAGGTGGTAACCAATTTAGTGGTAAACTCAATAAAATACGGTAAAGAAAATGGTACTACCGAGGTTGGCATAGAAGACCTTGTAAATAACAAAGTTATTGTAAGAGTTCGCGATAATGGCGAGGGTATAGAAAAAAAGAATATCCCACGTCTTTTTGAGCGTTTCTTCCGTGTTGATAAAAGCGGCGCACGTACCGAAGGCGGTTCAGGCCTTGGTCTTGCCATTGTAAAGCACATTATTGAGGCACACGACGAAAAAATGTACGTAGAAAGTAAATTCGGCGAAGGATCGGAGTTTTCATTTACACTCGAAAAGACAAAATAAGTCTTTCCATTTCATATCGCCGGCGATATGCTTTAATCCCTTATACTGATCTGCCTTGTGCAGATCTTTTATTTTAAAATCGTTTTGGGTAGCATACGGCACAAGTCCCGATTTTTTTAGTTTCTTGGCAAGGTATTCCTGTTCATACTGCCCCGGTGTGGGTATAAAAAAAGCTTTTTTACCCATTTGTGCCAAATCCATAATGGTGCTATAACCCGATCGGCACAGTATCATCTCGCTTTGGTTAAAGGCTTCTTCCAGGGCGGTACTGTTCATAAAGTTATAGTAGGTAATGTCGCCTTCTTCTGTAACCTTTTCTTCGGGCTCAATAATACCTCGTACAAAAGCTATCTTTCCGTTGTAGTTGATAAGTTCTTTCTTTATTTTTTGTTCCAGCAAACTACGCTGAGGTTCGGGCCCCGAAAGCATGACCATAAGGTCGTATTTTTTGGTAACCGGATTTTTGTGCAGGCGGCTAAGCGGCCCAATGTATTTAATGTTGAGCGAATCGTCTTCGGTATGGCCGAGTTTACCCGATAAGTTTGGAGCATGCTCAACATCCGGAACCCAGCATTCGTTATATTTCTTAATAAATCGCTGGTGCAGCGGAGTGGTAATAAATGTAGTAGTACCCGTAAGAACATTAAGCTGATGGGTTATAAATACAGAGGGTATGTTTTTAGATCTTACGCCAAGTCTGTTATCTGATATTATCCCCGAAATGGTATGGTCTTTTACGATCTGTCGTACCGCTCTTTTTTCTTCACGAACAGCGCGGAGCATTTTGGGCAATAGCCTAAATAGCTTTAATTTCCAGAAAACGCCTTTTTTGGTGTATTCTATATGATAATGCGGAAGTTCTAACGCGGTAAGGTGCGGAAATTCTTTCTTTAATAATTTTAGTGCTACGCCATCAGATGCTATAATGGGTTCGTATCCATGGTTTTCTAAAGCTTCAATAACAGGTATGCATCGTGTGGCATGCCCAAGGCCCCAGTTAAGAGGAGCAACAAGTATTCTTTTTCGTAGCAGCAAAGTGGTGTTTTTTAATAACTATTTAATAAGTGCAATCTAAAATTATTTCCATTGTCGTATATTTCCCTAATTTTACCAAAAATTTAAATTAAGAAGTGGGAAGCAAGAACAAACTAAAAAGGTTTAGGGAAAACGAAACATTTGGCAATGTAATGCAGCCTTCAAGAGAAGAAGCTGTAGCGGGAGATTTTCACCTGAAAGGCAAATGGAATGAATTTTTTAAGAATGATAACCCAATAGTACTGGAGCTTGGCTGCGGTAAAGGTGAATATTCGGTAGGGCTTGCAGAGCGTTATCCCGATACTAATTTTATTGGTATAGATATTAAAGGTGCCCGTTTTTGGAGAGGTGCTAAAACCGCTGTTGATAACGGACTGCACAATGTGGCTTTTCTTCGCACGCAGATTGAGCTTATAGAGCATTTTTTTGCGGCAGGTGAAGTGTCTGAAATATGGATTACTTTCCCAGATCCGCAAATAAAATACAAGCGTACCAAACACAGGCTTACCAATAGCGAATTCCTTCAGCGTTATAAAAAGATATTAAAAGCAGACGGTTTTATGAACCTTAAAACCGATAGCGAATTTATGCACGGCTATACCCTTGGCTTGCTTCATGGTGAAGGGCATGAGGTGGTTTATGCTAACCATAATGTATACCGTAACGAGGGTTCGCCCGAAGTTGTTACGGCAATACAAACATTTTATGAGCAGCAATACCTTGAACAAAACAAGCCTATAACCTACATAAGGTTTAAAATAAAATAATTTTATGGATATAATCCTTCCTCTGCTTTTAGGTATAGTTATTTCTGCTGCCGGTATAATGCTGCCTGGGCTCATAAACATGACAGCTGCAAAAATCGCTATAAAAGAAGGCAGGAGAAGGGCTGTGGTTTTTTCACTTGGCGCTACAACTATAGTGTTTTTTCAGACCTATATTGCGGTATCATTTGCTAAATTCATAAATAGCAGGCCCGACGTTATCTCCCTTTTACAGGAAACGGGGCTGGTGATTTTTTCATTGCTAACCATCTTCTTTTTATTTATAGCCAAGAAAAAGAAACCCAAAGCAGAAAAAGATATCATAAAGCAAAAAAGTTTTACCGGTAACTATTTTCTGGGAGCATTACTATCGGCGTTAAACTTTTTCCCGATTCCGTATTATGTATTTGTAAGCGTTTCATTGGGGGCAAACGGATACTTTTCGTTTACACCATTATTCGTGTTCCTTTTTGTGATGGGGGTGGTCTTGGGGTCGTTTGGTGTGTTTTACCTGTATATAGTATTCTTTAAAAAGATTCAGCACAGGGCCGATTTCTTCATGCGAAACATCAACTATCTTTTAGGTTCTGTAACCGGGCTTATTTCTATAATAACACTTATAAAGATTCTCCGTAACCAGTAATTTTCGTGCCATGCCTGACAAAGACAATTTTTTTGAAAAGGTGTACAATGTTGCGAGGCTTATTCCTTACGGAAGAGTTACGTCTTATGGCGCTATAGCGAAATTTCTGGGAGCGGCACGTTCGGCACGAATGGTGGGCTGGGCTATGAATGCCTGTGGCGGTAGGGAAGATGTTCCTGCGCACCGCGTGGTAAACCGTGTGGGTTTATTATCGGGCAAGCATCATTTTGAAGGCACTAACCTTATGCAGCAGCTGTTAGAAAGCGAAGGCGTAAAGGTGAAGGAGAATAAGATCGTAAAATTTGAAAAGTACTTTTGGGATCCGGCGAAGGAACTGGATGCTACATCCTAATGCATAAGTTTATGAAAAAGCTACTAACACTCGTTTTGTTTTTTACGTTGCTTGTAAGTTGTAAAAAAGATGTTCCCGCAGCACAAAATACTCAGCCGGAGGCTACACCTAAAGATTCTGTTAGTCCTGCTTTTTCTGTAAAGGTTGAAGAGAGCAGCGTAGAAGAGTTCGAAGGCGGAACACCTGTTGCGTTATTAGAAGGATTTAAAAAAGACAATCCGGGTGGCGATACCCTGCAAAAACCCTTTGTCGTAATTAATACTCAAAAGCAAAAGCTTACTTTTAAAAATATCAATCCGGCTATGCAAAAGGGATATTATGACGAAGATGAGCTGATTTACACCGATCTTGGCTACAGCAAAAAGATAAATATGCATTTGTTACATGCTCAGTATTATGAAGGGGATGATTATTTTCTGATTGATAATGCAACGACTAAAACAGACACTATTAACGGATGGCCTGATTTTTCGCCCGATGCAAGAAAAATGATCTGTTATTACATCAATCCGTATAACGAGCGCAAATACTTACTAAGCGCAGATATTGAAATTTATGATTTGACAGAAAACGGACTGGTAACGCTGCACAGAGAAACGTACGATTATATTCCCTGCGAGATACGATGGAAGGATAATAACACCATTTTATTAAAAGTTTTACCAGGAGACGAATTTGATAAAATGCAGAGCGATACGGTAAATAAAACCAATTATAATTATTTGTATAAAAAAATACATCTTAAATAGTATTCTTTTTCTGTCTAAATAATTTTATACCTGTTTTGGCGCAAAGTATGCGTCCATAAAACTTTACCATATAAACTTTTCATACTATCTTTGTAATTTGAAATCAGTCTGAATAAGCGACTGTTAGATTAATATAAATCATGAAGTTAGATAGAAAAGAGATACTAAGCGCGCTTGAAACTATAACACTTGCCGGAGAAGGGCAAAACATGGTAGAAAGCGGAGCTGTTACAAACGTGCTAACGTTTGGCGATGAGGTTGTGGTAGAACTTACAATGAGTACTCCTGCAATGCACATCAGAAAAAGGGCAGAAGCCGATATCATAAAAACAATCCAGGAAAAAATATATGCCGATGCTAAGGTTAAGGTAAACGTAAAAGTTGAAACGCCTGAAAAACCTGAGATTAAAGGTAAAGCCATACCGGGCATCAGCAATATTATTGCTGTATCGTCGGGTAAAGGTGGTGTAGGTAAATCTACCGTAACGGCAAACCTTGCTGTTACTTTAGCCAAAATGGGCTTTAAGGTAGGTGTGCTTGATGCCGATATATACGGACCGTCTATGCCTATGATGTTTGATGTTGAGCGTGAACGCCCTATATCAATTCAGGTAGACGGAAAGTCTAAAATGAAACCGATTGAAAGCTACGGCGTACAGATACTTTCAATAGGATTTTTTACAAGCCCTGAGCAGGCAGTTATATGGCGTGGGCCAATGGCTTCTAAAGCCTTAAACCAAATGATATTTGATGCCGATTGGGGCGATCTTGATTTTATGCTTATCGACCTTCCTCCGGGAACGGGAGATATTCACCTTTCTATTATGCAGTCGCTACCTATTACGGGCGCGGTTGTAGTGAGCACGCCGCAGGCTGTTGCACTTGCCGATGCCAAAAAAGGTGTTGCAATGTTCCAGCAGGAGACCATCAATGTTCCTGTACTGGGTATCATAGAAAACATGGCTTACTTTACTCCAGACGAATTGCCGGATAATAAATATTACATCTTTGGTAAAGAAGGTGCACGTAACCTTGCCGAAGATCTTGATGTACCTTTCTTAGGTGAAATTCCGATTGTACAAAGTATACGTGAAGCGGGTGACTATGGCCGCCCTGCTGCCCTTCAAACCGCAACCCCGCTAGAGGGTGCTTTTGAAGAACTGGCGCGTAATGTGGTTCAGGAAACTGTAAACAGAAACGACAGCCTTCCGCCTACAGAGGCGATTAAAATAACTACAATGGCCGGATGTTCGGCTGTTAAAAAGAAATAATAATGACTACAGAAGAAATTACACTTAGTGTGGAAAAGGCATTGGATGAAATCCGCCCGTTCCTAGAGTCAGATGGTGGTAATATTACACTTATTGGTATAGAAGACGATAAGCACGTAAAAGTGCGCCTTGAAGGTGCATGCGTAGGCTGTAGTGTTAACCAGATGACGCTTAAAGCCGGTGTAGAAACCACAATAAAAAAATATGTGCCACAGATAGAAACGGTTGTAAACGTTGCTTAAACCTGCTGGCATACAGCTAAGGTATTAGCTGATAATTATCATAAATATTAAAAACAGTTTTAAAGACATTTGTGCTTTAAAACTGTTTATCTTATTACTTCACAATGATTACAACCGATATACTAATTATTGGCGCAGGCCCTACAGGCCTTTTTGCCGTTTTTGAAGCCGGACTCCTAAAATTAAAATGTCACATTATAGATGGACTTCCGCAACCGGGCGGACAGCTTACAGAATTATATCCTAAAAAGCCTATTTTCGATATCCCGGGATACCCATCGGTACTTGCGGGTGACCTGGTAACAAACCTGATGGAACAGATAAAACAGTTTCAGCCGGGCTTTACCCTTAACGAAAAGGCAGAAACGATACAAAAACTGGAAGACGGTACTTTTATCGTAACAACAAATAAAGGTACAGAGCACCACGCTAAAGCTATTGCTATTGCGGGCGGACTTGGTAGTTTCGAGCCCCGTAAGCCTATCATAGAAGATATTGCGTTTTATGAAGATAAGGGTGTAGAGTACTTTGTAAAAGATCCGGAACTTTTCCGCGATAAGAAAATAGTCATTGCAGGCGGGGGCGACTCGGCACTGGACTGGAGTATTTTCCTTGCCGATGTGGCTTCTCATGTTACGCTTATTCACCGCAGGAATGAATTTAGAGGTGCGCTGGATTCTGTAGAAAAAGTACAGGAACTTAAAAAAGCGGGTAAAATTCACTTAGTTACACCTGCAGAGGTTACCGGTATTCATGGTGCCGAAAAGGTAGAAGCGCTGGATGTGGAAATTGACGGTGCACACCAGAAAATCGAGACAGATTATTTTATTCCGCTATTTGGCCTTACGCCTAAACTGGGTGCTATTGCCGATTGGGGACTTGAAATAGAAAAGAACGCTATTAAAGTTAACAATGCGCTGGATTACCAGACTAATATAGAAGGTATTTACGCTATTGGCGATATTAATACTTACCCAGGGAAATTAAAACTTATCCTGTGCGGATTCCACGAGGCTACATTAATGTGTCAAAGTGTTTTCAATAAGCTTAACCCGGGTAAAAAATATGTGCTTAAATATACTACTGTAAGTGGTGTAGACGGTTTTGACGGTACCCGTAAGGAGGCCGAAAAACAGGTTGTTAAAGCGATAGAGTAGTGATCTGTTTAAAGTTTAATGTTGCCCTCGTGTGATTTATAGAGTGATAAGCAATCTTAAACCTTCAGCTTTAAACGTGGAACAAAACAAAGAAAATGGACGTTACAATAAAAATAACTGATCGTGAAGGGATAACTCACGAAGTGCAGGCACCTACAGATATGTCTATGAACATTATGGAGCTTTGTAGGGCTTATGAGCTTGCTCCCGATGGTACCATAGGCGTTTGTGGCGGTATGGCAATGTGTGCATCGTGCCAGTGCTACATTCTTAACAATGTAGAGCTTCCTGAAATGGGGCCTGATGAAGATGCTATGCTTAGTGAAGCTTTCAATGTAAAGCCTAACAGCAGGCTTGGATGCCAACTGGCTATTACGCCCGAACTGGAAGGCCTCGAACTTGAACTTGCTCCAGAATAATAGAATATAATGTATAACAGGAAAGCCCCGCACTTGCGAGGCTTTCCTGTTATTAGGATTTAATATAAGCGGCATATAACAAAAAAGGCATCCATTGGATGCCTTTTCATATTCTTATATCAAATTAGTTTTTGATGAATTTGATTGTTTTAGTTTCGCTTCCTTTATCTATTTTTAGGAAATAGATACCATTAGCATAACTAGAGATATTGATGCTTAAATTAGCGTCAGATACGTTTGAAACGGTAGTTATTACTTGTCCTAAGTTGTTAAAGATAGTATAGCTGTCCGGTGTTTCAGTTTCTGTTGTAATATTAATCACGTCCTGTGCAGGGTTTGGAGATACAAATACTCCTTGTAATGATTTGAAATCAGGAGTTCCTAAAGTTCCGCACACTGTAGATGTAAGTAGCGATTTTCTTCTTGGAGAGTTTGCAAGAACTGTTTCCATCCTTGTTCTTTGGTCTTTTGTAAATACGCTCATGCAAAGATCATCAGTATAATCCATGAAGTTTTGCCACATATCCTGACCCGCTTGCGGACATGTATCAGTTGTGATATCAGGACATCCTGAACTTTTGTTACTTTGTACAGGTGTGTCATTACAATAGTCGTTACCCGCACACTGTATCTCATCGCCCCAAATATGCCTTAATCCTAAAAAGTGTCCTACTTCGTGTGTTGTAGTTCGTCCATATCTATATGTAGGGTTAAAATTTTGTGAGTTAGGATTTGACATCTTATCTCTCGAGCCAAAACTTTTCCAGTCAACGGCTACCCCATCAGTAGTCTCGTCATTTGCTTGTCCAGTAAGGCCTTGTAAAGTTGAATTTGTTGGAAACTGTGCATATCCTAGTAATCCGGGTACATCTTCTAAATTCCAGTTAACAGTCCAGATATTAAGATATTTGTTAGGATCCCACTGTGTTTCACTTTTCATCTGATCAACTTGTTGCATAGTTGTATATTGGGGAACATTCACATATACTCTGTCTACACCGTCAAATGTTGAGCCATCGGGCCTTATTTTTGCAAGGCAAAACTGTACTCCTGTATTTACAGCTGCCTGTATTTCATAAAGGTTTTCAGCGTTTGTTCCTGCTGCCTGTGAATAGTCTTCGTTAAGAACCTCAATCTGAGTTTGCACACGTGCTAACGAAATATTTTCGTTTGATCCTAATGCATCGCCATTATGTATTACGTGAACAACAACAGGAATCATTTTTACAGCATTGCCGGATTTTGGGTTAGCCAACCTTTCCGCTTTTGCTTCTTCGATTTTTGTATCAATCCATTTTTCAAATTCTAACTCACTGGCTCTTTTAGCAAACTTGTCTCTAAGGTGGAGTTCATTTTCAACAGTTGCACAACGAACAAATCCATCAGGACCGGGAGTTATTGGGTATTTTCCAAATGCTTTTGGCTGTTCCTGAGCATTAGATAAGAAAGATGCAGCCAGGAACATAGTAAGCAGCATGCTTTTTGGAGTAATAGTTTTTCTCATTTCAAAGGTAAATTTTTGCGCAATTTATTTAAATTCAGCGTAATGTAAAAGTATTTACTGTTAAATATTAAAGTTTTGTTAATCTAATCCATTTTTTATTCTGTAAAACATGGATATATTAAGAATTTCTTTAATAACGTAAGATGGAAAATTAATTGAAACAAATAATTTGTAGCCTGCTAACAGTGTGTTTAAAGATGTTTGTTTACTTCGTCTTTATATGTGTCTCCGATTGGTATTACAAAATCTTCAATCTGAATCGTCTTATTATAAAGCGTTTTTACTTTTTTAATAGGTATAATGTACGATCGGTGAACTCGTATAAAGAGTGCCGGTGGCAGTTTTTCGAGGATGCCTTTCATTGAAAGCCTGGCCGTAATAACAGATTTGGTTTTTAAATGTATCCGTATATAGTCATCTAACCCTTCAATAAGCATTATATCCTCAAATTCTATTCTGTGAAGTTTATAATCTGCCCTTATAAGTAAATGATTGTGCTCTATAGTGTTTTTTCTGCCGTTAACTTCTTTCTTTGCTTTTTCGGCAGCCTGCATAAATCTTTCCTGAGAAAAAGGTTTCAATAAATAATCTAATGCATTGATGTTAAATCCTTCCACCGCATATTCGCTATACGCTGTAGTGAATATAACCATAACCTCGTTATTTAATTGTCGGTAAAAATCGATGCCGTTTTTACCGGGCATCTGTATATCAAGAAAAAGAAGGTCTACAGGGAATTTTTTTATATGCTTAAGTGCTTCATCGGTTTTTGTAAAAGTTTTTTCAAGCTCGATAAAATCTACCTGCTTGCAAAAATGTTCAATAATTTTTAACGCCAGGGGTTCATCGTCTATAGCAATTGCTTTTATCATGACAGATTTATAGATAAATTAACTGTAAATGTAGTTTCTTTATCAAAGATAAGCAATTTATGTTTATTCGGGTAAAGGTATGCTAACCGTTGGCGGGTGTTTTCTATACCGTTGGCGGTTTTTTCATCTTCAGTAATCTGTATGTTTACCTTATTGTTTTTTATAGTGAGATCGATGCCGTTATCATTTATATCTATGTTTATTGCTATAGCAGAATCTTCCTCTGCATTTATGCCATATTTAAAAGCATTTTCTATAAAGGGTATGAGTACAAGCGGGGAAATGCTTTTACCAATAGCGCTTCCGGTAATTTTAAAAGACAATGGCAAACTATCATCCATTCTTAACTGCTGCAGGCTTATATAATTTTTTATGTATTCTATTTCCTTGTCAAGCGATACACTTTTACGGCTGCTTTCGGTAACTACATAACGCATCATTGACGAAAGTTTAAGAACGGCTTCGGGAGCAGAATCTGATTTTTCAAGCGTTAAGGCATAAATGCTGTTAAGTGTGTTAAACAAAAAATGAGGTTTTATCTGCGCTCTTAAATAGGATACTTCTGATTTTAATTTTTCATTTTGAATGTATTCCAAACGCTTGTTTATTTTTAGCAGAAAGCCAAGTGTAAATACCAAAAGGAAATTGAATATCGATCCGTTTTGCAGCATCGGTATTACAGTATGTACAGGTGTGCCGGGAGGCGGAAGCAAAGGCTGGCGAGATGAGAGGCCATCATGAATAAGCAACGCGGGTGCAAAAGTTATGATTGCGTAGCTAAAGGCAATACAGACGATAAATACAATCTTTTTTTCCTTAAAATAAAACCTTGGCAGAAAATAGGAATAGTTGGCGTAGAAAAACACCAGTAACAAAATGTAATTAAGGAAATTTCTTTGAAAAGGAGCAATATCAAACAAATGAGAAGATCTCCCAAAATCGGGCGATGAAAATATAGGTATACTTATAAAAAGAACGCTTCCTAAAATATGAAGAAGGTAAAAAGGAACTTTTTTGTTAGGTGTTTGCATAATCACCAAAACTACTCAGAAAACCCTGTTCTGTAGAATAATTGCGGTAAACCCTATTTTTTTAGCGGTAAATCAGATTGCTTCATATCTCGCGATAATTTGTTGTTAAAAGATTCTACAAATAAAAAGCCCCATATATTGAATATGGGGCTTAAGTATCAATGTATAAATTTTAGTTTTTAATAAACTGAAGCGTTTTAGTTTCGCTGCCTTTAACAAGCTTAACAAAGTAAACGCCCTGTGCATATTTTGCAATATCCAATGCTTGAAGTTCAGATGTTACGGCACCGCTGCCCATCATTTGTCCAAGACTATTATATACTGTATAGTTTTCGGGCATATCCGCTGAGTTGGCAGTTGCAATATTTAAGATGTTATTTGCCGGGTTAGGGTATAATACGATGCCATTGCCTTTTTCAAAGTTTTTATTGCCCAAGACAACATTGATACCAATTAATGCCTCAGAATAAAAACCATAGTCGCTACCTTCTGTTATAACAGTTCCATCACTTGTTTCTACTCTAAAGAAACCGTTGCCATTTGTACAGCAAATTCCGTTTTCAGCCATATCAATAATAACAAAGGCATAACAGGCATTGTTGTCTACGGTTATCGTCTGTACATCGGCAGCAGGAAGTTCTCCGTCTTCAGAGTCCGGATATCCAAATCCGTAAGCAAGGATCTCCTGATTGCTATCCATAAAGAACCATTGTATTTCAGACCCTTTTAAGTCAGGCTGAACGGTAATTTTAATCGTTTCTGTATCATATATAGAATTTTCATCTATAGGCTCGTAATAAAATTCATTGGTTCTGGTGTTATTATTCACCAAGGCCATGTTGCCGTTAACTGAAACCAAAGTTGCAGAGAAAGTATGTTCGCCTTCGGCAAATACTGATAATTGTGGCAATTCTATCCTGGCATCAGTTGCAGTGTTAAGCGAGCCTGTCCAATTGTATGTTACAGCAGGATTATTATCTACCTGGTAGCTAATAATAGCAGATGTTATTTCGTTTGAACCTGTGTTAGCAACCGAAATTACCGGTGAGAAAGTATTTCCACAGTTTGTAGCGAAAGGTAGCAGATAAATTGCTCCATCATTATCAAGACTGGCTGTACCCGGTACAAAGCTATCCGATGTAGTTAATGACTTTCTTCGTGGAGATGCATTTAAAACGGCCTGCATCCTGTGTTTCTGATTTTTAGTAAAGATATTAAGGCACGAGTCGTTAGTGTAATCCATGTAGTTTTGTATCATGTCGTTACCCGGTTGAGTAGGGCATGTGTCTACAGGTCCTTCAGGGCATCCTTGTGTTGCAGTAAATGCAAACGGAGTATCATCACAATAATCTGAACCTGTGCAGTTATTCGTATCGCCCCATATGTGTCTTAAACCAAAAAAGTGACCAATTTCATGGCTTGCAGTGCGTCCCATATTCCTTGCTTCGTCATAAATACCTTCCGGATAATATACTTGAGATCCTACATATTTTGCGCCCAGGGCAACACCATCTGTGTTAGCTGTCTCTGTTTGGCCTTCAAGTCCGTCAAGTCCGGATTCTGTAGGAAATTGTGCGTACCCTGCAAGGTAACCACCAGCGATATTTATTTCGTCAAATATCCAGATATTAAGATATTTAGAAGGGTCCCATTGTGTTTGTGTTTTTATGAGTTCAACTTCTTCCTGAAGCCATCCGTTATCATCTCCAATATTATAACGCACAATACCTGTAGAAGGTAGGCCGTTAGGAGTACGTTTGGCAAGACCAAATTCAATTTCCATATCGCCTCCATCTGCATGGTCATTAAATCCGGGAGTATCTGCGGCTCTTCTAAAATCGTCATTAAGAACACGTATTTGAGATAACAATTGTTCTTCTGATAGATTTTCATCTACACCAATGGCTTTATCATTGTGAATGACGTGGAAAACAACGGGGATGGTAACAACCTCATTAGTCCCTTGTCCATCTTTTTGAAGTCTTTTTGCTTTTGCTTCTGTAATTTTTGGCGCAAGCCATTGTTCAAATTCTTGTGCTGAAGCTCTTTTAGTGTCTTTTAAACGTAGTTGTTCTTCGTACTCCTGGGTTGCACAATAATTTGAAACTGCTGTAAAAGGTTTCCCGAATTTTTTGGTTCCGTTTTGTTTTTGCTGTGCGCTAGCAGTAAAGACAAACATACCGGCAAAAACAAGAAATGAAACCTTAAAAGTAATTTTTTTCATTCGTGGTTTTTTTAAATGGTTTATATGAAATTATCAAATTTCACATTGATTAGCTAAATAGCTACAAAACAAGCTAAAAAACATCAAATAAAAAATACAGGACTGTTAAAGTTTGAGATATTTTGTAAGAAAAAGAAAACCGGCCTAAGCCGGTTTTTATTATATAGATGCCATATCGTGCTGCATCATATTTTCTTCTATACCATTCCAGAGGCCTATCCTCTTTTCTAGTGCAAGTATAGATATATCTTCCACTTCTTTCCATTTCTGGGCATCGCTACCACAAAGCTCGGCTATCATCTGCATTGCCATAGGGCCATGCTCATCAGCGTCCAGCTCAATATGCCTTTCAAAATAGTAAATAAGCTTATCCAAGTTTGTTTCGGGAAAATTATTCTGAAAATTTCTTAGTATCTCTGTAAACATAGATGGTATAAGGTCTTCGCGCCCAAACGTAAATGCGGCGGCAATTTCGTGCGGTTTGCCCTGTTCTATAACCCTGAATGTAAAATCGAGAAAAGCTTTAATGTTATCATTAAGTCCGCTTTGTTTAATAGAAACAAAAATATTCTGGGTTGTTTCTACATCGTCAAGAAAAGCAGCAATAGTGGCTGTGTCTGCCCCGCAGGCATCCATAGCATCTACATACATTTCATAATGGCTCTGCCTTTTTCCGTCGGCATTAATGTCTGTCTCTTCGGCAAGCACTATCTCGTTTATAAGATAGCGTATCTCGGGATTGCCAACGGGCAGCCACGGTGTAGAAGTACAGGTAAGTTTAGACTGCAACGCTTTGAGTAAAGACATAAAATCCCAAACGGCATATACATGGCCTTCGAGAAAATGTCTAAGATCTTCAATTGTTCTTACTTTGCCGTAAAGTGAGTGTTGCAACAGCAGCTCCTTTTGGGGATTGATACTACTGTTAATAGTAGCGGTGTTCATAGCGATATTTTTTACAAAATTAAAAAAGCTTCGGCGAAATGCCCGATTATTTATATCAATTTTATCAATACAAAGATAATGTCCGATTATTTGCCTAACGTAATACTAACGCAATCTAAGCTGGATTATTGAGGTTTGTCGTTTTTAAAATATACGTTTTGTGTACCGAAAAGGTTTTCTGTTAACAACTTTATTGAAAAAAAAAACACCGCAGGATAAATTGCGGTGTAGTATAGAAAATAGGTTAGGTTGTATTTTATTTAAACGCGGCGTGGCCTGTAATATCCATACCTGTAATAAGAAGGTGTATGTCGTGTGTACCTTCATATGTAATAACACTTTCTAAGTTCATCATATGGCGCATGATAGAATATTCGCCGGTAATACCCATACCACCTAATATCTGGCGTGCTTCGCGTGCTATATTTATAGCCATATCTACATTGTTACGTTTTGCCATAGATATCTGTGCTGTTGTAGCTTTGCCTTCGTTACGAAGTACACCCAGCCTCCATGTAAGCAGCTGTGCTTTGGTAATTTCGGTAATCATTTCAGCAAGTTTTTTCTGCTGAAGCTGCGTTGCGGCAATGGGCTTGTCAAACTGAACGCGTTCCTGAGCGTAACGAAGCGCAGTATCGTAACAGTCCATAGCAGCACCTATAGCGCCCCATGCGATACCGTAACGTGCAGAATCAAGGCAGCCAAGTGGCGCGCCCAGTCCCGATTTGTTAGGCAGCAGGTTTTCTTTAGGTACCTTTACATTGTCAAAAATAAGCTCACCTGTTGCCGAAGCCCTAAGCGACCATTTATTATGTGTTTCCGGAGTTGTAAATCCTTCCATACCGCGTTCCACAATAAGTCCGTGAATACGGCCTGCTTCATCTTTAGCCCATACTACTGCAATGTCGGCAAACGGAGCGTTAGATATCCACATTTTTGCACCGTTTAAAAGATAATGGTCGCCCATATCTTTAAAGTTGGTAATCATACCGCCGGGGTTAGATCCGTAATCAGGTTCGGTAAGGCCAAAACACCCCATGAACTCGCCTGAAGCAAGTTTAGGAAGGTATTTCATTCGTTGCTCTTCGTTACCGTATTTCCAGATTGGGTACATAACAAGGGATGATTGCACCGATGCAGTAGAACGAACACCACTGTCGCCGCGCTCAATTTCCTGCATTATTAGTCCGTACGAAATCTGGTCAAGGCCTGCGCCTCCATATTCTTCGGGTATATAAGGGCCAAAAGCACCAATGTCTGCTAAGCCTTTTATAATTTGTTTAGGGAATTCTGCTTTTTGGGCATAGTCTTCTATAATAGGAGATACTTCACGCTTAACCCATTCGCGGGCAGCGTCGCGCACCATTTTATGTTCGTCAGATAAAAGTTCGTCTAACAGGTAATAATCGGGTGCCTGGAAAAGATCGGGTCTCATTTGCTTGATGTTTTAACGGGAACAAAAGTAACTAAGTATTCTAACAATTCAATAAAAAAATGTTGTAATTTTTAAAGCTATATCGTTATAGCTTGCGTTGGTTTGAAACTTGGTTAAAATGAGGTGTAAAAATTTATGTACATTATGTGAATGTATTTTGTAGTTTTATATGTCTCAACCAAAACCAATTACATTATGAAACAAGCGCTACTTATTTCCGCTATTTTTTTTAGTCTGGGCATGTATGCCCAGGGCAATGTTTTGGCTGCAGCCGAAATCGCTAACAGTGAAAAAATGGTTAGTTATTCGCTTAATGAGGCTGTGGTAAATTCTCTGAATGAAATTTTACTGGGAGAATTTAATGATAAATCAAGGAAAAGGCAGGGGTTGGGCAAAGAGGCGTACTATTTTGAGAATACTATTGGAGAGGGTGCCGCCCTGAAAGCTTTTCTTTTTAAAGTAGATCGCGCTAAATACAATACAAAACTGCACGTGCGTTTTTATGAAAAGAAAGAGTATATGCAGGATATCTATGTTGATAATGATACTATTTTATATCCGTCTTATATTCCGGGTAACGAGATTAAGACAAAAGAAATTACAGTAAATATTGATCCGGGACAAAAAGGTGTGGTTGAAGTTGATTTATCCGAATATGAAATAATAATGCCTCAAAACGGACTTTTTGTGAGTCTTGAGCTTGTGGGGTATTTTGATGATAGTGGTAAGGAGAAAAAAGGGATTAAATTTAAAGATTTAACCAGGATTGATTTTCATCCTACAACTAAAGAAAATTATTGCGGTTGGGCTGAAGTATATGGAAGAAAGGACAGTGGTTTTTGGAAAAACTGCAATAAGTCTATAAAGGCTGATTTTAAATATAGCTTTAAAAAGGAGCCTTCTAAAAGTATACTTGTAGCGCCAAACTTTGGGTTAAAAGTGGTGCGTAAGTAATTACATTTTCAGGTAAAAATCTTTGGTAAGGGAAATATAGGCATCGGTATAATTGTGGCGTTCAATTTCTATGGTAAGCTCATCGATTGCTATTTCCTTTTTATCCCTGCTAAACGCCATAAGGCTGCGTTTAACTTCGGTAGAAGGAGTTCCTTTTACACGGGTAATCTTAAAAGGATATAGTTCTTCTTCCTTAGCGAGTTCTATAAATTTTTCTTCTTCCTTAAACGGAATGATAACTGCCAGTATGCCATTTTCAGAAAGTAATAGCCCTGATGCTTCTGCAAGGTCTTCAAAGGGGAGCGATTCTGTAAAGCGAGCTTTGTTGCGTTGTTCGTCATCAGAAAAATACCCATCGGTATAAAAAGGAGGGTTGGCTACTATAAGGTCGTATTCGTCTTCAGGCTCATCCATAAATTCGTCCAGTCCTGCGTGGTAGCAAAACAGGCGATCAGCCCACGGTGAATTCTCAAAATTATCTACTGCCTGTTCGTAAGCATCTTCATCGATCTCAATACCATCAATTTGTTCGGCATAGCTGCGTTGGGCAAGCATAAGTGCTATTACCCCGGTGCCTGCGCCAATATCTAGTATACTGTAAGGAGTATGGTCTATAGGAGCCCATGCGCCAAGCAATACACCATCGGTGCCTACTTTCATGGCACATTTATCCTGCTGGATTGTAAATTGCTTGAATTGGAACATTTTTTAAATGAGATGTTAGAATTGAGATAATACACAGGGGAGGATAGATGACAGACTTCAATACTAGATACAATACTATGTCCAGCAACTTACAACTATGAACCGGTAACCTAAATATTAACTATTAAGGTATAGGTCTACTAATCCTTCCGGAGTGTTAAGTACAACTTTTTTGTTTTCGCGGTCTATCTTAACGATAAAGTCGTCTATCATCGGGATAAGTATTTCTACTTCTCCTTTAAGTATTTCAAAAAGTGGTTGTGCAGAGCTGTCGTTTATAGATACGATCTTGCCTATGTTACCTAAGCGTTCGTCTTCGGCATCAAAGCCAATAACTTCATGGAAATAAAATTTATCTCCTTCCAGTTTTGGTAATGCAGTAAGGGGTAGGTAAACTGCAGAACCCATAATTTTATCGGCATCTTCTTCACTATCTATATCTTCAAAGCGGGTTCTAAGGAAATCGCCTTTGTGTAGTGAGGAGCTAACAATAAAAAATGGAACCAGGTGTTTGTTTTGTTCAACAAACACCGATTCCATGTCTTCATACAACTCGGGTTCGTCCGTATCTAACCAGATAAGGACTTCACCTTTGTAGCTAAATTTTTTAGCGATCTTACCTAAATAGAAACAATCTTCTTTACGCATATCGCTAACTATAATTAAGCTTGAGTTTCTTCGTTGTTTTCTTCCGTAGTTTCTGTTTCAGCAACTTCTTCAGCCGGAGCCTCTTCTGCTGGCGTTGCAGCAGCGATAGCGTCAGCTTCAGCTTGTTTAGCAGCAGCAATACGATCTGCGTTAACTTTCTGTTCAGCAGCAAATGCTTTAGCTTTAGCATCAGCTTCAGCCTGAGAAAGTCCTTGTTTTTTAGCGTCAACTTTTCCAGCTTTCTCATCTAGCCACTGTGCTAATTTAGCATCAGCCTGCTCCTGAGAAAGTGCACCTTTACGAACACCTCCATCAAGGTGGTGTTTAAGTAAAGCACCTTTATAAGAAAGGATTGCTCTTGCAGTATCTGTGGGCTGAGCTCCGTTGTGAAGCCATTGTACAGCGCTGTCAAGATTAAGGTCAATCGTTGCAGGGTTAGTGTTTGGATTGTAAGTTCCTAGTTTTTCAAGGAATTTACCATCTCTTTTAGAGCGGCTGTCCGCTGCTACTACCCAGTAAAAAGGTTTTCCTTTTTTACCGTGTCTTTGTAATCTGATTTTTACAGGCATAATCTTGTGATTAATGTGAGGTTCCCGACCTCGTTAAAATTAGGGTGCAAATATATAAAACTTTACTATACTATAATGTGTAAACTGTTTTTTTATGATTTAGTAGCCTTAATTTAATCCTGTTTTTTAATTTTTATTGTGATTTATTCTATTTTGATTAGGATATATTCTATAAAAAACTATTTTTGTCGTTGTAAAATTTGAATGACCCTTTCTAACTATTTAATAATGAAAAAAATTTTATCACTTTTAGTATTGCTGGTTGCATTTGCCTCATGTGAAGAAGATGTAAAGTTCAACAACCCGGCAGTGCAGGGCTTTAAGGATGATGAGCTGTGGAAAGCGACAGAATTTTCGGCAGCTAAATCGGGTAATTCGGTAAGTATTACAGCTACAAACGGCTTCGAAACAATAACACTTAGAATAGCTAACCCTGTTCCGGGTACTCCGGCAGATAAACCTCAGGATGGTATTCCTGTGGCGTCTGTACATATTTTAGGGAACGATGAGCTTAATAAAGCAACATATTCGCTGGATGTTGACGGTATAACTGAGCTTTACCAGACAGGCGCGCAGTTAGGTAACGGACAAATTACAATGGGTATGCCGGGTGATAATAATCTTGCTGCTACAGATGGAAACGGATATATTTCGGGGTCATTTTACTTCAACGCTGTAAACAGCCTTGGTGAAATTGTAAACTATCAGAGAGCGGTATTTTATAAAGTGCCTCTTACAGTGCAACAATAATGTAACATATTATAATATAATAGATAAGCCACCCTTTAGGTGGCTTTTTTAGTACATAACCAAGGCTAAGTCTTAAATTTGTATTAAAAAAAAATAATAAGTTGTTTTATAACTAAATAAGGTTACATTTGTAAGAAGTATAAACACCGAACAAATTTTTTTTTTATGAACATATTCGTAGGTAGCCTTCCGTTCAGTTTAGAGGAGGCAGATTTAAGAGAGTCTTTTGAGGCTTATGGCGCTGTAGAATCAGTGAAAATTATTACTGATAAATTTACAGGTAGAAGTAAAGGTTTTGGCTTCGTAGAGATGTCAAACGACGATGAGGCTCAAAAAGCTATCGATGAACTTAACGGTGCTACTGTAGCAGGCAGAACTATTGTTGTAAATAAGTCTGAGCCGAAACCGGAAGGTGAAAGAAGAAGCTTCAACAATAACCGTACAGGTGGTGGTTTCAATAGAGACAACAACCGTAGCGGTGGTGGTGGCTTTAACAGAGACAACAACCGTGGTGGTGGAGATTACAACCGTGGAGGGCGTTACTAATAAGTAACTAAAAATAGATATTCCAAATACGATATATATATTTTATCCCGGCTCTTTTGAGTCGGGATTTTTTTATGCCTACTCCTAAAGTAAAATAAATCGGTTTTCTGCCTTTTAAAAAAAAATAAGCTTTACTGATATAATGAAAGAAAAGTCCTGTGTTTCTATGTCGGCGTTTGTTCATAACTTAATGCTTCCTTATTTTTTAAAAAATCGTATTTTTGGGGTGTATGCTGCTAAGTATATGCTTTACAATAAAACTTCCACAATAAAATCCTTAAGTTGGTATGTACCTGATATTTGACACTGAAACAACCGGATTACCCAAACGCTGGGATGCCCCAATTACCGACACTGATAACTGGCCGCGCTGTATACAGATAGCATGGCAGCTGCATGACGAGATGGGTAGATTGGTAGAGCACCAGGATTATATGGTAAGGCCCGATGGCTTTAATATTCCGTATGATGCCGAGCGTATTCATGGTATTTCTACAGATCTTGCCATAGAGCAGGGTGTAGATCTTGCCGAGGTATTAGAGAAGTTTAATATAGCACTTTCTAAATCTAAATTTATAGTTGGGCAGAACGTAGGTTTCGACGTTAATATCATGGGGTCTGAGTTTTACCGCATGGGTGTAGACAGCCCTATGGCGTCTATGAAAATACTGGATACCTGTACCGAGGTTACCGCCGATTTACTTAAGCTGCCGGGTGGTCGTGGTGGTCGATTTAAACTTCCAACGCTAACCGAGTTGCACCAGTATTTATTCGGAGTGCCATTCGGCGAAGCCCACAATGCAACTGCCGACGTTGAGGCTACAACACGCTGTTTCCTGGAGCTGATAAAAAAGCAGGTGTTTACACCACAGGAGCTTGATGTACCATCAGCCTATTTTCAGGATTTTGCTGTAGCCAACCCTGAACCTATTCAGCTTATTGGTTTAAAGCATATTAACCTTAAGCAGGCATCAGAGGAAGTTAGAAAACGCCTTGAGAAACTGCAATCTGCACAGGCAGTACAGCAGCCACAGTCGCCGGGTGTTTCGCTTAATATTGCCGATGTAGATTTTGTACACCTGCATAACCATACACAGTTTTCGGTATTACAGTCTACCATTTCGGTGCCCGAATTGGTAAAAGCTGCTGCCAGATATAAAATGCCAGCTGTAGCCATGACCGATCACGGTAATATGATGGGGGCATTTCATTTTGTTAGTAATGTTTTAAACCACAATAAGGCTGCCGAAGCAAAGAACAAAGCTGCTGTAGAAAATGGCGAACAACCTACAGAGGTTGTTATGAAGCCTATAGTTGGGGTTGAATTTTTTGTATGCGAAGACCACAAGGACAAAACCCGTAAAGACAACGGTTACCAGATAGTATTGATGGCCAAGAATAAAAAAGGCTATCATAACCTGGCTAAAATGTCGTCTATAGCCTATACTGCCGGATTTTATTATGTACCGAGGATCGACAAAAAAGTTATAGAGCAGTACAAGGAAGATATCATGGTACTGTCGGGTAACTTATATGGCGAGGTGCCTAATAAAATCCTGAATATTGGTGAAAACCAGGCTGAAGAAGCATTGTTATGGTGGAAAAACATGTTTGGCGATGATTTCTATATAGAATTAATGCGCCACGGGCAGGAAGATGAAAACCGTGTTAACCAAACGCTTATATCGCTGGCCCGTAAAAATAATGTTAAGCTTATAGCTACTAATAATACCTATTATGTAGATAAGGAGAACTCGCATGCACACGATATTTTACTGTGTGTAAAAGACGGTGAAAAACAGGCAACGCCAATTGGCCGTGGCCGTGGTTTCCGTTACGGGCTTCCAAATAACGAATACTATTTCAAGTCGGGCGATGAGATGAAGGATCTTTTTAAAGATATACCCGAGGCTATTGCTAACATTCAGGAGATAGTTGACAAAGTTGAAATTTATTCCCTTTACAGGGATGTACTGCTTCCTAAATTTGATATTCCGGAAGAGTTTCTTGTTGCTGAAGATGAAGCCGATGGTGGTAAACGTGGTGAGAACAAATTCCTAAGAGATCTTACCTATAAAGGTGCTGCAAGGCGTTACCCTGAAATTACAGATGACATCCGTGAGCGTCTTGATTTTGAATTAAAGACAATTGAGAACAGTGGTTACCCGGGATACTTTCTTATTGTACAGGATTTCATCGCCGAAGCCCGGAATATGGGCGTTTCGGTAGGGCCGGGAAGGGGATCTGCAGCGGGATCTGCGGTGGCCTACTGTTTAGGAATCACCAATATTGACCCTATTAAGTACGACCTCCTTTTTGAGCGTTTCCTTAATCCTGACCGTGTATCCATGCCCGATATTGATATCGACTTTGATGACGAGGGGCGTGGGCGTGTTATGGACTACGTTATCAATAAATATGGCGCAAGCCAGGTAGCGCAGATTATTACCTATGGTACCATGGCGGCAAAATCGTCTATTCGTGATACCGCAAGGGTGCTTGACCTGCCATTGTTTGAAGCTGATAAAATTGCTAAGCTTATTCCTAACCTTAAGCTCGCTAAAATATTTAACCTCGATGCCAATGCGCTTAAAGCCGCATTGCGTGCCGAGGAATACGAAAAAGTTGTTGAGCTTATTGCCCTTGCCGATGGCGGCGACCTTACGGGTGAAACCATCCAGCAGGCAAAAGTTCTGGAAGGGTCGTTACGTAATACAGGTATCCACGCATGTGGTGTAATTATTACACCTGATGATATTACCAATTTCGTTCCGGTATCGGTTGCAAAAGACTCCGACCTTTATGTTACCCAGTTTGATAACTCGGTCGTAGAAAGTGCCGGATTGCTTAAGATGGACTTCCTGGGTCTGAAGACCCTTACCCTTATTAAAGATACGGTTAAGCTTGTAAAATATAAGCACAATATAGATCTCGACCCTGAGTCGTTCCCTATTGATGATGTTAAGACGTATGAGCTGTTCCAGCGTGGTGAAACGGTAGGGGTGTTTCAGTACGAATCGCCCGGCATGCAGAAATACATGAAGGATCTTAAGCCTACTGTATTTGCCGACCTTATTGCCATGAATGCCCTTTACCGTCCGGGACCTTTGGAATATATTCCGAGTTTCGTACGAAGAAAAAATGGCGAGGAAGAGATTAAGTATGACCTTGATGCCTGCGAAGAATACCTAAAGGAGACCTATGGTATTACGGTATACCAGGAGCAGGTAATGCTTCTGTCGCAAAAGCTGGCTGGTTTTACCAAAGGTGAGGCCGACGTTTTGCGTAAAGCGATGGGTAAAAAACAAAAAGACGTACTGGATAAGATGAAGCCTAAGTTCGTAGAACAGGCTGCTGAAAAAGGGCATGACCCTAAAGTACTCGAAAAAATATGGAAAGACTGGGAGGCCTTTGCAAGTTACGCCTTCAACAAGTCGCACTCTACGTGTTATGCATGGGTGGCTTATCAAACGGCTTACCTTAAGGCACATTATCCGGCAGAATACATGGCGGCGGTACTTTCCAATAACATGAACGATATTAAGCAGGTTACCTTCTTTATGGAAGAGTGTAAACGTATGGGACTTGAAGTTCTTGGGCCGGACGTTAACGAGTCGTTCTATAAATTTACGGTAAACGACAGGGGTGCAGTACGTTTTGGTATGGGCGCTATTAAAGGTGTGGGTGCAGGTGCTGTAGATACCATTGTAGTAAACAGAAAAGACGCGACTTACAAATCGATATTTGACCTTGCTAAACGTATAGACCTTCGCGCAGCAAACAAAAAGGCCTTTGAAAACCTTGCGCTCGCAGGTGGTTTCGATTGCTTTACAGCAACGCACAGGGCGCAGTATTTCCACATGGATGCCAGTGAGAATATTTCTTTCCTTGAGAAAGCCGTACGGTATGGTAATAAATTCCAGGAGAATGAAAACTCATCGCAGGTAAGTTTATTCGGCGAAGCCAGTGAGGTTCAGATTCCGGAGCCTGTAGTGCCGCCATGCGAAGAATGGAGTACAATGGAAAAACTGGCAAAAGAAAAAGAAGTAGTTGGTATTTATATATCGGGGCATCCGCTTGATGATTATAAGTTCGAGATGAAATACTTCTGTAATGCCAGGCTTGAAGCACTTAAAAACCTGGAACAGCACGTTACCAAGACGCTTAGTTTTGGAGGTATTATATCTAACGTTATGCACAGGGTTGCCAAAAACGGCAAGGGCTGGGCATCGTTTATGCTGGAAGGTTATGACGAGAGTTACGAATTTAGGATATACGGCGAAGAATACCTTAAGTTCAGGCATTTCCTTATTGGTAATAACTTTACCTATATGCGTGTGCTTGTTAAGGAAGGGTGGACGAATGCCGAAGGTAAAAAAGGAGAACCGAGGTTGCAGTTTATTGCGATACAATACCTTCAGGATGTGTTAACCACCTTTGCGAAGAAACTTATTATTCAGTTTAATATAGCAGAGCTTCAGGAACATGTTATAGCAACGCTTAATGAGCTATTCAGGGCCAATACCGGAGACAATAATGTAACTTTTGAGGTAATGGAGCTTAAAAAAGTTATCAGGCAGGTTGAAGTTGCTGCTTCGGCTGCGCCGCCAAAAGAAGTGACTGATGAAGTCGACGAGTTTGATCAGGAGGTTGTAGAACCTGTAATGACAGACGTGGAAGACATACAGGTGGTAACCAAACTGGTTATGCCTAGCCGTAGGTTAAAGGTTAAGATTAGCAATGAGTTACTACAGGAGCTGGAAAAACTTCAGTTGAACTTTAAACTGAATTAAATTTCCGGATAAATTACGTCTATCTGTGTATAGCTAAAACTAATATATCTTTAACAGAAAAATTAATATTAAATCGTAAATTTGTTATCTAAAACTAATTTTAAAGAAAAAATATAATGGCACAAGCAATAACCGATGCTACATTTGAAGATGTAGTATTAAAATCAGACAAACCTGTATTAGTAGACTTTTGGGCAGCATGGTGCGGACCATGTCGTATGGTTGGTCCAATCATCGATGAGATCAACACAGAGTACGAAGGTAAAGCTGTAGTTGGTAAAGTAGATGTAGATGCTAACCAGGAATTTGCTGCTAAATATGGTGTTAGAAACATCCCTACGGTATTGGTTTTCCAAAACGGAGAAGTAGTAGGCCGTCAGGTAGGTGTTGCTCCTAAAAAGACATACACAGATGCTATTGACGCTTTATTATCATAAGCACAAAGCCTTTCAACATAAAAGAGCCCACTAATTATTAGTGGGCTCTTTTATTATAAATCGGCAACAGCAGCTTCTGTTGCTTTTGGGTGAGACTGTTTGTTGTGCTCATAATGTTCATTATCCCATTTGGCAAGCTCTATAATTATTGGTAAAAGCGTTTTTCCTTTTTCGGTCAGTGTGTATTCTACCCTTGGCGGAAGTTCTTTAAATTCTTCCCTTAATAGGATACGATCTGCTTCCAGCTCTTTTAAAGTAGAAGTAAGAACTTTTTTAGAGATTGATCCTATGGCGGCATGTATTTGTCCGAAACGGGCGGTGCGTGACCTTAAAACATAAATAACTATCGGTTTCCATTTGGTGCCGAGTATTGCCATAGACCGGTGCATCGGACAATTGCTATATCTAAAAACGTCGTTTTTCATGTCAGGTTACTTGGAGGTTACCACAATATACTATTGATGGTTACAAATGTAGACTATTATGCTTTACTTTGCAATGCTAAAATAAAATAAGACAGATAGCACTGTGCTGTCTATAATTAAATAATGTATACAATGAATTTCGAATCGCTTTTTGCTCCCTTTCAATACAAAGGCCTAACCCTGAGAAACAGGTTTGTAATGGCTCCCATGACACGTACTTTTGCTACCGACGGCGTACCAACCCAGCTTGTTGCCGATTATTATGCACGTAGGGCAGCGGCGGAAGTTGGCCTTATCATTACAGAAGGTACGGTTATTAATCGCCCATCAGCTAAAAATCAAAAGGATATCCCCGACTTTCATGGAGAATCCGCCCTTAACGGATGGAAAAAGGTAGTGCAGGATGTTCACGCTGCCAATGGTAAAATTGCGCCTCAGTTATGGCATGTTGGTAATACACCAATGGGATGGGAAGCACCTGCCCCATTTGAAAGCCCCGATACAATGACGCTTCAGGATATAGAAGTTACAATTAAAGCTTTTGCCGATGCTGCCCTTAATGCTAAGAATCTTGGATTTGATGCTTTTGAGATACATGGAGCACACGGTTACCTTATCGATCAGTTTTTCTGGGAGACCACCAATAACCGTACAGACGAGTATGGTGGTAAAACACTAAAAGAAAGAAGCCGTTTTGCTGTAGATGTTGTAAAAGCGATGCGTGCGGCAGTGGGGCCGGATATGGTTATTATTTTCCGCCTTTCGCAATGGAAACAACAGGATTATGCTGTAAAGCTTGTTGATAATCCGTCAGAAATGGAAGAATGGCTAAAACCGTTGGTTGATGCGGGTGTTGATATTTTTCATGCATCACAGAGAAGGTATTGGGAAAACGAATTTGAAGGCAGCGACCTTAATCTTGCCGGATGGATTAAAAAAGTTACAGGCCAGCCTACCATAACCGTAGGGTCTGTCGGGCTGAACAGTGATGTAATGGAATTGTTTACAAAAGGTGGAGGATCTGAAACTGCCGAGATGAGCAATATGCTTCGCCGTTTTGAGCGTGGCGATTTTGATATGGTTGCCATAGGGCGTGCATTGCTTCAGGATCCGGAATGGGTGCAGAAAGTAAAACTGCAGCGTTTTGATGAATTGAAAGCGTTTGATACCGCAAGCCTTCAACAGTTATACTAAAGGATACTAAAATCGATTATAGAAAGATCTGTGTGGTTAAAGCCATGCAGATCTTTTTTGTTTACACCGATTTGGGCTTGCAAATCCATTAGTTTAATTTGAGTCAATTCCTTACATTTGAAATTATGAAGTTAGAAGGCCAGTTACAAAAAATATCCAGTTTTTCGCATCTCGAATTATTAGCCAACCAAATCGTGGAAGGTTTTATATCGGGTATGCATAAGAGTCCGTTTCACGGATTCTCTTCAGAGTTTGCCGAGCATAAGGTATATAATCCCGGAGAAAGCACCAGGCATATCGACTGGAAGCTTTTTGCCCGTACCGACAGGTTGTATACCAAGCGCTATGAGGAAGAAACCAACCTGCGCTGTCATATAATAGTAGATAATTCATCATCTATGCATTATCCTAAGCTTAAGCAGGGGCAGCAGTTCTATGAAAAAAAGATAGGATTTTCGGTTTTGGCATCGGCGGTCCTAATGGAGCTGCTAAAGCACCAGCGCGATGCAGTAGGGCTAAGTGTATATTCTGATAGTTATGAGTTCTACGCGCCCGAAAAAGGCAGCGGAAGACATCATCGTATGCTGTTGAATAAACTTGAAGGTGTATTGGAATCGCCGGGCAGAAGCAAGGCTACCGATACAACAACCTTTTTACACCAGATTGCACAAAAAATGCACCGCCGTTCTATGATCATATTATTTACCGATATGTTTCAGCCCGGAAATGACGAGGCACTATTTAATGCACTGCAACATTTAAAACATAATAAGCATAAAGTGGTTTTGTTTCATGTAATGGACAAGAAAACCGAGTTTAATTTTGATTTTGATAACGCTCCGAGGAAATTTATTGACCTTGAATCGGGGGAAGAAGTGAACCTTTTTGCAGAAAATGTAAAATCGGAGTATGAAAAATTGGTAGATGCCTACTTTAAAAAAGTAGAGGAGACCTGTATGCTGTACCGAATTAAGTATGTCCCGGTTTCAGTCGATGAAAAATTTGAAAAAATTTTGACGACTTACCTTGTTGAGAAACAAAAGTTTGGCTAAAAACGCCAAAAAAAATTAAAAAAAAGTTTGCGAAACACTTGCAGATATGGAAAACTGCCGTATATTTGCACTCGTAATAATGACACACACAATAACACATTATGTGAGACATTAGAAACGCTGGTTTGGTAGTTCAGTTGGTTAGAATACATGCCTGTCACGCATGGGGTCGCGGGTTCGAGTCCCGTCCAGACCGCCAGTAAAGGAAAAAACAGCCTCGCAATTTGCGGGGCTTTTTTCGCCTAAAATATTTAAGATAGTTGTGTTGTTTACGTTATGCTTCGGGCATAACAAGGTTTAGTAGTTAGACCGATGAGAAGCTTTCCATTTAATTGGAGGGCTTTTTTGATTTTATACTTTCTATTACTACACATAACATACAGGTAAGAATTATTGAAGTAAATTTATAAATTGAAAAAATGATGATTATGAAACGAGTTACTGTGTTTTGCGGTTCCAGCTTCGGAACAAATCCCCTCTTCGAAGAAAAAGCATACCAATTAGGCAGGGCCTTAGCCTTAAAAGGCATTGGGCTGGTGTATGGTGGTGCCAACGTTGGCCTTATGGGTGCTGTTGCAAATGGTGCGTTAGAGAGCAACGGAGAAGTTATTGGGGTATTGCCGCATTTTTTACAGCAAAAAGAAATTGCACATGCAAGGCTGTCGCAACTTATCCTTGTAGAATCGATGCATGAGAGGAAGACAAAGATGAATGACTTATGCGATGGTGTAATCGCCTTACCTGGTGGTTTTGGTACATTAGAAGAGTTTTTTGAGATGCTTACCTGGGCGCAACTCGGGCTTCACAGGAAACCGATTGCTATTTTAAACGTAAACGGATTTTACGACGCTCTGGTAGCTTTTATACAGAATATGGTAGACAATGGTTTCCTGAAGGGAATAAACCGCGATATGCTTATTGTTAGCAGCGATATCGACGAGTTATTATTGCTTATGGAAAACTATAAGGCTCCCGAGGTTAGGAAGTGGATTACCAAGCAGACTACATAAAAAAACAGCCGTAAGGCTGTTTTTTGGTTATATATTATTTGATAATAATGTTAGTTAGTTTAAACCAATCGCAATAGTCTTCATTTTTGCCTTTGTTTACTATAATAGTAATTTGTTTTTTGCCCGATACATCAAGGTTTATATTCTCTTCCTTTTTGTGTGTAAGGTATAAGGTTTTTATAACGGCACCATTTTCTTTAATTATCAGGTTAACCTCTCCGTCTTTAGCCGAATTGCACTCGCTGGCAATAGTTTCCTTGTTGTTAAATGTGGCAGTAAAACTTAGGTTTGTATCGTTCTCATCAAACATAAAGCTTATCTCGCTTGGCCTGGTTGCACCGGGGCAAAGATTTAGGGTGTTTTCGTTTTCAAAAGATACTGTTCCATAGCCGTCGCCAACAGTAATACCAGATGTTTTAAGTATAGTCCTGTTTATGGCAAACATCTGCTCATACTCCGGGTACGCAGTCCGGAAATAATCATATATTGTTTGAATCTCAGCATTGTTTAGTGATGATGTTTTTTTCATCAGGTAGGCGGTAACGTTATTCTGAAGCGTGTATTCTTCTACTTTTTCGTAATGTTGTTTCAGGTCGCCTTCCATAATAGCATTGTTGAAATATGCTATAACTTTTTGGTTTTCTGCACCAAGGTGAAGTTCTGCCGGTAAAGTGGTTATAACATAATCGGCTAAAAACAATTCGTTAGGAAAACGGTCGCGTTTGTCAAGATGCTGTGTGCGCTGTAGTTTAAATACAGGGTTGCTAAGGTCGGGCAATTTGATGTTCTTGATAATGTCTTCGTTAAGCGCCCCTGCGCTGGCAAGGCAGTATATATAGTTACCCTTATTATGTAATTCGATAACTTTGTCTGCAATTCGTTCAATTTGATCGTAGTCAGGCCTTGAAAATGCTTTTCCTTCTATAGTAGAAAACACATAGGCATTTCCGTCGTATGGATTCAGGGCAAAAACAAAAAGGCTGTTTATCAATAAGACGACAAAAAGTGCCGGTGCTATATATTTTTTTCGGGATGCATAAATAACTGCCTGAAGGAAAAATATAATGAAGAACGGGACAAGAAGATAGTAATGCTGTAATCCTCCAAAGTCGTTAACCCTCATAAATAGCACAACTACAATTACAGAGCTGATACAGAAGAAGCCCAGTAACGATTTCTCTTTTTTAAACGAAAGCACTAATCCGGCTAGGGCTGTAAGAATGATAAACATTCCGAAGAAAAGATTAAAGTTATTGGCCTGATGCAGAAACCCGGCACTGCGGTATGCAGAATAAATATCGGTATAGTCTTTTAATACCGTCATTTTAAAATACGGGTAAAAAAGGGTTAACATAATTACCATAGGTACAACTCCCGCTAGTCCCAGATTGATAATACTGTTGATTACAATTTTACGATCCTTATATTTAACAGCTGCAATCACATTTACAGCAAAAACCGAAACATAAAAAGCTACAAACCAGAAGGCATACCATCTGCGGTTGAATATCAGCAGTAGTAACATTAGCCCGATAAATACCGATTGCTTTATTTTTCGCTCTCTTAAATAATTGCTTCGGATAAGAGTTGATAATACTAAAGCGATAAACACAAGGCCTACAGCATCTAGGAATCCGTAACGGATTGGTAACAGACATGGCGCAAAACATAGTATGAAAAAGGGAAGGGCAAGTTTTAGCCTGTTGCTGATTTCCGGATGCATTTTGATGATCAGCGAAGATAGTACCAGCGCAAAAGGAACCAGGTATATAAGGTATATTGAAAAAACGTAATTATTGAAATTAAGGCCAAGCAAACGGTTTGCAGGAGCCAGTAGAACATTAGGGAGAGAGTTGTACTCTTCATGCCTTACCGATTGATAAACGCCTTTTAATGCCTTAAATGGCGATTCGAAAAACTCGTTTGTGAATGATATTGCCCTGTGCCAGTAACCGGAATAGTCCCAAAAATAAATAAATTTCTCATCTTTAAGTAAAAAAAACAATAATAAGCCGGGCAGTAAAAGTGCCGCACCGTATGGCGCATAGAATAATTTTGTTTTTACATTAAATACAGCACTCCTTATTTCTACGGAGAACTTAAAAATGGTAAAAAAATAGATGCCGAGTATTACAAAAGACAATAGTAGCGCCATTAGTGTCAGGAAGTTATAATTTGGTTTGGTTTGGTTTTTCTTTTAAGATGTGCCAAATATACTTATTTTCCTTATTTTTGGGGTTTAAGACACGTTTGTTATCCAATTCTTTAATGAAAAAAATCGCAGTATTATTTATCCTTACATTTTTTAGCTCCTGTAGGTTCTTTGACGGACAGGTGCCTAATGAGGAAGAGTTGCTGCAAAAACGTTTAAAGGAAATCAATTGGAAAGAAGTAAGCAGTTATCCTTCGATAGCCGAGTGTGATGCTATACTGGATAAGGACATGAAAAAAGAATGTTTTTTCTCATCTATGGCAGCGCTTATTCAGCAAAAGCTGGATATAGATACCATTGCCATGTTATATCCCGAAATGGATACTATACAGGTAAAAGTAACTGTGTTTTCTAATGCTACTTTAAAGTTTGAACCCGAAATCCCTACAGACAGCGTGAATTACAATAGGGTTCAGGTAGACAGCATCATCAAAGCAAGGCTTGTCGATTTTCCTAAAATTGAACCGGCGCAAAAAGAAGGTGTGCCTGTAACTACGCAATTTATACTGCCTGTTATTCTTGATGTGAAGTAACAGTTTCGACTTCAGGTTTAAAAGTAAATACAGAATAACTCCCTATTGTTACCGGAATAACTGTGTTAAGCAACCATATTAATGTTGCAGTGAAAACCACGATCCATTCGTTTACGCCCACTATTCCGAAAAAGAACACAGCTACGCTTCCCTTTACGGCAAAATCTAAGAATTGAAAACTTGGCAGTGATGACCCCAAAAAGTAAGTTGCTGCTATAGTACTTGCTAATAATGGATAAGGTAACTGAATATCGAACAGTAAGAACAATAAATAATACTGGTGCACTATTGTTAAGTAACGCAAAACAGCCAATACCATATTTTTACGGTGTACTGTTTTAGGCATGGCGTTTATTTTTTCTCCCAGCTTTTGTAATGAATATCCTTTTACAGTAATTTTTCGGGCGAATGCCAATATGATAATTACTAGAAAAATAACCCCAAGAATCGCTAAAGCTAAACCGGCGGGCACTGCGGGGTAACTATAGTTGAAAAAGAACAAACCGGCCAATCCCGCTGCTACTGCAATTATTAACTGTACACCGTTACAGATAAGGTTAAGGAAAACAATTTCGCCTGCTTCCGACTTTTTGTAATACATAGCTTTTGCTGCATATTCACCAATGCCATTGGGTGTAAATAAGGCCACTGTAACAGCTGCCAATACTTCTTTAGCCGACCTGCCAAGAGATATAGGTTTTACTACAGATGCCAGATTCTTCCACTTTACAATTTCCAGGAATCGGTTTAAAAAGGTAAGAAATAGCAAAAGTGCTATAATGCTATATGCATGTGGGTTGTTGAGGGTATTGGCAAAGCGTTGCCAATCGAGCTGCTCATTATTGGCAAGCCTGTCGTATATAAAATAAAATGCCCCGCCCACTATCAAAACTTTGATAATGGCAACGAGTAATTGCTTAGCTTTGCGGGTACCAGACATGGCTGCAAAAGTAAAGAAATAAAATTGGCAAACGAGCGTATTATATTAGGGATAGATCCGGGTACAACCATTATGGGTTTTGGCCTTATTAAGGTTATTAATAAAAAAATGGAATTCCTGCAGCTCAACGAGTTGCAGCTGCACAAGTACGACGATCATTATGTAAAACTCAGGATTATATTTGAGCGTACTATTGAGCTTATAGAAACCCATCACCCTGATGAAATTGCTATTGAAGCGCCTTTTTTTGGTAAAAATGTGCAGTCTATGCTAAAGCTTGGCAGGGCACAGGGAGTGGCTATGGCTGCGGGTTTATCGCGCCAGATACCTATTACCGAATACGAACCCAAAAAGATAAAAATGGCAATAACCGGCAATGGTAACGCCAGTAAAGAGCAGGTAGCAAAAATGCTGCAACAGCTATTGGGGTTAAAAGAACTTCCTAAAAACCTGGATAGTACCGATGGCCTTGCTGCCGCGGTATGCCATTTCTTTAACTCAGGCAAAATTGTAGCCGGTAAAAGCTATACAGGATGGGATGCTTTTGTAAAGCAGAATGAAAACAGAATAAAATAGGCATCGGTTACTAACAATATCATGGCGGGCATTTATATCCACATACCTTTTTGCAGGCAGGCATGCCACTATTGCGACTTTCATTTTTCTACTTCTATGAAAAAGAAAGACGATATGGTTTTGGCAATAGCCAAAGAAATTGCCATGCGCAAAAATGAATTTGCCAATGATATGGTGGAGACTATCTATTTTGGAGGAGGAACCCCGTCGGTGCTGACGAATGCCGAAATACAGTTTTTAATAGATGCCGTATACAGCCATTATGATGTAGCGGCTAGTCCCGAAATTACACTTGAAGCTAATCCGGATGATCTGTCTGCCGAGCGAATAATCCAACTGTCTGAAAGTCCGGTAAACCGTCTGAGTATTGGTATACAGTCATTTTTTGAAGATGATCTTAAGATGATGAACCGTGCCCATAATGCTACCGAGGCCGAAGCATGTCTTGTAGAAGCGGTAAAATATTTCAACAATATATCTATAGATCTTATTTACGGTGTTCCGGGTATGACAAACGAGCGCTGGATGCATAATGTAAACAAAGCATTGTCTTTTGGTGCACCGCATATATCTAGTTATGCACTTACCGTTGAGCCAAAAACAGCGCTGGACAAATTTGTAAAGAAAGGCGTTATAGCCCAGCCTAGCGATGAGGCCGCGCAGGAACATTTCTTGTTATTGGTAGATACGCTCGAAGCGAACGGCTTTGTGCATTATGAGCTTTCTAACTTTGGTAAAGAAGGCTTTTTCTCGCGGAACAATACAGCCTACTGGATCGGTAAAAAATATGTAGGTGTAGGCCCATCTGCGCATAGTTATGATGGTATTCACCGAAGCTGGAACATTGCAAATAATGCGCTGTACCTTAAAGGGATTGAAGAAAACACACTACCCACCGAAACCGAAAAACTTACCCCGGCCGACAGGTATAACGAATATGTTATGACCGGGCTGCGTACCATTTGGGGCGTATCTGTACAAAGGGTACACGATGAATTGGGTAAACTTTTCAGTGATTATTTAATGAAAGAGTCGGCTAAATTTATAGCACAGGGACTGCTTACTAACGATAACGGTATTATAAAAACGACCCGCGAAGGAAAGTTTTTAGCCGATGGTATTGCAAGCGACTTGTTTTTTATAAATTTGGACTGAAACTCTATGTAATGAAAGCAACCGTACACTATAATGGGGAAGCCTTATCGGCCGACCTTTCTCAGCCTATAGATATATCTATTCCGCTTACCGATAACGAAAGCAACCCAATTGCCTGGTATCTGGACAAACCCGTTATAGAACCTGTTACTATGGGCGACTGGGTAGGGAAGGTAAGCGAAGGGTCGTCTACAAATTTTAATAATATCTTTTTTAACCCGCATGGGCATGGTACGCATACCGAATGCCTGGGACATATAACCCGCGCGTTTTTTAGTATCAACCAGGCTTTAAAACAGTTTTTTTTTACTGCTGAGGTGGTCTCGGTTCAGCCGGAAGAACAGGGTGAGGATTTTGTTATCACCAAAAGTCAGATCGAAAAGGCACTAAATGGTAAAACACCCGAAGCTATCGTTATCCGTACGCTTCCAAATGCAGCTGCTAAAACGTCAAAAAATTACAGCAATACTAATCCGCCCTATCTTGAAGAAGGTGCTGCGTTATTCATCCGCGAATGCGGTATAAAACATTTACTGATAGACCTGCCAAGTGTAGACCGCGAACAGGACGAAGGTAAACTTGTTGCCCATAAAGCGTTTTGGAATGTAACTGATGTTAACAACCTCAACGCCGATGCCCGTCATGATGCTACCATAACCGAAATGATTTATGTAAATGATACTGTTATTGATGGCAGCTACCTGCTGAATTTACAGATAGCATCTTTTGAAAATGATGCCAGTCCAAGTAAACCTGTTTTATACCAGTTATCATGAATACATTAATTAAATTAGAAGAGGCGGCACTATTTGCTTTGGGTTTTTTCCTGTTTAGCCTTTTAGATTACGCATGGTGGTGGTTTCCTGCATTACTACTGGCCTCCGATCTATCAATGATTGGTTATGCTTTTGGTAACAAGACCGGTGCTTGGATCTACAACATAGCTCACCACAGAGGGCTGGCAATTGTAGTTTATTTATTGGGCGTATACCTTGAGAATAATGCTTTGCTGTTAACGGGTACAATTCTGTTTGCACATTCCAGCATGGACAGGATGTTCGGCTACGGACTTAAATATGAAAAAGGATTTAAATTTACGCACCTTGGCGAGATAGGAAAGTAGACTTTAGATGACAGATAATAAAAGTGAGATATTAGGTAAACCAAAAAGCTAAAAACCTAAGTCGCTTAGTAATTCAGTAACTTTTTTTAAAATGAATATACAGGCTTTTTACGAATACTGCCTTGCAAAAAAAGGTGTAACAGAACATTTTCCGTTTGACGAGGACACCCTTGTTTTTAAAGTAGGCGGAAAGATGTTTTCTTTATCATCGTTATCGCAGTGGGAAAAGGGCGATCCGTCTATCAATCTTAAATGTGATCCTGAAAAGGCTTTGGAGCTGCGTGCAGAATACGATGGTATAGAACCGGGCTATCATATGAGCAAGGTACACTGGAATACGATTGCCGTAAATAGCGATGTTCCGGCAAAGCTTCTACGTGAACTGATAGACCATTCGTATGAGCTGGTATTTAAAAGCCTGACGAAAAAGCTTCAGGCAGAAATTACAGAAGCTCATAATTAATTAGTAAATTAAAAGCCGACTTTGTAACTTTGAACCTATAATCACTTTGTAAACCAATATGAAAGAGCATATAAAAAACTTCCTTAACGAAGAACAGGACCCTAAAGCGGTTGAGAAAATTACCTCTAAACTTAGCGATATCTTAATGAGAAACGAAGAGATTGGCTATATAGGTGTTCAAAAGAAACCTGCTATCAATGTTTTTCCAGACAGTATAGTGCTTACCAATAAAAGAATTATTATCTGTAAGCCTAAAAATCTTGGGCTTTCTATGGATTTTATCGATTACGGCTGGAACATTGTTACGGCTACATTTGTAAAGGAAAATATTCTTGGTTCTGAATTCTCTTTTACAACCAATACAGATATTACTGTTTCTATAGACTATATCCCAAAAACACAGGCAAGAAAAATAAATACGTTTGCTAAAGAGCAATTAGAACTGCTTAAAGAAGCTAATGCTCCTGCTAAGCCGGAAACATTTTTTGCTGAGCCATCGGCAGAACAGCATCCGCCTGTTGAGGCTGAGCCAGTTCAGGAAGAAGAAGTTGAAGAGGTAGAGACAGAAGAAGTAAATGACTATGCCCAGATAATAAGCCCGGTGCCGCAATCTGCAATACCTGTTTATAACGAGCCTGCTCCGGTAGCTGAAGAAAAAAGCAATAAAGACAAATCGCTTGCTGAACTAAGCAAAGAAGAACTTTTTGACAAACTTCAGAATTATAAAAAACTACTTGATAACGGACTTATTCTTCAGGGTGAGTACGACACGCTTAAAAAAGAAATCTTAAGTTACCTATAATCGGTTGCTTAAATAGTATATACTAAAATGCCCCACATTGTGGGGCATTTTTTATTTTACATTACATCTTTTTGCTTGTTGCTAAAGCTGTCGGCCTGTAGTTCTAAAAGTTCAATAGCTTTTTTCTTTTTGTAGTTATACAGTTCCCGGTCGTTTCGTATTTCGGCATAGACATCGTCATAAATACCCGCATCGGTAGTGCGTAGAAGTTCGCGTTGGTAATTATTTTGCGACAGGTTCGTTTTAACCGCCATCTCGGCATCTTCCAGTTTAAAGTCATATTCTCCCTTAGGCGAAAGCAGTTTGGCGATTATAGGTGATGTTTCTATCGCCAGGAATAAAAGCATTATAAAGAAGGATGGTAACCAGGGCAATTTGTTTAGCGCATTGATACGTGCCATAAGTCCGTCAAAGCCGTCAATAATGGGCTGCGTTTCGGTTACTTTTTTATCAAGGTCGGCCTGTAATGTTTCGCCCTGCTTTTCTTTAGCGGCTATCTTTTCGAGATTTGTTTTTCGTAAAGTCTCAAGCTCTAAAAGGGCAGCATCGTGTTTTTGGCGTTTTTCACCATACACGGGGCCTTTACCGAGTTTCATGGTTCCCTTTGTTCCTTCGGCTTCCGTAATGTAGGTACTGTAAAGCTCGTTTACTTCTTTTTCTTTTTTAGAAATAGCCGATTTTAAGCTATCTGTCTCCGCCTTATTTTTGGCAAGATCGCCCTGGAAAAAATTAGCTACCTGCTTTTTATTAGCCATAGCCATATCATTTTTCTCTTTAAGCAAAACGGTGTCAATTTCTTTTTGGAAGATCTTTATTTCAAGGGGTTTAGAGATTACAATAGCAATGATCATCGCCAGGATAATACGTGGTGTAGCCTGAAGGAATTCCTGCCCAATGCGGTCGCGCTTACGAATGGTAGACACAATAAAACGATCCAGGTTAAAAATAAGCAGGCCCCATAGCAAACCAAAAAAGGTTGCAGTATACGCGTTATCAAAAACGGTGTAAAGGGCATAGGAGGCGGCAAGCCAGGCCATAAGTGCTGTAAAAAATACTGTTGCACCAATACCGGCATACTTGTTCTGTTCGCCGTTAGAACAGCTGTACACGAGGTCTTTGTCGGCCCCGGAACAGGTAATAAAAAAACGTTTTAACATGATTAGTGTTTTTTGATGATGATGTGTACAAAGGTAACGCGTTTTTTTATAGAATGGTATAACCGACTGATATGTTTTGCTTTAGGGTAAGAAAAATCCGCCACAGTGGACGGATTTCAATTTAACTAAACAAATTATAAATAGATATTGGGTTATTGATAGCAGCTGAACAACAAATTACTTATCGGGATGTTTTTCGTAAGTGGTTTGAGAGACTAGGTTACCATTCTCGTTTACATAACTAATTTTTACAGATTTATATTCTTTAAGTGTCTTGTCATTGTATTTTTCAGGATCAAGGTTTTTTAAAGTGCTCTTTTCAAATTCTGTCAGATGGTTTACCTCAATTGCTTTCATTTTGTCACTGTCAATCTTTGAGTCTGAAAGGAAAGTAGATTTGGGTTTTGAGCCATTAACCGTTATAGGTAGATTGTAAATCGTCCTCACTTTTTTCTCGTTTAATTCTGCCGGGATCCATTTTTCAGATTCGTTCAGTAATCTAATGGCTTCTACACTTAGATCCATATTCGGTGATCGTATTACTTTTATATCAGAAAGGCGTCCATCTTTTTCTATAATAAAACTCACATAGATATGGGCTGTGCCGTCAAGGTTTTCCGGCATTCTGAAATTCTGATTTACATATCGGTAAAATGCCCCTAAGCCTCCGGGATATTCCGCTTTTCTGGTAAGTTCGTTTACCTTGTATATATGGTCTTTTACAGTGTCCTGTTTAACTAGAGGTTGTTTTAAGGGAATTTGCTCTTCAACGGATGAAATAGCCGGCTTAGTGTCAGATTGTGCAGGCTTGTCTTCTGTTAGTTTGTTGTACGCATCCTGTGCTGCTGTAGGTAGTGCATCTATTTCGATATTTTTAAGTGCAGGTGTATGGGAGTAGGTTATAAATACTACCCCTGCAAGTAAAGGGAAAACTATTATTTTTTTCAATAGAGCGTTAGAGCGGCTGGTGGTTTTTGTCATCATAATTAATCGTTTTTTAGTTATGGAAAAATTCAGGTTACTCGCCAGGGGCAAGCTTCGTGCGCCTACGGCTTTTTTCAACAACAGATTTTGATAAGAAATCACGTTATCATGAGTGATTACCACGCTTTCATCTGCCAGGAATTCATGGTTAAGCTGTATGGCTTTTTTGTATATATAAAGCACCGGATTAAACCAGAAGATTACTTTGAGGATTTCAATGAATACGATATCCAGAGTATGTCTTTGCCTTATGTGTGTCAATTCGTGTGTATAGAGTTCGCACTCTATTTTTTGCTGCATATAATCATCTTTGTTGACGAAAATGTAGTTGAAAAAGGTATATGGCAAAGTAGTTTCCCCAACTAATACTAATGTAGCTTTTTGATACTTAACCGTTTGGTTCTTTTTTGCTTTACCGATTAGATACAGCGAGTTTTTGGTAAAACGGAATAACAGCAAAATGCTGATAGTCAAATAACCAAACCATAGTGCTTGCGTGTAATTATAGCTGGCACTGAGTGTCGGTTTTACAGTAACTGGAGAGCCAATTACTACTTCTTCTAAAGTAATCGACGCAGTATTTACGACAGACGGTGTGTTAGTACTCAGACTAATAAAAGGAACTATGAAAGAAAATAGGAGTGCTCCAAGTAAATAAAATCTGTTGAAACGGTGCATTTTTTCTCTTTCAAATAAGATGTAGTAAATGCCAAGCAATACTCCCATTGCCAGGGTTGATTTGATAAGGAAATCTGTCATGATTGGTTTGATTTGGTTTTAACAGAACATCATTTTTTCTTTTTCTGGATCTCTTTATCAATGATCTTTTTCAGCTCTTCCAATTCCGCTGAGGACATATCGGTTTCCTGTGTGAAGAAAGACGCAAACTGTGCTACCGAATTGTTAAAGAAACTCTTAATCATTCCGTTCATTTGTTTAGAGAAATAATCTGACTTCTCTACCATCGGAAAGTATTCCCTCGATTTGCCATATTCTTTATAACCTACAAAACCTTTATCGGCCATTCGCTTTAATAAAGTAGCCACAGTAGTAGTTGCAGGTTTCGGATCGGGAAAGGCATCAAGCAGGTCTTTCATAAAAGCCTTTTCCTGTTTCCATAAATATTGCATTAGTTGTTCTTCTGTTTTTGTCAGTTGCATTGCTCTACAGTTTTAGAGTTATCTCTACAAATGTAGAGTAAAAATATATTCGCTCGACATTTTCCATAAAAAAAATCTGCCTCAAGGACAGATTTTAACATTTTAGAGAGTTTTATAATTATTCCGAAATTCTCTCTTTAGTGTCTGTAATAGAGTATTTTGTCGCTCTGTTTTTAAAAGATATTGTGTCAGGGTTTAGTTTAGAAATCTTTAGTGTTGGCTTACCGGGTTCGGGTGTAGGTAATGCAGTATTTAGCTGCATCGCTTTCACGACAAGCGAATCTTTTATTGAAATGGCCTGCAATGTTTCGGTCTTGTTGAGTCCTATTACTATCCTGAACGGCTTGTGTCCCGGTGCCTTTATGGTGAGTAGTGCCCCAATAGATTTTTCATGTTCATTTAGCATATCGGCTATTAGCTGATCATATTCGGCATTTGTAATTTTCTGTTTTGTTGTAATTATAATATTGCCAAAAGTTTCTTTTTTCTGCACCTCAAAAGTTAGTGATTCTTCTAGTGGCGCTATAGTTCCTTTTGTATAGCTCATAAACTTTACATAAGGTTCAGTAGCGGTCTTTTCGATTGTGGAAACAGGTTTTATTTTCGCAGTCCTGACTTTTACTTTTTTTACCGAATCTTGTACCACATCATCAACGTTTGCCGCATTTTTTACAATTATTGCCGTTTGGGTTGGTGCTCGTTTTTCGGCATCCGCCGAAGCGGAAGACAATGTATTTATCTGCGGTTTGCGAATTGTATTATTCTTAAGTCCTGATGTTTTTATAGTAACAGGTTCTACCGTGGGGCTAATTTTGGCTGTATATTCCGGAGTGGCAAAGTACCACACGATTAAAGCTGTTAGTAAAATACCGCATACTGTAAAAAGCAACAGGTTCGATTTACCTGTTGATCTTGTGTTGTCGAGTCCGCTTTCTATTTTTGACCACAGGTTTTCGCCCGGCATCTCATCAAATGCGGCACTATGGGTTTTAAAATGATTAAACAATTCGTTATCTGTCATGGCCTGTGGTTTTTGTGGTTGTGCTAAAAAATGTTTTCTTTAGTTTCTCTTTGGCGTAATTAAGCTGCGATTTAGATGTACCCTCACTAATGCCCAGCTGCTTGGCAATCTCTGCGTGTTTGTAGCCTTCAATAGCATAGAGGTTAAATACAATTCGTGCGCCTTCGGGTAATGTTTTAAGCATCGACTCTATGTCGTTATCATGAGCGGACAGCTCTTCCGCAGCGGGCAGCTGAATAACATCAGGGGGGACTTCGAGATTAAAATTGGTTTTCTTTCGCAGTTCCATCAGGCAGCAATTGACAGCTATCTTTAGTATCCATCCTTCAAAACTACCATCGTTATTATACTGACCGATTTTTTGAAAGACCAGTAAAAACGCATTCATAACCATTTCTTCGGCACGCTCGCGGTCTTTCATATACCGTTTGCAGGTACCGAGTATCTTAGCACCATAGGCTTTGTATGCCTCGTGTTGAGAAAGCCTGTCCTGCCTGAGGCAGCCCGCTATGATTTCTTTTTCCGTCATTTAGTTGGCAGGTATTGGCATTTTGTTTAGCTCTTCAATTTTGGTATAAATAGGTTTTACAATTTCCTGTCCGCTGCAATCAATATATCCGTACAGGTTATCCTTCATAACCATTATCCACCCGACTTTAAACTTGTCTGTTTTCGCTATCATTTCATATTGTACGCTAACCATTTCATTGCCATCGGTATCAATAAGCCCCATAAATCCATTTTTGGTTACAACAGCCATATCTGTACAATATTCGCCAAAATCGCCGATACTATCATACACGGGAGGAATTATTTCCAATCCTGTTTCGTCAATATATCCAATGCTATTGTCGCGGTATACTTTGGTCCACCCCGAAGGCATTTTTGATTGTGTTTTTTCCTGTGCCCAAACGATAAGGCTAAGCGTAAGTAATGTTGCTGTTAATAATGTCTTCATGATAAATAGATTTAAGTAATGCTGTTTATTATAAAGATGCGGTGGTTTTAAAAAGGGTTGGAATGACCCATAAAAAAATCCGCCACAATGGGCGGATTAAATGGTATAATTACTATTGGCTAACGATCGTCAGCCAACAGCGATTACTATTTCGACATTTCTGTAAAATGCTTGTAGAATAAAGGAATAGTCTCAATACCTTTAAGGTAATTAAATACACCAAAGTGCTCGTTAGGAGAGTGTATGGCATCACTGTCAAGACCAAAGCCCATCATAATAGTTTTGCTCTTAAGCTCTTTTTCAAACAAAGCCACAATAGGAATACTTCCTCCAGAACGTACAGGAATCGGCTTAATGCCAAAGCTTTCTTCATAAGCAGCAGCGGCAGCACGGTAACCAATACTGTCTATTGGTGTAACATATGCCTGACCTCCATGATGAGGTGTTACTTTTACCCTTACACCTTTAGGTGCAATGCTCTCAAAGTGTTTTGTAAACAGGTCTGTAATTTCTTTCCAGTCCTGGTCCGGTACCAAACGCATTGAAATTTTAGCGTAGGCTTTGCTTGCAATAACCGTTTTAGCGCCTTCACCTGTGTAGCCACCCCAAATACCGTTTACGTCAAGCGTAGGGCGTATAGAGTTTCTTTCGTTAGTTGTATAAGTATCTTCGCCGTAAACATCTTCAATATCAAGAGCTTTTTTATAAGCGTCAAGAGAGAATGGAGCTTTAGCCATCTCATCTCTTTCCTCGCGCGAAAGTTCTTCAACCCTGTCATAGAATCCGGGAATGGTAATATGGTTGTTCTCGTCATGAAGCTGTGCTATCATTTTAGCAAGAATGTTGATAGGGTTTGCTACAGCACCACCGTAAAGGCCTGAGTGCAGGTCGCGGTTAGGGCCAGTAACTTCAACCTCTACATAGCTAAGTCCTCTTAGTCCCGTAGTGATAGATGGCTGCTGATTAGATATCATTCCGGTATCAGAGATAAGGATAACATCATTCTTAAGTTTATCCTGGTTGCGTTCTACAAACCAGCTAAGGCTTGGCGATCCTACTTCTTCCTCGCCTTCAATCATGAACTTTACGTTACAAGGCAGGTTGTTGTTGGCAATCATGTATTCAAAAGCTTTTACGTGCATGTACATCTGGCCTTTATCGTCACATGCGCCACGTGCAAAAATAGCGCCTTCAGGGTGAAGTTCTGTTTTTTTGATAACCGGCTCAAATGGCGGCGATGTCCATAATTCAATCGGGTCTGCCGGCTGAACATCATAATGTCCGTATACTAACACAGTAGGGAGGGCAGGGTCAATATTCTTTTCGCCGTATACAATTGGGTAGCCCGGTGTTTCGCAAAGCTCTACAAAATCGCATCCTGCTTTTTCAAGGCTTTCTTTAACTGCTTCGGCAGTATTAATTACATCCTGAGAATAGGCGCTGTCGGCACTAACCGATGGCGATTTTAATAGTTCTATAAGTTCATCCAGGAATCTTTGTTTATTTTCCTGAACGTAGTTTTTTATGTTATCCATTATAAATTAGTGATATACGATTGAAGCACAAAAATACAGAAAAAATAATTTTAATTTTTTGCAGAATTTACTTTGAAAGTATAAAAACAGTCGTATATTTGCACCCGTAATAATGAAACAAATTATCGGTTTTATTATCAACCTGCGGGTGTGGTGAAATTGGTAGACACGCCAGACTTAGGATCTGGTGCCTCACGGTGTGAAGGTTCGAGTCCTTTCACCCGCACAACGAAAAACCTCTGATGTCTCAGGGGTTTTTTACATTTATAGCCGTTCTGTTTTTCCATTCTCTTATTCTCATTTATTTTTAAATATTCTTAGGGTTTTCTTTGAAAGTCCAAAAACAGTTGTATATTTGCACTCCTAATAATGAAACACTACTGAGTTTTATTGTCAACCTGCGGGTGTGGTGAAATTGGTAGACACGCCAGACTTAGGATCTGGTGCCTCACGGTGTGAAGGTTCGAGTCCTTTCACCCGCACAACAAAAAGCCTCTGATTTTCAGGGGCTTTTTCTGTTTTTATCTCTCCTTATAAATTTACCATATCAAATACCATTACCTTTGAGTAAATTTTATCTTACCCTCTCATGGAAACATTGGCTGCTGTTTTTGAAAAAATAGGTTTACAGGCACATCACCTGGATGATTTTCAGCGGGAACTCCGAACCAAATCCTTAAAAAAGAAAGAACATCTTATTCAGGAAGGTTCAGTGTGCGATTTTATTGCGTTTGTGCATTCAGGAACATTACGGTCGTACGTACAGAACTATAATGAAGAGTTTAATAACGATTTTTATTTTGAAGGTAATTTTGCCAGTGCCTATACCAGCTTTTTAACGCAGATGCCGACAAATTGCAATATTGAAGTGTTGGCATCTGCCGATATCAGCCTGATAGCACACAAGCAGTTTACAGCCTTAATGCTGAAAGACAGTGAATTCCTTAAACTGGCAAAATACATTTCAGATAATTACTTTATAAGAAAGTGTAAAAGGGAAACATCTTTTCTTAAAAATTCTGCTGCTGAAAGGCTTGACGTTATAAGAGGGTTGTATCCCGGTATAGAGCAGCAGGTATCTCAATATCATATAGCATCCTATATGGGTATTAAACCCGAATCATTAAGCCGTTTAAAAACTCTTAACCTACATCAATAAATAAGATAATGGCTTTGTAGAGCTTTGTACTTCAATATTAAAAAATTTGAAGTATGCCTATAATCAACTTAAAAGTCAGCGGAAACGAAAACGCTGCACTCGCTAAAGAACTTGCTTTAACTATTAGTAATCTTACCAAAGCCTTTTTAAAGAAAAAACCGGAGGTTACCGTTGTTACAATTTCATTTACTCCAAACCAGCTTTGGTTTGTTAATTCGCAATCGCTCGAAGAATTACAAATGAATAGCTTTCATCTGGATATCAAGATATCCCAGTCTACCAATCTAAAAGATGATAAAGCAGCCTATATAGATGCTATTCATAATTCTATAGGTGCTATTGTAGAAAATATACATCCTGTAAGCTATACTGTGATCAATGAGATTCCTGCTGACGCTTACGGTTACGATGGGCTAACCATTGAGTACAAATACATCAACAACAAGAAAGTAAACGCATAGTATGAAAAGCTCAAAGATACTTATAGTGCTGCTGCTTATTGTTGCGCAGCAATTATCGGCACAGCAAAAATCAAATGATAAAGAACAGATCAGTGCTGTTATCGAAAAATATAGTGAAGCTGTTATCAAAAAAGATTCTGTTGCGTTCTATAGTTTGTTTAATGATGACAATGTTACCTGGTGCGCATCGGTTACAGATAAATCCCAGCGTAAAGAAATTAAAGCAAAAGGATTAAATGAATCCGCGAGGGGTTATTTTACCGGTAGTTACAAAGGGTTCATGAGAAGTTTGTTCAGGTATAAATCCACCGAAGATAAATTTGATAATATCAGGATTATTGAGGATGGAACTGTGGCTTCTGTAACTATGGATTATAGCTTTTGGGCAGAAAACAAAATGACAAACTTTGGGAGTAAATTTTTGGGGCTTATCAAAAAGGACGGGCAATGGAGAATTACAAGTGTTATCTATTCGTTAGAGTTAACGCAATATTTTGAGCAGCCCCCGCTTAAAAAGAGGGTAAAAGGGAACGGGTAAAATGTGAGTAGCTCTATTTATATCGTAATCAATTTTGTATCTTCATGATTCAAACTGTCGTATATGAGAGCTTTTTTATTTGCCTGGAATCCTGATAAATGGGAGTGGCCGGATTTGGAACAGGATGTAAAAGACCTTGCCGAAACAGGTGTTTTTGTTGATGCCTGGAGTTGTGCCAGCCATAAAGCAGTCCGGGAAGGCGATAAAGCCTATCTTATTAAGCTTGGTAAAGAGCCTAAAGGGATTATGGGGTCGGGGTTTATTTCGTCAGAACCTTTTATGGGCGAAAACCATCGCGGTCAGCCTAGGATGCGAATACTGGTAAATTTTGACAGATTGCTGAATCCTTACAAAGAAGAAATACTGTCGTTAGATACATTAAAATCCGGTGCTTTGGCAGCGCAGCATTGGTCTACACAATCGTCTGGCATTGCTATTAAACCACACCTTGTAGAAGAACTCGAATCGGTTTGGCTCGATTTCCTGCGGAATAAGTACCGCAACATATAATTGATGCAAGTATAAATGAAAAAGTGCCCGTAATTTTCTTACGGGCACTTTTGTGTATAATTTTATCTGTTTTATTAAACAATAAACAAGCTCGCTATACTAGTAGCAGTTGCTCCTGTAATCGGTTCGTCAAAAGACTCCGGTCCTGCCTGTGCAGGTATTCCGCTTACTGTAGCTGTATTAAAGCCGGCTTGGTTTGTAACCTCTTCTCCGGTATATACAGCTTGTGCAGCTGCAGGTAATCCGCCGCGGTCACTTCCAACAATCCAGCCTTTCTGGCCTCTTAGTCTTCTTACCTGAGATGCGTGCATTGCTTCAACAGAGTGTATCTGTAGAGCAGTAGTCAGTAAATCTCCGTTAGAGATAAGATTCGCTGCCTGTCCTTTGTATGCGCGTACTCCTGTGTCTTCAAAAGCCTGAGCTAAAGCAAAGAATGTTTCCAGGTCGTTAAAAGGGTCAAATGCACCGTCTGCAGTAAAGTCAAAAGTTGGCTTAGCGGGAGCGTTTGCGCCTAGAGCATTAGCAAGTAGTGCAACGTGGGCATTTTCGTGTTTTGAAATTTGTGCAATAATAGTTCTGTCGGTACCCGTTAGTAATCCCGGAGAAGATAATGCCATGTCATAAAACTCGTCCTCCAGGTATTCCAGTGTTAATGCAAGTTGTAAAGCTTCAGTTGGTGTTTCTGTAGGGCCAAAAAACATAGTGTTTTTAGCATTTACTTTATTGGGTGCCAAAAACGCAGCTAATCCAAGTGGTACGGCAGCAACAGCTGCTACTTTACCAATGTTTTGAAACTGGCTTAGGCTATCTCTTCTTGAGCCTTTAGCGCTAAGGCTATTTATCATACCTTCATTGGTAAATGACTCTATAAATTTTAAAATATTCATGATGTCGAAGTTTAGAGGTTAAGATTATGGTAAGAATTGAGCTGTAAACGGTGTCTTAATAATTTCCAGCGCACTAACAGCAGTAATAACCTGTGAAGGTTTTAAAGCCTGTCCCAGTCCGGTGTCTGAAGTTACTACGTCATCACCTGCAAAAGCTGCAGTGCCCGGGTTTAGTAAGCTACGTATAGCTGATGCGTGTCTTGCTTCTACCGAAACAATCTTACCTGCAAGTACAAGATAGTCAGGAGTTGTAATGTATCTTCCTGCTCCGTTGTAAGCTGCAACTCCGGTGTCTTCTAATGTTCTTGCTGTAGTAAGGACCTGTGTCCTGTTGCTAAAGCTTAAGCTTCCATAATCAAATTGTAAAGCGGGAAGTAACTGATCCTGACTGGATATTACTCCTGAGATAGCCGCTTTAAAAAATTCCCTGTGAATTACCTCATGGTTGTAAAGGTCTTCAAGTACTTCTCTTTCTTCAGCGTTAAATGTGCTTCCAAAACTATTGCCGTTTACAACACGTGTGTAAAAATCGGCTTCAAGCTGTTCAAGTGCATAAGCATAGGTTAGTACGCCAAGGTCGCCTCCTCCTAAATCAAATTTTCCGTCTCTTACTCCGGGCAGCTGATTCGAATTGCCGTTGCTTCCTTTGTCGTCGTCGCTGCTACAGCCTGCCATTACAAGTCCTGCCCCTGCAAGTGTAATTCCGCTGATCCTAAGAAAGTTTCTCCTGCTGTGCAGTGATCTTACTTCCTCTACTTGTACTTTTTTCATAGTATAAAAGTTAATAGGTTAATAATGTGGTAGGTGTGGTAACATAAATATGTTGGTTACCAAAGTTACTATTAACATACGGTGATAATCAGGATGCGGTTTTAACAATTAAGTATTTTATTGCTATTTAACGAATTTTTAATAAATATGTTATCTCTACATTGTTGTAGGATGTTGATTATTGCTTGATTTTTAATTTATTTCTGAAATATATAAGAATATGGGTTGATGGTATAAATTGGCAATAAATTAACGATTCTGACCTTTCAAAAATTATAAAAAAATATTTTTTTGTTAAAAATTAACTTACATAGACAGTGTAATTGTGTGTATTTCTCAGGTTTTGTTATAAAATGTAAGATATATTTAAAGAAGAACGAATAAATCAGCAATTTTTTGTTTCTTTACAATATAAATTCATTTTAAGGCCATGAAACAAAAAGCTACATTAAAGCAGATAGCAAAAGAGTTAAACGTATCTGTATCTACAGTATCTAAAGCGTTGAGCAATAGTCCTGAAATTAGTGAGCCTACAAAAATCAAAGTACAGGAGTTTGCCAAGCTTAAAAATTATAAGCCAAACAATATTGCTGTAAACCTTAAAAATAAAACCACAAAAACTATCGGGGTTATAATCCCCAATATTCTGAACCCGTTTTTTGCCAAAGTATTTAGCGGGATAGAAAAAGCGGCTAACGACAGGGGATACAATGTTATTACATGTATCTCTAACGAGTCCCTGGAAAAAGAGATCCATGCTATGGATATGCTTAGCAACGGAACGATTGATGGTTTTATCCTTTCTATTTCGGAAGAAACACAAAAGGAACAGGAATTTAAACATTTTAAAGAGGCAATTGCCGATGATCTTCCTATTGTAATGTTCGACAGGACATCTGATGAGGTAAATTGCGATAAAGTTATTGTTGACGATTTTGATTCGGCTGTAGATGCTACTTCGCATCTTATAAAGCTTAAATGTAAAAATATTGCGCTTTTATCTACCATTCACAATCTTAGCGTGAGCAAACTTCGTGAAGACGGTTATAAAAAGGCACTTGCCGATAACGGATACACTATTGATGAAGATTTAATGGTACTTACCGATAATACCGATGAGTTTGATGAAAAACTTAAGGTAGCATTTGATACTAAAGCTATAGATGGTGTTTTTGCTTTAGATGAACATGCTTCTGTAATGGCTATGAAAATTGCTATTAAAAAAGGCATCAAAATTCCTGAAGAACTACAAATGATAGGCTTTGCCGATGGTGTATGGTCTAAGAGGCTTACGCCCAGCCTTTCTACCGTTAGCCAGCATGCTCCGGAGATCGGACAGGCTGCCGCCGATATGCTTATCGACAGGCTTGAAGATAAGTCTGACGAAGCACCGGAATATGTAACTAAAGTTATTAAAACCGAACTTAGGCAGCGCGAATCAACCAAAAAGCTGTAACAGCTTATTGACTACAGATTGGTAAATACCCTAAATAAAATAAGGTCAATATACCCCGTTAGCGATGCGTCGTTAGCAAAACTCACTGCACTTTTTGTTGAGAGGGATTTTCCGCGTGGCGAAATTATAATGAAGGAGGGCAGGGTTGAAAAATCCATGTTCTTTATAGAAACCGGTCTTGTACGGGCATATTCAGATCTGCCCGAACGCCAGGTTACTTTCTGGCTTGGGCTTGAAGGTGATTATGTAATTTCTATGCGAAGTTTTATTAATAACAAGCCCGGCTATGAAACCATTGAGGTTTTAGAAGACAGCGTTTTGTATGAAGTTAATGCCGAAAAATTAATCTCCCTGTTTGAGACTGATATTGAACTGGCTAACTGGAGCCGTAAGCTTGCGGAGCACGAAATGCTTAAGCTCGAAGAAAAGTTTATCTATCGGCAGTTTAAAACCGCCACCGAAGTATATACCGAACTTCTGGAAAGAATACCGTCTCTGCCTAATAGGGTTGCCTTAAAACACATAGCTTCTTATCTTGGTATCAGTCAGGTTTCTTTAAGCCGTATACGGGCAAAAATCAAATAATCTTATTATTTAACAAATGTAAAATGCTGCCCGCAATGCCGGTTCTAACTTTGCATCAAATTAAATGAAAAGCATTATGAACTGGATTTATCTTATTATTGCCGGTATACTGGAAATTGGTTTTACCACCAGCATGAAACTGTCTAACAACTTTACCAATTATAAATGGGTTGCTGTATTTGTGGCGTGTATTATAGCCAGTTTTTACTGTATCAATAAAGCCTGCCAGACATTGCCCTTAGGAACGGTGTACGCGGTATGGACAGGTATTGGTGCTTTTGGTACTGTTATTATAGGTATGATTTATTTTGAAGAGCCTGTAAACTTCTGGCGTATATTTTTTATATCGACACTGGTGTTTTCTATAATCGGGCTGAAATTTTTAGGAGGCGAAGCAGCACATTAAATCTTTATTTATATACTAAAGGCCTCCAAACGGAGGCCTTTCTTTTTATTCTTTTGTAAACTGAGATGTAGAACCGTCTGCCTGCCTCAGGGTGAAACCCTTTGCATTAAAGGTTATTGTAATACCCGCAGGAGGATAATTAAATTCATTTTCACTTACCGGGTTTAGCGGGAAAGATCCTTGGTTTGTAGCGTGTGCTACGAGTTCGTCCTTCACTAATTTTATGTCTACTTTAAAAGGCAGGGAAGGGGTACTGTAAATGCCTTCGTGAACTTTTAAAGCGCTTTCGTCAAGAGCTACACTGGTAAGATTAGGAAAGATGAATGGCTTTTTATAGTAAATGCTTAGTATGCCCAGTATAATATCGTTGGTGTTATAATCGCCGCCGTTTACCAGCACGGCAAAGCCCATTTCCTCTTTCGGGTAATAACTCACCACCGATTTAAACGATTCTATACCGCCATTGTATCCAAAGAACTTTCTTTCCAAGAACGGGTAGGCAAGTAAGCCTTTGCCAAATCCCCAGTCGATAGTCATCATTTGGTCGAGGGATGATTTACTAACTATTTTACCTGTAAACAATGTGTTTATAAACTTAGTAAGGTCAGTTGCGGTAGATTGTATAGCACCGGCTGCTCCTGCTACAGATTCATGCCATTCTTCTGTCCTGTCCCATTTACCGTTAGTAAAAGTATAGGAGTAAGCCTCGTTTCGTTTAGGGTTTATTTTAGTATAGTAGTAAGTGTTCTTAAGTCCGGCCTTACCTGTAATCCTTTGGCTTAGGTTTTCTTTATAGCTTTTCTTGGTAATATCCTGAATGATGTAACCCAGTAAAATATAATTAGAGTTACTGTATTCTCCTCTTACGCCGGGGTCAAAAACCGGTTCGCCTGATTCCAGTCGCGCCAGCATATCTTTCTTTGTTTGCTGCTGTGTTCGGTAGCTTTCAAAATCGGGGCTGTCGGTATAGTTGGTAATACCGCTTTTGTGGTTCAGTAAATGACCAATAGTAATTTTATCGGCATTCGGTATTTTCGGGTAAAACTCAGATAGCGGACGATTGAGGTTCAGCTTTTTCTCTTCGATAAGCTGAAATATCATGGCAGCGGTAAATATCTTTGTTACCGATCCTATTTTGTATTTGGTATCAGGCTTTGCAGCAAGTTTGTTTTCGGCATTGGCAAATCCGTAGGCTTTGTCAAATACAACTTTGCCTTTTTCCTGAATAGCCACCGACCCCATAAACTTATTATTGGCGTTTAAATAGGTCAGCAGGCTGTCAATCTTCCTGAATTTTGCAAGATCGGCCTGCTGGGCAAATGAAGGCCCTGCTATAAAAATAGTAAGTAAGCTTAAAAGTGTTCTTTTCATAATAGTAAATTGACTTATAAACTACAGCAAATAAAGTGCCTGATTAATGTGCTTCAAGCCAGTTTCTTCCTTCGCCCAAATCCACTTCAAGAGGTACGTCAAGTACAAATGCACTTTCCATCTCCTGCTTTATCATCGGTTTTATTTGCTCCAGTTCACTATTATGAACGTCAAAAACAAGCTCATCGTGTACTTGCAGTAACATTTTACTTTTCCAGTTCTCGTTTATCAGTCTTTTCTGGATGTTAATCATCGCAATTTTAATGATATCGGCTGCGCTTCCCTGTATAGGTGCGTTTACCGCATTTCGCTCTGCGCCGCCACGAACCACCTGGTTTTGCGAGTTGATATCTTTTAAATACCTTCGCCTTCCCGATATGGTTTGCACATAACCCTGTTCGCGGGCAATTTCTACCTGCTCATTAATATATTGCTTAAGCCTTGGGTAAGTTTTATAATAAGCATCGATAAGATCTTTAGATTCAGATCGGCTTAATGATGTCTGGTTGCTTAGCCCGAAAGCAGAAACACCATACACAATACCAAAGTTTACGGTTTTAGCATGGCTACGCTGTTCGCGGGTAACTTCTTCCAGTGCTACGTTAAATACTTTTGCAGCGGTTGACGCGTGAATGTCTTCACCGTTCTTAAATGCGTTTACCATTTCGGGGTCGCCACTTAATGCAGCAATAATTCGAAGTTCTATCTGCGAGTAATCGGCAGAAACAATAGTGTACTCATCATTTCGTGCAATAAAAGCTTTACGTATCTGTCTTCCTCTTTCCGTACGGATGGGAATGTTCTGTAAGTTAGGGTTGTTAGAGCTTAAACGCCCTGTAGCGGCAACCGTTTGCATATAATCGGTATGTACGCGTCCGGTTTTGCCTTCCACCTGAAGCGGTAGTGCATCTACATAAGTGTTTTGTAATTTTACTAATTGCCTCCATTCTAAAATTTCGGCTACAAAAGGGTTTTCCAGTGCCAGGTATGAAAGTACTTCCTCGCCGGTGGCATACTGGCCCGTTTTGGTTTTCTTTTGCTTAGCACCCCCTATTTTAAGCCTGTCGAATAATACTTCGCCCAGTTGTTTTGGCGATGCAAGGTTAAAAGGTTCTCCGGCAGTTTCGTATATTTTTTGTTCCAGCCTTTTTATATCGTCAGATAGCGCTGTAGAAAGTTCTTTTAAATATGTTGTATCAAGGTTAATGCCTTCCTGCTCCATTGAAGCAAGTACCGGCATAAGCGGAATTTCTATGTCATCAAACAGCTTTCGGGTATCGGTTTCGTCCAGCATTGGGGCGAAAATTTCCTTTAGCTGAAGTGTAATGTCGGCATCTTCCACAGCATACTCCTTAATAAGTTCCAGTTCCACATCGCGCATGGTTTTCTGTCCCTTGCCTTTTTTACCGATAAGCGATTCGATAGGTACAGGCGAATACTTAAGGTAGGTTTCTGCCAGTATATCCATACCGTGGCGCATATCCGGATTGATAAGGTAGTGCGCAATCATGGTGTCGAATATCTTACCTCTTACACTAATGTTATATTGAGCAAGTATCTCAAGGTCGTACTTAAGGTTCTGGCCTATTTTCTCTATATTCTCATCCTCAAAAAACGGAATGAATTTGTTTACCAGTTCCTGCGCTGCTTCGCGGTCTGCAGGAACCGGAACGTAAAATCCTTTTCCTTTCTCCCAAGAAAAAGAAAGCCCTACCAGCTCGGCAGTAAGCGCGCAGATGCCTGTTGTTTCGGTATCGAAACTTACACTGGTTTGTTTTAGCAGGTCGCGTAGTAAGAAGTTGATAGCCATATCACCCTGAACAGCCTGGTAGAAATGGTCGGTATTTTCAATAGTATTGTAAAAGCCCGATGGTGTGTTAATCGCATTAGGATCGGCGGCACCTTCATCAAACAAAGAAAACTGCTGTTCGTTCTTAACGATAGTCTTGGTTGGCGAGTAGCCCTGAGAAGAGATACTGTCAAATTCCTGGCCTTCGTCAAACAGTTTATGAAACTGTTCTGCCATACGGCGAAACTCAAGCTCATTAAATAAAACCTCTACCTTTTCGGTATCAGGTTTAGTAAGTTCATAATCTGTTTCGTTAAATGTAACGTCACAGTCGATTATAATAGTAGCCAGTTTTTTAGACATAATGCCTTTGTCGGCATTGGCTTCAATATTTTCACGCATTTTACCTTTTAGCTCTTGGGTATTGGCAAGCAGGTTTTCCATAGAGCCGTACTCTTTCAGTAATTTTTTGGCTGTCTTTTCGCCAACACCCGGTAACCCCGGAATATTATCTACAGCATCACCCATCATGCCTAAAAAGTCAATAACCTGTTCGGGGCGTTCAATCTCAAAACGCTCTAAAACTTCGGGTACACCCCAAATTTCTATACCGTTACCCATACGGGCAGGGCGGTACATAAATATGTTTTCGCTTACTAATTGAGCAAAATCCTTATCAGGCGTAACCATAAATACTTTATACCCTTGCTTTTCGGCTTGTTTTGCAACAGTACCAATAAGGTCATCGGCTTCACAGCCTGCAAGTTCTATAACAGGAATGTGCATTGCTTTTAAAAGCTCCTGAATATATGGAACGGCAATCTTAATAGCCTCGGGTGTTTCATCGCGGTTTGCCTTATAGGCGGAAAACATCTCAGTACGCACGGCACTGCCTTCCTTATCAAAAGCTACAGCTAAATGATCGGGCCTTTCACGCTTAATAACATCAAGCAATGAGTTCATGAACCCCATAATTGCAGATGTATCCATGCCTTTGGAGTTAATCCTCGGGTTTTTTATAAAGGCGTAATATCCACGAAATATAAGCGCGTAAGCGTCTAAAAGGAAAAGGCGTTTTTGTTCTGACATGAAAAATGAGATTTGCCGTAAAAATAAGCAAACCAATGCACATTAAGAAGTACCAGCCAAACGAACTTTAAACAAAAAGTTATGGCAGGTAAGTTGTACTATTTTTAATCTATTTTACGAATTATAATTATTTGTAGCTACAAATGTGTGTATCTTTGCTATACGAAAGTAAGTACTGTACAGTCGTATAGTACGGTTGATATTGTTATATGAAAGATGTAAGTCACTTAGACCATGAAGAATGCCGCGGGATGATACTCCCCGTGCGTGATGCACTCGATGTATTAAACGGCAAATGGAAACTGCCAATACTTATTTCCCTTACACTGCGTAAGAAACGCTTTGGTGAAATGGCAAAAGAAATACCTAAAATAACCGACAGGATGCTTTCTAAAGAGCTTCGTGAGCTTGAATTGCACGGACTTATTAAGCGTACCGTTTACGATACTATACCTGTTGTAATAGAATATTCGGTAACCGAATATGGACATTCGCTGGATAGTGTTATTATCGAATTGCGTAAGTGGGGCATGCAGCACCGCCAGCGTGTAATTGAAAATTATAACACTTCTGACTAAGGCCTGTAACAATTCGCTGCTTTAGTCGTTAACATCTATAAACACACATTCATGATCCGTTGGATACTCTTCTTTGTCTTTGTTGCCCTTGTTGAAATTTATGCTTTTCAGGCTGTACGAACAGTCACTAAAGTTAAATGGGTGCACTATACCTACATTATAGTCTCAATACTAATAATTCTCTATATCGCCTATCAGTTCACGCAGTTCGACAGGAGTATAGGGCAAAATAAAACTACTCTTTTTACCCTTGGCCTGCTACTTATAACCTTCCTTCCTAAGATGGTGGTTATGGTGGTTATGTTTGGGGAAGATGTTATAAGGATATTCGATGGCCTTATGAGGGAGTTTCTCGGGAATAAGAATGAATCTTTCCTGCCCGAAAGGCGAAAGTTTGTAAGCCAGGCAGCACTTGGCCTTGCGGCAATTCCATTTCTTTCGCTTTTATACGGAATGACAAAAGGGAAGTATAATTTTAAGGTGCGAAAGCAAACTATATTTTTTCCTGATCTTCCTGATGCTTTTGACGGAATGACGATCACGCAGATATCCGACATTCACAGCGGAAGTTTTGACGACCGTGAAGAAATTGAGCATGCAATAAACATGATCAACGAGCAAAAGTCGGATATTATTCTTTTTACAGGAGATATTGTAAATACACATGCCGAGGAAATGTACCCGTGGATAGATGTCTTTAAACGCATTGAAAAAGCGCCAATGGGTAAATACTCAGTGTTAGGTAACCATGATTACGGCGAATATGTAACATGGCCTACACAGGCAGAAAAGGATAAGAATTTTGCAGATATTAAAGACCTTCACCGCCAGATCGATTTTAAGCTGTTGCTTAATGAAAATATAAGATTCGAAAAAGACGGACAGCAAATTGTGCTGTTAGGAGTGGAGAACTGGGGCGAAGGCTTTAAACAGGCTGGCGATTTAACAAAAGCGTCTGCCGGAACAACACCGCAGGACTTTAAAATACTTATGAGCCATGATCCGTCGCATTGGGAATATGAAGTTAAGGATAGTCCCGGTAATTACCAGTTAACCCTTAGCGGACACACTCACGGATTACAGTTTGGTATAGAAATTCCGGGTGTAATTAAATGGAGCCCTGTACAATACCGTTACAAACAATGGGCAGGCCTTTACGAAAAGCTTGGTCGCTATATTTATGTAAACCGCGGTTTTGGCTTTCATGCCTATCCGGGACGTGTAGGTATCTGGCCGGAAATTACAGTACTGGAGCTTAAAAAAAAGTGAAAAAGTAGGCTCATTTGGTAAAAATGCTATATTTGTATAATATTAATTTGTAAGAAGTTTTTAAATTCAATTTAAAATTTCATTTTATGTCAAAATTCGGAGAACTTATACACTCCCAGGTACCTGTACTAATCGATTTTTATACAGAGTGGAATGAGCCATCTGTATCTATGCATCCTGTTATCAGAGATGTGGCGGCAGCGCTTGGCGACAGGGCCAAAGTCATAAAAATCGATGTGGATAAAAACCAGGAACTGGCCGACGCGCTAAGGATTAAAGGTCTTCCAACGCTTATGATCTATAAAGACGGGCAAATGGTGTGGAGGCAATCAGGCGAGCTTGATGCTAATACTATTATAGGCCTTGTTCAGGAACAGATCTAAGCTATAGTCCCAAAGCTAAATCCATTTTTCTTAAGATATTCAATAACTCTAGGTAAGGCATATTCCAGATTTGTGAATGCCTTTATACTGTCATGAAATATTATAACGCTGCCATTGGCGGCGTTTTTTATTACATTCTGCAGGCATTGCTCTGGCGTAATTGTGGTGTCAAAATCGGCACTTAAAACATCCCACATAATTACCTTGTATCCCATTTTTTTAACTGCCGTAGCTTGCGATGGCTTTATTTTGCCATATGGTGGGCGAAACAGTTTTGCATCGGTACGTACGCCTTTCATAATAGATAGCCTGCACTCTTCTACGTTCTGTAAATAAGCAGCGTCGGGGGTGTTCCAGCCATTAATGTGGTTAAAGGTATGGTTACCTATGGTATGGCCTTCATCAATTACTTTCTGAAAGATATGAGGATGTTTTTCGATATTATCACCAATACAAAAGAATGTTGCTTTAATATCGTGTTTCTGTAAAATATCAAGAACCCATTGTGTAATTTCAGGGATGGGGCCATCGTCAAAAGTAAGGTACACGGTTTTTTGCTCTGATGGAACATCCCATACAAAACCCGGAAACACCCTTTTTATAAACCATCTCGTTTTTACCCAGTACGATTTCATAACATTGCTTTTAAAAAAAAATGCAGTACTTTTTAGTACTGCATCTCAAAGTTACAAATAGTTGGTTAACTATTCCTTGTCTCTTTTATATCTTCCTGCTTTTTGGTTAAAGTCATTAAATGTACCCTTAGCAGCCTCGTAATATTCGGTGTCCCCATTGTCTTTCATAACCCAAAGAAGGCTTCTGTAACGCTCAATAGCTGTTATAATATCTATAGCAATAGCTCTTTGGTCGCCTACAGATAATCCTCTGTAATACACAAGGTTTTCCTGGTACTTTTTAATAAGCTTATCTAACAGCTTGCGTGCCTCTTGTTTTTCGCCAAGTTGGTAATAACCCGAAGCAAACGGCTCAAGAAGGGTATAGTACTCGTAGTATTCTACGGGAAGCTTAGTCATAGTAAGGTCAATAATTTTCTTAGCCTTATCTTTTTTACCTTCGTTAATTAGTGCTTCCATTAACCTTGCAAGATTGGTACGGTAGGTAATACTGTTTTTACGTGTTTCAGGATCATGGTAAATTTTAGGACTTTCGCTGTTGCCCCAATCCCATTTCGTAACAATATCATACATCTTGTCGGTATCGATGTAACCCATGTCTAGCGGACTTCCGTCTTTAGGGATAGCTGTCCTTACCGGTACAAGTTTAAACACCATACCATCTAACTGAAGGTAATCTTTCATCCATAGGTAATCATCATCGCCAAAACTACCACCTGTAAAATATATAGGTCGTTTCCAGTTGTTATTGTTGATGATATCCAGCATGATAAGGCGGTTTTTGTATAACGCATCGCCTTTAATGGTAAGATCGATATAAGGAACGATAGAATCAGCTTGTTTAGCAGATACTATTTTGTTCTTAAGTACTTCTTCCCTGCTAACAGGAACCCTGATTTTGTTGGTAGGGTAGAAGTTTACAAAGTGTCCGTTGTTAAGCTCTTTCTTAACATCATTACTGTCTTCTTTAAGGAAGTTAATAAAGTCTTTAAGTGCCCAACGGTTGTCTACTTCCGGTACGTAAAGGCTGTAGTCGCGTGTTCCCTGTTTGTATTGGTCGTATGTAAAGTTGATCGGTACCGGATCAGAATCATACGCTTTAGCCTTCATCTGCTCAATATACCAGTCGGTCATTAATAAGCTGGTATTAACAATCCTTACGTCGGTACGATAGCCTTCTATTTCCTGGGCATACCATAGTGGGAATGTATCATTATCACCAATGGTGAATAATATTGCGTTTTTATCACAAGACGACAAATAAGCCTTAGCCATAGCTATCGCTGTGTATTTACCTGAACGGTCGTGGTCATCCCAGTTTTGCGAAGCCATAACTACCGGAGCGGCAAGCAATGTAACTGCAATAACTACAGGCCCCGAAACTTTAGGCTGAACATACTTTTTAATACCATCGTAAATGGCATAAATACCGTAGCCTATCCACATTGCAAATACATAGAACGAACCTACAAGTGCATAATCCCTCTCACGTGGTTCAAACGGCCTTTCGTTAAGGTATATTTTTAGTGCTATACCTGTAAACAGGAACAGTGTTAGCAGCACGTAGAAACTTTTAGGGTCTTTCCTGGCATGGAAAGCAATACCAATTAGTGCAAGTATAAACGGAATGAAATAATAGGTGTTTCGCCCTTTATTGTCTTTACGGTCTGACGGAAGGTTTTGCTGAGAGCCAAGGTGAGCCTCATCTATAGGGGTAATACCACTTAGCCAGTTACCGTCAAGGTTGTCATAACGTCCCTGAACATCATTCTGACGACCGGTAAAGTTCCACATAAGGTATCTCCAGTACATATAGCCAAACTGGTATTCAAACATGTATTTCATGTTGTCACCAAAAGTTGGTTTTTCTATGATAAGGTAATCACCGTATTTTTTTAGGAATTTCTCGTATTCTTCCTCGTCTGCCTGCCCTGAACGGAAAGCAGCACGGAATTCTGTAATTGCCTGCTCAATACCACCTCTTACTTGTGTAATTGCAGTATTATAATCTTCCTCAGACATTTGCTCTACCGGAAGTCCATATTTTCTAAGGTCGTCTTCGTAGTTATGAGCCGGGTCTAGCCTAAACTCTAACGGGTTTGAAAAACGCATATAATTAGCGGCATGTTCTGTGCTCCACATCCTTGGCATAAAGCCTTTGTGGTTGTCGTCTGTGTTTTGTTTTGCGTTCTTGAAATTGTTTACAATAACGTATTTGCCAGTCTTGTAATCTCTTTGGTAGTTAGGCTTTTCATCCTCGTACGGATTGTTTTTATCCAGTCCTGCAAAAGCATCAGAATACATTGGTCCGTAGAAAAGTTTTTGTTCGCCATACTGCTCACGGTTGTAGTAGGCAAGTACTTCGGCAGCATCCGATGGCCTGTTTTCGTTAATAACTACATTGGCATTGGCACGTATAGGGAGCATCATCCATGTAGAGAAACCGATAAAGATAAACAGTACGCACAGTAGGATGGTGTTATAAAACGGAAGGTTTTTCTTTTTTGTGTATTGAAGTCCGAAATAGAAAAACGCAACAATAGCAATGGTAATAAATATAGTTCCTGAGTTAAAAGGAAGCCCCATGCTGTTTACCATAAATATCTCTGTTTTACCAAAGAGTGCCATGGTGTAGGGTAGTAGTAACTTAAAGATAAATAGTAGTACAGCTACAATTACCACATTGGCAATGATAAAGCTTTTTACTGTTATTTTCTGGTAGTTTTTAAAGTAGTAAATAAAACCTATAGAAGGTATAGTAAGCAGGGCCATAAAGTGAACCCCGAATGATAAACCTACAACAAGCGATATGATCAATAACCATTTATTGCCACGTGGCGTATGCATTTCCTGCTCCCAGCGAAGGCCAAGCCAAAGCAATAGCGAAATAAATAACGATGCCATAGCATATACCTCTGCTTCAACAGCGTTAAACCAGAAGCTGTCGCTAAACGTATACACAAGGCTGGCTACAGCCGAAGCACCTAAAATTACAATAGCATTACTGTTATTAAGTTCTGATATCCTGCCTATAAGATTTTTAAGCAGTATGGTAAGCGACCAGAACATGAAAAGAATGGTAAAAGCACTTGAAAATACCGACAACATATTTACCATTAATGCTACCTTATCCGGAGCTGTGGCAAACATAGCAAAGAAAGCACCCATCATCTGGAAAAGCGGGGCTCCCGGTGGGTGGCCCACTTCAAGTTTTGCAGAAGTAGCAATGTACTCGCCGCAATCCCAAAAGCTAAGGGTAGGTTCTACAGTAAGGCAGTAAACAAGCAGAGCAATGGCAAAAACAGACCATCCTAAGATGGTATTCCATTTTTTGAAATTGAATGTTATCATGTAATGATTGTTGTTCGGTGATGTTTTTAGTAAATGCAAAGAAACTATTTTTTTCGTTAAGCTAAAGCCTAAAATCTTTTTTTAATACAGCCTTAAAGCAAAAAAGCAGCAATACTTTAAGGGTATTGCTGCTTTTTTAAGATAGGAAGAAGTGTTATTCTGCTTCTCTTTCAAACTGCCTGAAAGCTTTGTTTAATTTATTAAAACCGGGCTTTAGTGTATTGTACAGTTCGGTGTCGTTATTATTTTTGGCAGCGTGTAACAGGCCGCGGTACTGCTCAATTTCGCGTATTATACTTTGGTACTGGCTGTTTTGGGTTTGTACCGGCTGCGATTTGTAATATTCCAGCTTTTCTTTGTATTTGTTTATAAGGGTTGTAAGTAGTTTTCTTGCCTTTTCGGTATTGCCGGTCTGGTAATAGCCATTAACAAAAGGTTCGTAGATAAAATAGAACCCATAATACTCAGGCGGATAATTGGTCATCACAATATCTGCTACTCTCAGGGCTTTATCTTTTTTACCTTCCTTAAGCAGCTGGTCTTCCAATAAAGCCATATTCCTTCTGAAAATCCTGCTGTAACGTATCGTTTGCTGATCGTGGTAAATATCGGGGCTTCCGCTGTTTCCAAAATTCCATTTGGTAACAATGTTGTACATTTTCTCAGTGTCTATATAGCCAACATCAATCGCACTGTCTTCGTCTGTAATAATTGTTTTAATTGGTACGAGTTTATACACGAGTCCGTCCAGCTGAAGATAGTCTTTCATCCATGCAAAGTCTTCGGGATCGGGACTTCCTCCTGAAAAATAAATCGGGCGTTTCCAGTTGTTATTGCGGATGATGTCCAGCATTATGATGTTGTGTTTGTATAATGCCTCTTTGGGAAGGTCTACATCTATAAACGGTACGATAGAATCGTAATACTTTGGCGATACAACCTTATTCCTAATTACATCTTCTTTATTTACTTTAATGCGAACCTTATTTGACGGATAGAAGTTAGTTTTTTGTCCGCTGTTCAGCTCAATTTTGGCTCTTTCATCTTCCAGTTTAATAAAGTCCATGAAAGTGTCAATGTCAATACGGGCTTCTGTAGTAGGATCATAAAGGATAAAATCTCTGGTGCCGTCTACATATTGGTCGTGCGTGAATGATATTGGTGCAGGAGCCGACTCATAGGCCTGGCGTTTCATCTGGTCGATATACCAGTCGGTAGGCAGCAGGGTAGAGCATACAATCCTTACATCGGTTCTGTAGCCTTCAATTTCCTGTGCATACCATAATGGGAAGGTGTCGTTGTCGCCTACGGTAAATAGTATCGCATTAGGTTCGCAGGAATCAAGGTATGATTTTGCAAGTGCTACGGCAGTATATCTTCCGGAACGGTCATGATCATTCCAGTTTTCTTTTGCCATAAGAATCGGGCATGCCAGCAGGGTAACGGCTAATACAACCGGGACTGCTGTTTTAGGCTGGATGTATTTTTTTACGCTATCGTAAATAGCATATACGCCAAAGGCAATCCAAATAGCAAAGGCATAAAAAGCGCCAACCAGCGCATAATCACGTTCCCTGACTTCAAAAGGTTTTTCATTAAGGAAGATTTTCAGTGCTATACCTGTAAAGAGGAAAAGCACTAAAAGAATATAAAAGCTTTTAAGATCTTTCTTGGCGTGGAAAACAAAGCCTACCACGGCAAGTATAAACGGCAGGAAATAATAAACATTACGTCCTTTGTTATTCTTCATGTCTGATGTAAGGTTGCTTTGCGGGCCAAGTCTGGCTTCATCAATAAAAGAGATGCCGCTAATCCAGTTGCCGTTTTGCGTGTCGTATTCGCCTTGTATATCGTTTTGGCGGCCGGCGAAATTCCACATCAGGTAACGCCAGAACATAAAACCAAACTGATAGTCGACCATAAATACCATGTTCTCGCTAAAAGTTGGTTTTTCTACAATAAGATATTGCTTGTAGGATTTCAGGAATTTATCATATTCCTCGTCGCCCAGCTCGCCTTTGTTGTATGCAGTCCTGAATTTGCCGACGATACCTTCAAGCTGACCTTTAACCTGATTCATAGCCTGTGCAGCATCTTCTTCGCTTATCGTGTTTATATCTATTCCGTACTTCAGGAGTTCGCGTCCGTAATCATACGTTGGGTCAAGCCTGAATGCGGGCGGATGATTAAAGAACATATAATTGGCTGCGCTCTCGGGGGTAGACATGCGGGGCAGGAATGCACTATGATTGCTATCCGGATTTTGTTTGGCGTTTTTATAGTTGTTTACAATAACGTACTTGCCTGTTTTGTAATCGCGCTCATAATTGGGTTTTGAGTCAGAGAACGGATTATCCTTGTCAAGTCCGGCATATTTCTCGGTATATAGCGGGCCGTAGAATGTTTTTTGTTCGCCATACTGCTCGCGGTTGTAATAGGCAAGTACTTCCGCAGCATCCGAAGGGTCATTTTCATTAATTACCGTATTGGCGTTAGCTCTTATCGGAAGCATTATCCATGTAGAAAAACCTATCAGTATAAAAAGAAGGCATAACAGGATTGTGTTATAGGTTGCCAACCCTTCTTTTCTGGTGTAGGCAAGCCCAAAGTAAAAGAAGGCAACTAATACTACGAACATAAAGATGGTTCCTGAGTTGAAGGGCAGCCCAACATAGTTTACCATAAAGATCTCTGTTTTTGCAAAAAGCGCCAGAGTGTAGGGGAGCATAAATTTAAAGACGAAAAAAAGTATGGCTATCATAACCAGGTTGGCTATGATAAAGTTCTTAACCGTAATAGTCTTGTAATTCTTAAAGTAATAAATAAGTCCGATTGACGGAATGGTAAGCAGTGCCATAAAATGCACCCCAAAAGATAGCCCTATTATAAGCGATATAAGCAACAGCCACCTGTTGCCCCTTGGTGAATGCATTTCTTCACCCCATCGCAACCCTGCCCACATAAGCAGAGCTATAAATAACGATGCCATAGCGTATACTTCGGCTTCGGTGGCGTTAAACCAAAAGCTGTCGCTTACTGCAAAAGCAAAACTGGCTATAAAAGCACTGCCCAAAACCATTATGGCATTGTTTTTATTCCACTCGCTAAAACCTGTTACAAGGTTTTTTAGCATAATGGTTATCGACCAAAACATAAGCAGTATTGTAAAGGCACTGGATGCTACAGACAGCATATTTACCATGAGGGCTATATTTTCTTTACCAAAAGCAAACATAGAAAAGAAGGCTCCGGCCATTTGAAAGAGGGGTGCGCCTGGCGGATGGCCTACTTCCAGCTTGGCAGAAGTAGAGATATATTCCCCGCAATCCCAAAAACTAAGGGTGTGTTCTACGGTTAAGGAGTAAATAATAAAGGCAATGGTAAAAATAATCCATCCGGTAATTGAGTTCCATTTTTTGAAGTTAAATTGGGTCATTTGATTGATGTGGAATGTTTTATGTTTCGTACAAATATAAAGGGTTTGAGGCTTAAAGAACGCGGGAAAATATTTTTTAATATTTTTTACTTTAAAAATTTGCAAAAAATAAATTATGTGGTATATTTGCACCGCAATAAAGCACAATTGGTCTATGGTGTAATGGTAACACTACTGTTTTTGGTGCAGTCGTTCAAGGTTCGAGTCCTTGTGGACCAACAGAAAAGCCTCTCAGAAATGAGAGGCTTTCCTTTTTTATAATTGTAAGTTTTTGATGAAGCCTTCAGTTCAATATTTTGGTATTGATCTGAAGGTTTTTTTAGTTTGTATATGTGGTTGTTTGTCTTTTTTTACTGTTTTTTGATTTAACAAGCGAAAATTATTAAGGATGCCAGAAGTGGTTAGGGTGTCATCGAAATAAACGCTTTTGTAAACTTTTTAGAAATAAAAAAAGCGGCTCTCAAAAAGAACCGCTTCATGTTTTATATATTGTTTTCTAAAATTAGATTCTGAAGGTTACAACAGGTCTAACGGCATGGTTAACCAGGTCTTCGCTAACGCTTCCGTTAAAGAAGTGTGCAAGCCCTTGTCTGCCGTGTGTGCACATCCCGACAAGGTCTGCGTTTACACTGTTGGCAAAATGTAGAACTCCTTTTTCGATGTTTACATCATTGTATACGTGAGAAGTGTGTCCGTTTACAAGGGTGAACTGAGATACGAAATCGTGAATTATTTTTTCTGCTGCGTGAGTAGATTTAAAGTTGTTTGGTGTGTTGATGTATACCAGGTGAAGCTGTGTGTTGAAGCTGTTAGCAAATTCAACCACTTTAGCAAAAGGTTTTTTTATTTCGTCTGAGAAATCAGATGCAAATACAAATTTTGCAGGGTTAAAGGCTGCTTGTTCTTTTTTAATTACAAGAACAGGAATGTCTGATGTTCTTACAACTTTTTCTGTATTAGAGCCAATAAACATTTCGTGGAAACCGCTTGCTCCGTGAGAACCCATTACGATAAGGTCTATTTCGTGTTTTTTGCTGTTGTTTATAATTCCGTCGAAAGCTTTTTCAAACTGAATCGCTTCTGTTATTTTAATACCTTCAAGATATGGAGACGCTACTAGGTCTGCAAAACGCTCGCGCGCTTTCTGCATAAAAAACATAATTTCCGGAATATCGCTCCCCTCGTTAATAGCGTCGCTTTCCTGACTAGGCAATTCCAGCATGTGGAATAGGAATATCTCGCCATTATTTTTGCGTGCAATTTGTGCTGCAACTTTTAAAGCGTATTCTGCATGGTCAGAGAAATCGGTGGGAACTAAAATTTTCTTCATAGTTTCGGTGTATAGTTAACAAAAATTTGGTTAGAATTTAACAAGATAAAGGTAGGAATTAATTTTCCATTATCCAATGATTTTCAAGATATAAAAAAAATTACTATATTTGCATCGTTATTTATCAAATACTAAATAATGAGGGGACGGAAGTCCCCTCTTTTTATACAATATGACATTTAAGGAAAAAGTTGCAGACCTGCTTAATAAAGGCCTTGAGGAACACCCAGAGCTGTTTCTTATAGAGCTTTCTATAACCGGTGCAAACAAGATCATGGTAACGCTTGACGGCGATAATGGAGTTAACCTTCAGGACTGTATAGATATCAGCAGGGCGATTGAGCATAATCTTGACAGGGAAGAAGAAGATTTTTCACTGGAAGTGGCTTCATCCGGAGCTACAAGCCCGCTTAAATTGCCAAGGCAGTTTAGAAAAAATATTGGCAGGACCCTGAGCGTTAAAACCGCTACAGAACAAATTGAGGCAGTTGTTACAGGTGCGAATGAAGAATTTTTCACACTGGAGTGGACCGCCCGCGAACCTAAACAAATAGGTAAAGGAAAAGAAACAGTATCCAAAAAGGCAGAAATACCTTATGGAGATGTTAAAGAAGCAGTTGTTGTAATAAAATTTTAAAAAAATAAGAAAGTTGGCATGGAAAATCTAGCATTAATCGATTCGTTTTCAGAATTTAAGGATGATAAGCTTATAGATAGAGTTACTCTTATGGCTATCCTGGAAGATGTATTCAGGAATGCACTGAAAAAGAAATATGGTTCAGATGATAATTTCGATATCATTATCAACCCAGACAAAGGGGATATGGAAATTTGGAGAAACCGTGTGGTAGTTGCTGATGGTGAGGTGGAAGATCCAAACCAGGAGATATCGCTTTCTGAAGCAAGAAAAATAGAGCCCGATTTTGAAGTGGGTGAGGATGTATCGGAAGAGGTTAAGCTAATACAGCTGGGCAGAAGAGCGATACTTGCACTTCGTCAAAATCTTATTTCTAAGATACATGAACATGATAATACAAACCTTTATAAGCAGTTTAAAGATATAATTGGTGATATTTATACCGCAGAAGTGCACCATGTTAGACCAAAAGCTGTAATTTTGGTGGATGATGAAGGAAATGAGATAGTTCTTCCGAAAGAAAAACAGATTCCGTCTGACTTTTTCAGGAAGGGAGATAACGTTCGTGGAATTATTGAAAGCGTAGAGCTTAAAGGGAATAAGCCTCAGATCATAATGTCAAGAACATCAGAATTGTTCCTTGAGAAATTATTTGAGCAGGAAATACCTGAAGTTTTTGACGGCCTTATTATGGTTAAGAAAGTTGTAAGGATTCCGGGAGAAAAAGCAAAAGTAGCTGTAGATTCATATGATGACAGGATAGATCCTGTTGGAGCATGTGTTGGTATGAAAGGATCTCGTATCCATGGTATCGTTCGTGAGCTTGGTAATGAGAATATTGATGTTATCAATTATACTACAAATACACAGCTTTACATTTCAAGGGCACTTAGCCCTGCTAAAGTTTCTTCTATTAAACTAGACGAGACAAATAACAGAGCTGAAGTTTTCCTTAAATTGGAGGAAGTTTCTAAAGCAATTGGCCGTGGCGGTCATAATATTAAACTTGCAGGCCTTTTAACAGGTTATGAGCTTGATGTTATCCGTGAAGGAACAGCTGCTGAAGACGAAGACGTTGAATTAACAGAGTTCTCTGACGAAATCGAAGGATGGGTAATAGAGGAGTTTGCTAAAATAGGACTTGATACCGCAAGAAGCGTATTGAACCAGGATGTGCAGGATCTTGTAAGGAGAACCGATCTTGAAGAAGAAACGATACTTGAGGTGGTGAGAATACTAAAAGAAGAGTTTGAAGATTAAAAACAGGTTTACATTACAGCACACCAACACAACACAGAAGTAAAATTAAAAAGATTGTATGTCTGAAGAAAGAGCAATAAGAATTAACAAAGTACTAAGGGAATTAAATATTTCGCTGGACAGGGCCGTGGAGTATCTTAAGGACAAAGGCTTTACTATAGAGTCAAGCCCAAATGCTAAGATATCCACAGAGGAATCTAATGCCCTTTTCAACCAGTTTTCTGCCGATAAAGGTAAGAAAGCAGCTTCTCTTGAGGTTAGCGAAGAAAAGCGTAAAGAGAAAGAAGCGCTTCGTATAGAAAGAGAAAAAGAGATTGAGGATAAAAGGAAGCAGGACGAAGAAAGACAAAGACAGGAAGTGATCAAAGCGAAAGCTACACTATCCGGCCCGGTTGCTGTCGGTAAAATAGACCTTAATGCTAAAAAAGCAGAGCCTTCTTCAGTCACTCCTCCAAAAGAGGAGCCTAAAGCACCTGTAGAGGAGCCTAAGGTACAGGAAGCGCCAAAAGCGGAGACTCCAAAACAGGAAGAGGCTCCTAAAGCTGAAGCGCCAAAAGCAGAAACACCAAAAGTGGAAGCTCCTAAAGCTGAAACTGTGGTGCCTGAGCAAAAAGCAAAGGAACCTGCTATACAGCCTAACAAGCCTGCCGAAGAAAAACCGGCTGCTCCTGCAGAAAACAAACCACAAGCTGACGCCGCTGCTCCTGCAGCATCTGCCGCCGCTCCTGAAGAGGAGAGGATCAAAACGCAGTACCAGAAGCTTACCGGTGCAACTTTTACGGGACAGACTATTGACCTTTCGCAGTTCAATAAGCCTAAGAAGAAAAAAGAGGAGTTCAAAAAAGATGCTCCTAAACCAGGCGGGGCTGTAGGTAACACCAATCAGCAGAACGCAGATAAAAACAAACGTAAAAGGATTACTCCTAAGCCTCAGGGCCAGGGTGGTGCACAACAGGGGCAAGGCGGAGCCAGGCCACCTGGAGGTCACCAGATACGTCCTAATACACAAGGTGGCGGACAAGGCGGCAATAAATTTGGCCCTAACAAACGTCCGGCTATCGTATCTAAGGTAGAGCCTACCGAAGAAGAAGTTAAAAACCAGATCCGTGAAACCCTTGAAAAACTTCAGGGTAAAGGAAGCAAGTCTAAAGCGGCTAAATATAGAAGAGACAAGCGTGATAGCCACCGTCAGAAATCTGATGATGAGCAAAGAATGCTTGAAGAAGGAAGCAAAACTATCAAAGTTACCGAGTTTGTAACTGTAGGTGAAATTGCAACCATGATGGATGTGCCTATTACTAAAGTGATCTCTGTATGTATGTCACTTGGTATCATGGTTACCATGAACCAGCGTTTAGATGCTGAAACTCTTACTATTGTTGCAGATGAGTTTGGTTTTGAAGTAGAATTTATTACTACAGATATTGAGGAATCAATGGAGGTAGTTGCAGATAAAGAAGAAGATTTATCGTTCAGGGCTCCGATTGTGACTGTAATGGGTCACGTTGACCACGGTAAAACATCCCTTCTTGACTACATTCGTAAAGAAAATGTAATTGCAGGTGAGTCGGGTGGTATCACGCAGCACATTGGTGCTTACGGGGTAACTCTTGATAACGGCCAGAAAATTGCATTCCTTGATACACCGGGTCACGAGGCGTTTACCGCGATGCGTGCACGTGGTGCTCAGGTTACGGATATCGCGATTATTGTAATCGCAGCAGACGATGATATCATGCCTCAGACAAAAGAGGCAATCAATCACGCACAGGCAGCAGGTGTACCAATTATATTTGCTATCAATAAAGTAGATAAACCAAATGCTAATCCTGAGAAAATTAAGGAAAGGCTTGCCGGTATGAATCTTCTTGTTGAAGACTGGGGTGGTAAAATACAATCGCACGATATTTCGGCTAAAACAGGTTTAGGTGTTAAAGAGCTTCTTGAAAAAGTATTGCTTGAGGCAGAGATCTTAGATCTTAAAGCTAATTCTGATAAAGCAGCTGTTGGTACTGTGGTAGAGGCTTTCCTTGATAAAGGAAGGGGTTACGTTTCTACGGTACTTGTACAGGGTGGTACGCTTAAACTGGGAGATTATGTTCTTGCAGGTAAGCATCACGGTAAAATTAAAGCGATGCACGATGAGCGTGGTCACAATGTAAAAGAGGCAGGGCCATCTACACCTATATCTATATTAGGTCTTGACGGTGCTCCGACTGCAGGTGATAAGTTCAGTGTGTTTGAAGATGAGAGAGAAGCGAAGCAAATTGCTGCAAAACGTACACAGTTAATGCGCGAGCAGTCTGTTCGTACACAAAGGCATATTACTCTTGCTGAGATTGGACGTAGAATTGCGCTTGGACAATTTAAAGAGCTTAACATTATCCTTAAAGGTGACGTGGATGGTTCGGTTGAAGCATTATCTGATTCATTCTCTAAACTTTCTACTGAAGAGATTCAAATCAATATCATACATAAAGGTGTAGGTGCGATTACAGAGTCTGACGTATTGCTTGCATCGGCTTCTGATGCGATCATTATCGGATTTAACGTTCGTCCTTCTGCAAGTGCAAGAACCCTTGCTGATAAAGAAGAGATCGATATCAGAAACTACTCAATTATCTATGATGCTATCGATGACCTTAAAGATGCGATGGAAGGTATGCTTTCACCGGAGCTTAAAGAAGAGATCACCGGTACTGCAGAGATCCGTGAAACGTTTAAAATATCTAAAGTTGGTACCATTGCAGGTTGTATGGTAACTGATGGTAAAATATTCAGGAACTCAAGGATCAGGTTAATTAGAGAAGGTGTTGTAATATACACAGGAGAACTTACGGCTCTTAAACGTTTCAAAGACGACGTGAAAGAAGTTTCTAAAGGTTATGACTGTGGTATGCAGGTTAAGAACTACAACGACATCCAGCAGCTTGATATCATTGAAGCTTACCAGGAAGTTGAAGTTAAAAAGAAACTTAAATAATAAATAAGTTTGTTTATACATAGAATCCCGCAATTGCGGGATTTTTTTATGGAGTAAAACGAAATAAGGATAATAGTATTTGGCCTTTTGAGTTGTTCTAAATAGCATTTGGAAGGGTGTGGTAATGCTTTGTGGAAGCTCAAGTATATGTTTGAATTAAGCGTTATTGGGGGTGTTTGAACGTGTTTCCGGATTTGGTATTAAGCATTGAATAATAAGTCTTTTGAAGTTATGTATTGTTGTCTGTGATGGATAAAATGTTCGTTGACGCTTAGGTCTTAGTATATGTCTGACTATTCTTATGAAGTAAAGTATATTCTACTATGCCTAACAGTGTGACTGTTTTTTGAAAGTAAGAGAGTGAAGACTTTGGCTTCAGAATAGCATTTGTGCCAACTGAACAAAGTCATTAGAATTGAAAATTGCCTCCGATGTAGTAGTGCTACAAAAGGTGTGAAATAAAAAAATCCCGCAATTTGCGGGATTTTCTATGAGTATATGCCTACTTGTTTGGCTTAATTAGTAGGGCGTGCGGGTACTTCTTTTTGATGTCGATCAACCTTTTTTCAGCGTCAATTCGCGACTTAAAATTGCCAACCCATACCTTATATGTTGGGCTTTCAAATATTATAGTGCCATCAAGGTCTTTAAAATCTCTTCTGAAATCAGTTAGTGTTTTACGTGCTTTGCTGTTGTCTCCGTAAAATATTTGTACCTTATATTTATCGTTAACAGTAATAGATGAGTTAATTTTACGCTTTTCGGCTAGCAGTTGCTCAAAGCGGGAGTCCTGTGAAACAGAAACATTGCCTTCCTGAGCCATTGCTTTTGTGGCAAAAAAGGTAAGTGAAATTAGGGCGATTTTGTAAGTCTGTGGGTTTAAAATTCTCATAATGAACTGTGTTTAACGCAAAAGTACAACTATTTATTTTACGGGCGAAAGCCTGATTTATTTAGAATCTTTATAAATTATGGATTAAGATTTATTTAAGGTTTGAGAATAATTCTTAAGTCGTATTTTTGTGGGAGTTTTAAAAAAGGCATGGTGTATTATGTCATGTCTTGAAAAAACTATACCAATTTAAGTCGATAATCATTTTTAATATGAAAAAAGTGGGTAACCATACTTCGTTTTCAAGAATTTTATTGTTCTGTCTGGCGTTCTCGCTGTCATTTTCCATTACATCTTATGCACAGGATGCTGCGGCTCCTGCGCCTGCAGCTGATGCTGCGGCAGCACCGGCTGATGGAGCTGGTGACCCTGCTAAGGGTAAAGAGTTGTTCAATACTCTTTGTGCTGCATGTCACAAACTTGATGCCAAATCTACGGGTCCGGCTTTAAGGGGTGTTGCGGATAAGCATGATCGTGCATGGATTTACAAGTGGGTTCAGAACAGCAGTGCAATGATTAAAGCAGGTGATCCTGTTGCAGTAAAACTTTTTGCTGAAAATAATAATGCTGTAATGACGCCGTTCCCACAGCTGTCTACAACTGATATTGATAATATCATGGCGTATACATCTGAGCCGGCTGCTGTTGCTCCGCCTAAAGCTGCGGGTGCTCAGGGTGCTGGTGCTGATGCTTCAGGGGGTTCAATGTCTAACAATTTAGTACTTGGTGCTCTTGTTGTTGTGTTGGGTGTTCTTATTGTAATGCTTGTTCTTGTGAAAAGAACGCTTACAAGAATATCTTCTACTAACGGGGTTCAGGTTGCTAAAGAACCTGGTATTTCTGTCTGGAAAGCATATGCTAAAAACCAGTTCCTTGTTTTGGTGACTGTTATTTTGCTAATGCTTGCGTCTTCATACTTCCTTTACGGTTACCTGATGCAGGTAGGTGTAGATCAGGGGTATGAGCCAATTCAGCCAATTCACTTCTCGCACAAAATTCACGCTGGTGATAACGGTATCGACTGTAAGTACTGTCACTCTTCTGCAAGGGTAAGTAAAACTTCAGGTATACCATCTCTTAATGTGTGTATGAACTGTCATAAAAACATTTCTGAGTTCCAGGGTGATAAAGATTCTACATATGTAGATCATTCAAAAGAATTCTACTCTAGTCAGATTAAAGAATTGTATAATGCTGTAGGATGGGATGCTACGGCTCAAAAATATACCGGAAAACAAAAACCAGTTAAGTGGGTTAGAGTTCATAATCTTCCGGATTTCGTTTACTTTAACCACTCTCAGCACGTGTCTGTTGCAGGTGTTGAATGTCAGACATGTCACGGTCCTGTAGAGACTATGGAAGTTATGAGGCAACATTCTCCATTAACAATGGGATGGTGTATTAACTGTCACCGTGAGACTGATGTTAAGGTAGAAGGAAATGACTACTACAAGAAAATCCACGATGAACTTGCCAAAAAATATGGCGTAGTTAAGCTTACTGCTGCAAACATGGGTGGTACAGAGTGTGGTAAATGTCACTATTAATAAATTTTTAAGAAGCTAATATCTATATACAACATGGCATCAAACAAAAAATACTGGCAAAGTGTTGAAGAGCTAAATGAAAATAGTTCTATTGTTGAGACGCTAAGAAACAATGAGTTTGTTGAGGAGATCCCTACTGATGAATTTCTTGGCGACAAGGAAGCTCTTGCCTCTTCATCAACAAGCCGTCGTGACTTTTTGAAATATGTTGGGTTCAGTACAGCGGCTGCATCGCTTGCTGCTTGTGAGGGCCCGGTTATCAAGTCTATTCCTTACGTAGTTCAGCCGGAAGAAATCATCCCGGGTGTTGCTGATTATTATGCAACTACCATGAATGATGGTTTTGATTTCGCTAATATATTAATTAAGACGCGCGAAGGCCGTCCTATTAAAGTAGAGAACAATGCGCTTGCAGGTGCTAAGTATGCTGCAAATGCTCGTGTTCATGCTTCTGTGTTGTCGCTTTATGATAGCATGCGTTTAAAACAACCGGTGATTGAAGGTAAACCTGCATCATGGGAAGAAGTTGACGCAAAAGTAAAAGCAGGTCTTTCTCAGGCTGCTGCAGGTGCTGGTCAGGTTGTGGTACTTACAGGTACAACAGCAAGTCCTTCTACTGATAAACTAATTGCTGAATTTGGAGCTAAATATCCTGGATTCAAACATGTGGTTTATGATGCAGTATCTTCATCTGAAGCTTTGGATGCGTTCCAGGCTGTGTATGGTGAAAGGGCTCTTGCTGATTACGATTTTGGTAAAGCTGATGTTATCCTTTCTGTAGGTGCTGATTTCCTTGGCGACTGGCAGGGTGGAGGATTTGACGGAGGTTATACTAACGGTCGTATCCCTAAACAAGGTAAAATGTCTAAGCATATCCAGATTGAGGCTAATATGTCGCTTTCAGGTGCTAATGCAGACAAACGTATCCCGTTGACTGTTACAGAGCAAAAATATGCTCTTGTTGCTATATACAATGCTATTACAGGTTCTGGTGTAAGTGTTCCTGCAATTGCAAACAAATCATATGCTGATGCTGTGGCTAACGCTGCTGCTCAGGTTAAAGCTGCTGGTTCAAGAGGTGTAGTTGTTACAGGTCTTGATGATATTAATGCTCAATTGCTTGTTCTTGCAATAAACAATGCATTGCAATCGGCTGCTTTCAATCCTGGTGGTGCGCGTCTTACTCGTAAGGGTGATGCTAAAGCGGTTGCTCAGTTAGTAGCAGATATGAAAGCAGGAAGCGTTCATACACTTATCATGAGTGGTGTGAATCCAGTGTACACACTGGCAAACAGCGCTGATTTTGCTGAAGGTCTTAAAAAAGTGAAATTATCAGTTTCTTTCTCTCTTAAAGAAGATGAAACTGCTTCTATAACAACTGTAGCTGCTGCTGCTCCTCACTACCTTGAGTCTTGGGGTGATGTAAGTGTTGCTAAAGGATATTATGCGGTTACGCAGCCAACTATCCGTCCGTTGTTCAAAACAAAACAATTCCAGGATGCATTACTTGCATGGTCTGGAAGTGCTCAGGACTATTATGGTTACGTTAAAGCTGCTTCTGCTTCTTACGCAGGTGGTAAGGCATGGAACCAGTTAGTTCATGATGGTGTTTATATGGCTGAAGCTACTCCGGTTGCAACTGCTGCCGGTGCAGATTATGCAGGTGCTGCTTCTAAACTAGCTGCTGCTAAGGCGGAAGCTGGTAAATTAGAATTGGTACTTTACACTAAAACAGGTATGGGTGATGGCCAGCAGGCTAATAACCCATGGTTACAAGAGTTCCCGGATCCTATTACAAGGGTATCTTGGGATAACTATGTAACTGTTTCGAAAGCTGACGCTGAAGCTCTTGGCCTTGAAAATTGGAACGTTGCTAACGGTGGTCTTAACGGAAGTTATGTAACTATCGAGGTTAACGGTAAAAAACTTGAAAAAGTACCGGTTATCATTCAGCCGGGTCAGGCAAAAGGTTCTGTTGGTCTTGCTCTTGGGTATGGCCGTCAGGCAGCAATGAAAAAAGAAATGGTTGTAGGTGTTAACGCTTACACATTATATAATAACCTTAACTCGTTCCAGTCTGCGAAACTGACTAAAACAAGTGGTGAGCATGAGTTTGCCTGCGTTCAGCTTCAAAAAACATTAATGGGTAGAGGAGATATCGTTAAGGAAGCTACCCTTAAAGATTTCAATGAGAAAGATGCTTCTGAATGGAACATCATGCCGGTTGTATCTTACGACCACAAAGAAGTGCCTGCTGCATCAATTGACCTTTGGGAGTCATTTGACAGAACTACAGGACACCACTTCAACTTATCTATCGATCTTAATGCCTGTACAGGTTGTGGTGCTTGTGTTATCGCATGTCACGCAGAAAACAACGTTCCTGTAGTAGGAAAATCAGAAATAAGAAGAAGCCGTGATATGCACTGGTTGCGTATTGACAGGTATTACTCTTCTCAGGATACATTTGCAGGAGATGTTACTAAGAAAGAAAGTGCTTCAGGATTATTTGATTCTGTATCTACTTTCAATGAAATGGAAGACCCATCTGAGAATCCTCAGGTAGTATTCCAGCCGGTAATGTGTCAGCACTGTAACCACGCTCCGTGTGAAACTGTTTGTCCGGTAGCGGCAACGTCTCACGGTCGTCAGGGTCAAAACCACATGGCTTATAACCGTTGTGTCGGTACTCGTTACTGCGCAAACAACTGTCCTTATAAAGTACGTCGTTTCAACTGGTTCCTTTACAACAAAAACAGCGAGTTTGATTACCACATGAACGATGATCTTGGTCGCATGGTTCTTAATCCGGATGTTAACGTTCGTTCTAGAGGTGTTATGGAAAAATGTTCTTTCTGTATCCAGTCTACTCAGGCAGTTATCCTTAAAGCGAAACGCGAAGGAAGAACAGTTGCAAAAGGTGAGTTCAATGATGCTTGTGCTTGTTCTGCAGCATGCAGCAGCGGTGCAATGGTATTTGGTGACGTAAATGAAAAAGAAGATCCAATTGTGGCCCTTAAAGAGGATGAGAGGGCATACCACCTTCTTGACCACATAGGAACTAAGCCAAATGTATTCTACCACGTTAAAGTTAGAAATACATAATAAGAAGTTAATATTAATAAGAAACACTATAAAGGATTATGTCGTCTCATTACGAAGCACCCATTAGAAAACCTTTAATTATAGGTGACAAAAATTACCATGATGTTACCGTTGATGTTGCTGCTCCTGTTGAGGGAAGAGCGAACAAACAATGGTGGATCGCATTTTCAATTGCGCTTGCTGCTTTCCTTTGGGGAGTAGCATGTGTTAGTTACACAGTTGGAACTGGTATCGGTACATGGGGTTCAAATAAAACAATCGGCTGGGCCTGGGATATCACCAACTTCGTTTGGTGGGTAGGTATCGGTCACGCAGGAACACTTATTTCTGCAGTACTTTTATTATTCCGTCAAAAATGGAGAATGGCAATTAACCGTTCTGCAGAAGCGATGACCATCTTCTCTGTAATCCAGGCAGCAATGTTCCCTGTATTCCACATGGGTCGCCCTTGGTTAGCGTACTGGGTTATGCCAATCCCGAACCAGTTTGGTTCGCTTTGGGTAAACTTTAACTCGCCGCTACTTTGGGACGTATTCGCGATCTCAACTTACCTATCAGTATCATTGGTTTTCTGGTGGACAGGTTTACTTCCTGACTTTGCGATGCTTCGCGACAGGGCGGTAACTCCTTTCACTAAAAATGTGTATTCTGTATTAAGTTTCGGATGGAGCGGTAGAGCAAAAGACTGGCAGCGTTTTGAAGAGGTGTCTCTTGTACTTGCAGGCCTTGCTACGCCACTTGTACTTTCTGTACACACCATCGTATCTTTTGACTTTGCTACTTCGGTTATCCCGGGATGGCATACAACAATCCTTCCGCCATACTTCGTTGCGGGAGCTATCTTCTCTGGATTTGCAATGGTGAACACCCTTCTTATCATCATGAGAAAACTTTCTAACCTTGAAGCTTATATTACCGTACAGCATATCGAATTGATGAACATCATTATCATGATTACAGGTTCGATTGTAGGTATTGCTTATATCACTGAGTTATTCGTTGCCTGGTATTCGGGTGTTGAATACGAGCAGTATGCTTTCCTTAACAGGGCTACAGGTCCTTACTGGTGGGCTTATGCACTGATGATGACTTGTAACGTAATTTCTCCGCAGGTTATGTGGTTCAAAAAGATTAGAACAAGCATCTATGTATCTTTCGTAATTTCAATCGTGGTAAATATCGGTATGTGGTTTGAGCGTTTCGTAATTATTGTTACGTCTCTTCACAGGGATTACCTTCCATCTTCTTGGACAATGTTCCAGCCTACTTTTGTAGATGCAGGTTTCTTCATCGGTACCATTGGTTTCTTCTTTGTACTTTTCCTTCTTTATTCAAGAAGCTTCCCTGTAATCGCTCAGGCAGAGGTTAAATCTATCATGAAAACTTCTAGTGAGACTTACAAGAAATTAAGAGAACAAGGCGGTCACGACAATCATTCACATTCAGAACATAATCATCACTAAGATCATGAGTAATAAAGTTATACATGTACTATACAATGACGATGATATCCTTATGGATGCAGTAAGACAAACACGTGCTGCGCATCATCACATTGAAGAAATTTATACGCCATTCCCGGTTCACGGACTAGATAAGGCAATGGGGCTTGCTCCGACAAGACTTGCTATCTGTGCCTTTCTTTATGGTTTAGTGGGATTGTCTGTTGCGACTGCAATGATGAACTTTATCATGATCCACGATTGGCCTCAGGATATTGGTGGTAAGCCGAGCTTTAGCTATATCCAGAACATGCCGGCTTTCGTTCCGGTTATGTTTGAGATGACAGTATTTTTTGCAGCTCACTTAATGGTTATTACTTTTTATATGAGAAGTAAATTATGGCCGTTTAAAAGCGCAGAGAACCCGGACGTAAGAACAACAGATGACCATTTCCTTATGGAAGTTTCTGTTCACGGCGATGAGAATCAGCTTGTTTCTTTCTTTGAGAACACAGGTGCTGTGGAAGTAAAAGTAATTGAAAAGCATTAACAGAAGTATGAAAGCGTTATATAAAATAGCATTATTAGCAGTTGCGGCAAGCTCGCTTACTGCCTGCTTTAATAAATCAGAGCCTAATTACCAGTACATGCCAAACATGTATGAGTCGGTAGGATACGAAACGTATTCTGAGTCTTCTGCATTTGCTAATGGTAAAGAAGGCCAGCTTCCTGCTAAAGGATCTGTGCCTAGAGGATTCACTCCATACGAATATGAAAACAGCACTGCGGGTTATGATTTAGCGAAAGCTAATCTTAAGTCACCTCTTGCTCCGGATCAGATTGATGATGCAGAAGGTAGCCAGTTATTCACTATCTACTGCGCTATTTGCCACGGCGATAAAGGTGATGGAAAAGGAAACCTTGTAAAAAGGGAGAAATTTCTTGGGGTGCCTAACTATAAAGACAGGGAAATTACTGAAGGAAGTGTATTCCACGTAATTACTTATGGTCTTAACGCAATGGGATCTCACGCTAATCAGCTTTCTCAGGAAGAGCGTTGGCAGGTTACTCATCACGTGATGAAACTAAGGAGTGAATTATAATTGTAGAACACTGAAAGCATAAATATATGTACACATTTTCAAGTAGATTAAAAACAATTGCATTTGTCCTGATGATATTAGGTGTCCTTGGGATAGGCTATAGTTTTTTGACTGCACCAAAAACCGTTGAAGACGTAGAGAAGATACTAGCGGCCGACAGCCACCACGGTGGTCATGCTGATGCTGCACACCATGATGGTGCTGCACATGATGCTCACGCTGCAACTGAAACAACTCACGCTCCTGCTGCAGAAGAGGCTCACGCTGAAGCTGCTCATGACACCGCTGTACACACCGTAGATACTACTACAGCTGCTGTTGCACACGATACAACTCATGCAGAAGCTGCTGTTGCTAACCATGGCGATCATGGTCATGCTGCTGCTGTTCCTGCACATGATGCACACGCTGCTCATGGCGAGGATGCACATGATGCACACGCTGAGCACCAACACCATTTAGAGCACGTTCTTGGTCAGTTACAAAACAAACCATGGTCTGCTGTTTATGTTGCTGCATTATTTTTTATGCTGATTTCTTTAGGAGCTCTAGCTTTCTATGCTATCCAAAATGCTGCTCAGGCCGGATGGTCTCCTGTATTATTCAGGGTTATGGAAGGTATTTCAAGCTACCTTATACCGGGATCTATAATTGTATTCCTTCTACTTGTAGCAGGAACACTAGATCTTCATAAAATATTTATCTGGATGGATGCTAAGGTTGTTGCCGAAGATCATCTTATTCAGGGTAAAGTAGGTTATTTAAACAAACCTTTCTTCCTTATCAGGGCTGCTATTTTTATGGCCGGATGGATTCTTTACCGCCAGTATGCAAGAAAGAACTCTCTTGCTCAGGATGAGGCTACAGATAACACATATTACAAGAAAAATTTTAAGGCGTCTGCCGGATTCCTTGTATTCTTTATTATTACAGAGTCGATCATGTCTTGGGACTGGATCATGTCTGTTGACCCACACTGGTACAGTACACTATTCGGATGGTATGTATTTGCAAGTTTCTTTGTAAGTGGTATTACTGTTATCGCATTAGTTACTCTTTACCTTAAATCTCTAGGACACCTTGAGTATGTTAATACTAGTCACATACACGATTTAGCTAAATTCATGTTTGGTATCAGTGTATTCTGGACATACCTTTGGTTCTCTCAGTTCATGCTAATATGGTATGCTGATATCCCTGAAGAGATTGTTTACTTTAAAATGCGTATAGAAAATTATAACCTTCCGTTCTTTGGTATGGTTGTAATGAACTTCGTATTCCCTGTGCTAATCCTTATAAACACAGATTTCAAACGTTTATCATGGATTATTGTTATGGCCGGTATAGTTATCCTATTGGGTCACTATGTAGATTTCTTCAACATGATCATGCCGGCTACAGTAGGTGACCAGTGGTTCATTGGTGCAGGCGAAATAGGTGCGATATTATTCTTCCTTGGACTATTTATATTAGTAATATTTACAGCTCTTACAAAAGCGCCGTTACTTGCTAAACGTAACCCATTAGTAGAAGAAAGTAAGCATTTTCATTATTAATATTTAAAGAAATAAACAAATGACAAGTTTATTGATAATAGTAGTTTTAGTTTTATTAGGCATTGCAATATGGCAATTAACTAAAATATTTGACTTGACACAGGTTGGGGCAGGCCACACTAGCGATGATAGTGGGATTGCTAACGACAGGGATAATAATATTAATGGTTACCTGATGTTTGCCTTTTTAGGTTTCATCTATGTGTTTACAATTTATTCGCTATGGAAATGGGGTCACCTTGTACTAGGAACTCCTGCTTCAGAGCACGGCCCTCAGTACGATAACCTTATGGCTATCTCTATGTGGCTTATCTTTATCACACAGACTATCACGCAGTTCCTTCTTCACTACTTCAGTTTTAAATACAGAGGTAAACAAGGTAAAGTAGCTTTCTACTATGCAGATAATGATAAACTTGAGTTTATCTGGACTATCATCCCTGTAATCGTTCTTGCTGGTCTTATCCTTTATGGACTATATGCGTGGACTAACATCATGTTTATTGATGAAGAAAAACAAGACAGCGTTTTAGTTGAAGTATATGCAAAACAATTTAGCTGGGAAGCACGTTACGCAGGCGCGGATGGTGTACTTGGTAAAGCTAACGTAAGATACATTGAGGGCGTAAACACTCTTGGTGTTGATATGTCTGACCCGAATGCACAGGATGATATTACATCTACTGAACTTCACTTACCCAAAGGGAAACAGGTAATATTCAAATTCCGTTCTCAGGATGTATTGCACTCTGCTTATTTCCCTCACTTCAGGGCTCAGATGAACGTTGTTCCAGGTATGGTTACAGAATTTGCATTCGTACCTACAATGACTACAGATGAGATGCGTCAGGATCCTAAGATCATGAAAAAAGTAGCTAACATCAACGAAATAAGATCTAAGAAAAGTGCTGAGCTTGTAGCTGATGGAAAAACGGCTCTAGATCCTTATACTTTTGATTACCTGCTTCTTTGTAACAAAATATGTGGTATGTCTCACTACAACATGCAAATGAAAGTTGTTGTTGAAGATGATGCTGATTTCAAAACGTGGTTAGCAGGAAAAGAAAAACTTTCTGCAGCAGTTAAGAAATCTAAAGATGAAGCTGCAGCAGCAGCGGCAGCGCCTGCAACAGAAGCAGCACCTGCAAAACCCGCAGATACGGCAGCAGCAGCTAAACCGGATTCTACATTGGTAGCACAGGTTATAAAAAAATAATTCTTTTTAAATATATTCAAATTAAAGAAATATGTCAGCAGTAGGACACGAAGCACACGGTCACGAAGATCACGGTCACCACGATGCTCACGAACATCACCATAAAGATACTTTCATAACGAAATATATCTTTAGTATCGACCATAAGATGATCGCTAAGCAGTACCTTATTACAGGTATCTTCATGGGGATTATCGGTATTGTAATGTCATTATTATTCCGTATGCAGATTGCATGGCCGGAAGAGTCTTTTACAATATTTAAAGTTCTTTTAGGCGAAAAATTTGCTCCGGGAGGAGTAATGAAAAACGATATTTACCTTGCGTTAGTAACGATACATGGTACCATAATGGTATTCTTTGTACTAACCGCTGGTTTAAGTGGTACATTTAGTAACCTTCTTATTCCGTTACAGATTGGTGCAAGGGATATGGCGTCAGGATTTATGAACATGGTTTCATACTGGTTGTTCTTCCTTTCTGCTGTAATCATGATCTTCTCTCTTTTTGTTGAAGCTGGTCCGGCATCGGCAGGATGGACAATCTATCCTCCATTAAGTGCTTTACCACAGGCAATCGGTGGATCAGGAACAGGTATGACGCTTTGGTTAGTTTCAATGGCTATCTTCATTGCTTCATCACTAATGGGATCTCTTAACTATGTTGTAACTGTTATTAACCTTAGAACAAAAGGTATGTCTATGACCAGGCTTCCTCTTACAATCTGGGCGTTATTCATTACAGCTGTTATCGGTATCGTTTCGTTCCCGGTATTATTATCTGCTGCATTACTACTTATATTTGATAGGAGCTTTGGTACTTCATTCTTCCTTTCTGATATCTTTATTGCAGGTGAAGTGCTACATTACCAGGGAGGTTCTCCGGTACTATTCGAACACTTATTCTGGTTCCTTGGTCACCCTGAGGTTTACATTGTAATCCTTCCTGCGATGGGTCTTGTATCTGAAATTATGACATCAAATGCGCGTAAGCCAATCTTTGGTTACCGTGCGATGATCGCTTCAATATTAGCTATTGCATTCTTATCAACTATCGTTTGGGGTCACCACATGTTCATCTCCGGTATGAATCCATTCCTTGGTTCGGTATTTACATTTACAACACTACTAATCGCTATACCATCGGCTGTAAAAGCGTTTAACTGGATCACAACATTATGGAGGGGTAACCTTCAGATGAATACTGCAATGTTGTTTTCTATCGGTTTCGTTTCTACATTCATAACAGGTGGTCTTACAGGTATCATCCTTGGTGATAGTACACTTGATATTAACGTTCACGACACCTATTTCGTTGTTGCTCACTTCCACCTTGTAATGGGTATCTCAGCGCTATACGGTATGTTTGCCGGTATATACCACTGGTTCCCTAAAATGTTCGGTAGAATGATGAACAAAAACCTTGGTTACATCCACTTCTGGGTAACTGCAGTGTGTGCTTACGGAGTATTCTTCCCAATGCACTTTATCGGTATGGCAGGTCTTCCAAGACGTTACTATACTAATACAGCATTCCCATTATTTGATGATTTAGCTGACGTTAACGTACTAATTACAATGTTCGCTCTTATTGGTGCTGCATTCCAGTTAGTATTCTTATGGAACTTCTTCTACAGTATATTCAGAGGTACAAGAGCTGTTCAAAACCCATGGAGGTCTAACACTCTTGAGTGGACTACTCCTGTTGAACACATCCACGGTAACTGGCCAGGTGAAATACCTGAAGTTTACAGATGGCCTTATGACTATAGCAAACCGGGTCATGATGATGACTTCGTTCCGCAAACTGTGCCAATGAAAGAAGGCGAGGAAGAACTTCACCACTAGGATTTTAAAGATCTATATACAAAATGCCCACTATACAGTGGGCATTTTTGTTTTACACTAATTTTTGATTTTGGGAGTAATTAAGCAATTGCTAAAAGCTGCTTTTTTTTGGGGTTACACCTTGTTATTTTAAATTTAGATTGTTGTCTACTTATACTAAACCATAAGGGTAGTTTCAGCTATGGATATCATAACATGAAGTATTGATTGATAATAAATTAAATACTTTGCTTGGCGTTTTGCCTCACCATATCTTTCAAATCTTGCTTCACTAAAACTTTAAAAATTGAAATTCAGGTTATTGTGTTTTTAAGCTCGCTAAATATTCCTGCTTTGTTTCAGTTTTGTTGACTCGTGATTAGCGATTGCTTTATCAGTGTCTTATAGATTGTTCTTACCTTTATTCCGACTTACACTATGACCTATATAAAGGTATTTTAACTAAGGTATTAAATAAATATACCTTAAAAAGAAACTTAAATATCTCCACAAAAAAAAAATAATCTAAAAATGTCCTTCAAAAGTGGAAGGCGACTTTTTGAATTATTTTTTTCTTTTCTCTTTTTTTTTCCTTTTGATGTTTAATGAATAGTGAGTTTCGCAATGGGAAAAGATCCTTCCTTCGTCAGGATGATACGATTCACCCGGGGGCGCGGGGCGCGGATGGTAGCGTAATACAATTAAGATAACCGTATTGGCTGCCTTTGTTTATGTGTTTAATTGTTTTAGGTGTTTGGACACGAGCAAGATGCTCGCGCTAGCAGGGTAGAAATTTTATAGCCCTTCATAAATGGTATATTGCAATTACATAGTCTGCATGCTTTGAATATAAACTATTATAAAAATCATATAATTCCATACAAGAACCACTATATTTATTTTTTTCAACCACCATAGATTTATTTTTTTCTTCATTAATTACTATGAGGCTTTCTTCTAAGTATTGCTTAGAAATAAAATTATTTACAACAGGGTTTTTAAAAGATACGAAAGTACCGTAATCATAATATTTAGAGATAATTTCTCGACCGTTGTCTGAAATAATGTTGGTATTATACTCAAAAAAAAGTGTATCAAAAAACCAAGAGTTATAAAAGGTCTCATAAATATAATTTTTTTTAAATAAGAGAAATTTCAATTGCTGTTTGTCAGCATTGCTCATTTCATTATCTGCATATTTATTGATAAGTTGCTTAGCATTTTTATAGCTTAAATTTAATATATCACCGTAGCTAGAATTTGTTTTTTCAAAGAGTAGTGACAATAGAGAATCTTTAATTGCATTTTTGAAACTGTTTTCTAAATCGAGTTTCAAATCTTGACTAAAAGTTTTGTCAATAATATTGTTATCTATTTTTTTAAATATAGTTTCTAACTCTATCTTTTTTTCTTCAACAGAATGTTTATCTAATACGATAAACATTGGAAGACTTAGATCTTTTTCTAGATTTAAACATTTTATCTTTTTATTGTTATCTGAGCAACCAAGAAACAAAATACCTATGATAGTAGAACTGATAATGCTTAATCTTCTAAACTGACACATCGTTTGAATTTTTAACTTTAGTGATTTTTTTACCTGCAGCATCAATGCTGTGCTATGTAGATCCCCCGCTCGCGCGAGCATCTTGCTCGTGCGCATACTAATTTAGGTCAGTTTCTAAAATTGTATTATCAATTTAAGGCTGGAACAAGAAGATAAGGCTGTAATAAGGCATACAAATACAAATGGTTTAAATTTCTCATCTATTTCTTCTTTTATACTGTGTGTTGTCTTATGTTTTCTAAATCTCCTTCGGCTTCGTTAAATAATACACCGGTATACCTGCAAGCATAATCAATACACCCCATCCGCAGGTGCTTGTTCTGTCTTTTAAAAGGAAGAAACAGAAAGTAGCAGCAAGGATAATGTAGATCATCGGTAGTATAGGATACCCAAACGCTTTGTAAGGGCGTTCTGCATTGGGCATTTTTCTGCGTAATATGAAAATACCATAAATGGTTAGTATATAAAAGATAACAACTATGATCATAACAAAGTCCAGCAGGTCGCCATATTTACCCGTTAAGCACAATGCCGATGCCCAAAAGCACTGAAACCAAAGTCCCCAGCCCGGTACACTTGCGCTGTTCAGGTTAGCCGCTTTCTTAAAGAACAGGCCGTCTTTTGCCATTGTATAATATACCCTGGCACCGGCCATAATAAGTCCGTTATTACAGCCAAATGTAGATATCATGATCATAATGGCAATAATATACGTCCCGATGTTCCCGAAGATAGGGTGCGAAGCCGCTACAGCCACACGGTCAGATTCTGCGAAAGCAATAGCATCATTCGGCATTACCGCAAGGAACATAATATTAGCCGAGATATAGATTATTGTAACGATAAGTGTTCCGAAGAAAAGGCTAAGCCCCACATTGCGTTGCGGGTTTTTTATTTCGCCCGAAATGAAGGTTACCCCGTTCCAGGCATCACTCGAAAATAAAGACCCTACCATTGATGCTGCTATAGCCGACATTAAGACCGTTCCACCGATGGGCAGCCATGAATCGGTGTCTTTATTAAACGACTGTGCATTCCATGCGTCAGACCAGTTAGCGTTCCATATATCTGCTTTAGCAGCCAGTATCAGTCCGAATACAATAAGCCCGAATAGCGAGGCGATTTTTGTGATCGTAAAAATTGTCTGTATCCACTTTCCGTTCTTAACGCCTCTGCTGTTGATGTAGCTCAGTATCACGATAGTTGCTATTGAGACCAATTGCGCAGCATTCAGCTTAAAGTTTATAGAACCTATCTCGTATAAAATATTCTGGTCGCTTACCGGAGGGTAGAGGTACGCCATAAACTTAGAAAAGGCAACACCAACGGCAGCAATTGTTCCTGTCTGGATTACTGCGAAAAAACTCCATCCGTACAAAAAGGCAATGAGTTTATTATACGCTTCTTTCAGGTAAACATACTGTCCGCCTGCCTTTGGAAACATAGCACTCAGTTCGCCGTAACTTACGGCAGCGATCATTGTCATTAGCCCGGATATCACCCAGATAAGTATAAGCCATCCGGCACTGCCTACATTACGCATTATATCGGCACTTACAATAAAGATTCCCGAGCCTATCATTGAGCCCACTACAAGCATAGTTCCGTCCAGCAGGCCTAATTCGCGCTTTAAGTGTTTGTCTTCGTGTTGATCTTCCATAATTGGTGTTTGGTTTTATGTTGGCTAAAGATATTTAAAATATCCGTTGCTTAGCGTTTGTGCCAAATTATTGATAATATTCATTGTACCCGGTTTGGTTTTTATCATATTAATTATACCTTTAATTAAAATCACTGCTATGAAAAATAATGCCGACAGCAATTTTAAGGTTAACGAAGATGGTAAACAATTTGAATTGCATAGCCAGGGCGGTATTGCCTTTCTGGAATTTTACCGTGAAGGCGAAAAAATATTCCTGACACATACCGAAACTCCCGAAGCCCTGCGCGGAAAGGGTGTTGCTGCCGAGCTGGTAAAACGTACGCTTCAGTGCGCTAGAGATAACGGACTTACTGTAGTGCCGCTGTGTTCATATGTGGCACATTATATTAATGAGCATCCGGAGTGGAATGATGTTTTATCTGATGGTTATCAGATGTAATGCAAAGGTAAATTCAGTTATCTTTGCGGTATGAATGAAAATTTAGACCCTACCAATACAAATTTTAATGCCGAAGAGCTGGATCTTGAGAAAAAGTTAAGACCCCTCTCTTTTGATGATTTTACCGGACAGGAGCAGGTGCTTGAAAATCTTTTGGTGTTTGTGCAGGCAGCCAACATGCGTGGCGAAGCACTGGACCATACCCTTTTTCATGGCCCTCCCGGACTTGGTAAAACTACGCTGGCTAATATTTTGGCCAACGAGCTTGGTGTGGGTATAAAAATTACTTCGGGTCCTGTACTGGACAAACCCGGCGATTTAGCCGGACTATTGACCAATCTTGATGAAAGGGATATCCTGTTTATTGACGAGATTCACCGCCTTAGCCCTGTTGTAGAGGAATACCTTTACTCGGCTATGGAAGATTTTAAGATTGATATTATGATCGAGTCGGGTCCAAATGCCCGTTCGGTTCAGATAGGGCTTAGCCCGTTTACCCTTGTGGGTGCTACTACACGGTCAGGATTATTAACAGCGCCAATGCGTGCCCGTTTTGGTATCTCCAGCAGACTTCAATATTATACTACCGAACTGCTTACTACAATTGTTGAACGTAGTTCTGCCATTTTAAAAATGCCTATCACTATGGAGGCAGCTATTGAAATTGCAGGGCGCAGCCGTGGTACGCCTCGTATTGCCAATGCACTTTTACGCCGTGTACGTGACTTTGCCCAGATTAAAGGTAATGGTAAGATTGACATTGAAATTGCACGTTATTCGCTTAAGGCACTGCATGTAGATGCACATGGCCTTGACGAAATGGATAACAGGATTCTTACCACTATTATAGATAAGTTTAAAGGTGGCCCGGTTGGATTATCTACCCTGGCAACTGCTGTGTCTGAAAGTGGCGAGACCATTGAAGAAGTATACGAGCCGTTCCTTATTCAGGAAGGGTTTATTATCCGTACACCAAGGGGTAGGGAGGTTACCGAGAAAGCCTACAAACATTTAGGCAGGGTGCATTCCGGGCAACAGGGTGGTTTATTTGGGTAATTGCCATTGCTTGTCGTTTAAGGCGACCCGCAATTAATGAAAGTGATAATGTTGGCAGATTGCTGTGATAAACAATAAGGAAAAATATACATCATTTATTAAAGCCGAGGCAAAACGCCTTGGGTTTATGTCGTGTGGTATTTCTAAAGCCGGTTTTTTAGAGGAGGAAGCTCCGCGTCTGGAAAAATGGCTGAATGATAACCGTCATGGAAAGATGCAGTATATGGAAAACCATTTTGATAAGCGTTTAGATCCAACACTTCTAGTAGATGATGCCAAAAGTGTGATCTCGCTATTGCTGAATTATTATCCGCAGGAAACCCAAACCGATACTACCTTTAAAATTTCTAAATATGCTTACGGTCAGGATTACCACTTTGTAATTAAAGAAAAATTAAAAGAACTGCTGTATTCTATTCAGCAGGAAATTGGCGAGGTTGGCGGAAGGGCTTTTGTAGATTCGGCACCGGTGCTGGATAAGGCATGGGCTTCTAAAAGCGGACTCGGATGGATCGGGAAGAACAGCAATTTATTGAGTAAACAGGTGGGTTCTTTCTTTTTTATTGCCGAACTTATCATTGATCTTGACCTTGACTATGACCATGCTGTAACCAACCATTGCGGCAGTTGTACTGCCTGTATAGATGCCTGCCCCACGCAGGCTATTATTGCCCCTTATGTGGTAGATGGCAGTAAATGCATTTCGTACTTTACCATTGAACTTAAAGAAAATCTGCCTAACGAAATGAAAGGCAAATTTGATGAGTGGGCTTTTGGCTGCGATACATGCCAGGATGTATGCCCCTGGAACCGATTCTCAAAAGCGCATAGTGAACCGTTGTTCAATCCGCATCCCGACTTATTATCACTCACCAAAAAAGACTGGGAAGAAATTACCGAAGACACCTTTAGGGCTGTGTTTAAAAACTCTGCTGTAAAGCGTACAAAATTTGAAGGGCTTAAAAGAAATATAGATTTTTTGAAATAATTATTCGAAGAAATTCATCTCAAACAATATATAATGCTTAATCCCAAATTCCTGTCCCCATTGCTCTATGTCTTTCCCGCTGCTTTCAACCGCACACCACGAGCTTCCGCCGTTATCCAGTTTATAGGGTAATATATAGGCGAAAGTGTAAAATGGCTTTCCGGGTTCTATGGTCATTTCGGTACCTACATCACGAAGGCTGTAACTTTCAGAGGTAGTACATTTAAATTCTCTGTACAGTCCAACGCGATCTAAAGAAAAATTTACCTTCAGTTTCTTTTTACCCGCTTTTGACGCCATAAGGCTAAATTTTAACGAGTCCGTTTTATGTTTACCTATAAAAGCAAGCTCTCCTTTAGATGAATCAAATATAGTATCGGTTTTAGTAACTTTTCCGTTCCATATTTCTTTTACGGTAATAGAATAATACTTGCCCTTTATATTTCCTTTTATGGTCGTCTGGTAATAGTCGATATTCTGGAAACGGAAAAGATCCAGTAGTTCCCGTTGTTCAGACAAAGGTTTCGTTGTCATAACAATGCTTCCCGTGGGTTTGTTCTGTGCAGTAAGCATTTGAGAAAAACACAGTAGTAGAGTGGTAAAAATTAAAATCGTCCTGTTCATGATTGTTGATTTAGGTTTGGTAAATGTAGAACGAACACAAAAGCAGGGAAGTGAAGCGCAGTTAACTAGCGTTAATTAGCGTTAATAAAAATAGCAGGCCTGTTTTTAAACTTTTATTTTTGACATCAGATATGAAGAAAAACATACTCCTTGCTTTTGTGCTTATGCTGGTTTGCGTTATTGGCGTTGCCGGGCTTCAGCTGTATTTTACCTTTACAAGTTATAAGGTGGAGTCAGCTGCATTTGAGCGCAATACTAATGAGGCACTTAAAGAAGCTGTAGACAGTGCTTTTGAAGAAAGGCACCAGGAAGTATTGCGAAAATTAAAAGGGTGGCTTAACGATACTACATTCGTTACTATTTCCTGTGCGTGGAATTCTCAACATAAAAATACTGTCTTTACAATTAAGCAGGTGGTGCCCTTTCCAAACGAGCAAAATGAGATAAGCATGAGTATGGAGGATTATCATGAAAGGCTGGATAGTATAACACCGGCAGGTAAAAATGTATTCATAGCTTATATGGTAGACTACGTAAGCAGGGAGCTTAAAAAAGGTTCAGGATGGTACTATACGTATAAGCTTGGTGACAGGATAAACAAGGAAGCGTGGGAAATACCCCTGACAACCAAAAAGCTTTCAAAATTTTATAAAAGGTCACTTAAAAAGAGAAATATCAGTTTGCCTTTTACTTTTAATAAAGACAGTATAAATGCTAACGTTTACAAGACGCAAAAAATAAACATATCAGTAAAAAGACCTCAATACGGGGTGTGGGTTAAAGCCTACTTTGCCGATACCAATCTGTATATGCTTCAGCAATTAAAATGGGTTATAACAGGATCGGTTATATTGATACTGATCACACTGGGCAGCTTTTTATACATGGTAAGGCTTTTACTGAGCCAGCAAAAACTAAGCGAAATGAAGGATGACTTTATAAGTAACATGACCCACGAAATTCAATCGCCTTTAAGTTCGGTCATGATTACTGCCGAAGCTCTAAAAGAGTTTGATATGAAAAAACACGAGCGTGAGAGTTACCTGGATATCATTTTATATCAGTCTAAAAAGCTTTCGGCATTGGCCGATGAAATCCTGGCAGGGGCACAGTTAGAAAAGAAAGGTATAACGCTAGACGATACTATTGTACTCAATGACTTATTAGCAGATTTAGTGTCGGCCTATAAGGAGAAGGTTGTAATAGGTTTTACAATTGATGATGTATTGCAATTTAAAGGTAATGCAGTCCACTTTACAAGGGCACTGACCAATATTATTGATAATGCTGTAAAGTATAATGAAGATGAAAATGCGACTGTTTTTATTTCAGCTGCAATTAAAAATCAAGGTATAGCCATAGAAATAGCAGACAATGGAACGGGCATACCCGATGCTTATAAAGAAAAGATATTCGACCAGTTTTACCGTATTCCAACAGGAAATGTACACAATGTAAAAGGCTACGGGTTGGGGTTGAGCTACGTTAAAAAAGTAATAGAAGCGCACAAGGGAACTGTTGCTGTGAAAAATAATCATCCGAAGGGGAGTGCCTTTATAATACGGTTACCACATGAAACATAAGATACTTTTAGCCGAAGACGAGCCTTTTTTAGGCAAGGTAATCATGGAAAGCTTGGAAAAGAAAGGTTACGATGTTGTTTTGGCCCCCGATGGTAAAGCCGCATGGACCTTATTTAACGAAAACCAATTTTCGCTTTGCATTCTCGATGTCATGATGCCTTATAAAGATGGTTTTACGCTGGCATCACAAATACGGGAAACCAACCGTAAAATACCCCTGATGTTTCTTACCGCAAAAGCCGATATTAAGGATGTGGCACAGGGTTATGCAAGTGGCGGTAATGATTATCTTCGTAAACCGTTTAGCCTTGAGGAACTTTTCTTTAGGATTGCCGAATTGCTCAGTAGAAGTGAAGCAACGGAAAACAGCGTTTCGAATGAAATGAAAATAGGGGCGTACTCTTTCTTGCCGAAAAGGCAGGAGCTTATTGGTGTTGATAATAATGCGGTAAAACTGTCCTATAAAGAATCGAGGTTACTGGAAATGCTGATTCAAAACAAGAACAATGTACTGGACAGAAAAGAAGCGTTAATCAAGCTTTGGGGCGATGACAATTTTTTTAATACCCGCAATATGGATGTCTACATAACCAAACTGCGCAAGAAACTGCAACAGGATACAACTGTTGAGATTGTAAATATCAGGGGATTTGGATATAAGCTTATTTGCTAAAAATAAACAATATGGGATTTAAACATATATTTAAAGCTGAAGCATTATGGCTGTCAGACAGGAATACAGAAAATATAAAGAAATACAGCAGGAACCATACGGTAACTATAGAAGGTAAGCCTGTTTTAGATGTATCGGCAGCAAAAGCTTTTAAAGGAGATGCAACGTTATATAATCCCGAAGATATGTTGTTAAGCAGCCTGGTTTCATGCCATATGATGTCTTACCTATATGTTTGCTCCCAAAGTGGAATCGAAGTGCTGAACTATTCCGATAATGCTGTTGCCACTCTTGAAGTAGAGGCTGATGGCTCAGGACGATTTACAGAAGTAATACTAAATCCAAAAGTAATAATCGCTCAGGCCGACAGGGTAGAAGAAGCATTGGCATTGCACAAAAAAGCTAATCAGTTATGTTTTATTGCTAACTCCTGCAATTTTCCAATTTTGCACAACCCGGTTTGTGAAGTGAAATAAAAGAAGGCTATCCCAAAAAAGGCTTCAATAACATTTTTAGGGACAGCCTTTGAATACTGTGATATGTAAAGGATCGACTATTTTTTACCCGCAATCCATTTATCAATTTTTCCTTCCAGCACTTTAAGCGGCAGGCATCCTGCGTCAAGCACCTGGTTGTGGAATTCTTTAATGCTGAATTTATTTCCAAGTTCCTTTTCTGCTTTCGTGCGCAGTTCGCGTATTTTAAGCTGTCCGATTTTGTAGGATAATGCCTGACCCGGTATTGCCATGTAACGCTCAATTTCCGAGATAATGCTTTCTTCCGGTTCGGCTTCATTTTCCATAGAATAGGTAATAGCCTGCTCCCTTGTCCATCCTTTAGTATGAAGTCCTGTATCTACCACAAGACGAATGGCGCGGTGCATTTCGGCACTAAGCATTCCAAAGTACTGGTAGGGGTCTGTATACAGGCCAAGTTCTTTACCAAGCGATTCGGTATACAATGCCCAGCCTTCGCCGTAGGCATTAAACCATATTGTTTTCCTGAATTCCGGTAGCTCTTTGTTCTCCTGCTGAATTGATATCTGGTAGTGGTGACCGGGGATAGCTTCGTGAAGAAATAGATCTTCATCGGCATAAACGTTATATTTTTTAACATCGGGTATCGGTACATAGAAAATGCCGGGGCGTGTACCGTCAACCGATCCCTGGTTGTACTCGGCACTTGCCGATGCCTCACGGAAAGCCTCTGTCCTTCGAACCTCAAACGGAGTTTTAGGCTTCATATCGTAAAGCTTTTCAAGGTTCGGCTTCATCTTTTCATGAATAGCATTAAAGTTGTCTATAACCTGTTGCGGCTGGGTAAAAGGCATAAGTTCTTTTTTAGCACGAACGTAATTAAAGAAATCTTTAAGCGGCCCTTTAAAGCCAACCTGCGTTTTTACTTTTTCCATTTCTGCCGAAAGGCGTGCTACCTCTTTTAAGCCCAATGCGTGAATTTCATCGGCTGTCATATCGGTAGTCGTGTAGCGTTTAATAAGGTGCTTGTAATAGGCAGCACCGTTGGGTATAGCCGCAATTCCGCTGGTGGTACGGCTGGCTTTCAGGTAATCGGTGCTAACGTAATTATATAAGCTTTTAAAAGACGGAATGATCTTGTCTTTTAATATTGCAGTGTATTTAGCAGTTAGGTCTTTTTTCTCTGCATCGGTAAAAGTATCAGGAAACTGCTTAACAGGGCTGTACAATAAATGAGAGGTAACATTCTCATTTGCCATGTCCTTTAACTGGGGAATCATTTTTTCGGTCAGTACTTTTGGCAGCACATAACCTTTTGTCACGCCTTCTTTCATACGCTGCTCAGCAGACCCAAGGTAAGTGTTGAACTGTGCAAGCCTTTCCAGCCAGTTGTTATAATCTTTTACCGTTTTAAAAGGCTGTGCCCCGGCACCGCTTCCCCATTGGCCAAGTGTAAGTATAGGGCTCGTAAACTGGTTCAGCGGTAATAATTGCTCGTTAAGTCCCCATTGTTCAAGGTTAATGTCGCATTCCCACGCAAGAAGTTCTTTGCTTATCCTGTCGTTCTCAGAAAGTTCGTCGTCATTATATTTAGATAAAGAATCCCTGTATTTAGAAAAGAAAGCCTTTACCTGAGCTATGTACGCATCGCTAACAGTATTGGGGTAAATATTGTTGTAGCGGTCGTCGCCTGCCTGAGTAGCTTCCCACGGAAAAAGCTTAAGGCGCTCTTCTTGATAATCGCTAAACAACTGTGTAATTTCTTTGTTGGAAGCCTGTGTTGTTTCCTGAGTTTCTTTCTTTTTGCACGACATCATAACTGCCGCAGCAAAGAGTACTATAAATGTTTTTTTCATGGTTGGTAAACATTAAAAAATTTGCTTAAAGGTACATTTTTCGCATAAAAAACGTTCGTAAAAAGAATAGCGTTAAAAATTTCACAATTCCGCTGATACGGTTACCTTTGTGGGTTCCAGAAAAAACGTATTCAAATGAATCAATACAGCAAGCGAAGAGAAGCACTTCTTTACCACGCAAAACCACATCCCGGTAAAATACAGGTAGTGCCAACAAAACCTTATGCTACACAAAGGGATTTATCATTGGCTTATTCTCCGGGGGTTGCAGAACCATGCCTTGAGATAGCAAAAGATGTAAATAATGTATACAAATATACCGCTAAGGGTAACTTAGTGGCAGTAATATCTAACGGTACGGCAGTACTTGGCCTGGGCGATATAGGCCCGGAGGCATCTAAACCCGTAATGGAAGGTAAAGGCCTTTTATTTAAGATTTTTGCCGATATAGATGTTTTTGATATTGAAGTAGATACTAAAGACATTGACGCGTTTATTGAAACGGTAAAAAACATCGCTCCAACTTTTGGAGGTATCAACCTTGAAGACATCAAGGCACCGGAATCTTTCGAAATTGAAAGAAGGCTGGTAGAAGAACTTAATATTCCTGTAATGCATGACGACCAGCATGGTACCGCGATAATATCGTCTGCGGCACTTATAAATGCGGCAGAGCTTGCAGGTAAAAATATTGCAGATATAAAACTGGTAGTTTCGGGTGCCGGATCGGCTGCCCTGGCATGCGCTAACCTTTATGTATTGCTTGGTGTGAAAACCGAGAACATAACTATGTTTGATATAGATGGTATGCTGGTTACCAGCCGTGAAAACCTTTTGCCGCTGCAAATGAAATATGCACAGCCGGGCGAGGCAAAAACACTTGCTGAAGCACTAAAAGGTGCCGATATGTTCCTTGGGCTTTCGGTAGGGAATATACTATCGCCGGAAATGCTGCTTAGCATGAACAACGATCCTATTGTGTTTGCTATGGCGAACCCAATACCGGAAGTAGATTATAACGTGGCTATTGCTACACGTCCCGATATTATTATGGCAACGGGTAGGAGCGACCATCCTAACCAGGTAAATAACGTACTTGGTTTCCCTTACATTTTTAGGGGAGCACTTGACGTACGTGCTTCTAAAATAAACGAAGCGATGAAAATGGCTGCCGTGCATGCCCTTGCAGAACTTGCCAAAGCCCCGGTTCCGGAGCAGGTAAACATTGCCTATGGTGAAACGAAACTGAATTTTGGTCGCGACTATATTATTCCTAAACCATTCGACCCGAGGCTTATTGCTGTGGTAGCACCTGCTGTTGCAAAAGCAGCTATGGATAGCGGCGTAGCGAAAAACCCTATTGTTGACTGGGATAAATATACCGAAGAGCTTTTAGAGCGTCTTGGTAACGATAATAAAATGGTTCGCCTGCTTACCAACAGGGCTAAAAGCGAACCGAAACGAATTGTTTTTGCAGAAGCAGATCATCTGTCGGTGCTAAAAGCAGCGCAGATTGTTATGGAAGAAGGTATTGGTACGCCTATACTTTTAGGAAACCGTGAAACCATTACAGAGCTTAAGCAGGAGATAGGATTTGATGCAGAAGTGCAGATATTAGACCCTAAAACAGATGAGGAAGACGAGCGCAGGCTGCGTTATGCCCAATCGTATTGGGAATCAAGGCAGCGTCGTGGCGTTAACCTTCTGGATGCGCAAAAGTGGATGAGGGAGCGTAACTATTTTGCTGCCATGATGGTAAATGAAGGTGAGGCTGATGCAATGCTTACAGGGTATTCAAGAAGTTACCCGTCTACCGTTAAGCCTATTATGCAGGTTATAGACAGGGCACCGGGTGTTAGCCGTATTGCAACAACCAATATGATGCTTACCAAGCGTGGCCCGATATTCCTTTCGGATACTGCTATTAACCCTGATCCTTCAGCAGAAGACCTTGCAAAAATTGCATTGATGACGGCTAAAACAGTACGTATGTTTGGTATGGAGCCTGTTTTGGCAATGGTGTCGTTCTCAAACTTTGGGTCGTCAACACATCCAAATGCTGTTAAGGTAAGGGATGCCGTGGCAATTTTACATAAAAACTACCCCGACCTCATTGTGGATGGAGAAATACAGGCTGACTTTGCGTTAAACCCTGAAATGCTTAAAGATAAATTTGAATTTTCTAAGCTTGCCGGTAAAAAAGTAAACACGCTTATATTCCCTAATCTTGAGGCGGCAAATATTACCTATAAGCTTCTTAAAGAGCTTGATAAAGTGGTTTCTATTGGGCCGATTATTATGGGTATGGACAAACCGGTGCACATTTTCCAGCTTGGAGCAAGCGTAGAAGAGATGGTAAACATGGCCGCAGTAGCGGTTGTAGATGCCCAGGAGAAGGAAAAACGCCTTAAAATGGCAAACAAATAGTTTTTAGCAAAGGGTTAAAGAATTTTATTATTTTTGGGAACGGCTTAAGAAAAAATTATGATAGCACACCTTCAGGGGAGATTAGTGGAAAAAACACCTACCGATGTTGTAATAGACTGTAATGGTGTAGGGTATCAGGTTAATATATCGCTGCATACGTTTTCGCTGCTGCCTGACTCAGAAAATATAAAATTATATACCTACTTACTTATAAAAGAAGACTCCCATACGCTTTTTGGCTTTGCCGAAAAAGCGGAAAGGGAGCTTTTTAAATTGCTTATATCCGTTTCGGGGGTAGGTGCGGGCACTGCCAGGACCATGCTTTCGTCTCTGGAGCCTAAGCATATTATTCATTCTATTGGTTCGGGAGATGTAGGTACTATACAGTCTATTAAGGGTATAGGGACAAAAACTGCGCAAAGGGTTATACTCGATCTAAAGGATAAAGTGTTAAAACTATACGATTTAGAAGAAGTTTCGGCAACAGGCTACAATACAAATAAAGAAGAAGCGTTATCTGCCTTGGAGGTATTAGGCTTTAACAAGAAATTGGCAGAAAAGGTTGTGGAGAAGGTTGTTAAAGAAAATCCGTCGGCGAGTGTAGAGACAATTATCAAACAAGCATTAAAAAATTTATAGTCCTTGAAAACAGAATACTCTAAAGATTTTTGCATTAACTTTAAATTCGCCCTTTCTGTAGTATTTTTATTTTTTGGTGTGGCACTGCAGGCGCAGGTTACCGAAGAGGAAGAAGAAAGTCGTGATACTATTAAAGGGTATAATACCGGTAAGGTAGAAATTGCTAACCCAAAAAGCATTGTAGAGGCATATACCTATGATCCTGTTACAAATCGCTATATCTACACGAATAAGTTTGAAGGTTTTAATATAACCTATCCGATAATTCTTACCCCGGAACAATACCAGGAATTGGTGTTAAGGGAGTCTATGCGTAGTTATTTCCAGGAGAAATCTAACGCAATGGATGGCAAGGGAACGGAAGAACAGCAAAAAAACCTTTTGCCGCGTTACTATGTAAATTCCAGCTTTTTTGAAACCATATTTGGTAGTAATACTATAGATATTAAGCCTACAGGATCTGTTGAGCTAGATCTTGGTATGCGCTACACAAAACAGGATAACCCCTCTATTTCTCCACGAAACAGAAGAACATTTACATTTGATTTTGACCAGCGTATCTCTATGAGCCTTCAGGGTAAAGTAGGTACCAGGCTTGCGGTTTCGGCAAATTATGATACCGAATCTACCTTTGCTTTCCAGAATCTTGTAAAATTAGAATATACACCTACAGAGGATGATATCATCCAGAAAATTGAAGTAGGTAACGTTAGCTTTCCACTATCTAACTCATTGGTTAGGGGTGCGCAAAGCCTTTTTGGTGTTAAGGTAGCCCTTCAGTTTGGTAAAACAACGGTAACGGGTATTTTCTCGGAACAAAAATCGCAAACCAAGACCGTAACGGCACAAGGTGGCGGTACACTACAGGACTTCTCTCTATTTGCGCTTGACTATGATGCTGACAGGCACTTTTTCTTATCTCAGTTTTTTAGGAATGAGTATGATTATTCTTTGAGGCGTTATCCACAAGTAGATAGCAGGGTAACTATTACCCGTATGGAGGTGTGGGTTACCAACAGGCAGAACCGTATAAACGCTGCCGAAAATAATTCAAGGAATATTATTGCCATTCAGGATTTAGGTGAAGGTAGATTACAAAAAAGAGGTACAACAACAGATATTACAAATCAGGCTGTAAAGTTTGGTAATATTCCTAATTTCTTTGAAACTCCTGGTGCTGCTCCAAACCAGCCCCCTCAAAATAAGAACAATAAATTTGACCCTGCACAGATTGGAACTACGGGGTGGTTAAATCAGAGCGTAAGACAAATTGTTACTGTTGGTGCTTCAAGTTTCGCGAATGTCTCTGCCAGAGAAGGTCGGGATTATTCCAAACTTGAAAATGCAAGAAAGCTTACATCGAGCGAATATACCTACCATGAAAAGCTAGGGTATCTTTCGTTAAACCAAAGGCTTAATAACGATGAGGTTTTAGCTGTTGCTTACCAATATACCATAGGTAATGATGTGTATCAGGTAGGTGAATTTGGTACAGATGGTGTAGATGCTACAGTTGTAGATCAAACTAACCCGTCAGGAAACATTCCAATTACGCAAACCCTTGTTCTAAAGTTGCTTAAGAGTAATCTTGTAAATGTTGATGAGCCAACATGGGATTTGATGATGAAAAACATCTACCAGGTTCCGGGAGGTTTCCAGCTTTCACAGGAAGATTTCAGGTTTAATATATTATATACCGACCCGTCTCCGTTAAACTATATCTCAGCAGTACCAAATACTACTTTGCCTGTTGATGATCCTGCAACTGAAGACGATGAAGGTGTTGCAGATACACCATTATTGCGTGTATTTAATGTAGACCGCTTAAACTATACCAACGACCCGCAAAGGGGAGGAGATGGTTTCTTTGACTGGGTGCCGGGAACAACTATAGATCCTCAGAACGGGCGTATTATATTTCCTGTCGTAGAGCCTTTTGGAGAGCATTTATTTGATAAAATGTTAGCGGAGGGCGAAGTTCCTGCGGACTATAATGGTCCTGAGGCTTCATTTAACCCTAACCAGAGACAATATGTATACAGGAGAATGTACAACAGTACACCTGCTGACGCATTACAGGATAGCCAGAAAAACAAATTCCAACTTAGAGGTCGTTTTAAATCTACCGGTGGCGATGGTATATCGCTAGGTGCATTTAATGTTCCGCAAGGTTCTGTTGTTGTTACAGCAGGGGGAAGAATACTTGTAGAGGGTGTAGACTATACGGTAAATTACCAGTTAGGTAAGGTTCAGATATTAGATCCGTCACTTCAGGCATCAAACACACCTATCGAAGTTTCGGTAGAAAACAACTCGGTATTTGGTCAGCAGACAAGGCGTTTTGCAGGATTTAACGTTGAGCATAAATTCAGCGATAAATTCCTTGTAGGTGCTACGATGATCAATATGTCTGAAAGGCCGTTTACAAATAAAACTAACTATGGACAGGAGTCTGTAAATAACACGATATACGGTTTTAATACCAACTTTGCTACAGAGGTTCCTTTCTTTACACGATTAGTGAACAAGCTTCCTAATATGGATACCGATGTACCATCTAACTTCTCGTTTAGGGGAGAGGTGGCGTACTTAAAACCGGGAGCTTCTAAAGCTGACCAGTTTGATGGTGAAGCCACTACTTACGTAGATGATTTTGAAGGTTCGCAATCTACCATCGATATGCGTTCTGCTCAGGGATGGTCGCTTTCCAGTGTGCCTTCAGACCTGTTTCCACAGGGTGTTCCGGATGGTTTGCCTTCAGGATTTAACAGGGCTAAGCTTGCCTGGTACAGTATAGACCCTGTGTTTTATGCACAGAGCCAGCGACCGGACGGGATTAGTACTGATGACCTGAATTCCAACAGGACAAGACGTGTGTACTATAATGAGCTATATCCTGAAACAGATGTTGCTCCCGGGCAGACCCGTGTTGTAAATACGCTTGATTTAACGTATTATCCTCAGGAACGTGGTCCGTATAACTACAATAGTATTTTACCGGGACAAAACTTTACGTTCAGCGAAGGCCAGGCTACACAAAACTGGGCGGGTATTATGCGTGCTATAAGCTCTACCAATTTTGAACAGACCAATGTTGAGTATATGCAGTTTTGGGTTATGGACCCGTATTATGGACCCGACAGCGATGTTGCTTCTCCAAACAATACAGGTGTGTTAGAGATAAACCTTGGTGAACTTTCTGAAGATATACTTAAAGATAATAGAAAGCAGTTTGAGAATGGTCTTCCTGAAGCAAATGGCAACCAACCGGTGTTTTCAACCGAATGGGGAGATGTGCCGGTGTCGCAATCGCTTATCTATGCATTTGATACGAATACAGCAAACCGTGCTGTACAGGATGTTGGTTTTGATGGTTTAACAGATGATGAAGAACGAGCTAAATTCCAGAGTATAGGTTTTGGCAGCCTTGATGACCCTGCCGGAGATAACTATCAATTTTATCTTGCAGCATCAGGTAATGTGTTAGACAGGTATAAAAATTATAACGGTACACAAGGCAACTCGCCTGTAGATGTGGGTAATACTAACAGGGGGTCTACTACGCTTCCTGATACAGAAGATATCAATAGGGATAATACAATGAATACTATTGATGCGTACTTTAAATATACAATTCCAATTAGCCAGGGTATGCCTCTTGGACAAGGGTATCTTGTTGATGAGAGAATAACCGAAGGTCAAGGTGCTGATGGTGAGCTTGTCCCTGTAAGATGGCTATTATATAAAGTGCCTATACAAGGCGGTGGTGAAGAAAATATTGGTGGTATAAACAACCGTTCTATCCGTTTTATGAGGTTAGTGATGAAAGGCTTTAGGGAAGATATTACGCTTCGTTTTGGTGCGCTTGATCTTGTGAGAGGAGAGTGGAGGAGATACACAGGTGTATTCGATCCTAATGATACGGACCCTACAGACCCTAATACAGGTTTCGATGTGGTATCTGTAAACGTACAGGAAAACGGTTCGCGTAAGCCAATACCGTATGTAACGCCTCCGGGAGTAAGAAGAGAACAGTTGTATAACAACAATGCTGTTATCAACCAAAACGAGCAGTCGTTATCATTAAGAGTTTACGAACTGCCTGCCGGAAGTGGCGGCGGACTTGAGCCTAACGATGCACGTGCGGTGTTTAAGAATGTAAACGTAGATATGCGTCAGTTTAAAAAGCTGAGAATGTTCCTGCACGCTGAGCCCTTAGTAGGATCTTCATGGGCACTGGGTGATGACCAGATGAAAGCCTTCCTGCGCTTTGGTAACGATTTTACAGATAACTTTTATCAGGTGGAGCTATCGCTTAAGGTAACTCAGATACTTGGTAAGGCTACATACACTCCGGAAGAAATATGGCGTGTAGAGAATGAATTGCTTGTAACGCTTGAAGCGCTTACGAAGCTTAAAATACAAAAGTTAAGCGGTGTATTGCCTCCGCCGGATGAAAATGGAGTTAATTTTGTGACTGCGCAGTCGCTGGATTCTTCTTTAAGTCCTGATATGACCATTGGTATTAAAGGTAATCCTAACTTTGGAAGTATACGTACCCTGATGCTGGGTGTTAAAAACGGAATCGACCAGCCTATTACAGGTGAAGTTTGGTTTAACGAACTTCGTCTATCTGATATGGATAGCCAGGGCGGTATGGCAGCCGTGGCAAGTATGGATACTAATTTTGCTGATTTTGCTACAATTTCTGCCACAGGTAGAATGAGTACTATTGGTTTTGGATCGGTAGAGCAAAGCCCTAACGAAAGAAGCAGGGAAGATGTTAAGCAATATGATATAGTAACCAATGTTAATGTGGGTAAGTTGCTTCCTAAGAAATGGGGCGTTAACATTCCGTTTAACTATGGTGTAGGAGAGGAAATTATTACTCCTGAATACGATCCGTTCCAGCAGGATGTTAAGCTGGATCAGCTTATAGATGTTACGCCAAACCAGGCAGAGAAAGACAATCTGCGCGACAGGGCTATAGACTATACAAAAAGAAAGAGCATTAACTTTATTGGTGTTAAAAAGGAAAGAGGCGCAGAGCAGAAGCAGCGTATTTACGATCCTGAAAACTTAACTGTGAATTACTCTTTCAACCAGACAGAACACCACGACTATGAAATTGAAGATCTGATAGATCAGCAATTAAGAACAGGGGTAGATTATAACTTTGCCTTTAAACCTAAACCGGTAGAGCCGCTTAAAAATGTTGGCTTTTTGAAAAAGAGCCAGTATTGGAAACTGCTTCAGGATTTTAATTTTAATTATCTTCCGGCAAATATTAATTTCAGTACAAACATTATACGTCAATACAACAGGCAACAGTTTAGAAATGTTGAGGTTGAAGGAATTCCGATTAGTCCGCTATACAGGAGAAATTACTTCTTTAATTATCAATACGGATTTAATTATAACCTTACCAAATCGGTTAAGCTAAATTATACAGTTGCTACAAGTAACATTGTAAGGAATTATCTTGACGAAAATGGCGTGCCTATTCAGGACTATACGATCTGGGAAGATTTCTGGAACACTGGTGAAGCTAATACGCATACACAACAATATGTGGTTAGCTACGAATTGCCATTGAATAAACTGCCGTTCCTAAGCTTTATGAAAGCAACATATAATTATACAGGTAACTTTAACTGGCAGCGTTCATCAGACGCGTTATCTAACGTAACACGTGTAGTAGATGGAGTAGATGTTAACTTTGATTTGGGTAATATAATCCAGAATGCAAACACGCATAAACTAAATGCTGCATTTAATATGGATTTACTGTATAAGTATGTTGGGCTAACAGGTAAAAAACCTGCTAAAACACCTAACACGCCAAAAGTTGCACCTAAGCCGGGTGAGAAAATTACGGCTGCTCCTAAACCGGCAGCTGCGGGTAATTCATTTGTAAATGGGCTTATTGGTGTTGTAACAAGTGTAAAGACCATTTCGGCTGTTTATTCTGAAACTAATAGTATGGTGCTTCCTGGTTACCTGCCTTCTATTGGTTTCTTTGGTAGTTCTAAACCAACAATGGGATTTGTTTTTGGTAGCCAGGATACAGATGTTCGTTATGAACTTGCAAAAAGAGGTTACCTTACTAAAGATCCGGAATACAACCAGAACTTTACGCAGGTAAATAACAAAACGCTTAATCTTACGGCAGCTGTAGATTTATTCCCTGATTTTAAAATAGATCTTACCGCAAACAGAGGAATAAGTAATAGCTATTCAGAACAATACGATGTGCTTGCAGACGGTACATATAACTCTTTATCTCCATATACATTTGGTAATTTTGAGATATCTACCATTATGATAGGTACGGCATTTAGTAAAAGTGATGTAAATAGCTCTGCCGCGTTTGATCAAATGAGGGAAAACAGAATGGTGATTGCAGAACGACTTGCAACTAGTAGATATGGTTCATCAGAATTTCCAAGATACAATGGGCCTGGCGATCTAAATTCAGGAAGTGAATTTAGTAATGCCAATGCGGGTTACCCCGTAGGTTTTGGACGTAATAGCCAGTCGGTATTGCTTCCTTCATTTATATCTGCTTACACAGGGCAGGATGCAGGTAAAGTTTCTACCGGAGTGTTTAGAAGTGTACCATTGCCAAACTGGGTAGTTAAGTATACGGGGCTTATGCGCTATAAATTCTTTAAAGACAGATTTAAACGTTTCTCGCTTCAGCATCAGTATAAGGCGTCTTACAATGTTAATTCATACAGGTCTAACTTTGAAGTCACTAACCCTTCGGAAGGCAGTAACGGCCAGGATAATAATGGAACAGGTAACTTCTATAACAAGTATATTATATCGAATATCAACCTTTCTGAGCAATTCAGCCCGCTTATACGTGTTGACTTTGAGATGAAGAACTCTATAAAAGTACTGGCTGAAATACGTAAAGACAGAACGCTTAACATGAGTTTTGACAATAACCTTCTTACCGAGGTTAAGGGTAACGAATATATCGTAGGTCTTGGTTACCGTATTAAAGATGTTATCATAAATTCATCACTGGCCGATAACCCAACGAATACCATTAGAAGTGACATCAACCTTAAAGCAGATTTCAGCTTAAGGAAAAATGAAACGATAGTGCGTTACCTTGATTATGATAACAACCAGCTTGGTGGAGGACAGAACATATGGTCGGTTAAGATGACGGCAGATTACGCTTTCAGTAAAAACCTTACCGCTATCTTCTATTATGACCATTCATTCTCTAAGGCAGTTATATCAACAGCGTATCCGTTAACTAACATCCGTGCCGGATTTACCATCAGGTATATTTTTGGAAATTAATGGAAAAAGATTTTACAGTTATTTTTATAAAACATACATTTGCGAAAAACAAACTTACATGAATATTCCAGCAGATTTAAAGTACACGAAAGACCACGAGTGGGTTAAAATAGAAGGTGATGTTGCAACAGTAGGCATTACAGATTTTGCTCAGAAAGAGTTAGGTGATATCGTTTATGTTGAAGTTGAAACACTAGACCAAACTCTTGATAAAGATGAAGTTTTTGGTACAGTTGAAGCTGTTAAGACAGTATCTGATCTTTTCCTTCCATTATCAGGTGAGATAATTGAATTTAATGATTCTCTTGAAACAACTCCTGAAAAAGTTAACACAGATCCTTACGGAGATGGATGGATGGTTAAAGTGAAGATTTCAAACTCATCTGAAGAAAGTGAATTGCTTACAAGTGAGCAGTATAAGGAACTTATAGGTGCGTAATATATTTTTATTAGCTGCTGTCACCTGGACATTGTTTATAACATATGCATGTCTTACGGCTGCCGCTAATGTTCCTAAAGCTGCATGGCTAAACATTCAGCACAAGGATAAAATAGTACATTTTACTTTTTATCTTGTGTTTACCCTTTTATGGGTTCTTGATTTAATAAAGACGAAAAGATTTTCTCCAAAAAAAGCAAGGATAGTTGTTTTTATAATAGCCGTTTTATTCGGTATCATTATAGAAATATGCCAGGGATTGTTTACCAAAGAGAGAAGTCCTGATGCACTGGATGTGTTAGCGAATACCTCGGGCAGCGCCACAGCAATTCTGTTACTGTGGATTTTTAATAAGAAAAAATAACATGATCCCTTTCCGTTTAACGGGAAGGGATTTTTTAGTATAAGCAAAATGGATATAAGGCAGTATTTAGATTCAACCTACTTAAAAACACCCGAGCAGGCAGGCTTAACAGGAGCTGAAAACCTAGAGGTGGTAAAATCGTTTATCGGTGAGGCAATAGCACAAAACTTTAAGCTGATAATGGTTCGTCCGGACATGGTAAGCATCGCTAAAGATATGATTACAGATGCACGTTCTAAAGTGAATGTAGGTGCCGTTATCGATTTTCCGTTAGGGCAGGGAAGTCTTGAAGCAAAACTTGCGGAAGCGCAGAAGGCGATAGATAATGGAGCTGATGACCTTGATTTTGTTTTGAATTATGAGGGATTTAAGGTAGGTAAAACAGAGTTGGTAAAGCAACAGGTTTTAGAATGTACCAGATTAGGGCTTACGCATGGAAAGATTGTAAAGTGGATTATTGAAGTTGCGGCATTAAACGACCATGAAATTGTGCAGCTTAGTGCCCTTGTGAAAAATATAGTGCTTTCTAATTTTGATGAAAGTAATTATTCGCGTGTTTTTGTAAAATCGTCAACCGGGTTTTATAAAACACGGGATGGAATTCCTAATGGGGCAACACTGCCGGCGATAAAACTTATGCTGGAGAATTCCTATCCATTGCCTGTAAAAGCGGCGGGAGGGGTGCGTACACTTGAAGAAGCGCAACAGATGATAGCTTTAGGGGTGAAGCGTATCGGCACATCTTCGGCGGCGGCAATAGCAGCCGGAACTTCCGGAGCCATAGGGTATTAAAACAAGAAAGCCTTCCTGTAGCGGAAGGCTTTTCTTTTCATAGCAATTTCGATTGATGATTATTTCTTTTTCATAGCAATGTTTCCCAAACGAAATTTTTCTTTTTCAAAGCAACTTAACTAAACGCAAACTTTTGAAGGTTTACACTTATTAGATGCGGCATAATTAAAAAGGTTGCGTGATGGTGTTAAATTTTTTTCAAAAATTATTTATACTCTTTCTTTTTTACGCTCGTTTTGTGGTAAAAGTAATTTTTGAAGTATCTTTGCGCCAGTTTTTACAACCCAATGAAAATCATTTTGAACGTTCAGGACAATCAGTTTTCTATTAAATTACTTTTTGCAGATTTTGTAGCAATTACAAAAGCCAGGCTGGCTATAAGTGTTGTTTTTTCATCTGTGGCAGGATACCTCCTTGGCTTTTCTGACGACTATCCGTTTAGCTGGGCAACGCTTATATTGCTAACAGTTGGCGGCTACTGCATGGTAGGTGCTTCTAATGTTTTTAACCAGATCATAGAAAAAGACCTTGATGCACTAATGGACAGGACAAAAAACCGTCCGGTGCCTTCGGGTAAAATGTCGTCTAAAAATGCCTTTATACTTGGGTCGTTGCTGACGATACTGGGAATTGCTATTCTATATAGCATAAACCCTAAAACGGCAATGTTTGGTGCCATCTCTATCTTTTTATATACCAGCATTTATACGCCGTTAAAGACAAAAACGCCTTTAGCGGTATTTGTAGGTGCGTTCCCCGGAGCTATACCTTTCATGTTAGGATGGGTTGCTGCAACCGGTGATTTTGGTGTTGAGGCAGGAACTTTATTCCTTATTCAGTTCTTCTGGCAATTCCCTCACTTCTGGTCAATAGGCTGGTTTTTATTCGACGATTATAAAAAAGCAGGTTTTTTTATGCTGCCTACAGGCAGGAAAGATAAAAAGACTGCTTTGCAAACTATACTGTACACGGTTTGGCTTATACTGGCTTCGTTGCTTCCTGTAACAGGTTTTACGGGCGAGTTAAAGCTGAGTATAATTTCGGCAGTTGTAGTTTTCCTTTTAGGATTATGGATGCTTGTTTATGCTGTGAAGCTTTATAAGCAAATGGATGCCGCGGCGGCTAAAAAGCTGATGCTTGTAAGTGTGTCTTATATATCGCTGCTTCAGGTAATTTATGTTTTAGACAAATTTATACGTTAATATATGGAAACGATGTCGCTTAAAGATCATGCCGACAGGAATGCACGCTCTAAAAAGATGCTGCTTTGGTTCGCTATGATAAGCATGTTCATGATGTTTGCTGGTCTTACCAGTGCTTATGTGGTAAGTACGTCAAGGCCGGACTGGCTTAAAGATTTTGTATTGCCGGATGCTTTTATAATAAGCACTGTTATAATTGTAGTAAGCAGCCTTACTTTTCATATGGCTAAAGTCACAATGAAAAAAGGCGACAGAAACGGTACTACCATGTGGCTTCTTGCTACTCTCGGATTGGGTATTGCTTTTGTGGCTGCGCAGATTTACGGCTTCGGAAAAGTCATAGAAAGCGGGTATTATTTTACAGGTCCGGAGAGTACGGTTACTACTTCTTTCCTTTATATTGTTACAGTTGTACACTTAGTTCACCTGTTTGCGGGGCTTATTGTGCTGCTTGTTGTAATTTATAATCATTTTAAACAAAAATACAGTTCTTCTCAAACCCTTGGAATAGAGTTGGGTGCAATGTTTTGGCACTTTCTTGATATTTTATGGGTATATTTGTTTTTATTTTTCTATTTCTATTAATAGAAAAATTAATGTAAATTTGGAAACTTTTTAACCAATAACTTTATATGGCAGCGACAGTTACTTCTACAGCTACTACTACAGGTAAAACATGGGGCGGAGGAAACGAGCCTATGGGAGCTAGTTATGGCAAAATGATGATGTGGTTTTTTATCGTATCAGATGCCCTTACGTTCTCAGGATTCCTTGCAGCTTACGGTTTTTCACGATTTAAATTCATTGAAACTTGGCCAATAGCCGACGAAGTGTTTAACCACTTTCCGTTTATGCATGGTACAGATGCACCGATGTACTATGTGGCATTGATGACATTTATACTTATCTTTTCATCGGTTACAATGGTACTTGCAGTAGATGCAGGTCATCACCTTAAGAAAACAAAAGTTGCAATATATATGTTGCTTACTATTGTGGGTGGTTTTATATTCCTTGGCTCTCAGGCTTGGGAGTGGAAAAACTTCATTAAAGGTGAGTTTGGTGCTGTTGAAACAAAAGGTGGTGCAATACTTCAGTTCGTTAGAGCAGGAGAGAACGGTAAATACGAAAGGGTTGCCCTTGCAGAATTTGCTGCTCATCTTCCAACAACACGTGTTGATAAAGTAAGAAGCAACGGTATCTGGTTTGAAGAAAATGCAGCGTTACCAACTTACTCTGTTGAAGAGATACAGGAAGGTTTAAAGGCACATCCTGAAGTTTTGGTAAGGACTGAAAAAATTGTAAAAAAGCATAAAGAAGTACTAACAAGAGAGCAGTCGTTAGCAAGAATTGCAGATGCTGTTTATGTTGTAGAAGGTGCTAACCTTGTGAGAAATGAGTACGGACACAAATTGTTCGCTAACTTCTTCTTCTTCATTACAGGTTTCCACGGTTTCCACGTATTCTCTGGTGTTATGATCAATATCCTTATTTTCTTTAACGTACTACTTGGTACTTACGAGAAAAGAAGAAGCTACGAGATGGTTGAAAAAGTTGGTCTTTACTGGCACTTTGTAGATTTAGTGTGGGTGTTTGTATTTACATTCTTCTACCTTGTTTAATTATTAAAAAAGAATCTTTATCATGGCACATTCGCACGAATCTAATACAAAAAGAATCTGGGTTGTTTTTGGTCTTTTATCACTAATAACAATTGTAGAGGTTGCATTCGGTATTGTTAAGCCGGCTTTCCTACACGATTCACATCTGTTCCAGATGAACTTATTGAACTGGATATTTATAATCCTTACAATTGTAAAAGCGTACTACATTATGTGGGCGTTCATGCACCTTGAAGGAGAGAAAAGCAGTTTAAGGTGGTCTATTGTGGCACCTTTGGTATTCCTAATTATCTATTTAGTGTTCATCTTGCTTATAGAAGGTAATTATGTTTTTGACGTGTTTCATACATCTCACTACAAGTGGATTTTCTAACACATTTACTATAAAAAGGCGGTTTTTCAACCGCCTTTTTTTTAATTTTGCAACGGAATACTTTTTCCCGTTATCATGAAAAAAAAGATAGTTCTTATCGTCCTGTTTATATTGCCGCTTTCGGCATATATTTACTTCTCTTTAGCAAAGCATAATCAGCTTTTTCTACCGGTAGTTACTAAAAATGTAGCTGAACTTCCCGCCGGAAAAACACTCGATGCCAATCCGATAGGATTGCAGGGTAAAATCACCATTATTGGTTTTCTTGGCAATGATATGCTTAAGAAGAAAGAAACCATTTTTAACATCAACCAAAAGATCAACGAAAAGTATAAAGGATTTACCGATTTTCAGATGGTAATGCTGCTTCCCGAAGGGGAAGAGGAAAAGGTAAAACAGATTACTTCTGAAATTAAGGTAATGGCAGACATCTCTAACTGGAAGTTCCTATTTACCAGTCCGGAGAATATTGCTAAGTTCTACCAGACGCTTAAAGTGAAAGAACCTTTGAATGCCGATTTTGGAACGTATAATCTTTTTATTGTTGATAAAGACCGCAGCCTTAGGGGCAGAAAAGGTGAAAATACAAAAACGGGTAAGGATGAGTATAAAGATTCTTATAACTCTTTACTAGTGGCTGAACTTCACAATGAAATGACGGATGATATTAAGATACTGCTTAGGGAGTACCGCCTTGCCTTAAAAAAGAATAACGACCTGAAAGGGGTTAAGAGAGAAATATAATCATGAACAATAAATCATATTCATACATTGGCATCTCGTTTATCGTGCTGATATTTGGCATATGGGCGGTGCCGAAAATTGTTGCTAAATTCCAGAAATCTGATTTGGTAGAAATTGGTCCGGTTCCATCTTTTGAGCTGACGGATCAGGATAATAAAAAGATTTCTGACAAAGATTACTTAGGTAAAGTATATGTTGTAGAGTTCTTTTTTAGTACTTGTCCAACTATCTGCCCTAAGATGAATCAAAACATGCTGTTGCTTCAGGAGGAATTTTATGGTAATCCAAAATTTGGTTTGGCATCGGTAACAATTAATCCTGAATACGATACGCCAAAAGTACTAAAAGAGCATGCCGAACAGTTGGGTGTAAAGCATTATAACTGGCATTTTTTAACAGGTGATAGCGAGTATATTAATAACCTGGCTATAAAAGGTTTTAATATGTATGCGGGCGCCGATAAAACGGCTCCAGGAGGATTTCAGCATTCAGGGCTTTTTGCGCTTGTAGATAAAAATGGAAAGATTCGTTGCAGAAAAGACCATTACGGCAATCCTATTTTATACTACGACGGACTTGAAGACAGCGGGGTAAAAGCAATTAAAGAAGATATTAAAAAATTACTTGAAGAATAACAATGGAGAATACAGCTAATGCAGTTGAGCAGAAATATAAAAAATGGATCATCCTTTTGTCGGTAGTTATACCTTTGGCAGTGGCATTACTTTTTGGTGTTAAGCTTAAAGATTTCGGTTATGATGTTAAGCCTTTATCGTTTCTACCGCCTATTTATGCAACAATAAACGGTATTACAGCAGTTGTGTTGTTTACAGCAGTATGGGCAATTAAAAATGGCAAACAGCAGCTTCATGAAAACCTTATGAAATTTGCTATAAGCTTATCTGTTGCCTTTCTTGTTATGTATGTGGCGTATCACATGACATCAGAATCTACTAAATTTGGTGGTGAAGGCGCTATAAAATATGTGTATTATTTTATCCTGATAACGCATATTGCGCTTTCGGTGATCATTATACCTTTTGTATTGTTTACTTATGTCAGGGCGTTGTCTAAAAGCTTTGTGAGGCATAAAAAACTGGCAAGGATTACCTACCCAATGTGGTTGTACGTTGCAGTTACCGGTGTAATTGTTTATCTAATGATATCTCCGTATTACGCTCACTAAAAATTACAATTATGGGCTTTAAATCAAAACAAATACTTTTCGCCTTGGTGATGCTGGTGTTTTCGGCTGGAGCCAATGCACAGTGCGCTATGTGTCGCGCAGCTTTAGCCAGCAGTGACGGAAACATAAAAGCACAGGCCGTGAATGACGGTATCGTATACCTTATGGTATTTCCGTACTTACTGGTAGCTCTTGTAGGTTATGCCATTTACAGGATGCGAAAAAAAATGAAAGACAAACAGACGGAAGTCTAAATATAGAAATAGAAAAAGCCACAGGTATCTATGGCTTTTTTGTTGTTGGTAAATCGAGGGTTATTTCATTCCATCGATTTTCAGGTCCATTTTTCCTGATCCTTTTATAAATGCAATAATTGCTTTATCCGTAAGTTCAACTTTATCGAATTCAAAATCATTCAGCGATCCGTTAACAAATATGCCAGGCATAGGGGAGTAGTTGTTTAGGTAAGGCTGTAAGTTCTTCTTGCCTTCTTCCAGATTTGTCTTGATGGAGTAACGGCAGTTCTCCTGTATTTTTCGTAAAACAATACCTTCGGCAAGCCAGTTGGCAGTTCGCATCAATACGCTCTTGGTGTTTAGTACATAATCCATCTGGTCGAAATAAATTTCTTTGGTAACAGCATTATAGTTCGGGTATCCGGTAAGGTATATCGTTCCGTTTATGCTGCCTGTCATGTCTAAAGCAATAACCATTTTGCCGTCTTTATTCCAAAGGTCTACTTTCTGAACGGTAACTTTTTTACCTCCCGACCCAAATTCCTGTCCCTGGAAATTTTTTGTCATTACTTTAGATGCGCTTTCATAGGTAGACACCGCAGCAACCACTGCACTAACATTATCGGGCATTTTAGATACCGGTTTCAAAACGACATCTTCTTTCCTGAAAGTGCTTTTTGGTTTTTGCCCAATCATTGTAAGCATCGTACACTTAAGTCCCATCTGAAGAGTGACCTGTTTTTTTGTAAGTACAGCATCGGTTACATAAAGCTCAACGGGATTCAGCTTAAACCAGGCTTCATATTGTTCATTCGTTAAAAAAGGAGTGCTGATTTTTTCAAGTGCATCAAGAACCTGTGGTTTAAAGTCCATAGTCTTGGCTATGGCATCGTCAAGTTTATTCTCAATTTTAGATTTGAACATCTTAACAGCGGGATTGATAAGGTAAGTAATAGCTACCCTTTTCCCGGCAATAGTTACTGTTGGGCTTTCATTCCACTCTAACGATTCAATAGAAGTATCAGTGCTCATTTTCCAGTTGGTAAGGCTCACTTTACTTTTAAAAGTAACCACACCGTCAAGGTTTACTTCGCGTGTATCGTACATGTCCATTCCCAAAGCAGATGTACCGTACCTTACATTGGCTGTAATTTTGATAGGTACTACCGATTGCAGTTTTCCATTCGACTCAGAAAATTTTATAGGAGCCGTTTTTACTACTTTCATGGCAATGTTATTATCTTCCAAGACTTTGTCTTCGTAAACCATTCCCGGCAGGAGCTTGTTTACCTGCGACTCGATATCGGCTATGGTAATGCTAACCGGCAGGTTAATGAAAGAAGTTGTGCTTTGGTATACCAAAGGCGCATTGTTGCTTGGTTCGGGCTTTAAAGCCTCTATTCTTTTTGCGGTAGAACATCCGGTTGCCACAAATAGCGATGCAATTCCCAAAAACAGTAAGGTTCTCATTTTTTGATATATGTATAAATAACGGGGTAAAATTAGGATTTTATTTGTAACAAAATCGGTACGAATTAGTCTAATAAAAATATATTGAGTGTAGTACCGTTAAATAAATTAGGTAAATTTGTAAACTCATCAATCAATCTATGAAAAACAAACTATGTATACTCCTTGTTCTGGGTGGTGTGTTTTTTTCAACCGGTGTGCATGCACAGTCGAAAAAATGGACATTACAGGAATGTGTAGAATATGCTTTAAAGAACAATATTTCGGTACGACAATCTGAACTTGATTTAAAGCTAACGTCAGTTGATAAGCTGGACGCAATAGGCGCTTTTTTACCAACCGCCAATGGTAATGCCCAGCATATATGGAACAGCGGTCTTAGCCAGGATCCGATTTCGGGACAAAATAAAATTCAGACAACTGCATTTAGTACTTTCGGTTTTAATACCCAGGTAGATATTTACAAGGGGCTTCAAAACCAGGCACGCTACCGTAAGGCAAAAATGTCTATTGTAGCGGGGCAGTACCAGCTGCAAAAAATGAAAGACGATATTTCATTGAACGTTGCTAATGCCTTTTTAGATATCCTTTTCAATAAAGAAAATTTAAAAGTACAGCAGGAGCAATTGCAGATTGATACCAAGCAGTACGACAGGTCTTCGCAATTACTTGAAGGCGGACTTATACCTAAAGGAGATTTATTAGATATTGACGCTACAGTAGCGTTAGATAAGCAAAAAGTTATTCAGGCCGAAAACCAGCTTTTGATATCTAAATTAAGCCTTGCACAGCTACTTCAGATAGAGGATTTCAAAGAATTCGATATTGCAGACGACGACTACGAAAAGAAGGACAGCGAAGTTTTAATGCAGACACCTTCTGCTATATTTGAAAAAGCGAAAGAAACCAGAACAGAGATTAAACTGGCACAAGCTAAACTTGAAGTTGCAAAACAGGATGTAAAAATATCCAGAGCTGCGTATCAGCCTACACTTAGAGGATTTTACAGTGTAGATACCAGGATAGGGTATAGCGATATACCAAAGTTTAATCCTGAAACATCGCAGTTTGACCTTCTTGAGAGTCCACCGCCTTTCTGGAATCAGTTCTGGGATAATAAAGGACATTCATACGGTTTTCAGTTAAATATTCCTATTTTGAACGGCTTAGCAACGAGGAATAGTGTAAGCCGTGCAAAGGTAGAACTGGAGCGTTCTCAGCTTTCTTATGAGCAGCAGGAACTAGATCTTGAAAGAAATGTGTATACAGCGTTCGCTGATGCGCAGGGCGCTATTAATACCTATGATGCGGCTGTGTCGGCGCAGATCGCCAGGACACAGGCACTTGAATATGCCAAAGAACGCTATGAAGTTGGGTTAATTGATGTATTTACGCTTAATCAAGCGCAAACGCTGGCAGTAAATGCAAATAGCGAAGTGCTGCGTACCAAATATGATTTTATCTTTAAAGTAAAAATACTGGAGTTTTACTTCGGAATTCCAATCTACCAAAAACAATAACCATGTCAAAAAAAACAATTTATTTTTTATTAGGCGGAGTTGCCCTTATTATAGTGCTGCTTGTAGTACTTAAGAAAACAGGTGTTACCGGAAACAAAGATGAAGGTAAGGAAGTTGAAACGGCCATTGTTAAAGAGATAAATCTTATTGAAACGGTTTCTGCAACCGGAAAAATACAACCGGAAATTGAAGTTAAAATATCATCTGAAGTTTCAGGGGAAATTATAGAATTGCCAATCAAAGAAGGTCAGGCTATTAAAAAAGGTGACCTTTTGGTGCGCATAAATCCCGATCTATATGAGTCTAGCGTAAGCAGGACAGCGGCATCGCTTTCTACAGCAAAAGCTGGCCTTAGCCAAAGCGACGCGCAGCTAAAAGAAGCGAAAGCCAACTACGAGAGAAACAAACGCCTTTTCGAAAAAGGTGTTATATCTAAGTCGGAATGGGATAAGATTACTTCTGCGTATGAAGTCGCTGTTGCAGGTAAGCAATCGGCTTATTACGGTGTTGCAAGTGCTAACGCAAGTGTAACCGAAGCAAAAGATAACCTTAACCGTACAACTATTTATGCTCCTGTAGATGGTACTATATCTAAACTTGATGCAGAACTGGGTGAGCGTGTGGTAGGTACACAGCAAATGGCAGGTACCGAGATATTAAGGGTTGCTAACCTTAATAATATGGAAGTGGAAGTGGATGTTAACGAGAATGATATCGTTAAAATCGAAATAGGTGATGCTGCCAATATTGAAGTTGATGCTTATCTTAAAAGACAATTTAAAGGTACGGTTACAAGTATATCTAACTCAGCGAGCAGCGACCTTACTGCCGATCAGGTAACGAACTTTAAAGTAAAGGTTAGAATTCTTAAAGAGTCATATGAAGACATGGTACAGGGTAAACCTGCAAACTACTCACCATTCAGGCCGGGTATGACTGCAACTGTAGATATCATAACCGAGAACAAAACTAACATTCTCGCAGTGCCAATCAGCTCTGTGGTTGTAAGGGCAGATACTACAGCGGTAAAACGTGATGTAGTTGCCGAACTTGAAGAGAAAGAAAAAGAACTTAAAGAAGGTACAACTACCAAAAAACACGAATGTGTATTTGTAAAGTCGGGAGATAAAGCAGTACTTAGGCCTATATCTACAGGTATTCAGGATGATACTAATATAGAGGTGATAAAAGGGCTTAAAAAAGGAGATGAAGTTATTATTGGACCCTATAACCTCGTATCGAAAGAGCTCAACCCTAATGATAAAGTAAAAACCAAACCTAAAGACAAAGCAGCAAAATAATAATGGCTTTTATTCTTAATATTGAAACGGCAACCAAAAACTGTTCGGTTTGCCTTGCTGAAAACGGAAAACCTCTTGCCTTGGCAGAATATGCAGGCGAGGGGTATGCCCATGCAGAAAAACTTCATGTTTTTATTGAAGAAATACTTCAGAAAGCAGGCATAACTTTTAAAGACCTTACGGCTGTTGCGGTAAGCAAAGGGCCGGGATCATATACAGGATTAAGGATAGGCGTTTCTGCTGCTAAAGGGCTTTGCTATGCGCTTAATATACCATTAATAGCAATTGATACCCTGGAGCTGATTGCACGTAAAATAAATGTTGATAATGGTGTTATCATTCCGATGATCGATGCCCGCAGGATGGAAGCCTACACGGCTGTATTTGATACTGTTTACAATAAGCTTAGGGAAATCAAAGCAGAGATCATCACAGAAGACTCTTTCTCCGATTTTGAAGGCGAGATACACCTTGCCGGCGATGGTGCTGCAAAATGCCGCGAAGTGCTTACTTCAAGCAGGTTTGTATACCATGATGATATTTTATACCCATCGTCAGCTGAGATGGCAGGATTGTCGTATGATAAGCATAAAAAAAGCGACACCGTAGATGTCGCTTATTTTGAACCTTTTTATCTAAAGGATTTTATCGCTGGTAAATAATCTTAGATTATTCCGTCAAGATAAGTTCCTAATTGTTCTAAGTCTGATTCTTTTTCAAGATCCAGTTTATTCTTTTTTATGTAATCAAGAATTTCTTTGCTTTTAGCAGGGAATATTTTTGATAGCTCTTTCTTGCTTGAAAAATAAAGTGCATCCTGATCTTTAACCTTTACGTAAAACTCATTGTCAAGTTTTTTGTAGTGTGCAGGTTTATAAGTCTGGTAGCTGCTTGCTGGGAAAGATTCCGGTTGAAGGAATACTCTTTCTCTCTTAAATATTTTTACGTTAGGCTTATCGCTTATAGCACTAAGGTAACCCGTTTTCACTTCGTCTTTATTTGTTTTGTACTGTTGTATAGAATACGATTCTCCGGTAGAATTAAAAGTAATTGTAACACCGTTTTGCATTGACAGAATGCTTGTAGTTCCTGCCTGTGGATCGCTGATTTCAAAATTATCAGCATAAGCATTGTAACGTGCTAAAACCACTTTATCATTGTTAGAAACTTTAGCAGGCATGTACTTGTCGTTAGCAAACATAGAGCCTGTAGCTGCCTGGCTTTTTTCTTTCATTACAGTAATCTGTCCACCGCTGTGTACAGGAGTCTGGTTAACCTGGGCAGTTGCAAGTGCCGATGTAAGGGCAATTGCAGCAACGTAAAATAAATTTTGTCTTTTCATTTTTGGAATATAATTTTTTGCAATTTTTTTAATAGGAGGCAAATATACTTTTTTATCGTATAAAAGTTATAATTTTTAGTTAAATATAATAACCAAAAAGCGTGCCGTTTCTAGTAACGGGCTGACTTTAAAATTATTGTAAAAGGCCTTTGGTTTTTTCGCCGCCACTAATATGAAGATCTCTCTGAGGGAAAGGAATTTCAATTCCTGCGTTCTCAAATGCTGTTTTTATGTTCTCATAAAAGTCAGAAACCATAGCGCCATAACTGCCTCTTTCTGCCCAGATCATTATATTAAGGTTAACCGCATTTTCTGCAAGGTCCTTAACTTCAATGCCTGGAGCAGGAGTTTTTAAAATTTTAGCGTCGTTTTCGATTACTTTGTATATAACGTCTTTTACCTGCTTGAGGTCACTGTTATAAGATACGCCAAGTATAATGTCGGCACGGCGTAAAGGCTCTTGTGAGAAGTTTTTAATGGTGTTGTTCGATAGCGTTCCATTAGGCATATACACAACCTGATTGGTTGATGTAATAATTTTTGTACTGAATATCTGTATGCTGTTTACTGTTCCTCCCTGGCCCTGCGCCTCAATATAATCGCCAACCCTGAAAGGTTTAAACATTACGATTAATAGACCTCCGGCAAAATTTGACAGTGAACCTTGTAAGGAAAGGCCAATTGCTAATCCTGCTGCTCCCAGAGCGGTCATAAAGGAAGTAGTCTCAACGCCTAATTTCGTAATTACACTTATTAATAATAGTACTCTGAATATCCATGTAAATACGTCAAGTACAAACTTTAAAAAGGTTGGATCAAAATTCTTTTTTGTCATTAATCCGGTAATGACCCTTCTAACCACTTTTATAACGATAAGACCAATAACCAAAGTTATCACTGCTGAAATTATATTCGGAATATAATCTGCTATAATAACTATAAAGCGGGTTAAAAATGTGTCTACTTTGTCAATCTCAATAAAAAAAGGAATCATAGTGCTTGTAAATCGTTTAATGTTTCTTGAATAGTGTTTTTTGGAAGCCCACAGGTTTTATTTTGGCAAATATAGAACAGCTGTTCGTTTTGCACAAAGCGGTCTTTAAGAAAAGGTATAGAAGATTGTAATTCGCTGCCTGCAATAATAACATGCGGAAGGTAAGCGCTGTTTATTTCTTTTATAGCTTCTGCTGCATTGCTGCCGCAAACGGCCAGTTCTTTATTTTGGTTTGATAGCTCTAACCACAGATTAAGCCAGTTTGAAAACGCCGATGGATAATCAAGGTTTGGAATGATAAGGTAAAGCATCTGCAGGGCAACTCTTTCGTAGTATTCATTGTCAAATAAAATGCTGAGTTTATACAGGACATTTGCCATTACCGAATTAGAAGCCGGTATTACGTTGTCTTCCGTTTCGTAATGAGCAGCAATAAGTTGCTCTTCGCTATTAGAGGTGTAGGCGAAAAACTGCTGTTTTTCATCATAAAAATGTTCAAGGCAATAATCTGTAAGTTGCTTGGCATAAGTGAGCCATTTTTCCTGAAGGGTAGCTTCATAGAGTGCGATAAAGGCATCTGTTGTAAGTGCGTAATCTTCAAGGAATGCTTTTATTTTGGCGGTGTCGTTTTTATAGGTACGCCATAAGTATCCGTCAGGGTGCCAAAGTTTATCACAGATAAACAATGCGTTTTTACGGGCTGCTGTCAGGTATTTTTCATCGCCTACAGCCTTATACGCATCGGCATAGCCTTTTAGCATCAGGGCATTCCATGAGGTAAGTATCTTGTCGTCAAGACGGGGTTTAGAACGTTGTTCTCTAACTTCATACAATGTCTTTTCCCAATCCAGCTTTTTCTGCTGAAGTGTGTCTACAGGCATCCCTGCTGCTTCTGCTATATTTTCAAGCGAGTCATTCTGTATTAGTACAAAATGTCCGTCTTCCCAATAGCCAAATTCATTAATATTAAAAACTTTCGCAAACAAAGCGAAGTCGTCCTTAAGTAAATCTATTAGTTCCTGTTTTTCCCAAACATAAAATGCACCTTCCTCAAGGTGGCCTTTGCTGTTAAGGCTATCAGCATCCAGGGCACTGTAAAAGGCACCGCTTTCTGTAGTAAGCTCTTTTTCTATAAAGGAGTGTGTCTTTTCTATAACCTCTTTGTAAAGTGCGTTTTTTGTGCGTTTGTAGGCATCTGCGTACAGGCTCATTAGCTGTCCGTTATCATATAGCATTTTCTCAAAGTGGGGTACATGCCATTTCATGTCTACCGAATATCTTGAAAAACCACCGTCGAGGGTATCAAATAATCCGCCCCATGCCATACGGGTAAGGGTAATGTCTACAAATTCAAGTATATCCTCCCTTTTTTCCTGAAAGCCGTAACGCTGAAGGAAAAGATAATTGTTTGGCATCATGAATTTTGGGGCACGGGCATAGCCTCCAAATTCCCAATCAAAACTTTTAGACCATTTTTCAACAATGGGTGCGATATTTTTAGGATGCTGAATTTCGCCTGTAGTATTCTCACCAAGCAGTACCAGAGACTTTATCCCCATCAGCAATTTTTCGGCGTAGTCAATAACCTTTTCCGGTTCTGTACTGTATAGCTGCTGTAGTTGTTCCAGCGATTCTATCCAGTTGTTTTTCCTAAAATAAGTTCCACCCCAAACGGGTCTTCCATCGGGAAGGAGTACGGCATTCATGGGCCAGCCGCCTTGTCCTGTCATTAGTTGAACGGCTTTCATGTAGGTGGCATCAACATCGGGGCGTTCTTCGCGGTCTACTTTTATAGAAACAAAGTTCTTGTTCATAACCGCAGCCACTTCTTCATCTTCAAAGCTTTCATGTTCCATAACATGACACCAGTGGCAGGCAGAATAGCCAATACTAAGTATTATAAGCTTATTTTCCTGCTGTGCTTTTACCAGTGCGGCCTCGTTCCAGGCTTTCCAGTAAATTGGATTATTAGCATGTTGTAGCAGGTAAGGGCTGGTTTCAAGGTGTAGCTCGTTCATAAATTTGTTTCTAAGAATGCCAAATTTACTAAAAGCAGAAAGGGCCTCAAAGGCTTTTTGCAAAACATACGGATAATAAAGGGCAAATTAAAAGCGCCCGGAAATTCCGGGCGCCATGATGGTGATTGATTACCAGTACGTGTTATAACTTATCAATTTTTGTAATGTAAGGTTTTCCGGTAAGTGGAGCATGAATCTCTACAATAGCTTTCCATGATTCACCACCTGATGGTAGCGAAGCGTTACAATTGTAGCGATAGTTAGTTCCGTTTACAACTTGTGTTGAAACAGATTCAGGAACGTATTTTACTCCTACGAAACCTTCCAGTGCTTCGTTAAATACTTGTTGGTCGTTTTCTGTTAGTTTGTGGAACGCAGTCCATGCGCCTCCTGTTAATGTTGCTGCTAAATCTGACATAATTTTAATATTATTTGATTGTCTTTCCTACTCGTAAGGTTTTTCGGAAAACACCCCGTTTATTAAAGTGGGTTCTGACTCCACTGATTGATTGGTAGGTGCAAGCTAGGATTAAAAATCAACAATAAAATGCGTGTAATTACCTCTTTTTCAATAAAGTGTAATTACGTGGTGATTCATGTAGAATTTGAATTAAACTATCTTTTAGCATTTAATATTCGGTTGCAGTATTCGGATTATAATTAATTTTACGTAAAAATTAAGCTATGCCCAATGTTATTATTAAAGAGATTAATCACGAGTCTACATGGAAACAACGTAACGAAGTATTGTATCCCGATGGAAAACTAAATGAAATGGGTATGAATGAAGATATCGAAGGAACTCATTTTGGTGTTTTTAAGGGAGATGTTCTTGTGGCGATAATTTCATTATTCTTTGACGGAAACAGTTGCCAGTTCAGAAAGTTCGCTGTAGATGCGTCAATGCAGGGAAAAGGAGTCGGCAGGCTTTTGCTTGCACATATTACTGAATATGCTATTAGTAAAGGTGCAAAAATTTTATGGTGTAATGCCAGGGTAAGTGCTATTGGATTTTACACAAAAGCCGGCTTTAAACATACCGGGAAGTTTTTTGATAAAAATGGCTTTGAATACGAAATACTGGAGAAGAACCTGTAGCCTTAAAATAAAAAAAAGCCTCTTGCACAGCAAAAGGCTTTTTGTGGTACCTCCAGGAATCGAACCAGGGACACATGGATTTTCAGTCCATTGCTCTACCAACTGAGCTAAGGTACCATTAAGTATTTTTGCAATAACGTTATTTTTAGTATTCAAAAATCGAGTTTTGAATAAAAAAGCCCCTGAACAATCAAGGGCTCTTTTTAGCAGTGGTACCTCCAGGAATCGAACCAGGGACACATGGATTTTCAGTCCATTGCTCTACCAACTGAGCTAAGGTACCGTTGTTATTGCGGGTGCAAATATAGAACCATTTTTATATTATCCAAAACAAAAGATAAAAAAAATCAATCGCTATCTTTGCGGTCTAAATAAAAGGTAAATGCTTTTAGCGGTAGATATAGGTAATACAAAAATTAAAGCAGCTGTTTTTGAGGGTACTGCGCTTTTAGAAAAGGTTGCTTTTAACAAAGATGAAGCACAGAAAAAAATCGAAGAAATTTTTGAAAGGCATAATAAAATAGAACAAAGTATACTTTCTTCGGTAGGGGACAGCTATCCGGAGCTGTTATCCCAGTTAGCACAAAAGAGCAATTTGGTTACCATAGATCATTCGTCATTATTTCCATTTGATAATAAATATGGTACTCCGCACACTTTAGGTATCGACAGGATGGTGCTTTCTGCCGGCGCGGTCCTGCAATATCCTGCAAAGAACAGGCTGGTTATAGATGCAGGAACATGTGTTACTTATGATTTTACAGATAGTTCAGACAGCTATCTTGGAGGTGCAATATCGCCGGGTTTGCAATTAAGGTATAATGCCATGCATAATTTTACTGCAAAACTTCCGTTGTTATATCCGGAAATGCCTGCCGGCTACATAGGTACAAGCACTAGTTTATCTATGCATTCGGGTGTTGTAAATGGTATGCTGCATGAGATAGAAGGGTTTGTTGAGCAGTATCGTGAACAGTATCAGGAGTTAACAATAATATTAACGGGCGGGGATGCCGAATTTTTGGCTAAAAGATTAAAAAACACCATATTTGCCAATTCAAATTTCCTACTGGAAAGTTTGAATCTTTTATATCTATATACGATCACAAATGATTAAAAAAATTATTGCAGGCGTTTGCCTGATTGTTTCGGCCGCAGGTTTTTCTCAGGAAAATAGTGCATCACCATATTCTTATTACGGTATAGGAGATGTTAAGTTTAAAGGTACTGTAGAAAACAGGTCTATGGGTGGTTTAAGTATCCTGCCGGATAGTATCCATATCAATATGCAGAACCCGGCTACATACAGTGCTCTTAAATTAACCACCTACACAGTTGGTGCCAGCAATACTTCAACAGGTTTTAAAACTAATTCCGGTAACGATAGCGCTAACAGAACAACGTTCGACTACATTGCTGTCGCGATACCTTTCAATAAATTAGGAGTTGCTTTCGGTTTAATGCCGTATACAACAGTAGGCTATAAAATTGAAAATTCGGCAATTAACCCTGCGGATGGGTTAGCCCGTTCAAGGCAGTTTGATGGTAGCGGTGGCCTTAACCGTGTTTTTGCCGGAGCATCCTACCAAATTACACCTAAATTTAGCGTGGGTGCAGATTTTCAGTATAACTTTGGAAATACGCAGACAAAATCGATCGTAAATATTACAGATGTTGTTTTACAATATCCAACACGAGAGCTTAATGATACCGATTATAGCGGGGCATCGTTTAATATAGGAGCTGTTTATAAAGGCAAACTTAAAAAGCTTGACTGGGTTACCAGTGCAACATTCTCCCCGGAAAATACACTTGGCAGTACCAGTGAAAGACAATTCGCGACGATAATGCTAACAAATGCAGGTAACGAAGCTGTTGTAGATCAGCTTGATGTTGCAACAGCAAAAGCTGATGTAAAAATGCCGTCTAAATTCTCAATTGGAACAGGTTTTGGTGAAGCCAGAAAATGGTTTGCAGGTTTAGAGTTCACAACACAGGGAAGTAATAAGTTTGGCAACAGATTTGATAATATTACAAATGCAGGTTTTGAATCTTCTCAGAAATTTACACTGGGAGGATATTATATCCCTAACTTTATGTCGTTTAGCAACTACCTTAGCAGGGTTACCTACCGCGCAGGTCTTAAATACGAAAAAACGGGATTGGTTGTAAACAGCCAAGATATAAACGACTTTGGCTTTACACTAGGTATGGGGCTTCCTTTAGGAGGTACAATTGGAGGTTCAAATCTTAACTTTGGTTTAGAAATGGGGCGCAGAGGTACTAAAAAAGCTAACCTTATCCAGGAAAATTATGTAAATGTGATGATAAGCCTTTCGCTTAATGATAAGTGGTTTATCAAAAGAAAATACGATTAAATTTAAAAAATACAGGGTTTATGAAAATACTACTTGCTTTTTTTATAGGAGTGCTTAGCCTGACGGCTTCGGCACAGGGTGCTTATAAATGTGAAGATAATTTTAAAGTGTTTGAAAGTAAATACCTGGCAAAAGAATATAATGATGCTTACGGGCTTTTGGGGGAATTGAGAAAAAAATGTCCTAAGTTCTCAGAAGCACTTTATGTTTATGGTGAAGGACTTTTACAATATAATATAGAAATTGCAGAGACATCAGAAAAGCAAAAAACGTATATAAACGATCTTGTTGATCTTTATGGCGAGCAGGATGCTAATTTTCCGGGCAAAGGCAGTGATATCAAAAAAACACTGCTGCAATATGATAATAAGATTATAAAGGCTGATGAGGCCTATAAAGCATTTAATGCCTCGTTTACTAAAAACAGGCAGGCTTTTACAGATTATAATGCTTTGTATGCCTATTTTCAACTGTTCTTTGATCAGTATAAGTCGGGTAAAGGAATATCTGACGATCAGTACTTTGAGCGTTATTCTGAAATATTAGCCCAAATCTCGGCAGCTCAGAATAAGATTGCATCAGATAAAGAAGCATTACTTAAAAAGCAGGAAACTGTGACTATTTCTGATGGTGAAAAACAATTCATCGAAGATGCAGATGCGCGTCTAGATGCGTTAGAAAATGTAAATAAGTTTATATCTAAACAAAGCAGCGATTACATCTCTTGCGATAAAATGGATGTATATTACGCTAAAAACTACGAAGCCCATAAGGGAGATGTTGCTTGGCTTGATGCTATGGTTGGTGCTTTGTATGGGAAAAAATGCTTTAAATCGGCTACGTTGTACAATGGTGCTGTAGCGGTTCATAAAGCATCACCTTCAAAAGAGTCGGCTTACAGGATGGCTATTCTTTCTCAAAAGAAAAATGAAGTTAAAGAGGCTGTGGCTTATTTTGACCAGGCAGCCTCTATGGAGACGAGCCCGCTTAAAAAGTCGATGGTGTATTATGATATTGCATCGGTTATAAGAAATTCTGACAAGGCGGCGGCTAAAAAATATGCTTTGCTTTCTGCTGAGGCTAATCCTAAATCAGGGAAAGCCTATGTGCTTCTTGCTGAATTGTATGCGTCTGTTACGGCAAACGATGAATGTAAGCTAACAGATTTTGAACGTAAAACGCTTAACCTGCTTGCTATAGAAAATGCCAGAAAAGCACAGGCTGCAGAGCCAAGGCTTAAGGCTGCTGCTGATGCTATGGTGGCAAGGTTTACCAAAAACCTGCCTACAAAAGCTGAACTTAAAACTGCCGGTAAAAAGAAAGGTGATGCTGTAACCTATGGTTGCTGGATAAATCAAACTGTTACACTTCCAAATTTATAAGGAATGAAACTGTATAAATATGCGTTGCCGGGACTCTTTTTTTTGGTACTATTTTGCTCTTGCGAAAGTAATTTTAAAGATGTGCAGCGAATTAATAGTGTTGCGTTTAGCCCTTCCGGTGAAACCGAAAACATTAATTTGAAATATACCGATTCGGGTAAAGTAAAGGCGATACTTATAAGTCCGCTAATGCTGGATTTCTCTAATCTCCAATATGGTTTTAACGAGTTCCCAAAAGGTGTTAACGTTACGCTGATTGATGAAGGCGGTAAAAATACCTATGTAGTGGCTGATTACGCTAAAGCATATTCGGCACCCGATATCATCGATTTACAGGGTAATGTTAAGATCACTACCGATGATGGTAAGAGGCTGGATACACAACAGCTTTTTTACGATCAGAAGAATGAGTGGTTTTATAGCGAAAAAAACTTTAAATTTACAGATAAGGATGGCACTTATCTTGAAGGCCCGGGTCTTGATTTTAGTAAAGATTTTAAAGTGTTTAATGCACAACAAAACCGGGGCCTTATTAATAATATAGACGAATAAAATGAAATACCTAACAATTGTATCTTACTTATATCTTGCAGTGGCTGTTTTCTTTATTGTAGACGGCGTAAATGCAATGCGAAAAGGAGAAAACTATATTATTAGTTTCCTCTTTGCCGGTCTTGCGGTCTTTATGTTTTTCTTCAGGATGAGGTTTGCAAAAAAGTACCAGAACGGCAACAAAGACAACTAGGCTGTTATGGAAGCAGCAACAATAATAGTATGCTTACTTCTTTCAGCTTTCTTCTCTGGGATGGAGATAGCTTATATTTCTTCTAACAAAGTATATCTTGAAGTAGAAAAGAAGCAATCCACCCTAATCTCCAGAATTCTTACCCGGTTAACCGAAAAACCTGCGCAGTTTATCACTTCAATGCTTGTTGGTAACACAATTGCATTAGTGTTGTATTCCTATCACATGGGAAGTGCAGTCCTGCGATGGGTGTACCCTTCAGGGCATGATATGCCGCTATTCTGGCAGTTGATGCTTCAAATTGTAATATCAGGGTTTGTGCTGCTTATTACTGCAGAATTTCTTCCGAAAATATTTTTTCAGGTCTATGCAAATACGCTTATAAAGTTTTTTGCATTGCCGGCGTATCTGTTTTATTACCTGTTTTATTGGGTTTCAAAATTTACTATTGCTATATCCGATTTTATTCTTGTAAAGGTATTTGGCACTAAGGGCGACAGGCAAAAAGCCTTTTTTAGCCGCGGCGAACTGGGTACTTACATTACGGAGCAGCTTAATGGTGCAGATGACCAGGAAGAAGTAGATTCTGAGATTCAGATATTTCAGAATGCGCTCGAGTTTTCAGACGTTAAAGCAAGGGATATCATGACACCACGCACCGAAATTTCGGGTGTCGAGATTAATGATGCTGTGGCTGAACTTAAAGATATGTTTGTTGAAACCGACTATTCTAAAATAGTTGTATATCAGGATACGCTGGACAATATTATCGGTTATGTGCATTCGTTTGAATTGTTCAAAAAGCCTCAGACGATACAAGCGGTCATGATAAGTATTGAGTATGCTCCGGGAACGGTGTACGTAAAAGATTTGCTAAACACGCTAACGCGTAAGCGTAAAAGCATGGCTGTAATACTGGACGAGTATGGAGGTACGGCAGGTATTGTTACTGTGGAAGACATTATTGAGGAGCTTTTTGGTGAGATTGAAGATGAACATGACGACGAAGAAGAATTTGAAGAAAAACAACTTCCTGACGGGGCGTATCTGTTTTCTGCCCGCCTCGATGTGGAATATATAAATGAAACCTATAATTTAGGGATTCCCGAGAGTGATTCGTATGTAACACTAGGTGGTTTTATAGTGCATAATGTTAAGGAGATACCAAAAACAGGCGAAAAACTGGCATTTGAAAACTTTGAAATTTTTATTGAGCAGGCATCAAATAAAAAGATCGAGCTTGTAAAAATCGAGCCTTTACGGGATAAATAAAAAAAAATGCAACTTCGGCAGAAAATATATCGTCACTCCTTTTATTATTAAACAGATAATTGTATTTTCGCCCACTGATATAAAATTTTAACAAACGAAATACAATGGCGGTTTTACAAAAAATTAGGCAGCGCTCATTAATTCTTATACTAGTTATAGGCTTTTGCTTACTTGCTTTTATAATAGGTGATATTGTAAACAGCGGCGGTTTTGGGATTACCCGAAACGTAGGAAGCGTAAATGGTAAAGATATTCCTGTACAGGATTTTTTACAAAAAGTAAACGATGTTCAGGCAAGGCAGCAGGGTATAAGCCCTACGCAGGCGTCTAACGCAGTGTGGAGCCAGGAGGTTGACAATATACTTTTTGAAGACAGATTCGAAAAAGCAGGTCTAAGAGTAGGTAGAGATCATATCTTCAATGTATATGCTCAGGATCCACAGGTTGCTCAAAATCCGCAATTCCAAAATGCATTAGGTAAATTTGACAAGGCTAAATTCAATGAATTCCTTGTAAACCTTAAAACTACCAATCCTCAGCAATGGCAGATGATTGAGAAAAATAAAGGTTTAGTTGAAAATGCAGCTAAAAAGCAATTATACCTTAACATGGTTAAAGCGGCATTTTTTGCGACTGATAACGATGGTAAAGCTAAATATGAGTCTGAAGCAAATAAAGCTACTTTTGATTATGTATTCGTGCCTTACAGCACAATTAACGATGATCAGGTAAAAGTATCTGATGATGAGCTTGTGGCTTACATGAAGAAAAACGAGAAAAAATATAAATCTGAAGCGTCTCGCGACTTAGAATATGTTTTAATCGATAACAAACCATCTCAGGCTGATGAGGCTGAAATGAAAAAAGACATCAATGCATTACTTGCTCCAAGAGTAGAATACAATGATGTAACTAAAACAAACGATACTATTGCCGGTTTTGCAAGTGTTTCAAATGTTGAAGAGTTTGTAAACAAGAATTCAGATATCAAGTACGATACTACTTACGTTACAAAAAAACAACTTCCTTTAGAATTTGCTGAGCAGATTTATAGTTTAGGTAAAGGTCAGGTATTTGGACCATACATTGATAACGGCTATTACAAGCTTACTAAGATGGTTAACAAAAAAGGAAATGCTTCTGCTAAAGCGAGCCATATCCTTATTGCTTACAAAGGTGGTAAAGCTCCGGATCCTTCAATTACAAGAACTAAAGAAGAGGCTAAAGCTAAAGCTGATGACCTATTGAAACAAGTTAATGCTAACCCTGGCAACTTTGCTATGCTGGCAATGACTAATACTGATGACCCTGGATCTAAACAAACAGGTGGTGAGTATGACAATATTGCGCCTAACCAAATGGTTAAGCCTTTTAATGATTTCGTATTCAATAACCCGGTAGGTACTACAGGTGTAGTTGAAACTGAATTTGGTTACCACGTAATTAAAGTTACAGGTAAAAACGAAGCTGTACAATTAGCTACTATTGCTCAGAAAATTGAGCCGTCTGAAGCTACTACAGATGAGATTTTCACTAAAGCTACCAAGCTAGAAATGGATGCAGAATCTAAACCGCTTGCAGACCTTGCTAAAAGTTTAAACCTTACAGTTACTCCGGCTAACAAAATATTAGCTAATGACGAGACTGTGCCTGGTGTTGGTGCACAAAGAGGTATCGTTAAATGGGCTTATGCTAAAGATACTAAAGAAGGTGATGTTAAGAAATTTGATATTCCTCAGGGTCACGTTATCGTAAGGCTGAAAAGCATCAACGAAAAAGGACTTCTTTCTATAGAAGAAGCTAAAGTATCTGTGTTGCCAATTGTTCGTAACCAGAAGAAAGCTGAACTTATCAAGAAAAAAATGGAAGGTGCTACACTTGAAGCTGTAGCTCAGAAAACAGGTTCAACGGTTGCAAACGCTACCGATACTAACCTGGCTAGTGCTGCTATTACTAACGTAGGTGCAGAACCTAAAGTTGTTGGTAAGGCATTTGGTCTTGCAGCAGGTAAAACATCTGGCCTTATCGAAGGAAACCTTGGTGTTTTCATGGTAAGAACTAAAACTATTACTAAAGCTCCGGCATTACCTAACTATACTTCATATACTGCACGTTTAAATAACGAAGGCAGAATGCAGGCTCAGGGAAGACTTTCACAAGCACTTCAGGATGCTGCTGATATAGAAGATAACAGAGCTGAGTTCAACTAATAACTGAATTCATTAAGATAAATTAAACCGGCTTTTACAGCCGGTTTTTTTGTGCGTAAATCTGCAGTGCGTGATTTTTACAGGGTTTTCATTGTAAAATAGCCGTTAATTTTTTGTTATTTATTGTTGACTAATGGTAATAATATATATTTGCGAAAGTATTTTTACTAATTGTTAGTAATACCCAATAAATGGGCAGTTACATATCCTAAAATAGTTCTATGTTTAAAACGAAAGTTAATGCAGTAAGGCGAAAAGTAATGAAATCGCTTACCGGCAATGTGGGTGAGTCGTTTATAGATTCCAAAAATGGTACACCTGTAATTAAGCGTGTTCTTATTACGCGCCCGAATCACAGGCTTGGGAATCTGTTGCTTATTACTCCGTTGGTTCAGGAAATCACTGCAACTTTTCCGGATTGTAAAATAGACCTGTTTGTAAAAGGGGGGCTTACACCGATAGTGTTTAAAAACTACCCGGCTATAGACAGGGTTATAACGCTGCCCAAAAAGCCATTTAAGGAACTGATTAAGTATGCTAAGGTTTGGGTGTCGTTAAAACGATACCGTTATGATATGGTAATTAATATCGATAGCGGATCGTCTTCCGGAAGGCTTTCAACGCGGTATGTAACCGCAAAGAATAAAATTTTCGGAGAAAATATTGAGGCGCTTGCCAATAAATATAATGACTATATGCATATGGCAAAAAAGCCTGTATATAATTTAAGGTACTTCTTAGGCTTGCTTGGTTTTAAAGAAAACAATGCTCTGGTTCCTCCTTTAAACCTTAAATTGGATGCAGGAGAATTGGCAGATGCAAGACAGGTTCTTGATAAACTGGTTCCGGATACTAAAAGGACAATTGCTGTATTTACGTATGCTACGGGTGCAAAATGCTATTCTGAAGAATGGTGGGGAGCGTATTACGACAGCCTGACAACAGCATTTCCTGACTATAATTTTATAGAAGTACTGCCGGTTGAAAATATATCTAAGATAGGATTCAAAGCCCCGTCTTTTTACAGTAAAGATGTGCGTGAAATTGCTGCATTGATTGCTAATACGGCTGTCTTTATAGGCGCCGATAGTGGAATTATGCACTTGGCGGCTTCGTCGCTAACCCCAACTATAGGTTTGTTTTCGGTTACCAATCCTGTAAAATATGAACCGTACGGCAATGGTAGTATTGCGATAAACACCAATGAAGATACTGTAGAGAAAACGATAGCTGTTATAAAAGAAATACTGAACGAAAAGCCGTTTACTGCACAATATGCTTAAGCCTTTCGGTTTAAGATCATGTCTCGGTAGCGTATCACGGTTTCAAATCCTTTAGATTTAAAATAGTCAGTTGGATCTTCTACAGCAGTTGCCATTACAAAGTCGCCACCCCAGGCACCAAGGCTTTTGATGGTTCCGTTAAAATCGGGAAATACCAATGATTTCATAGTTGGGATACCCAATACATCCGACATTATCATTTCGTGTTCTTTAAGTATAGCGCTAAAAGCTTCTAAGCTTTCTGCCAGAACTGTTTGTTGGGTAAGCACATCTATCTTTGTAATTATCGATGCGATGCTGTTACGGCGTTCCCTGTAGCCTGCAATGGCCTGTCTGCTGTTTTGTTTTCGGTTTAAGTAAACAAAATAGATGTTATCTGCAAATGGAGGTTCAAAATCAATTTTCTCAGTGACAGGTTTTCCTCTATCTAAATGATATAGTATGGGTGTGTTGTTTTTTGCGCAGGCAATATCGTAACCGCTGCTTCCAAAAGTTTTAGATTGCAAGGCGAAAGCATCAATTTCGAACCATTGCGCGATATTATTTATTAAGGTAGAAGAGGTGCCGAGCCCCCAGTGTTTTGGGAACGTAAGTTTTGTTTCTACTCTATAACCCAAACCCGTTTTTAAAATGTCAGGTTTGGTAAGCCATGCTTCGTGTAGAATCTCAATTAACTTATTGGTTGTTTCATCGCTATTCTGTGTGTTACCGATAATAGCAGCAACGGGAAACTCAGCCTCAAACCAAATCGATCCGTCGGCATCAAAACTTTTCCAATGTATGGTATTGCCTGTAGTGGGCTCAACTTCTAAAGTTTGCCCGCCTATAGTAGGTAATGCAAGTGCTGTTGCGCCATCAAGCACAGTATATTCAGCGGTAATAAGTAGTTTACCGTTACTGTAAAAAGTCTTCTTCAATGCGGCTTGGGTCATTGGTGCGTAATTCGGTTATATAATCAGCGGCAGCAGAGTGGCTCACTGTATTTTTTTCAAAATGTTTTATTGCCTGTTTTTTCTCGGCATCATTAGCGCCAAGCTGGTTCAGGATATTCATAAGGTGCATTTTCATATGGCCTTGCTGAATACCTGTTGTAGTAAGCGAACGTAGCGCGCCAAAATTTTGTGCAAGGCCTGCCACAGCTACAATCTGCATTAATTCCTTAGCCGATGGCTTACCTAACATTTCGAGGCAGAATTTTACAAGAGGATGAAGAGTGGTAAGTCCGCCTACAGTGCCAAGAGCTAATGGTAAATCTACCCAAAACGTAAAAATACCATCTTCGACCTTTGCGTGCGAAAGACTGCTATATTTACCGTCTTTAGCGGCATAAGCATGAACTCCGGCTTCAACGGCCCTGAAATCGTTACCGGTGGCAACAATAACAGCGTCCACACCATTCATGATACCCTTATTGTGAGTTACCGCGCGGAAAGGTTCGATCTCTGCAATTTTAATGGCTGTAATGAATTTTTCGGCAAACTCTTTCGGGCTGATACTAGCATCTTCCTGTAGGTCTTCAACCGGGCACGAAACTTCAGCCCTCACAACGCAGTTTGGTACATAGTTGGAAAGGATACTCATTATCACCTGGATATTTTTCTCATCTTCGGCGAATGCCTCGTAGTTTAGGGCTTCTTCTTTTAAAATTTTAGAAAAACGCTCTAAACAGGAGTTGATAAAATTGGCACCCATGCTGTCTTTGGTTTCAAAAGTAGCATGCAACTGAAAGTAATTGGCAAGATCGGTGGTTTTATCTCTTAACTCTATATCAAGTATGCCGCCGCCACGTGCCTGCATATTCTTGGTAAGATCCTGAGTTCCTTCAAAGAACTTGGATTTTGTAGCAGCAAAAAAAGTAGTCAGCCTATCAAAATCACCGTTGAATAGAAAATGCACCTGGCCAATTTTCTCGGTATCAATAACGGTTGCTTTAAAGCCGCCACGTTTTGCCCAGAATTTAGCCGCTTTTGCCGCTGCAGCTACAACAGAACTTTCTTCAACGGCCATTGGTATAGTGTATTCCCTGCCGTTAATAACAAAATTAGGTGCTATGCCAAGGGGTAAATAAAAGTTGGTAATGGTGTTTTCTATGAATTCGTCGTGCAGTTTTTGCAGTGTTTCGTCTGTATTCCAGTAATTTTTAAGCAGGGTAACCGCATCTTTTGGTGCCGAAAAGTATTCATTGGCAATCCATTCAATTTTTTGTTCTTTGGTAAGTTTAGAGAACCCCGCTATTGCTTTACTCATTTTCAGTTGCTTAAAATAATAATGTGGTGCAAAGATACGCTTTAGCCAATGCATTTACCAGAAATAAATAAGGCCAAAATTCCACTATCTGCATTTAACAGAAAAAAGAACAGATTATTCATAAAAATTTACTAAAATTGGAAGTTTTTTACCATCTGCAAAATGAAATACATTAAAAGGTCACTTTTCTTATTTATACTGGCTGTAATGCCGGTCGCTGCACAACAAAAAATAACACTTGAACAGATATGGGGAGGCGCCTTCAGGACCCAGATGATGGACGATCTGCAGGCAATGAAAAACAGCAACCAGTATACGGTACTCAATATTAACCGTACTTCCGGTTCTGCTACGGTAGACCTATATGACTTTGCTACTTTAAATAAAGTGTCAACTCTTATAAATACTAAAAGTTTCCGCGAACTGGAAAATGGCATCGACAGCTACATCTTTAGTGCCGATGAGAAAAGAATGCTTATCGCTACAAATTCGGAGCAGATCTTCAGGCATTCGTTTACCGCCGACTACTATATATATGATATAGCTGGTAAATCGCTTATAAAACTTGCCGAGGGCAAAGTGCAGGAACCTTCTTTCTCTGCCGACAATTCTAAAGTAGCTTACTCTTTCCAAAATAACCTGTATGTTTTTGATCTTGCTGCGAAAAAAGCAACACAGATTACTACAGACGGTAAAAAAAATGCTGTTATTAACGGTATTACTGACTGGGTTTACGAGGAAGAGTTCGCCTTTGTAAAAGCATACGACTGGAATAGCGCAGGAGATAAAATAGCGTTTATCCGTTTTGATGAAACCGAAGTTCCTGAATTTTCTATGGATATTTATAATGCAGGACTATATCCAACGCAATATGTGTTTAAGTATCCTAAGGCAGGAGAGAAAAATGCGGTAGTGTCATTACATATATATGATGCTAAAGCAGGAACTACAAAAAAGATAAACCTTGGCAATTATAATGACTTTTATATTCCGCGAATTAAGTGGACTAACGAGGCGCAGACATTAAGCGTTCAGGTTATCAATAGGCACCAGAATAATCTTGACCTTATTTTTGTTGACGCCAATAACGGTGCTGCAAAAGTAGTGCTTAACGAAAAGGATAAGGCTTATGTTGATATTACCGATAACCTTACTTTTTTAAATGATAACAGCTTTATCTGGACAAGCGAGAAAGATGGTTTCAACCATATATATCATTATGCTAAAACAGGTAAGCTTATCAAACAGGTAACAAAAGGAAACTGGGAAGTAACTGCTTATTATGGTTTTGATAGTAAAACGGGTAATGTATTCTATCAGTCTACAGAGATAAATTCGATTAATCGCGACGTATACAGAATAGGACTTAACGGTAAAAATAAAGTCAGGCTTACACCAAATAGCGGAACTAACGCGGCGACTTTTAGCCCGAACTTTGAATACTTCATTAATAATTATTCAAGTTCTGTAAATCCTACAGCATTTACATTACACACAGCAAAAGATGGCAAACAGGTAAAATCTATCGTAAATAACGATGCGCTTAAATCTAAGCTTGCCGACTTCAATCTGCCTGTTAAAGAATTCATGGTGCTTAAAACCGAAAAAGGGCAGGAGCTTAACGCATGGATGATTAAGCCGAAAGATTTTGATCCGAATAAAAAGTATCCGGTATTTATGTACCAGTATAGTGGGCCCGGCTCTCAGCAGGTAAATAATGACTGGAACGGCTATGACGATTACTGGTTTATGATGCTTGCGCAGCAAGGTTATATTGTGGCTTGTGTAGATGGCCGCGGTACGGGCTTTAAAGGTGCGGAATTTAAAAAAGTTACCTATAAAGAACTTGGTAAATATGAGGTAGAAGACCAGATTGATGCAGCAAAGACCATTGGTAAATACAATTATGTTGATGCATCGAGGATTGGTATCTTTGGCTGGAGCTATGGCGGATTTATGTCGTCTAACTGTATTTTAAAAGGTAACGATGTATTTAAAATGGCTATTGCGGTTGCCCCTGTAACCAACTGGCGTTTTTATGATTCGGTATACACCGAAAGATATATGCAGACGCCTCAGGAAAATGCATCGGGTTATGATGATAACTCCCCGATAAACCACGCGAGTAAATTAAAAGGGTCTTATTTATTGATTCACGGAACTGCAGACGACAACGTGCATGTACAGAATACTATGAGAATGGTTGAAGCTTTGGTGCAGGCCAACAAACAGTTTGACTGGGCTATTTATCCTGACAGGAACCACGGTATCTACGGTGGAAAAACAAGGCTTCAGCTGTATACTAAAATGACGGACTTTATTAAAGAAAAACTATAAAAACAATTTTACTAATAACTATTTAATATTACACGATGACAGAAAATCAGGTTAAATCAGGACACCCAAAAGGGCTCTATGTTTTGTTTGTCACAGAGATGTGGGAGCGTTTTAGCTATTATGGTATGCGTGCTCTTTTTATCCTTTTCATGACTAAAGCACTATTGTTTGACAAGTCGCTGGGGTCTCAAATTTATGGAAGTTATACAGGTTTAGTTTACCTGACTCCGCTAATTGGAGGATATGTTGCAGACAGATATTGGGGTAACAGGAAATCTATCATCATTGGTGGTATTATAATGGCTATAGGTCAGTTTTTTATGTTCCTTTCAGGTAGTTTTTACACAGAAGTAGGTTTCGCAAGTGTCATGATGTACACAGGTCTGGGTTTTCTTATTTTTGGTAACGGATTCTTTAAACCGAATATCTCTACAATGGTAGGTCAGCTTTATCCTTTAGGGGATAAAAGAGTAGACTCTGCCTTTACTATATTCTACATGGGTATTAACCTTGGTGCATTTATTGCGCCGCTACTTTGCGGTACATTTGGTGATACCGGAAACCCCGCCGATTTTAAATGGGGATTCCTTCTTGCATGCGCAGGTATGATAATAAGTGTGGTATTCTTTGTACTGTTTAAAAACAAATATATTGTTACGCCTGAAGGCGAGCAGATTGGTACAGCGCCAAACAGTTCAAGAGAAGAGAAAAAGGATGATGTAGTAGTTCTTCCTGTTTCAAAGAAAACACTTTTAACATGGGCTACCATTTGGATCGTACTTTTAGTGTCGCTATATTTTGCATTAGATAAAGATATTATTGGTGCATTTATTTTCTCTCTTACACTTGCTGCTCCAGGTTATATTATTTCAGATCCTGGATTAACTAAAATCGAAAAACAAAGAATATGGGTTATTTACATTGTAGCCTTCTTTGTAATATTCTTCTGGTCTGCATTTGAGCAGGCGGGTGCATCATTAACGTATTTTGCAGAAGAGCAAACTAACAGGGATGTTTTCGGTACAACTGTGCCTGCATCATTCTTCCAGTCGGTTAATGCTATTGCGATCGTTGTTTTCGCTCCAATCTTTGTTTGGCTGTGGGGTGTGCTTGGAAGAAAAAACATGGAGCCTGCATCGCCATACAAACAAGCAGTAGGTTTATTTCTTCTTGCAATAGGATATCTTGTAATTGCTTTTGGCGTTAAAGGCCTTGAGCCGGGTGTTAAAGTAAGTATGATGTGGCTGTTAAGCTTATACACAATTCACACACTTGGTGAGCTTTGTCTTTCTCCAATCGGACTTTCTATGGTAAATAAGCTTGCGCCGGTTAAATTTGCATCTCTTCTTATGGGTGTATGGTTTTTAAGTACTGCTGCTGCTAACAAATTTGCAGGTACTTTAAGTGAGCTTTATCCTGAGGCAGTTGTAGCTATTGCAGATGTAGAGTCTGTAGAATCTGCGAAAACACTTCAATTGTTCCCTGAAGGTTTTGAAAAAACAAATGCACCTGAAATTAACGGGCAAAAAGTTATTCCTTTTGAAAGAGTAAACTTTGCAGCTGCAAAAGACGAAACTGTAAAAGCAGAGATTATAAAAGAACTTACTTCAAAACAGGTAGAGAACGTTAAGAAATTTATGGGCTTATCTATTGCTAACCTTTACGACTTTTTTATGTTGTTTGTAGGTATGGCAGGTGTAGCTTCAATCATATTATTTATTCTTAGTAAAAAGCTAATGCACATGATGCATGGCGTTAGATAAGGTATATTTAAAACTAAATATTTTAAGCAGAAAGCCATTTAACGATGGCTTTCTGCCGTTTTAGTAGTATCTTGTCGCCTTTAAAAATAAAATAGATGGCTATACAAACCACTAATCAGGATTTTTTTAAATCTAATGTTTTAGGGCACCCGGCGGGGCTGTTCGTTTTGTTCTTCACCGAAATGTGGGAACGTTTTTCGTATTATGGAATGCGATCGCTCTTGGTAATGTTTTTAACTGCTGCCATGATGGGCGATCACCCGGGATGGGGATGGTCGCGTGAAAACGCTATGGCATTATTTGGCTCATATACTGCGTTAGTATACCTGTCAACAATGTTAGGCGGCTACTTTGCCGATAAGCTTATCGGTTATAGATGGGCAGTTATCGTTGGGGCTTTTTTAATGACTTTGGGGCATGCCGCTATGGCTGTAGAAACGCCGTTCTTTATTTATTTAGGACTTGGGCTATTGGTTTTTGGAACTGGTTTTTTTAAACCCAATATGACTTCTATTATATCTGAAATGTATAAAGATACCCCTGAGAAAAAAGACGGTGCTTACACTATTTTTTATATGGGGGTAAACGCGGGTGCATTTTTTGGAATATTGCTTTGTGGCTACTTAGGAGAAAAAGTGGGTTGGAGCATAGGCTTTGGGCTTGCCGGTATATTTATGCTTTTTGGTTTATTGCAGTTTTACTTTTCGCAAAGTATTTTTGGCAGTATTGGATTAAAGCCTAAAATGGCAGATAATCTTGCGTTGGCAAATTCTGACGCAATGGAGATCAATACAAATATTGCAGCAGAAAGCGAACTTCAGGACACAAAAGATAGCGATAAAAGAGTACCTTTTACTTCATGGCAGCTGGGAGTTATAGCAGTTAGTATACTACTGGGGCTAATATGGGTAATCAACGATCCGGTATCTAAGATATCGGAAGGTGCAATAAACTTTTTTGAATTTGGAGGGAGAAATTTTTCCAATGTAGCTATTGTTACTGCGTTGGTGCTTTTCTTTTTCCTTTTGGTTTACAGGCTTACACAGTATTCTACGGTTACGCGTCAAAAACTTATTGCGGTAACCTTTTTTGCAAGTTGCACTTTTTGCTTCTTTGCAATTTTTGAGCAGGCTCCGGGATCGCTTACTATCTTTGCACGCGATTATACCAACCGCGTTTTAACAGGAGGCGCAAGCCTTACCTTTTTAGTAATAAATACATTTATCTCTGTTGGGCCGCTGGCTATAATTACATGGGTGCTTTACTTACTATTCAAACAGACATTTAAAAGATATGCACTTGCAAATATATTGTTAAGCATAAGTTTTGTAATTATATGGGCAATTACAGTATGGATGCTTATTAAAGATTTCTATTCTGCGGGATATTTAGAACTGTCCGACGGCTTTAGGAGTTCCTTAATGATTGATGAAGTTACCACACCGCTTACAGAGATACCGGCATCGTGGTTCAATGTACTCAATTCACTATTTATTATTACGCTGGCACCGCTGTTTTCTAAATGGTGGGAAAGTAAATACAATCCGCCTGCCACGGCAAAATTTGGTATTGGCTTAATTTTGTTAGGACTTGGAATGGGCTTTTTAGCATATGGAGGTATGGATATTGCCCCGGGTGCTAAAACGGCATCGGTTAGTATGTTCTGGCTGGTGTTTGTTTACCTTTTCCATACTATGGGAGAGTTATGTATATCACCTGTAGGATTATCTTATGTAAGCAAGCTTGTTCCGGGTAGGATGATCGCCTTTATGTTTGGTGTTTGGTACCTTGCTATTGCTATTGGAAATAAAGTAGCAGGTATAATAGGTGAGAATTCTGCATCGGTAGCAGAGGAGAAGGGAATAGGTGTTTTCTTTTTTGTAATTATGATTGTAGCGGTAGCTGTAGGTATAGTTGCGATATTCTCTAACAGGTTTATAAAAAAATTAATGCACGGTGTACGATAAATTCGGCACTGTTTTTGAAAACCCAATTGTAAATTTTAATACTATTATGAAAAAAATACTTTTAGCGCTGTTTTTAACACTTGGCGCAATAACTGTTCAGGCTCAGGAAATCAAATGGATGAGTATGGATGAAGCCCTTACTGCTCAGAAGAAAAAGGCAAAGCCAATTTTTATGGATGTGTATACCGACTGGTGTGGTCCATGTAAAATGCTTGATAAAAATACGTTTCACGATCCCGAAGTAGTTAAGTATATCAATGCTAACTACTATGCCGTTAAGTTTAACGCAGAAGGTAATTCTGAAATAACATATAAAGGTAAAAAGTATACAAACCCTCAGTACGATGCTAACCGTAAAGGTAGAAACGGAATGCATGAGTTTACCGGATTATTAGGTGTGCGTGCTTATCCGTCTATGATGGTGTTTGATGCCAAAGGAGAGGTTAAAGCTCCTATAGTTGGTTACCATCAGCCGGATCAGTTGCTTGAGGCTCTTAAAGCGAAATAATTCTAAGTCATATTATATAAGATCCCTTTTTGTCATTTAGGCATAAAGGGATTTTTTTATGGAATCTTTTGCTAAATTAGTGGCGTTATAAATGATGATTAAAATGAAAAAGACAATCGTAGTTCTTCTGCTAGTTTTAGGTGGCTTTAGCGTAAAGGCTCAGGCATCTGCCGAATGGCATACCGATCTTAATAAAGCAATGGCAATATCCAACAAAATCAATAAGCCCTTGTTTATGTTCTTTACGGGTAGCGACTGGTGTGGATGGTGCATGAAGCTTCAAAAAGAAGTGTTTAAAACACCTGAATTTGAAAAATGGGCTAAAGAGAATGTTGTGCTTCTGGAGCTTGATTTTCCTAAAAGGACCGAGCAGCCCGCTGAGATAAAACAACAGAATGCCAACCTTAATAGTTTCTTTAAGGTAAGGGGTTATCCTACGGTATGGGTTGCAGATGTTAAGAAGACTGATGACGGAAAGATTCAGTTTACCGCACGTGGCAGCAGTGGCTATGTTGCAGGAGGCCCATCAGCCTGGCTTGAAGGTGCTAATAAAATATTGGCGAACAATAAATAATCTTATTCAATTATACAGAATCCCTTTTCGGCAGTAGCATGGAAAGGGATTTTTTGTTTCAGGCAGGTAGCTTTCCAATAGGAAATGCTGTTTTTGTAATTGCTCCCGTCAGCAATAATTCTTTTAGGGTGTAGTTGCTTTATAAGCCGCTCCAGGTTTATTTTGGCAGATTGGGTAAGGATTAGTATGTCGGGATTGGTTTCTGTATCGTAAATAGCCTCTTTGTCTATAATCAGTATCTTTTGCCGGTTGTGCCAAAGCACATTCGGTAGGTCATTATAGTTTAGTTGTGGATTGAAGTTAGCTCTCTTATATGAACTGACAAGATTATTTGCAGCCAGGCTATCATTGGTCATAACCGAAAGGCTTTCTCCATCTTTATCTGCAATAGTTGTATTTTTGTAGCTGTTAAATACAACTACTTCAGTTTTGTTCTTAGCCTCCGATGCGCTTATTATATAGATGCATTGAAAAATAAGTAATGAAACTAACATAATTGCAGTTCTTTTATAAGTCTTTTTATAAAGCCAAAGCCCAAATGATGTAATCACTACATATAGCGCAACAGTAAGTAATACTGTAAATGGAATGTCTTTTAGTATTAGATTCTCAAAGGAAGCAATCCATCCTATGAAGCTGTTCATAAGCCCGGTTAACATGCCTAACGCTTCTCCGAACAAGAGGGCAGCATCCGTCCAGATGAAATTCAAGACCAGCACAAAAAGCCCTAATACAAGTATTATATTCGAAAGTGGAATTACAACCAGGTTCGCAATCAGGAATAGTAATGGAAAGCGGTTAAAATAGAAAAGGCCTAGCGGTAAAACTCCGATTTGTGCTGCGAGTGAAACTAAAACTGTGTCGCCAAAGTAATTAATTGCTTTGTGTTTTGAAAGTTTTAGTTCGGTGTAAAAAGGCTGCAGCCATACTATGGCAAAAACTGCGAGGTAGCTTAACTGAAAACCGGCATCGAACAGGAAATTGGGTTCGGCAATTAATAGCACCAGCATAGATACCGCGAGCGAATTGTAAATGCTGGCATTACGGTTTAAATACTGGCCAATACTTATAAAGCTAAACATAACTACCGACCTGACTACTGATGCCGATAAACCTGTAATGAATGCAAAGCCCCATAACAGGCTTACTATTACAATTAGCTGCAACAGTTTGCCTTTGTGGTTAAAGCGCTTTAAAGGGCCCAGAAAATAGGTGAAGATGTAGAATAAAACCGCAAAGTGAAGTCCTGATATGGCAAGTATATGTAATACGCCTGCATCTTTATAGGCGTTGTTGGTTCCGGCATCCATATCCTGGCGCTGACCTAGCAATAACGCATTAAGTGTATTCTGAACCTGCGGGCTAAAGTGATGGGTTGCAAAACTGGTAATCAATTTATGTCTTAACCTGCCAATATAGTAAGCAAAACTATAGTCGGTACCTGCCGGAACATAATTGTCTTTCAGTTTTAGCTGATGAAAAACATCCTGCTTCTGCATGTAAGATGCATAATCAAACTGGTAAGGATTAAGTGGTTTTGCAATAGGTAATGGTGTTTCCGCAACTATAAGGATATCGCCCGGCTTGAAAATAGAGTGTAAGCTGTCTTTCGTTTTAGATAGAAGTATTCTGCCTGTAGCTGTCTTTTGGTTTACCGATGTTACGTCAAAATAATACTTTTCGCTGTACTTATTTGGTTTTAGCCTTTCGGTGACCACGCCTTTTAGTACAGAAACATCGTTAGTTATAAAGTGAGAATAATGCAGCCTGTTGTTAGGGGCGTAATGTAATGATTGTGTCAGTATGCCTAAACAAAAAGCAAACAGGAAAGCTGCAATACTAAAATAAGGCCTGTTGAGGAGCGATTTTTTAGACAGCCAGTGCGTAAAAAGTAATGTTACAATAGTAATGGCACTTAGTATAATTGTATAGAGTAGAGGAAGGTTAAAGTAATTGCCTGCCAGTATACCAAGTGCTAAAAATAATGTGAGTGGTGCAATAGGATATTTCAATACCGGCATAGGTCGGGATCTCGAAATAATCATAGTACTTTTTAAAATGAAAGATATTGACTAGTCTTCTACAACTCTTTTTGCCTTAACAAAAGTTCTTGAGTGGTACGCTTCGTTCATAGAAGATACAATAACACCGGAACTGGTAGAAGAGTGAAGGAATTTAACCTCGCCTTCAGGTGTAACTTCTGTTACGATTCCTACGTGGTTAATTGTATTTCTTCTGCGGTTGTTGTTAAAGAATAAAAGATCGCCGCGCTTAACATCGGTAAGTGTAACATCAGAACCGATTTTTGCCATTTCGTGAGAACTTCTAGGAAGTGTTCTGTCAAAAATCTGGAAAGAAGCATATACCATACCCGAACAATCCATACCGTCTTTTGTAGTGCCTCCGCCTCTGTAGCGAACGCCTTCAAACTGCATAGCATTGTTTACAATTTGTGTAGCAAGGTAATTTTCTTCTGAAGGAGTAAAATCAGGATCTTCTTTGTCCTCGATAACAACCTTTCCTTTTTTAACAGGGTTGGTTCTTAAGCTTGGGCTGTCAGATTTGTTTGGGCCACCTTTTTTTACTGTCGGCTCGTAAGCAACAATTTCGTTATTGTTTAACGAAGCTACCTCTCTAACTACTGCTTTTTTATCAATAGAAGGGTTAGCTTTTTGTTTTTCAGAGTAGGAATAAACTCCCTTTTTTTGGGCTTCCTTTTTAGAGGTGATTATTTGCGCTGATGATTTCGCAGAAACCAGTAAAAGCAAAAACAGGGATATAGACAGTAGGTTTTTCAAATCTTTTATTTTATCAAATTTCGAATCGTGTTTTTACAAATATAGATAATTTATTTTAATTTAAAATTGGGAAATTATGTTAAATGTTTGATAATGAGGTTTGCTGTTTTCTGGCTGGCACCAAATCCGCCTAATTTTTCTTCCAGTAAATCGTACTGTTTCAATAGGTTTACACGATATTCGGGTGTTAAAATTTTTAGTAGTTCTGCCCTTATGTTTTTTGTGTTAAATTCATCTTGAATCAATTCCTTAACAATTTCTTTATCCAGAATTAAGTTAACAAGCGAGATATATTTAAGGGTAATAATACGTTTTGCAATCTGGTACGATATCCAGTTTCCTTTGTAGCAAACTACCTCAGGAACCTTAAATAATGCGGTCTCTAATGTGGCGGTTCCCGACGTTACCAATGCAGCATAGGCAATGCTTAAAAGATCGTATGTCCTGTTGGAAATGAACTTTACATTACTACTTCCTAAAAATTGCTGATAGAACGAATATTCCTGCGATGGTGCCCCTGCAATGACAAACTGGTAGTCGGGGAAATCGTTTACAACAGACAGCATTCCGCTAAGCATCTTCGAAATTTCCTGCTTGCGGCTTCCCGGCAGCAGGGCAATTACAGGTCTTTCATCAAGACTATATTCCTTACGGAAAGTAGCCTCGTCGGTAGTTGTACGGTTTTGTATGGCATCAATAAGCGGATGGCCGACAAACTCAACTTTAAAGTTGTGTTTGTTTTCGTAAAAATCTTTTTCAAACGGCAGAATAATGTACATATGGTCTACATCCCGCTTAATGGCTTTAATACGGCTTTCTTTCCATGCCCATATTTGCGGAGAGATATAATAGTGGGTTTTATACCCGCCTTTTTTGGCCCATTCTGCAATACGCATATTAAAACCGGGGTAATCTATAAAAATAAGCACATCAGGATTAAAGGCGGTAATATCCTGTTTGCAGAATTTGATGTTATTAAGGATGGTCTTTAAATTCTGAACTACTTCGGCAAAGCCCATAAAAGCAAGGTCGCGGTAATGCTTTACAAGTGTTCCGCCAGCCTGTTCCATTAAGTCACCTCCCCAAAAGCGAATCTCCGCTTGCGGATCCTGCTTATAAAGTTCTTTCATCAGGTTAGCGCCATGCAGGTCGCCCGAAGCTTCTCCCGCTATAATGTAGTATTTCATTTGCCGTAGTTTACTCCCCAAAAGTACTATTTATTTATAAATACTAAAAAACACTCCGTTAGAAGTGTTTAGTTGTTAAGGATGTTGTCAAACATTAATCGGTCTCAGAATTACCATCACTTAATTCCCGCCAGTCTTGTTTTGTAATTTCATATACAAAATTAAGTTTTGTTGCTTCGCCGAAATAGCGTACTTCCTGCTCGGCAATTTTTACAGCACCAATACGGGATATAGCGATTTGCGAACGTATATTATCGGCCCCAATGTGAAAATGTACTTTTTCAACAAATTGAAAAATGTAATCCAGCATCAATGCCTTTACAATTTTATTGATACCCGTGCCCCAATATGCTGTGGCGTAAAAAGTGTAGCCTATAAATATGCTGCTGTCCGGCTCATTATAATCATAAAAACGGGTACTTCCGATTGTTGTGCCTGTTGTTTGGTCAATAATCTTAAAAGCTCCTTTGCTGATTATGGCTCCTTCAAAAAAAGTTTTAAAAACCTCTTTCTTCCATCGGTCTTTATTGGGGTGTTGTTCCCATATTTTAGAGTCGGAAGCAACGGCGTATAAGGCATCAAAATCTTTTTCGGCTAAAGGATGCAAAGCCACTTTTCCGTTCTCAAGGATTGGTTGAATATCGACTGCCATTATTCAATCGTTCAGGTTCCAGGTGTTCAGCGTTTGCATTGCATGATGCGCAGTAAGATCAAATTGTACCGGTACTACCGATATGTAACCATGCTCTAAAGCCCATTCGTCAGTGTCTTCGCCGTTGTCAAGGTTTACAAACTTGCCCGTAAGCCAGTAGTAATCTTTACCCATTGGGCTTTGGCGTTTGTCGAAACGTTCCTGCCACATGGCTTTTGCCTGTCGGCATACTTTTATGCCTTTAATTTCTTTCTCTTTCAGTTTTGGGAAGTTTACATTCAGAATTACACCTTCCGGTAATCCGTTTTCAAGGACTTCGGTCGTGATTTTTCGTATAGCAGATTTAATCTGCTCAAAATCGGCGTTCCAGTTATAGTCCAGAAGCGAGAAGCCGATTGCAGGAATTCCTTCAATGCCTGCTTCAACCGCTGCACTCATCGTTCCCGAATAAATTACATTAATAGAAGAGTTCGATCCGTGGTTAACACCCGATACACATAGGTCGGGTTTACGGTGCAGTATCTCGCTCACGGCAAACTTAACGCAGTCTACAGGGGTTCCGCTGCAGCTATATTCGGTTTCTATGTCCGGGTCAATATCAACCTTGTTTATGGTTAGTGTATTGTTTATGGTTATGGCATGTCCTGTAGCCGATTGCGGACTGTCCGGGGCTACCACAGCAACGTCTCCGAGTTCTTTCATGACACTTATAAGGGCGCGTAGTCCCGGTGCAGAAATGCCGTCATCGTTGGTCACCAGTATTAGGGGTTTTTTCTTCATTGTTTAGAAAAATCAAATAAGTATTGTATATTTACGTTTGCTAAAATACATAAATTTTAAAGTGGAGCCTTTGTTGGCGGCTATTGAGAATAAAAAAAGTGAAACTACGCATTTTGGCACGCTTTTTAATGTACTACAGATATACGATAATTTAAATGAATGCCATTTTAAGCTATATGAAGAGAAATTATAAGATACTAGCGTTTGTTGCCGTGTTGGCAGTTGCGCTGTGGAGCTTTATGCCTAAACAAAAGGTAGAGAGCGACCCCGGAAGAGATAAACTCCTTATGGAACTGATTACGTTTGTTATAGAAAAAGGGCATTACGATCCGGCTAAGATTGACGATACATTCTCTAAAGCTGTTTACAAGAGTTACTTTGAATCGGTAGATCCTTCTAAACGATTTTTTATACAGTCTGATTTAGACGAGTTTTCTAAATACGAAGACAAGATCGATGATATGATCCTGGCTAAAGACCTGACATTTTTTGACCTGACATACGATAGGTTAATGAAAAGGATCAAAGAATCTGAAGGGTTTTACAAAGACATACTATCTAAACCGTTCGACTTTTCTAAAGATGAGGAGTACAACGTAGATTATGAGAAAATGCCTTATCCTAAAAATGATGAGGAGCTTAGAGCCCGTTGGGAAAAACAGCTTAAGCTGTCTGTGCTTTCTACAATTGTTGATAAGCAGAAACTTCAGGAAACGCCTGTAGACAAAAATAAAAACAGCAATAAAATCGATGAGCCTAAAGTTGAGAAAAAAGCTGATGACGGTAAAAAGAAAACGTTCGCCGAACTTGAAAAAGAAGCGCGTGAGTCTACGCTAAAATCGCTTAATGATTACTTTGGAATGATTGATGATCTTAAACGTGATGAGTGGTTTACAATATTCTTAAACTCAATTGCAGAGCGTTTCGATCCGCATACATACTATTTTGCACCAGATGATAAAGAGAAGTTCGATACAAGTATGAGAGGTTCCCTTGAAGGTATTGGCGCTAAACTTCAAAAGAAAAGCGACTACGTTGAAATTTCTGAACTTATTCCGGGCGGACCTGCATGGAGAGGTAAAGACCTGGAACAGGGTGACCTTATCATGAAAGTTGCTCAGGGCGATAAAGATGCCGTTGATATTGCAGGTATGCGCCTTGACGATGTAGTTAAAAAGATCAAAGGGCCTAAAGGTACAGAGGTTAGGCTTACCGTTAAAAAAGTAGACGGTTCTATAAAAGTTATTCCTATTGTAAGGGAAGTGGTAGAGCTTGAAGATACGTATGCAAAATCCAGTGTTGTAAAGAAAGATGGTAAAACCTATGGTATTATCTACCTTCCTAAATTTTACATCGACTTCGAAAATAAAGACAACCGTGATGCCGCAAAAGATGTTGCCCTTGAAGTAAAAAGGCTTAAAGAGCAAAAAGTTGACGGTATTATCATGGATCTTAGGGATAATGGTGGTGGATCGCTTAAAACTGTGGTAGATATTACAGGATTATTCATTCCGCAAGGGCCGGTTGTTCAGGTGAAATCTACAGGTAAACAAAAAGAAGTATTGGCTGACACTGATTCTTCAGTACTTTGGGATGGTCCGCTGGTAGTTATGGTAAACAATTTCTCAGCTTCGGCTTCAGAGATATTTGCAGCAGCAATCCAGGATTATAACAGGGGTATTATTGTGGGTAGCAAGCATACCTATGGTAAAGGTACGGTGCAGAACCTGATAGACCTTAACCAGTTTGTGAGAGGTAATGACCTTGGCGATCTTGGTGCACTTAAAACAACTACACAGAAATTCTACAGAATTAATGGTGGTTCTACACAAAGAGAAGGTGTTTCAAGTGATATTGTAATGCCGGACAGGTATTCTTATATTGATATGGGCGAGCGTGATATTGACAACGCAATGCCTTGGGATAAAATAGACGCTGCAAACTATAAGGCTGTTAAAAGTAATTTTGAAGCACCTATTGCCAACAGCAAAAAAAGAATGGCAGAAAACGAGCAGTTTAAGCTTATGGATGAAAACGCTAAATTCATCTTTGCTAAAAAAGACGATAACACATACAATCTTAATGTAGATAAGTTTAAAGCAAAAGTTGCCGAAACAGAAGCTGCCGCTAAGAAATTTAAAGCACTTAGCGATTATAAAAACAACCTGACTTTTGATGCGCTGCCATACGAAAAAGCAATCTTTGAAAAAGATGCTTCCCTAGCTGAGAAGAAGAAAAGATGGTATGAGAGCCTTTCTAAAGATATTTATGTAGAAGAGGCGTTAAACGTACTTGATGATATGCAGCCAAAAGGTGCAAAGAACAATGCACTTACGGTGAATAAAAAAGAAAAACAGATAAAAACAAGATAAGCCCCTGATGGATAAAACCAATCATTCGCTTACTGGCTTAGCGCTCCAAAAATTCAAAAAGAATTTTTGGGGCGTTTTAAGTTTAGTATTCATTGCAATATTAGTACTCATATCTATTTTTGCGTATGTATTGGCGCCGGACACCACTCAGAATGCCAATTGGGGTGATCTTTCCATACATTCTAAATCACCGGGATTTACGGTAACGATGCTTTCATTCCCGTCGGATAACGAAACGCACATATCAGATTACTTTGTAGGCAGAACAGAAGCTACGTCAAAGATCCCAATATTAAAATATGTTGTTGCCAAAGACAGCCTTACCTATTACGAATATACCGACGAGCCTGATCTTGCGGTATCGAAAACACTTCCGTTATCGGTTTTTGGAAAAGATGCAACAGCCGAGTCGGTAGCAAAAGACTATGTTACGAAACAAAAATTTATATTGGGCACCGATAGCCAGGGCCGGGATCTGTTGAGCCGCCTTATAATTGGCTCCAGGGTGTCTATAGCTATTGGTTTTGTGGCGGTGTTTATATCACTCGTCGTGGGTATATTCTTTGGGGCTATAGCCGGTTATTATGGGGGTAAAGTTGACGCCTTTGTAATGTGGCTTGTAAATATCATCTGGAGTATACCAACACTGTTGCTGGTAATTGCAATAACGCTGGCTTTAGGCAAAGGCTTCTGGCAGGTTTTTGTGGCAGTAGGCCTAACTATGTGGGTTGAGGTTGCAAGAGTCGTAAGGGGGCAGGTAATGAGTATTAAACAGATGCAGTTTGTAACCGCCGCCAAGGCTTTAGGATATAAAAATAGCAGGATTATCTTTAATCATATCCTGCCAAACAGTATGGCGCCGGTAATTGTTATTTCGGCAGCTAACTTTGCTTCTGCAATACTCGTAGAAAGCGGACTAAGCTTTCTTGGATTGGGAGCACAACCGCCAATACCAAGCTGGGGCGGAATGATAAAAGATCATTACAACTACATTATTTTAGGAAAACCATATTTAGCGATGGCTCCGGGTATTGCAATGCTATTGTTAGTACTTGCATTTATGATGGTCGGTAATGCATTGAGAGATGCACTGGATGTAAAAAGTGAATAAACAGTTTTCAATCGACATTTATGAAGTGGGTATGCCTACAGTTTTAAATCGAAAATAATTGATGTTGGTCAAATTGTCAGATTGATAACTGAAAACTGCGACTGAATACTTTAGTTTACCACTCATTAACCTTGTTGGCATCCATTTTAATAAAAATGAACAGCAATATGGTAAATGCCCACAAACTCGATCCTCCATAAGAGAAGAACGGCAGCGGAACCCCAATAGTAGGGAATAGCTTAATAAGCATGGTAATATTTACAAAGAAGTGCATAAACAATATTGCAGCTACGCAGTACCCGTATGTACGGCTGAACTTTGATTTTTGCCGCTCTGCCAGGTAGATAATCCGTAGTAACAGGCTAACGAACAGTCCTATTACGACTAAAGCTCCTACGAAGCCCCATTCTTCACCAACTGTGGTAAAAATATAATCGGTATGCTGTTCCGGTACGAAACCACCTTTTGTTTGTGTGCCTTCAAGATACCCTTTTCCAAACCATCCTCCCGATCCAATGGCAATCATGCTCTGGTTTAAGTTGTAACCTTCGGCCTGTTGGTTTACATCCTTATCAAATAATACATTGATACGGTCTTTCTGGTGGGCTTCAAGTACATTCTCGTACACAAAATCTACCGAATACACAAAGCCAACAATTCCCACAAATATAAGCGTAGAGAGTATTGGGTTTCTAAAAGCTCTTCGGCTAACAAAAAACTGCGCGAGGATTATTATAAAAGCCAGTAATACTATATAAAACGGCTTTACCAATAGTGCTAAAAGGAAAAGTACAATAGCTACTGCTCCTGTCGCCAAGTACCATCCTGGTAATCCTTCGCGGTATAATACAAGTGTAAGTGTTGCAAATATCATGGCGCTACCGGCATCGGGCTGCATCATAATAAGCAATACAGGGAAACCTATAATGGCAAAAGCTAATAGTTGATGATTGATGTTCTTCAGGTTTATCTGTACGTCACTCAGGTATTTTGAAAGCACCAATGATGTGGCGATCTTAGCAAATTCTGATGGCTGTAAACTGAATCCCCCAAAGGAATACCAGTTAGTTTGTCCCTTAATGGTTTTCCCCAAAACAAATAAGCCTGCAAGAAGCGCTATACCGACTCCATAGAACACAAGGGCGTACTTGTCATATATCTTGGCATCTACCGTAAGCACAACCATAATAAGCGGTATACTGGTTACAATAAACATGATCTGTTTACCGTAAACCTGCCCAATATCAAATATAGAGGTAGTCTGATCCGGCAGTGAAGCCGAATAAATAGTTACCCACCCCGCAATAACCAGCACTGCATAAAGCAGTATGGTAATCCAGTCGATATTGTTAGTTACGCTTTGGTTTTTCATTACGGAGTAACCAGGATTTTATGGTAAATAGTTTTGATTAATTTTAAATGGCTGTCCGCTTAACGGTTTTTCGTATTCGGCTTTCAGGCCGTGGGTTTTAATCCACTCTTCACGTGGCTTTTGTGTTAAAGCCTCACCTTTAAGGTACTTCTCTATCATTAAGCTGGCAATAGGCCCTGCCCAACGCGCACCCCAATATCCATTCTCTACGAAAACCGCAATTGCGATCTTAGGGTTTTCCCTTGGTGCAAAAGCAACGAATATAGAGTGGTCGGTAAGCTGTGTTCTTTTACCGTTTATTTTGGTAAAGTTTTCGGCAGTACCGGTCTTGCCGCAAATTTCAATACCTTCAACCCGTAATGACCTTGCCGTACCAAAGTTATAAACGTCAAACAATCCGTTGATAACAGGTTTAAAATGCTGTTTATCAATCGAGGTATGGTGTTTCGTCGTGAATTTCTTGTCGATAGTTTTGCCTTCAATCTTTTTAATAACATGAGGTGTATAATACCAGCCTTCATTTGCAACAGTAGCCATCATGTTGGCTAATTGAATAGGCGTCATGGCAACCTCTCCCTGACCAATTGAGTTAGAGATGATCGTTGAACTTCTCCAGCCTCCGTTAGGATAAAATCGTTTGTAGAATTTAGAGGTAGGAACCCTTCCCGGTCTTCCCGGAGGTAGGTCGTATCCTAAAAATTCACCTAAACCAAAACTTTTAAGGTGGCTTGCCCAAGCGTCAACGCCATACTGTGGCTTAGGATATTTATCTACTGTAAGCTTAAATACGTTTGCAAAATAGGTATTACATGAATTGTAAATACCATTGTTAAGGTTGTGTGGGCCAAAACCGTGGCATTTCATGAACGCACCGCGTCCGTATGAAAAACCGTGATGACACATAAAGGTGGTGTTTGGATCTACCACTTCTTCCTGAAGCCCAACAAGGCCGGTAAGAATTTTAAACGGCGATCCAGGAGGGTATTCAGCCAGCAATCCTCTGTCAAACAAAGGCATTGCGATGCTGTCATTGTACATTGCACTATAGTTCTTGGAACGCTCGCGGCCTACAAGTAGGGATGGGTCGTATGAGGGTGCGGTAACCAATGCCAGTATCTCACCTGTGCTGGGTTCAAGAGCAACAATACCGCCACGTTTTTCAAACATAAGCGATTCGCCATACTTTTGCAGTTCCATATCGAGGGTAAGTGTAATGTCCTGCCCCTGAACAGCAATCGTATCGTATATTCCTTCTTTAAAAGAACCGATCTCCCTGTTGAAACGGTCTTTCTGAATGTATTTTACGCCTTTTACGCCACGCAGAATTTCTTCATACATTTCCTCAACGCCTTGTTTACCGATGAGGTCACCACTTTTGTAGTAAGGATGTTTTTTTATGATAGCATCATTTACCTGGGCAATATAGCCAAACACGTTAGATCCTGCCGTGGTTTGATAGTCACGCAATGAACGCTTAACAATATCAAACCCCTTAAATCGGCGTATTTTTTCCTGGAATGCAGCAAATTCTTTTTTATTCAACTGAGGTAAAAAAACGGAGGGTAGCCTTTGGCTGTATACGTTGGCTTTTTCAAGTCGCTGGATAAAATATTCTTTAGTTACGCCGAGAAGTGAACACAGCTCAAGCGTGTCCAGATTCTTCATTTCTTTTGGGGTAACCATGATATCGTATGACGGCTGGTTTGCCACCATAAGCTTACCGTGCCTATCGTATATATATCCCCTTTCAGGATAGTCGTATTTTATCTTGATGGCATTGTTGTCAGACTTCTTGATGTAAGAGTCATCAAGTATCTGCAAATAAAAAAGCCTTGCCACGATAATAATAGTTGCGGCAATAATAATTGTTGGCAGTAAGATCTTTCTCATTGTTTGCCCGGCTTAATTAAGTAGATTATAATGATGCAAAGTATCAGTGTAAATACGGTTGTAAGCAAAGTTCTTAGCAGTACGTCAAGAATAAGGCTAAACCTAAATACCTCCAAAAGGTATAAAATAAAATGATGCGTTACAACAGAAATAAGGATAAATGAGAATCTTTCGGGCGAAAGCCTATCGTTTATTTTTACGGTTTGGTATTCGTAACTTATACCAAATGAGAACTTAAAGAATGTAGGCCGGAAATAAGCAAGCGTAACACAGGCAACGGCGTGCGACCCTCCCGAATTTAAGAACATATCTAATATAAGTCCTAAAAAGAAAGATGATACCAAAAGTCCCGCCTTGCTTCCGTTTACCGGATACAGGAGTATAAATAGTATGTAAGGGTAGGGGTTAAGAAACCCAAACAAATCCAGCCTGCTAAAAATAACTACTTGTAATAGCAGCAGGATGATAAACCTGAATATGTTTATGATAACGCTACTGCTCATTCGGTTTGGTAGTTTGTTCTTCCAGTTTAATTATTTCGTCCCTGTCTTTGTTTTCTATTATGTACACATGCCCAAGACTAGTCATGTCGTTAAACAATCGTACGTCAAGTGTATAATAGTTTGTTTTTTTGTCGATGTATACTTTCTCGATTGTACCGATTGGTATATTTTCGGGGAATATCCTCGATTCTGCACCGGTAACAATAGTATCGCCTTTACGTACGGTGGCAAGCCTTGGTACATCGATAAGCTGTGCAAAGCCGGTGTTTTTACCGTTCCACGTAAGGGTGCCAAAGTGATTGTTCTTTTTGATCTTGGCGTCAAGTTTAAACTTACGGTTCAGGATACTAATAACCGTTGCATAGTTGCCGGAAGTGTTTTCTATAATACCAACAACCCCAAGGCTGCTTACGACGCCCATATCTGGTTTTACGCCTTTATTATGGCCTGTGTTAATGGTAAAATAGTTTTCCTGAACGCCGTATGAATTACGGATGACTTTAGACTGTATAACAGCATAATTACCTATAACGTCGGGTAATTGTACAGGAGGCAGGTTGGCAGTGTCCTGAGTGTTGAAAAGCATCTTTTTAAGGCGTGCATTTTCTCCGGCCAGTGCTTCATTCTGTTCCTTGAGGCTTAAGTACTCTTCTACATTGTTCACCTGTTCATACACATAGCCCGATATGGCATTCGCCGAAGATACGGCCCTGCTTCTGTGGTAGGAATGCGATTGTATGGTGAGCGATAACGAAATGCCCAAAAGCAGCAAAAACAGTAATAAAATACTGTTTTTAAATATAAAATTAAATATTTGCTGCATTAGTTAAGCCGTCTTTATTTGATAAGTATGCTTCTGAATTTTTGTATGTTTTTTAGGGCCATTCCCGTTCCTCTTACAACTGCCCTTAGCGGGTCTTCTGCGATGTAAACAGGAAGGTCTGTTTTTTGCGAAATACGCTTGTCAAGACCTCTTAGCATAGATCCTCCGCCTGCAAGGTAAATACCCGTGTTGTAAATATCTGCTGCAAGTTCCGGAGGCGTTTGCGATAATGTTTCCATAACCGCATCCTCAATACGCTGAATGGACTTGTCAAGCGCTTTTGCAATCTCGCGGTATGAAACGTCTACCTGTTTAGGTTTTCCCGTTAAAAGGTCACGTCCCTGTACCGACATATCTTCAGGAGGAGTTTCAAGGTCCTCTATGGCTGCACCTATTGTAATCTTGATTTTTTCTGCTGTGCTTTCACCCACAAAAAGGTTGTGTTGTGTACGCATGTAGTAAACAATATCGTTGGTGAAAACGTCTCCCGCAATCTTAACCGATTTGTCGCATACAATACCGCCTAATGCGATAACAGCAATTTCTGTAGTACCACCACCTATATCCACGATCATGTTACCTTTAGGCTGCATGATGTCTACACCAATACCTATAGCCGCTGCCATTGGCTCGTGTATAAGGTATACCTCTTTACCGTTTACCCTTTCTGCCGACTCTTTTACCGCACGCATTTCAACCTCTGTAATTCCTGATGGAATACAGATAACAAGGCGAAGTGCAGGCGTGAAAAGTTTCTTTTTAAGGGCCGGTATGCTTTTAATGAACATTGTAAGCATCTTTTCAGAAGCATCAAAGTCAGCAATAACACCGTCTTTAAGAGGACGTATGGTCTTTATGTTTTCATGGGTTTTGCCCTGCATCATGTTAGCTTCCTTACCTACGGCAATTATTTTGCCCGATATCCGGTCGCGTGCAACTATAGACGGGCTGTCTATAACTACTTTATCGTTATGTATGATTAGGGTATTTGCGGTACCAAGGTCGATGGCAATATCCTCGGTCATGAAATCAAAAAATCCCATACTGGTTTTGTTGTATTAAGGTTTTGGTAAAAAATATTTAAGCTTACAAAAATAGTAAAATTAATGTTTGAAATGACGGGTTCCTGTAAATACCATTGCAACATTGTTTTCGTTGCAGTAGTTGATACTAAGTTCGTCTTTAATTGAACCTCCGGGTTGTATAACCGCAGTAATTCCGGCGTTTTTAGCAAGTTCAACGCAATCCGGGAAAGGGAAAAACGCATCGCTGGCCATAACAGCGCCATTTAGGTCGAAGTTGAAGGCGCCGGCTTTTTCTACAGCATGCCTTAAAGCATCAACTCGGGAAGTCTGTCCTGTTCCCGAAGCGTAAAGCTGTTTGTTTTTAGCAAACACGATCGTGTTAGATTTTGTGTGCTTGCATATTTTAGAAGCAAAAAGCAGGTCTTCAATTTCCTGTGTAGTAGGTGATGTTACTGTAACGGTAGTAAGCTGCTCTTTATTGTCGGTAATATTGTCTTTATCCTGAACTAATAGTCCGTTAAGACACGTACGAACCTGTTTTGTAGGTAGTTCTACCTCGTTTTGAACTAATAAAATTCTGTTTTTCTTCTCCTGAAGCACAGCTGCTGCATCGTCATCAAATCCGGGAGCGATTACCACTTCGCAGAAAAGGCTGTTTATTTCATCTGCTGCAGCCTTGTCAATTTTTACGTTAGAGATTAATACACCGCCAAATGCAGATGTAGGGTCTCCGGCAAGGGCATCAAGGTAAGCTTCTTTTACTGTTTCTCTTGTAGCGATACCACAAGCGTTATTGTGTTTAAGGATAGCAAACGTAGGCCCGTCGTTTTTAAATTCAGCTATAAGGTTAACGGCAGCATCTACATCTAGTAAGTTGTTGTAAGATAACTCTTTTCCGTGAAGTTTAGTGAACATTTTGTCGAAATCTCCAAAGAAGAAACCTTTTTGGTGAGGGTTTTCTCCGTAACGAAGCACTTGGCCATTACTAACGCTTTCTTTAAAGAAAGTCTCGTCTTCATTAAAGTAATTAAAAATAGCAGTATCGTAATGAGACGATGTGTGGAATGCTTTAGTTGCGAATTGCTTACGCTCTTCAAGAGTTGTGCCTCCGTTGTTTTTAGTAATTACATCAAGGAAATCTGCATATTCGTTTACCGAAGCTACAATTACAGTATCCTTAAAGTTTTTGGCAGCTGCACGGATAAGTGAAATACCGCCGATGTCAATTTTTTCTATAATATCAGCTTCAGAAGCTCCTGAAGCTACAGTTTTTTCAAATGGGTAAAGGTCTACGATTACAACGTCGATCTGCGGAATATTGAATTCCTGCATCTGCTGAACGTCGCCTTCGTGGTCCTGACGGTTAAGAATTCCTCCGAAAACTTTTGGGTGAAGGGTTTTTACCCTTCCGCCAAGAATAGACGGGTATGAGGTAACATCTTCCACTGGCACTACCGGTATGCCCAGGTCTTTAATAAAAGCTTCGGTACCGCCTGTAGAATAGAACGTTACACCCTGCTCATGTAGTTTTTTTACAATTGGTTCAAGACCGTCTTTGTCAAATACCGAAATAAGTGCTGATGAAATTTTTTTGATGCTCATTTTTGTGTGTATAAATAAAGATGCAAAAGTAGTTATTGTACAGCTAACATTCAAAAGCTGTGAACACTAAATTTTAATGATTTTTAAAAAATATTTGAATTTGGTTCGCACCATTTAAAAAAAATGCAGAATTTTACAGAAGTCAATCAAAAACAATCATGCTTTTATACCTGCGTTTACTCAAAGAAAGCCTTTCATTTGCCATGAATGCGCTTACCAATAACAAGCTGCGTACGTTTCTTTCGCTGCTTGGGGTTACTATAGGCATCTTTTCTATCATTGCTGTATTGGCAGCGGTAGACTCCCTGGACCGTAAAATAAAAAAAGACATGAGCTCGGTAGATAAAAATACCATGTACCTTAAGCGTTTTTCTTTCGGACCCAGCGAAATCCCAAGGTGGAAGAGGGAGCAGTTTCCCGATGTTAAGTTTGATGAATATCAATATTTAAAAGATAATGTATCTTCAATACAGGAAGTTGCCTTTCAGATTTTTACCAAAAGCGAAACCGTTCGTTATGAAAATGAATCGGCAAGCAATGTAAATGTTGTACCTGTGTCGTATGAATTTACAGATATCCAAAGCTTAAAAATCGAGCACGGGCGTTTTTATAACGAGTCCGAATCGAATTCCGGTACTCCCGTTGCAGTTATAGGATTTGAGATAGCACAGACGCTTTTTGGTGGCGCAAATCCGCTTGAAAAGAAAATAAGAATGTACGGTAAGAAGTTTACCGTTATCGGGGTACTCGAAAAGCAGGGGCAGGGTATGTTCGGCGAAAATAACGATACGGCTGTAATTATCCCTGTTAATGTATTGCGCAATATGTATGGCGATCATAACGATTTTATGACCCCCATTATAATAATAAAGCCAAAAGCAGGCGAGGATGCAGAAGCTGTTAAGGCAGAGGTAACACAGAAACTTCGTAATTACAGGGGAATTAAGGCAACCGAAACAGATAACTTTATTATAGATATTTTATCGGGCTTTACCGACCTTATTGATAATATAATAGGACAGCTTAATATTATCGGTTGGATCATTAGCTGTTTCTCATTACTGGTAGGCGGATTTGGTATTGCGAATATTATGTTCGTTTCTGTAAAAGAGCGTACTAATCTTATAGGTATACAAAAAGCCTTAGGTGCTAAAAACAGATTTATTTTATTTCAGTTTCTCTTTGAGGCGGTGATTCTTTCGCTTATTGGTGGAATATTTGGTATGCTAATGGTTTGGGGTGTTGCGGTGTTGGTAAGTAATGTGATTGAGTTTGAGTTTGTGCTTGGCTTCTCTAATATTATTATCGGTACCGGGCTGGCAACTTTTATTGGATTGCTTTCGGGTATCTTACCTGCAATATCGGCATCGAAACTAGATCCTGTTGAGGCAATACGAAGCGGAATGTAAATAGTATTGTAAATATGACAGCTCTCTTCGGAGAGCTTTTTTTATGCCGTTGCCGGATTAATAAGGAACGGAATGTGAATCGTAATGTGCATAAATAAAAACGCGATACGTATTAAGCCCCCACTTTCAACGTACCGCATTTTAATAATAAAAACAATTACAAAACACCTGCTTAGGTTGTAAGCGGCATTCTAAAAATAAAAGCACCAAGCATTTATTTTCATTGCAAAACTAAATACTTTTGTCAGAAAAAGGTAAAAATTAGTATAGACAAAACACGGACAAATGCTGATTTTATTGCTTTTAGCGACTTAAAAGCTGGGTTTTTGTACATTCCGAAAAAAATTATCGGTTTTCAAATGTAAACTATAAAGAGGTGTTAGTAAGAACGTTTTCGAGTTCCTGTTCGTTCTCAATACCCATTCGTTTTTTAATCCTGTATTTTTTCTTAACGATACTTTCCGGGGAGACCTGCATAAGTAAAGCCATGTCTTTGTAGGGAAGATTTAGCTTTAATAAAGAGCAGAAAAACAAATCGTTTTTTGTGAGAACCGGGAATTTGTTTTCAAGGTTTTTCTGAAAGCCGGCATAATTTTCATTAAAACGTTTCCGGAATAATTTCCAGTAGTCATTATCGCTCGCCAGCGATTTTAACTTTGTATTTATTTCTTCAATGCAAACATCCGCGGGATTTTGGCTGCAATGATTAATCAGGCTACTAATGTTTCCTTCAAGATTAGCTATTGAGATCATTCCCGATACCAGTTCCTTCTTTTTAATATCCAGGCTTTCTTTGTGTAGCCTGTTTATCGTTCTGATGTTTTCATATTCTCTGAGTAATGCGTCTTTCTTAGCCTGGGCAGCTGATAATTTTTGCTTGTGCCTCCTGTTTTTAAAAACATATATAATAATAACTATAATAAGTAAGAGGCTAAGGCATAGCGGCGGAATTATCTTAATCAATCTGCTTTCGTATAATTCTTCCTGAAGCCATGTGTTTTGGGATGTAAGCTTTTGTCTTTTTTGGGTTTGGTACTGGTTTTGATACTGTTGCTGAATCGCCGTTACACTTGCTGAGTCTATTGTTTTACTGAGCGTGTCTTCCAAATTAACTGACGCTCTTGCTGCTTGAATCGCGACATCTTTTTTATCAGCTTGTAAAAACGTTACCGATTTCTGGCCTTCAAATGCCATTTTGTCGGCAATATTTGATTTATCAATTAAGCCGGAGCTTTCAGCCGTGCTTACAAGCTGTAAAGCTTCGTTTGTCTTGTGTAATGCGTTAAGCAACGTCAGGTATTCGGCGGCTACGTATAATGTTCTTGGCGATTTGGTGTTCAGTGTTTTCTTAAACGCTTCTTTGAGATAATTTTCAGCTTCGTTGGTTTTGTTTTGTTTTACTTTTATCTGTGCAAGTTTGCAATAGGTTAAGCCTACCAGTTCCTGATCTCCAAATTTCTCAAGAATTGGTAATGCACTTGTAAACATCTTTTGAGCTTCTGCTAAATCGTTCAGATGGCTCAGACAGTCTCCGTAATTTATTAACGTGATGGCGTAATTTTTAGGGAAATTCTGGTCTTTATACCCCTGCAGTATTTCTTTGTAAAGATCTGATGCAAAGTTGTAGTTACCGATATTGAAATAGGTGTTTGCAAGGCTGAGCTTTACCGTTAATATTAACGTCTTGTCATTTGTTTTTTCGAGAATTGAAATAGCTTTAAGAAGATATTTAATAGCGTCATCGCTGCGTAGCAGCATATTATAATTAGAGGCTATTTCGCCGTATACTGAGGCAAGGCCTTTTTCGTTCTGTATGCTTTTGTAGTTTCGTTCTGCTTCAGCCAGTAATTCTAACGCTTTAGTATAATCTCCTCTTTTCTTGTATGTACTTGCTTTGTTGCGTAAAATTCTGCCGTGAATCGCGGGGGTATTTTTCTCATTTGTAAAAGCGAGTGCTTTATTATAATAAAATATAGAAGAATCCAGGTTGTTCTTTAAGTTGTGGATGTAGCCATAAGCTGTATATGCGTTTGCATAGACAGTATCGGGCAACTTGCCCTTGTAGTTTAAAATTTGCTGAATGTAAACACGTGCGCTATCCGGCTTCGTGTTGAGCGTGCGTTTTATCTGGCGTTCTTTTTCCAGTACATCCATGCCGGGGGGTTGTGCATAGGTAAACTGTAAAAACAAAAATAATACACAAAGTAATTTTTGTTTCATTTGTTTAAATAAGCATCTTTTGTATCCGGGGGCGAAGATGAAATGCCGCTGCAAAATAAATCATAAAAAATCAAAAAACAACATCTGATATTTATAAAATAAATAATTTGATGAATATTTATCAAGGATGAATAATTGTAGGTTTACAACTAAATGCTGTTTTAAGGCGTTGTAGCATTGATAGTGAAAGTATAGGGGTAAAAAAAATCCCCCTTAAAAAGGGGGATGATTCTTTATCTTACAGGCTGGTTCAATACAAGATCCAGGTATAAGTTTATTTTGTCTTTTAACTCTTTACGTGGTGTAATGAAGTCAAGGAAACCATGCTCCAGTACAAATTCTGCGGTTTGGAAACCCTCAGGTAAATCTTTACCTGTTGTATCTTTTACAACACGAGGTCCAGCAAAGCCTATCAGGGCTCCCGGTTCAGAGATGTTTACATCGCCTAGCATAGCGTAAGAAGCTGTTGTTCCTCCCGTAGTAGGATCTGTACAAAGTGAGATGTAAGGAATTTTAGCTTCCGCCAGCTGCGCCAGCTTTGCCGATGTTTTAGCTAACTGCATAAGTGAGTAAGCTGCTTCCATCATCCTTGCACCACCAGATTTTGAGATCATTACAAACGGGATGTTGTTTTTGATAGAGTAATCAATAGCACGTGCTATTTTTTCACCTACCACAGCTCCCATAGATCCGCCAATAAAAGCAAAATCCATACATGCTATAACAAGATCTTTACCTTTAGACTTTCCTACAGCAGTTCTTACTGCATCTTTAAGCTTAGTCTTCTCGGTAGCTTCCTTAATACGGTCGCCATACTTTTTGGTATCAACAAACTTAAGGGTGTCCTTAGAAGTCATGTTTTTATCAAACTCTGTAAACTCGTTATCGTCAAAAAGGATTTTGAAGTACTCTTTGCTGCCTATCCTTACGTGGTAGCCGTCTTCGGGACTAACGTAAAAGTTTTTGGCAAGTTCTTCTGCATCAACAATTTTACCGGTTGGCGACTTGTACCATAAACCTTTAGGTACGTCTTTTTTGTCTTCGGTTGGTGTTGTTATCCCTTTTTCTGTTCTTTTAAACCAAGCCATCGTATTCAGTTAAAGTTATTACTGCAAGCAGTTTTATTATAGTGTATTAACGTTGTTAAGGTCTTTAAAGGCCTGCTCAAGCCTTGCGTTGAAGGTAAGTTCACCTTCGCGCATCCATTTTCTTGGATCGTAATATTTTTTGTTTGGAGACTCAGGTCCATCCGGGCTACCAATTTGTGTTTTAAGGTAGTCAACGTTTTTAACAACGTAGTCACGGATACCTTCTGTGAAAGCAAACTGAAGATCTGTATCGATGTTCATTTTTACTACACCATATCCAATAGCTTCCCTGATTTCTTCAAGAGTTGAACCAGATCCTCCGTGGAATACAAAATCTACTGGGTTTTCACCAAGGTTGAATTTGCTTTGTACAAACTCCTGAGAGTTTTTAAGGATTTTCGGAGTAAGTTTTACGTTACCCGGTTTGTATACACCATGTACGTTACCAAAAGCAGCAGCTACAGTAAATTTATCAGATACTTTGCTAAGCTCTTCGTAGGCGTAAGCTACTTCTTCCGGTTGCGTGTAAAGTTTAGAGCTGTCAACGTCAGAGTTGTCAACACCGTCTTCTTCACCACCTGTAATACCAAGTTCGATCTCAAGGGTCATGCCCATTTTGCTCATTCTCTCAAGGTATTTTTTAGAAATTTCCATGTTCTCTTCAAGAGGCTCCTCAGAAAGGTCGATCATGTGAGAGCTGAATAATGGTTTTCCTGTTTCAGCGAAATGTTTTTCACTAGCATCAAGAAGACCGTCAATCCATGGCAAAAGTTTTTTTGCACAGTGGTCAGTATGTAATATAACAGTTGCTCCGTAAGCTTCTGCAAGTGTATGTATGTGTTTAGCCCCTGCGACAGCACCTAAAATAGCTGCTTTTTCGTCTGCATTAGATAAGCCTTTTCCGGCATTGTAAATAGATCCGCCGTTTGAGAACTGGATGATTACCGGAGCCTTAAGTCTTGCTGCAGTTTCCATTACACCATTAATAGTGCTTGATCCTGTAACGTTTACTGCTGGAAGGGCAAACCCTTTTTCTTTAGCATATTTAAAGATCTCCTGAACCTGATCTCCGGTAGCAACACCGGGCTTAATATTATGAGCCATTATTTTTAAATTTTAGAATTGAAGCTACAAAAATAATATTTTAAAATTAGAACGGATAATTAATTCCGACATTTAGAACAGATTTGGACAGATTATACTCTTTAAACCAGCGATTGTTCTCCTCGCGTCCCGGATTATAGGTTTTAAAACCTACGTCAAAACGCACTACGAAGAAGTTAAAGTCGTACCTAAATCCAAGTCCCGACCCAAAAGCAAGGTCTTTAAAGGAAGATAAACCGTTAAAAGTTTTTTCTTCATCTGTTTCCGAATCAAAAACATTCCAAATGTTGCCTACGTCGCCAAAGATAGCTCCGTTAAGCTTTCCAAAAATATTAAAGCGAAGCTCGGCACTATAGGCCATTTTAAGGTTAGCTTCGTTAAAGTCGTTTAATCCACCGCTTCTTCCGGGACCAAGGCTATAAGGCTGCCATCCGCGGTTATCGTTAGATCCCCCTGCAAAATAACTTCGTGTAAATGGTATCGAGTTAGAGTTTCCATAAGGTAGTGCAAGACCGAAAAAGGCACGCATAGCCAATACTTTTCCGCGTCTAAGATCCCAGTGTTTAATGAAATCAACTTCACCTTTTACGTATTGCGAATAGGCCACGTTAAATAAAGTACGCTGGTCTGAGTTACTATTGGGGTCTACTACTGTTCCGCCTAAAAGTGATAATAGAGCACCTGCCGATTCTACTTTAGTTTTAAAAATAAAGAAGGTATTATCGGTAAGGTTTTCCCTGCTTGTCGTAGTAAATGTGTAATTGGTAGCAACAATAAGGTTGTTTTCTGTCAGCCTGTTTCTACGTTCATTAATGCTTCGGATGTTATCCCTGTCGTTATCAGATACTGTAATGGTGTTGTTGTTTAGAACATCATTAATGAAATTATCCGATCCGCCTTCGTCAATGGTAAGGTTGCCTCTGGCGTCAAAATAATCCGGCGGAATATCGCCCGCATACCGCTCCGCTATTTCATTAAGCCTGTCGTAGGACGATTCATATACTCTAAAATATTTATCAGGGTTAACGTTACGTACATATTGCACGTTTACAAGATCCAGTTTGCTCGACCTGTTACGTCTTGGCGGTGCCCAGTTATAGCTTAAAACTCCCGTAAGGCTCTCTTTGTCCAGGCCGATGTTCTGCTGTCTGGTTGTACCAAGGCTTATTACCGTTGATGGTATAAGGTTTTTAGGGATGATCTTTTCGGTATTAAATGGAAAGAATATCCTTGGTATGGTTAGCTTTAAATCGGCACCATACTCTAATATGTTAAAGAATGACCGGTCTTTAATTGCGTTATCCCTTGATGAACCAATGTTTCCACGTGTAGTAATATCCAGCGTTTCGGCTCCCCTAAATACATTTCTCATGGTTACCCCTAAACTTCCCGAAATACCAAAATCCTGAATGTTAGAGTGCGTAAAATCAGCCGCCATATTAAAACGGAACTTCTTCTTAGGTAACAAGGTAATGTTGGCAATTAGCGATTTTCCTTCAGGGTCGTTCGGGTCTTCAACATATTTAATGGAAGGAGAGTTGAAAATCCTAAGGTTACTCAGGTAACGTGAAGTACCTATCATCCTAAGGTCAGAAAAAGGGCTGTCAGGAGTAATAAATACCGGGTCGGTAATGGCTTTTGGCCTGTAGTTTAGCTTTCCGGTACTGTAAATATTGAAGCCTTTATAGGTTGTGCTGTCTATAGACTGGTCTGCGCTCGAAGGGTTGCTTGTAAAGATGTTAACCTTGCTTATTTTATAAAGCTTAAACGGCCTTACAAAAGTAGAGTCGCCACGGCGAACCGATTCGTTATCTATAACCAGTTCTACATTGGCTTTATAGTTATTGTTTACGGTATCTACAACATACGAAACGTTGTTTTGGTAAAAGTAATAGGCTCCGTGGTTTCTAAAGTAGGTAGTTAAACGCTCTCGTTCTCCTGTAAAATTAGACTCGTTATACTGAGCTCCCGGCTTTAATAATGACTGTCTTTTTGTGGCATTGTACAGGCTATCCAACTCAGGCGATTCTATAAAAGCAGCGATGCTGTCCAGTTTGTAGGGTGTTCCTGTTGCTATATCATAGGTAACCACCGCTCTTTTGTTAGGCAGCGTGTCTATTTTTGAAGTTACTTTCGACCTGAAGTAGCCTTGCTTGTAATAGTAAGCAAATAATCTGTTTCTTGATTTTTTTATACGGTTGGTGTCCACGAGAACCGGTGGCTCACCTGTTTTTTTAAGGAAGTTGCTAAAGCCTGTTACTACGAAAGAGTTGCCAAGACGCTGAACCTGCTTTTCAGAAAGTAGTTTTCTCATGCGCTCATGCCTGCCGGGTTTTCTATCCAGCCAAGCATGGTATGACGAATCGGCATTGGGTTTTGCCATATTGTACAGGTGCAGCCTCAGGTGATAGCCCAAGATGCCTGTATTTGGTATTTGATACAGCTGATCTTTTATCTCATCGTCGTTTTTCTTTTCCTGATTTACATTGATATCAACCTTTTCAAGCAGGTGTTTACCGTCAGGAACCCTTTTTACGAGAGAGCATGAATATAAAATCCAGCCCGATAATATAATTAGTGCTATTTTTGTTGCTTTATTTCTCAAGACGGTATGGGCAAATAGTAATTCAAAAATACATTTTTTATGGTTAGTAAAAACCAAATTAAAACAATAACGGGCTTACAGCAAAAAAAATACAGAAAGCAGGATAAATTGTTCTTTGCCGAAGGTATAAAGGTAGTACAGGAATTACTCAATTCCAATTTTGAATTACATCAATTATTTACCACCCAGGACATCTTTACAAAGGTTGATAAACGTAAGGTGGAGCTTATAACAGAAGCAGAACTTAAAAAAATAAGTGCGCTTTCTACACCCAATGTCTGCCTGGCTTTATTTGTAATGCCCGAAGAAAAAGCTGTACCGGACAGCGGACTTATTGTTGCACTTGATGATGTGCGTGATCCCGGAAACCTTGGGACTATAATAAGGCTATGCGACTGGTTTGGGATTAAGCACCTTGTGTGTTCAGAACAATGCGTAGATGTTTATAATCCGAAAGTGGTACAGGCTACTATGGGGTCGTTAACACGTGTTAATGTGGTTTACACTAATCTCGAGTCATATGTTGATTCAACTAAGCTGCCTGTTTTTGGAACCTTTATGGATGGCGAAAATATATATGGCGAAAGCCTTCCTGAAAACGGAATAGTCGTTATGGGTAACGAAGCCAATGGTATATCGCAAACTATAGAGAACAGGGTAGGGCATAAGATAGCAATACCTCGTTTTGGTGACCTGCAACAAACTGAAAGCCTTAACGTAGCAACTGCTGCTGCTATAATCTTAAGCGAGTTCCGAAGAGATTTTAGTGGAAAGTAAAGTTTACAAAGATTCCCCTTGTTTTCATAGAAGCAACATTGCCTGTGTATGGGCTGTTAGGGTCGTTGTCGCGGATAATCTCATCGTCAAAACTAAATACGCCACGAATTGAAGGAGAGAACTTAAAGAATTCAAAATAAATATCTATACCTGCGCCAACTTCATAAAAGTTAGTCCATTTATTCATCCTGAACCGGTCTCCCGTGATGTTATCATCTTTCGCATTAAAGCTGCTCGAAAGGTTAAGTGAACGCGAAACACCACCTAAAAGGTAAGGTTTTATATTTCCTGTCCTTTTAGCTGAAAATTTCAGCAATAGTGGAAAATGTATATATGTAGATTTTACCTCCCTCAACCTATCAGATTCTGTGCCTTCAACATTAAAGGCAAGGTCACGCTGGGTATAGTATAGTCCCGGTTCAAAACGAAGATCCAGGTATTCAAAAAGTCTAAGGTTGCCTACAAGACCCACATTAAAGCCTGTTGTTCGCGTTACCGCAATGTCTACTTTAGGATCAACTTTATAGTCAAACTTAAAATCATAGCTGTTAAAGCCAAGAAAGTATCCCCAGTGAACCCTTTGTTTATCAAAGTTTTCAAGGTTAACGATAGGCTTTTTGCTGAATATTTGCGTGCCAAACTGCGCATGGCTGCAAAGGCCGGTAAATAGCAGTATGTATAAAAACAGTTTCTTCATCTTATTTTTTTGAGGCAGAGTAAATTGTTGCCACTCCAAGGGTCTGCGGCATATTCTTAACCTCTATAAACCCAACTTTTCGCAAAATATTGTTTAAAGCTTCCCCATGAGGGAAAACAGAAGCCGATTCACTAAGGTATGCATAAGCCGATCTGTCTTTAGAGAATAGTCTCCCTATAAGCGGAAGAAGGTATTTGCTGTAAAAAGTGTAGCCTTGTTTAAACGGGAATTTTGTTGGCACCGATGTTTCAAGTATCACAAAAATGCCGTTTGGTTTTAAAACGCGTAAAATATCACCGAGGCCTTTTTCAAGTGTTTCAAAATTACGAACGCCAAAAGCAACAGTAATAGCATCAAAGTAATTGTCGTCAAAAGGAAGATTCTCACTATCGCCATATACGAGCTTAATTTTTCCGTCAAGCCCTTTTTCGGTAACTTTTTTACGTCCAACTTCCATCATGCCTTCAGAGATATCTGCGCCAATAATTTCGGTTGCAGAAGTCTCAGCCATTAGTATGGCAAGGTCTCCGGTACCGGTAGCGATATCCAGTATGGATTTTGGGTTTTTAGCCGAAACAAGCTTTAATACTTTTTTACGCCATGAAACATCTATACCAAACGAAATTACGCGGTTTAAACCATCGTAATTACCGGAAATAGTATCAAACATTTGGGCTACCTGTTCCTTTTTGCCCAGGCCGGAATCTTTATAAGGGGTTACATTTTGCGACATTGCTTTTATTTACGCAACAAAGATAGAAATAGTTTTGTTAATAGGGAGTTAGAAATGTTTTTCTATCGGTAATTCTATTGCTCAGGTTATTGCTTAAAAAGCAATATTGTAGCATTATTATATCCTTTTTCTCCGTAACCTATTATCTGAAAAGAATCTATCTGTTTTCCGTTATTATAACGCTTAAGCACAAGTTTATTGTCTATTTCAATGATTTTAATCTTGAAAATAGCTGAGGGAACTATCGGCGTGCTTTCATATATATATTCCTTCGAGCCAGATGAAGTGGTATATATTTCCCGTTTTGTCGTGGATTGCGCTATTTTACTGTGGCTCCTAAAGTGCCAGCGTGTAAAATTAGCGCACTCATAAACCTGCGGGATTTTTATGATAAGCGTATCGCTACTGATTGCAGTGCTGTCATTACAAATTTCCCAACTGTAGCTATTGCCTGTGGCCATACCCTCTTTTATAAGAGTTTTTAATTCTTTTTTTGTGATGGGTTTTTGCTGGCTATAACCAGTATAAGAGAGAAATAAAATTAGTAATATAGTTGTTACCCTTTCCATACTGTGTATGTTGTAGGTTCTTCAACGCCTTCCCATTGCAGTAAAAGATTATCTTTCGTCACAGAAATAATTTTTGCCTTCCTGGTGTCGTCTTTATAATACACGGTTAAAGTTTCACCGTTAACGGTGTAGGGCATATCAGCGTCGCCATCGTAATCAACTACATAAAATGATTTTTTAGAAAGCACAAAATCAGCATGTGGGTTTTCAGGATTACTCACCCAGGTGTTGAACAACAATTTTGTGTTTAATGTTGTTTCAATTACAGGTTTATCGGGACGCTCTGTTTTTGGAGTTTCGGTAGGGGTTACAATTACAGTATCGGTAGGAGTTGAAGGCTGGGTATATGCCTGTGTTTCTTCTTCAGTCTTATCTTCACTCGTTTTATTGCATGAAGCTATTGTGATTATTGATAATGCTGAGAAAATAAAAATAATACGTTTCATAAAATAATGTTTGAAACAAATATAAGAAGTTTACATTAGTTCCATTCTGTACATATCAATGCCTTTAGCCCAGTAGTCTTTTACGACTTCAAGTAATTTGCATCCAAATTTTTCATAGAATTTGGATGCAAATTGCGAAGTTCTTACAGAAATTTTCTCAATTCCATTCATTTCTTTTATTTTTCTGATTCTATAGTGTGTAAGTAGTTACCCAATACCTTTACCCTGATAATCAGGATGGACGATATCCCACGATATTCTTGCTGTCTTTCTGTCTTCGGTAATATTTATGCCACCACTTCCTATTAATAAGCCGTTATCTTCTACAACATAATACATATCTATTTGGTTGTCCAAATAATCATTAAGGTCTGCTTCCTCTTCAATGGAGAAGTAGTTAGGTGTGTTTAAACGGAGAAGGTCTATTATACTGCCCTTGTCAGAGGGAGAATAGGAGCGGATATCCATTTACTGCTTTTTTAAATACGTCTGAAATGTCATTTCATACGCATGTTTTTCATCTCTCGGGTGAAAAATAGCTTCTGATAATTCCCATTTCGATTCGTCTATCTGCGGAAAGTAAGCGTCTGCATCGGGAAATTCGGCGTGTACGCGGGTAAGGTCCAGTTTGTTGGCACGGTAAATACTCTGGTTGTATATTTCGCCTCCGCCAATAATAAACACCTCTTCATCCTTTGGTGAAACTGCAATGGCTTCATCCAGGCTGCCCACAACAATACATCCGTCTGCCTTGTAGTCTGACTGGCGGGTAATGATTACCGAAGTGCGGTTGGGCAGGGCAGAAGGGAAGCTTTCAAATGTTTTTCTTCCCATTATAATATGGTGACCCGATGTACGGCTTTTAAAATGCTTAAAGTCATCCGGCAGGTGCCACATCATTTTGTTGTCTTTGCCTAATGCATTGTTTTCGGCAACTGCCGCTATAAGGGTAAGGGTCATTATTCTAAAGTGGTAGTAGTTGTTGTGTTAGTGTCGTTTTCCAGTTTCTTTTCCAGCTGACCTATGCGGCGCTCCTGGCGTGCAACCAGTTTGGCTATCTGCTCCTGTTCCCACTTTTTGTTAATAAAGCTTTCGGTAACAAATACTTTTATAAAGTGCATTATAAAAATAAAAGCCCATGCTGTTATTGCCCAAAGGTACCAGTCTTGTTCGGGGTCTATCTTTAGAATTTTATTTATAATAAAGAAGAAAATACTACTGACGAAAAACAGTATAAAGTGAAAATAAACGCGCTTTTTCTGTTTTACCCTTTTGCGGGCATATTCATAGAGGTCTTGTTGGCTTGTTTCCATTTCTTAGGTTTTTGGTAACTAAAGGTAATGAAAAATAAGAAATTATATCTCACTGTAAGAAATGCTTAACTAAACGTGATTATTAAACTGCAACAGCTCCTTTAATATGCGGGTGAGGATCGTAGTTCTCTAACGTGAAATCTTCAAATTTAAAATCAAAGATATTTTTAACATCAGGATTCAGTTTCATGTTAGGCAGCGGTTTTGGCTCGCGGCTTAACTGAAGTTCAAGCTGTTCCATATGATTGTTGTAAATATGCGCATCACCAAATGTATGAATGAAAGCTCCTGCTTCAAGTCCGCAAACCTGGGCAATCATCATAGTAAGCAGTGCGTACGATGCTATGTTAAAAGGTACTCCCAAAAATATATCGGCACTACGCTGGTACAGTTGGCATGATAATTTTCCTTCGGCAACATAAAACTGAAAGAAAGCATGGCATGGGGGTAAAGCCACTTTACCGTTTGCTACATTTTCTGAAAATGATTTTGATGTATCCGGCAGCACGCTTGGGTTCCATGCGGAAATTAGCATCCTTCGGCTGTTAGGGTTTGTTTTAAGGGTTTCAATAAGCTCGGTAATCTGGTCAATTTCCTTATCGTCCCAGTTACGCCACTGGTGACCGTAAACCGGACCCAGGTTGCCATCTTCGTCAGCCCATTCATCCCATATCTTAACCCCATTGTCGTTAAGGTAGCCAATGTTGGTTTCGCCGTTTAAAAACCAAAGCAGTTCGTATATTATCGACTTTAAGTGCAGTTTTTTTGTCGTTACTAAAGGGAATCCTTCACTAAGGTCAAAACGCATCTGATAACCAAAAACGCTTTTTGTTCCCGTACCTGTACGGTCGCCTTTTTGCACTCCGTTCTCTAAAACATGCTTAACTAAGTCGTGATACTGCTTCATTATTCCTTGATTTCTTCGATAGTTATATAAAAGTCACCTGTGGGTGCTGTCATGAATTTTTTACTGACGAAATTCATTGTAAAAGTAAATATTTTTTTGTCAAGTTCTCTATTGTCTGCGCAGATAACAATGCGAACCTGGTCTGTCTCACCGCTATTAAATGTAAAAGCTCTTTTGAGTCCGGGCTTTTCAAAACCGGTTGCCCATCTATTTTCTACAATTTCAATCTTTAATTTTTTGTCCTGTTTGTCAAATATGTCGGCTAGCGATACGAACAGATACTTATAGGTGCTGGTGTGAGTGTCCGGCAGGGTATGTACAGAAACTTTATAATTTTTTCCCGGAACTACATCGGCAAAGAACTCTTTGTAATTACTGTAAATTTTTTCACTGCTTTTTCCGGGGTAAGTTAAAACCGAGTCAGTTGCTGTAAGTGTAAACTTTTGTTTATCACCTAAGGGCAATGTATTGCTGCTGGTTTTTATACCCTGAGCTGTATATAGTTTAGCCTTACGTCCGGTAAGTTTATGGTATTCGGCTTTAGGGTATTGTTTTTTAGAACACCCTGTTGCTGTATACATAAGTAAAATAACAAAAAAAGGCAGTAGCTTTACGCTAATCTTTTTCATTGTTTAACTCTCCCTCTTTGATATTTCGTCGCGTATTTTTGCTGCTTTCTCGTAGTCTTCATTCTGTACGGCACCGTCCAGCATATCGTTAAGCTCCTGCAGGCTATAGGCAGAATACCCTTCTCCCGAAACAGTTTCTGTTCCGAAAGTTTCAGGTTCAGAAAGTACATCTTCCGGTTGGGTTAAATTACCTTCGGCATCGGCTTCAGGATTCAATTTAAGGAAGATACCTGCTTTGTCCAAAATATTCTTGTAGGTAAATATAGGTGCGTTAAAACGCAATGCCAGTGCAATAGCGTCTGATGTGCGTGCATCTATAATTTCCTCGATGCGGTCGCGTTCGCAAATAATGCTCGAAAAGAAAACACCGTCTACCAGTTTGTGTATAATAACCTGTTTTACGACCACGTCAAAGCGGTCGGCAAAATTTTTAAATAAGTCATGGGTAAGTGGTCTGGGCGGTTTTATCTCTTTTTCAAGGGCAATAGCTATAGACTGGGCCTCAAAGGCGCCTATCACTATAGGTAACTTGCGTTCTCCGTCCACTTCATTAAGAATCAATGCATACGCGCCGTTTTGAGTCTGGCTGTATGAGATTCCTTTTATAGTAAGTTTTACTAAGCTCATATTGGTGTTCCTGTATAGAAAAAGGGCTATCCGGGCAAAGATAAACTATCGTAGCCGGATAGCCCTTTTGTGGGGCACAATTTAAAATAAAATTATGAGTTTTGAGCTTTAAAGGCTTTAATTTTTTCAGTCAACTTAGGAACAATTTCAAAAGCATCGCCTACAACACCGTAGTCTGCAACTTTAAAGAAAGGAGCATCGGCATCGGCATTGATAACTACTTTTACTTTAGATGAGTTGATACCTGCAATGTGCTGTATAGCTCCTGAGATACCTACTGCAATATAAAGATTGGCAGCTACAGGCTTACCTGTTTGACCTACGTGCTCGCTGTGAGGTCTCCATCCAAGGTCAGATACCGGTTTAGAACATGCAGTAGCAGCACCAAGCGCAGCAGCAAGATCTTCAATTATACCCCAGTTTTCAGGGCCTTTAAGTCCGCGTCCGCCAGATACAACAACTTCTGCATCTGCAATAGTTACTTTACCCGATACTTTTTCAGAAGACTCTACTTTCACAGTAAAATCGTTGTCGTTTAATGATGGTGAGAATTCTTCTTCAGTTGCGCTTACTGCATTTTCAAATACTCCGTAAGAGTTTTTGCCTATAGTAAGTACTTTAATATCTGTAGTGATCTCTGTTATATTAAATGCTTTGTTAGAAAAAGCGTTTCTTTTTACCTGGAAAGGAGAAAGGCTTATTGGCTGCGCAACTACGTTTGATGCATAACCAGCCTCAAGGGCAACAGCTACAAGGGGAGCAATATAAATACTGTCTGTTGTAGAGTTGAATAATACAATTTTAGCACTTTCTTTCTGAGCAGCCTGTTTTATAGCGTCGGCATATGCCTTAGCGTTGAACGCAGTAAGCTTATCAGATTTTACATTAAGCACTTTATCAACGCCGTATTGTCCTAGTTGTGCAGCAGCATCGGCAGCATTTATAGTAAGGGCAGTTACGGTTGTGCCCGTTTCACCTGCAATTTTTTTAGCGTATGAAGCAAGCTCGAAAGCTGTTTTTTTGAATTTGCCTTCGGCAAACTCAGCATATATTAATATTGACATAATTTTTTTAATTTGGAGATTTGAAAACTTTTAATTGAAATCAATTCAGTGAATCGTGCTGTATGATAATCTTTAAATTAGCACATCGGCACATTTTCAAATTTAGATAACTTTAGCTTCGTTATGTAAAAGGTTTACAAGCTCATCAAGATTGTCAGGGCTTATAAGTTTTACTGCCGATTTAGGTGCCGGTTTTTCAAACTTCACCGCTTTAGTAGTAATATTGGCTTCTACAGGTTCAAGTACGGTAAGTACTTTTTGCCTTGCCATCATGATGCCTCTCATTACAGGAATTTTAAGGTCTTTTTCTTCTACAAGGCCTTTCTGTCCGCCAATAACTAAAGGTAATTTAGCGCTAAGGGTTTCTTTACCACCATCAATTTCGCGTACTGCTTTCACGTCAGATCCTGTAATTTCAAGATTGATGCACGAGTTAATAAAATCGTATCCAAGAAGGCCGGCAAGCATTCCGCCTACCATACCGCCATTATAATCAAGTGATTCTTTACCTGCTATCACAAGGTCAAAACCACCGTTCTTAACTACTTCTGCAAGTTGTTTTGCTACAAAGAAGCCATCTGTTGGGTTTGTGTTAACGCGAATTGCCTCATCGGCACCTATTGCAAGTGCTTTTCTAAGGGTTGGTTCGGTATCCGGGCCGCCTACGTTTACTACTGTAACGTTTGCGCCGGCTTGTTCTTTAAACCAGATTGCTCTTGTTAAACCAAATTCGTCGTTGGGATTTATTACAAACGGAACGCCATTAGTATCAAACTCGCTGTCGCCGTTTGCAAAGTTAATTTTTGCTGTGGTATCAGGCACGTGGCTGATGCAGACTAATATTTTCATTTTTATAAAGTTATAAAGTTGAGGTTTTTCCGTTACGAAAATAAGAAATTTATCTAAATAAAAAACTATGCACGCATATTAAATGCAATTTTTTTAAAAATTTTCGGTATTAAATTTATTAATCACAAAAATTAAGCTTTAAAACACTGATTATTGCGAATAGTTGCGGTTTTACGAACAAGTTCCTAACATTTTATTTATTTGGAAATATAAGCGCATTAAATAATTTTAAATCTTTATTTTTGCCATTCATTTAATACGAATAAGAAGTTACATGAGAACGATACAATTTAGAGAAGCTATTTGTGAAGCCATGAGCGAAGAAATGCGCCGTGACGAAGCTATATATTTAATGGGTGAAGAGGTTGCTGAATATAACGGTGCCTACAAAGCCTCAAAAGGAATGCTTGACGAGTTTGGCCCTAAAAGGGTAATTGATACTCCAATCGCTGAGCTTGGTTTTGCCGGTATTGCCGTAGGTAGTGCTATGAACGGTAACAGGCCAATTGTTGAGTTCATGACATTCAACTTTGCATTAGTAGGTATTGACCAGATTATTAACAACGCAGCTAAGATGCGCCAAATGTCTGCAGGACAGTTTACAATGCCAATGGTATTCCGTGGACCAACTGCATCGGCAGGACAGCTTGCAGCAACGCACTCTCAGGCTTTCGAGAACTGGTATGCAAATACTCCGGGTCTTAAAGTTGTTGTGCCGTCTAATACATACGATGCTAAAGGACTTCTTAAGTCGGCTATCCGTGATAACGACCCTGTTATCTTCATGGAATCTGAGCAGATGTACGGAGACAAAGGTGAGGTGCCTGAAGGAGAATATACAATTCCACTAGGTCTTGCTGATGTTAAACGTGAAGGTAAAGATGTAACAGTTGTATCTTTCGGTAAAATATTAAAAGAAGCTTTTATCGCTGCTGAAGAACTTGAAAAAGAAGGAATCAGTATCGAGATCATCGATTTAAGAACGATCCGTCCAATGGATCACGAGACTATTCTTAACTCGGTTAAAAAAACAAACCGTTTGGTTATACTTGAAGAGGCTTGGCCGTTTGGAAGTATAGCGTCAGAAATAACTTATATTGTTCAGGAAAGGGCTTTTGATTATCTTGATGCTCCTATCCAGAGGATAACTACAGCAGATACACCGGCTCCATACTCTCCGGTACTACTTAAAGAGTGGCTTCCTAACGCGGGAGATCTTGTAAAAGCTGTGAAAAAAGTTATGTATAAATAACAAAATAAACACCTATATTTGAAACTTCATCATACTATATGATGAAGTTTTTTGTTTTATAGCATATATGAAAAGAATACTACTGTTTTTATCTGCGATATTTCTACTTCTTTCCGGCTCACTTATGGCGCAAACCAAAATTGGCGGTATAGTTGTAGATGATGCAAATGCGCCTATACCTTATGCCAGTATCTACTTTAAAGGAAGTACAGAAGGTACTATTACCGACGAAAACGGTAAGTTTTATCTGGAGTCTCAAAATACCTATACCGAAGTTGTAATCTCGTTTGTTGGGTTTGCTGCAAAAGAAATAAAACTTGAAAGAGCCGCGACCCTTGATATTAAGGCGAAACTTAGCGAGGCACAGGAGTTAAAAGAGGTCGTGCTATATAGCGGGAAAACATCTAAGAAAAACAACCCTGCTATCGATATACTCCGTAAAATATGGGAACGCCGCCGTAAGAACGGACTCAGGATGTTCAAGCAATATGAGTATGATAAATACGAAAAGGTAGAGTTTGATATGAATACCATAGACAGTGCTTTTATGAAAAGCAGAGTGTTTAAGGGTATGGAGTTTATTTTTGACCATGTTGATACATCGAGCGTAACAGGTAAAACATACCTGCCCATATTTATTAACGAGGCGTTGAGCAATGTGTATGGCGATAATGTTGCCAGCCGTAAAAAAGAGATTACCCGTGCCAATAAAAACTCAGGGTTTAGTAATAATCAGCAGATCATTGCTTTTGTAAAAGACCTGTATGCCGAATATGATATTTACGATAATTACCTTAAATTCTTTGATAAGGATTTTGTGAGCCCGTTATCGCGCACCGGTATTAACGTTTATAATTATGTTCTTGCAGATAGTACGTATATTGAAAACAAATGGTGCTATAATATCGTTTTTTACCCAAGGCGTAAAGGCGAGCTCACCTTTAAAGGAAACTTCTGGGTTAATGATACAACCTACGCGATTAAAAAAATAGCCATGTCTGCCAGTAAAGCGGCAAATATTAACTGGGTTAAAGATATTTACATTGAACAGGATTTTGATGTTTTAAACGACTCTGTGTTTCTTTTAAAAAGGGATCATATGATGTCTGACTTTGCCATTAGTAAAAAAGAATCATCTAAAGGTGTGTATGGCAAGAGAACCACACTTTTCCGAGACTATGTTTTTGATAAGAAAAGACCTGATGCGTTTTATAATCCTGACGTAAACCTTAATAACGAGGAGATTTATAAAAAGGATGACGAATATTGGGAAGAGAACCGATTTGAATCGCTCAATAAAGACGAGCGGGGTGTTTATAAAATGCTGGATACCTTAAAAACGGTTCCTAAATTTAAACGTATGTATAGCCTCGTTGCCACACTTGGCAGCGGTTACTACCAAATGGGTAATTTTGACTATGGTCCTATATTTTCCAGTTTTGGTTATAATGATGTTGAAGGGGTAAGGCTTCGAACGGGTGGGCGAACCTATTTTGGTCAGAACGACCCTTGGAGGATTGAGGGGTATACCGCATACGGATTTAAGGATAATAAGTTTAAGTATGGTATATCCGGTAAGTGGATGGTTAACAAAGAAAAAAGGGTAATACTTGCGGCAGGTAACAGGCGCGATGTAGAACAGATAGGGGTGAGCCTTACATCTACAAGTGATGTGCTTGGTAGGAGTTTTGCGTCGTCGGCAGTTTTTGCCAGCGGAGATAACAGCAAGCTAACCAACGTTAACTTTACTACCTTCTCAGCAGAAATAGAGCCTGTAAAACATTTAGTGTTTAAGGGTAGCCTTAATTATAGGACATTGAGGTCGGCTTTCCCTACCTTCTTAATGGATTATTATATCGATCCTAACGACCCGTCTAAAGGGACAAAAGGAAACCTGGAGCAATATGAGTTTGGTGCGATGGTAGAATATACACCCAAACGAAGGACTATTGGTTATGGCGTAGAACGTACCGATGTAGATCTTAACTACTCAAGGCTGTATCTTAATTTCTCGCAAGGTATAAAAGGCTTGTTTGGTAGCGATTTTGAATATCAGAAATTACAGTTTTATTATCGCCAACCTGTACTTGTTGGTGGTTTCGGACGATTGTTTGCCACGCTTGAAGCTGGTAAGATATTTGGCGATGTGCCATTAGGATTAATGGGTATTGTGCCTGGTAACCAGTCCTACTTTGTTATCGAGAACACCTACAACCTTATGAATTACTACGAGTTTGTAGCCGATGAATATGTGTCGCTGCATTTTGAGCATAATTTTAACGGAAGGCTGTTTTCAAGGATTCCGGGGCTTAGGAATTTAAACCTAAGGGAAATTGTAGGTGTAAAAGGCGTCTACGGAACGGTGTCTGATGGTAACAGAAGGCTTAATGCATCGAGCATAGAGTACCGTGCTCCGGAGGATGTGTACTGGGAATATCATGCAGGTATAGGGAATATCTTTAAAGTATTCAGGATTGACTTTGCATGGAGGGGAAGTTATCTTAACTTGCCCGATGCCAATAAGTTTGCGATAAAAGGCGTGTTTGGTTTCCATTTTTAAAAAGTTTTGAGATTACCAAAAAAATTGTAAATTCGTACAAACAACCTCATGCCCTCTTTATGAAATCATATCTAACCGGATTGCTTTTTCTACTGGCGCTTGCATCGTGCACTTCTAAAAATGAAGGTAAAGTAAAAACTACTACCGATTTTGATTTAGAGGTTGCAGGAATGCTATCGGGTAATGATGCTATCGTAGGTGATAGTGTGTCCATTGCAAAAAAGTGGGCCGGTGTTGTAATGAATAAGCTGGCAATAAAAGATACGGTGGTTTTTACGAACTTCAGGATCGTTAAAACAAAGACAATTGATCTGTCTCATCAGGATATTTATATAATGATTGCTTCGGCGGCAAAAGGAAATATAAAAGTAGGTACTACACTTCACCTTGAAAAAGATAAATTCTATTTTGATGTTGAAGATATTTCAGGACGAAAAAGAAGCAGGATTATAATATGCAAAGGCAGTTGTGAGGAAGAAGGTTGCCTGCCGCAGGTGATAATTAGTGATAATGATAAACATTTGGTGTGTTCTTCATGCGCTGATTGCGAGAAGACTACAAGTCAGGTATACTAAAATTCTTGTTATATAATTTAACATTTAGTTGACTAATTTTACTTCGTTTTGTAATATATTCGTTAAATATTCAATCCAACTAAACCAACGAGCTATGAAGAAAAATCTATTAAAAGCGTTAGCCTGCCTTATGCTAATGTGTACAGTGTGGAGCTGTAACAGCGAAAGCGAAACTGTAATGTCTAATGCTGATAACAATGCGAGAGAGTTTACTGCAAAAGATAGACAAGGTATCTGGGAGGGAGAAATAGGTGTTGCCGATGAGAAACTTACAATTACAGCAAATAGAGCGAGCCTGCTTTACGAATTTGAAAGACTACTTGCAAAGAAAGGTGAAACTGTTAGGTTAACTTCAATTTCTATACAGCAAAGAGTAGCGGTGAATGATTCTTTACATACAGCTTACTTTTTGATCGCAAATGGTTTTGATAATAATGCTGGTATGGCGGTATCTTCCGGCGTAGTACTTAATAATATGGGAGGCAAATTCTATTTAGGCAGCCCAATTTCAGACGGTGATCCTTTAGATGTTTCATGTAGAGGATGCGGTTCAGGATGTTTCCTTAAATATTATGTAATTGGTAAAGACAGGGTGCCTTACTGTGATTCGGCCGGGTGTGGACCAATTTGCGACAAAATAGAATAAATTAAAATATAATAGGCCTCCATTCAGGGGGCCTTTTTAATAAAAAGTATTATGGAAGAAACCATTTCTTTGCTTATAGCTAAAGATGCTGTTTTTTCGGAAATTGTAAAGTTATACGGAGAACCGCGTTTTGTGACCCGGCCACCCGGTTTTGAGAGCCTTTGTAAAATTATTCTTGAGCAACAGGTTTCGTTAGAGTCGGCAAGGGCATCGTTCAATAAGCTTAAGAGTTTAATGGGAAATTTTACTCCTCAAAATATTATTGAAGTTACCGATTTAGAATTTCGCGAATGTGGTATAAGCAGGCAAAAGACATCGTATTTAAGGGCTTTGGCTGAAACAGTTTTAGATGGAACGCTTAATTTTGACAGCTTTGCAACTAAACATCGTGATGAGGTTAGGCAGGAATTGCTCAGGGTAAAAGGTATCGGTAACTGGACGGTGGATGTTTACCTAATGTTTTGCCTTCAGTCACCGGATATTTTGCCATTAGGCGATATTGGGATAGTTTCGGCTATAAAAGATGTATGGGGATTTACGGCTATAAATGATATGCTTGAGCATTCTAAAACATGGAGCCCATACCGTACAACAGCTGCTTTTTTCCTGTGGCATTATTACCTGGAAAAACGCGGAAGGAAATTTCCGCATTAATTTAATGTAAACTTAGCGGCCTGCCCTGTATTTAATAGGGTAAAGCTTTGCAAAACAGTATTTTTATGCTACTTTTGCACCCGCTTAATACGAAAAAAGATATACTAAAATGACAGCAGCAAAATTAAAAACGTTTGACGTGCTTATAGAAATCCCTAAAGGGAGCAGGAATAAATATGAATATGATTTTCAGTTAAAGAAAATACGTTACGACAGAATGCTGTTCTCGTCTATGATGTATCCTGCTGATTACGGTTTTGTTCCTGAAACTTTAGCGCTTGATGGAGACCCACTTGATGTACTTGTATTAGTTACTGAGCCTACTTTCCCTGGTTGTGTTATGGAAGTGAAGCCAATTGGTGTTTTCCACATGGCAGATGAAAAAGGTCCGGATGAGAAGATCATCTGTGTACCGGTATCTGACCCTATCTGGAACAAATATAATGACCTTAACGAAATTAACGGTCACCTTGTAAAAGAGATTGAGCACTTCTTCCAGGTTTATAAAGACCTTGAAAACAAAAAAGTTGACGTTGGCGGATGGGGTGATGCTGCAGAAGCTCGCGAAATTATCGACCAGTGTGTTGACCGTTTTGAAGCACTTGAAGACAAACCTGAAGAATTATTCAGTATTAGATAATTCTACTATAGCATAATTATTAAAAAAAGCAATATTCTGTTAAAGAATGTTGCTTTTTTTGTTTAGCTTTTTGTTACATTTACAATATAACAACAAACCAAAACTTTATTTATGGATTCAATAATGATTTACGTGCCAATACTTATGGCCGTGCTGGGACTGCTTTTTATGGCTGTCAAAAGATCATGGGTACTTAAACAGGATGCCGGAGATGGTAAGATGAAAGAGATTTCAGATTACATCTACGAAGGGGCCCTGGCCTTCCTTAAAGCAGAATACAGGTTACTTACTTTTTTTGTTATTATAGCAAGTGCTGCTCTTGCCGGAATTACATTTTTGCCGGGGGCAAAAACACATTTGCTAATAGTTATAGCTTTTATATTTGGTGCTATTTTTTCGGCCCTTGCCGGAAATATGGGAATGAAAATTGCCACTAAAACAAATGTGCGTACCACACAGGCCGCACGAACAAGCCTTCCTCAGGCACTTAAAGTGTCATTTAGCGGAGGAACTGTAATGGGACTTGGCGTTGCCGGTTTGGCCGTTTTAGGGCTTACCGGTTTTTTTATATTCTTTTTTCACTACTTTATGAATGGCACGTGGACCAACGCTGCCGATATGACCATGGTACTTGAAACTCTCGCAGGTTTCTCTCTTGGAGCAGAATCTATTGCTTTGTTTGCCCGTGTTGGTGGCGGTATTTATACCAAAGCTGCCGATGTAGGTGCCGACCTTGTAGGTAAGGTTGAGGCAGGAATACCGGAAGACGATCCGCGTAACCCGGCGACTATTGCCGATAACGTGGGAGATAATGTGGGAGATGTGGCAGGTATGGGAGCCGATTTGTTCGGATCATATGTGGCTACTGTACTTGCAGCTATGGTATTGGGTAACTATGTGCTTAGGGATATTATTGTTGCCAATCCAACATTTACAGACGCTTTTGGCGGAATAGGGCCGATACTGCTGCCAATGGCTATTGCCGGGTTTGGTATATTGTTTTCTATTATAGGGACATTGCTCGTTAAGATTAAAGATAATAACGCTAAGGAAGCACAGGTGCAGACAGCTCTGAATATAGGTAACTGGGTTTCGATAGTGCTGGTAGCAATATCATGCTACTTCCTGGTACAATACATGCTTCCGGAAACGTTTACAATGAATTTTTATGGTGAAGCGGCTAAAGAAATAACATCGATGCATGTATTTGGTGCTACTTTGGTAGGGCTTTTTGTTGGAGCTGTTATATCATCGGTTACAGAATATTATACGGGACTTGGTAAAAAACCAATTCTTGCTATTGTACAGAAATCGAGCACAGGTGCAGGGACCAATATTATCGCGGGACTTGCAACAGGTATGATCTCCACTTTTCCAACGGTACTGTTGTTTGCAGGTGCTATCTGGGGATCGTATGCATTGGCAGGTTTCTATGGTGTTGCACTGGCAGCTTCGGCTATGATGGCTACAACAGCAATGCAGCTGGCTATTGATGCATTCGGACCGATATCAGACAACGCAGGAGGTATTGCAGAAATGAGTGAGCTTCCTAAAGAAGTTCGTACGCGTACCGATATACTAGACTCTGTAGGTAATACTACGGCAGCAACAGGTAAAGGGTTTGCAATTGCTTCGGCAGCACTTACATCATTAGCCTTATTTGCAGCATATGTAACCTTTACGGGTATCGACGGTATCAATATATTTAAAGCGCCTGTACTGGCAATGCTTTTTGTTGGAGGTATGATTCCGGTTGTTTTCTCTGCTCTGGCTATGAACTCAGTGGGTAAAGCGGCGATGGATATGGTATATGAGGTTAGAAGGCAGTTCCGCGAAATTCCGGGTATCATGGAAGGCACAGGTAAACCTGAATATGGTAAATGTGTAGAGATATCTACTAAAGCAGCGCTAAGGGAGATGATGCTTCCGGGAGTATTGACTATAGGTTTCCCTATTGCAATTGTGTTACTGGGGATGCTTGTATATCCTGATAATAACCAGCTCGTAGCAGAAATGCTTGGTGGGTATATGGCAGGTGTAACTGTATCGGGAGTACTGTGGGCTGTATTTCAGAATAACGCCGGAGGCGCATGGGATAATGCTAAAAAATCTTTCGAAGCGGGAGTAATGATTAACGGCGAAATGACCTATAAAGGATCTGATGCACATAAAGCGGCTGTAACAGGCGATACAGTAGGTGATCCGTTCAAAGATACCTCCGGGCCATCAATGAACATCCTGATAAAGCTTACGTGCCTTATCGGGCTTGTAATCGCTCCGATCATTGGAAGCCATGCCGAGGGTGCAGAAATTACAAACGTTCAGGCAGCAACAGTTATAGAGCAGCCAGTACTTACAGGACAGGAGTCGAGTACAGAAACTTCGATAGACCGCCAGAAAGATGCTGACGGAACAGTGACCGCTACGGTTACTATTTCGACCAAAACAAATAACGAAGAGTTGAAAACAGAGCAAAAAACATTTAGGGGTACCGACGAAGAGGTAAATGCCCAAATAGAAGCACTTAAAACGAAATAGCTAAACCACCAATTATAACCGAAAAATGCCTCTGTATTACAGGGGCATTTTTTTATGTTATTATCTGATATTACGGAAATATCGAATGTCTTTGTCATTTCGACTGAAGCGTAGCGGAATGGAGAAATCTAAGATCTAAAACAAACCGTTTACTTCAGCATTAATTCTGTTTATTATTTCGCCAAGATCTTCAGGGTTGTCTACAAAGTTATTTTTGTCTACATCAATAATCAGAAGCTTTCCTTTATCGTAACTCTGAATCCATGCTTCATAGCGTTCGTTCAGGCGGCTTAGGTAATCTATTGAGATAGAGTTTTCATAGTCGCGCCCACGCTTGTGAATTTGCTTTACCAAATTGGGTATAGAGCTGCGAAGGTAGATAAGCAGGTCCGGGGGGCCAACAAAGCTTTCCATCATGTCAAACAGTGCTTTGTAGTTGTTATAATCGCGGTTTGCCATAAGCCCCATAGCATGAAGGTTGGGTGCGAAAATATGCGAATCTTCATAAATGGTCCTGTCCTGGATGATGTTTTTTCCGCTTTCACGAATTTGCATTACCTGGCTGAAACGGGTGTTAAGAAAGTACACCTGAAGGTTAAACGACCAGCGTTCCATCTGGTGGTAAAAATCATCGAGGTAAGGGTTATCAACCACATCTTCATAATGCGGTTCCCACTTAAAATGTTTGGCTAACAATCCGGTAAGGGTGGTTTTTCCTGCACCTATATTTCCTGCTACAGCTATATGCATTATTTGGGTAAAGTTATTTTATATGTGTTGATTTCGGAGTCTGTAAAAATAGACAAAATTTGTGCAGCATAATGAAAACTCTGGAAGCTTTTTTCTGCAATGGCAATAGGAGCCTGCGTTTGCTTGTCGAGGTTGTAGAAGCACAGTCCATTATCTTTTTTTATAATCAGTTCTGAGGATGATAGGATCTGAACCTGGTCATACACTGGCGCCAGTCCAAGATTTCCTACATTACCAAACAGGTTTACCATGAAGCATTTACCTGTTGTATCTATCCAGTAAAAATAATTGTAATCGTTTTGGTAGTACTTAATATTGTCGGTAAATGGTGGTGTTATTGTTTTAAAGTTGCCCTGCGCTAAATCATATAAACCAAGTTGTTGCGAATTGATATCATATATCCACAACCTGTTTTGGGACGCAAGTCCGGCGGCTTCAACAACAAGAGGCTGCGTAAGGTTGGAGAAATTAATGCGTGATGTTTCGTTAAGCTGGTTGTCCAGCAACACAACAGTGTTGAACTTCCTGTAAAACAAAACCAATTGTAAAGGATTCTGAATATCTACAGTATGCACTTCTCCTAACGATACTGCACGATATTTTAAGATTTGCCCGTCTTTTTCTTTCCTGAACTCACTATTTTTAATAGTATATTTCCACCCAAAAGCATCGGTACCTATGTAGCGTTGCGGTCCTGTCTTAGCATTAGACAACAGCTTTACAGGTATAGCAATTTCCTGCGCGCTTACGACAGAAAAGGAGAATAATATGAGAAATAGGAGTAGCTTTTTCATTCAGGTTAAAATTACAAAAATAACGCAGCTATGCAGGTTATATTTTTGCAAAGATATTCTGAAGCTATTTTTTGCAGGCAGAATGGCATTATTTTAAAAAACACGCATACTCGCGGTAACAAAAAGCCGTTGTGATAGTCTTATTCATTAAACGACACAATACTATATTATGAAAAAAATAATTTTATCATTTGCGGTTATCTTTTGTGCAATCCTTTCGGCTAATGCGCAGGATTTTCAGGGAATGGCAGTATACGAATCGAAAACAAGCCTAGGAGACGATATGCCTAAGATTGACAGCAAGGAAATAACGCCCGAAATGCGTAAGATGATCGAAGAACGCATGAAATCGATGTTTGAAAAAACTTTCGTGCTGAAATTTGACAAAACGGCTTCGCTTTATATGGAAGAAGAAAAGCTGGATGCCGGTGATGAAATGAGCAGGGGTTTTAAAATGATGGGCTCTATGATGGGCGGCGGAGGTAAGCAGTACAAAAACATCAAGGAGAAGATCGTGCTACAGGAAAAGGAAATTTTTGGTAAAGAGTTTTTAGTAAGCGATTCACTTCCGCAGATAAAATGGAAGATGGAAACCGAAACCAAGAAAATTGGAAATTATACCTGTTATAAGGCTACAGCATCTGTTCCGGTAGACAAGTCTAATTTTATGAATTTCCGTCCTAAAAAAGGAGCAGAGGAAGAGGCTAAGAAAAAAACGGAAGAAGAATTGAAGTCGACCAATTTTATGGATATGGTTGAAATGCCTAAAGAAAAAATTATCACGGCATGGTACACGCCTGAAGTTCCTGTAAGCATGGGGCCTGAAAATTACTACGGACTTCCCGGGCTTATCTTAGAGGTTAGCGATGGCAAAACGACATTGCTTTGCTCTAAGGTTGTTATTAACCCTAAAGACAAAGCCGATATCAAGCCTCTAAAAAAAGGAGAGAAGGTTACACAGGCGCAATTTGCTGACATCATGATGAAAAAAATGAAAGAAATGCAGGACATGTATGGTGGCGGCAAAGGCCGAGGTAATACAATAAGGATTGGCGGATAGTAATAATTTCAGGAAAGGGTATGTGTTACAACTATATTTTTAGTTTATAAAACATGAAAGCCCCGTCTGAAACCAACAAAACACATACACACAAATTAAATGTACCAATATACATTCATGAAAAAACTTCTCCTTGCTTTGCTGTTTTTAGCTTCGGCTGTTGGCTATTCGCAAAACATGCGCGTACAGGGAACGCTAAAAGACTCTACCGGTACAGCTCTTGAAATGGCCAACGTTATGGCCGTTAATAAAGCTACAAACAGCATGGACTCCTACGCCATCACCGATGATATGGGTAGATACCAACTGTCGTTATCAGCGAATAAAACGTATACCATTAAGGCAAGTTATATCGGTTATATGCCTTATGAAGTTACCATTACTACAGGCGCTGAAAACATGGTTAAAAACATTGTATTACAGCAGGGGGTAGAACTGGCAAATCTTGAAATTGTTCATGAAATGCCGGTTACCATAAAAGGTGATACCATTGTGTATGACTCAGATTCTTTTACCAACGGAACCGAACGTAAATTGGGCGATGTGCTTAAAAAGCTTCCGGGTGTTGAGGTGGATAAGGACGGTGGCATTACGGTAGAAGGAAAATCGGTTTCTAAGCTGATGGTAGAAGGCAAAGATTTCTTTGATGGTGATACCAAGCTTGGGGTACAAAACATTCCGGCAGATGCTGTAAGCAAGGTTGAGGTGCTCAGAAATTATAGCGAGGTTGGGCAGCTTAAAGGCGTTGAAAACAATGAGGATAATGTCGCCATGAATATTAAACTGAAAGAGGGCAAAAAGAATTTCTGGTTTGGGGATATGAGTGCTGCTGCCAGTATTGGAGAGGGAGAGCGTTATCTTGTTAACCCTAAAGTGTTTTATTATAACCCGAAATTCAGTTTGAATTTTATTGGGAATATTAATAATACGGGAGAGCTGCCGCTTACCATGCAGGATTATTTTAAGTTTAGCGGAGGTTTTAGAAATATGATGAGCAAAGGCGGTACATCTATAAATGTAGGGTCCAACGATCTTGGTCTTTCTATGATGCGTAACAACAGGGCTAAGTCTATCGAAACAAAATTTGGTGCGGCTAACTTTAGCTATAATCCAACGGCGGCATGGTCGCTTAGCGGATTTGCTATTGTAAATTCTAATACTACCGAAATGGAAACTAAAAGTCGTAATACGCTTTTAGATCCTTTAACCGGAGAACCGCAGACTATTCAGGACACGGAGGAAACTTCTCAGCAGAAGACCGACTTTGGAATGCTTAAATTAAGTTCTACTTATAAGCCAAACAAAAACTTTCAGTTGGATTACGACTTATTCGGAAAGCTGTCTGGTCAGGAGGAAGCTAACGGATTGCTTTCTACCGTAACCCCTGAAACATCGCAAAGCCAAAGTATATATACTACTAAAAAACAGAAGCCGGTTTCTTTCAACCAAAATCTAAACTTATATTACACTCTTAACGATAAAAATATCTTTGCTTTCCAGGGGCAGCATTTATACCAGGATGAAGATCCGCTCTATAATGCAAACCTTGGTAATAATCCGTTTCCTGTAGATAATGGTGGCTCGGGATTAGTATTACTGCCGGCAGACCGTTATGATATTTCTCAGGAGCGGTTTATACGAATCAATAAAGTAGATGCAAAGCTGGATTATTACTATATGGTAACGCAGAAGAGCAGTATTAATGTAACGTTGGGTAATACCTATTCGTTCCAGAGTTTTAATTCTTCTATGTTCCAGTTGCTCGATAATAATTCTGAAAACACCCTGAACGGTAATACCAAAAATGATGTTGATTATGTATTTAACGATGCATTTATCGGATTGCATTACAGATTCCTAACGGGTAAGTTTGAGTTTAATCCGGGAGTTAGCGTACACAGCTACAAAATGTTTAACGACCAGTTAGGGTCGAGGGTAGAGAACAATTTTGTAAGGGTGTTGCCAAATGCTTTTGCGCAATACCAGATTAAAAAATCAGAACGGCTTATCTATAATTATTCCATGACTACCGATTTCACAGATGTAGCCGATTTTGCCCGCGGCCTGGTGCTTACAAGTTATAAGTCGCTTTTTCAGGGTAACAGGAACTTAAAGAACGGCTTATATCAAAACCACTCACTGAACTATTTTAAATACAATATGTTCAACTTTACACAGATATTTGGTAGTGTAAGCTATAGCCACAGGATGGATGCAATAAAAAGCCTTTCAGCCTTTGATGGTATCAACCAGATAGCCACGGTAGAGAACTCTCATTTTGCAGACCAGATGTTAACCGCGTTTGCAGGTTATAACAGGAGTTTTGCACGCTTTTACAAGGCATCGCTTAATGCTAACGTTTCATGGAGTAAGTTTAATAACTTCAGGGCAGATAACGCTTTAACAACAGAACCTACCATTGCAAATTCGATAAGGCAGGTTAGCGAGCAGGTATCGCAAACATTTACTGCAAGCTTAGGGACAAACTACAAAACGTTTCCAAACCTTGAAGTAGGGTATTCGTTAACGCTTAACGACTATGCTAATAATAAATTCTACAACCATAGTCCGTTTGCAAGAGCCGATTACTATTTCCTTGATGCCTTTACATTAACCGCCAACTACGAGTATAATCATTATTATAACGACAGCCGGACATCCGACAATGAATATGATTTCCTGAGTGCAGACATTATGTACCGTAAAAAAGACAGTCACTGGGAGTTTAAAGTAGGGGGCACAAACTTGCTTAATACGACCTCTCTTAATGATGACAGCTTTAACCAGCTTTCAACCTATACGTCGCGATACAGGGTGCAGCCAAGGTATCTGTTACTTACTATAAAATATAATTTGTAATCTTATACTGTTTAAAAAAGGCTGTCGTTCGACAGCCTTTTTTTGTAGTTGAACTGTTATGAATGTGTAATGTTTTGATAATCTGGTAATTTAGCTATTTTCGCCGGGATTTTTTGAATTTCGAGTAAAACGGTAATGCAGCTCCCTGTGTTGAATAGAATTTGTTATTGGTAGTTATGGATAGGTTTATTAAAAACGTTCCCTTTATTGTGGGCGTTGGTCTTTTAGGGCTGGCATTGCAAAGTGGAGATACCCAACACTCTAATGCTGTAATTGCATTTGTATGTGCTTCGGTAGTATTTATGTTTACTGCTATAGTGTATATTCTAATGCATCATTATAACAAAAAAATGATGGAAGCCAGATATTACATCTTCGTAATGATAGTCGCGGGGCTTCTTGCATTTACTGTTTTATATACCAGTCTTGAATATTTTTACTCCTAAAATCGCATCATGATTTTTATAATTATAAATATATCTTATAATAAATAGGTTTTAGTATAGATAAACATTATATTTATAGCTAAATATACAAATCATGGTTACAGACTTACAGTCTAAAAAAGCAAGTTTCAATTCGCTTGCGTTTCAAATAAGGGTTGATAATTTAGATTTTTTCAGAGGAAAAACACTTTCTAAGGTATTTTCAATAGGAAGTTCTGAAGGTAAAGCTAAGCTTATTTTCTCTAAAGTTGAAACTCCAACAGATATCAAAGAGAAGCTAATGCTGCGTTTACAAGTATCTTCGGATAATTATAAACACATTTTATAAAATGAAAAGTCCCGCCATTGGCGGGACTTTTTTATGGTTCAGTTTCAGAAAATTATATTCCGAAAGCTGCTTTTACTTTTTCTACATAGTCAAGTTTTTCCCATGTAAACAATTCTACAGTAACCTCTTTTACTTCACCACCCGGCGATTTAAAAGTTTTAGTAACCGTTTCCGGCTTGCGGCCCATGTGTCCGTAAGCAGCAGTTTCACTGTAAATAGGGTTTCTAAGTTTAAGGCGCTGCTCTATGAAGTAAGGGCGCATATCAAATAGCTCCTCTACTTTTTTAGCGATCTCACCATCAGTAAGGCTTAGTTTAGATGTGCCATATGTGTTAATATAAATACCCATAGGTTTTGCGACACCAATAGCGTAAGATACCTGTACAAGAATCTCTTCGGCTACGCCTGCAGCGACAAGGTTTTTAGCAATGTGGCGTGTAGCATAGGCCGCACTACGGTCTACTTTACTTGGGTCTTTACCCGAGAATGCACCACCACCGTGAGCACCTTTACCGCCGTAAGTATCTACAATAATTTTTCTGCCTGTTAAGCCGGTATCCCCGTGAGGGCCACCGATAACAAACTTACCTGTCGGGTTAATGTGGTAGTGGATTTCGTTGTTGAAAAGGTGTGCATACTGAGGATTGTTCTTAATGATCCTTGGTATAAGAATTTCAATAATATCTTGTTTGATCTTAGCAAGCATAGCAGGCTCTTCATCAAAATCGTCATGTTGTGTAGAGATAACAATAGCATCAATGCGCACAGGCTTGTTGTTATTGTCATACTCTAATGTAACCTGGCTTTTAGCATCGGGGCGCAAGTATGTTATCTCGCTGTTTTCGCGGCGAAGCACTGCAAGCTCCTGAAGTAGTTTGTGCGACAGGTTAAGTGCCAGCGGCATATAATCTTCGGTTTCGTTTGTAGCGTAGCCAAACATCATACCCTGGTCTCCGGCGCCCTGCTCTTCTTTGCTGGCCCTGTCTACACCCTGGTTAATGTCCTGAGACTGCTCATGAATAGCGCTTAACACACCACATGAGTTTGCTTCAAACATATATTCGCTTTTTGTATAGCCAATTTTACGTATAACTTCACGTGTTATTTGCTGTACATCAAGATATATTTTAGATTTTACTTCTCCTGCAAGAATTACCTGGCCGGTAGTTACCAGCGTTTCGCAAGCAACTTTAGACTCCGGATCAAAAGCAAGAAAGTTGTCAATCAGTGCATCTGAGATCTGGTCAGCAATTTTATCAGGATGCCCTTCGCTCACTGATTCTGACGTAAATAAATAAGCCATAGTTTTCTCTATAAGTTTAGTAGAGTAAAGAAACTGATGATAATGCTAAAGGGAGGGGAGTCCTGCTTTAGCATTTTTTTAATGAGGTTGCAATCAGTCAAATCTTTCCTCTCAATTTTTATGGCACAAAGGTATAAAACCTTATCCGAATAAAAAAAGTCCTGTTTGATTTAATTATTGCACTGCCCATCTGAAAATTTTAAATACAAAGTATTTAATATACTATAGCCGAAATTGTTAAGTGTTAAAATTTTAAATTTTGTTTGGTCATGTCAAAAATAGTCTCGAAGTTTGCCATATCAATATCTAAAGAAAAAATGAAATCAATTATTTGTCATATCTGTTATTTTATGTGGAAATCATCCGCAGAGGTAGCTATTGACTAATTTTAGATTTTAAAATTATATCACGAAGAGCCTCTGCATACAGCAGGGGCTTTTTTTATGACTAAAAATTAAATTACAATTTTCAATGACGGCAATTACATCAACATACATTATTATTTGCAGCATCTGTTTTACATGGATGTGTTGTATGTATGCATATATGCATTGGTGTTGCCAAAAGAGAATGACATAAATCTTAGTTTCAATTCAAGTGTCAGGCCCCTTTTGGTATTCCCATCCAAAAGGGGTCTTTTTTTTACTCAATCAGCTACCATCTTTCTTTAACCATAAAAATTACTGTTATGAACTCAAATTCCATCAATGTTTTAGGCTACTCAGGCAACAACAGCCAATTTGTTGTAAAGACCTTAAATGCCAACCTTCGCATAAGCGAAAACGCTAAATACCCGGAACTACAAGGGCCAAACCCTTACGAATATATACTTGCAGGCTTTGCCGGATGCATTAATGCACTAGGACAGCTTGTAGCTGCCGAGCAGGGCATTAGCCTTAAATCGTTACAAATTGAAATTACAGGAAACCTTAATGAAGTAAAGCCATCGGGCAAAGTAAGGCCGGGTTTCCACAATATAGAAATTACCCTTAAACCCGCTTCGGAAGCTTCTTTAGAATCATTGCAGGCTTGGTTGCAGGAAGTGCAGCTTCGCAGCCCGGTTTATGATAACCTGGTAAACAACACCCCGGTAGACGTTACGCTGTTCAAGGAGTATTCGTATAATTGATCAAAAGAATAGTCCTCACCCCAGATCTCTCCAAAGGAGGACTAGCTTCACTCAGAAGGAATAACAGAGGTAACTGTTAGGCTCCCTCTCCGTTGGAGAGGGCTGGGGCGAGGAGAAAATAGAATTTTGTTACAGTTGTTTTTTGTTTGTTTGTTAAGAAAACAGCCTTTAGATGGGCTAAAGGCTGTTTCTTTTTTAATCCATTACTATCATGACCCAAAGAATAAACGTAGTGCTTTTTTTCGGAATCGGTAAAACCGGGAGCGCTCTTATAAATAAAGCATTAAAAAAGCGCAAAGACCTTGTGCTCGATGAGCACCTTGATATAAGGTTTCCGGTAATTGCCAACTCTACAGTAGCCTTTTTCGAGACGGAAGGCGCTAAATATTCATGGGAAGCCAATATTATACAGTTTGGCATTCCGTTTAAGCTGGAAGATGTGGTAGATTATGTACACAATAATAAACTGCATAACCTTGTAGCGGTAGATGCTACAGGTAGTGCCGACTTTGTAAGGCAGTATTCCGGTTTGGTAAAAAGCGGTTTTAACGTGGTTTCCATAAACGAAACACTCAATGGGCTGCATCCCGATTTTGAAAAAGAAGTATCCAGGACTGCCTTAAACCGCGGGCTCGATTATAGCTTTTTAAATCTTCCGAAAGGCAATGATGCCGCTGCCGCCGATGCGCTTTTTAGTGCCATCGTTGCTCTTGCCCAAAAAACTAAGGCTGTTGCATAACAGCACAATATTTAGGATTGGTTTGCTTTATTAGATAGGAAAACAGGCTTTAGGGCCTGTTTTTTTAAGCCAATGCATGTAAATGCTATAAGTGTTTGGCTGATATAAATGTCCTAAATTCTTAGTAATTTTATTACACAAATTTTTTACTGCATTGTTATGGAGTTTAAAAATATTTTATAGTACCGTTCTACCAAAATTACTGTCATACAAGTAAATATAATTACTATCATCATAATTTACACTTATAACTTTTAAACCGGTTTGATTTATAAACGCTCTTATTATTGAGTTGTTAACTTGATTGCTATCAGATGGGATTACTTTGAGTGGAAAATTATCATCATTCGGGTTTTTAGTATGTATGTAAACTCCATCATCAGAACTGTCTTCTACATTTATAATCATCCATACCTGAAATTCGTGAGGATAACTATATAGTTCAGATTTAAGTTCTATAAATGTTTCAAGCAGTTTGCTAAGATATAACTTTCGCAATTCCGAACTTTTATTTCCTTCGCCATGCAAATCTGTATGGATATGCCATAAATCAAACCAGCTGTTTTCTCCGCCGCTGAAATCCAGATTATATTTCATTTGTTGTTACTATGATCGTACGAATATTTTAAATATGCTCACGGGGAATTTATTAAGAAGCACTATCAACCCTAAAAACAAATATCTTCGCTTTACTCGGTAAGTAGTCTATCGCGCTTAAAACAGTGGCTGCATTTTCGTTGGGAAGTGTTTCTAATGTTTTATCAGCGGGTAATTTTAAAACAGCTTTAGCGATATTTAATGCAGTTGTAATTCCGTTTTTGTTGTCGTTAAAAGCTAGTTTGTCATGCTTAACTCCGTTTACATGCCATGTAACACGGGTTGATTTTGTATTAACATGCTTTTGCCTGCCTACATGAAGGTGTAATTGGCTGCTTTCAGTATTTGGTTTCTCAACTTTTTTCCAATAGTCTATTACACCACTGTGCTGCCATTTGTCTTCTGTTGTATTTTCTATTTCAGTTTCATCACCAATAATAATGATATGGAACTGGTTTCTGTCTTCGGCACGTGATTCATTTAAAAAAGATTTAAATGTTTTCATTGGTATAGGTGTAAAATTAGTCAATAATTGCGCCAGTTACTATGTGCGCGCATTTGGTACAAGTGTACGAATTAAGTGCCACATCATCATGCGTTAAAACAAAATTTGTATGCTACAAATTTATGTCGTACATTTGCACTGTTCTTTAACACATTGATATGTTATCACGAAAGGCAGAGGGAATAGACCCGTTGAAGCCTTAGCAACCCTTTATATTTAAAGAAGGTGCTAAATTCTACCAAGCGTACGTGCGGATAGATAACACAAGTAATATTGCTTCTCTGCAATATTCCACTCCCCGTTTTTGATGACATATTACAATTTTAGGCGGACAGCCAAATGCTTTTCGGGCTCATAACCCTTAGATCAGTTTTTTTGAATTGATTATAGTTCGCTGTTCGCGTAAAATTTATGTATTAGGGCTACCTAAATTTTAATTATATGTCAGGAATACAACAAGCTATAAATGAAAGGATACTTATACTCGACGGAGCTATGGGTACAATGCTGCAGCGCTATAATTTTTCTGAAGAAGATTTTCGCGGTGAACGCTTTGCAGATTTTCCGCATTCGCTGAAAGGAAATAACGACTTGCTGTCGCTTACACAGCCAAAGGCTATTCGCGATGTGCATTACCAATATTTTGCGGCAGGTGCCGATATTGTAGAAACCAATACTTTTTCGGGAACTACAATTGGTATGGCCGATTACCACATGGAACATTTGGTGTACGAACTTAATTATGAGTCGGCACGCATTGCCCGTGAGGTAGCCGATGAGTTTACGGCTAAAGAACCTCACAAACCACGCTTTGTTGCAGGATCTATAGGCCCTACCAACCGTACGGCAAGCATGAGCCCCGATGTTAACGACCCGGGATACCGCGCCGTTACCTTTGATGATCTGCTTATAGCCTACAAAGAGCAAGTAAAAGCGCTGATTGACGGTGGCTGTCATTTGCTCTTAGTTGAAACTATTTTCGATACCCTGAATGCTAAAGCTGCCTTGTTTGCCATTGAGGAAGTGAAGGACGAGTTATGTATTGATATTCCTATTATGGTAAGCGGTACAATTACCGATGCTTCCGGACGTACACTATCGGGGCAAACGGTAGAGGCATTCCTTATATCGATATCTCATTTACCTTTATTAAGCATAGGTTTTAACTGTGCACTAGGTGCAGATCAGCTAAAACCTTACCTTAAAAGACTGGCGCATAATACTTCGTTCAGTATTTCGGCACACCCTAATGCAGGCCTGCCTAATGCTTTTGGGCAATACGACCAGACTGCCGAAGAAATGCAGGTACTTATTAAAGAGTATCTTGATGATAACCTTATCAATATTATTGGCGGATGCTGCGGAACCACTCCGGAGCACATTCGTTTGATAGCGGAAGTTTCCGCAAAGTACAAACCTAGAAAGTTGTCAGTTGTCGGTTGATGGTTGTCGGATTTTGAAACACTGAATAATGGATTACACAAAATTAGATGTTTGGTTAGAATCAAGAAAATTGACCAATCTTTTATATAACATATCAAAACAATTCCCAAAGGAAGAAATATATGGCTTAACGAATCAAATGAGGTGTTGTGCCGTTTCTATTCCTTCAAATATAGCCGAAGGCTGTGGCAGGCAGACGGCAAAAGATACAATACACTTTCTGCATGTATCCCGCGGGTCCTTATATGAATTAGAGACACAATGCTTTTTAGCATTAGATCAGGAATATATAAATGATGCGCAATTCGCAGAAGTATTTGAACTGATACAGGCTTGTAAAAGGCTGTTGAATGGATTTATTAATTATTACAAAAAGCTGTGAGATGTCCGTAGATAGATCCATATATGATAATGATGAGGCTGATGGAGGCGGATTTTCTTCCGTCAACCAGCAACCGACAACCAACAACCAAAAATACCTGAAATTATCGGGCCTCGAACCGCTGATCGTTACACCGGAAAGCAACTTTGTAAATATAGGCGAGCGTACCAATGTTACGGGTTCACGAAAATTCCTCCGTCTTATAAAGGAAGAAAAGTATGAGGAGGCACTTGACGTTGCCCGCGCCCAGGTAGACGGTGGTGCTCAGATCATCGATATTAATATGGACGAGGGGATGCTGGATGGCGTACATGCCATGACCACTTTCCTTAACCTGATAGCATCTGAACCAGATATTGCCCGTGTTCCTGTTATGATTGACAGTTCTAAATGGGAGATAATAGAGGCCGGGCTTAAAGTAACCCAGGGTAAGAGTATTGTAAACTCTATTAGCCTTAAAGAGGGTGAAGAGAATTTTGTGCACTACGCTAAAAAGGTAAAACGTTACGGTGCTGCTGTAATTGTTATGGCTTTTGACGAAGTAGGGCAGGCTGATACGTACGACAGGCGTATCGAAATTTGTAAACGATCATATGACATACTGGTTGATAAAGTAGGTTTTCCACCGGAAGACATTATTTTCGACCCTAATATATTCCCCGTGGCAACGGGTATGGAAGAGCACCGCAAAAATGCACTCGACTTTTTCCTGGCTACAAAATGGATACGTACCAACCTGCCTCACGCACACGTAAGTGGAGGGGTGAGCAACGTATCGTTCTCTTTCCGTGGAAACGACAAGGTAAGGGAAGCTATGCACTCGGCATTTTTGTACCATGCCATTCAGCATGGTATGGACATGGGTATTGTTAACCCTGAAATGCTCGAGATTTACGATGAAATTCCGAAAGACCTGCTGGAGCATGTTGAAGACGTGCTGCTTGATCGACGCGATGATGCCACAGAGCGTCTATTAGATTTTGCAGAAAATGTAAAAGGTGACATAAAAGCTGTGGAAAAGCAGGCTCAGGAATGGCGATCATACCCTATACAGGAAAGGCTTACGCATGCCCTGGTTAAAGGGCTAGATGAATTTATTGAAATAGATATAGAAGAAGCGCGCCTACAGGCTGCCAAACCTATTGAGGTTATAGAAATTAACCTGATGACGGGTATGAATGTAGTGGGAGACCTTTTTGGTAGTGGAAAGATGTTCCTTCCGCAGGTGGTAAAATCGGCGCGTGTAATGAAAAAAGCGGTTGCCTACCTGCTTCCGTTTATTGAAGAAGGTAAAGGCAAAGGTTCATCGGCAGGAAAAGTGCTTATGGCTACAGTTAAAGGCGACGTTCACGATATCGGTAAAAATATTGTAAGTGTTGTGCTGGGCTGTAATAACTTTGAGATCATAGACCTTGGTGTTATGGTTCCGCCGGAAAGGATTATTGAAGTTGCAATGAAGGAGCAGGTAGATATCATTGGTCTTAGCGGACTGATAACACCGTCGCTCGACGAGATGGTGTACCTGGCAAAAGAAATGGATAAGCTGAATATCAGTATTCCAATCATGATTGGCGGTGCAACAACATCGCGTGCGCATACTGCTGTTAAAATAGCACCCGAATACAGGGAAACCGTTGTGCATGTTAATGATGCATCGCGTGCGGTAACCGTTGCGGGTAACCTGTTGAATACAACAACCAAAAAAGAATATTCTAAAAACCTTAGGGAAGAATACGACAAGCTTCGTGAAGGATACCTTAACCGTTCGCGTGATAAGGATTTCCTGAGTATTGAAGATGCCCGAAGAAATAAACTGAAACTGGACTGGGATAACTTTACTGCGCCAACACCAAACTTTATTGGTGTTGCGACTATTGAGCCCAAGCCATCTGAGCTGGTTGAGTTTATTGACTGGACTCCGTTTTTCCAGACATGGGACCTGCACGGTAAGTTTCCGGCAATATTAACCGATGAGGTAGTAGGAGAACAGGCCCAGGTATTGTTTGCAGATGCTAAAAAAATGCTGGAACAGATGCTGGAAGAAAACTGGCTTGAAGCTAAAGGTGTATATGGCGTTTTCCCTGCGGCTCAGGTTAATGATGACGATATTCAGCTGTATGACGAAAACGGCAAGCCGAATGTAAAATTCCTTACGCTGAGGCAGCAATCGCAAAAAACAAAAGGTGCACCTAATATTGCACTTTCTGATTTTATTACACCAAAAGACCTTAATAAACCCGATTATATGGGCGCTTTTTGTGTCACCACAGGTTTTGGTGTAGATGAAAAAGCAGCTGAGTTTGAAGCCGATCACGACGATTACAACTCTATAATGGTAAAAGCACTTGCTGACCGTCTTGCTGAGGCATTCGCCGAATTCCTTCACTTAAAGATACGCAAGGAGATCTGGGGTTATGCATCTGATGAGGTATTGAGTAATGATGAACTTATAAAGGAACAGTATAACGGTATACGCCCGGCTCCGGGTTATCCTGCATGTCCCGATCATTTAGAGAAAAAAGGTATCTGGCAATTGCTGGATGTAGATAATAAAATTGGTGTAACCTTAACCGAAAGCCTTGCCATGTGGCCGGCATCATCGGTATCGGGATATTACTTTGCTAATCCGCAGAGTAAGTATTTCGGACTTGGTAAAATAAAAGAAGACCAGGTAATAGATTACGCCAAACGTAGGAGTATAAGTACAGACGAAGCCACGAAATGGCTTAACCCAAATATAGCAGATTAAGCCCCGCCCAGCCTCCCCCAAGGGGAGGAGAAGTGAGGTACAAAAGAATTTAAATAGTAACGACATAAATTCCCCCTTTGGGGAGAGGGCCATGAAAGTAACAGAACACATAGAGAACGCCAACGGCAAAACACTTTTTTCTTTTGAGATACTGCCTCCGCTAAAAGGGCAGAACATACAGTCTATTTTTGATAGCATTGATCCTTTAATGGAATTCAATCCGCCATTTATAGATGTTACCTACCATAGAGAGGAATATGAGTATAAAGAACTGCCAAGCGGTCTCTTAGAGAAAAAGATTGTAAAAAAACGCCCGGGTACTGTGGGTATCTGTTCGGCGATACAAAATAAATACCAGCTGGATGCTATTCCGCATATATTGTGTGGTGGCTTTACTAAAGAAGATACCGAGAACTTTTTAATTGACCTTGACTTTTTGGGGATTCAGAATGTGGTTGCCCTTCGAGGTGATGCGGTTAAGAACGAAACCTATTTCAAGCCTGAAAAAGAAGGTAACAGCTACGCAACCGAACTGGTTACGCAGATAGAAAACCTTAATAAAGGTATCTACCTGGATGATGACCTGCAAAATACATCGGCTACCAATTTCTGTATTGGTGTGGCGGGCTATCCGGAAAAACATATGGAGGCACCAAGCCTTGACAGCGATATTTATTTTTTAAAGCAGAAAATTAAAAATGGTGCGTCATACATTATAACGCAGATGTTTTTTGATAACAAGAAGTTTTTCGAATTTGTGGCAAAATGCCGAAAAGAAGGCATCACTGTGCCAATTATTCCGGGATTAAAGCCAATATCGACCAAAAAACAGCTGAACCAGATTCCGCACCGCTTTAAGGTAGATTTACCGGATGATTTAATTATGGCTGTTGTAAAAGCTAAAGATAACGATGCTGTAAAGCAAATAGGTATAGAATGGTGTACCGAGCAGAGTAAAGAGCTTGTAAAAGCGGGTATACCTGTGTTGCACTATTATTCTATGGGCAGGGCCGAAAATATTAAGGCCATTGCTAAAGAAGTGTTCTAAGAAAGAGTTTTTTGTTTGTTATATAATATGAAAGCCCGGTAGTTTGTATACTATCGGGCTTTTGTTGATTTGTACTTTAAAGAAAATAGTAACAGAGTTAATCACATTCCTCAGTCTCTTCAGGCGTGTTTTGTTCCTGCTGTTCTTTTTCTTTCTCCTTGTCTTTTTCTATTTCTTCAGTCCACCAGGGTAAAGGGCCTCCGCACATAATTACTTCTTTTTAGTCATTTCCCTGAATACCGTTTCAAGATTTTTGCTTTTAAGGGCGAGCTGAAGTGTTTTCAAGTTGTTAGCCTGTGCAAAGTCAAATACTGCCGGGCGCATATCTTTTTCGGCAACAAAGGTCAGTTCCCATGTATTGCCTTTTGTGTTAATAGCCGTAGTAAGTTCCGGTAGGCTTTGTAAAAGGGTTTCAGTTACCGGCTTATCAAATTCTACCTCAATAAGCTGTGCTTCTTTGGTATCTTTGACAAGGTTGTTCAGTTTCTTATCGGTAACAATTTTACCATGATCTATAATAATGACCCTGTCGCAAATGGCTTCAACTTCCTGCATGATGTGTGTAGAAAGAAAAACAGTTTTGTTTTTGCCAATGTTCTTTATAAGCTCACGAATCTCAACCAACTGATTAGGGTCAAGTCCTGTTGTAGGCTCATCGAGGATAAGCACTTCCGGATCATGCAATAGTGCGGCAGCAAGGCCAACGCGCTGGCGGTATCCTTTAGAAAGCGCGCCTATTTTTTTGTGTGCTTCGGGTGTTAATCCTGTAAGCTGTATCATTTCTTCAATGCGTGATTTGTTCACGTGGTAAACATCGGCGTTAAAAGCAAGGTATTCCCTAACATAAAGGTCTAGGTACAATGGGTTATGTTCGGGCAGGTAGCCAACCGATTTCTGAACCGCTTTTTGCTGGTCGGCAACATTGTGTGCATTAACCAGTGCAGTGCCGCTGTCGGCATTAAGATAAGTGGTAAGTATTTTCATAAGGGTAGATTTACCGGCACCGTTTGGCCCCAGAAAACCCACAATTTCTCCTTTGTTTATGGAAAATGAAACAGCATCAAGCGCTTTTTGTTCGCCGTAGCTTTTAGAAATATCCTTTACCTCAATTGACATGACCTATGATTTTGAACAAAAGTAGTAAGAAAATCATATTTTGCAGCTATTGTTATTTTTTTTAATAGTTTTCGCGACCAATTAAAAAAATCCCTATATTAGCGGGAACAACAGATACAAGTATGTCTTCAGGTACAACTTTTTATACAACTTTCTTTTATTTCTTCTTTTGGACAAAGAGGACAGGGAAAGTATTGTTGTTTAGTAGATAGAAATTTTTAACTAATTATACGAATCCCGACCTCAACGTCGGGATTTTTTTTTGCCCGTTTATGAATACAAAAATTGCAATACAGGGAATAAGAGGTTCGTTTCACCACCAGGTGGCAGGCGAGTACTTTGGTGTGGATAGCGAGTTGGAAGAATGCATGTCGTTTCCCGAGCTTGTACATAGCCTCGTAGATAACAAAGCAGGAATTGGCATTATGGCACTGGAAAATTCTATTGCAGGGTCTATAATTCCCAATTACGCGCTTATAGATCGTAACAACCTGCATATTATAGGAGAGCACTACCTTAATATAAGCATGAACCTTATGGTGCTGAAAGGCCAAAAGCTGGAAGATATTAAAGAGGTGCATTCGCACCCCATAGCACTATTGCAATGTGCCGATTTTTTTAGCCGTTACCCTCACATAAAATTGGTTGAAAGTGTAGATACCGCGGAGACCGCCGAGCGTATCAATAACAATCAGCTAAAAGATATTGCTGCTGTAGGCAGCCCCATAGCAGCACAATTGTTCGGACTTGATATTGTAGCGGAGGACATCCATACTATAAAAAGCAACAAAACACGGTTTGTTGTTGTAAAGATGCAGAATTCGGTTATCCCGAAAGAGGAGGTAAACAAGGCATCTATAAAGTTTGAACTTGACGATACGCCAGGTAACCTGGCAACGATTCTGAATGTGCTGAACAACTGTAAACTGAACCTTACCAAGATACAATCTATGCCCATAATAGAAACGCCTTTTAAATACTCCTTTTTTGTAGATGTAACCTTTTTAAAGTACAAACACTATGAGAAAGCAAAGGCTATACTGGAAATGATGACGACTCATTTTAAAGTTTTGGGCGAATATAAAAACGGAAAAGTATGATAGCAGCACGACGACTGGAACAGGTAAATGAATATTACTTCTCCGGGAAATTAAAAGAGATTGCCCAAATGGCATCGCAGGGTAAAAGAGTTATAAATATGGGTATCGGCAGTCCCGATATGGCACCATCACCATCGGTACTGGAAGCAATAACAGCATCGTTGCACGAGGCAGGTGCGCATAAATATCAAAGCTATCAGGGGTTGGCAGAACTTCGTGAGGCTATGGCAGGTTTTTATCAGGAGCATTTCGGTGTGACTTTAAATCCGTCGTCAGAAATCCTACCCCTTATGGGGTCAAAAGAAGGTATTATGCACATTAGCATGGCTTTTTTAAATGAAGGTGATGCTGTACTTATACCCAATCCGGGTTATCCGGCGTATGCTTCGGCAGCGCAGATAGCAGGAGGGATCGCAGTGCCGTATGAGCTATCAGCCCAAAATAATTGGGAACCCGATTTTGATGCATTGGAACAAACCGATCTTACGAAAGTAAAAATTATGTGGGTCAATTATCCGCATATGCCTACAGGGGCAAAAGGAAGTTTGGATCTTTTACAGAGGCTTGTGGCATTCGCCCGAAAGCATAATATATTGTTAGTAAATGATAACCCATACAGTTTTGTACTTAATGATGAGCAACTGTCGGTCTTTCAGGTTGACGGTGCCAGAGAAGTGGCGTTAGAGCTGAATTCGCTAAGTAAAACCTTTAATATGGCGGGTTGGCGTGTAGGTATGCTAACAGGCAGGCAGGAATTGCTGGAAACGGTAATGAAGGTAAAGAGCAACATGGACAGCGGTATGTTCTATGGCCTGCAAAAAGGAGCAATAGTTGCACTTAAAAGCGATTACAACTGGTTTGCGTCGCTCAACAAAGTGTATGACAGCAGGCGAAAATTGATTTACAAACTGGCTGATGCGCTTGGATGTAAATATGATAAAAATGCCGTAGGCTTGTTTGTCTGGGCAAAACTGCCGGAAGGAGAACCATCGGCGGAAGCCTACGTTGATGAAATATTATATGAAAGCCATGTGTTTATAACACCGGGAACCGTGTTTGGCAGTGCAGGCGAAGGCTACATTCGTTTTTCGCTTTGTGTACCCGAACCACAAATAGAAGAAGCTTTGCTTCGTATTGAAAAAGTTGAACAACTAAATAGTAAATTTGCATGATACATTCCACAATACAACAGCATCCGCCGAAAGGCGATACAATAAAAAATACCACTATGGAAAATAGCAGCGCCATGAGGAAATGGCTGGATGATTTTAACCTGACTCACCCACTGGTTATAGCCGGGCCATGCAGTGCCGAAACCGAAGACCAAGTGCTTAAAATTGCACAGGAACTTAAAGATAGCGATGTAAGTATTTTTCGCGCAGGGATATGGAAACCAAGAACACGCCCGGGAGGGTTTGAAGGTGTAGGGGCTATAGGATTAAAATGGCTGCAAAAGGCAAAAGCAGAAACCGGACTGCTTATGGCGGTTGAGGTTGCCAATGCCACCCACGTAAAACTGGCTTTAGAACATGATATCGATGTGCTTTGGATTGGTGCACGCACAACTGTAAACCCTTTTGCGGTTCAGGAAATTGCAGATGCCCTTGAAGGTACAGATAAAATAGTGTTGGTTAAAAATCCGGTAAATCCTGATCTTGCTTTATGGATAGGCGGTGTAGAACGTTTGTATAACGCTAACATTAAAAAGCTGGGTGTTATTCACAGAGGGTTTTCTACCTACGAAAAAACAAAATACCGTAACATTCCGGAGTGGCAGATAGCTATTGAACTGCAAAGCCGTTTCCCCGATTTACCGCTTATCTGCGATCCGTCGCATATTACGGGCAACCGCAACATGATTCAGCAGGTGTCGCAACAGGCACTTGATTTAAATTATGACGGACTTATTATTGAAACACACATCGATCCGGATAACGCATGGAGTGATGCCGCACAGCAGGTAACACCCAACACGCTTAAGCAGATATTTAAAGATCTTAGGGTTAGAAAAGAAACCGACGAGGCCGACGATTACAATAGTAAAATGAGCCGCCTACGCTTTAATATTGATGAATATGATGACAAGATCATAGAGATATTGAGCAAAAGGATGGCAGTTGCCGATGAGATAGGGGCTTTAAAGAAAGAAAAGAATGTTGCTGTTTTGCAAAGCCAGCGCTGGACGGAAATTCTGGATAAAATGATTACACAAGGAGAAAGCAAGGGGCTTGGCGAGGATTTTATTAAAAATATTTTTAAGGCAATACACCAGGAAAGTATTATCCACCAGGAAAAAATAATAAACGATACCAGATCTTAATATTAGATTTTTAAAAAAAAGCTGTTTCCCATAACGAAATAGCTTTTTTTATGCGGCTTTTAGCCTTACAAAATAAAACGCAGCGGGAGTTTATTGTATATTCTTCACGAAGAAGTAAAGATAAACCAGGCAGCATGGTGCTTGAAGATTAAATATAAATAGGGTTATGTAGAAGAACGCCGCTCCATAATGGATCGGCATTTTTTATTGTCGTTTTAGTAAAGTCGTAATTACTATCTTTGCACCATGACAGGATTGGTTTATAAATCTACCGGAAGCTGGTATACTGTGAGAGCAGAAGATGGAACTTTTTACGAATGCCGTATAAAAGGTAAATTCCGTATAAAAGGTATTAAAAGTACAAACCCCGTTGCCGTAGGTGATGTGGTTGATTTTGACCTTGATGAAACATCTGATGCCACAACAGGATCGATACACACTATTCACGAACGTAAAAACTATATTATACGTAAATCGGTAAACCTGTCTAAGCAGGTACACATTATTGCGTCTAACATAGACAAGCTATTCCTGCTAGTTACTATAAACAATCCGCCTACTACCACAAGTTTTATAGATCGTTTCCTTGTTACTGCCGAGGCGTATGGCATTGAGGCGATACTTGTATTCAATAAAATTGACACGTTTGACGATGCAATGCTCGACGAGCAACTGTACATGCAATATGTGTATAGCAATATTGGGTATAAGTGCCTTCGCGTATCGTCTACTTCTTTAAAAGGTATAGAGGAACTTAAAGCCGAAATGACAGGAAATGTAAGTATGTTCTCGGGGCATTCCGGTGTCGGTAAATCTACGCTTATAAATACCATGCAGCCCGATCTTAACCTTAAGACCAAAGCTATATCTACTCAGCACAGCCAGGGACAACATACCACTACGTTTGCAGAAATGTTTGATCTCGATTTTAATGCAAGGATAATAGATACTCCGGGTATCAGGGGCTTTGGTATTGTAGATATGGAGAAACAGGAAATAGGCGACTACTTTCCGGAATTCTTCGCTTTGAAAGACCAGTGTAAGTTTAACAACTGCCTGCATAAAGACGAACCGCATTGTGCTGTTAAAGATGCTCTCGACCAAGACGAAATAGCATGGTCGCGTTACAGAAGTTACCTGCAAATGCTGGAAGGTGATGACGAACATTACCGTACCGACATTTATGGTGACGGTAAAAACAATGACGACGAAGAATAATGAGGGCTGTTGTACAACGTGTAAGTGAAGCTTCTGTAACCATTGAAGGTGTTCGTGTTGCGGATATTAATGCAGGGCTTCTTGTACTTGTGGGGATTGAGGATGCCGACAATCAGGAAGATATCAACTGGCTTTGTGCTAAGATCGTGAAACTTCGCATCTTTAGCGATGATGAAGGGCTCATGAACCGCGCTATTGAAAACATAAACGGCGATATTATAATTGTTAGCCAGTTTACGCTACATGCTGCTACGAAAAAAGGCAATCGTCCGTCATACATAAAAGCATCCAAGCCGGATGTTGCAATTCCGCTTTATGAGAATTTTATAAAGCAGATGGAAAAAGAATTGGGCAAAAAAGTGCAAACGGGTCGGTTTGGTGCCGACATGAAAGTAGCTTTGCTTAACGATGGTCCTGTAACTATATTTATCGACACAAAAAACAGAGAATAAGTTTCTGTATGTTAAAAATTCTCCTACTTTTGCGGAAATTTTTAACATGATTTTAAGATTTACGTTGTTGTTATTCTTTGTGTTACAACAAAGCCTTTCTGCACAGGAAGCAAACCTTGCGGTTTCCCTTATTCCTGCCGAACTTAGAGAAAATGCCGATGCCGTGGTGCGTCTGGACAGGCTTGATATTACAATATCATCTGTAAAATCGATGTCGGAAAAGAAGACCAGAATTGTTACGGTCTTAAGTGAAAGCGGACTTAAAAGTGTTAACGCGGTAGAGTACTTTGATAAATCTACCTCGATACAATCTATTGAGGCTGTTGTTTACGATCAGGGCGGAAACCAGATAAAGAAATTTAAACGTAAAGATTTTAAAGAAGTTGCGGTTTCAGAAGGTTCTATAATTACAGATAACAGGATGCTTTATCTTGATTATACGGCCGTTCAGTATCCTTTCACTATTGTTTTTGCCAGCGAAACAGAAACTTCTACAACTGCCTTTTTACCAATGTGGTCGGCTATTGAAGGTTCTTATACCAGTACTCAAAAAAGCGAGGTGAATATCACCTGCAATCCATCATTAAAATTAAAATACAAAGAATATAATTTTGATGGTGCAGCGGTAACAAAGCAGCAAAATGGTAATGTGCTATCATATAGTGCAGAGAACATTACAGCAATGAAAAGAGAAGATTACTCGCCGTCCTACCAAAAAATATTTCCTTTTGTAATGTTTGGGCTTGATAAGTTTTACCTTGAGGGGGTAGAAGGCCGTGCAGACAGTTGGGAAGCTTTTGGAACATGGGTATACAACAGCCTTCTTGCCGGAACCGATGAACTGCCGGAAGAAACAATTACAAAAATTAAAACTGTTGTAGGTACAGAAACAGATCCGCTTAAAAAAGCTAAAAAAGTATACGAATACGTTCAGTCTAAAACCAGGTATATAAGCATACAGCTGGGAATAGGGGGATGGAAGCCTATGAAAGCAAAAGACGTTGACAGGCTTGGCTATGGCGACTGTAAAGCACTTACCAATTACACAAGGGTACTTTTAAAAGCTGTAGGTGTAGAATCATACTACACAATTATTTATGGCGACAGCAGTAAAAGAGATATAAAGGAGGATTTTGTAAGCATGCAGGGTAACCACGTTATACTTGCCATACCTAACGATGGAAAAATTGTATGGCTGGAATGTACCAGCCAGGTGTTGCCGTTTGGGTTTCAGGGCGATTTTACAGACGACCGAATGGCGTTACTCGTAAAACCTGAAAAAAGCGAACTGGTAAGAACTACTATCTATGATGCTAAAAATAACCTGCAGGCATGTAAAGGCAATTACAGCATATCGCCAACAGGGAGTATATCGGCTTCGTTTGTTATGGCAAGCAGGGGAACGCAATACGATAACAAATACTTTTTAGAGGCAAAATCTAAAAGTGATCGTGATACCTACTATAAATCTGGATTTCCTAATGTAAATAACCTGAAAATTAAGAAGGCCGACCTTAAAAACAATAAAGATACCCAGGAATTTACAGAGGACATTGCTGTGGAAGCCGATGGTTATTGTACTAAAACCGGAGATAAGTTGATTTTTGCGGTCAATGCTTTTAATCAGTATTCAAACATACCGCAGCGTTACCGTAGCAGGAAGAATCCTTTTGAAATATCAAGGGGTTTTATGGATACGGATGAGATGACAATTGCAATACCCGAAGGCTTTGTAATGGAAGCTAAACCCGAAAATGTAACCATAAAAGATAAGTTCGGCGAATATTCTGTTGAATACATAACATCTTCAACAGGTTCATTACAATATAAGAGATCACTGCTTATAAATTCCGGGTATTATGCCAGTGCAGATTATGAAGCGTACAGGCTGTTCAGGGAAAAAATTGCAAGGACTGATAATGCCAAAGTTGTACTTGTAAAAAAATAATAAATCACCACCAACCTATATACCAATGAAATTAATACAAACCTTGTTATTGCTGCTCGCCTTTACTTTGAGCGCGTCGGCACAAGATTTTAGAGTCTTTAAAGTTACAAAAGAAGAGCTTGAGGAAAAAGTGCATCCTACTGATACCTCTGCATCTGCTGCGATACTGCATAAATTAGGAAAAACCTATTTTATGATAACCAGCGAAGGCTACTGGAACGTTGTTACAGAGACTGTAACCCGTATAAAAATTTACAAAAAAGACGGCTACAAATACGCCAGCGATGAATTGGCCTATTACACAGGTGGAAAAAATATCAAAGTGAACTATACCGATGCTTATACCTATAATCTGGTAGGCAATGAGATAGTTAGAACCAGGCTAAAAGGCGATGGTGAGTTTAAAGAAAAAATAAGCGAAAAGTACGAGAAAAGAAAAATCACGATGCCCGATGTTAAGGAGGGATGTATAATTGAGTTTACAAGTACTGTTATAAATCCATTTTTCTCTGTTTTTCCGGACTGGTATTTTCAATATGATATTCCTGCAAATTATATAGAGTATAAGATTTCTATTCCTCAGTATTTTATTTACAACAGGTATATGGCAGGCTATTCTAAAGTTACCAAATCGGAAACTATGATAAACAGACCGGCAGGAAAGGATTATACAGAATACGTAGATCTCTTTTCGGCATACAATGTAAAGGCGGTTAACGATGAGGCTTTTGTAAATAATATAGAAAACTACATGCCAATATTAAAGCATGAGTTGTCTTCTACAAATTTTAGTTCTTCCGGCAAGAAAAATTATTCTACCGATTGGGCTTCTGTATCAAAAACGATATACGACGACGATAATTTTGGACGTGAGCTTAAAATGGATTCGTACTATAAGCAGGATCTTACCGAATTATTAAAATCGACACTGTCTACAGACGATAAAATACAGACGATATTTAACCACGTGAAAACCACGATGAACTGGAACGGTTATAATAGCTATTACTGTGATAAAGGTGTAAAAAAAGCATATGCTGCCAAGACAGGAAATGTTGCCGAAATTAATCTTATACTTACCGCAATGCTTCGCGAGGCAGGATTAAAAGCAGACCCTGTGCTTGTAAGTACACGTTCTAACGGTGTTGCAATGTTTCCCAGCTACTCGGCATACAATTACGTAGTGGCAGGTGTAGAAACAGATAAAGGTATAGTATTGCTGGATGCTACGAGTAAATATTCAAATCCGGGACTTTTACCGTTAAGAGCGCTTAACTGGCAGGGACGCATGATTCGTAAAGATGGCTCTACAAAAGATATCGACTTAATGCCGACTAAAAGTTCTAAGGAAGTAGTGAGTATAGCAGCCGCAATGGATAAAGACGGAGCGATATCCGGTAAGGTAAGAAATCAGAAGCAGGATTATTATGCCTACGTATTCAGGGAAAACTATGCTGATATGAATGAAGATACCTACGCCGAAAGCCTCGAAAAAAAGCACAAAGGTATAGAGATAGGTACGTATAAAAGAACTGATGGAAAAGTAGCTGATAAGCCTTTACTGGAAGAATATGAGTTTACGCATAAAAATGTAAGCGATGTAATAGGCGGTAAAATATATTTTAGCCCAATGCTTTACTTTACCGAAAAGCAGAATCCGTTTAAACAGGATGAAAGAGAATTTCCTATAGATTTTGGATATCCGTGGCAGGATAAATACATGATAAATATTACATTGCCTGAAGGTTATGTGGTAGAATCGCTGCCTAAGCCTACCGCAGTAGCTATGGAAGAAAACATAGGCAGCTTTAAATATAATGCAGCGGTACAGGGCAATTTAATACAGATAAGCGTTACTTTAGATATCAATTACCCTAATGTATCTAATGTGTATTACAAAACGCTTAAAGACTTTTACCAGATGGTGATAGACAAGCAAAACGAAAAAATAGTGCTTAAAAGAGCATAAAATCCGGCATTCAATATTGTAAAAAACACCACACTTTGCTGTGGTGTTTTTTATTAGATATAGTTTAAGGTATGCTGTTTCGGCAGAAAGTTATAATTTTACATTTCTAGACTTAAAAGTAAATACAATGGATATAAAAAACGCACAGCAGGATGTAGATAACTGGATTAAAGAGCATGGAGTACGCTATTTTAACGAGCTTACCAATATGGCTCAGCTTACCGAAGAGGTAGGGGAAGTTGCCCGCATTATTGCCCGCCGCTACGGCGAACAAAGTGAAAAAGAAAGCGACAAGGCAAAAGACCTTGGCGAAGAACTTGCTGATGTGGTTTTTGTAGTGTTGTGCCTGGCAAACCAGACCGGTGTAAACCTTCAGGAAGCTTTTGATAAAAAGATGGACTTTAAAACCAAACGCGACCACGACAGACACCACAATAACGAGAAGCTAAAATAATAGCAATGAGAGAAAAGATAGCCCAGTTTTTCGGTGGAGTTATGATTTATTCCATATTTGGGGTGATAATGGTGCTTGTGGCCGGAAAAGAATTGCAGGGGCAATGGCCGTTTATTATTTTCTGGACTATGGGTATGACCATTGCCCATGTTTTTATCATGGAGCCAATGCGCGTACGAATGACCAAAAAAAGAGCTGAAAGACAAAAAATAAAACCGAATAAATGAATATCCACCTGCATCTGCCGAATGGCATCCAATCATCTTCACTTCAAATAACTGGGAGCAAATCAGAAACCAATAGGCTTTTGCTTTTGCAGGCGTTGTACGACGGTATAGCCATAAATAATGCATCTGAATCTGATGATAGCGAAGCCATGCAAAAAGCACTGGCCGGTAATGGGGATGTTGTAGACATTCATCATGCAGGTACTGCCATGCGTTTTCTCACGGCATATTATGCCATACAGGAGGGCAGGGGAGTTACACTTACAGGATCGCCACGAATGAAGGAACGCCCAATAGGTGTATTGGTTGATGCGTTGCGAAGCCTTGGTGCAGATATTGAATATGCAGAGAAGGAAGGCTTTCCTCCGTTAAAGATAAAAGGTAAAAAACTTACTGCTAATAAAGTTAGTATTAGAGCCAATGTAAGTAGCCAGTATATTACTGCGTTGTTGCTTATCGCCGCAAAGCTGGAAAACGGACTTGAAATTACCCTTGACGGCGAAATAACATCGCGTCCTTACCTCGAAATGACACTGGCGCTGCTTCGCGAAGTGGGTATTGCCGCTACTTTTGAAGGACAAACGATAAAAGTTTTGCCATCAACCAATAACCATCAACCGAAAACCATTACAGTTGAGAGCGACTGGAGTTCGGCATCCTATTTTTATTCGATAGTGGCTTTGTCAGAAATGGGGACTTCGGTTACGTTATCCTCCTATAAGCAAAATAGCCTTCAGGGCGATAGTGCTTTAGCCAGTATATATACTGATTTTGGTGTGGATACCGTTTTTACTGAAACGGGAATTACATTAAGCAAAACGGGAATCCCGAACCACGGAACCCTCGATCTTATAAATACGCCGGACATTGCCCAGACTATTGCTGTTACCTGCTTCGGCTTAGGAATAGGCTGTCATCTTACAGGGCTTCATACTTTAAAGATAAAGGAAACCGACAGGCTGGAAGCGCTTAAAACCGAAATGGAAAAACTTGGTGCAGCGATAACCGTAACAAACGATAGCCTTACACTGGCACCATCGGGCCATAGTAAAGAAGATATTGCCATTGCAACCTACAACGACCACCGTATGGCCATGGCTTTTGCGCCGCTTGGTATTAAAGTGCCCATTATTATTAATGATGCCGAGGTTGTTTCTAAATCATTCCCCTCTTTCTGGGACGATTTGCAAACGTTAGGCTTCGCTGTAAGCACTTTATAGCAAAATAAAACAGCGGTTTTACTGGCTGTTTTTGCAATTACAATAAATATATGGCAAAACACTTGACAACGCCTATCCGGCGATAGTATATTTGCACGCAATTAGAGCAGTAGGCAAATAAGCCAATATTGCTTAAAAATAAAAATAGAACATGAAATTATCTAACTTCAATTTCAACCTGCCAAAAGAACTTCTTGCTGAATTTCCTGCTGAAAACAGGGACGAAGCTCGTCTTATGGTAATAGACAGGAAGACTAAAACTATTGAACACAAGCTGTTTAAGGATGTATTGGATTATTTTGATGAAGGAGATGTAATGGTGCTTAACAATACTAAAGTTTTCCCTGCGCGCCTTTATGGTAACAAAGAGAAAACCGGAGCGAGAATTGAGGTTTTCCTTTTAAGGGAACTTAACTCTGAGCAACGCCTTTGGGATGTATTGGTAGACCCTGCAAGAAAAATAAGGATAGGAAACAAATTATATTTTGGAGATGACGATTCTCTTGTGGCTGAGGTAATTGATAACACAACTTCACGCGGAAGAACACTACGTTTTCTTTATGATGGTTCGTACGAAGAGTTCCGTAACAAGCTTACAGAACTTGGAGAAACGCCAATACCTAAGTACATAAACCGTGAGGTAGTGCCGGAAGATGCTGAGCGTTACCAGACTATCTATGCTAAAGAAGAAGGAGCTGTTGCAGCACCAACTGCAGGTCTTCACTTCTCTAAACACCTCCTAAAAAGGTTAGAGATTAAAGGTGTAGACTTCGCTGAAATTACACTTCACGTTGGGCTTGGTACTTTTAACCCTGTTGAGGTAGAAGATCTTTCTAAGCACAAAATGGACTCTGAAGAACTTATCATTAGCCAGGAAGCATGTGATATTGTAAACAAGGCTAAGGCTGCCAAGCATAAAATATGTGCTGTAGGTACTACTACAATGCGTGCTATGGAGAGCTCTGTATCATCAGCTAAAACACTTAATCCTTATGTTGGATGGACAAACAAGTTTATCTTCCCTCCATATGATTTTAGCGTGGCAGACTGTATGATTACTAACTTCCACACACCAAAATCTACGTTATTGATGATGATCTCTGCATTTATGGGTCATGATCTTATGCGTAAAGCCTATGACGAAGCGATTAAAGAAGGTTACCGTTTTTACACTTACGGTGATGCAATGCTAATTTTATAATCGGTAAAAATATAGTTAAGAGCGGCTTTTTAGCCGCTTTTTTTATGATTTAATATTGCACTTTCTGTTCTCAAAACGCCATTTTGCTGCGTAATATTAGAAGGTGTTATGTGTTTGAAAATCAAAGATGTAAAATTTAATGTTGCACTTTTGGTATTTAAGTTTTTTGTTGATTTTTCAACTTTCTGAAATCGAAAAATCCAACGATCGGATTTTCGAAATTCCATAACAAAATTCAATTTTACCATTTTTTAATTATTCCTTACTTTTACCTCCACAACAAACAAACTACAATGGATTTTCAAAATACACGAGAATACGCACAGCAGCTTGACGCCAAAGACAAACTGGCTAAATATAGAGAAGAATTTCATTTTCCGCATGTAAACGGCAAACAGGTTATCTACTTTACGGGTAACTCACTTGGGCTTCAGCCGAAACGTACTAAGGCTTATATCGACGAAATTATGGACGACTGGGCTAAGCTGGCTGTAGAAGGACACTTCTATGCAGATAAGCCTTGGTGGGACTACCATGAGCGTTTTGCAGCACCACTTAGTAAGGTTGTTGGTGCTTTGCCATCTGAAGTTACGGTAATGAATACCCTTACCGTAAACCTTAACCTTTTGATGGTGTCATTTTACAATCCTACCGCTAAGCGATTTAAGATCATTTGCGAGGAGAAGGCTTTCCCGAGCGACCAGTATATGCTTCAGAATCAGGTTAAATTCCACGGACTTAATCCTGATGATGCCATTGTACAAATTAAAAGGCGTGAAGGCGAACACAATATTCGCCTTGAAGACGTTCTTGCCAAAATAAACGAAGTAGGTGATGAGCTTGCCCTTGTGCTTTTAGGTGGTGTTAACTACTATACAGGCCAGGTGTTTGATATGAAAACCATAACTAAAGCGGGTCAGGATGCCGGTGCCTATGTAGGTTGGGATCTTGCACACGCAGCGGGAAATATAGCGTTGGAACTTCACGATTGGAATGTAGACTTCGCCGCATGGTGCAGTTATAAATACATGAATTCAGGGCCGGGTAACGCGTCAGGGGCATTTGTACACGAAATGCACCATAACGATATGGACCTGAAACGTTTTGCCGGATGGTGGGGACATAACAAAGAACGCCGTTTCTTAATGGAGCCTAATTTCGACCCTATTCGTGGGGCAAACGGCTGGCAGGTTAGCTGTCTTCCGGTGCTTTCGCTGGCGCCGTATTTGGCATCGGTAGAAATGTTTGATGAGGTTGGTATGCCGGCACTTATCGCTAAGCGTGACCAGATAACTGCTTACCTTGAATTTATCCTTCATGAAATTGACAGGGAGGTTAAAGGTAACTTTGAGGTTATTACACCAGCAGATCCTAAAGAAAGGGCAAGCCAGATATCGGTATTCCTTCATGGAGAGGGAAGATCGTTATTTGATTACCTGATGAAACAGGGTGTTATTACCGATTGGAGAGAACCAAATGTTATACGCCTTGCACCGGTGCCACTATACTGCTCATTTGAAGATATGTACGAATTTGGACAGGTTCTTAAACAGGGAATTTTATCACATAAATAATATAGTAAAAGAGGGAGCAACTGCTTCCTCTTTTTTTGTTTACATAAATAATTTATAGCTACTTTAGCGGCTGTCTTACACGACATTAATTTTTATAATAAAACAAACGCCAACCTGTTTATGAAAAGAATTTTACAAAGATCGGTATTCGTACTGATTGCCCTTCCGTTGCTTTTTTCTGTACTTTCATGTAGCGGGGACGGCGACAACGAGGCAGAGAGCCTCGCCCAGATTATTGATGTTAAATACAAGTTGGTTGTTGATAGATCTGTGGTAACAAAAATTACTTATACAGATCCTACAGGGGCATTGGTAGAAGCTCCCGAAGAATACCAGTCATTACTTACATGGGAGAAGCCGATAACTGTAGAAATGCCTTTTGAAGCAACCCTCAAGGCCGACTTTGTATCAACTCCCGGAATAGAGGTGCATTACGATATGTATATTTATCTTAATGGTGTAGAGGCACGCCATCAGGAAGGTGTGGTTGCGCCTGAAACTTCGGTAACTATATCATATTATTTTAACGCTAAGTAATTTATCAGGGGTTTTGTCATTCTGAACGTTCGCGAAGCAGAGTATATTATTAATACTCTTGATCAGAATGACAGAAGCACTGTAAGTTGCGACTAAATTTAATTCAACGCTTGCTTTATCTTGCGTATCTGATGGTTATGCCTCATGGTGTGGTAGGTTAAAAAGTGGAGTATCTCCAATTTGGTGCTGCCTTTTAAAGGGTGGTCTTCAGATAATATTGCTATTTCACTCAGATTGCTGTTTTGTACAGCTTCCAGCACTTTTGTTTTTTCTTCTTCCAATGACTCTTCCAAAGCTACCTTTTCATAATGTTTTTCTTCGGGTAAAATAAAGTCGGGCGATTTCATTTTGTTTTCAAAGTTCAGGAATAGTTCCTTCATCCATGCCGCTTTTTCTTCGGGATCCCTGTCAGCGGGTTGAGAAGGTGCATAGAAAATTTGGTCTATCCCTGTTTCCGATTTGTACAGATGCCTTGCAACCTGGGCTGCGGTCCAGCTTCCTTCAAAAGGTACTATATTTAATTCTTTTTCTGTAAAAGAGTCCAATAAATGAAGGGTGTCATTTAAAGCCGACTCTAATTGGCTGATGATTTCTTTAGGCATAATTATTCGTTTTTTGATTGATGATTTGGTACTGTAAACTGCGACTGAACACTGAATACTTGCCGCTGATTTTTACTCCTCCAGTACCGATAAAATATTTCCTGCCGGGTCTTTAAACCAGGCAATCTTTGGACCTTCGCTTCGGGAGATATTATCACTGTCGGTCTTCAGGTCTTTAAAGTCGTAGCTTTCAAAAGTTACGCCTTTGGCTTTAAGATCGGCAACCGCCTTTTCAATATCCTGTACAGGAAAGTTGAGCACAGTAAAGGTTGCCGGTTCGTGGTTTGGTTTCTCATATAACATAATGGGAATTCCGCCATTAATGTGCAATTGCAATACAATTCCTTCCATTGCTTCTTTTACTTTAAGCCCTAAAATGCCGTGGTAAAAGTCTTTTGCTTTTGCGGTATCGTTTACCGAATAACCACTGAATGCTTGTGTGTCTTTAAACATAGCTTTAGATTTTAATTTGATTTAAAAAGGTTCTTTCATTTTGACCAGGATGCATTTGAATCAAGGCACGAGACTGTAAGTCGACTTACTAATCAAATCTTTGTTGAACGATTTTGGAATTAAACGAGATTTCTCCTATCGTCGAAATGACAAGCACGCTGTATATTTTAGATGTTAAGCCATCATCGCACTGTAATTCACCATCCAATTGATGCCGAATTTGTCGATAACCACACCAAAATAGTCGCCCCAAAAGGTATCTTCCATCGGCATGATTTCCTTGCCGTTTTCCGCAAGGCCTTTGTAAATTCTGTCGGCCTCAGTACGGCTGTCGGGATTAAAAGATATGGTCACGTTAGTACCTTCTTTAACATCGGCACCGTTCATAGTATCGCTGCCCATAAGTACGCTTTTACCAATAGGCAGTGCAATATGCATAATGCGGTTGCTTTCGACATCAGGTGTTGGCACATGTTCTTTAGCATCACCGAAGCGCATTGTCATGGCGAACTCGCCGCCAAACACATTTTTGTAATGGTTAAACGCCTCTTCGGTCTTACCGTTAAACGTTAGGTATGGATTTAAACCTGCCATAATTATTTAGATTAATTGTTTGTTTGCTTGCTATCTGTGCTCAAGGATCTTTTTAAGCTGACCCAGGCTAAAAGAAATGTCATTGCCTAATACATTTTTCATCATTGCAGTCATCAGGTTTAAAGGGTACGGACTTCTGCCTGTCATTCCCCATGTTACTTTGGTACTGTGTTCTGTATCGGCTTCGGTAGTCATATAAACGTGTCCGACATTCTTAAAGGGGCGTACAAAACGTATTTCTGTAGTAATGCGTTCGCCATCGGTAACGCCGGTAATTTCCTGCTCGCCTTCGCCGGCTTTGCCGTTTCCGTTCCATGCATATATAAAACCAATGGTGCCATCAACCCCTGTAAATGTTTTTTTCATATTTGGGTCGGTCTGCACCCATTTGCTGTAATGATCCTGGTTCTTTATGATCTTTATATAGTCAAAAACTTCATGTTTAGGGCTTGCGATTATAGTACTGCGTTCTACACCATATGTTTTAGGTACAAACAGTGCGATAATAAACGGTATAGCTATAATTCCAAGTATAATAAATAGTATGTTCATGAGGGTGTTTTTTGAGGTGTTGTTGAGTGAATAGTCTGCTAGTATTGGGTAGAATGAGATCCTTTTTTAAATAGCACCGCATCTGCCGAATACTTTCCGCTACCAAGAATAAATATTACTACGCATAAAAACAGATACACAAACGGCAGCATTTTTACGGTAAATTCATCGTTGCCATGCGCTACAAAAAAAGCTACAAGCATAGTTATGAATACCGGTATTACCGAAAACCGTGTCAAAAATCCTAACAGTATAAATAGCCCGCAGAAAAATTCGGAAAAGATGACCAGGAGAACAGATAGCTCGTTGCCAATGCCAATAGGGTCGCCAAACATTTCAACCATTTGGCTGTAGCCCGTAAGTTTTGGCCGTCCGTGGTAAATAAACATCCCGCCAAAAATAACCCTTAAAATAAGGGAGGCCAGATCGGTGTTAAGAGATAAGGGGCTGGTTAGTTTTTTCATAATTATAAGTGTTGGGTTATGTGTAACAGGTTAAAATTGGTAGTATACTGTTTTCGTAATTATTTAGGATTTATTTTGTCAAAAAGTTTATTATGAATGTCTTATGACAAAGTTAAGTTAAGAAAATTATAGATATGCTGTTATAAAAAGTCAATCTAAGGGGGCGTTTGAGCCAAAAAGCAATTATATTTGTTTTACCTGTAATTATACCGTTATGCAATTAGGAATCTTATTAACTAAAGGCCACCGCCTGCTAAGTGTCGCTGCCATATTAGATGTATTTGAAACAGCCAATCGTTTCTATACACAGGAAGGTAAAGACGCTCCTTTTACGATTAGCCTTATTCATTTGCCGGAACATGAAGGATTGGTTTATCCGGGGCATTCGCCGAAAGCGGTAACAAAAGATGTGGATTATGATTTGATAATGATACCATCTTTTACAGGAGAAGATTTGGCAACATCCTTAAAAACAAATATAGCCTGGGTGCCGTGGCTTCAGGATCAATATAAAGGCGGTGCTGCTGTGGCGAGTTTTTGCACGGGGGCTTTTTTGCTAGGCGCTTCGGGGCTGTTAGACAATAAACCTGCTACAACGCATATTAACGCAGAAAGTGCATTTGCCAAATTATTTCCTTTGGTGCAATTGCAGGCAGAAGCGGTAGTTACCGAACAGGACAGGGTATATACCAGTGGAGGCGCGACCAATACATTTCACCTGCTAATGCTGCTGCTTGAAATTTATTGCAGTAAAAAAGTAGCGGTTAAGGCGGCAAAAGTATTTTCTATAGATCTTGACAGAAACAGGCAAACCTATTTTGGCACATTTACACCCGCAGAAGACCATGGCGACGACCTGGTTAAAAAAACACAGGATGAAATAAAGAAACATTTTAATACTGCCAGCACTATCGAAGAGCTTATTACCGATGTACCATCTAGCAGGCGAAACCTTGTACGCCGCTTTAAGCAGGTAACAGGGATAACCCCAATAGAATACCTGCAAAAAACGCGTATCGAGGCTGCCAAGCAAATGCTGGAACAATCGCGCCACAGTATATTGGAAGTTATGCTGGAGTCGGGATATAACGACTTAAAAACTTTCCGAACCCTGTTTAAAAAGAATGTGGGTATGACCCCGAAAATGTACAGGGAAAAATTTAGCGGGCAACTGGTTTAACTGCTTATTCTGTAGTTAGATTATTTGATTCTGATTCCGAATCACTTTCAAGCTATTTATCTATTTTAAATTCCAGTCCCAAGCCACGGTAGCTGACTATGGCAATAGAAGGATCTTCAGCAAAGTACTTCCGTAAGCGACTAATAAAGACATCCATGCTTCTTCCTGAGAAAAAGTCATCGCTTCCCCATACCTTGCTTAGTATTTCGTCACGTTTTATTACACGGTTCCTGTTGTCAAAAAGGTAGCTGATAAGGTTTGCTTCGCGTTCCGTCAGGCGATGTAAAGTATCATTGTGGTTAAGCGTATAATTGGCACCATCAAACGCATAGCTGCCAATGGTGAGCTTGTTATTGCCTTCGGGAGTAATGCTATATGAACGCTGGGAACGCTTCAGGATATTTTTTATGCGGAGTATAAGCTCATCGGCTTCAAAAGGTTTAACCACATAATCATCGGCACCCAGTTTTAAACCGCGTATCTTGTCTTCTTTCATGCCCTTAGCGGTAAGAAAAACAATAGACGTTTCGGGATAGTCGGTAATTATGCTTTCAGCAAGCGTAAAGCCGTCCATTTTTGGCATCATTACATCAAACACACAAATGTCAGGTTTAGCTTGTGGAAAAAGCAGTAACGCTTCGGCACCATCTTTTGCCCATGTAACGGTAAACCCCGATATTTCAAGGTACTGCTTTAGTATGCTGGCGTAATCAAAATCGTCCTCTGCCAATAATATATGTTTCATGGCTTTGCAATTGAAATTATAAATTCTGAGCCCGTGCCCTCAACGCTTTTTACGGATATACTGCCCTTGTAGGCCTTTACGATCTGCTGTATGTAATACAGTCCAAGTCCGAGTCCTTTAGTAGTATGTATATTGCCTTTTTCGACACGGTAAAATTTATCGAATATAGCTTTTTGTTCCTTTACGGGAATACCTATGCCATTATCCTTTACAGTTAAAACCGAGTGATCAGGTGTGTCCTCAAGGTGTACCGATATTGTATCTGCACCATATTTCACGGCATTGTCTAACAGGTTAACCAATAGTGTGGTTAAATGCAGTTTGTCAATATGCAGCACTGCCGAACTCTTATCGCAGTTAACCGATATGGCCGGATGGGATAATGCAAAATCGGTGATGATCTCTTTTATCGTACTGCAATCTATTGCTTGAGCATTTAACGGTGTAATAGTATCATCGGTTAAGGAGGCCTCTGTAACCTGACTGAACAATTTTTGCATGCGTATATTTTGGCGGTCTATTATGTCAAGGGATGTAGTAAAGTGTTCTTCGGTGAGTTCGCCTTCTTTTTTTCGCAGGGTTTTTACGGCAATATCAAGTGCTGCCAGAGGTGTTTGGAATTCGTGGGTGATATTGTTTACAAAGTCGGTTTTTATGTCTGCTATCTTTTTCTGGGTAATAAGGTTCTTTATAGATAAGTAAAACAATGCTACCACAAATATCAACAGCGAAACAGAGAATATCAGCAGCCCCGACATTTTTATGAATACATTTTTTTCCCAGTTCTCAATGCTATAGTACCGCTCTGTAACCACTACAAAATTAAATTGTTTATTGCTGTCTCCATGCCATGTAGATTGCGATGCCTGTGTTTCGGCATTTCTTTCGGGATTATTACCATACAGCAACATCTTTCCTGAAAATAACGGCTTTGCTTTTTTTGGATTGTCTTTATAGATTCCCGCTGAAACAATATAGTTGGCAAAAGTTACATCATATCCTTCAAAGAATTTCTCCTTAATAATAAATTTAGAGATCACATCAGAAAGCGAGTCTTCCGTTTTTTTTATCAGTTTTACATAATCCTGCTTCGTTGCTTTTTTGTTGTAGTACAAATCAACAAAACATTTGGTTTTTTCCATCCAGACATTATTTAGCGTGTCCAGTTTCCCTGTGGTTTCCATGGCGAGAAGTTGGCTGTTAATAGCCTGATTGGCTTCTTTGGCATTAAGAAGGTACGTGTTATAAATAAAATAAGCCTGTATAAGGGCGAGTGCCACAACAGTAAGGATACATCCTGTGATAAGAAAGGCTATTTTTTGCTTCATAGTTTAATGTAGTGCTACAAGTACAAAACTATGTTTTTATTGCATTAAAAGCATAGGTGTAGATGTCATTAACCTGTCGTTAACCGAGCATTAACCGTCATAACCAAAACAAATGCAGAGATTTGCCCTGTCAATCATCAAACAATCATAATGGGTTCAATCATCAATCAGCTATTTAGCAGCTACAAAAAACACGGGTTATTAATTCTGTTCGTCTTACTCTCATTGAACGGCATGGCGCAGAACCCCGCCGTGTCGGGCAATGTCTATGATACCGCTAAGCAACCTGTGGCATTCGCAGACGTAGTGCTGAAGTCGGTGCAGGATTCAATTGCCGTAAAAACATCATTTACCGATGAGAACGGCCATTTTGAAATAAAGAATCTACCGCAAGGGGATTATACTTTTTTAATAAGTACCATTGGTTTTGAAAACCATACGCAGCAAATTACAATAACCGCAGATACCGTGCTTCCTGATGTAACCCTGAAAGCAGGAACAAAAGAACTCGATAACGTTGTTATCAATCAGAAAAGGCCCGTTGTAAAACGCAAGATAGACCGCCTTGAATTTGATGTTGAGAATTCCATTCTCTCGTCAGACAATGCATGGGAGATAATAAGGAAAACCCCGGGTGTAGACGCCTCGGGAGGATTGTCAATCCGAGGAAGCAGTGGCATACTTGTAACGATAAACGACAGGAAAATTTACCTAACGGGCACCGAGCTGAAAAACCTTTTAGAAAACACCAGTGGCGATGATATAAAATCGATAGAAGTAATTACTACGCCACCGGCTAAATATGAGGCGCAGGGTAGTGCGGTACTTAATATTAAGATGAAGAAAAATATAGGTGTTGGCTATAGGGGCGGGGTATCAGGTGCCTATGTGCAGTCGATGTATCCTAAAGGAGTGGTGTCTACAAATCATTATTATAAAGACAACCGTTTTGCGGTTTACGGCGGCTATATGTTTGGGTCAGGACATTACTATGGCGAGAGCAATAGCACGGTAAAATATTTCAATCCCGATAATAGTGTAGCCTCGGTATGGAATACCAGAGAGAAATCGCATTTCAGGGCATTACAGCAAAACAGCTATAACCTCACTGCCGAATATACTATTGATACCCTTAACACAGTAACGGTTGGCGCAAACGGATTTTCCAGTTTAAAGAGTACGGCAAACATACATAATCCAACCTACATCTATGATGGCATGGGGCAGTTAGATTCGCTTTACAACAGCCGAAATCACCGCGATTATCCGCAAAAGAATATCACCTTAAACGGATCGTACGAACATAAATTCAATAACCTTCATAAAATTACTGTTGGTTCTGATATTACACAGTATTACTATAATCAGGATCAGCAGATAACAGCCGATTTCTCTTTGCCTGATGAAGCACCGTACCGGCAGAATGTAATTTCCAGCGGAGATACACGGCGTATTAATCTTTTTTCGGCACAGGCCGATTATACAGGGCAACTGGTTGGCTCTAATGTTGAAGCAGGGTTACGGTATGGGTCGGTAAGTGCCAATAACGATTTTAATTACCTTGATGTTACAACGGGTAATCCGAATCCGAACCTCGATATGGAAAATCGCTTTTTATATGATGAGCACATATTTGCAGGTTACGTAGGGCTTGATAAAGAAATTGGCAAGTGGGGATTAAAAGCCGGGCTTCGCGGTGAGCATACCCGTCTTGAAGGCAATTCGCAAAGCACGGGAGAAGTAAATACTCAGGATTATTTTAAGCTCTTTCCAACAGTATATGCTTTATATAAAGCGTCAGATAATCACCAGATTGGCGCATCCTATGGCAAACGAATTGTAAGGCCGCAATATAGCGCGTTAAATCCTTTCAGGTCGTACAACACGCCATACTCTTACAGTGCAGGTGACCCAAGGTTGCAGCCTACTGTAACACATAACTTTAACCTACAATATACGCTGTACAGCAAATACAATTTCGATTTATATTATCGCTATGAGAAAGACCCTACTATGGATGTTGCCTACCAGGATTATGACACCAATACACTTGTTAGGCAGGTAACCAATATAGATAAGAACACAGCCTTTGGGCTTGATTTCAATACCAATCTGGAAATTTTTCCATGGTGGCAATTTGGGGTACAGGCTAGCGTGGTACATCTTGCAAATACCTTTCAAGGGGTAGATGGTAACCTGTATGTAAATAAAAAAGCAGCATTTAACGGCGATACCAACAACCGCTTTACGCTGAACAAAAAGAAAGATTTTTTTGGAGAGCTGAATTTTGGCTATGGCTCACCAAGGGCTATAGGCACATTTACCATCAGCGGAATATCTACAATGTCGGTAAGTTTTAAAAAGCAGTTTTTTCAAAACCGCGCAGAACTGGCATTTATCTTCTCTGATATTTACAGGGGAGAGAAGCAAAGATTTACCACTAGTTATGCCAATCAGTATAGTACTTCCTATGATTATGGCGATTCACAGAGCTTCAGGATACAGTTCAGGTACCGTTTTGGTAACCAGAAACTGGAGGGGGGTAAGCAACGCCAGACCACCGAGGAGCAAAATCGTTTATAAACAATAACGTTTGAGTTAGCTGCCTGCATTCACCAATATGGTGGATGCAGGCTTTTATATAAATTATAGTTGGTATATTTGCAGCCGTAATAAGTTCTTTACTTAATTTCTTTCAAACAGGAATGGTTTTCGGCGAAGGCCAAAATTAAAAGGGAATCGTGTGTAAATCACGAACTGTCGCGCAACTGTAAGTGCCACACCAAGGTTTTTACCAATTATGTTCACTGTATGCCGCGGCGTATGGGAAGGACGGTAAAAACGGCACAAGTCAGGAGACCTGCCATTACTTACTTGACAATGCTTTCGCGGTTTGAAGCAATTGGTTTCGGTTTTTTGCATGGAATTTCTATGCCCAGACCTGCCATACTTCTTAAGGCATTGTGAAATGGGCAAAAGAGCTTTTAAAATTATTAATTTTTAAAAGCAAAAAAATGTTCACAAACAATCTTGGCTACCCACGAATTGGTAGCGGCAGGGAATTAAAAAAAGCCTGCGAAAATTACTGGTCCGGTAAAATTACCGGTAACGAGCTGGCAGAAATCGCCGGACAATTAAAGCTGCAAAACTGGCAGTTGCAACAACAGGCGGGCATAGACGTTATACCGTCTAACGATTTTTCATTTTATGATCAGGTACTCGACCTGTCATTTGCATTGGGGGCTATCCCTCCGCGTTATGAAAACCTTAAAGGCCAAAACGATACGGATCTGTATTTTGCTATGGCACGCGGTTATCAGAAAGACGGTAACGATATTACCGCAATGGAAATGACAAAATGGTTTGATACCAATTACCATTATATAGTGCCCGAATTTTATAAAGGGCAGCAGTTCTCGTACTTCTCTAAAAAAATAGTTCAGGAGTTTACAGAGGCTAAAGAACAGGGTATACTTACTAAGCCTGTAATTATAGGCCCGGTTACTTACCTGCTTTTAGGTAAAGAAAAAGAAGAAGGTTTTGAAAAGATAAGCCTTATTAAAAACCTGCTTCCGGTTTACTTGGAAATTATTTCAGACCTTGTAGCAAATGGTGCTGAATGGATACAGTTTGATGAACCTTTCTTAGCCCTGGATCTTTCCGCAAAAGATAAAGAGGCTTATGTATATGTTTACAACGAGATTAAAAATGCTTTTCCGGCATTAAAAATATTGCTTGCTACTTATTTTGAAGAACTAGGTGACAATGCAGAGCTTGCAGTTTCATTACCCGTATGTGCGCTTCATGTAGACTTAGTTCGTGCGCCGCAGCAGTTAGATGTTATATTAAGCATCCTTCCGCAGGAAATCAGCCTGTCGTTAGGAGTTGTAGACGGGCGTAATATCTGGAAGAATGATTTTCAGGCATCGCTAAAAATAATAGATAAAGCAGTACAAAAATTAGGAAAGGATCGCGTTATTATTTCGCCTTCATGTTCGTTACTGCATTCTCCATATGATTTAGATCTTGAGACAAATGAAGAAGCATTATCGCCTGAAATAAAACAATGGATGGCTTTTGCCAAACAAAAAATAAACGAGGTCGCAGTAATAAAACAACTGGCTAACAGTGAAAATATAACCCATGCGGCTAACAGCCTTAAAGAAAATATTGCAGCGGTTAATGCCAGAAAGATATCGGCACTTATACATAATACTAACGTTAAGCAGAGGGTTGCGGGTATTACTGAAGAGCAGGCGCAGCGTACCAACCCTTTTAGCACGAGGGCAGCATTGCAGGCAACAGCTTTAAAACTGCCATTGTTTCCAACTACCACTATCGGTTCGTTTCCGCAAACGCCGGAAGTAAGAAGCTGGAGGGCATCGCTTAAAAAAGGCGATATCACTCAAAAGCATTATGAAGAGCTTGTTAAAAAAGAGACTGAAGAAACCATACGTTTTCAGGAAGAAACGGGTATCGATGTACTGGTACACGGAGAGTTTGAACGTAACGATATGGTTGAATATTTTGGTGAGCAGCTTCAGGGTTTTGCCTTTACCAAAAACGGATGGGTGCAAAGTTACGGTAGCCGTTGCGTGAAACCGCCGGTTATTTATGGAGATGTATCAAGGCCGGAACCTATGACGGTTAAATGGTCTGCCTATGCACAATCGCTTACCGATAAATTAGTAAAAGGTATGCTTACAGGCCCGGTTACCATATTGCAATGGTCTTTCGTAAGGAACGATCAGCCGCGCCGTGACACATGTATGCAGATTGCACTTGCTATACGGGATGAGGTAACCGATCTTGAGGCAGCAGGAATTAAAATAATACAAATAGACGAGCCGGCAATAAGGGAAGGGCTTCCGCTTCGCAAGAGCGGTTGGCAGGATTACCTTAAGTGGGCGGTTAAGGCATTTAGGGTGTCTGCATCTGGTGTTAACGATACAACCCAGATACATACCCATATGTGATATTCTGAATTTAATGATATAATAGAAAACATTGCCGACATGGATGCCGATGTAATAACCATTGAATGCTCGCGTTCTCAAATGGAGTTGCTGGATGCCTTTGCCGATTTTAAGTATCCTAACCAGATAGGGCCGGGGGTATATGATATTCACTCGCCACGTCTACCGTCAAAAGAAGAGATGGTTGCGCTTATGGATAAGGCACAAAAGGTTATCCCGGCAGAACAGCTTTGGGTAAATCCTGATTGCGGACTTAAAACCCGCCACTGGGATGAAACCAAAAAGGCCCTGGTTGAAATGGTTGGCGCCGCGCAACAGTTGCGCGTTGGTCAGCACGTAAGCCTATAGGCCTGCAATTATACCTGCTTCTGTTACAGTGGCAGGTATGATTTTAAGATGAAATCACAAGTACACTATATGAATACCAAAATAAATGCAGCGATTACCGCTGTTGGGGGTTACGTCCCGGAAACCGTGCTGGACAATGCTGCCCTTGAAAAGATGGTAGACACGTCTGACGCATGGATTTTAAGCAGAACAGGAATTAAAGAGAGGCGCATTTTAGAGGAAGGAAAAGCCACATCTGATATGGCTGCGCTGGCAATACAAAACCTTCTTGAAAGTTCGGGTGTTAAGCCGGAAGAGATAGAGGTCCTTATATTAGCAACATCTACACCAGATCATAACTTAGCACCTGCTGCACCACTTGCAGCACAAAAAGCAGGATTAATTAACGCTTGGGGTTTCGACCTTAATGCGGCATGCAGCGGCTTTTTATATGCGCTGTCGGTAGCGGCATCGTTTATTGAAAGTGGCAGGCACAAAAAAGTACTGTTGGTAGGAGCCGATAAAATGAGCGCTATTGTAAACTACGAAGACCGCAATACCTGCGTGCTTTTTGGTGATGGCGCAGGCGTAGTACTGTTAGAGCCATCTGCGGGTGATGCCGCTGTTATGGATGCCATTTATAAATCTGACGGTAACGGAGTGCAGTTCCTTTCGGTTCCGGCTGGGGGATCGGCAGAAGGCACAAACGATCAGACTATTGAAGGTAAAAGGCATTATGTTAGCCAGGACGGGCGTACTGTATTTAAAAATGCAATTAACGGCATGACGAGTACAAGTAACGAACTCCTGCAAAGAAATAACCTTACTACAGACGATATCAACTGGGTGGTGCCACATCAGGCTAACCTGCGTATTATAGATGCTGTAGGCCAGAACCTTGGTGTTGCCAAAGAAAAAGTAAAGGTAAATATAGAGCGTTACGGTAACACGACCGCTGCAACTTTACCGCTTTGCCTTTGGGATTTCCACAAAGATTTTAACCCGGGCGATAAAATATTGCTAACTGCCTTTGGAGCAGGATTTACATGGGGAAGTACCTATGTAGTATGGGGCGAACTTAAAAACAAATAAACTTAGAATGACTTTACAGGAAAAAATAGACGCAGCAGAAACACATATATTTAAGGCAGTATTTCCTAATACTACAAACCATTACGATACCCTTTTTGGAGGTGCCGCAATGCACCTTATGGATGAGGTAGCTTTTATTACGGCTACCCGTTTCAGCAGGCAGAGAGTGGTTACTGTAAGCAGCGACCGTATCGATTTTAAAAAACCTATCCCGGCGGGAACTTTTGCTGAGTTAATCGGTAAAGTAACCCATATTGGTAACACCAGTATGCAGGTACATGTAGAAATTTTTGTGGAAGATATGTATTCGCCAACACGCGAGAAAGCAATCACAGGAAACTTTACGTTTGTTGCCATTAACGAGAACAAAGAGCCGGTGCCGATAAACAAATAATTATTGGCTGATTTTAGATAAAATCTCCCTTAGCTCCCCGCTTTTCAATAAGCCGTTATAGCGAGCCAGAATAGTATAATCAGGAGATAGTAATATCCAGGCAGGGTAAGAAGCTTTGGTTTCGCTTAGTTCAGCGGCTAATGCGTGTAAGCCTCCGGTACCATGAGGTATAAAGTTATACTCTGTACCATTAAATACAAGAGATTCTCTCGATTCTGCATCAAATTCAATATAGTAAAAGCCCTCAGCCAATTGGTTTTGAAGGGCTTTGTCTTTTTCAATCTGCCGGTCCTGTAATTTGCAGACAGCACACCAGTCGGTATGCATTTTTATAAGTATAGGGCGAGACTCTTCAGCCATTTTCTGAGGAAGATATTTAAACGTTATTACATAGTTTTTCTGGCTGTAGCCGATGGAAACAGTGAAGAGAAAGATTGCTATGTACAGTAGTTTTTTCATTTTTAAAAGGTGCTGTCATTCCGAACATCCGAGATTTATCCTGTCGTCGAAATGACAAAAAATCAAACATCATATTAAAACATATTATAACGTATGCCTAAAAATACCCTTCGTCCCTGCATTGAAGCGTAGTTATAGCTGGTATCAAAAGTATAACCGTTAGGGTTGCTTACAGGATCTGCCGCATTTTTGTTGAAAGGGTCAAACGGACGCATAAGTGGATCTTTAGGGACAAAATCGAATACGTTTTTCATACCTCCGTAAAATTCAAGTCCAGAACTGAATTTTTTAGTAAACTGAATGTTAGCCGTACAAAACCAGGGCGAATATTCCGGCCTGTAATCGTTAGGCTGAATCGGAAGGCGCATTGGTCCGTACCAGTTGCCCGTAACATCCACACTATAGTTATTACGAAAGCTGTAGGTACAAATAAAGTTACCTGACCATTTTGGCGCATGCAACTGCTGCGTACGCTCCAGTTTCCCAAATGCATTATCTTCCATCTGAAAAACATCCATATATGATATCCCGGCTAATACTTTCAGCGGAAAAGTAAAAGTAAGGTCGGTGTTTAACGATACGCCCTGAGATATGGCATGGCCTCTAAGGTTGTCGTAAATAATCTTTGTTGGATCGGTATCAAAATCACCTACGATCTTGTTGGTAAAATAAGAGTAGAAACCTGTAACATCAAATCCTATAAAAGCAAAGTCGGTAGGCACTTTCAGTACGTAGTTAAGATTACCATTAAATGATCGTTCCGGCTTTAGTTCTTCGGCAATTATAACATCGCGTGCGCCTGTAAGTGCAGCATGGTCTTCGGTAAATAAATTTACTACCCTAAAACCTGTACCAAAACTTGCCCTTATGGTATTGTTTGTGTTTGGGGCATATTTATAAGCTACCCTTGGCGAGTGTACGCCACCATGATTCTTGTCATAATCAAAACGGTAACCGCCCAATAGTTTGTGTTTCTCGTTAATGGTCCATTCATCCTGTATGAATAAACCGGGAAGTGGTGTCCTTTGTGGTTTGTTGCCCGAGCCATCTTCGGTTGCGGTCGCAGGCGTGTTGTCGTCATAATCGGTGTAGCGCATCGCTGCACCCAGTAAAAAGGTATGGTTTTCGCCAAATTGCTTATCCCAATACGCCTGAACAAAAGCTACCTGCTGTGTTGCCATATACGGTGTGTCGCCGTAATAAGAATTCTGGTCATGCCAGTTGTACGAGAACTGTGTAAATATCCTTTCTGTTGTGGGTAGCTGATATAACCCAATAACTTCAGCACGTTTGGTATAAATGCTCTCGCCGTAAATACTGTCGCTACCGCGGAATTGTTTTGTCCAGTTCATTTCTCCGCCCCATCGGTCTTCATATACATAGCGTGCGGCAAGGCTAAACAGTCGGTTTTCTTTACGTTCAAAATTCCATTTGTTGAATAACGATATACGATCCTGTTGGGTAACATCGGTAAAATTATCGCGGTTTTTATCGGCACGAACGCCATATTTAAAATAGTTGACACCTAATAATGATGTTGCCGTTCCAGCTTTAATTTTTACAGCACCATCAAGGCTTTGCTCTCCCCAGCTTGTTGTAAAATAATCGGCACTTATAACCGGTGCTTTGGTTGGTGTTTTTGTAATAACGTTGATGATCCCACCCATAGCTTCCGATCCATACAACGAAGATGCCGGACCTTTTACAACTTCTATACGTTCTACAATACTGTTGGGTATTCCGTTCAGTCCGTAAACGGTAGAAAGCGCACTTACAATGGGCATGCCGTCTATCAATATCATAGTATAAGGCCCTTCCATTCCGTTAATATGAATATCCCCCGTGTTACATACATTACAGTTAAGCTGGGGCTGAACCCCGTTTATCATACCTACAGCCTCGAATAAACTGGCGGTAGGGTTCTTCTTAAATAACTTAGGAGTAATTATCTCCACAGGAATAGGGCTTTCGCTTCGGCTAATCTCCTTCATGGTTCCGGTAATTACTACTTCTTCCATTTCCTGGTTATCATCTTTCAAAGCTATGTTCAGCGTTGTTTCAGGTTTGTTGATGGTTATTTTTTTACGTTCTGTTTTTAATCCTACCGAGCTAAAAATAATCTCATAGTTGCCATATGGCAGATCTTTAATCTTGTAATAGCCATTATTATCGGCAGCAAGCGATATACCTGTTGGGGTAACAATAATACTTACCGCAGGTACGGGATCATTATTTTGCGTTATTTTTCCTTTTACGGTTCCGTTTTGTGCAAACAGGGGTATCGAAGCGAAGATCAGTAGTAACTGAACGTATGTTTTCATTATCTAAACTTATAATTAGTTTTACAAAAGTATAAATTTAGATTAGTCTAAAAATTATTTTTAAGTTTATTTTATATTTTTATTCGAAACTCCTAATATTATTGTTTTGTATTTCTTTAGTTTTTCCAATGAGGCTGTGGTCTTCCCGTAGTTTTTAGCTGTTTAGGAGCTTCCACTAAAAAACCATAATTCGGGATAACTTGCTAGCGAATAAAATTGCGATTTACTATATTTACCTTCAGCAAAAACATCAATTTTGGATTCAAAAGGCAGCTTTGTAACAGTTAAACCCAAAAATGAGTTGGTAGCCAGATATATTGACTACTACTATTTTCATGTGTCTGACGATCCCGGATTCAGTAAAAAGTTTTTCTTCTATCCTAATTACAAGCATGCTATCACTATATATAAAGGTTCTCATGTAAGCCTTACCAACGAAGGGTCGCAGGTGCTTCCGTCAACAAGCAGCGCCATATCTTCTTTTTATTCTATTAACACCGATAAAAATTTTAAGGTGGAGCTTAACGGTGCTTTTAATAAAATCGGAATTGTATTTAATCCGATTGGGCTGAATCATTTCCTTAAAGAGCCATTAGGTGAATTTTTTGACCGGTCGATAAATAACCTTGACTGTTTTGGAGAGGATTACATGAATGTGCTTGAACATGTATATGCAGAAAAGAATGCTGAACAAAAAGCCGCTTTGCTTGATAGTTTTTTTGCGGATAATTATAATGGTTTCACTGAGCCTTCTGTAAAAAAAGGTGTTCAGGAAATACTTAACTCTAACGGAACAATCAAAGTAGAGGAACTGTCTGAATTACTTAACGTAAACCGTAAGACCTTGCTTCGCCTGTTTAAAAAACACCTTTGCTGCAGTGTGGAAGAATATAAAAAGATGGTGATGTTTCGCAATGCATTAAACTATTCACAAAAGGCAGGAGAAGAGGCGAACCTTACCGATGTTGCGCTATACAGCCTTTACTACGACCAGGCGCATTTTATAAAACATTTTAAATCGGTTACTACACAATCGCCAAAAACATTGTTGTCTAAGCTTACCCGTCTTGGTAGCCAGGAGACATACTGGCATTTTGAAGATTAGATAGTGTTGTCCCAATTTTACAATTTTTTAGAAATCGATTGCTTCATCTTTGTACTGTAAAATTAATCAACCGTTAAAATCATGAATAATCCAACCAACACTTCTAACAAATCTACAATGTCATTCAATACAAGATTTGCAATTGCTGTAGTATTTACAATTGCTATTTGTATACTTATTGGCTACGTAATGCGCCTGCTTTTTGATACAGATACATTTGTGCCCGTAATTGTGGCTCCGCTTTCAATATTATTTGTGAATTATAAAAAGATGAAAAGTAATTACCTGGCTAAAAATAATTAACCATGACAAAACTTATCCTTATTGTAATTGCTGCTATACAGACTCTGATTGTATGTATATGTTCTTAAAGTCATCTTTTGTTTTAGGAGTAAGGCAATATCTTTTACGATCGTTGTTCGTAATGGGTACCTGCTTAGCGCTGGCTTTTTTAAGCAGGCTTATTTTTGATGTCGATATACATAGTGAGTTACTACTTGTCGGAGCAATAAGTATTGCTGTTTCTTGTTCAAAAACGAAATACGTTCCAAAAAAGCAATAGACTGTGTCCAGGAATTATAATACTACATTATGACGCTATTATGTTATTTAACCGCAATAAAGCTTGTAAACCTGTACTGAGCGAAAATACTGGTATATTTTTTGTTAAACTATGAGCTATGTTTTTCAACAGAAAATTTATTCTGTTAGCTTTGTGCAACTTATTGGCAGGGAAAATATACAATTGATGAATTCAATTGGTCATTTTTTACAATTTAGTAAAAAAATGCTGGTTTTATTCGAGTAGTTTTGCCCGGCTATAACTTTACTATATACTTTATGAAGGTTAAATATATTGTCTATACTCTTTTACTTTTGGGTGTTGGTGCCCTTGTGTATTACAGGATATCTGAAAACAAAAAAGCAAAAATGGAAGCTTCCGGCGGCGGCGGTAAAGACGGCAAAAAACCGGCTATGGCAGTAAATGGTGTAGTAGTTGCACCACAGGAGTTCGCCAATACATTATCGCTTTCAGGATCTATCGATGCCAACGAACAGATAGAAGTACGTACAGAGGTATCGGGTATAGCAGAGAAAATATATTTTACGGAAGGTTCTAAAATTACCAAAGGCCAGGTGCTTGTTAAGATCAATGATATTGAGCTTCGTGCCCAGGCAGGTCAGGCTAAAACAAGGCAGACACTTGCCGGAGAAAACGAAAGGCGTGCTAAACTTCTTTTGCAGAAAGAAGCCATAAGCCAGGAAGAGTATGATATAGCCAGTGCCGACTTTAAAACTGCACAGGCGCAAACCCAACTAATAAACGCGCAGATAAATAAAACATCTATAAGGGCTCCGTTTTCGGGTACTGTAGGTTTACGTAATATATCGCCGGGAACTTATGTTACACCCGAGACTATAATTTCTACGCTGGTAAACAGCAGCCAGATAAAAATTACTTTTTCTATTCCTGAAAAATATGCTACGCAGATGAAGGTGAATTCAAACATCAGCTTTACCGTTGCAGGAACAGATGAAAAATTCCAGGCTAAGATCTATGCATTAGAACCTGCTGTAGAAGTAGCTACAAGAACGTTAAGAGTAAGGGCAGTAGCAGATAACAGCCACGGGAAACTGCTTCCGGGTACATTTGCAAACGTATTACTTCCGTTAGATAAAACGGATGATGCCTTTTTAATTCCTACCGAGGCCATTGTTCCTGTACAGGATGGGAAAAAGGTTTTTGTATCCAGAAACGGTAAAGCCGATGAGGTCATGGTAGAAACCGGAACCCGTACCGATAAAGATATTGTAATACTTTCGGGACTTAAAGCCGGGGATACAGTACTTACCACCGGCGTACTTACGCTTAAGAAAGAAACCCCGGTAAAAGTATCGGTAACTAAAAAAGCGAAGTAGTATGAGTTTATCTACACTAAGCATTAAGCGTCCCGTACTTACTATTGTAATGAATGTGGCAATTATACTATTTGGTATAATAGGCTACACCTTTTTAGGGGTAAGGGAATTTCCATCTATCGACCCTGCACAAATATCGGTGCGTACCAGTTATGCGGGTGCTAACGCCGACATTATAGAATCGCAAATTACAGAGCCGCTGGAAAAAGCGATCAACTCAATTGACGGTATCAGGAATATTACATCGTCAAGTAACCAGGGTTCCAGTAATATTACCATTGAATTTGAACTTGAAAAAAATCTTGAAGAAGCGGCTAACGACGTGCGTGATAAAGTATCACAAGCTGTTAGAAGCCTTCCGCAGGATATAGATGCACCTCCGGTGGTTTCTAAGGCAGATGCCGATAGCGAACCTATTATTACCATGACGGTGCAGAGCGCTACCCGTAATCCGCTTGAATTAAGTGACTATGCCGAGAATGTTATTGCCGAAAGGCTGCAAACCATTCCGGGTGTCAGCAGCGTGCAGATATGGGGGCAAAAGCGTTATGCCATGAGAATGTGGCTTGATCCTGTAAAGCTTAATGCATACGGTGTTACCGTTAGTGATGTCCGTGCCGCATTAGACAGTCAGAATGTTGAGCTGCCGACCGGTAAACTTACGGGTGCCAATACAGAACTTACTATTAAAACGCTGGGTAACCTTTCCAATCCGGAACAGTTTAATAATATCATTATAAAATCGGAAGGCGAAAAAATTGTTCGCTTTAGCGATGTTGGCCGTGCCGAACTTGGCCCGGAAAACCTCGAAACCAAAATGACTAATGAAGGCCAGCAGCTTGTTGGTCTTGCTATTATTCCGCAACCGGGTACCAACTATGTTGAAATTGCCGATGCTTTTTATGCGCAATATGAGCAGATGAAAAAAGAGCTTCCCGGCGATTTGGTAACAAATATTGTTATTGATAATACAATGTTCATTAAAAAATCGGTATTGGAGGTGGCTGAAACACTCGCTATATCCATTATACTGGTAACACTTATTATTTACCTTTTCTTTAGGGACTGGGCTATTGCACTGCGCCCGTTGTTGGACATTCCCGTATCGCTTATTGCGACGTTCTTTATCATGTACATTTTTGGCTTCTCTATAAATGTATTAACGCTATTGGCTATTGTATTGGCTACAGGTCTCGTGGTAGATGATGGTATTGTGGTCACCGAAAATATATTCAAAAAGGTGGAAGAGGGGATGACCCCTATTGAAGCTGCGATGAAAGGGGCGAACGAAATTTTCTTTGCTGTCATTTCAATCTCTATAACACTGGCAGCCGTTTTCCTTCCGGTTATTTTCCTTGAAGGATTTGTGGGCAGGCTCTTCCGGGAGTTTGGGGTCGTCATTGCAGCGGCCGTTTTAATATCTGCCTTTGTATCGTTAACGCTTACACCAATGCTTAACGCTTACCTTATAAAAGGGGTACATAAAAAATCAAGATTTTACGAATTTACAGAGCCGTATTTCGAAAAGCTGAATTCAGGCTACGCCGATTCGCTTAAAGGTTTCATGAAAAGAAAATGGTTAAGTTTCCCTATTCTTGTGATATGTATCGGGCTTATTGCATTTTTCTATTCTACCATCCAAAAGGAAACAGCACCGTATGATGACAGGAGTTTTATAGGTATGAATATTACCGCTCCGGAAGGTGCATCTTACGATTATATGGACCGCTTTATGCAGGAGATGGAAAAGCTTATTAAGGACTCCATTCCCGAAGTGAAAGCCAGTCTTGTAATTACATCACCCGGATTTGGATCTGCTTCTGTAAATAGCGGTCGTGTGAGGATAGCGCTAAAAGAAAAAGAAGACAGGGAGCGTTCGCAAAAAGAAATTGCTGCCGACCTTACCAAATGGACAAAACGTTACAGCGAAGCAAGAACTTCTGTATCAGAACAGCCTACTATTGCTGTCAACAGAAGGGGAGGGCCACCAATTCAGTACATTATCCAGGCACCTAACTTTGAAAAGCTACGGGAGAAGATTCCGGAATTTATGGACGAGGTAAGTAAAGATCCTACCTTTTCTATGACCGATGTGAACCTTAAGTTCAATAAGCCGGAGATAAATGTAACAATAGACCGCGAAAAGGCGCAAAGCCTCGGTGTATCGTTACTGGATATTGCACAGACATTACAATTGTCATTGAGCGGACAACGTTTTGGCTACTTTATGATGAATGGTAAGCAATACCAGGTTATGGGGCAGTTTGAACTGAAAGACCGTGATGCACCAATAGACCTTACATCGACATTTGTAAAAAGCAGTTCGGGTCAGCTATTGCAGCTTGATAACTTAGTTACGGTAGACGAACAAAGTAGTCCGCCGCAGTTATACCACAACAACAGGTATATGTCGGCTACTGTATCGGCAGGACTTTCGCCGGGTATGAGTATCAGCGATGGTATTGATGCTATGGAGCGAGCCCGTGAAAAAGTACTGGATGATACATTTACTACCGATCTTGGTGGTGAGTCGCGTGACTTTGTAGAAAGTAGCTCGAATACGTTGTTTGCATTCGGACTCGCACTATTGCTTATCTATTTAATATTAGCCGCCCAGTTTGAAAGCTTTATAGATCCGTTTATTATCATCCTTACGGTACCTATGGCGGTCGCAGGGGCGTTATTGTCGCTTTGGCTGTTCGGGCAGACTTGGAATATCTTTAGCCAGATCGGTACGATTATGCTTATCGGGCTTGTTACCAAGAACGGTATATTAATAGTAGAATTTGCCAACCAGCTTCGCGAAGAAGGCAAACCAAAATACGAAGCAATTATGGAAGCCGCAGAATCGCGCCTTCGCCCGATTTTAATGACCAGTTTAGCTATTGCACTTGGTGCGTTGCCTATTGCTATGTCGTTAGGTGCTGCATCTACCAGCCGTGTTGGTATGGGTGTTGTAATTGTTGGAGGAACAGTGTTCTCACTTATCCTTACACTTTTTATTATCCCTGCTATTTATTTCATGTGGTCGAAGCCCAGAAAGCACCGCCCCGAATTTGATAATCTTGAAGACTAAAACCATTACTATATGAGGTTTTGCCTGTATATTTTATGTAGCCTGTTTACAATTGCTTCTTCAGCACAGGTAGTGCTTATACCTGAACAGGATTTACTAACGCCGGAAGAGGCAGTTGCTATTGCGCTTGAAAACAATTATGATATTAAGCTCTCTAAAAACGACCTTAAGATTGATGAGCAGAATGTAAGCCTTGCCAATGCAGGCTTGCTGCCTAATCTTTCAGGAACGTTTACGCAGAATAATAATCAACAATATTCCAAACAGATTCGTGCAGATGGTACTGTGCAGGAACTGGATAATGCCCGTAACAATAGCATGAGTTACGGTGTAAATTTAGGATGGACTATCTTTGATGGTTTCAGGATGTTTGCACGCTACGATCAGTTGAAAGAACTGCAAAAACAGGGGGAAACAGAACTGAAACTTATGGTGCTTAACCGCGTAAGCGATGTTATGACTACCTATTTTGACCTGGTGCAGCAGCAGCAGATGCTTACTGCACTTGACACTGCAATTGTGATATCAAAGCAAAGGGTTACTACTGCCGATAACAGATTTAAAATTGGTAAAGCGGCTAAGCTCGAAGTACTTAATGCCCAGGTAGACCTTAATACCGACCAGACCAATTACCTTCGCCAGCGTGAATCGTATCAAAATACAAAGACCTATTTAAACGAGCTTATGGCACGTAATCTTGTATTAGATTTTAAGGTTATAGATTCGGTAGCTATAGACGACAGATTAAAACTGGTTGACCTTATGAATTTAGCATCAGGGCAAAATCCACAAATACAATTGGCGCTTATTAATAAGCGGGTGGCAGAACTCAACCTCAAGCAGGTTAAGTCGTCGCGGTATCCGCAAATAGGCGTCAGCACAGGTTATATTTTCAATGAAAGTGAATCCAGTCTTGGGTTTGCCAGGGAAAATAACAGCCGCGGTTTAAACTATGGTATATCGGCATCTATAAATATATTTAATGGCTTTTTACAGAACAGGAACGAGAAAATCGCGAAGTTTCAGATTGACAACAGCCAGATTTTAATCGATCAGCAGACGCAAACGGTTAAGTCACAGCTGATTTCTGCCTATCAAACTTACCTTACTAATCTTGAGCTTGTAGAACTTGAAGCACGTAATGAAGATATTGCCAAACAAAACCTTGATATTACGTTAGAGAAATACCGTATTGGTACCATTACCCAACTTGAGGTACGTACAGCTCAGCTTAACTATGTTAATGCCCGTACGCGTAACAGTTCGGCACAATTCCAGGCTAAAATATCCGAAGTGTCATTGAAACAATTGGCTGGTAATATTACTTTTTAATCTTCAAGATTTAGAAAATCATACAATAAAAAAAACCTCCGGCAGTACCGGAGGTTTTTTGCTATAATGCGATTCAGTATTAAAACACCAAAGTCTGTATAGAATGCGGAAGGCTTTCTACTTCTACAGCTTTACCTTCAATCCAAAGGTTGTAGTTAAGTTTTTCTTCGCCTTTATTCATTACAATAACAGCAACTTTACCATCTGTATTGATAAAACCTGTTGCACTTATTGCGCTTCTGCTTGGAGAACAAGCAATACGCTTAGCACCAGGGCGTACAAATTTAGAGAAGTGGCCTATGTACCAATATTCGCTGGTGTACATGATCTCTCCGGTTTTTACATTAGCGTGGATAGGTGCAAAACAAAAGTTCTTAACGTGGTTTGGTCCACCATTCTCGTCAAGAAGTATGTTCCAGTCTGTCCATGCAACGATACCGTTATTAAAGTCATTGATAAGGTTTGTACCGTAAAGCTCACCCAGCTTCCAGTCGTTGATCTTGGTAATATCAAACTTCTCTTTACAACCTTCTGTAAAGATCAGGTTGGTTTCAGGATAGGCTTCGTGAACCAGTTTAAGGTTGTCGAACATCTGCTCGCCACCGCTCCAGTTCTCGTACCAGTGGTAACCAATGCCCCAAAGGTATTTTGCTGCCTCAGGATCGTTAAGCACTGTGCTTGCCCTTTGGTAAAGCATATCACGGTTATGATCCCATGCAATGATCTTTTTGCTGCCAAGGCCTTCTTTTTTCATTGTTGGTCCAAGGAAGTTTTTAAGGAAATCACGCTCTTCTTCGCCTGTAAAAATACAAGACTCCCATGTTTGTGTAGCCATTGGCTCGTTTTGGATAGAGATACCCCAAACCGGGATTCCTTCTTTCTCATATGCCTTAATGAACTTCGTATAGTATGTAGCCCATGTCTGGAAAAACTCAGGTTTAAGTTTACCGCCTTTAAGCATGTTATTATTGTCTTTCATGAAAGCCGGAGGGCTCCATGGCGACGCATATAACGTTAGTTTACCTCCCGCAGCGGCAATTGCCTGCTTGATCATAGGTATACGGTATTGTTGGTCGTGCGAAACATTGAATGACTTAAGTTCTTTGTCGCCTTCGGTAATGTACGTATAGCTTCCGCTTGAAAAATCGCTGCTATGAATAGTTGTTCTTGCCAGGGTGTAACCAATACCTTTGTTTACATCATAGTAAGCATCAAGTATTTCTTTCTGCTTGTCTTTTGGGATTTTACCAAAAGTTTCGGCAGAAGCATCTGTAATAGCACCACCAATACCCATAACCGTCTGAAAGGTTTTGTTTGGGTCTACAAATACAGAAATTTGCGTTTCCAGAGGCTGTTTAAGTTCTGTGAACGAAAGTGTTCCTGCAGCAGGCGCAAGCCTCTGATTGGTTTTTTCGGCAGTGGTGTACACTGTCACCTTTTTGCTATCTGTAGCAAAAGGTTTCTTTTTTTGGCCCCAAAGCATACTGCCCGAAACCAAAAGGATTAATAATGGAATTTTTTTCATGAATAGATGTTTGACCCGAAGGCCGATTTTTGGATGTTTATTTGGGTAGGGTATTCTTAGAAAGAAGTAAGCTTTTTAAGGCTTGCAATGGTTGCTACAGGATTTTCAGCCCTGAAAACATAATTTCCTGCTACAAGTACATCTGCACCTGCTTCTACTAACTGTTTAGCATTTTTATCGCTAACACCACCGTCTATCTCGATAAGGGTAGAAGCACCGTTGCGTGTAATTATTTCTTTAAGCTGTTTTACTTTGTCGTATGTCCTTTCAATGAAAGACTGTCCGCCGAAGCCTGGGTTAACGCTCATAAGGCAAACAACATCAACATCTTTAATTACGTCTTCAAGAAGCGATACGTTAGTATGAGGGTTAACAGCGATACCGGCTTTCATGCCTTCTGCTTTTATAGCCTGAAGTGTGCGGTGCAGGTGAGTGCAAGCCTCGATATGTACCGTAAGGTTAGTAGCACCAAGCTGTGCAAATGTTTTAATATACTGATCCGGATTTACGATCATAAGGTGAACGTCGATCGTTTTTTTAGCATGGCGCGTTATAGCTTCAAGTACCGGCATTCCGAAAGAAATGTTAGGTACAAATACACCATCCATAATGTCAATGTGAAACCAGTCTGCCTCACTGTTGTTAATCATTTCGATATCGCGCTGCAGGTTGGCAAAATCTGCCGAAAGCACTGAAGGTGCTATAAGTGTATTTTTCATCGTAGTTTGTATGTTTACGCAAAGATAACTTTAACTCATAAAGCGGCAAAGTCGCAAGGCCATAAAGTTTTAGGATTGAGGGTATCAGCCTATTTTAGGATAAAATATTGCCAATTTGCCTGTGAATAAATTAGATAGGTGAAAAAATAGCAGGTATTATGAAAAAAGTTACCATGATACACAATTTAGTGAAGGACTATTACGTTTTCACTGTAAGATTTTCCGTATTTAATTAATTTGAGACTTAGTAACACGGAAGGTTTAGACCAAAAAAAACTCCGGTAATCAGCCGGAGTTCAATCATCAATCAAAAAACGAACAGTTATTGAACTGTTTGTAATTTTAAATATTTTTAGTGGTGTTCGTACAAAATCAGACTGCCAAAATACAATTTTTATTTAAAATATGAAATTTCGGCAGTCGTTTTTTGTATTTACGGTACTTATCCTAAGTAAGTTTTAAGGATCTTGCTGCGAGATGTGTGTTTTAATCTCCTGATAGCCTTTTCTTTAATCTGTCTAACACGCTCACGTGTAAGGTCAAAAGTTTCTCCAATTTCTTCAAGGGTCATTGGGTGCTGATCACCTAAACCAAAGTAAAGCCTGACAACATCTGCCTCACGAGGCGTTAATGTTTCAAGAGCACGCTCAATTTCTGTACGAAGCGACTCATGAATAAGCTCACGGTCAGGGTTTGGAGACTCACCAGAACGTAATACGTCATAAAGGTTAGAGTCTTCACCTTCTACAAGCGGCGCATCCATTGAAAGGTGGCGGCCTGAGTTTTTCATACTCTCCTTAACATCGTTTACAGTCATGTCAAGTTCTTTAGCGATTTCTTCTGCCGAAGGAGCACGCTCATTGCTCTGCTCTAAAAGAGCATACATTTTATTGATCTTATTGATAGATCCAATCTTGTTAAGCGGTAAACGAACAATACGAGACTGTTCTGCAAGCGCCTGAAGTATAGACTGACGGATCCACCATACTGCGTACGAAATAAATTTAAAACCACGTGTTTCATCGAAACGCTGAGCAGCTTTAATAAGACCTAAATTTCCTTCGTTGATAAGATCGGGAAGTGTTAATCCCTGGTTTTGATATTGTTTTGCTACCGATACCACGAAACGTAAATTGGCTTTTGTCAATTTCTCTAGTGCTCTCTGGTCTCCGGCTTTTATTCGTTGTGCTAACTCTACCTCCTCATCCGCTGTGATCAAATCCACTTTTCCAATCTCCTGAAGGTACTTGTCTAATGAAGCAGTTTCCCTGTTGGTTACCTGCTTGGTAATTTTTAATTGTCTCATGTAAAGATTCCTGAGTTATATGAAATGTATTAGTTATACGTAACAAGCAGGCAAAAAGTTACACGGGGAGTAAAAAAAATATTTATTTAACATTTATAGGCGTTATATTCATCTCCCTGCACCATTCTTTTACCTCTAAAGGTTTCCATTCTTTATTGTTGTAAACGCTGTCTATGTATTTAAATTGTGCGGGGTTTAAAAAGATGATTCTTCCGTCGTTACCGCCATGTATCAGGTAGATACGGTCTTCTTTGTTTTGCAGTTTCAGTTCATTGTTAAGGATATCTGCAAATGTCTGCGCTGCTTCGCCCCAGCCTATACCTGTAAACTTTTTAAATATGGTATAGTTACTTCCATTAATAGTAACAGAGTGATTAAGCCAGTTATTTTTAGCATCCCATTCCTCAATATGGCTGGTAACATTTATTTTTAAGCCAATTCTATCGAAGGTCGGTTGTAGTCTGGCAAGCATTTCTCTGAATCCCCCGGCTTCAAAAAGGGCTTCACTGTCGCACCAGTACAGCCTGTAATCTTTTGGTAAAGAAGTTTCATCATCCCAAATGGTAACAAGTTCATTTGTTGGATCGTAGAGCCTTATCATAGTAGCCTTTAAAGAGTCAAGATCTTTAGGCTCGGCATATTTAAAGTAGCCAAGCTTTTCAAGATTTGTTACAAATTCTTTACCGCTTACAGATGGTATAGTGGGAGCAGCGGCTGCTATGTTTTTTTCAGAAGTACTTTTTTTAGTACAGGCAGTAATCGATAAGCAAACCATGAAGGATACTGCGATGATATATTCTCTTAGCATACAAAAAATATTATTTAAACATTTTATTCAACACACCAAACACACCTCTTATAAAAGTAGCACTGGTTACTGTTTTGATGATCTGTTTTTCTATGGTGCTTCCGGTAGATGAAGATTTTGATGCTGTTTTTGCCGATCTCTCTTCAGCTTTCTGCTGTTGCGCCTCTGCTTGTTGAACTTCGGCTGCTTCAGTTTTTTTGCAGAGTATCTCATACGCACTTTCACGGTCAATTACCTCGCTGTATTTTTTAACCAGTTTAGAAGAGGTATTAAGCTGTGCAATTTCATCAGGAGTCAGAATGTCCATGCGACTCATTGGTGCGCGGAGCATAGTAGCTGCGAGAGGGGTGGGATTGCCCTTTTCACTCAGCGCGGTAACAAGAGCTTCGCCTGTACCTAATTGTGTAATGATCTCGTCCGTCTTGTAGAATTCAGAAATAGGATAATTTTCAGCGGTAAGCTTAATGGCTTTTCTGTCGGTTGCGGTAAAGGCACGCAGGGCATGCTGAATTTTTAACCCTAATTGGCTTAATACTCCGTTGGGCACATCGGTAGGGTTTTGGGTTACAAAGAAAATGCCCACACCTTTAGAGCGTATCAGTTTTACGATAGATTCAATCTGGTCTAAAAGTGTTTTGGTAGCCTCGTCAAATATAAGGTGTGCCTCATCTATAAAAATTACAAGCTCCGGCTGATCGGCATCGCCTTTCTCGGGCATAGTGTTGTATATCTCGGCTAAAAGCGAAAGCATAAAAGTTGAGAACAGCTTTGGCTTGTCCTGAATATCTGTTAAACGTATAATATTAATGTAGCCCCGTCCCTGGTCATCTATACGCATCAGATCGTTAACGTCAAACGATAATTCTCCAAAAAACAGATCGGCATCCTGTTGTTCCAGCTCTATGATCTTGCGAAGGATAGAACCTGTTGACGATGTAGATATCCTGCCGTATTCTTTTTCAATTTCAGCTTTGCCTTCGTCAGTAATATATTGCAGTACTTTTTTAATGTCTTTTAAATCCAGCAATGGCATATTGTGGTCGTCGCAGTATTTAAAAATTACATTTACCACTCCCGTCTGTGTGTCGTTAAGCCCCAATACCCTTGAAAACAATACCGGGCCAAATTCCGATACGGTAGATCTTAGCCTCACACCATCCTGTTGTGATAGCGACATCAACTCTACAGGAAACGCTTTGGCTTCATATGGTAAGCCTATCTTAGCATGCCTTTCAGTTATAAAGGGTTGTTCCTGTGCTGCTTTCGCAATACCACTTAGATCACCTTTTATGTCCATCATTAAAACAGGCACACCATTTTCAGAAAGTTGTTCGGCAAGCACCTGAAGTGTTTTGGTTTTTCCTGTACCCGTTGCTCCGGCAATAAGTCCGTGACGATTAAGGGTCTTAAGCGGAATCTTTATGAAAGCGTCCTGCATCGGTTCGCCATTAAGCATTGCTGTACCTAAAGTAATTGTAGCGCCTTTTGCCTGGTAACCGTTTGTAATGGTTTCTAAAAAGTGAGTTGTGTCTGCCATAGTAGTGTTGGTTTCGCGATTCTAATTTCGGAATTAATTTTAAAACCCAAGGTCTATTTCGCTTTCTATTTTCTGAAGGTAAAAATCTATTTTTTGCAAAGCGCGGTTAAAAAATAACTTTCTATCTCGTGTACCCGACTGGTTAAGCGATTTGGAACTTTTTATCTGACGCTTAAAAAAGTCGAGCGTATTGTTGCAGGTAGCAGCATCTCCGGTTATAAAATACCCCAGCATGGTGTAAGGCACAAACAGGGATTGCTTTTCAGGAGCCGATAGCAATACGTTATTGTTGAGTATAAGTAATTCATTATAATACAGGTTAAAACGGGAGCCTTCGTTGCAACACCTGTCTTCTGCCGATTTAAGAATGGTTTTTAGATCGGCACATAACAAACGGGCATTTGCAAGTGATAGTAAACCCGACTGGAAAAAGTAATATATCTGTTGCAGGCTGCTGTTTATAGTGGTGTCATTCCATATTTCGTTAACCTCTACATTCTCGTAAACGTTTTTCAGTTTCTGATTGTGTTCAAGTAGTGATTGATCTACAGTAAAATTCTCGAATGTATCCTGATTTTGAGTGCCTGCAAGTAAGTTGAGCCATACATACAGCTTGAATTTAGATAGTAGTGTACCGCCAATGGTATAGAATAGCGGAATGTCTTTGGCAGAATAGTACATCTTAGCTCCCGGATAATTTAAGAAACTGCTGATGTTCTCTGCCGAATGGCGAAAGTAAGCCTCCATATCTGCGAGGGAATGGATCTCGGCAGTTTTCTCTACAATTACTTTGGTGCTGTCAGTAAAAAGCAAATCCATTGATAGCGAATAATGTCTGCAAAGCGCGATAGTTTCATCAATAGAAAATTTACTTTTCTGTGAAACACGCCTGTGCGCTGCATCATAGCTTATACTTAGCACAGCAGCTATTTCTTCAATTATTGAAGCCGATACTGCAATATGCTTTCTTATGGCTTTTAGCAAAATATCCTGATTATTCATATTTGCGATTTTCACAAATGTATGATTTATTTTAATTCATAACCGCAAATTAAATTGTTGTTTTCGCAATAGCTTTGATTTGAATTTAAAACCTTACAGATATGAAAAAAGCACTTTTAATTGTAATGCTGCTTATAACCGGGTTAAGTTTTTCGCAGCAACAGACGGATAGTCTGCATTCGCAAATTTTTAGCCTTACGCCTTTATCAAAAAAGGTGAATAAGGTAAACGGAATGGCTTTCGGTCTAGGCCAGGCATTAGATCAGGACAAACAGGCAACGATTAACGGGTTTAATCTTGAAGTCAATCCGATAATCGTGCTGGCAATAGGTTTTCTAGATCCTGAGAAATTAAAGAATGATACTATTACATTAAGGCAAAACGGACTTCATATATCAACATTCGGTTTTTTAGGAAATGTCGCCCATAATGGGGTCGGGATTTCGGCTTGCAGTGTTACCTACTCGTCTAACGGCCTTACCGTAACTGCGCTTTACAATATGTCTAAAAATCTTAACGGGTTGCACATATCGGGCATTACAAATTCTACAGATAGGGCTGTAGGGTTACTGATTGCACCGGTTAACAGTGCAGATGTATTTAAAGGCCTTCAGTTGGGAATTTATAATAAATCTGATGATATGGCGGGGATGCAGATTGGGATATTTAATAAAACAAGAAGATCAAGAGGCCTACAACTAGGATTATGGAACATAAATAACAAACGTTCACTCCCATTTATTAACTGGTAAATTCAATAACTTATGAAAACACTTAAAATTTTAGCACTGTTATGCTGCTTCGTCGCTCATGCACAGGAAAATAATGAGATACAATTTAAAAATGTAGATGAGATACGATATTATGAACGAGTACTTATTGAGGCAGGAATGAGAGTGCCATTAGATAAGCTAGGTGACAAGATAAGTATTTCACCAGAAGTAGGAATGTGGTTTAGGTCGCGGCTTCGAAATGGCGATTTGGTAGATGTTGGCGGTTCGATATATGTTCCATCTGCAGCAAAGTATTTTGATTATGAAGACAGAGGTGCAGTTTATCAGGTTAAGCCAACCGGAGTGTCAGGTATGGCAGGCGTCAGGCTAAATAAAGTGTATGCATTAGAAAGTATACGCTATAAAAAGAGCATCGACTGGATATCTTCGTTTGGTTATGCATGGTTTAGCTACCGCGATAATTATGCGCCAAACACGTCACAGGAAAACAGCAGCCTTAAAGCATTTAGTACTTTTCATTTGGGACAGGGTGTGCGGTTTAATATTGATAACATAGGCTTTCAGCTGAGTTACAACTACACGCCGTACGGACAATTTAGCAAGCATGTACAGTCAGACTTTGGAGCACACAGTTTAAGTTTTGGAATAAATTACAGGCAGTAAAGAAAAGGAGCACATAATAATGCTCCTTTTTAATTTCTTTTCAATGAGGAAAGTAAAATTATTTTTGAGAGAAATTCTTCCAGTCTTCAAAAGTCATTTCAAACTTAGTTTCTTTAGTACCATACAGCCCGGCTTCTTTCCAGCCTTGCCTGCGGTAAAATTCATCAGCCCTTGTGTTAAATCCGGTGCTTAGCCATAACGTGTTTTGCGTTTGCCCGAAAAACCAGTCTAACATAATTTTGTGCAATGTCTTTCCAATACCTCTGGCTTCAAATTCAGGGTCAATAAAGAGTGCCCATATATTGTTATCTACAAGGTCGGCAATAGCAAAGCCTATAATTTTATTTTCAATTTCGCATACCCATCCTTTTCCTCGTTGGCTTATGTAATTCTCTACGTCAGCATCAGATACTAAAGCAGGGTCAGAAAGCACATTTTCTTTTACCAGGTGCCTTACAACTTGTATTTGGGGTATGTCTTGTGTTATAGCTTCTCTAAAAATCATAGCTTTATTTGTGTCAAAAATATATAATTTATGGCATTGCTGTATAGACTAAAAGTAAAAAACCTGCCACTTTTCAGCAGCAGGTTTTTTATGAATTAACCTTATCAGTAATTAAGATTCTTTAGGCTCATCACCTTTATTTTCATCTTTAGGAGCTTCATCATTCCTGCGCTCTTCCCTAGGGGCACGATCGCGTGAATTTCTGTCATCTCTTGAGTTTCCACGGTTATTATCTCTTCCGCCACCTCTGTTAAAGTCACGCGGGCCACGATCTTCTCTTGGGCCACGGTCTTCACGCTGAGGAGCGTTCTCGTCTCTTGGAGGACGAGGTAAAAGTGCTTTTCTTGAAACTTTTTCTTTTCTTGTTTTAGGATCTATACCAAGGTATTTCACGTCAAATACATCACCCATGTTTATAACATCAGTTACGTTTTCAGTGCGTTCCCATGCAAGCTCCGATACGTGAAGTAATACTTCATTACCAGGAGCGTCAAGGTATTCTACTACTGCACCAAAGTCAAGAAGTTTTATAACTTTTACGCTATAAGTTTCTCCAACTTGTGGCTTAAATATAATAGAGTCGATCTTTTTAAGTACCATATCGATACCTTCTGGGCTCGTACCAAGAATTTCAACTTCTCCCTGCTCATCAACCTCGTTGATAACGATAGTTGTGCCTGAAGCTTTCTGAAGTTCCTGGATAACTTTTCCACCTGGCCCGATAAGAGCTCCAATGAATGCACCCGGAATAGTAACTTTAATGATTTTCGGAGCATGACGTTTAACTTCAGTCCTCGGAGTATCAATAACTTCGATAAGTTTACCAAGTATATGAAGACGACCATCACGAGCCTGCTCAAGAGCTTTCTCCATGATTTCGTATTTCAGGCCTTCGATTTTGATATCCATCTGACAAGCAGTAATACCATCAGCAGTCCCTGTAACTTTAAAGTCCATATCGCCTAAGTGATCTTCATCACCAAGGATATCAGATAGTACAGCCCAACGGCCAGTAGCATCATCAGAGATAAGCCCCATAGCAATACCTGAAACTGGTTTTGTCATTTGTATACCGGCATCCATAAGTGCAAGAGTACCAGCACATACAGTAGCCATTGAAGATGAACCGTTAGATTCTAATACTTCAGATACAACACGAACAGTATAAGGAACCTCTGCAGGTATCATGTTCTTAAGAGCACGTTGTGCAAGGTTACCGTGACCAACTTCTCTACGTGAAGTACCTCTTAGTGGCTTAGCCTCACCTGTAGAGAATGGAGGGAAATTGTAGTGAAGGTAAAATCTTTCCTCGCCTTGTTCTGTAGGGCGGTCGATGATGTTAGCCTCACGTGAAGTACCAAGCGTTACAGTAGCAAGTGCCTGAGTTTCTCCCCTTGTAAATAATGCAGACCCGTGTGTAGAAGGTAGGTAATCTACTTCACACCAGATAGGGCGGATTTCGTTAGTTTTCCTTCCGTCAAGGCGAAGGCCAAGATCAAGGATAACGTTACGAACCGCTTCTTTATTAACTTTAGAAAGGTATTTGCTGATAAGGTCACCGTTTTCAAGTAATTCCTCTTCAGTAAATAATGCCTTAACTTCTTCTTTAACAGCAGCAAATTTTTCAGAACGCTCATGTTTTGCAGAACCTTCACGGGCAATTGCAAAATATTTGTCGTAAGAAAGCTCTTTTACTTTAGCAAGAATAGTGTCGTCACTTCTTTCTTCCTCGTATGTTCTAACTTCTTTTTTGCCTACAGCAGCCTGAAGTCTTTCCTGTGCTGCGATCTGTACTTTAATAGCTTCGTGAGCAAATTTAATTGCTTCGATCATTTCAAGTTCAGAGATCTCTTTCATTTCACCTTCAACCATCGCGATAGAGTCCATAGACGCACCAATCATCATATCGATGTCAGACTCGTCAAGCTGAGCTTTGCTTGGGTTGATGATAAACTCACCGTTGATACGTGCAACACGTACTTCAGAGATAAGTGTAGCGAAAGGAATGTCAGAAACAGCTAATGCTGCAGACGCTGCTAATCCGGCAAGTGCATCCGGCATAACAGTATCGTCATGAGACATAAGCTGTATCATTACCTGCGTTTCAGCGTGGTAATCTTTTGGGAATAGCGGACGTAATACACGGTCTACAAGACGCATTGTAAGTACTTCGCCATCACTTGGTCTTGCTTCACGCTTAAAAAATCCACCGGGAAAACGTCCTGCGGCAGCAAATTTTTCGCGGTAATCAAGTGTTAGGGGTAAAAAGTCAATACCCGGGCTTGCAGTTCTTGCAGACACTACTGTAGCAAGAAGCATAGCGTCACCCATTCTTACTACTACAGAACCGTCGGCCTGTTTCGCAAGTTTTCCAGTTTCGATCGAGATGCTACGTCCATCTCCCAGATCGATGATTTCTTTTGTTACGTTAGGAATCATAAATTAATTCTTTTGATTAAACAATGGGTTTGTTTAGTGTGTTGTTGTTGTGTAGTTGTCTAGTGCCCAATGAAAAACCAAAACTTTTTATTGCAATATTCTAAAAAACAAAAAGAGGCGCGCGGGCACCTCTTCTTATCTCGATTATTTTCTGATGTTTAATTCTTTGATAATCTCACGGTATCTGTTAATCTCTTTCTTCTTAAGGTAATCAAGAAGACTTCTTCTTTTACCTACCAGCATTACTAGAGAGCGCTCTGTATTATAATCGTGGCGATTTTTTTTAAGGTGCTCAGTAAGGTGGTTAATTCTGAATGTGAATAACGCGATTTGTCCTTCAGCAGAACCGGTGTTAGTTGCTGCTTTTCCGTGTTTTGCGAAAATTTCCGCTTTAACTTCTTTAGTTAAGTACATGCTAATATTATTTAAATGATTATTATGTATGTTAGGTTTATCCTAACGGGTGCAAAGGTAAACAATATTTTTTTATCTGCAACTCCGGCGCGTTGAAAGTCGTAAAGTTTTTAAAGTCATAAAGTTGCAATCCGCAACCCGATAACCAAATAACTACATTTTAAACGATGGTGGAATTGCCTTTTCCCCGGCAGCCCAGTTTTTGTTAGGATGACTGCCCATTTCAAACTCCAGTTTACCGCCTTTCATCAGGTCGTCATGGCTAAACCACGATTTGTTTAAGGGTGTGCCGTTTAATGTTGCCGACTGTATGTATTTGTTTTCAGGAGCATAATTATGACATATAACCTCGAAGGTTTTACCGTTAGCTAAAGTGATAGATGCTTTGCTAAAAAACGGACTGCCTATTACATACATGGGCAGGCCTGGTGTTATTGGATAAAAGCCAAGATGGGAGAATACAACAAATGATGTAAGTCCGCCGCCATCTTCATCGCCCGGTATTCCCATCAGGTCATTTCTAAACCATTGTTTCATTAGGCTACGCACTCTTTTTTGGGTTCGCCACGGCTGCCCGGCATAGTTATATAAATACGGAATATGCATACTGGGTTCGTTACCCATAGAAAACTGACCCACATTTCCCGTATGGTCGCCAAACTGATGGTAAAAATCCGGGCGGCCTTTGCCTAATGGGGTGTTGTACATATCTTCAAGGCCATCTATAAACTGCTGTTTACCGCCAATCATACTTACCAGATCGCTAACATTGTGTATCACATCCCAGCGGTATACGTAGCCGTTGTTTTCGTCGTAGGCTTCCCGTGCACCAATACCACTGGAGTATCTGTAATCAAAAGGTTGTATGAATTTGCCTTCTGCATCTTGGGTGAAAGAATTTTGTGTCCGGATTAAATACTTTGTGGTAATTAAGGCTTCGGTCAAGAAAATACTTCTCATCATTTTTCCTGCCCAGATAACCCGCAATCTTACCAAGGCACCATTCATCATACACCGTTCCAAGTGTAACGGCTACAGGCTGTCGTTTCTCCCATGAGTGAACTTCGGGAACAGGATCGGGTGCACCTGCCGGCAACGCAGGAAAATACCCTTCTTTTTTGTAGAAAGCATCCAGTGTTCCTGCTTTTTTACCCGACCAGGGAGCAAGTGTTTTTTCGGTTATTCCTGCTTTGCAATAGTCATATGCTTTTTCAAGATTAAAACTGCGGAGTCCCTTGGCATAAGCATCGGCAACAATAGCCACACCATGATTAGAATTCATGCGACGGCTGTCGCCTGTAACTTCAGGGAAAGTAGGCATCCAATGATTATCCATTTGTTCTGCCATCCTTATGTACGAATTAATCATATCGCTTTCTTTTTTTGGCTCAATGATTATCCTTAGCGGATGCGTAGCACGAAATGTATCCCAAATCCAGTCATCAGTATAAAAAGGCGTTCCGTTATCGTTATGCACTTTGCCATCAAATGCGCTAAAATACCTGCCATCTTCAGAAATGCATATCATCCTTTCGTATGTTCTGTATAGCGAGGTATAAAAAACAGTTTTATCGATATCGCTTGTGCCCTCTACTTTAATTTTACCCAGTGTTGCATTCCAGATGTCCCTGCCTTTTTGCGTAAGTGCTTCAAGGTTGTAATCGGTAATTTCTCTTTTTAGATTTGCTTTCGCCTGATCTGCACTGATAAACGAAATGCCGTAGCGAACCTTTATTTGTTTTGTGCCTAATGCATATTTTAGCACTGCGGCGGCGTCTTTGCCTTCGGCAGATGTTTTTGAGGTATCTATATTTCCGTTAGATAAAATTCCCGATGTAAGAGGCTGTGCATCGGTTTCCATATAAACATAAACCCTTGTGTTATTATCAAGGTTCTGAAAGCCGCTTATAGTATTACCTTTTGCCTGAATTTGCCCATTGCGTGAATTTACTACCAGGTAAGGAGTTTCATTTTGAGAGAAGTCGATATAGTACAGCGCCGATTGCTGGGACGGCGCATATTTCACAGTAATACCATAATCATCAAGGTCGGCCTGGTAATAGTAGGGCTTGATAATTTCGTTATCGTATCCGTAGCTTATTACAGGTTTTATATCCTGCTCTTTTCCCTGAAACGGACTAAGGTTAAACGCAGACGATCCTCGGTGGCTGGTAACTATAACCGGCAGGCCGTAAATTTCATTGCCTGTAAAGTTTTCCCTTTCGGGATAGACCCTTAGCATGCTGTTGGGTAAATGTATAGTAGGGTAGGTGGGTACCAGCAAGTGGCTTATGTTACCAATGTATGGGTTTACATAATCAACATGAGTTTTATCCTGAGCGGTAACCGCTGTATTTATACAAAGGTAAAAGGCCAGTAAGTAGAGTAATTGCTTCATTTGTAAATGGCTGTTAGATAGCAATAGCAAACTTACTAAACCGTTTTAGTTTAATAAAATTTTCATTCAGAAAATCAGCCAATAAAAAAAGCCTGAAACTGTTTTCAGGCTTACTATAACAAAATGTAAGGTGTTAGAAACTTTTAAAAAAGTTTTGCGACCTCCTGGTTTACAAACTCAAGGAAACGCTCATCGCGCTCAGAGAAAGCATCAATAACTTCAGAGTCGATATCTATCTGGCCAATGTTTTCTCCGTTAACAAATAACGGAACAACAATTTCAGATTTTACTGTAAGGCTGCAGGCAATATAATTGTCCTGTGCTGTAACATCTGGCACTACAAAGTTTTGGTTAGAAACAGCTACCTGTCCGCAAATGCCTTTTCCAAACGGAATAACAGTATGATCTGTAGGCTCGCCAACATAGGGTCCTAATACAAGCTCTTCTTTTTCGCCATTGCGAAAATAAAAGCCTACCCAGTCGTAATAATCAATATTATCGCTAAGCAAATGGCAAAGCTGTAAAAGCTTGTCTTCCCTTAACACATTATCGTGATTTAATATGTCGATAACTTTCGGTTGTAATTCTTCAAACGTCATTGTAAATATATTTTCTGCAAAATTACTATAAAGTGGTTTCATTTATGTTTTAATATGGTTAAAACTATAAAATTCCCACATTTTGTGTTTTTGGTGATCGTAAATCGCTAGTGGTTAAGATAAAATCTATATTTTTGTCACGATATGAAGTTTAATAAGCACATAAGCATACTCTTAACGTTCCTGATATTGGCATCCAATATGGGGTTCGCGCTTAATGTGCATTATTGTCATGGAGAAGTATCGTCGGTTTCTTTGGCTTATAAGATTGAAGAGCTATGCAACGATACCCACAAGCCCGAAGTAAAAGGATGTTGTGCAGCGGCAAGCGAAAGCCATAAAAAATGCTGCAAGAACGACCTTGTAAAACTTCAGGACGACAGCCAGGATAACATAATTGTAAAATCACTTCAGTTAGACCTGAGTGCATTTTACACTGTTGAAGACTGGAAGCCTGCACAATTTACTGCATTGGCACCTGTGCCAGTTTCAGAAACACCTTCATTTTATTGCGAGGCACATGCGCCGCCGCTCTTCAAATTATACTGTCAATACATCTTCTACGCCTAAGTTATACATTCTTAATTCATTCCCACGCATGGGAATGAAATGATTATTAATGTTATAACTTTTTTTATGCAAAAAATATTTTTAATGCTGCTGCTGTGCGTATCATTCGTACAGGCGCAGGAAACCATAAGTGGTAAAGTGCTCGATGAGCAAAACCTTCCGCTTCCCGGTTCCAGTGTATACTGGCTCAATACCAGCCTATCTGCCTCAACTATAGAAGACGGTACATTTACATTGCCGTATTCTCCCGAATATACAAAACTGGTAATAAGCTATCTTGGCTACGCGTCAGATACACTCGATATTGCATCGCCTCAGTTCATAAACCACAAGCTGAAACCTTCAGAAAGCAGCGAACTTAAAGAGGTCGTGGTAGATAAAACCCGAAAAAGCCTCGAAAGAAGCCAGGTTTCGGCTGCTAACGTCAGCACAATGGGGCATAAAGAGTTGCTTAAGGCAGCCTGCTGTAATATTGCAGAAAGCTTTGAAACCAATCCCTCAATTGATGTAAATTTCTCCGATGCCTTAACAGGTAGTAAGCAAATTAAGATGTTAGGGCTTACGAGTCCGTACCTTATGATCGCTGAGGAAAACATACCTTCTGTGCGTGGAGCATCTCAGGCGTATGGTTTGTCATTCGTGCCGGGAACTTGGGTTGAAAGCATACAGATAACAAAAGGGGCAGGACCTGTAGTAAATGGCTATGAGAGTATCTCGGGCCAGATAAACTATGAGCTTCTAAAACCTATAAATGATATTCCTTTCTTTTTAAATGCTTACGGATCTACCGATAGTCGTTTCGAGTTGAATACCCATTTCAATAAAAAGATATCAGATAAATGGAGCAGCAGCCTTTTTGTTCATGGTAATACCAGGGTTAGCAAAAATGATATGAACGATGACGGATTCCTTGATAATCCACTTGCTAAGCAAATTAATGTAATGAACCGCTGGCAGTATACCGATGCCGAGAAAGGATGGGTAAGTTTTATCAACCTGCGTTACATGCGTGACGAGAAACAAACCGGTGAATTGGATTTTGATCCGGATAAGGATAAATTTACTACTAACCACTGGGGGTCAGAGATCAATACAGATAAGCTTGATGTGTCTGCTAAAGTAGGGTATGTATTTCCCGAAATGCCTTTTCAGAGTATAGGGCTTCAAACATCATACAACTGGCACAAACAGGATTCTTATTTTGGTTTCAAAACGTACGATATCGACCAGAAAAGCTTCTACTCTAATTTAATATTCAATTCGATTATTAATAATACGCTTAATAAGTTTGCTACGGGTATTAACTTTACTTATGATAAGTATGGCGAATTCGTTAATACAATAGATTATAGCAGGATAGATAACTCAATTGGCGCGTTTTTTGAATATACATACGATAATACAAACGATTTCAGTATAGTACTTGGCGGACGTTTTGACGTGCATAACCGTCTTGGTGCCTTTGTAACACCAAGAATGCACCTGCGTTACAATCCGTGGGAAAAAGGTACGTTTAGGGCTTCTGCCGGAAGAGGTAAAAGGGCAGCGAACATTTTTGCTGAAAACCAGTCGCTTTTTGGAAGCTCACGTTCACTTAATGTTATTAACGGTGGTGGTAAAGTGTACGGACTTGATCCTGAAATTGCGTGGAACTATGGCGTAAGCTTTGTGCAGGGCTTTACCCTGTTTGGAAAAAACACAGAGTTTGTTGTAGATTTCTACAGGACAGACTTCCAAAACCAGGCGGTGGTAGACTTGTTTGCTTCGCCACAACAAGCGTTGTTCTATAACCTTGATGGTAAGTCATATGCGAACAGCCTTCAACTAGAGCTGAATTACGAAATTACGCACCATTTTAATGTGCGTACAGCATATAAATACTACGATATTAAAACACAGTACAGCACAGGAATGGAAGAAAGGCCATTACAGGCAAAGCACAGGTTCTTTACAAACCTGGCATACGAGACTCATATTGTTGATGGCGGCAGGCAGTGGAAATTTGACTTTACCTATAACTGGATGGGCAAACAGCGTTTACCATATACTGGTAGTAACCCCGTGAATGAGCAAATGGGCAATTATTCGCCGTCATTCTCGTTAATGAATGCACAGGTAACCCGTACATTTTCGAGTGTGTTTGAGGCTTACGTAGGAGCAGAGAATCTAGGTAATTATCAGCAGAAAAAAGCTATTTTAGGTACAGATGATCCGTTTGGCCAGTATTTTGATAGTTCTATTATATATGCGCCAATTTTTGGGCAGATGTATTATGCCGGTATCCGATTTAAAATTAAATAAAACACAAATCAATTAATTATATAACATACAAAATGAAAAAACTAATTATGATCATGCTTGTTACGCTGATAGGTTTATCGGTGCAGGCACAGGACAAAAAAGAAGTAAAAAAGAACAAGAACGCGAAATACGAAATTGCTGTAAACGGCAACTGTGGTATCTGTAAAAAAAGAATTGAGACAGCTGCTTACAGCGTTAAGGGCGTTAAATCTGCACAATGGCACCAGGATCATCACGATATGCATTTAATTATAGATGAAACTAAATGTAATCTTGATGATGTACACGCTGCTGTTGCAAAAGCAGGGCATGACACCGACAAAATGAAAGCGAATGATGCTGACTATGAAAAGCTTCACCACTGCTGCCAATATGAGCGACTATAAAACATGAACAGATCCCGAAAAGAAATTTTCGGGATTTTTTTTATAAATTTTATGATTGGTAAATACCATTTTGTAAAATAAATTCGCAAACTTTGCAACATTAAAATTTCTAATGTAGGTGAAAGCAATAAGAAAAATGATTGGTAAAAATAAAGGTCTTTATACCTTTTGGCTAGTCATGCTGTTTCTTAACACGGCTTTAGTTACTAATGTTGCGGCTGCGACACATCATAGTTTAGATAAAACAGAAATTGTACATCAGGACGTTAGTTTAAAATGTCATCTTACCGCAATTTCAAACGATGATTCAGATTCAGGCTTTTTCGATAGCCTTGACAGAGGTTTCGAACCTGACGATACAGATATTGCAATCTTCGGAGATCTTGCTTCTAAAATAGTTTTCAGCTTCCATAAAAAATATCAGTTTCCTAGAGTTGATATAAATCAGCAATCGCACAGCGATGCACTTTATGATTTGTATTGTAACTGGAAATTCCATCTTGCATAGTTCAATAATTCCATCGCCGGATTGTTAATTATATCCTATTTGTTTACCGAATAATAGATTTTTGACGGGTAAATAATATTTGAACGTCATGCAGCATCACAGTCTTATCGGTAAATGTTGTATTACTCCAAACAGTAAAATGATTAAGAAAAATAAATTGTGTTAATTGCCCGGAGTGCCCGACGCATCCTGCCTGTTTGTATGCCGGCACTCCATTTTTTTAATCGTAAAAATTTTTATCATTTACATTTTATATTGCGCCACCGGTAACGCCTGACGTTCCTGCTACAACTCCAAATCCTGCAAACCTGAAGGTAGCTTTGAAGTAAATCTAAGCTAATTTTCTTAACCCGGGCGTTGCTGCGTGATGCAACCAGAATTTTAGTATGTATTTAGATTGGTGCTGTAGCAATACAGTATCGGCGTTTTTTAGTTAGATTTAGATTTGGTTATTATGTAAAAACCCCAACGTGTAAGCGTTGGGGTTTTGTTGTTATTTAGGATTGATAGTTTTAATCTCTGAGATTAACTTACCATCAGCACTAAAGCCCTCAATAAGTACTTTGAGCGGTTTCGAAGATATTTTCGGTATCGAAAATTTAAATTCCCCGTTCTCATTTGTCATTATAGAAGGTTCCCAGTCTATAACGCCGAAGTTTTCAAAGCCTTTGTCATCGACCGTGTTATAGGAGACATTCTGAAAGCGTTTAGCTACTTCAAAAGCATTTTTAATAACAATATTAGGTGTTGAGCTGCCTTTTCTATTTGCTGAAATGCCTTTTTTAAGATAGATCTTAATCATACCCATATAGTTATTTACCGATGGAACCATTTTAGTAGAGCTCATGTAAATTTCATCAACTTCGTCCATTAAAATTACATTTAGCATGCTATAATCTCTAAGCTGAACGTTGTCAAGAATTATAATAGGTCCACTTTGTGCCGCATTGATACTGTTTCTTGTGCGGGCATAAATTTTTAATTCACCGGTTTGATTATCATCTATAATATAGAAGCCACCATACGTTTTAATAAATTGCAACAGATTTTGGTAGCTGTTGGCTTTATCCCTGTCTATTTTATAGCCTTGTAGATCTCCGTTTCCAAAACTGTTGGCATATTTAAGGGTGTTAACCTTACCTTTTATTTCAACTTCATCCAATTCAATAGTTTCGCTGTAAATGTTTGGCTTTTTGAAGTCGTCAGTTACATTTTGAGGGGCATAGAAATGGGGTTCCGGTTTATATGGGTTATTATACTTAGTACTTGCATTAAATAACTGCGGGGCTAGTGTAAGCTCTTTTGGCTTCTCTCCCTTTTTAAGCAGCGTGAAATTGACATAAGAAGAATCTGTGATGATAAGGTTTTTAAACGTAAATTCTTTATTGTCATCAACTACTGTGATTTCGTCTATACCCGATGTAAGTGAATATAGCCTTACCCTGGCATTCTTACCATCTATATTTTTTGGCAATGCACCTTTCAGGGTTAATCCCATATCAAATAAATAGCTGCTCTTCGGTGGATTTTGTTTAATATTTATCCACTGATATTTACTTTTTTGGCTTAATAGGAAAAGATCAAGTTCGTAGAGTTTGTTTTTTGTTAGCGTTGTAAAGTAATGCCTTCCCGATGCTTTGTGCCTGCTTTGAATGTAAGGCAATAAGTAAAACGAACCGTAAATGTCATTCGTATCATCAAAACTTATAGTGTTTTCCGGTAGTACAGATATACTAAGGTTCATGTTCGGATAATTTACTCTCCCTGTATATTGCTGCCTGTCTGTGGTTTCTCCATCTTTCGCAATATCTGAATTTAATCCTGTTTTAGGATAGTTAAAAAATAACCTTTCTGCCAACTGCGATAAGTTGTTGTCAAGTATCCTGATTGTATTCATTCCGGGAGCAAAATCTGTATTTGGTATAACTAAAGATTGCTCAAATTTTGTGTTATTTAGGTTAAGCTCTAAAATCATGGCTTTTTCATCCTGATGGATAAGCATATATAACGGGTTGCCGCCAAATGAATCCAATGTAGATTTGTTGGTTTTCACCTTAATCATTGTTTTATCTGCAATGGCATAATTGTTAACCTCAAGAGAAATACCGCTGTAAACTATTGATGGTAAGGTTTTTTCGTGTTTTGCTTCGCCCAAATATACCACAGCTTTATATCCCTGAGGGGTATTGGCCGGAAGGTCTAGCTTCCCATACCCTAATTTGTTTATCTGGACTTTCTTAATTTCTTTACCAGACGAATCTACAATATCTATCGTAGTTATTGGAATGGGATTATTGTTGCAGTCAGCAACGTGAACGCCAATAGTATTGGCAGTCCCGCTTAACATCGTTCCGCCTTCAGGAGTTAAGTCAAAAGTTATTTTAGAAGGATCTGCCTTAGCTAAAGCTGTTCCTGCGCCTTCAGCCGGATTCACAATGGCAATTTCATAAACAGCAGATTCGTCTTCGATGAAGTTGTTCATCCAGTTGGTATAAAACTGAACATAGTACTTACCGGATTTAAATTTATTACCCAGATTAAAGGTTCCAGTAAAGCTTCCTATGTTACCATAAATAAGCTGCGTTTCTAAAATTTTGCCATCAGCATCCATTAGGCTTCCAAAAATATTAATAGTATTAAAGAAAGGGATATTCTTTTTACGGTGAAATACATACCCCTTAAACCAGATGCTTTCATTGGTCATAAAAACACTTTTGTCAAATTGTACGTGAATGTTCTCACGCTCCATCGCAAAATAATCGGTAACAGATTTCATTATTGCATCGCTTTTGCTTTGCGCGCCGGCAGCGGTAATGAATAGAAGTAAGGTTGCCAGTTGTATGGCTGTATAAAATTTTTTCATAAGGTTGATTGGTGGTTGGTCTGATCTCTTTTTGATACAGTAAAGAATAACTGTTGATTACATACTATTAGTATTAATAATTTATAAATTTTTTCATGATTGGTATTGGCTGGTACAATTTTTCTTTCAAAAAATATAATATAAAAATATAATTTTTATATTATATCTGTTTACGGAAAACCATATTTAGGTGTTAAATGTTATATATAAAAAAAAGGAGCGTTGAAAAACGCTCCTTTTAATATGATTGATTTAAAAATGAATTACATCATTCCCGGCATACCGCCGCCCATTGGCATACCGCCACCTGGGTTATCTTCTTTAATGTCTATAAGTGCACATTCTGTTGTAAGTATCATACCTGCTACAGATGCAGCATTTTCAAGAGCTACACGTGTAACTTTCTTAGGGTCGATAATACCTGCAGCAAGCATGTCTACATACTCATCTGTTTTAGCGTTGTAGCCAAAATCTCCTGTACCTTCAGCAACTTTCGCAACAACTACAGATCCTTCAAGGCCTGCATTTTCAACAATAGTTCTTAGTGGAGATTCCACAGCGCGTGAAACAATCTGGATACCTGTAGCTTCGTCAGCGTTCTCTGCATTTATTGATGATAATGCCGCTTTAGCTCTTAGTAAAGCAACACCACCACCTGCAACAATACCTTCTTCAACAGCTGCTCTTGTAGCGTGAAGTGCATCATCAACACGGTCTTTTTTCTCTTTCATTTCAACTTCAGATGCAGCACCAACATAAAGTACAGCTACACCACCTGCAAGTTTAGCAAGTCTCTCCTGAAGTTTTTCTTTGTCATAGTCAGATGTAGTAGTTTCCATCTGCGCCTTGATCTGGTTAACGCGGTTTTTAATATCTTCTGGCTGACCTGCACCGTTAACAATAGTCGTATTGTCTTTATCAATAACAACTTTCTCACAAGTACCAAGCATGTCAAGAGTTGCGTTTTCAAGAGTATAACCTCTTTCTTCCGCAATCACGGTACCACCTGTCAGTATCGCGATATCTTCAAGAAGTGCTTTTCTTCTGTCGCCAAAGCCGGGAGCTTTAACAGCAGCAATTTTAAGTGCACCTCTAAGTTTGTTTACAACAAGAGTTGCAAGAGCTTCACCATCTACATCTTCAGCGATGATTAATAATGGTTTTCCAGACTGGGCAACAGGCTCAAGTACCGGAAGAAGGTCTTTCATTGAAGACACTTTTTTATCATATAGTAAAATGTAAGGTCTGTCAAGTTCAGCCTCCATTTTTTCTGAATTCGTTACAAAGTAAGCAGAAAGGTAACCTCTGTCAAACTGCATACCTTCTACAACGTCAACGTAAGTGTCAGTTCCTTTAGCTTCTTCAACAGTAATTACACCTTCTTTACCAACTTTACCAAAAGCAGTAGCGATAAGTTCGCCAATAGTTTCGTCGTTGTTAGCAGAGATAGATGCGATCTGTTTGATTTTTTCACTGTCTGAACCTACAACTTTAGCTTGTTTAGAAAGGTCTGCTACGATAGCTTCAACAGCTTTGTCTATACCACGCTTAAGATCCATTGGGTTTGCACCCGCTGCTACGTTCTTAAGGCCTTCTTTAACGATAGCCTGAGCGAGTACAGTAGCTGTAGTAGTACCATCACCTGCAAGGTCGTTAGTTTTAGAAGCAACTTCTTTAACCATTTGCGCACCCATGTTTTCAAGAGTGTCAGCAAGTTCAATTTCTTTAGCTACAGATACACCATCTTTAGTTACTGTAGGTCCACCGAAAGATTTGCTGATGATTACATTACGGCCTTTAGGGCCTAGAGTTACTTTTACTGCATTAGCTAATGCGTCAACACCACGTTTTAAACCGTCACGTGCTTCAATATCAAATTTTATTTCTTTAGCCATTGTGAATTTGGTTGTATGTTTTTTAAATTATTAAACGTAAAATTAGATGATAGCGAAGATTTCTTCTTCCTTCATGATAAGGTAATCTTTACCTTCAAATTTTAATTCAGTACCAGCATATTTACCATATAAAACAGTGTCACCTACTTTAACGGTCATGTCATGGTCTTTTGTGCCATTGCCAACAGCTACCACAATACCTTTTTGCGGTTTTTCTTTAGCAGTATCAGGAATAAATATTCCGGATGCAGTCTGTGTTTCTGCAGCTACCGGCTCAATAAGTACACGGTCTGAAAGAGGTTTAATGTTTAAAGCCATATTACTATTATTTTTTTGTTTGTTATTAAAATTGATGTTTTAAGTTTTTCAGAAATTATGCCAGTCATCTGTTGTCTGACAAATTTGCAGGATATGTAAAAAAAAATGCCAGCTTAAAGATGCTGGCATTTTTAATATCGTTATTTACGAAGAAATTAATTTTGTGGTTGTGCCGCAGGAGCCGGAGTTACCGGTGTCGTTGCTGGCTGTGCTGCCGGAGCAGCCGTACCGTTTGCAGGAGTTGTTGCTGCAGGTGTAGCAGGAGCAGCTGCAGGTACTGCAGACTCATCAATAAATGAATCATTGTCTCCTAACGAAGAGAAGCTAAGGCTTGATAAAAGGATAAGTGCAACCAATATAGTAGCAAGTGTCCATGTACTCTTGTCAAGGAAATCAGTTGTTTTTTGAACGCCGCCCATCATTTGGGATCCGCCAATGCTTGAAGATAGACCTCCACCTTTAGGGTTTTGAACCATAATTACCACTACAAGCAAAAAGCTTACTATCGTTATAAGTATCAGAAAAATTGAAAAGTTAAGCATCGTTCTTTAAATTGTTATTTTGTTGAATTATCTTTATATCTGAAATACGGTCTGCAAAGAAAACACTTTTTTCCGGATATTTCAAAATTAAAATTTGATATGCCTGTATTGCTTTGCTGTATTTTTTTTGTTCAAGGTAAACACGTGCCAGTGTTTCGGTCATAAGCATAGAGTTGTCTTGTGTGCTTCGCTCAATGTTTACGGGGCTTTGCGGCGAATTTTTAACCGGAGCAATCTTAGGATTTGTCTCGATAAATTTGTCAATTAATTCCATTTTTTTGCTTATCGGTTCTTTAATTTCGGGCGTTTTTTCTTCTTTTTTGGGCACTTCAGGCATTTCCTCCTCACGATTTATCGGCGTAAGTTTAGATAATTTCAGCCATTCGGCAAAAGAGTGCGTTTCCTGTTTGCTAAACTCCAGAGGTTTGCCAATTTCCAGTTTTTGTGCTGTTTCTTCAGCAACTTCTTCCGGTTTGGGAATCGTTGCTGCATTGACCTGCGGTTTTTCCTGGGTAGCTGACAGTAATTCTGGCTCATACTGTTTATTTTCCCCGACAGCTTCGATAGACCTTTTTATAGATTCTTCCAGTTTTGTATCTATATCTGTAGAAGAGGAAGGCTCTGATGGTTTTGGTTCTTCTACGGCTTTTATCGATTGCTTTATCGATTCTTCGAGTTTATCGACGACTGCAACTTGTTCTGCAGGTTGAGGCGCCGGAACTTCAACTATCTCCGGTTCAGCTTCCAGTACTTCACTATCATTGACAGCGATAGACTGTACTGCTTTTTCATTTTCTATAAACGCATCTTTATCGACACCCTGAAACTGCTCTGAAGTAATAAAGTCAAAAAGAACAGATCGGTCTGTGGTATATGCTGCGGTTTTCTTTAGTTCGGTATTGTACCTAAAACTGTCCTGATTGTAAAGACCTTTAAGGTAAATGGCGCGCGCACTTTGCAGGAACGGAAATTCCGAAAGGATTTTCTCCAGTTCGGCCGTCTGCCTTTCGTTTAGCGAATAAGGCTTGTTAAGCAGGTATGTGTAGTCTTTTGTGTTCAGTTTTTTAAGTGTTCAGTGTTCAGTGGCTGACTGCCAACTGAATACTTGTTCTACCATTTGGCTAGCGATTCGTTAAATATATCCTGTGTTATCCTTTCAAAAATATCATCAAGGGCATCTCTTAATACACCGCCTGTAGGAAGGTCATTACCGCTAAAATCATAGTAAAAACTAAACGGCTTTTCAAAATCGTCTTCTTCTTTGTTTTTGTTGGTAAACCTCACATTTACGGTAATGCTCAGCCTGTTTTGTGCAGCACGCTGATCGGCTGTCGCTGTCATTGGCGATATACGGTACTGTGTAATCTCTCCTTCATATACCAGTTCTCCTCCCGAATTTGTAAGGCTAAGGTTAGTCTGGTTCTGAATAAGATCCTGCAATGCCCTTGTAAAGGTAAGGTCAATACCGGGTTCAATAACATCGGCATTATTCTGAAAGTAATTTACCTGGAATGTTTTGGCATTTACCGGTTTTGCACCTGTAAAATTGTAGCTTACACCGCAACCGCTAAAAGTAAGCAGTATGGCAAAAAGTGTAATAATTTTTATATGTTTCATAATAGCTTTCATTGTGCTATAAATCGTATTGTTTAATTTTTCTGTACAAAGTCCTTTCGGATATTCCAAGTTCATCGGCAGCAGCTTTACGCTTTCCTTTATTACGTTCCAGTGCTTTTTTAATAAGCTCTATTTCTTTTTCGTCCAAACGAAGTGTTTCTTCTTCCTCAACCGTTTCAGCAAAAAGATAATTATTATCATCCTCTTCTTCTTCGTGTTCAATAACCGGAGGTTCAGGGCGCGCTACTTTTTGAGGAGCTAATACTTCGGTACGTGGCAGGTCTTCAAAATCGTCATGACTTCCATTCTGCGAGCCATATATCTTTTGGATGAGCCCTTTGTTGCTTTCCTGTACTTTGGTCGTGTTGCCATTTTGCATCAGTTCCATTGTAAGCTTTTTCAGGTCGTTAAGGTCACTTTTCATGTCAAAAAGCACCTTGTATAATATTTCCCTTTCGGTAGAAAAGTCACTTTCCGGTTTTTTATCCCTTACTACTGCCGGAAGGTTACTGCCTTCTTCAGGTAAATAGGAGCGAAGGGAAGCTAGTGTGATATTCCTGTTAGCCTCTAAAACACTAATTTGCTCCGCTACATTACGAAGTTGACGAATATTTCCGCCCCAGCGGAATTTTTGCAACAACGGTACAGCATCATCATCAAGCTTAATAGGTGGCATTTTATATTTATGCGCAAAATCTGATGAAAACTTCCTGAATAATAAATGAATGTCTTCTTTTCTTTCGCGCAATGGCGGGAGCATAATCTCTACAGTGCTTAAACGATAGTAAAGATCTTCCCTGAATTTTCCTTTTTCTATGGCATCAAACATGTTTACGTTTGTAGCCGCTACAATGCGCACATTTGTTTTTTGCACCTGAGACGAACCTACTTTTATAAACTCACCATTTTCAAGTACACGCAATAGTCGTACCTGGGTGGTAAGTGGCAATTCGCCTACTTCATCAAGAAAAATGGTACCGCCGTCAGCTACTTCAAAGTAACCTTCACGGGTTGACGTTGCGCCGGTAAAAGCACCCTTTTCGTGTCCGAAAAGTTCACTGTCAATAGTTCCCTCAGGAATTGCACCACAGTTTACCGCTATATATTTACCATGCTTTCTGTGCGAAAGCGCATGGATAATTTTGGGAATACTTTCTTTACCTACACCGCTTTCGCCGGTAACCAATACCGAAATATCGGTAGGGGCAACCTGTATGGCTTTTTCTACGGCGCGGTTAAGCTTAGGGTCGTTCCCTATAATCTCGAATCGCTGTTTTATGGCTTGTATGCTTTCCATTATTTTTATCGCTTTTGAGGAACCTGAACTTTAAACCTTAAACTTTAAACAAAACTTACGATTGCATTTCGGAGTAACCTAATGCTTCACCAATTAAAGTAGAGGTAGTACAGTCACTGGTTAGTACATTAACAAAGTCGCCCGGTTTGTAATCTCCTTTTGGGAAAACAACGGTTGTGTTTTGCGATGTACGACCGCTCCAGTGTGCGGCAGATCGTTTCGATTCTTTTTCTATAAGTACTTCCACCACCTGGCCTATAAAACGCTGTGTGCGTTTAAGTGCCATTTCCTGCTGTAAGTTAATAATTTCGGTAAGCCTGCGGTTTTTTACGTCGTCAGGAATATCATCTTCCAGCTTTCTTGCAGCCAGTGTTCCCGGCCTTTCACTATAAGCGAACATAAAACCAAAATCATACTGGCAATGTTCCATTAACGTAAGTGTATCCTGGTGGTCTTCTTCTGTTTCTGTTGGAAAACCGGTGATCATATCCTGCGAAAGTGAAATTTCAGGAATTATACGGTATATGTTATCTACCAGCTGCATGTATTCCTCACGCGTATGCTGACGGTTCATTTCTTTTAGTATACGTGTGCTTCCGCTTTGTACCGGTAAGTGTATGTATTTGCAAATATTATGGTGTTTGGCCATAACTTCAATTACTTCAAGGTGCATATCCTGCGGATTTGAGGTAGAAAACCTAAAGCGCATTTTTGGGAAGGCTCTGGCAACCATGTCCAGCAGCTGAGCAAAATCTACCGCAGTAGCTTTTTGCATTTCAGATGCTTTTTCGTAGTCCTTCTTCAATCCGCCACCATACCAAAGGTAACTGTCTACATTCTGACCTAAAAGTGTAACTTCTTTAAAGCCGCGTGCATGCAAATCGGTTATTTCTTCCATAATGCTTTGTGGTTCACGGCTGCGTTCACGTCCGCGTGTAAACGGAACCACACAGAAAGTACACATGTTATCGCAACCACGTGTTATAGAAACAAAAGCTGTAACGCCGTTGCTGTTTAGTCGCACGGGAGCAACATCGCCATAAGTTTCGTCTTTAGAAAGGATAACGTTTATAGCGTCGCGTCCTTCTTCAACTTCTCTTAAAAGATTAGGCAGGTCTTTGTAGGCATCGGGGCCTACAACCATGTCTACAATTTTTTCCTGTTCCAGAAACTGACTTTTAAGACGTTCGGCCATGCAGCCTAAAACGCCAACTTTCATTCCCGGATTTATTTTTTTTACAGCATTATATTTTTCAAGCCTTTTGCGCACTGTCTGCTCCGCTTTATCACGGATAGAACAGGTATTAACCAGTACAAGGTCGGCTTCTTCCAGGTTTTGGGTAGTATTAAAACCTTCGTTAGCAAGTATAGACGCAACAATCTCGCTATCAGAAAAATTCATCTGGCAGCCATAACTTTCAATAAAAAGTTTTTTTGTATTACCTTCTTTTTGCTCTAATACAAGGCTTTGGCCTTGTTTGTTTTCTTCAATAATCTTTTCCATAATTCACTCTTGTAGTGCCTGTTCAAAGGGGCAAAGATACTATTTAATTCAATATTATGACAAGTTGACAGATTTAGAATTAAAGTTTTATAATATGCGTTTTTCACATCAGGCGAATGCCTGATATTCAAATTTTACACCTTAATATATATACTAAGTTTTTCACAAAATTAATTTTTAAAATAGTCAAAAAACTAATATTTAAAAAAATCATATACTTTTGCGACACAAAGAAAAGCAATATGGCAAAGAATTTAGTGATCGTTGAGTCGCCTGCAAAGGCAAAAACCATTGAAAAATTTCTGGGGGCAGGGTATCAGGTAGAGTCCAGTTACGGACATATAGCTGATCTTCCGTCTAAGGAAATAGGGGTGGATGTAGAAAATGGCTTTAAGCCCAAATATGAAGTGTCTCCCGATAAAAAAGCACTGGTAAAAAAACTTAGGGATCTTTCTAAATCGGCCGATATGGTTTGGCTGGCGAGCGATGAAGACCGCGAGGGTGAGGCGATTGCGTGGCACCTGGCGGAAGAACTGAAGCTTGATAAAGCAAAAACCAAACGTATCGTTTTTCATGAAATTACAAAAACGGCAATACTTAAGGCTATAGATAACCCAAGGGATATTAACTATAATCTTGTAAATGCACAGCAGGCACGTCGTGTTCTTGACAGGCTTGTGGGGTACGAGCTGTCTCCGGTACTTTGGAAAAAAGTAAAAAGCGGACTTTCAGCCGGACGTGTGCAGTCGGTATCTGTTCGCCTTATCGTAGAACGCGAACGCGAAATACAAAACTTTAAAGCGGAGGCTTCTTATAGCGTAACCGCCGAGTTTGTAAACGAAGCAGGAAAAACTTTAAAAGCAAAACTGCCAAAGAATTTTGCAACAAAACAGGAAGCTCAGGATTTCTTAAATAAAAATATCGGTTCTGCTTATAAGGTTTCAGATCTTGAAACTAAGCCAGCTAAAAAATCACCTGCGGCACCATTTACCACATCTACATTACAACAGGAGGCTGCAAGAAAGCTTTACCTTCCGGTAGGTGTAACCATGATGCTTGCGCAGCGTTTGTATGAGGCCGGACTTATTACCTACATGAGAACGGATAGTGTTAACCTTTCTCAGGATGCTATGGCTGCGGCCGAAGCTGAAATTATCAGGTCGTACGGTAAAGAATTTAGCAAGCCAAGAAATTTTGCTACTAAGAGTAAAGGAGCACAGGAAGCTCACGAGGCTATACGTCCTACAGATATGTCGCGCCATACGGTAAATATAGACCGTGATCAGGCAAGGCTATATGACCTGATCTGGAAAAGAACACTGGCATCTCAAATGAGTGATGCCGAACTGGAGCGTACCAATGTAAAGATCGAAGCAAATAATCATAAAGAGCTGTTCACTGCATCGGGTGAAGTTTTAATGTTTGAAGGTTTCCTAAAAGTATATCTTGAAGGAAGTGATGACGAAGATGTAGAACAGGAAGGTATGCTGCCTGTACTACGTGTAAACGAAAAGTTAGCGAATAACTATATTACGGCTACGGAACGTTTTTCAAGGCCGCCGGCACGCTATACTGAAGCTGCACTGGTTAAAAAACTTGAAGAGCTTGGTATCGGTCGTCCGTCTACGTATGCACCGACCATTTCGACTATCATCAGCAGGAATTATGTTGAGAAAGGTAGTTTTGAAGGTCAGGAGCGTAAGTACAAACAATTAAGTTTAAGAGGGGCTTCTGTTTCTGAACAGGAACTTTCAGAAAATGTTGGTTCAGATAAAGGTAAGCTGGTGCCTACAGATATCGGAATTATTGTGAATGACTTCCTTGTGAATCATTTTGAAACAATTCTTGATTATAATTTCACAGCTAAAGTAGAACAGGATTTCGATGAGATCGCTTCGGGTAACGAAGACTGGACTAAAATGATGGGTGATTTTTACGGACATTTCCATCCTACGGTTCAGAATGTTGAGAAAAATGCAGAAAGAGAATCGGGTGAGCGTATTTTAGGAACCGATCCTAAAACAGGGAAACCTGTAAGTGTTCGTTTGGGTAAATTTGGCCCAATGGCACAAATAGGTGATGCCGAAGACGAAAATAAACAATTTGCAAGCCTGCTTCAGGATCAGAATATCGGAACAATTACACTTGAAGAAGTATTAGGGTTGTTCTTGTTGCCAAAGAGTCTTGGCGAATATCAGGGCGAAGAGGTAGAGGTTAATAATGGTCGTTTCGGCCCTTATGTTCGTTTTGGTAAAACTTTCATTTCGCTTCCTAAAGGAGAAGATCCGCTTGATGTGACTTTTGAGAGAGCGCAGGAGCTTATTAATGAAAAGCAACAGGCCGATGCACCTATTGGTACCTATAAAAACGAGCCTATCCAAAAAGGTGTTGGCCGTTTTGGTCCTTTCATAAAATGGAATGGTATATTCATCAATGTTGGCAAAAAATACAATTTTGACAATCTTTCGCAGTCTGACTTAACAGAGCTGATTGAAGATAAGCTTCAAAAAGATATTGACAAAGTGCTTCACAATTGGGAAGACGAAGGTATCCGCGTTGAAAAAGCACGTTGGGGCCGTTCTGTTATCCTGAAAGGTAAAGTGAAAATAGAACTTAGCAAAGATGTAGATGCAGCAGCATTGACCCTTGATAAGGTTAAAGCGATGATTGAAGAAAAGGCGCCGGCTAAAAAAACGGCAGCTAAAAAAGCACCTGCTAAAAAAGCACCTGCTAAGAAAACTGCCGCTAAAAAGAAATAATAAATGATATTTAATTTTTTACAACCTATAGATGCCGGGCTTCTTGAGTTTATTGAAGGAGGTTCGGCACAGGCATTGGGTCATAAAGTTGTTTTTCATACCGAAGGCGAGTTTCCCGAACTTCAGGGGGCGGCTGTAGCAATTATAGGTGTTTTAGAAAACAGGGGGGCTTCGGATAAGAAAGATCACCATATACATCTTAATTACGTTAGAAAAGAGTTTTATAGCCTTTATCCGGGTAACTGGCATAAAGCTGTTGTTGATCTTGGAAATATACCTGCAGGTGAATCACAGCAGGATACTTATTTTGCGCTTAAGTCAATCGCAGAAGAGTTGATTAAGAAGAATATACTTCCTGTAGTCATTGGAGGGTCACAAGATCTGTCTTATGCACTTTACAGGGCGTACGACAGACTGGAACAGATGGTTAACTTTGTCGCTATAGACAGCAAGTTTGATTTTGGCAGCCAGGAAGATGAAATTTCGGCAACCTCATATCTTACGCGAATGATTGTTGATGAGCCTAATAATCTCTTTAATTATAGTAACCTGGGTTATCAGACATATTATAACTCGCAGGAAGAGATTGATCTTGTAGAAAAGCTTTATTTTGATGCGTTCAGGCTTGGCGAAGTGTGTGGAAATCCCACAATTGCAGAGCCCGTTTTTAGGGATGCTGATATTGTAAGTGTTGATTTAGCGTCAGTTAAGTCTAGTGATTCGGGCAATATTGTTAAATTTATACCAAATGGTTTTGATGGCAAAGAAATTTGTACATTAGCACGCTATGCAGGAATAAGTGACAAGGTTACTTCATTTGGTATTTTCAACCATGATGACACCCGCCAGGAAGCTCCTTTAATTGCCCAGATTATGTGGTATTTTATAGAAGGGGTTCACTATCGTTCTAACGAGTATCCGTTTGGCAGCAAAGAGAACTATATTAAGTATATTGTGCCTTTAGACGATGAAGAACTCATCTTTTACAAAAGCGATAAGACTGATAGATGGTGGATTGAGGTTCCTTTTGTGTCAGATTTCAGCAATAAATTGAAAAGGAATACGTTATTACCGTGTAATTATCAGGATTACCTAAGTGCCTGTAATAGCGAGTATCCTGAAAGATTATGGAAAGCTCAAAGAAAAAACATTATTTAACGTAATTGTTACAAAAAGGAAGGGTTTTCGCAGAACTCTTCAATAGTTTACTTTTTCTTTAGGTTTTTTTAATAAAAAAATTGTTTTTTTAAAAATAAATAAATAGGTTTACGCCCTTAAAAATAGAATTACATTAATAACCCAATTTTATGAAGAAGTTCATTGCATTAACAGCAACTTTATCATTTCTAATCAGCTGTGGTTCCAGTGACCGAGGGGAACTGGTAGGTGTTAAAGGAAGAAAGTGGAGGCCGGAAAAGCCTTATGGTATGACTTTAGTTCCGGGTGGCGCTTACATTATGGGTAAGTCTGACGACGATTTAGCTAATGTTCAGGATGCTCCTACAAAAACAGTAACTGTTCGTTCTTTTTACATGGATGAAACAGAGATTACAAATAGTGAGTACCGTCAGTTTATCGAATGGGTTAAAGATTCTACTATTAGAACAAGACTTGCGATACTTGCAGACGAGCAGGGGCAAAAGCCTGGCTCAGGTGGTATAGGTGAGTATGCGTTCAAAGATCAGGAAAATACAGAAGATCAGTCAGCGTATGATAAATACATGTACGAGAACTACTATAGCATAGGTACTGATGATGATATGTATGCAGGAAGAAAGCTTAACCATAAGCCGAAATTGTTTGCAGATCCTCAGAAATACCCGGATGAGTATTATGTTGAAGTTATGGATTCTATGTACTTACCGGAATCTGAATCGTACAATGGTTTGAGGACTATTGATGTTTCTAAACTTGTATTCCGTTATTCTTGGATGGATATTGATGCAGCAGCAAAAGATAAATCTAAGAACACAAGGTCTAAAAGAAGTAAGTATATGAAACATGAACAGGTTGAGGTTTATCCTGATACAACTGTTTGGATTAAAGACTTTGCTTATTCATATAACGAGCCTATGCATAACGATTACTTTTGGCACGAAGCTTACGGTGAGTATCCTGTAGTTGGTGTTACATGGCAAAAAGCAAAAGCTTTCTGTGCATGGAGAACGCTTAACAAGAATACATACCAAAAAGCTAAAAAGAGACAGTTTGTAAACTCTTTCCGACTTCCTACAGAAGCTGAATGGGAGTTTGCTGCAAGAGGTGGTCTTCAGTCGGCTACATTCCCTTGGGGTGGTCCGTATGCTAAAAACGACCGTGGTTGTTTCTTAGCTAACTTTAAACCAAACAGAGGTGACTATGCTGCTGATGGTGCTTTATACACTGTTGAGGCTCAGTCTTACGATCCGAATGATCATAACCTTTATAATATGGCTGGTAACGTAGCGGAATGGACAGACTCTTCTTATGATGCTTCTTCATACGAATATGTTTCTACTATGAACCCTAACGTGCCGGATCAGTCAAACAAGCGTAAGGTAATCCGTGGTGGTTCTTGGAAAGATGTTGCTTACTTCCTTCAGGTAAGTACAAGAGACTGGGAATATGCTGACTCTGCAAGAAGCTATATTGGTTTCAGAACAGTGCAGGATTACATGGGTACTCAGAATACAGGTACGAACCAATAAAAAATTGAATATAACCAACTTGAATTTTTTTGAATATTTAAATTAATTAACTTAACTAAAAACTTAAAATTATTATTATGGCACTACCACAAAGAGTTATGAACATGGCTTATGGTCTTGGAGCAGCAGTTGTTATTGTTGGAGCACTTTTTAAACTGATGCACTGGCCAGGTGCGAGCGCGATGCTTATTGCTGGTCTTGGAACTGAGGCTTTCATTTTTGCTTTATCTGCTTTTGAGCCGGTTCACAAAGATTTAGACTGGTCATTAGTGTATCCTGAGTTAGCTGGTGGAGACGCTAAGAAAAAAGAAGTTAAAAAAGAAAACCCTGCTGAAGCTCAAGGTCTACTTTCTCAAAAACTTGACAACCTATTAAAAGAAGCTAAAATTGACGGTGCTTTAATGGAAAGCCTTGGAAGCAGTATCAAAAACTTCGAATCTGCTGCTAAAGGAATTGCTCCTACTGTTGATTCAATTGCTTCACAGAAAAAATATAGCGAAGAAATGTCTACAGCTGCAGCGCAGATGGAGTCTCTAAACAGCCTTTACAAAGTGCAGTTAGAAAGTGCTTCTCGTAACGCTGAGGCTAACAAAGAAATCGCTGACAACGCATCTAAACTAAAACAAGAAATGGCTGCTATGACACAAAACATTGCTTCATTAAACAATGTTTACGGTGGTATGCTTTCTGCAATGGGTAACAAGGCTTAATAATTAGTTACGACTATCTAACACAAAAACAAAAGACAACTAATTAGAAATGGCAGGAGGAAAACAAACCCCAAGGCAAAAGATGATTAACCTGATGTATCTGGTTTTCATCGCAATGTTGGCTCTTAATATGTCAAAAGAAGTATTATCTGCTTTTGGCTTGATGAATGAGCAATTTGAATCGTCTAACAAAGAAGCTTCAATAAGCAATGAAGGACTTTATAATGCTCTTGCTATAAAGGCATCTGAGAATCCTTCATTTACCGCAGCAAAAAATCTTTCTGATAAAGTAAAGAATATTTCGAATGAATTCTATACTTATCTTGATGGCTTGAAAGCTGATGTTGTTAAAGATGTAGAAAAAGATTCTAACGGCAAGCTTCCTTATGAAGCTATGGATAAAGGAGATAAAATCGACGAAGGTTGGTTTGAAGGTGACGGTTACTCTCCGAAAGGAAAAGAAATTGTTGCGACTATTGAGAAATTTAAAGCTGATATGAAAGCAGCTATTGGAAATGATGTGAAATATAAGGCAATCAATTCTGAGCTTGATAGTAAATTCAATACATCTGATGTTAAAGATGGTGAAGGTGTTGTAAAAAAATATCTTGATTATCACTATAAAGGTTTCCCATCAATCGCATCTTTAACTAAGCTATCTGCTATGCAGAATAATGTTAAGACTATTGAGGCTAACGTTTATAACCTAGCTCTTGGTAAAGCGGCTATTGAGGCTAACTCAATGAAAAATTATACTGCTCTTGTAGTACTTGACAAAAACGCTTATTTCCAAGGAGAAAAAGTTACTGGTAAAGTAGTTCTAGGTAGATATGATGAAAATACTAAACCAGTTTCATTTAATGGTCCTGGTAAAATTGAAAACGGACAGGCTGTAATTAATTTAACAGCTGGAAGTGTTGGTGAGCAAAAAATTGGTGGACAATTCGTATTTCTTGAGGATGGTAAAGAAGTTCCTTTGAAATTTGAAGGTAAATATGTTGTTGTACCTCGTCCTAACTCAGCTACTATATCTGCTGACAAAATGAACTCTGTTTACCGTGGTGTTGATAACCCAATGACAGTTTCATTTGCGGGTGTGTCTGATACAGATGTTAAAGCTAATGCTCCTGGAGCATGGAGGTCTACTGGTAAAGGTAAATACAGCTGGAATGTTACTAGTGTATCTGGTAACACAGCAAAAATATCTGTTACTGCTAAACTTTCTGATGGTAAGGTTGTTACTGATATGAAAGAATTTAATGTTCGTCCTATTCCTGCTCCGGTACCGGAATTAAGAGGTAAACAAGGTTCTTCAAAAGGTAACAAAAATGACCTTGCGTCATCTACAGTTAATGTTGCGTTCCCTGATTTCGTATTTGATGTTAAAACAACAGTTGTATCTTTCGAACTTTATATTCCTGGAAATGCAGCTATGATCATACAAGGTAACAGGTTTGATGCTCGTGCTCAGGCTGCAATCGCTAAATGTAAAAGAGGTGATGTAGTTACGATCAACAATATTAAAACTACTATTGTTGGAGCGGCAGGTTATACTCCTAAGGGGTCTACATCTTTCGCTTGGGAAATACAATAATTTGATTTAAAAGAACGTTTTTCTTTTACAGTATAAAATTAAAATAATGAATAGCAGAAATTTTTTATTAGCGGCTTTATTCTTTGCAGGTCTTTCTACGTCTTTCGCGCAGTCTAACTTGTTGAATGCTAAAACGCCGGATGAGATAGGTAAAAAAACCTCAGCACAGGACTCATTAGATAATGATAAGCCTTTGCCTTACGGTTATGTGGGAGATAGGGATGTTTTGCTTGCCAGAAAAGTTTGGGAAGTAATCGATCTTGACCAGAGAATTAACTTTCCTATGTATTTTCCTATTGAGGACAATATAGGTAGCGATAGAAGGTCACTATTCAGTGTTTTAATTTCTGCTATTAAAGATGGATCATTAACTCAGGTTTATGATGACTCTTACTTTACCAGGAAAAAGACAAGTGAAGATATTCAAACGGTTTTTTTCTTTAAAGAACTAAATGATTATGGTACAGACATCATGAACCAAAATCCTGGTAAAACCGAAGAAGCTTTGAAAGCTAAAGGTCTACTTACTGATGAGCACTATACTACATCTGAACTTACAGGTGCCGATGTTACCAAATATAAAATTGTTGGGACTTGGTATTTTGATAAGAGACAAGGTGAAATGAAGTACAGGATTCTTGGTATTTGTCCAATGGCTGTAGATGCCCTTACTAAATTAAGGCAAGGTGCTGAAGCTGAACCAATCGAGCTTTTCTGGGTATTCTACCCTGGAGCAAGAGACGTTCTTCACAAAGCAAAAGCGTTTAATGAGAAAAACTCGGCTTTACCTATAACATTTGATCACTTACTTAACTCTAGACGTTTTAGTTCTAACATAGTTAAAGAAGAAAATGTTTATGGAGACAGGCTTATCGAAGACTACATGAAAGATAATTCACAATTACAATTGCTTGAGGCAGAACGTATCAAAGATAAGATACGTAACTTTGAGCAGGATATGTGGAACTACTAATTAGTATATCTTCTAAATAATAAAACTCTTACCCTTGTGGTAAGAGTTTTTTATTTTTACACCATGAAAGACTTTTTAATTATCGGGGCGGGACTTGCCGGCATTAGTTTTGCTGAGACAGCTATAGAAAACGGGAAATCTTTTGTTGTTATTAATGATGATTCCCAAAACTCTTCCAGAGTAGCTGCAGGGTTGTATAATCCTGTTGTTTTAAAACGTTTCAGTTTACCTCAGGATTCAGCAATACATCTTGATTATATGATTCCTTTCTATGAGAAGGTTAACGACAGGATCAATGTAAAATTTGACTACCTGCTACCTGTTTACAGAAAATTCGCGTCTATTGAGGAACAGAATAACTGGTTTCAGGCTGCTGACAAGCCTTCATTAGAGCCTTTCCTTTTTCCGGAAGTTCAATATGATCAGTTTGATAGCCTTCCTGCGCCATTTGGTTTTGGTAAAGTGTTGCGTACAGGGTACGTAGATACTTCAGCTTTGCTTGATGGATATCACAAATATCTTACTAGTATTGATTTGCTTATAAATGACACCTTCAATCATTCGGACTTAGTTGTGGAAGAAGATCATATTTCCTACAGGGGTATAGCAGCGAAGCATATTATATTTGCTGAGGGATTCGGTATTCATGGCAATCCATATTTTGGGCATTTGCCTTTGGACGGTACTAAAGGAGAATTACTGCTAATTAAAGCACCAGATTTAAAACTTAATGTAGCTGTGAATGCCAGTATATTTATTCTTCCGGTAGGTGGGGATATTTACAAGGTTGGCGCTACTTACGAGTGGTATGATAAAACAGCTACGCCAACAGAAGCAGGTAAAAATGAATTGCTTGAAAAGCTTAATGAACTAGTTACCTGTAAATATGAAATATTAGAGCACCTTGCAGGTATAAGGCCAACGGTCAAAGACCGCAAGCCTTTAATAGGTACGCATCCGCAATACAAAAATGTACACTTACTAAATGGATTGGGTACAAGAGGTGTTATGCTTGGGCCCTCTATGGCGAAGGAATTATATGATTCTATTATTACAGGGGAACCTGTTAGGCGTGAAGTCGGCTTGCACCGGTTTAAGGTTTCTTAAGTTCTCTCCAGTTCTTATCGTAGCTAACAAAAAGGTTTATCCAGATATTTCTGGATATTCGCATAATAAGAGGCATAGGGATAATTAGCGCAGCAATTATTACAATAAATGCCGTTTTTAGGCTGGTTTTTATAAATGCGAAGGATACTATAAAGGCAGCAATGGCTATTGCTACACCTAGTCCATAGCTAACATACATTGCGCCAAAGTAGAATGATGGCTCAATTTTATAAGGCTGTCCGCAGTGGCTGCATCGTTCGTGCATTTTGTAGATATTGAGCATATTGTACGGATTTTTATCTATATACATACTTTCCTGATGGCATCGGGGACAGGTTCCTGTTAAAATGCTATATAATTTGGATCCTTTTTTTAACATTTGCAAAAAATTTGTTGTTACACAAATTTACGACTTAAATAAGACATAAGAATAATGCTTAACATACATAATTTATCGGTTTCTTTCGGTGGGACATATTTGTTTGAGGAAGTTACTTTCAGGCTTGGTGCCGGAGACAGAGTGGGCCTTGTAGGTAAGAATGGAGCTGGAAAATCGACCATGCTAAAAATACTTTCGGGCGAACAACAATATGATTCGGGCGTTATTGCTACCGAAAAGGAGATAAAACTTGGCTTTCTGAAACAGGATATCGATTTTATCAAGGGGCGTACTGTTCTTGAGGAGGCGTATCAGGCTTTTGAAGAAATTAAAAGGGCTGAAGCTAAAATCGATAAGATAAACCACCAGTTAGTGACCCGTACCGATTATGAAAGTGAAGAATATTCCCAGCTTATTGAAGATTTAAGTGATGTTACACATCATTATGAAATTCTTGGTGGTTATAACTATGTTGGAGATACCGAGAAGATATTACTTGGCCTTGGTTTTAAGCGTGAGGACTTTGATAAAGCTACCGATACTTTTTCTGGGGGATGGCGTATGCGTATCGAGTTAGCAAAGCTACTATTACAGTATAACGACGTGTTGCTTCTCGATGAGCCTACCAACCACCTTGATATTGAGAGCATCATTTGGTTGGAATCATTCCTTAGGACTTATCCCGGTGTTGTAGTTATTGTATCGCACGATAAGATGTTCCTTGATAATGTAACGAACAGAACAATTGAAATATCGTTAGGTAAAGCATACGATTTTAATAAACCTTATTCACAATACCTGGAATTAAGGCAGGAACTTAGGGAGAAGCAATTAGCGACCCAAAAAAACCAGGAGAAAAAAATTGAGCAGACTGAAAAGTTAATTGAAAAGTTCAGGGCGAAAGCATCTAAAGCATCAATGGCGCAATCGTTGATTAAGAAACTAGATAAAGTTGAGCGTATAGAGGTTGACGAGGATGACAACTCGGTAATGAACATATCGTTCCCGGTTTCTGTGGTGCCGGGGCGTGTTGTGGTTGAAGCGGAAGATGTGACTAAAAAGTATGGCGATAAGACCATACTTAAAGATATTGACCTTCTTGTAGAACGTGGCAGTAAGATTGCTTTTGTTGGACAGAACGGTCAGGGAAAATCGACTTTTATAAAAGCGATCACTAAAGATATTGATTATGAAGGAACGATTAAGCTAGGTCATAACGTACAGCTTGGATATTTTGCGCAAAATCAGGCGGAGTACCTTGATGGCGAAATTACGCTGCTTCAGACTATGGAGGATGCGGCTACAGATACAAACCGATCTAAAGTACGCGATATGCTTGGGTCATTCCTTTTTAGGGGGGATGATGTGGAGAAGAAAGTAAAAGTGCTTTCGGGAGGTGAACGTAACCGTTTGGCACTTTGTAAGCTGTTATTACAGCCGATAAATGTGCTTGTAATGGATGAGCCTACCAATCACCTTGATATTAAATCTAAGAACGTTTTAAAAGCTGCGCTTCAAAAGTTTGAAGGTACTTTATTATTGGTATCTCACGACAGGGATTTCCTTCAGGGGATGAGTAATATTGTTTACGAATTTAAAGACCAGAAAATAAGGGAATACCTTGGCGATATTAACTTCTACCTTGAGCAACGTAATATGCAAAATATGCGTGAAGTTGAGAAAAGGGATGTTATAGCTAAAGAAATGCCAAAAGATAACAAACAGGTTTCATATCAGGATCAGAAAAAGAATAAAACACTTCAAAATAAACTGAGCAAGATTGAAAGCCAGATTAAAGAAGTGGAGCGCGGCATTCAGCATGATGATAAACTGCTTGCAGGAAATTATGAAAAGCTTATGGCAGATGCTGCTTTCTTTACTGCATACGAGAATAAGAAAAAAGAACTCGATAAACTAATGGAAGACTGGGCCGTTGTTCAGGACGAAATAGACAACGCATAAAAAATGCTCCCGTAATTGGGAGCATTTTGTTTATTTATCGGTTTTAATTTCCATTTCTGTTTTCTTTCTGGAGATAGTAACATTATTTTTAGCGTCTCCATTTTTGTTCTTAACGCTTATACCCTCACTGCCTACGCTCACAGATGTTCCGTCAGGATCTTCAACAGGGGGTGTTGGCGGTACAGCTGGAGGTGGTGTCTGCGTTACCGGTCTCGGGGTTGGCGGCGGTGCCGGATCTTCAACGGGTGGTGGTGTAGCAGGTGGTACCGGCTCTTCTTTTTGTTTGCAGGAAGCCATCATTACTATGGCAAGGCCTGACATTAAAATTAGCTTCTTCATGTTTAAAAGTGTTATTTGGTTTACTGTTAAATTTACGGCATTTAAAGTGTAATTGTTTTTCTGCTAACTTAAATTTATGATATCAGGCCAATACGTTTTGAATGTTCAATTGCTTCGCTGCTGTCTTTAAAATAGCAAACAGCTACCCCCATAGATTCTATATTCTTTATAGCGGTTAAGGCTTTCTCTTTTTTATGATGACCTGTCTGTCTTATGTAAACAGCTTTTACCGTTACAGGGAATATCTTGCATACGTCTTCGTATAAAAATGGGTCGTGTTGAGAATCATCTCCCAACAAGGTATATTGAAGGTGAGGGTAAAATTCCAATATATGTTTTATCTTATCAAACTTGTGCCCGTGATTGCCCCGGCCTGTTACAAAAAAGTCCATCAGGCTAGTCTTTATATCTTTTAGTAGAAGCACGGCACGCGGTAACTGGTGTTTCTCGGTAAACTTTACAATGAACTTATAAAGGTTCCATTCGCTGCTGGAAACGTAGAAAAAGGCGTTCATTTCATTTTTCTTGTTACGTCCGGATGTACTCAGCGCCTGATAATGCGGCACAACATCTTCAAATATCTTACGGTCGTTTATATTTCGAAATAGTAATATGTAGAGTTTCTTAAATGCATTCCGCGTATGCGAAACCAGGAAAGTGTCGTCAATATCCGAGATAAAACCAAGATTGCCTTCCGGCGGATGGATGAAAGTGCCTTTCTCACGTATTTCTTCACCTTTATGAAAAATACTTACATGATAATCGCTCCACCCGTATTCTGTCTGCTCTTTGTCTTTAAGCGGGATGCAGAATTTAAAATAGCCGTCGTCAAGCGCTTTGGTGTGTATTTGAATCCCATTGTGTTCAAGATAAACGTCGGCATTGGCAATGGTTTTAATTCTGAACATGCGGATCATAGACCTTGCATTTTTAAAACGCTTCTTTTCAAATTCATAACCGCCCGCAGTATTGGGTTTAAATACATGCCCAAATACTATGAGTTCCTGATCATTAGCATATCCGCGATAGAGTTTTAAGATTGGCTTCATGAAAATTTATAAATTTGATAAGATGTTAAACGTTTGGATTTATCTAAATTTAATAAAAAAACTCAGATGGATGCCTTAAAGAAATGTTTATTGGTTGTTAATCCTATTGCAGGAGGTAATGATAAGACTGAAATTATTACAGCCAGCAGGGCATATGCCGAAGCGGAAGGTATCAATTTAATTGAATTTGAAACGACCGGGGAGGATGATGAAAAAAGTATAAGGGAGTTATATGCCGAGCATAAACCCGAACGTATACTTGTGGCGGGTGGTGACGGTACGGTTAAAATGGTGGCCGAAGCCGTTGAGCACAATGATGTGGTGATAGGGGTGCTTCCGGCGGGATCGGCAAACGGACTTTCAGTAGACCTTAAACTTCCTACGGATTTAGAGGAAAACCTTAAGATCGCTTTTCATGGCAATGTTATGGAGATGGATATGGTATGCATCAACGGAAAAAAGAGCCTTCACTTAAGCGACATTGGTGTTAATGCCGAACTAATACGTAATTATGAAGGAAGTGCTATTCGTGGTAAATTGGGTTATGCTTTAAAAGCAATTAGCACGCTAACCGACCTTGATGATCCTTTCAGAGCTACTATTGTTGCTAATGGAGAAACGATAGAGACGGAAGCCAGGATGGTGGTTATAGCCAATACGCAAAAGTATGGTACCGGGGTTACCATTAATCCTATTGGTATTATGGATGATGGTAAATTTGAGATCGTGATTCTTAAAAGCCTTGACGTACTTCTTATCGGGAAAATATTAACGGGTAATATGCCTGTAGATAATGTTGAAGATATCGTGATTATTTCTACCGAACAGGCATTGATAACTACTAATGTTCCGGTATGTTTTCAGATAGATGGTGAGTTTTGTGGTGAGGAAGACAGACTTGATGTAAAAATACTGCACAGGCAAATGCGTGTGGCAATCCCATAGCTATTTGAAAGGACTTCGTGCTTTCCATGCTACTTTCGGGTCGAAGTATGGAAATAGTCTCGACATAAAAAAGTTAAGAAGAGGATTGGTGTGTTTGATCATTCCATACACCTCTTCAGAACGTGCGCCTACAGAACTTTTAATTTCCATAGCAGATCGCGCAAATATAACATGGCTGAATTGCTTTTTAATGGCATAGCCTACCATATCATACAACATAGTAAGATAGAGCATCTTTTCTTTCTGAACCGAATCGTCGTAACCTAAAAAGTAGGTGTCAACATCGCAGCCATTTTTAATAACTGTGCTGAAGCCTACGAGTTTGTCTTCGATGAAGTAACCATATAGGAGAAAGTTGTCTTTGAGTTGTTCCTTAAAAACTTCGAAGTGATTTTTCGGTAGGTGAAATGTATTAAACGATGCATTTTGTGCAACGGTCATATACAATTGATGTATCCTTTCCTGTTGGAGTTTTATATCGGCAAATGACAATTTTCGTTTTTCTACACCTTCTGCTTTTTTGCGTGCACGATTGTACTGTGTCCGGTATTTTGTAGTAAGGTCTGCCAGGTAATCGTCTATACTATGCCAGTTTTCACGGATATCAAATATCATGTTAGGCTGGGTGCAGAACTTATAATAGCTACTATACCCCGCGGCATTAAAATCGGGCATTTCGGCTTCGTTAAAGTCTTTAATTGCAAGTAGGTTAATGTAGATGCATTGTTTTCTGTAGTGTTTCTTCAACGCTTGTAGTGCTTCCCTGAATAATCGTAATGCTTCGGTCTCCGAAATCAAATCATTTAATAAGTAGGCATTCTGTCCTGTTAGGGTATTGTTGCCAATAACTATAATGTGCGACGAAAATTTCTTGAAAATATAGTCTTTCAGGTTAAAGCTTTTCTCTTCTACAAAAGTGTTTATGCGTCTAAGGTTAATATATTGCGCTAATGCGATACCGCACAATGTTTCTTTGTTGAATAACCCTATAAAATGACACTGCATATTTTGCGGAGCAGCCTTTTCTAAAATACCAAGATAACCGGCTGAAAGGAAAATGTTTTTCGCGGCAATAGTATCCCATCCTTCAGGTAATTGCAATGAGGAAGTGTAAAGCTTAAAAGTAAGATCCTTTTTCAAGTGAGGGTTATTGCTGTTTGCGTTGGCAAATATAAGTACTTAATACTAATAGCGCTGTGTTGTAAAGTTCGATTTACTTTGTGTTTAGGTATTTTAAAAAATGCCAGAAACGCCTCGTTTTTAAATAATTCTGATTGGCCTCATTACCATAGGCTTCCCGTTCAAAGCTTATATGGTAATATGCCTTTTTCTTGTCCTTAAATTTTAGCAGAAATATTAAATATTCAGCTATGTACCAAATGTAAAAAGGTAAAACAAGCATTTCCAGCTGTTGGCGCAAATGGATTCTCTCATGATTAATGAGCCGATGGTTTGTTTTCATCCTTTTATCGCGTAACAGGATAAAAGGAAACAATGCCATGCCGGTATATCCTTTCGGTATTAAATATTTAGACGCAATTAGTATCATTAAATGTAAAGTTCATAAATTTGCGCGTATGAGTGGGCAAAATTCTGAAAAAAAAATAATAGAAGGTGAAGATTATTACCTTACGCCGGAAGGCTATAAGGTGTTTACCGAAAAATTTCATTTAAAGCGTGGCTTCTGTTGTAAAAACGGCTGCCGCCATTGCCCGTACGGATACGATAAAAAAACAGGAACATTTAAAAAGTAAACAGTGGGCGGTGATCAGCAGGCAGCAATGCCCTGTCTGAACACTGGATACTGAACACTGAACACTATATAAAATATGACATTCCAACAACAAATACAGGAAGGTATCCCTTCTGTTTTACCACAGGTTAAGCCTTATGAAACGGATATTAACCATGCACCCAAACGTAAAGAAATACTAACGGCGGAGGAGAAAAAGCTGGCTTTGCGAAATGCACTTCGCTACTTTGAGCGGGAGCACCATGCCGAACTAATAAAAGAGTTTTCGCATGAGCTTGAAACCTACGGGCGTATTTATATGTACCGCCTTCGTCCTGATTACAGGATGTATGCGAGGCCAATTGACGAATATCCGGGAAAATCGCAGCAGGCTAAGGCTATTATGCTGATGATTCAGAATAACCTTGACTATGCTGTGGCGCAGCACCCACATGAGCTTATTACCTATGGTGGTAATGGGGCGGTATTTTCTAACTGGGCGCAGTACAGGCTTACTATGAAATACCTTAGTGAAATGACCGATGAGCAAACGCTTGTTATGTACTCCGGGCATCCCATGGGATTATTTCCTTCGCACAAAGAGGCGCCAAGGGTAGTGGTTACTAACGGTATGGTTATCCCTAATTATTCGAAACCTGATGATTGGGAAAAATTCAATGCACTTGGTGTGTCGCAATACGGACAGATGACTGCAGGAAGCTACATGTACATTGGTCCGCAGGGTATTGTTCATGGTACTACAATCACCGTGCTTAACGGCGGAAGGAAAATCGCCAGGAACGGCGAAGGTCTTGAAGGAAAAGTATTTGTTACTTCAGGACTTGGAGGTATGAGCGGTGCCCAGCCAAAAGCAGGTAACATTGCAGGTTGTATCACGGTTTGTGCAGAGGTTAACCCTAAGGCGGTAAATACACGCCATTCTCAGGGATGGGTAGATGAAGTTGTTACAGATATTGATGCTCTTGTGAAAAGGGTAGAATCGGCGAAAGCCAATAAAGAAGTGGTTTCTATTGCTTATCAGGGTAACGTAGTAGAGGTATGGGAAGCTTTTGATAAACAGGATATTTATATTGACCTGGGTAGCGACCAGACTTCGCTTCACAATCCGTGGGCTGGCGGTTATTATCCCGTTGGACTTTCATTAGAAGAGTCGAACAAAATGATGGCTAACAATCCTGAGCTTTTCAAGCAAAAAGTACATGAGTCGTTACGCAGGCAGGCAGATGCTATAAACAAACACACCGCTAAAGGAACCTATTTCTTTGATTACGGAAATGCTTTCCTTCTGGAGGCGTCACGCGCAGGAGCTGATATTATGGCGGCCAACGGTATCGATTTTAAGTATCCCAGCTATGTGCAGGATATTATGGGGCCAATGTGTTTTGATTACGGATTTGGGCCTTTCCGTTGGGTGTGTGCTTCGGGTAAACAGGAAGACTTAGCTAAAACAGATGCTATTGCGGCAAACATATTGGAAGATATGGCTAAAACTGCACCTGATGAGATAAAACAACAGATGCAGGATAATATAAAATGGATTAAGGGTGCACAGGAGAACAAACTTGTAGTGGGGTCTCAGGCACGTATATTATATGCTGATGCTCAGGGAAGGATAAACATTGCTGAAGCTTTCAACAAAGCGATAGCTAATGGAGAAATAGGACCTGTAGTATTAGGCCGTGACCACCATGATGTGTCCGGAACTGATTCACCGTACCGTGAAACATCTAATATTTATGACGGTTCCCGTTTTACAGCAGATATGGCCATTCATAATGTTATTGGGGATAGTTTCCGCGGGGCAACCTGGGTGAGTATTCATAACGGCGGTGGAGTTGGCTGGGGAGAAGTAATCAATGGTGGATTTGGTATGGTTCTTGATGGTTCTCCGGAAGCGTCAAGGCGTTTACAATCAATGCTTTTCTGGGATGTAAATAACGGAATTGCACGACGCAGCTGGGCCCGTAATGAAGAAGCTGTTTTTGCCATAAAAAGAGCTATGGAAGTAGAACCGCTGCTTAAGGTAACATTGCCTAATTTTGTAGACGACGCGTTGCTGGGCTGATAATTGCGAAAGTTAATCGTCAGCGCTTTTTACCACATTGCTATGAACCATTAACTTTTAAGATTATGAAGACTTTAAAATTGCTATCGCTACTGTTTATTACGGCTATTGCAGCCTCCTGCAGTTCTGTACGGGTTAATACGGATTATGATGATAACACCGATTTTAACCAATATAAAACCTATGGCTTTTTTGATAAGGCTATAGAAAAGGCTGAGATATCAGACCTTGATAAAAAAAGGATACTAGGTGCCATTGATGCAGAAATGCAGAAAAAGGGCTTTACCAAAAGCGATAAACCTGCATTACTGATAAATATGTTTACCAAAGCCCACAAAGAAGTCGACGTAAACCAATGGGGCTACGGCGCCGGTTTTGGCTGGGGCTGGGGTTACGGCTGGGGAGGCTGGGGCGGACCCGGAATGTGGGGTGGTAATTACACATCTGTAAGCACCTCTACCGAAGGGACACTTTTTATAGACCTGATAGATGCTAATAAAAAAGAATTGGTTTGGCAGGGAATAGGTTCGGGTGTGCTAACACTGGACCGCGATAAAAAACAAGCCCGTATAAACGAATTTGTTGCAGAGATCATGAAACAATTTCCGCCGGAGAAAAAAGCGAAAAAATAATATACTGAACCGAAGCCTTTAAAGCTTCGGTTTTTTTATTGTCAGAAAATTTTTCAGGAGTTGTATACTAAAACAGCAACTACTTAAGTTATATATGTACTGTTTTAATCAATTGTTATCTCAATTATTACTTTGTTTCTGTTAGCCACGGTCTAAAGCCGTGGCTTTGCTTTTGTAAGTGTTGCTTTATATTTAACAAGCGGCAGGATTTTAGAGTATTTAAAATATAAATTTTACAGTTTAATAATATTATGTGAGAAATTCGTAAATTTACCGTGTAAATAACGTTTGTACGATATGAATGCACCTATTGAGAGCAACCCGCTTATAGACAGATTGCCAAAGCACTTAAAGCAATTTATAAAACCACAGGATTACAACGACTATACGCCTATAAACCAGGCAGTATGGCGCTATGTAATGCGTAAAAATGTAGATTATCTTAGCAGGGTAGCACACAGCTCTTATCTTGAAGGGCTTAAAAAAACAGGTATCGAGGTAGATAATATCCCGAGCATGTATGGTATGAACAGGATATTGCAGGAAATAGGCTGGGCTGCTGTAGCGGTAGACGGTTTTATTCCGCCAAATGCATTCATGGAGTTCCAGGCATATAACGTATTGGTTATAGCCTCAGATATCCGTCAGCTTGAGCATATTGAGTATACACCTGCACCGGATATTATCCACGAAGGGGCAGGGCATGCGCCGATAATTGCCAATCCGGAATATGCAGAATATTTAAGACGTTTCGGTGAAATTGGCTGTAAGGCTATTTCGTCGGCAAGAGATTATGAAATTTATGAAGCTATCAGGCTTCTATCGATATTAAAAGAAGCGGAAGGCACACCTCAGGATGAAATTGACGCGATTGAAAAACGTGTTGATGAATTACAGAATGATGTTGCCGAACCTTCGGAAATGGCACTTATCCGTAATCTGCATTGGTGGACGGTAGAGTACGGCCTTATAGGGACTGTTGAAGACCCTAAAATATATGGTGCAGGATTGCTTTCATCAATTGGAGAAAGCGCATGGTGTATGACCGACAACGTAAAGAAAGTGCCTTACGACATTGAAGCCGCTTACCAGGGTTTTGATATTACAAAGCCACAGCCGCAGCTTTTTGTAACGCCAGACTTTGCCCATCTTAGCCTTGTACTGGAAGAATTCGCTAATAAAATGGCGCTTCGTACAGGCGGACTTAGCAGTGTTGAGAAACTTATAAAGTCTAAAGCGTTGGGTACTGTAGAACTTAGTACAGGTATACAGATATCGGGTGTATTTACTAATGTTATTGAGAGCGAAGGCAAACCTGTCTATTTACAGACTACAGGTCAGACTGCATTATCGTATAGAGAAAAAGAGCTTGTAGGACATGGCGCATCATACCATGCAGAAGGTTTTGGTAGCCCGATTGGTAAGCTTAAAGGTATTAACCTTTCGGTTGAAGATATGAGTCCGCGCGATTTAATGGCGTACGATATTTACGAAGGTAAACGCGTAACACTAGAATTTGAAGGCGATATTACCGTAAGTGGTGAGATCATCACCGGTACAAGAAACATTCAGGGTAAAATTATCCTTATCAGCTTTAAAGACTGTACGGTTACCCATAACGAGACTGTATTGTTCCAACCGGAATGGGGGATTTATGATATGGCTGTAGGTAAAAAAGTAGTTTCTGCTTTTTCGGGCCCGGCCGATGTTAATAGTTTTGATATGATTACGCATGTGCCATCAAGCAAAACCATTAAAGCGGTTAAATCTGTTGAAAGGGAAGAGCTTGAAGATTTATACAGAAATGTAAGGAACATTCGTGAAGTTAAAGAGGCTAATCAAAACCTTGAAGAAATTTTTACATTACTTAAAGAAAAACACGGTAACGACTGGCTGCTTTCTGTTGAAATAGCTGAGCTTGCCCATAAAAATAACAACCAGGAATTATTGCAGCAGGTTATGCTGCACCTGGATGCCGTAAAGGCAAACCGCCCGGAGGTTGCACACCTTATTGAAGGCGGACTTGAACTTATTTTTGAAAAAGAGAGAGTGAATTAATTTTTTGGGCTTCAAGTTTTAAATAAATGTTAATTAGGGTAATTCTTACATGCTTTGACTCTAAATTTATTTAAAATTTGAAGCCTTACTTATGTATGAAATAAGGGAATTTTTAGCTCTCGACATTCCTATCCAATTTCTTTTCTTTCTCATGCTGTTTAGCATGGGGATCGCCATTTTTCATACGGCTATATTTTCTCTTTTATATAACGTTAACCTTAAGCCGAAATGGATTTTCTTTGCTTTAAATCCGTTGGTGTTGTTAGTGTCGTATTTTATCCTTCCCGCACTAATGGCAGCCGCGTTTGGGCTTATGGTAGCATCTGTTTTCTTATTGGGGATGATTGGTATGATACGTGCCGCCGTAAAAGGAGATCCCGAAACCAAACAGTACTACATAACTCCGAAACCGAAAAAACCACTGTGGAAAAGAATTCTGATTGCGGTATGGGTAATTATTTTTTGCGTTGTATTTGTCGCTTCTGGTCCGTATGCTTTTCTTATTATTTTTGCGATAGCATTTTTTGGAGGCATAATGCCAAGTTCTAAAAACAGGTTTAAAAAATACCAGGCTACATTGCCGACATCAAAGATAAGGTCGCTCGCTATGGGACTTGTAGAAGTTGAAGGAAAGATTACCACCAACCAGCCGGTAATTGCCCGTATAGAGAAAAAAGAATGTATAGGGTACAAATATATTGTAGAAAGTATATCGAGGGATGATGATGGCAGGGAAAGCTATTCGCAAATTTCTGCCGAGACGGTATGCAATCCTTTTTTTATAACAGATGAAACCGGAACCATAGAAGTAAACCCTGAAAAAATTGAATTCATATGGGTAGAAGTTGATTCGCGCCATTCAGCCGGAGGTAGAAGGTATTCGCAATTTCTACTCAAGCAAAACGATCATGTGCTTATAATAGGCAAGGCGTCGGTGAGAGGCAACACGCCAATTATAGAACATGAAAATATTAAAAATGTCTTCGGAATAGCACCGCTCGACAAAGTAACGGAGTACAATACCTATAAGCCAATTCTTAATTCATTTGCCTTCTTCTCGGGAGTTTTGGGGATAATGGTCGCCATATTACTTGTTTCTCCTATGGAGATAAAAGATGGTGAAGTGGTTATGCATTTGAGTGCTGCCATCTTTGACTGGAACAGTTTTTTTAATTTTTTAAACTAAAAGTATGAATCAGATATTAGCATTAGTAATAGTTATACTTATTGTAATAGGACTTATAAGCGTAATTGTTTCGGCATATAACAAGCTTGTTATGCTTAAGTTTAATGTTGGCAAAGCATTCGCCAATATAGATGTATTGCTTAAGCAGCGTGCCGATGAAGTACCTAATCTTATTAAGGTGGTTAAAGAGTACAGTAGCTACGAAGCAGGACTACTCGAAAAGCTTACCGAAGTCCGCACACGTTTTCTGAATACTAAAGATGAAAATAAGAAGGTGGAATTATCTAACGAAATGGATAAGGCTATGCGAACTGTTTTTGCCGTGTCGGAAAACTATCCCGATTTGAAAGCTGCTCAAAGCTTTACACAGTTACAGACGAGGGTTTCCGAGCTTGAAAATGCAATTTCCGACAGGCGTGAATTTTTCAACGAAAGTGTTACTATGTATAATATTGGCATTACAGAGTTTCCCCCGGTAATTCTAGCGAAACTGATGGGATATAAAGAAAAGTCGCTGCTGGAGATATCAGAACAGGAAAAACAATACAATGGAGTTCAGTTTTAAATTATATGACTTTCTTCAGATGCTTGAAGAAAATCCGCAATACATGGTAATTTGGGGAGCATTTGGCGTGCCTGCACTCATGTTGGTGTTAGCCTTGCCTTTTGTTATAATGAGCAAGATAGGTTTTAAAAAAGCGTCGCAAGCCATTGCAAATGTGGTTTATCTAACGCTTTTTGCAACATGGATACTGGGTTTTATCACCATGTTGATAATGATGTTTACCGAAGTAAGCGGTATACGTATGTTCATGGTTTGGAGCTTAATGTTCATTACGTATCTGGCTTTTGTACTATTTAACTACAATGGATTAATGAAGGGAGTGGGCAACCTCTCCAAGAAGAAAGCACCTTAAAGCTTCAGTTCTTCATTCGTGGTAATAATATCGCCGTTATACTGCAGTTTCCATCCCATTGTGTTTGTTAGGATGAGTATTTTAGATAGCTCGCTTACAAGGCGGTTCTGTGCATTTGTTTTAAGTGTAGATTTCTCAATTTTCTTAGCCAGGTTCTTTTTTACCGTTGCATTTATTTTGTTGTAGTCTTCGCCGGTAAACTCATTAAAGCCATTCTGTTTCACATCATAAAACTTAAGGTCGGGATTAATTTTAATCTCTTCTTTTGGGATGTTTTTTATCGTGATAACCTTATTTGCCTCATCAATATCATATTCAATCTTGCTTAAATCGTAGCTTACGGTTACATCAGCATTTACAATTACCAAAGCTTTCTTTTCAACAGATATCATATCCAGAAAATATTTCTGCTGGTCTTTATAGGTAAGCACTTCCGAGAAATGGCCTTCTGTAACTACAAGTTTGCCAACATTGCGTATCTGTTCCTGTATAAGGGCTGTTTCCTCAATTTGAGTAGTGTTGTCTTTTTTAAATTCGCAGTAGCGGAAAGCAAGTACTATAAGCACTATACAGGCAATAACGATGATGATCTTGCGTACCATTTTTATTTTAAATGTAAGGAGAATTTGTAAGAGGGTATGTTATAATTGCTATAAATAATCAGAAGCTAATGTGAGGATGCTGCTTTTTCAGTGCTGCTATCTTATCATCCAGTTTTGCTAGAAATTGTTTATGCTGAGGGGTGTCGGGGTTAAAAGGTCGGTGAGCTAATCCTTTCCGGATACTATCTGCAAGCTTCACGGTTTCCTGTGTCTGTGGAGTGGTATAAGCGTTTGTAAAGCGTTCCCATATATAATCGACAGCAGTAGCCGACGGATGTATCATATCTTCGGCATAAAAGCGGTAATCGCGTAATTCATCCATCATTATCTCGTATGATGGGAAATAGGCAGTGTTTAGTTTCAGGCTGTCAGTGTTCAGTACCTGGTGTAACGCACTTATAAGATTGGCTTTGCTCCATTGGTTTTCGGTAAAACCATCTTTAATGTGGCGTACGGGCGATACGGTAAATATGATGTGAACATTAGGATTGACTTCCTGTATTTGTGTGATAATGCTGTCCAGGCTTTGGTTTATAGCGTCAACTGAGAGCAACTCTTTGGTAAAATCTTTTTGAGGTACTTTATGGCAGTTGGCAACAAGGTTTCCGGATGTAATATAACGGTATACCCAAGCCGTGCCAAGGGTGATGATAAGATGCGATGCTTCTTTTATTGTAGCATTCGCCGAAGAGCAGGCTGTATTAAGATTATCTAGTAACGCTGCCTTATTAGTATGGCTTAGGTCAGAATGCGCATCAAAGCAATGCCATAGTCCGTTTTGTTCAAAAATATCAACTTCGGTAAATTGCTTGTTGTTTAAAGCATAGCCGATAAATTTTTCCAGCGCCAGCGGATGAAACAATATCCCAAAAGGATTGGTCGTATTTTTAAATTTAAAGTAATCAAACTTTTGCCCGATATTCACAGCAAAGCACGATCCTAATGACACAATTTTAGAGTTGTAGTCAATCGAATTATTGCTTGGGATAATCGGTATTTGAGTTGAGAACTGCATGTTGTTTTATTATACTGTAAACTTAAAAAACAAAACCCCAAAAGCAATGCAGTTGGGGTTGTAAATTTATCGGGGTAAAATTCTATTAGTAAAAATATTGTTTTTGCGATGTTATATATTTTCCTCCGACAAAAGTTTTTTCTGTTAATGTCAAAGGATATTTATCAGAATTATATGTGTAAGTGTTAATGTAAGAAATTGTAGATGTTGTTTTAAATCCTTCTAAAAGATTATTAGTTCCATTAAAATGCGGCATCATGTATTCCTCAAAGCCTTTAATGTTTTTCATTGGATTTTTATTAGTATCGAATTTATGTTCAAAGTCTTCCATATTCATTCCCTGATGTAAAATGAGACCATTATTTACATCGATTGTAATTTTACCGGTCCCTTCAAACTGTGTTTGTGATGTAGTATCTCCTGAATAAGTACTATAAGTAATGGTGCCATCCTGATTGTATGTGTATAATTCTTTTGTACCTTGGTTAAGTCCTAAACCGGGAGCAGATAGCAATGAGATTTCAGACTTTTTTCTTCCATCACTATTATATTCTATTATAGTTTCTTCGTTTATATTGTTGTTTTTAGTAGTTTTTATATTGGTAATCAAATCGTCAATATAGATGTATGATGAAGTTGTGCCATCAGAACTGACAATACTAACTATTTTGTTGTCGGAATAAGTATAATTCGATGTGGTAACCGTACCATCTTCAGAGGTGGTAATTGTTTTTTGTAGCAAAGTATTATCATTTGCCGGTGTTGTTGTAGTATCATCATCAGAACATGCAGTCATCATAAATAACACGGTAACTCCTAGGATTAAGATTTTTTTCATTGATAGATGGTTGAGTTGATTTAAATAAGGCTCCAAATATACTCTATTTGGGGCTGGTGTAAGTTTTACGAAAAGCCTATTGGTAAAAATATTGGGTTCTTCGTGTATAAATTGATTCTTTTTCGACAGAAGTTGCAGGAAGTCCGTTATCATTATAAGTGTAAGTAACAGTTAGATATTCGCTACCGGTTGGACCGGTTTGTTTTACAAGGTTATTAACCACTCCGTCTTTAAAGGCAATTGCCATGACTTCATTCGAGATTTTATCTTTTAGAGGATCACTATTGTTATCATAGTGGTAATTAATAACAGAATAAGGTTCTGTTTGTCCGTCAATTATTCTTTCATATCGACTGATATTACCATTAGTAAGAGTAATTAAAGCGGTTTCGTTTAGTGTCTCCTGAGTATTATGATTTCCAAAATAACTGTTGTAGCTTACTGTGCCATTATCATTGTAAGAAAATGTCTTTTTATTTCCTTGCATATCTTCATAACTGTACCTGATAAATTCAGTAAGCCTATTGGCATTATTGTAGGTAAATGTCCATCGCAATACTAATTTTGTTCCGTACGTTATTTCAATTTTTGAGAGATTATCATTTTCGTAAAAATAACTGGTTTTGCTCCCGTCTGTAGCATCTATCAGTTTTAAGCGGTTATTATCGTAGCTGTAATTGGCTGTAACAGTTTCGCCATCAAAAACATCAATTGTTTTTACCAGTAGTGTTCCATCTCCCGGATTATTATTGTCAGTATTATCAATATTATTAGTTTGATCATCCGATGAACAGGAAGTCATCATAAATAAGACAATAGCTGCTAGTGTGAAAAATTTTTTCATTGTAGGTGATTGATTAAAATAAAGCCCCAAATATACTCTATTTGGGGCTGTGTATTGTATTTTAACAGAAGCTATTATGTAAGAATAATAAGCTGTATTTATTTTATGAAATTTTCTGCTGCTGCTAATGCATCATTAATACCCGCAGCATTTTTACCGCCGGCAGTAGCAAAGAAAGGCTGTCCGCCGCCGCCGCCCTGGATAAATTTCCCCAGTTCGCGTACTACCTGTCCTGCATTAAGGCCTTTATTGGCTACAAGTTCTTTAGAGATGTAGCAGGTAAGCATTGGTTTGCCTTCATCGGCAGTAGCCAGTACAAGGAATAAGTTAGTGCCTAAAGTTCCCAATTCGTAAGCAAGATCTTTAGCGCCTGTGGCGTCAAGGTCTACCTGTTTTGCAAGAAACTGAACGCCGTTTATTTCTTTAAGCTCTGTTGCAAGTTCGCCTTTAAGGTTTTTTGCCTTATCGCGAAGCAGTGCTTCAAGCTGCTTTTTAAGTTTTGTGTTTTCGTCCTGAAGCGATACTACAGCCTTAAGCGTATCCTGTGGATTTTTAAGTGCAGCATTAATTTCTTCAAGTTCTTTTTCCTGTGTGGCAAAGTAAGCTTTAACAGCTTCATTGGTTATTGCTTCTATCCTGCGGATACCGGCAGCAACCGCACCTTCGCTTACAATTTTAAAGTACCATATATCGGCAGTGTTCCTTACGTGTATACCACCGCAAAGCTCCATGCTTTCGCCAAATTTAATGGCGCGTACATTATCGCCATATTTTTCACCAAAAAGTGCCATTGCACCTTCTTCAACTGCTTGTTTAAACGGAATGTTCCTGCGCTCAATAAGCGGAAGGTGTTCCTGTATTCTTGCGTTTACAAAATCTTCTACCTGTTTCAATTCCTCATCGGTAACTTTTGCAAAATGCGAAAAGTCAAAACGAAGATAGCCCGGGCTTACCAACGATCCTTTTTGTTCAACGTGCGTGCCTAGTATAGTGCGCAACGCCTGGTGAAGGAGGTGGGTAGCCGAGTGGTTACTTGCAGAGTCACTTCTTAGCTTCTCATTAACCTTTGCAATAAAAGTACCGTTTACGTTTTCAGGAAGCTTTTTAGCAATGTGCAGTATAAGGTTGTTTTCTTTTTTAGTGTCAAGTACTTCGATAGTTTCGTTTGCCGCTACCAAAGATCCTTTGTCACCTACCTGTCCTCCGCCTTCCGGATAGAAAGGAGTATTGTCTAAAACGATCTGATATAAAACACCATCTTTTTTAGAGTCTACTTTACGGTAACGGGTAATTTTTACTTCGTTCTCTGCCTGGTCATAACCAACAAAGGTTTCAATATTGCCCTCTGCTAAAAGAACCCAGTCGTCTGTCGCTACTTCAGAAGCGGCACGCGAACGGTCTTTTTGTTTTTTAAGCTCAGCATCAAAATCAGCTTTGTTATATTCAAGGCCTTTTTCTTTAAGAATAAGCGCTGTTAAGTCTTCAGGGAAACCAAAAGTATCATACAGTTCAAATACTTTAGCACCCGAAACTTCTTTGCCGTTTGTTTGTGTAATAACATTGTCAAGCAGTTGTAATCCCTGATCCAGTGTTCTTAAGAAAGAAGCTTCTTCTTCCCTGATTACATTGGTAACCAAAGACTGCTGCGACTTGATCTCCGGGAAGAATTCGCCCATTTGCGTAGCCAGCACAGCTACAAGCTCATTAATGAATGGCTCTTTTTTGTCAAGGAAGGTAAATCCGTAACGGATAGCCCTTCTTAATATCCTGCGTATTACATATCCTGCACCACCGTTAGATGGCAGCTGACCATCGGCAATAGCGAAAGCTACAGCACGAACGTGATCGGCAATAACGCGGATAGCAATATTGGTTTTCTCTTCGGCGTCGTTTGCTGCCTTAATAGTGTATTTAGCCCCTGTAAGGGTTTCAATTTTCTCGATAAGCGGAGTGAAAACATCTGTGTCGTAGTTAGATGTAACATTTTGCAACACCATACAAAGACGCTCAAAGCCCATACCTGTATCAACATGCTGAGCAGGCAGTTTTTCAAGTGAACCATCGGCTTTACGGTTAAATTCCATAAATACGTTGTTCCATATCTCAACAACCTGTGGGTGATCGTTATTTACAAGTGATTTACCCGATACAAGCTCTTTCTCTTCAGCAGAACGGATGTCTACGTGAATTTCAGAACATGGCCCGCACGGACCCTGGTCGCCCATTTCCCAGAAGTTGTCTTTCTTGTTGCCAAGAATAATACGGTCTTCGTCAATAAGGCCTTTCCAGATATCATAAGCTTCCTGATCGAATGGTACATTCTCTTCAGGGCTTCCTTCAAAAACACTCACATACAGAATGTCTTTTGGTATTTTATATACTTCAGTTAAAAGTTCCCACGCCCAGTTAATGGCTTCTTTTTTAAAGTAATCACCAAAGCTCCAGTTACCAAGCATTTCAAACATCGTATGGTGATAGGTGTCAAAACCTACATCTTCCAAATCGTTGTGCTTACCAGATACGCGAAGGCATTTCTGGGTGTCGGCAATACGCTTGCTCTTCGGTGTGCCATTGCCAAGGAAGAATTCCTTAAACTGGGCCATACCCGAGTTGTTAAACATAAGCGTTGGGTCGTCTTTAGTAACAATAGGTGCAGAAGGCACGATTAGGTGGCCTTTTTCCTTGAAAAAATCTAAGAACTGTTTCCTGATATCCTGGGATTTCATATATGGGCTGAAATTTTATTTATCGTTTATTTAAAAGGGCGTAACCGAAAAAAGTAGCGGTAAAACCGTAACATTTATTACATTTGTTCGTTTATCAGTTATGCACCTTTATAGAAAATCTGTAAGGTGCAAAAATAGAATAATTTAGAACATGGCGAAGGTAAAATATTATTACGACGCAGAAAACTTAGCATACAGGATATTAAAGCCCAAAGCCGGCAGAAGCATTGGCTATATTGTGCTTTTTCTGGTAGCATCGGCGCTGTTTGGTTTCCTGTGTTTTGTTGCCCTGCTTAACACGCCGTTTTTTGAGACACCAAAAGACAGGCTCCAGGCGAGGGAAATTGAAAACATGAAAATACGCTACGAGATACTAAACCGAAAAATGGATCAGGTTGACGAAGTGCTTGGCGATATAGAAACCCGCGATAACAATTTATACCGCACCTATTTTAATGCTACGGCAATTCCCGAAGAACAGCGCAGGGCGGGCTTTGGTGGGGTTAACCGATACAAAGAAATGGAAGGGTATAACAATTCAGATCTTGTAATTGGTACTACCAAACGTCTTGATGTACTTTCTAAAGAGCTGGTGATCCAATCCAAGTCGCTTGATGAAATTGCTAAACTGGCAAAAGATAAAGAAAAGCTGCTAACTGCTATTCCCGCTATTCAGCCGGTTAAAAATGAAGACCTACGTCAAATGGCATCGGGTTTTGGGTATAGAAGCGACCCTTTTACCAAAATACGTAAGTTTCATGCAGGGATGGATTTCTCTGCCCGTACAGGGACACCAATTTATGCTACCGGTGATGGTGTAGTTACCGTTGCCGATAATAAATCTTCGGGCTATGGTAACCACATTGTAATCCGTCATGGTTTTGGATATGAAACCTTGTATGGACACATGAGTAAATACAAAGCTAAAGCCGGGCAAAAGGTAAAAAGGGGAGACGTTATTGGTTATGTAGGCAGTACAGGCCGAAGTGAGGCACCCCACCTGCATTACGAAGTGCATAAAAATGGAGAAGTGGTTAACCCGCTTAACTTCTATTACGGAAACATTTCTGCGAAAGAATTCATTTTAATTTCTAAATTAGCTAACCAGGAAAACCAATCGCTTGACTAATGCATTTAGACCTTCCCGAAAAAAGATATTACAGTATAGGCGAACTCGCCAAAGCGTTTAATGTAAATGCATCGCTCATCCGTTTTTGGGATAAGGAGTTTGATGTGCTTAAGCCAAAGAAAAACGCTAAGGGTAACCGTATGTTTACGCCTGAAGATGTTACAAACCTTCAGCTTATCTACCACCTCGTTAAAGAGCGTGGTTTTACGTTGGATGGTGCAAAAGTGCACCTTAAAGAAGGACAGAAAAAAACTTTAGATAAGTTTGAAATTATCCGTAAATTAGAGACTATAAAAACCAATTTAATAAATCTTAAAAACGAACTTTAAAACAGAACGCAAATGAAAAAATGGATTATCCCAGTGGTTATTGTTGTGATACTTGCAATTTGGGCAATATCATCATATAATGGACTTGTAGGTGTAAGGGCAGAAGCGAGAACGGCGTGGTCTAATGTTGAAAGTAGCTACCAAAGAAGAAATGACCTCATTGGAAATTTGGTTAAAACAGTTCAGGGAGCAGCAGATTTTGAAAAAAGTACACTAACGGCTGTTATAGAAGCAAGAGCAAAAGCTACTTCTGTAACAATAGATCCTTCTAATATTACTCCGGATCAGATGGCACAGTTCCAACAGGCGCAGGAAGGTGTTTCGGGTGCATTATCAAGATTATTGGTAAATGTAGAGCGTTACCCCGACCTTAAAGCTAATTCTAACTTTTTGGCACTTCAATCTCAGATAGAAGGTACAGAGAACAGGATTAATGTTGCACGTGACAGATACAACGCCGCAGCAAGTACTTATGAAGTAAAAACGGAAAGATTTCCAAGTTCAATTTTTGCAGGACTTTTTGGTTTCGAAAAAATGCCAAGGTTTAAAGCAGAAGCTGGTGCAGAGAAAGCACCGGATGTAAATTTTGATTTTAAATAATATATGTCAGCAGCTAACGATTTTTTTACCCCGGAAGAAGAACAGCAGATAGTAAATGCTATTGTTGTAGCTGAAAAGAACACATCGGGTGAAATAAGGGTACACATAGAAAGTCATAGTGAAAAACCTCCTCTCGAAAGAGCACAGGAGGTTTTTTTTAATTTGGGTATGGATAAGACAGCCTCAAGAAATGGCGTGCTTTTTTATGTAGGGATAGACGATCATACCTTTGCTATTATAGGCGATGAAGGTATAGATAAAGTTGTCGAAAATGACTTTTGGGATTGTACACGCGATGTTGTAATTGATCATTTTAAGAATGGCCGTTTTGCACAAGGATTAAGTGAAGGTGTTGTAAGGGCAGGAGACCGCCTTAAACAGTATTTTCCTTTTTCTGAGGAGGATAAGGATGAACTGCCAAACGAAATATCAAAAAGCTAATGAAAAACCTTATTAGAAAAAATATAGTACTCCTTTTTACGCTGCTGTTTACATTAGCAGGGTTTAGCCAGGATGTCAAGATACCCGAAAAGCCTGCCTTTCAAACCAGTTACTACGAAATAGGAACTACATTGCTTGATGAGGCGCAGAAAAAATCTATTGAGCAGAAACTTATAAATTATGCCGATAGTACTTCCACACAAATTGTGGTTGTTGTTGTGCCTACAACGCAAGGTGAACAACCCTGGAAGTTTGCTTTTGATATTGCAGACAAATGGGGTATTGGTCAAAAAGACAAGGATAATGGTATACTGCTACTTGTAGCAAAAGACGACAGGCAAATTTTTATTGCGGCCGGAGATGGCGTACAGCATTTGCTTACTGATGCGATGGCTAAACTTATTATTGAGAATGATATTAAGCCCTCATTTAAAGCGGGCGATTATTATTCGGGTATTGATAATGGTACAACAGCTATTATCAGTGTAATGAAAGGTGAGTATAAAGAAGAACGTAAAAACCTTAGAAAAGGCAATGATAGCGGCGGTGGAGGAGGTATTATTTTCTTCATTATTATATTTATAATCGTTATCATTATACTTAAAAAAGGTGGAGGTCGTGGTGGAAGAGGTGGCGGTAGCGGCTTTGGAAGCGACCTAGCCTCAATGATAATTCTAAGCAGCCTCGGACGTGGCAGCGGCGGAGGTGGAGGCTTTGGTGGCGGTAGTTCAGGCGGTGGCGGATTTGGCGGCGGCTTCGGCGGCGGCGGCTTTAGTGGTGGCGGTGCCGGAGGAAGCTGGTAACAAGATGTTAGGAGTTATATTATATAATAAAGAAAGGCTGCACTTGCAGCCTTTCTTTATTATTAAAATTGCCAGAAGCGGCGTTCGTTTTCATTGTTTTCTTTCTTTTTGCCAAAATTATCAATCTTAAAGCTAAGCGAGAACATTACATAGCGCTTCAATACAGTGTTTTGTGTATCTGCAATAGTAGTAGGGCTTATGCTTCTTGTAGTACCAAGGTTTTGGTTAAATACATCATATACTTTTACTTTAAACATAGCTTTATCGCTTAGGAAGCTGTAGCCAAGACTCGTGTTCCATAAAAAGAAATCCCTTTTAAAGCCATCTCCCAAATTAGAATTATACGTATAGGTAAAGTCATTACCAAATACTACGTGCTTAGGCCAGTAATTGGTTGTTTGAAGACCGGCCTTATGTACAAACCTCGACGTAAAATCAGTTGTAAAATTGTCAAAATGGGTTTCTTCATAATCAAAACTATAAATAGGGCTTATGGTTAGCAGATCGCCATATTCATAGGTGAACCCTATTTTAGGGCCAATGTTATAGGATAACGATTCATATAAAACATCATTAGTCTTTCCTTTATTTTTACTGAATCCCCCATTTATAGATGCATTGATCCTGTATTTGTGCGCTCCTTCAGTTTTAATTTGTTTGCTCCAGTTTCCACCTCCGTAGCTGGAAAACGTTCCGCCAAGGTTGCCGTATGTTATAAATTGTTTACCGCTTTCATCAATTGTTGTAAATTGGGTAACATTGCTTTCAAAATAATTACCGCCCACATATATAGAATATCCCGATCGGCTTGCATAATCATAGTTGCCAAAGCCAATATATGTGTTGTGCGATTTATTTGGAGTAAGGTTCTCATTACCCGTAATAGTGTATAGGGCACTGCTCACATCTGTTATTGGCAATATCTGGTCTACCGTTGGCATATCCGCACTAAAACTGTAATTTAAGTAGATATACATAGATTTTGTAAACCTGATATTGGCATAAGCATTAGCCCACGGTAGCATATAATTTTTATTTACCACATAATCTTTGCCTAAATAAGAACCAAAGGTTCCGTAGTTGGTTATCGCAGTACCAAAGCTTGCCCCCATGTAAAATTTGCTTTTACTTATGTTTATACCTGCATACGGTGTAATTCTTGTCTCATCGCTTCTTAAGTAATTCGTAAGCGAATCGGCAATATTGGTGAAGCCACCGGTAAAATCATTAAAGTTATATCCTTTACGGTTTTTTGTATTAAGATCTTTGCTGTAGGTGGCTCCGGCACTAATGCTAAGCGAATCGGTAATTGCCTCATTAAACTCGAAGTTAAATCGGTAGGTATCGTTGGTAGTTATATTTTTTTGTAACTGATTTCGAATATCAGATCGGCCTTCATCTTCGGGATTGTCCGGGTTTCCATAAAAATAAGTGGACGTATTGTTGTAGGAAGAAGCATCTTCAAGCTTATTTTCCATGTTAACTTCAAACGCTAACGACCTGCCTTTTTTATTCAGTATCTTGTTATAGTTAAGATTGGCTGAAAAAGCATTGTTGTCTGTTTCATCAAAAGTTGACCCTGAACTTTCATTTAAAAGTGCGTTGTCCTGATTGCGGGTAGAACTTGCAGATCTTATAGCTGTTTTAGAATTGGCTTTTATAAACTTTGGTGAAAAATAAACAGTAGATGTGGAGTCAATTTTAAATTCAAACTCACCACCCATGTTATGAGCATATTTATTTGTATCGGTACGCGATGATGATTCGCTTATCAGGCTCCTGTTCGTGTCTGCAGATCCCGGTGTAGCCGGTATGAATGATTCAGATCGTGTTCTGTTATCATTCTCGGTATCGGCAGCAGTATAAAAGTAATTTAGGTTAGGTGTAAAGCCTTTAAACAATTCATCAGAATAAGTAGCTCCAAAAATATTTGTACGTGTAATACCCCTGTTTCCACCAAATCGCATATCGTTTATACCAAAACTACCATCGCTGCTGGTATAAATAGTATTGTTACGTCCGCCGCCCATGCTGTCAAATATTTCATCCATGGTAAAGCCGGTAGTGTTTATATTGTTTGACGATGCTAATACACTAAGCTTTCTACTTCCTTTAAAATAATTTACCAATGCATTGGCTTCATAGCGTTTATCGCTACCATATCCGCCTAAAAAGCGGCCAAAGAAGCCTTTGTTTTTTTCTTCGTCTATGGTAAGGTTTATACTTGCATTATTTCCGGATGCATCTTTTCCTGTATACTCTTCTTTTTTAGTTTTTGTATCGGTAACCTGTACTTTGTTGATGATATCTGCCGGTAGGTTTTGCAGTGCAATCTTACCATCTTTGTCAAAAAATGGTTTACCGTTTACCAATATCTGGTTTACTTCTTTGCCGTTTACGCGTATTTTACCTTCGTCGTCAATTTCTACGCCGGGTAACTGTTTTAATAATGTCTCTACGTTGGCATCCGGCCTTACTTTAAATGAAGCAGCATCAAATTCCAATGTGTCTTTCTTTATACGGATAGGCGGAATTTCATTTTCAATTACAACTTCATTAAGTTCTGTAGATAAGTCGGCAAGTTTAATAGTGCCAAAGTCACGGTCTGTAGCTACATCGTTCAATTGCTCCCTGTGATTGGCGAGGCCAACATACGATACTTTAAGAAAAACAGGTTTGTCAAGCTTTTTAATTTTAAGCTCCCAATTCCCGTTTTTGTTGGAAATGGTATAATCTACCATTGTGGAATCTTTTACGTTAGTAAGATAGATTGTAGCCGATTCTAAGGGAAAATTATCATTGTCGGTGATTTTTCCTTTTAAAGTAATGGTTTGGCTAAAGGAGACAGAAAAGCATAGTAACAAGAGTAACGTTAAAATCTTGCGCATTGTAATATAGTATTGGTTTGATTGATGATGTGTTTGTCAGTAAAAACTGCTAAATAAACAATTTAGTATGATTACTACTGTTAAAAAACTAAATTTATTTCAATTAATTTACCCTTATCGTTTCAAACCTGCGTTCACGCTTTGCCGGTGCGCCACCAAATTGCTGTAATTTATAGGTTAAGGAGAACATTACATAGCGTTTTAGTACGGTATTTTCCTGATCTGTAATTGTTGTAGGTCCTATAGTACGCGACGTCCCAAGGTTTTGATTAAGAACATCATATACCTTAACTTTAAGCATTAATTGATCTTTAAGGAAGTTATAGCCTATACTGGTATTCCATAAATAGAAATCTTTTTTAAAGCCATCTGCAATATTAGAGTTGTACGTGTAGCCAAAATCATTTCCAAAAACTACGTGCTTAGGCCAATAGCTTGTTGTTTGCAGGTTAACACGGTGTACATAATTAGAATTTGAGCTTATCCTGTAGTTTGTGTAATTATATTGGTTGTAATTATAATTGTAAGATGGGCTTATGGTTAATAGCTCGCCATATTCGTACGTAAAGTTTGCACCATGGCTTAAGCGGACAGATTTGCTGTCGTACATTATGCCATTAAGGAAACCTTTGTCAATATTATAGCTTGTACTCATATTAACACCAAATCTGTAGCTGTGGGCGTTCTTTTTTATTGTTTTGTTCCAGTTGGCACTAACACTGTTACTCATAGCTCCCGAAATATTACGATACGTTGTATTGTTTATACCGCTGTCATCTGTTACTGTAAACTGCGTGACCTGAGAATCGTAGATCGTAGAGTTAAACCAAAAGCTATAACCCGATCGTGTAGCAAAATCGAAATTGCGGTATCCGGCTCTTATCCTGTGCGATTTGTTAGGGTCGAGATCAGGGTTACCTTCAATAGTGTTTAACGGATTGGTTTTGTCTACAATGGGTAGTATCTGCCTCGCCTGCGGAAAATCAACACTATAATTGTAGTTCAATGAAAATGACTTACCCTTATCCGGGCGATAACTCAAATTCATATCTGCTGTGGGCAGGATATAATTGGTGTTAAGGTTATAGTCATCGCCAATAAAAAGGGCATGGTTTTTAAATGAGGTAACATTTGTTCCTGCGCCTGCATTTAAATAAAATTTACCTTTCGTCAAACTCACTCCCGCCCTTGATTGAAACGTTCCTATCTCCGATGTCAGGTAGTTAGACAACGAATCGTTATAAACTGTATAGTTACCTGTTTCCGGATCAAAGTCGTAGCTGTTACGTCTGTTTACCGACTTGTTATAGTCATATCCACTGCCAATATTTACTTCGAGTGAATCTGTAATAGGCTCTGTATATTCTACACCAAAATTGTAGCTATCATCTGTAGATGTTGTGTATAGTATCTGATCCCTGTTGTCAACATCGGTTTCGGTTATGCCATCAGGATAACTGTATTTTCTAGTGTTAGACTTATTTAGGCTTGTATCATCATTTTTATTGTTGCTGTTGGTAAGGCTTACGCTAACACCGCGTCCTTTTTTTGCTGCAAATTGTTTAAAATATGTTAGCTGATTACTAAATGTGTTACTGTCATTTTCTCCATAGCTTTCAGATGTGCTTTCATTCATTAACTTATCATCAAAAAGACGTTGAGAAGACCTCGTAGACGAATTGAACGATTGTGAATTTGCAGTAACAAACTTCGGAGCAAAATGCAGGGTAGAAGTAGAGTCTATTTTATATTGAAAATCGCTATTAAAAGTATGTGTATATCTGTCGCTTTCGCTGCGCGATACAGCGTTTGTCCTATAGCTTTTATCTATAATTGTGTTTGGGTTGTCAGCATCGGGGCCTTCAGGTAGATAATTAATAGATGAGGTACGGTTGTTATTTTCTGTATTGCTTCCTGTATATGTATAGCTCGCACCTGCATCAAAGCCTTTAAACCACTCATCGGCATAGTTTAGGCCAACCATATCACTTCGGGTAATACCTGTGCTGTTTCCGACACCACCGCCACTATTGAGGTACAGAGAAGCAGCACCGCTGTTACGGCCTCCGCCCATACTGTCGAATATCTCATTCAGAGAGAACCCCGAAGCATTAATATTATTGGAAGATGCCAAAAGGCTAACCTTCATCTTATTTTTAAAATAGTTTACAATGGCACTGCTTTCGTAGCGTTCGTCAGACCCATATCCGCCCATGATTTTGCCGAAAAAGCCCTTATTCTTGTCTTTTTTTATGGTAAGGTTAATGCTCGAATTGTCGCCACTGGCATTTTTGCCGGCAAGTTCTTCTTTTTTAGTTTTGGTGTCGCTAACCTGTACCTTTTCTATGATTTCTGCAGGCAGGTTTTTTATGGCGATCTGTCCGTCTTTATCAAAAAAAGGTTTCCCGTTTACAAGTATCTGGTTAACTTCTTTTCCGTTTACGGTTATTTTTCCGTCAGTATCAATATTTACACCAGGCAACTGCTTTAGTAAAGATTCAACATTGGCATCCGGCCTGGTTTTAAATGAGGCAGCATTAAACTCTAGCGTGTCTTTTTTTATCCTGATGGGCGGTATTTCCCCCTGTATCACAATTTCGCTTAATTCTGTAGACATGTCTTCCAGCTTAATTGTGCCAAAATCTTTATCTTCTTCCAAAGTTTTAAACTCCTCCTTATGGTTGGCAAGTCCTATGTAAGAAACTTTAAGGAATACGGGATCGGTTATTTTTTTTGTTTTTATTTCCCATAAACCGTTTTTGTTGGAAATGGTATAGTCTATAACTGTTGAGTCTTTTACTGTAGTGAGGTAAATTGTTGCCGATTCTAAAGGAAAATCCTGATTGTCTGTAACTTTACCTTTTATCGTTATGGTTTGGCTAAAAGCCGTTGTAGCGCATAGAAATAGTAGTAGTGTAAATATTTTATGCATAGTTAGGTATAATGTAAGGTTGTTCTTTAAAAACAGCTAAATAACCATAATAGTATGGTAAATGCAAAAATATTGATTTGAATTTAAGAGATTTAGCTGTGTTAAAATTTAGCCATTTAGCACCCTGTTAACCCAAGTTCACTTTATGAAGGGCTAACTTTAAGTGTAATAAATGCTATTATTATGAAGAACTACGCTATCACACTCGTTTGGCTTACAACTGCCTGCCTGTTTGCTTTTGTGGTGCTAACGCAGTTGGAACTGTCAATGCCGATGCTTTTAAGCCTTCTTTTTGCAGGGCAGGTATTGGTTGGTTATACCGTGTATAAAGTATTAACGGATAAATTTAAAACGAATAAATCGTTTAAAGAATGGTATGAAGACATGCCTAAAAAAGAATTAGACAGAATATAAAAAAATAAAACCCCGAAGCAAACTTCGGGGTTTTTCATATTATTTCTGACGGAAGTATATGTCAATCGGTACGCCCGATAAGTTATATATTTCGCGCATTTTATTTTCAAGAAAACGTTTGTACGGATCTTTAACATACTGAGGCAGGTTACAGAAAAACACAAACTGTGGGGTAGGAGTAGGCAGCTGCATACAGAACTTAATTTTTACATACTTACCTTTAAGTGCCGGTGGCGGCATACTCTCGATAATGGGTAGCATGGTTTCGTTAAGCTTAGAAGTAGCAATACGCTGTTTCCTGTTTTCAAATACCTCTACAGCAGTTTCAAGCGCTTTAATTAAACGCTGTTTTGTAATTGCCGATACGAATAGAATCGGCACATCTGTAAACGGCTGAAGTTCTTCACGTATTTTGCGCTCGTAATCACGGGTACTCATAGTGTCTTTCTCAACAAGGTCCCATTTGTTTACAAGGATAACAACACCTTTACGGTTCTTTTCTGCAAGCCAGAAGATACTCTGGTCCTGTCCTTCAAAACCACGTGTAGCATCAATAACAAGAATACAAATGTCACTGTGCTCAATAGCTCTTACAGAACGCATTACCGAATAGAACTCAAGGTCTTCCTTAACCTTTGCCTTACGGCGGATCCCTGCGGTATCTACAAGGTTAAATTCAAACCCAAAACGGTTGTATCTTGTATCAATAGCATCACGGGTAGTACCTGCAATGTCTGTAACGATATATCTGTCTTCACCAATAAGTGCATTAATGAAAGATGATTTTCCTGCATTAGGACGACCTACAACTGCAAAACGTGGCAGTGCAACTTCGTTCTCATCCGGGGCTACTGCTTCCGGTAATAATTTTACAAGAGCATCTAATAGTTCTCCTGTACCAGAACCGCTCATACCTGCAAGGGTATAGTATTCCCCCAGTCCAAGATTGTAGAATTCTATAGCATCTTTTTCACGCATAGAGTTATCAACTTTATTTACAGCAAGTAAAACCGGTTTGGTTACTTTACGTAATAACTTAGATACCTCTTCGTCCATTGGGGTAATGCCTTCTTCAACGTCTACCATAAATACAATAACGTCGGCTTCGTCTATTGCCAGCTCAACCTGACGGCGTATTTCGGCTTCAAAAACATCTTCAGATCCTTTTATATAACCACCTGTATCTATAACAGAGAACTCTTTTCCGTTCCATTCGCTTTTACCGTAGTTCCTGTCACGTGTTACACCACTAACAGAATCTACGATAGCTTCTCTTCGCTGTATCAGTCGGTTAAAAAAAGTAGATTTACCTACATTTGGCCTTCCTACAATAGCTACTATATTATTCATTCCTATTTTTTAATTTTTTGCAAAAGTACGTATAAAGTTGCAGAGTTACTAAGTCGCTGAGTAACTAAGTTTCAAGGACGCGACGATAACCTGAAACATATAACCTGAAACCTGAAACAAAAGCTTACTTCTGGTCGTAACCAAACCTGCGCAACTGGTAAGCATTGCTTCTCCAGTTTTTGTTCACTTTAACGAACATTTGAAGATGTATTTGTTTACCAAAGAATTTCTCAAGATCCATCCTCGCCTCGACACCTACTTTTTTAAGTGCAGCACCTTTGTGGCCTATAATAATACCCTTCTGTGTCTCACGCTCTACCATGATCAGCGCGCTTATACGAATAATGTTATCATCTTCTATAAACTCTTCCGTTTCAATTTCTACAGCATACGGTATTTCTTTATCGTAGTGTAAAAGTATTTTTTCACGGATAGTCTCGTTTACAAAGAAACGTTCCGGTTTATCCGTAAGCGCATCTTTAGGATAATATGCAGGAGATTCGGGAAGTAAATCCAGAATACGGTTAAAGACTTCTTTTACATTAAAGTTTTCAAGGGCAGAAATAGGGTATAGCTCTGCATTTGGCACTTTCTCTGTCCAAAGCTGAACCTGTTCTTCAAGTTGCTCTTGGTTTGTTTTGTCAATCTTATTAAGTAATAGCAATACCGGAATTTTGGCATTGATGATCTTATTGAAAAAAGCTTCGTCTTTAAGTTCTTTCTCTCCGGTCTCTACCATATAGATAAGTACATCGGCATCTTCAAAAGCCGACTTAACAAAATCCATCATACTGGCCTGAAGCTCGTATGCCGGTTTAATGATACCGGGAGTGTCAGACAACACCACCTGAAAATCTTCACCATTTACAATACCCAAAATACGGTGACGCGTAGTTTGTGCTTTAGAGGTGATGATAGACAGTCGTTCGCCTACAAAGGCATTCATTAGGGTAGATTTGCCCACATTGGGGTTACCTATAATATTTACAAAGCCTGCTTTGTGTGTCATAAAAAAATAATTATCGTGCAAAGGTAGGTATATCAGGCCAATAGTAGAAATAAAAGTTTTTTTTCTGTTTTCCCTTGCAGTTATCAGTAATGGTTGTATATTTGCACTCGAAACAGCGCGGGATAGAGCAGTAGGCAGCTCGTCGGGCTCATAACCCGAAGGTCACAGGTTCGAGTCCTGTTCCCGCTACTAGGTAAAGCTTCAGAGAAATCTGGAGCTTTTTTGTTTTTAAGATCATTATGGGAGAAGAATTTGTAGTGCATGTTTTGTATTCAAAGCGAGATAAAAAGACATATGTAGGTTTTACATCAGATCTAATTTCACGATTTAAATCGCATAATGAGCTGTCTACTAAAGGCTATACGGTTAAGTATAGACCATGGGAAGTTTTATATTTAGAATTTTTTGACGACAAGAGAGATGCTGTGCTTCGTGAAAAGTTTTTCAAAACCGGAGTAGGCAGAGAATTTATAAAGCGGTTATTATGAGTTAAGGGCTCTTATCCGCCGCGGCGGACACAGGTTCGAGTCCTGTTCCCGCTACTAAGTAAAGCTTCAGAGAAATCTGGAGCTTTTTTATTTATAGCATTTTGTAAAGATAATTTGGATACCGCACTTACAGGCTATAATTTTATTTGCCGATACATTCTGTTCGAATTGAAGAAGATACCGTTTAATGTGGAGTTTAAATAACAATTTAATAATATATCAGGAAATATCAATAATAATGTTGTATATTTGCACCGAAGATCGCGGGATAGAGCAGTAGGCAGCTCGTCGGGCTCATAACCCGAAGGTCACAGGTTCGAGTCCTGTTCCCGCTACTAAGTAAAAAGAGAATCAGCAATGGTTCTCTTTTTTTATGCCGTATATGAAATAATTTATAAGTAAGGCTCCTATCCGCCACGGCGGACACAGGTTCGAGTCCTGTTCCCGCTACTAAGTAAAAAGAGAATCAGCAATGGTTCTCTTTTTTTTGTACTTTATAATGAAATACTTTATAAGTAAGGGCTCTTATCCGCCACGGCGGACAAAGGTTCGAGTCCTGTTCCCGCTACTAAGTAAAAGAGAGTCGGCAATGGTTTTCTTTTTTTTTTTCTATAATGAAATAATTTATAAGTATTGGCTCTTATCCGCCACGGCGAACAAAGGTTCGAGTCCTGTTCCCGCTACTAGGTGAAAAGAGAATCAGCAATGGTTCTCTTCTTGTTTACAGAATGTTCGGTTAAAGCTACTACAAGGTTATATTTTACATGTAATTATCTAGTTGTCTGATATTTTGTAATTAAAGCTTGCTAATTCATTCTAATTCACTACTTTTGCCGCCGCTAACAAAGGCACATATTACCGAAGGAAATATATGAATATGAAGAAAATTGTTGAGTACAGAAAGTTACTTGACGTTACCAAAGCAGCTACTCTTAAAGAACTTAAGACTATTTACAGGAACAGTATGAAAGACTGTCACCCTGATACCTGCAACACTGATGAGGAGCGCCACGCTGCCGAAGAAAAAAGTAAGGAGATTATTGAAGCGTACCACTTTTTAGTGAGTATCGCTCCTGAAACAGCAGAGAAAAATAGCGCTGAATATGCTAAGACTACATCAACTTCAGGTATTCTTGATTTCTATATGGAAAATCAGGCGCTTTACATCAACTTTGTTGATGGAAGCTGCTACGAATACTTTGGGGTACCTAAGCAGGTTTACATTAAAATGGTAAATGCAGATTCTCAGGCACGTTTTGCACGTCGCCACATTTACGGTACTTACCTTTACAGAAGTGCGGTTAAAATTGTTGCTAACGCTGAATAATCAGGTTTCGATATATAAAAAAAGCTTCCGTTAGGAAGCTTTTTTTATTATTATAAAGTTTTGATTACACTTTTTTATAGGTGTACGTCTTATTCTGAATGGGAAAATTAAGCATGAGCTTATTATCTCTTACAAGAAACCGGATTGATCCTGTTGTGCCATCATCAAATACACCTTCAATTGTTTGATAGTTTCCCTGACTTCCAAGAGTAAAGGTTCCTGCCTTTACGGAATCAGAAACCACCTGCATGAAATTGTTTCCGTTTATTTCAACGTAGGCTGTTTTAAGCATTTCGGTATACGATTCCATATCGTTTTTAAGCTTGTTTGCCATTTCAGGGCCAAAAGTGTTTGCAGACTTATCTATTGTAACCTTACCGGTTTCTACATCCAGGCTGGCGCTGGCAGTAGTATAGGTTATAAGCTGCCATTTTCCCTGAAGATCTTTTTCTGTCGCATTTTGAGACCATAATGAGAGGCAGAAAAAGAAAGCAATTGCTAAAAATATTTTTTTCATTATAAATCTTCCGGTTTGCATTAGAGTATAATTAGCTAAAATTACCCTTTACTATATATAAATTCAAAAACCTGTCCGCCTTCAGATTTCACAATGTGAAGCTGTTTGTTTTTAATCCAGATAGACGATTCACTTGTGGTATTGTTATCCCACGCAAAGGCTGCATATTGTTTATCTCCTAATTCTTTAAGTGCATATGTGCCTTTTTTTTCTTTTCCTGCCATGTTTTGTTTTATGGTGTTGCTGGCAAAAACAACATCAGAAGCTTTTAAACGGCTTATCGATTGTTTTAGTCCATCACTTAGCTGGTTCACCATATCGGGTGTTAACTGTGCTTTCATCTCGGGAGAAATTGTAATTTCTTCGGTAAGCAGGTTAACATGTGCTCCATTATTATCAATTGCAGACAATCTCCATTGCCCCTGAAGGTCTGCTGTAGTTATTTTTTGAGCCGAGGCTACTGTAATCATGCAAAGGGCTCCAAAAAGGAAAAGTATTTTTTTCATAGTTATAAATGTAGTGGAGTAAAACTCTAAAATTTTAAAGCTAAGATATTAAAATAAAATTACATTGTTTTTTTGATTAGTATAAGATTCTCTGTCAGCGTTTTATTTATGCAGGTTGTCGATCATTTACATTTTTCAGTATCGTGTTGAAACCACAGGCGTTTGCACATCGTAAATTAGTAGTGTTAAAATGATTGTATTATCAATATTATACATAAACCTTTATGATGTAATACAATCATGTATTATTTAGTTAAAATTTAGATACATTTGGGTATGAAAACAAATGGCGATATAATACTCATCGAAGACGATGCCGACGACAGAGAAATACTCATCGAGGCATTCGACCAGGTTATGACAGAAAATAATTATGACAACAGGCTCATAGTTATCGAAGACAGCTCGGTGGTCATTAATTATCTTAAATCTACAAAAACAAGGCCTTTCCTGCTTTTGTCGGATATCAATATGCCTAAAGTTGACGGCTTTACACTAAGAGACCAGATAAATAAAGATCCTGAATTAAGAGAGAGATGTTCACCATATTTGTTCCTTACTACATCAGATAGGGTGGATTATATATCTAAAGCATCTCAGCGATCTATACAGGGCTATTTTTCTAAGCCGGTAACATTTTCAGGCTATAAAAAACTTATCGCTGATATATTATCATACTGGAAGTTAAATAAAACAGCATAAAACAGCATATACACTTAAGCCTCCGATTACATCGGAGGTTTTTGCGTTTTTATCGGCTGTTATCATTAAAATTTAGTTGCCTACTTTACTTTCGGTAAAAATTCCTACCTTCATTTTAGAAATTATCTATTATGATAAAATATTACATTTTGCTGTTTATACTTTATTCAGCAGTCAGTTCGGCACAAACAGAGTATGATATACATCCTATTGATGCCCAAAGGCTAGAATGCCGTAACTCCAAAGAAAATCAGGATACTGATAATAGTATACGATGCGAATATTCGGCAAGAATTGCCTGGGAGAAAGAAGTAAATAAATATTCAGATCTTTTATTGAAAGTTCTTAAACCGGCAGAAAAAAAAGTTTTTAAGTCAGCCCAAAAACAATGGATAACGTATAGGGATAGCGAAATGGAATTTGCGAACTCCCTATATAAAAATATGGAAAGCGAAGCCTGGCTGGTTGTTCACGCTGTAAGGCTGACAAATATTTTCCGCACGCGTGCCCTGGAACTACAGGAGTATCACGATATGGCAACTTTTGATCCGGAATAAATTTTTTATATCGCTGTAACACAAAAGCGCAGTGTACTACTAATTCAGTAATAATCACAATCAAAAAATCAAATAAAATGCAGGCACATGAAATTGACTACCATATTTATGGTGAAGAAATGCAATATGTAGAAATAGAACTTGATCCGCAGGAAGCTGTGGTAGCTGAGGCAGGAAGCTTTATGATGATGGACAACGGTATACAAATGGATACTATTTTTGGCGATGGGGCTAACCAGACCGAAGGTATTATGGGGAAATTGTTTTCTGCGGGAAAGCGTTTGCTTACCGGAGAAAACCTGTTTATGACGGTGTTTTTAAATCAGGATAAATACAAACGCAGGGTTAGCTTTGCATCACCCTATCCGGGGAAAATTGTTCCGCTTGACCTTAAACAGTTTGGTGGAAAATTTATTTGTCAGAAAGATGCTTTTTTATGCGCTGCAAAAGGAGTTTCTGTAGGGATAGAATTTTCGCGCAAGCTGGGCCGCGGACTTTTTGGCGGCGAAGGCTTTATAATGCAGAAGCTTGAAGGCGACGGACTGGGTTTTATACATGCCGGAGGAACACTGGCTAAGAAAGAACTACAGCCGGGCGAAATATTGAAGGTTGATACTGGCTGTATAGTCGGCTTCTCTCAAACAGTAGATTATGATATCGAATTTATTGGGGGTATTAAAAACAGCATTTTTGGGGGCGAAGGATTATTTTATGCCACACTTCGCGGCCCGGGTATAGTGTATATTCAGTCACTTCCGTTTAGCAGGCTGGCAGGTAGAATTTATGCATCGGCACCCCAGGGTGGCGGAAAACAAAGGGACGAAGGCAGTATACTAGGTGGCCTCGGTAATTTGCTGGACGGCGATAACAGGTTTTAATAGTTATAAATTGAAGGGCTTCGGCCCTTTTTTGTTTGTGTTTTGTATATTTGACTTTACAAGAACAGAAGTAGGGTATATACCTTGTTTATTGTTTTATAATCGGCATAACAATTGCTGTTACTGCTGCGTTTAATTATCTCATAATAATTATCTCATAATGAAAATAACCCGATTATTGCAGCTGTCATTTTTGCTTGTTCTTTCTTCAATTAAAGGTCTGGCGCAAGAAAATAATTGCAATGTAAAGCAACTACAGGTCAATACTTACGATTTTGTACTTACAAATCTGGATTCCATTAAAAAATACAGTTCGGTTAAAGATAAGGTAACTGCAAAATTGGAATTTACACCTACCGGAGCAATCACAACGGCAGAATATTTTACTGCTTATGGCGACAAAGGACAAAAGCAGGTTAAAATCTGGGAAGGTCTTGAAAAGTTCATTAAGAATAACTTTTCGCTTTGTCCTGAATCACACTTTTATAATGGTCGCGAACAGGTGCTGAATACTGTTTTCGAAATTCCATTTACTAAAGAAGCTGTACTTAAGGCAAAAAAGGATATCGAAAACACGGAAGACTATGTTGTGTTTGGCACCGGTAAGAAGGAAATATCAGACTACAATAAATATACATTAGATATTAAAAGCCTTACTGTTGGCAAAAAAGTACTGGAGCCTTTGGTTAAAGAAGGTACTCTGGATTACAGGCGATCTAAAATGATACAGCTTTCAGAACTTTTTTTTATGGCTTTTGAAGTTGTTAAGTCGGGAAAAACAAATTACCTAAAATATAAGCTATACGAAAAGGTAGACCATAAAGGTCGGATTATTACCACCGAAAACTGGAGGCCTGTTATTAATGGTAAAACCATCTTGTCAGTAAAAGGTATACGCGATACACATGAGGGTGTAAAGCATATAGTTGTAGGTGAGGAATTTGATTTTGATATCGAAATTACATTTTTATAGACAAAGCTTTCTATTACAAAATAACAAGGGCAGCACATAATCGCTGCCCTTTTTTTATTTCCGGGATACAATCTGTATCTTTGGTTTTTGGCTTTAGGGGTATTCTGAAAAGAATTGAGACAGTCCCTTTGAACCTGATACGGATTAGACCGACGTAGGGAAAAGCGAAGGAAATACACATTGTATTTCTTCAACTCCATTTTGGAGACTCTATAGCCATATTTATTAAATCGTTTAAAAATATGAAAGAGTCTCTTTGGAATGCAATCCTTTCCGTTCGGGAAAATGCTCCCCTTGTACACAATATTACCAACTATGTGGTTATGAATACTACTGCCAACGCATTACTAGCCGTTGGCGCATCGCCTATTATGGCACATGCCCATAAAGAAGTTGAAGATATGGTGGCTATCTGCGGTGCTTCTGTAATTAATATTGGCACGTTAGATGACTATTGGGTAGAAAGTATGCTAAAAGCAGCTGCAAAAGCACATGAATTGGGTAAACCCTGGATACTAGATCCTGTAGGTGCAGGGGCAACTGCCTATCGTGATGCTGTTGCAGCAAAATTACTTGCTTATAAGCCAACAGTTATCCGCGGAAATGCTTCAGAAATTATGGCGTTGGCAAAACTCGGTGCTTATACAACCAAAGGTGTAGATAGTGTGCACCAAAGTTCCGAGGCTATTGATGCGGCAAAATGGCTGAATGAAAATACAGGCAGTGTAGTTTGTATTTCCGGTGCTACAGATGTAGTAGTGTCAGGAAATAAACAAATCCATATATACAACGGTCATCCGCTTATGCAAAAGGTAACCGGGCTTGGTTGTACAGCATCGGCACTGGTAGCTGCATTTGCCGCTAACGCAACCGATAAACTTTATGGTACAGCCTCAGCAATGGCCTTATTGGGCATCGCCGGAGAACTATCCGAAAAAATAAGCAATGGACCCGGTAGCCTTCAGTTAAATATTTTAGATAAACTGTTTAACATCACTCAGGAAGAATTTTTTACAAATCTAAGAATCGATTCGCAGCATGTCTAGGCCATTCTTAAGCCGTCTGTATCTGGTTATAAGTCAGGAAGCCTGTCTTGGCCGTGATATAGTTGAGGTTGCTGAACAGGCTGTTAAAGGCGGTGTAGACCTTATTCAGCTTCGTGAAAAACATCTTTATACCGATGATTTTATAGCGACAGCCATCCGGCTGAGAGAAATGCTCGCTACACACGCAGTTCCCCTAATTATAAACGATAATCTTCAGGTTGCGATAGAGAGCAAGGCCTTCGGAATTCATGTTGGCAATACCGATATTCCTCCATCTGTAATAAAACGGGATTGGACTGAATGCGGTTTGCTGGGTTATTCTGTTGAATATGTAGAACAGCTTTCTAACAACGAGATTCATTATGCCGATTATCTCGGAGTAAGCCCTGTGTTCAGCACGCCTACTAAAACAGACACAGTTACAGAATGGGGACTTGAAGGAATACGGAACATTCGAAGTCTGACTGATAAACCATTGGTCGCTATAGGTAATATGAGCATGACGAATGCTTATGATGTTATTAAAGCAGGCGCCGATTGCCTTGCAGTTGTATCGGCAATTTGCGGGGCAGATAATCCTGCACAGGCAGCTTGGGCAATTAGGAATGAAATAGAGAAAGCATTATGAAAAAACTATTTAAATATCCCACTGTGCTTACCATTGCGGGCACCGATCCGAGTGGGGGAGCGGGTATACAGGCCGACCTTAAAACATTTGCAGCACTGGGTTGTTATGGCATGAGTGTTATTACGGCACTGGTAGCCCAAAACACAACTGGCGTAAAAGCGATACATAGCGTTCCGCCTGATTTTGTGGAAGCCCAATTATTATCGGTTTTAGAAGATATCCGCCCCGATGCCATTAAAATAGGTATGGTGCACAGTGTAGCACTGGTAAATGTCATTGCTGAGGTTCTAACTCAATATCCTGACATTCCTGTGGTGTTCGATCCGGTTATGATTGCTACCAGTGGTGATCGCCTTATCGAAGAAGATACAGTAAATGCCATTGTGGAGAAACTTTTCCCGCTGTCAACACTTATAACACCAAATATGGACGAAGCTGCTTTGCTTGCAGGAATTGCTGTAGTGAATGAACAGGATATGCAGGAAGCAGTAACAAAAATTACGGGTCTTGGAGTATCAGCTTTATTGCTAAAAGGAGGGCATCTTCAATCACAACAGCTAACTTCTATTTTAGCAGATGCAGGTGGCATAATAAAAACATTTACTTCCGAAAAAATAATAACTAAAAATGTACACGGTTCGGGTTGTACGTTATCATCGGCTATAGCATCATTCATTGCCAGGGAATACGCACTTACCGATGCTGTTGCGCAAGCGCAGGAGTATGTACACGGTGCTATTTACCATGCGGCAGATGTTGTGGCTGGAAAAGGTAACGGCCCGCTAAACCATTCGTATAACCCCATAAAAATGATTAAGAATGAAATGGTCTGAAAATGCATGGGCAGAAGCATTGCCTATATACAATGATATAACAGCTATGCCTTTTATTAAAGAGTTGGTAGCAGGAACGCTGGATGTCGAGAAATTTAAATATTACTTACAGCAAGACGCACATTACCTTGAGTATTTTGCAAGGGCGTTGGCTATTATTGCCGCCAAAGCTCAGGATGTAGATATTATGTTAGACTTTATACGCTTTTCTGAAGGTGCAATAGTGGTAGAAAGGGCATTGCACGATTCTTATTTTAAAGAATATAACATAGATGAGCGTGTGGCTATGTCGCCTACATGCCATCATTATGTACATTATCTACAGAGCACTGTTTATATGGCCGATGCCGCAATTGGCATGGCGGCCGTGCTTCCCTGTTTTTGGATCTACCAAAAGGTAGGGGAGTACATATTGAGCATTCAGCAGAAAGACGAAAATCGTTACCAAAACTGGATTGCTACCTATGGTGGTGAAGAATTTGGGTTACTTGTACAAAAAGCTATTGCTATTTGCGATACAGCGGCAGAAAACAGCACACCTCAGCAACAGCTAAAAATGACAGAAGCATTTATAACAGCCAGCCGCCTGGAATTTTCTTTCTGGGATAGTGCTTATAAACTTGAAGGATGGTATAGGTAATAAAATTTTCTAAAATTTTCATTTTGGCATACATTATGCTATTAACTACAGTGTCATCAATCACATTAGTTATGGTTTAGAAAAAGAGAAATATAAGTTTTGAGTTAGTTAGTGAAAGGCATTGCAGAAGCAATGCCTTTTTATTTTTGCCTATGTTTTAGTAGTACGGGTTTCCTAATTATTTTAACAGCGTTGTAAAATTGGGTTAAACCAAGGTTAATTATTGTGAAACAGTAGGTTAGGGTTAATTTGGTTTAGTAACTTTATAGTACATCAAAGAGAAAAAGCTATGAAAAAATTATTTACAACGCTGGGCGTAATACTGGCTTTTGGTATTGCATCAGCACAGGAAAATAAGATAGAAGCTTCTACAACGGCATCGCCTCCACCAGGTACACCTGTAATAGAAAAATCTACAGATAAACAGGTACAGCAGCAGCAGAGAAACGGGGCCTCTACCTCCATTGTATCAGCTCCGCCTGTATACAGCACACCATCTACGTCTACCACAACAGTTAGAGAAGAGCAGCAGCTTGCGCCGGTAAACCCGATAAGTAATCCTAACAGTTATCCGGGTGCTGCAACGGCCTATCCGGCAGCCCAGGGGACTATGCAGCCCGGTACGCCAACATCTACAACGCAACCTGTAAACGGGGTTAATAACCCAACAACAACCCTGCCTGCAAGTACAACAAGCAACCAGGGAAAACTACCTTGATAAAATAAATAATTAAAAGATACTACTATGAAAAAGATGTTTTTAACGCTGGGGGCAATACTGGTATTTGGTATTGCATCGGCACAGACAGATACAACACGAACGCCTGCTCAAAAGCAGAAAGCTAAAACAGAAAAATCAAGAAAATCGGTTCAGGATACACGTACTCAAAGCCAGATTAATAGCGATACACAGCGAAATATAAATTCTGTTGAAAGACCTATCAATGCTACGCCTACACCGCCTGCATCTGCACCGGGAAGCGTAAATACAAACTCATCGGCAATGCCACAGGTAACGCCGCCGGTTTCAACCCCGCCACCGGGAGCACCGCCAACAACACCACAACCGGCTGTGCCAACACCAACAACGCAGCCAAGGCAATAATGGCATTTAAAAACAGCCCTGCATTATGCAGGGCTTTTTTATGGCTATGGCTAACGTAGTGTTAAAACAGAAGGAAATCAATACGCTATTTGTTATTTTTAATCTACAATCTAAACTTTAAAATCAGCGGTTTATGAAAAAGTCATCTCTACTTACAAAACCTAAAGAAAAAAATAATATCGGTAACCTCGAACGCCTTATATCTATACTTGGCGGAGCATATTTATTGTATGATACGCTAAAAAAAGAGAAACGAAGCATACCGCAAATAGGTGCGGCCGGTTACATGATATACAGGGGAGTAAGTGGCTTTTGCCTTGCTGGAGATGTTAGTAAGAGCCTTTTTAACAAGCCTGAAAAACCGCATGATTCTAATGTTAATATCCATGTGAGAATGGTGGTTAATAAGCCGGTTAATGAAGTGTATAACTTCTGGAGGCATCTTGGTAACCTGCCATTGTTTATGGAACATCTTGAAGCTGTTACAGTATTAGGTGAAACACATTCTGAATGGAGAGCGCAATTGCCGGGAGGTGTTGGTGCTGTAAGCTGGAAAGCAGAGATTGTATATGATGAACCCAACAGGCACATAGGATGGACATCTATGCCGGGATCGGCCATTAAAAACGCAGGAAAGGTTACATTTAAAGATGCAGGCGAATTAGGTACGCTGGTACACGTTGTGTTTTCGTATGAGGCGCCATTTGGTGTGGCGGGAGAAGAAATTGCAAGATTGATTAACCCTATGTTCGAAAAAACAATCCGTAAAGATATTCTGGGCTTTAAACGCTATATGGAAACAGGTACCGTTCAAAAATTACAGCAGGAAGATACACTTATATATACATAGTATATTCTGAATAAAAGAAATAGCCGGCAATCTGTTAAGATGCCGGCTATTTCTTTTTATTTACTCCACGAGATCTTTTTAATATACTCTTCAGCCTGTAATTTGTCTACAATTTCTAAAAGCCTGTGGCTTGCTGTCTGTTCTAACGTAACAAGTAATACAAGTTCTTTTTTACGCCTTTCGATAGAAAAATTAGCAAAGTCAAGGTTTTTATCTTCTAAGAGGCGGTTTATTATCTTTCGGGGGTTTACATCGCCCTTCGCGTGTATGGATAATGCTTTCTGGCGGAATTTATTAGAAATTCTTTTCTGAATCGGGTGCATGCCCCATAAAATTATAAGAGACAAAACTGTTGCAGCACTTGCGGCGAAGTACATTCCTCCGCCTGTTGCCATACCAATTCCGGCAACAGTCCATAAACCGGATGCTGTTGTTAGACCCAGAACTGTAGCAGGTTTCCTAAACAGAATAGTACCCGCGCCGATAAAGCCGATACCACTTACAATTTGTGCTGCCACCCGCGAAGGGTCGAGTTCTGCATAATCTTTTCCTACTATGTCATTAAACCCGAATGAGGAAACAAGCATAATAAGCGCAGATCCCATACAAACCATCATATGGGTACGCATTCCTGCAGCCCAGTCTTTACGCTCGCGCTCAAGTCCAATGGCTGCACCAAAAATAGCGGCAAGTGCAAGCCGCAGTGATAATTCGGTCCAGGGTAAATCCATTGTGTTACAATTTAAAATTATAATAGGGCAGTAGAAGTAGTGGAGTCCTGATTAGTATCAAAACTATCAAGCAATCCGCAGAGTAATTTCCCTGTCCGCTCTATCGTCTGGGAAATAATGTCTTTTGGTGTTCCCTCAAAAACTTCTCTGTGCGAACAATACCTGTTTTCGGGTAATTTTATGTGTATAAACATAGTGCCAACAGGTTTGTCGGCTGTTTCACTGCCTCCGGGAGATGTTAGCCCGGTAACGGCAATGGCAATATCACATTTAAAATATTTGCTTAGCCTTTCGGCAAGAAGTTGGGTTACTTCGGCAGATTCGGGTGTAAACTCGTCAATTATCTTTCTAGGAATATCAAAGAGTTCTTCTTTTGTACACACATCATAACAAACAATGCCTCCCAAAAATATCTTACCCGAATCAGGAGCCAGTGCAAATTCAGATGCCAGCCAGCCGGCGGTAGCGCTTTCCGCAACCGCTATCTTAAGGTTTTTTTCGGCGATCCGGTTACTGCAAAGTATTATTTGTTCTGAAAGCATAATGTTGAGGTTAATTATAGCCAACCAAAACGGCTATCAGTCAGTTGAAAATTCTTCTGCATTATAATCATCAGGCTCACCCGGGCTGAATTTATCTTCATCCTTTTCTTTTTTAGGATCATCAGACCTTACTTCCTGTTTTTTATCAGATGCATCTTTGCCCGATTGTTTTCCGTCATTGTTTCCTTTTGCAGGATCGTTATTGTTGTAAATCATTGATAATAGAATTATTTTTCAATTAAGGCGCCGGCATAATGGTATCGGGTGATACTACAGAATCCATCTCTGTATCGATGGGCTGTGTAGTACTTACACTGTCCTTATTACTGTTGTTTTCATCACGATTATTAGTTTGTCCGCATGCGGTTAGGCAAAGACTTGTGCCAAACATGGACATGTATACTGCGTTTTTAACTGTAGTGTTCATATTAATTTCCTTTTTGTGCTTCTTTCGTTGTAACTCTCGAGTTGTTTCCTGTACTGCCTGTACCGGTTCCCAAACCGCTTCCTGCAGCACCACTGTTTCTTATGGGTTTACCATTTTTATCAACGGCACTTTTGGCGTCGCTATTTTCAATTCTGTTGGTGATTTCTTCTTCAGTCATTCCACTTGTTTTAGTTCCCGAATTATCAGATGATGAAGATGTAGTTGCAGGCTTGGTCGTTGCAGTTCCATTATTTGATTTAGATCGTATAGGAGTAGATGTATTTGTACCATCATTCGTACTTGCTCCGGTACTTAATGAGTCATCGTATGCTGAATCTTCATAGCTTGTTGTATCTGCATCGGTAGTTGTTGTTTCGCTTCCTTCGGTAGTTGACTCTTTACGGCTACAGCTGTCACAAGATGAAAAAATATTCATACCTGTAATTACCAAACCGGCAAAAAATAACTGTTTTATTATTGTTAGCTTATTCATGACTTTGGGGTTTAAAGGGTTTGTACACTAAATTTATTTAAAAATTTAACGGGAGTATGCTAACAAAAATCTAATTGGCAATTCTATAACATTTTAGCTATTCTTTATTTTGGTTTTGAGGATGGTTGCGGCAAACTATTTTCATTACCAGTATTAACCCGCATAAGGCTGCGGCAATAGAATTCGCTAATATAATAGGTAGGTCTTCCTTCATTATTCCGTACACTACCCAGAGTACCATTCCAACAAACAGCATGCTGTATGTAGCGGCAGAAAGATCTTTTACATTACGTGTTTTTATAACTTTTATAGCTTGTGGTATATTGGCTACGGTAGTGAAAAAAGCGGCCAGCAGGCCAAGAGCTTCTATATAATCCATAAGCGAAAGTTATTTCAACTGCGTTTCAAATTTTTCTTTTACATTTTGGCTTATATAGGTACTCAGACCCTTGCCTTCGGTTGCGAGTTTCTTCATTTTTTCAATTGTTCTCTTTCCTGCGCTTGCATAGGTGTATAAGTATATAGCATCATGGTTAAACTCAACACTTATACTTTCAGTGTTGATACTGTAAGCTGTAACTCCCGAATTACCTGTTATATCTATATACTTTTTCATCGAGTATAAAGTTAGGCATACCTTAAATTTTCCATCTTAAATTAACTCATGATTAACGCGTGATTAACAGGGCTACGTGTTGATAGTTAGTAACTTGCTGAAAAGATAAAATATAACTAAAATAAATAATTATGAAAAAGCTGATTTTAACCGTGGCTGCTGTATTTAGTCTTACTATAGCTGCTGCACAAACCGACCCGAAACAAGTACCGCAACCCGCACAGCCTACTGCGACACAGGCACAACCTGCTAAAACAGCGGTAAAAGCTAAGAAACCTATTAAAGAAGCGGATATGCAGACTGATGCTGTTACCAGACAGCAAAAAGTACAGGGCGACGTACAACCCAGGAAAGATGAGTTAAAAACTCAGAACCATGCTAAAAGCACCTCTAAGCCGGCAGTAATGGATACGCTTAAACCCACAATGAATGAGCCTGCAAGGAAAAGGCAATAACCGGAAATAGATTAGGGGCGTAAGCCCCTTTGTTTTTTAGTAAAGTCTGATTGGAATTTGGAACCATTTAGTCCGGATGGTTATCCGTTATGGTGATGTTTTTTCCGTCCCTAACAGGAGTCCTTCTGTTTACTAAGTGGCTTTCATGATGATAATGGCCACCTGAAGAACAAGTTGTTTTTGGGAAGGAAGCTAGTTCGTCCGGATTGATGATTGCCGGGTCTTCATACGGAAAAGTAAAGTTATCCGCAGAAGTGTTTGTTTGGTACGGGTTACCGCCAAGGTCTCCCAGATCGTGGCGGTTCATTGTGTAATTTGCCATAATCGTCTGATTTATAGATTAAAGGTACAAATTAATTTATTACAATGATGCCTTTTTAAGTGAGAATATTAACGAATAATTAATAATTTATCGATAAACTGACAATAAAAAAGAAAAAGGACTATTAAGTCCTTTTCTTTTTACATAAATCCATCAGTGTCAGGATTATTGTCTGTACGTATTATATTTCGGCCTTCCCTAACAGGACTCCTCTTATTTACAAGGTGGTTTTCGCTTTCGCGTTCAACCTCTGTAGCATCTACTATCTTCGCTTTTTTAGGGAAAGATGCCAGCTCTTCCGGATTTGTTACTGCCGGGTCTTCATACGGAAGTGTGTTGTCCGGAGTAAGGTTGCGCCTCACGGTATCGTTATCTCTATTTATATCCCGGTTAAATTGACTGTCCTGATTGCCTTGATCATTACGGTCGTTTACATTGTTATTCATAAGTATTTATTTTTTAAATGATTCATAATTTATCCGCCCACAATCTCGCCGCCGTTAATATGTATTACCTGTCCAGTAATATAAGATGCATCTTTGCTGGCAAGAAACACATAAGCTGGGCCAACTTCGCTGGGTTGTCCTGCCCGTTTCATTGGTGTGTCCTCTCCAAACACAGCAACTTCGTTGGGCTCAAAGGTTGAAGGAATTAGCGGAGTCCAGATAGGCCCCGGTGCAACAGCGTTTACCCTTATGCCTTTTTCTGCAAGCATTGCTGAAGTAGATCTTGTAAAAGATACAATAGCACCTTTTGTGCTGCTGTAGTCAATCAGGTGGAAACTTCCCCTGTACGCCGTTACCGATGCCGTATTTATAATTGCATCGCCTTCGTTTAAATATTTTAAAGCTTCCTTGGTGAGATAAAAGAAAGGAAAGATGTTTGTCTCAAATGTTTCACGCACCTGTTCGCCTGTTATATCTTCAAACTTTTTCTGCGGAAATTGTACAGCCGCATTATTTACCAGTATGTTTAAGCCGCCTAGGAATTCAAGGGCTTCAGACAATACCTTTTTACAAAAGTTTTCGTCTTTCAGATCGCCGCATATCAGCAGACATTTCCTGCCTTCGGCTTCTACAAGCCTTTTAGTTTCAAGGGCATCTTTATGCTCGTCATAATATGCAATGGCTACATCGGCACCTTCGCGTGCAAAATGCACAGCAACGCTACGGCCAATACCGCTATCGCCTCCTGTTATAAGTGCCTTTTTATCTTCTAGTTTATCACTGCCTTTATAACCTTCCCTGATTATCTCAGGTTCAGGTGTCATCTTATATTCATAGCCCGGCTGGCTTTGTGTTTGTTCCGGGAAAGATTCAGGTTTAGACATGCTATTTGTTTTTGTTTATATTTCTTTGTCGGCGGCTTCAATATTAATATGCGATTCTGCAATGTGCGAAAATGCCATATCAACTTCTTTTTCTTCAGTTAATGTTTCCTCAAGCAGTACTACAACATCTTCTTCTCTTAAGGCTATACTATATGCTCTCATGGTGCCATAGCAGGCTATTTCGTAATGTTTTATTTTTTGAAGTATTGCTATTATCGCAGCGTCTCTAACGACGCCCTGTTTTATAAGCCCCGATATATTCTGCGCTTCATCAATAAGGCATTGTACTCCCTCGTAAGCTAGTTTTTCAGGTGACAGCCCAATTAGTTCAAATATTTTTTCAAGCCTGAAAATATGACCTACAGTAGTTATTCGGTGCGCTTCTACCAAAGCAATAAGGTCGTGTGAGAAAGAGTTTTCTATTGTTTCGTCTAGCATTGGCAGCATTATACTTTCTGCCCAATACAATTCCCTAAGCTGTTTTTCAAACAACCCTCTAAGCTCACGCGCCTCGTCATAATTTTCTTTTGCAATGTTTTGAAGCATAATTGTTTAATCTGATATTTATTTAAAGTTAGGAATAGACGATAACATCTAGTCATAACAGAAATACAATTAACGCTTGGTTAACAAAGCTGTTGCTAGTGGTAAATAATCGTAAAAAAATTGCTTTTCAACGTTTTTATTTGCATAATTGCCTACAGATTATATAACACTTTTATTTTTGTTTCGGATAAAGACTGATGATTATGAAGAAGATTATGTTATTACCTTTGTTAGCCCTCTTGTTTAGTTGTTCTGTCGATGATAGCAGCGAAATTGTGCAAAATGAGCATGGGAATTTATCTGTTACTGATTTTAATGCTGTTGAAAGTGTATTGTCTACTCAAAGCACATTACCATCTTGTTTTGATCTTACAGCATCTGTTTCGGTGAATGTCTCAGGCGGACTGGGAAATCCTGTGGTACAATTTACTTCCAGTGTAAATGCAACTGTATCTCCTACCAGAAAGTTCAAGGTAAAAGTTGAAGTACAGCAATTATCTGATTGCGATGATATGAATAGTGAAATAGGAGGAAGGGTTATATGGGGACCAGGAACTAGTGTAACTAACGTTAATGTTGTTCCTCCGGTTGTTTCTGTAGCCGGCTCAAAGTTGCCATTATGTTATAAATGGCGATTTGTTTTTGAGGGTGTATCTGAAACCGGGCGTGAGTTAATATGTGTTAGCTATACCCCATGGTATGAGTCCCCGCTTTTTTAGAATTTTTGATTTTTTAATAGTAGAAAAACCATTGGTAACCCCGATGGTTTTTTTATTGAATCTATACAAGTAAAAAGTATCTTAAAAGGAGGTGTTTGTAAGCAAATGCTTTATACTTTTACAAAAAACAGATACTATGAACCCAAAATATATTGTTGCATCGTTATCAGCCAGTTTTTTTATCTCTTGTTCAGGTAACAGCCAGATAACCGAAATTGCAACTACCGACCTTAAAGAAATATCAGGTTTAGAATACTTATCACAATCTAAAACACTTTGGGCACTGGAAGACAGTGGCAACAGGAATAAGATTTACAGGATTGGTGAAGATGGCAAATCTAAAGATGAAATAGTTATTACAAATATTGCAAACCGCGATTGGGAAGAGCTTACCAGCGACGCAGAAGGTAATCTTTATATTGGCGATTTTGGTAACAATGATAATGATAGAAAAGACCTTGCGATCTATAAGGTTGATAAAGCCAGCCTGAATAGCAAAACAGCAGAAGCTACTTCTAAAATAGCATTTTATTATCCGGATCAAAACGAGTTTCCTCCTAAAAAGTCAAATCGTATTTATGATTGTGAGGCTTTTTTTGAGCACAAAGGCAACTTTTACCTGTTCACGAAAAACAGGAGCGCAAAGTTTGACGGTAAATTTAATATTTACAAAATTCCGAATAAACAGGGGAACCATAAAGCCGAACTTTTAGGCTCATTATCTACCTGTGATGTTTATAAAAAATGTGCAGTAACTGCGGCGGACATCAGTCCCGATGGTACGAAGGCAGCCTTGCTTAACGGTGGTAATGTTTTTGTAATAACAAATTTTAAGAACGGCAACTTTGCAAACGGAACAATGACAAGGTACGATCTCGGGCATGTTTCCCAAAAAGAAGGACTTACCTTTACAGATAACGACACCCTACTAATTGCTGATGAAAGAGAAAAGAAAATTGGAGGCAGACTTTATAAAGTTACTTTGTCGACCTTAGAGGCCAAATAAGAAGCCGAAGGCAACACGGCCACCATCATCTCCATGAAAATACGATAGCTTTGCTGTAACGGCATCTGCGGTATTAAGCCATAACGCGCCACCGTAAGCAGTATGCCATTTTCGTGAACTGTCATCGTTAACCCATACGCGGCCATAATCAAAACCGCCTAAAATGCCAAATTTCATAGGCAGGAAACTGCTTTTCCAATTGGCAAGTGTAAGTCTTATATCGCTGCTGTGTACAAACGAATGTTTTCCTGTAAAACGTTCGCGCCTGTATCCTCTAAGGTCGGCATCGCCACCTAAGGTTGATGCCTGGTAAAACTCATAACCATCGTTAAGTATTACTTTGCCTTTAGCAGTAGTGCTAAATACTAAAGCATCGTCTGCTGTAAGCCTATGCACAATGTTCAGTAAGCTTTCAAGGTAGGGGAAGTTACGCTCTATTTCATCAAAACTTGTTTTCCATCCTGCCAGAAAGTTAAAGCTCATGCCCAGACCGGGTAACGATTTATTATCGAAATTCACATAGCTGTATTTGGCACTTAACCCACCGTATTGCCTGTGTTCCAAAAGGCTTTCAGATATGGCACCCGGCTGGTTTACAAAACGGTTGCTTGTTCCATCTACTTCAATAGTCTCAAAAGGCGCCTGAAATTCTACTGTGCTTCCATTTCTTCCCTGTTTAAAGAATGATGGAGCAACCCTGAATACCTGAAGTTTTACCCTGTTATAATCCATGCCCAAATCGTCATCAAAGTTTTTGGTTTCGTTACCGTATCCAAAATAGTTGATGCTGAAATTAGGGCTTGTGAATAATATATCAAGTCCGAAATTCCATTTGCTGGCTATGTTCATGAATTTTCCATTATAACCAAGCTCGAAACCATCTGTTGCAAAAAAGTAGTTCGCTTTTATAGCGTGTTTACGGGAATAAGGCCTTCTGTTGAAATTATTAACCGTATAGTTAATCAGAGCACCGGCTTTTACTCCATCATCGGGGTTATACCCTATAGACGGGTATCCTGCCCAGACGTTATATGCAGGTTTCTCGTAATCATAACTATTGGTTTCGTAATCGTCTGTTAACAGCAGTTGTGTTTTATTGTCTGTGGTATAGGTGTTATCTTTACTTTTAAAGTCGTATATCTTAACTTTTTTTCCATTTTCTACAATGTAATTATCGTTATTCTGGCCTCCCAAAAGACGCAGCATAATTGCATTTTCCGGTTTACCTTTTACCTCAAAAGTATCATTGTCATCAAGGCCATAAATCCATATTTCACGGGTTTCTTTTCGGTTGTATGTCTTATCCAGGGCTAGAGTCTTGGTGCCATCTTTTTGATAGCTGTACATTTTCACTTCTGTATCGCCATCAGGCATACGGGTAATAGTAAACTTCTCTTTTTTATCTGTGCCTACAACAAGCACTGTTTTGGCTAGAACCTTATGGTATTCTGATGCATATTCGCCAATATGTTCCCTACGGTTTTTTAGTGTGGCCTTAATTTCTTCAGTTGTATTGTCTTGTACTTCCTTAGGTAAACCCGCAAAGGCTTTGTCTATACTTTCGTCAGTAAGTTCTTGCTGTAATTTTTTAGCCTCCTCTTGCCAAACCTCTTCACCCGATTGGGTAATTAATGCCAAATCCTGAGGATATGGCTCACGATTAAACCACTTAACATTATCTAAATCCATTTTGTAGCTTCGCATGTGGCGAAGCGGAGGAATGTTCATAAGGATAGATAAAAGTGCACCGTCATATTTGGCGAAAGCCTGGTCGCGATCTCGGGGAATGGGGCGGTAAATTACTCTGTCTTTTTCATTGAAACGCGCCCAGCGCCATTGGTCAGAGTGTCTGTCCCAATCGCCAACAAGCATATCAAAAAGACGTGCTTTAATGTAAGCCCTTTCGTCAATGATGTATTTTTTATCTTTTTGCAGGTTGAGCAATACATCATCTGTGCCTTCAATATCGTCGGGCCTGCCAAAAGAAGCCAGGTCTTTATGCTCTTTTACAGGGCGCTCTTCCACCATATAAAGCTCGTCGCCAAAATCGCCGTTATAATCTTTTAGGATATTTTGTTTAGGGATATAATATAATTCCGGATTGGTATGATAGATACCTACAGTTTTGGCAAGGTCATCAAGAATAAACGGTGTATAGGGATGCGTTGTAGTATAAAAATCTAAAAGGAAGTCTTCGGCATAAGTGCCCTCAAAAGAATCCCCTACATAACGGGTTTTAAAAGCTACAGCCTGTAAAAAACGGGTGGCACTCTTTTTAAGTCCGCGCATTACGTACTCTTTACCGTTTTTGTCTAATAGACGCAATGATTTCGACTGATGTCCACCGCCAGCCCTGTCCGGAGTCAAGCCTCCGTGGAGCGTATCCAGGCTGGCTACTTTAACCTCAATAGGCATACTAAAGTATTTGCGGTAGTGCCTGCCCATTAAAAAGTTATAGAAACGACTTTTTTTAGTCATTTGCTCTGTGTAAACAGAAGCTGTAATAGAGGTTGGAAAACTGTCGGCATAAGGCGCAAATACTTTATCATGCTTATTTAGCATCGTGGTTTCAAACAGTTTTGTTTCGATACTATTCTTAACCGAGAAATAAGTAACTTTTGTACTGCCATCTTTGTAAATATCAAGCGTAGCATAGCCTGTACCCCCATAACTAAAGTCGGTAGGGTTTATCGCTGTTGCAGCTTCTTCTTTAGAGCCCGATCCGCTTATTATCTGGTGAATATTATCTTTATAGATGTATTGCAGGTTGTGGTCATGCCCGGAAATAACAATGACATTACTTTTATCCTGAATTAATGTTTTTATCCTGTTGGAAAGTGTAGAGTATACCTTGTTTTGCAGATCCTGATTACTGAATCCCGATGTTTTGCGAACGATATTTATAAATGATCCGATTACCGGCAATGGTATTTTATATTTTAACGGGAATAATTGCTTTGCTGCCGAAAAGTGTCCGCCATGTGTGCCACTGCTCATTAAAGGATGGTGTATGGCAAGCAATATGGTCTTATCCTGATTCTTGTTTAAAAGGCTTTCTAATTCTTCAAAAAGCCCATCGCGTGTTTTTAGTGTACAGTCATCATTAATAGTAGGGGATTTATCCCAATCTTCTATAAACCATTGGCTGTCTATGGCTATAAGCACGGTATTATCGCTTACTTTAATATCGTTAATACCACAGCCTTTGCCCGGTAAAAAAGCTTTTTTGTCGTTAAGGGCGTCTTTAATATATTTTTCCTGCTCTTCCAGTCCTTTAAGTCCGTAGTACCAGTCATGGTTTCCGGGGATAAAATGAGTTTTTCCTTCAAAAACCTTAGCAAGGGCTATCTGGCTGTTAAGAGATGCCTCTGCTTCGTTTCTTTTGTCTCCTTCATCTTCAGGAGGCATTCCCAGCGGGTATATATTATCACCAAGATATAAAAGTGAAGTATTCTTACCTGATGCTTTTAATTTATCACCCACAACTTTTAATAATTGTTGCGAATTGGGTTCGTTGGCATAGCCGGCATCGCCTATTAAAAACAGCTTGTGTTCGGCTTTTTGGGTTACAGTATCGTTAGCAGCAACAGGAGCTGCAGCTCTTTTTCCATACTGGGCATGGTGCGTAGCACATGAATTTAATGATAGTGCAATAAAAAGACAAATTGTAAGTTTTATATTTGCCTTTACTATTATGTTACGCCAAAAGAATTTCATAATTTGGTTGTATTAAATTCCTGCCCTATGAATCTAGTTCAAAAAGCCGAAAATCATGTTTTTGGTTTATTCAAAGATAAACTATCTCCCGATTATATTTACCACAATTTTAACCATACTTTACGTGTGGTAAACAATGCGCGGAGTATAGCAAAAGCAGAGGGTGTTGGCGAAGATGATACCGAAGCGCTGGTGCTTGCCGCATGGTTTCATGATGCCGGATATATTGAAGGACCGCTAAACCATGAAGAGCGTAGCGGAGTTATGGCTGTTGAATTTTTAACTGCTAACGGTTACACTACAACCAATGCACAGCATGTGGCCGATTTAATAAAGGTTACCAAGCTCGGTGCCGAGCCACAGACGCGTGATGAGAAAATAATGCGTGATGCAGATTGTTCACACTTTTCTGATGAGAATTATTGTAACCTTTCGCAATTGCTTCGCGAAGAATGGAAGATTACCCAGGGAAAAACGTTTACCGATCTGGAGTGGGCGCTTATCAACAGGAATGTGCTTATTCATGAGCACCGTTTTTATTCCGATTATGGTAAAGAGACTTTGCAACCGCTTAAAGAAGCTAATATTGCAAGGCTTCAGAATATAATTTACGAGCTTCAGTCCGAAAAGAAGAGTGAGGTAAAAGACAATCAGGCTAAGAAGGAAAAAAAAGAAAAGAAGGAGAAAGAAAAACTGGATAAGGAAACAAAACCGGACAGGGGTATAGATACCATGTTTAAGGTGACACTTACCAATCATACGCGCTTAAGCGAAATAGCAGATAGCAAGGCAAATATTCTGCTGTCGGTAAATGCAATTATTATATCAGTATCGCTTAGTACACTGGTGCCAAAACTGGATAGCCCTAGTAATGCACATCTTGTTATGCCTACCTTTATACTAATATTTTTTAGTGTGGTATCAATTGTTTTTGCGATACTTTCCACTCGTCCTAAAGTTACCAGCGGAACGTTTACCCGTAAGGATATTGAAGACCGAAAAGTAAACCTGCTTTTCTTTGGTAATTTTTATAAGATGCCTTTAGCGGAATATGAATGGGCTGTAAACGAAATGATGAAAGATAGGGAATACTTATACGGAAGTATGATCAAAGACCTATATTTCCTGGGGTTAGTGCTTAACCGAAAATATAAACTCCTGCGAATGACATATGCTATATTTACTGTGGGTATTTTAAGCAGTGTTGCAGCATTTGTCTATGCATTTAAAGTAATGGTATAACAGAAATTTATATATAAGCAAAAAGGCAGCCAATTGGCTGCCTTTTTGCTGTAAAATAAGGAGTTTATTTATGTGATATTTCTTTTAGAAGGTCGTCATAACTTAAAGTTCCGTTGGGTTTATCTTCACTATTGTAAAGAATGCCCACGCGTAACGCTTTAAGCCCGGTGACACCCTGTAGGTCTTCTACTTCAAAGTTTTCTACAACGGTGTCTAGCATATTATTGTGCTGCAGGTACTGAATGTATCTTCTGTATTCTGCTTCTTCCTGTTTTTGCGAGTATACAATGGTAATCTTCCCTTTTTCGGTAATACGTTTTGTAGTGCCTTTTATGTTCGATTTATCAATACGTTTTTTAACGACTTCGTATCGGGCATTGTAAGTGCCATCTACATCAAAACGTTTTTCGTCCATCCTGAAACGTATAGATATGGGCGAGCTGAATACCAGTACAAGTGACGTTACATCCAAATCGTATGCAAGCGAAGGACGAAGTTTATAATATTCGTTCTCCATCTCACACATCGACTGTAGCTGCCATAACCTTAGGTTGCTAAGGTATATTGAGCTATAAGGATGCTTGGGTGATATAGAAGCACCTATGTAAAGGTTATGTTCTACACCATCTGTTTTAAAACGCTCGTAGTAGTGAGGAAAGAATGCCTGTGCTTCTACCTGTTTTCTGTCCAGTACCTCTGCCATCTGCTTGTTGATCATAGATAGCGTCTCGTCAAAATCCTTACGGCTTTCGTATACCATCTTAACTTTAGAATCAAGCGATTTAAAGTACGTTTCTATTTTTTGATGGATAGCATCATTAGTAGTATCAAAATGCTTTAATACCGGATGTATCTCATTTGCAATATAGCTTTGTACGATCGACTCTGTATCGGCTTTAAGTGTATTGGTAAGTTCTTCCTCCATCTTCTCCAACTCGAAAATGTGTTGCTGGATAAGAGGAAGTTTTTCCTGTTGGTAGATAAATCTGAACACCGATAAAAGCTTGTCGGTTTGCAGGATAAGGTCTTTTTCTATCGACTCATTTCTAGCTGTTGACGAACCTTTTATGTCGATCTGCCCGTATAACGGATATACTTCCTTAAATACAATTTCCTTGTAGGCAAGATCGGCACTATCGCGGTTGTTTATATGCTGCAATGCCTCATCCCTGAATTTCCAATAAACACTTTGGTGTATAGCTGTGTATTCATTCTGAATGATAGCATCAACTTCGTTTTGCAGTTCAGAATAATAACGTTCTAAAGTATCTGTAATAAAAGGCAGCAGATAATCAAGTTTGTTGGCGTTTATAGTATTCAGCTCTTTTGGCCTTGCAGAAACAAGTTCTATAAAACCAAGCAGCTTATCATTCTTAACAATAGGTGCCAGAATACAACTCTTTATATTCTGTGCCAGCAGGTGTTCTGCAAAAGCACTGTCGGTTGGGTTCCTGATAATATAAGCTTCAACATCTGATATGATGAAGAATTTTTTACCCTCCATAAGGCTGTCAAGTGATTTGTCGCAAAACATAGTATTGCAGTCCATCTCACTTACGCCTTTAAGAATATGGCTCTTTATGGTTTTAAAAGGAGCAAGCTTAAACAGGTTATCATCTGTATTTACTTCGGTAAAACCTATTTTAAGATCGGGTATTTTATAAATAGACCTGAATATGCCTTCAAAATTCTCTTTGGTTATTTCACTAAATTCATCACCCGTAAGCAGGTTGGTCTTAAGGTTAGAAATAGCAATTTCGCTTGTAGCATCAAACAAAGAAATAATACCAAAACCTCTGATTTCCCAGCTTTCCGGTGGAAATTTCTCTTTCCACAAATCCAGGTTGTCAAAGTTATCCATTAATAAGTCTATGTCTTCCGGTGTAAGCTGTATGGCTTTATCGGTAGGGATAACTTCAAGAAAATCGGCGTTGTACAAAATGCGGTAATGTTTCATGATACCATCCTTGTCGGGTATATCATAAAACAAGGGTTTGCTGAAATCAAAATGATAGCCGTAATAGCCATTCAATACAAGGCAGCAGCAAAAAACATAAAATTCATGGTCTTCAAAATCCCGTATAGACATGCCAAAGTCGTTACCGGCGCTTTCAAGTATAGCGTTAAAACGGTCGGTACGGTTAAAGGTGAAATTAAAGAAAGGTATAGCCGCAGCTTTTATCTCATTTTTTGTAAGTGCCGTAGGAAACAAGTCGGCAAGAAGGTTTTTTATAAGTTTTTCGTGTTTATCCAGCAGCGAAAGGTCTGTAATTCCTTCGCGCAGCTCAGGAAAAGGTTCGGCATGCCTTAGTAGTGCTTTGGCATAATCCGAGCGGTAGTCTACATCAGATTCCGCAATTTCTTCCAGTGTTTCAAGCACTTTATGGAAAGAGATGCGTGCAATGAGCGGACTGCAGTTATTCTGTTCACAATCCATTTTCATATAATAACAATATATCCTGCAAAATTACGCAATTTTAAAACACAAAGATTTTTTTGCTGCCAGTATTTGTGGTGCTTACAATGGCTAATTTTAAGGCTTTAACAGGCTCAGGCTTTGCTGTGTTTGTATTTTATGCTTACTTTGCAGTATCTGCAATGCTTATGAATCAGCCCATATATTTTAGCCTTCCGCAAAACATAAAAATTACCATAAAAAGGGAAGATCTGCTGCACCCTCATATCTCGGGCAATAAATTCAGGAAGCTTAAATACAACGTCCTTAAAGCAAAAGAAGAAAATAAAACAGTATTGCTAACTTTTGGTGGTGCTTATTCTAACCATATTGCCGCCGCGGCAGCCGCCGGAAAAGAATACGGATTCGCTACAATTGGCATAATAAGGGGGGAAGAACTGGTTAATAAAATTGGGGATAATCCAACTTTGTCCTTTGCCTGCAATTGCGGTATGATGTTTAAATTTGTTAGTAGGAATGATTACCGTCGTAAAACAGAAGCTGCTTTTATCGAGGAGCTTACTGCTGAATTTGGTGATTTTTACCTGGTTCCGGAAGGCGGAACGAATGCGCTTGCCGTAAAAGGCTGTGAAGAAATTCTGGATGACGAGGATGCGCAATTTACACACATCGCTTGTGCTGTAGGTACTGGCGGAACCGTATCGGGACTTATTAAATCGGCATTGCCGCACCAAAGGGTTATGGGTTTTCCTGCCCTGAAAGGTGAAGGATTGTTTGAGGATATTTGTAAATTTGCGCCACCGGGAAACTGGGAGCTGATAACAGACTATCATTTTGGAGGTTATGGGAAAATAACAGAAGAACTGGTACAGTTTATAAATGGCTTTTATGATGAGACTGGTATTCCTTTAGATCCTGTTTATACGGGAAAGATGGTTTTTGGCGTTATAGATTTGGTAAACAAAGGATATTTTCCTGAAAATTCCAATATATTGCTGATACATACAGGCGGTCTTCAGGGAATTGCAGGCATGAATAACGAATTGAGAAGAAAGAAACTACCCATAATTAAAACCTGAGAAAATGTTTAAAAAAATTCTAGCTTTAGTTTTATTGAGCTTTTTGGTGAGCTGCGGAACATCTAAGTCGCGCGTAAAAACATCAAGAAACAGTACAGCCAAAACCAGGACAACCAGAACTTCAAAACCTAACATCAGGACTACTGTTGATTCTAAAACAAGTACGGCTTCAAGCTCCACACGAAATAGTGAAACATTAGAAGCTACATCAAAAACCGTTGTATATGCTGAGGTTGTAAAAGCGTATATTCTCGACTTTAAAGAAACGGCAAAGCAAAACATGCGAAACCACGGTGTGCCTGCAAGTATTACGCTTGCACAGGGTGTATTAGAATCGGGTGCAGGCAGGGGAACGCTTTGTATTAATGCAAATAACCATTTTGGGATTAAATGCCATACCGGATGGACAGGCGAAAGCGTTTACCATGATGATGATTCAGCGCAGGAATGTTTCAGGAAATACAAAGATCCGGCAGAATCATATAACGATCATTCATTGTTTCTTACTACGAGAGGGAGGTATGCTGCACTTTTCAAGTTAGATAAAGACGATTATAAAGGCTGGGCGAAAGGTCTTAAGGCAGCAGGTTATGCTACAGACCCTAAATATCCGGATAAGCTTATCGGGCTTATTGAAAGATATGAGCTTGACAAGTATGATGCTGAGGTTCTAAACAAGCCCTACACGGCTCCCGCTCCTAAACCGGTACAAAATACGCCACAAGTAGCCGCCACACCCGCCAAGACGCCAATGTTTGGAACTTATACGGTAGAAAAAGGCGATACCATGTACTCTATTTCTAAAAAACACAATCTTACTGTAGACCAGCTAATGCAGCTTAACGATATGTCGAGTAATGCGTTATCAATCGGTCAGGTATTAAAAGTTAAATAAATATTATGTTATATCAAAGAAGCAGCCAGCTGTTCGCTGAAGCAGAACAGGTAATTCCCGGCGGCGTAAACTCTCCCGTCCGTGCTTTTAAATCGGTGGGAGGAACACCTATTTTTGTAAAAGAGGCAAAAGGGGCCTATTTGTATGATGAAGACGGCAACAAACTGATAGATTATATCAACTCATGGGGGCCAATGATCTTAGGTCATGCCTATGAGCCTGTTGTAAATGCGGTTATGGAAAAGGCAAAAAAAGGAACATCATTTGGCATGCCTACAGCACTGGAAACAGAGATTGCTAAGCTGGCAGTAGCAATGGTGCCTAATATTGATAAAATACGTTTTGTAAATTCAGGTACAGAGGCTTGTATGAGTGCCATTCGTCTTGCCAGAGGATTTACAGGGCGCGATAAAATAATAAAATTTGCAGGCTGTTACCACGGCCATTCAGATTCGTTTCTTATACAGGCAGGAAGCGGAGCGGTTACATTTGGTTCGCCTAACAGTCCGGGTGTTACAGCAGGCACTGCAAAAGATACACTTTTGGCTACTTACAACGACCTGCAGAACGTAAGCGAACTATTTGCAGCAAACCAAAACGAAATTGCAGCCATTATTGTAGAGCCTGTTGCAGGAAATATGGGTTGCGTACCGCCATCTAAAGGATTTTTAGAAGGTTTAAGGCAGCTTTGCGATGCAAACGGTACGTTACTTATTTTTGATGAGGTTATGACGGGATTCCGTCTTGCAAAAGGCGGAGCGCAGGAACTTTTTAATATAAAAGCAGATATTGTAGCTTTTGGTAAGGTTATAGGGGGAGGCCTTCCGGTAGGTGCTTTCGCAGCACGTAACGAGATCATGAACTACCTTGCGCCACTTGGCCCTGTATACCAGGCCGGTACATTATCAGGGAATCCACTGGCAATGGCTGCGGGATTAGAAATGCTAAAAGCACTTGACGCTGATGCTGCAATATTTAGCAGGCTGGCTGAAAAAACAGCTTACCTGGAAAAAGGTATCCGTCATAAATTAGATAAAGCAGGGCTCGATTATACAATAAACAGAACAGGATCAATGATCTCTGTTCATTTTGATGCTAACCATGTAACCGATTTTAAATCGGCTGCAAAAGGCGATAACGAAACCTTTAAAAAGTTTTTCCACGGGCTGCTTAACGAAGGTGTTTATATTGCGCCATCAGCCTACGAAACATGGTTTATTACCGACGCATTAAGCTATGAAGACCTTGACACTACAATTGCAGCGATAGGAAAAGTAGCGGCAACACTATAGCGATATATGTATGCAAAATAAAAAAGCTCCACGTAACACGTGGAGCTTTTTGCTTATCACTAATCCCTGATTACTCAGTAAGCGTTTTCATGAGTTCTTTATTGCCTTCAAGCTTTTGAACCTGTTCCGGTTCTAAAGATGATTTAAGTTTTGCTTCGAGGCTTTGAGAAAGTGTTTTTTTACGATCGGCAGTCATGTTTTTTGCAAACATGCGGTGCTTTTGTGTAAATACTTCCTTTAAATTATTTTTTTGCTCCGAAGTTAACTCTACATGTTTAGAGAGTGTTACCACATCCTTTATTGCAGCGCGGCTGTATGTGTTCTCTGCTTCAGAATATTGTTTCTGCCCGACAGGTTTAGAATTGTTCGTGCTATCCTGAGCATTGGCTGTAAGCCCAAAACAAAGCATTACAGCTAAAACGGCAATTGTTGTTTTCATAGGTAAAGTGTTGACAGTTTAGTCTGTATACGGTATTAAATGTAGTCATTTTTCCCGTATCAGCGACCAACTTTCACATTATCTTCGCTTATGATTTTTGTGTAGCTCCAGCCTTTTTTGATACTTTATGATGCTCGTTTGCTTTCATTTGCTCATATTTTTCAAACTGTTTCTCATTCAGGATTTTTTTCATGTTGTTATTCATGGCAATCCTTTTGTCCAGTATTCTGCTTTTTATTTCGAATTTTTCATCCGTAGAAAGTTTTTTTACGGTTTGTTTTTCCCTGTACTGTTTTATGTACTCATCTTGTGTCCTACCATTTTCAACAAACAATTTCTGCACTTCTTTTTGCTGTTTTTCATTAAGGTCGAGTGCAAGGGTCATTTTTTTTGCTTTTAATTCTGCCCTTTGTTCTGTTGTAAAATGCTCGCGCTGGTGTTTTTTGTCTTGTGCATTTGCTGCTACAGCTACCATCATCGTCGTTGCTAAAATCCACATTTTCATAATCTTAAATTTAAAAGTTATATCCATTAGACATTGAGACAGGCAAAAGGTTTAAAAATTATAGGTGTTAAATTTTTTTTATACCGAATGCTATGTACTTTTGCGGTGTGAAAAAAGCTATATTCATAATTGTCGCACTGCTGCTTCTAAAACCTGTTATGCCTGTTTTAGATTACATCATCAATTATGACTATATCGTGAAAGAACTCTGTGAAAACAAGGCCAAACCGGAAATGCACTGTAACGGTAAGTGTCACCTTATGAAAGAACTTGCCAAAGCTGCCGAAGAGCAAAAGCAGGAATCTGAAAGGAAAAATGCACAACAGCAGGCAGAAGTTTTATTTTGTGAAACAGTTATAGTTTTTAACTTTTCCCAGACTGCTTTTCCAATAGTTCAAATCAACGAAACAGCGTATAATAATTTATATTCTCACTTAAATTCCGCTGCTGTTTTTCACCCTCCCATATTTATTTCTTAAAGTAACATTTCGTGCCGTGCATTTTATGTACGCCGATTTTTCATGCAAACAAACAATCCGGTGGCTTAAAGGCTATCGGGTAACAAATTCGTATACTTTAATAAATAAAACAAATGAAATTCCAATTTAAAAATATAGCTGCCGTAATGGCTGCAACAGTCCTTATTGTTTCTTGTAGTAATGATGATGATGCATCTAAAATTGTAGAAGGTACAACAGGCGATGCCGAACTTTTCTTTGACAACGGCGTTGCAGGCGATGCTCTTATTCTTGGCAACAGCTACACAAACTCAAATAACGAAACGCTAACCATTAACCGCTTAAGCTACATTGTAAGCAATGTTGTATTTATAAAAGAAGACGGTTCAGAATTCGTTTATCCTAAAGAAGAGAGCTATTTTGTTATTAGTCAGGAAGCTAAATTGTTCACGGTTCATCTCGAAAACGTACCTGCAGGCGATTACAAAAAAGTACGTTTAGGTATTGGGGTAGACAAACAACGTTACCTTCAGGGAGAAACGGCACAGCAAAGTTTTTGGGACTTAGCAGCAGCTAACGACCTTACATGGACATGGTCTACAGGATACAGGTTTATCAGTTTTGAAGGTACATTTACATCGGCAGCCAATACAGATGCAAAGAAATTCCAAGTGCATCAGGGTAGCAACACGGCTACCGATAACTACAGGGAAGTGACGTTGGATCTGCCAACTACGGCAAGGGTTCGTGAAAACGAGCAGCCAAGTATCCACATCAAAACAAACGTTAATGTATTACTGGATGGCGATACTAAAATACGTTTACAGGATAACCTTGATGGTACAGGCAATGCATCGGCTATAATGGGAGGTCAGAACCTTATTAATATCGCCGCGAACTCGCTTAAGTTTTTTCAGGTAGACCACGTTCATAACGGTACAGGTTCACACCACGAGTAATTTTTAATAAGCCTGAAGCTGATATGGTTGGCTTCAGGCTTTATAATCACATTATATGAGAAAAATTATTCTGATGATGGTATCGTCATTACTATTGCTGTCATGCAATAAAGAGGAAGAATACCAGGAAATTAACGAACAACTTGTATTTACAGTACCTGCCAATTTTCCACCAATGGTACAGGATTTATCCTTAAATCATCCAACTCAAAAAGGTTTTGAACTAGGAAGGAGACTGTTTTATGATGCCAATCTTTCGGCTGACGGAACCGTATCATGCTCGTTTTGCCATGAGCAGGGCTATGCATTTACCCATCATGGGCATGCGTTAAGCCACGGTATACGCGATCAGGAGGGGACACGTAACGCCCCGGCGGTACAAAACCTTATGTTTATGGGCGAATACTTTTATGATGGAGCATCTGATAACATAGAGATGCTATCTATAGTGCCTATTCATAATCCGCTTGAGATGGATGAAACGCTTGAAAACATAGCGCTTAAGCTGCAGAAAGACAAAACTTATGTGCAGATGTTTAAAAAGGCTTTTAATGGTGCCGATATTACATCCGGAAATATCTTAAAAGCATTAGGGCAATTCATGACTATGATGGTATCGGCAAATTCGCGATATGACAAGTATGTGCGTAACGAACCGGGTGGCAGTTTGTCTGCACAGGAATTGCAGGGCATGGAACTTTTTACACAAAAATGTGCTTCGTGCCACGCAACTGATTTGTTTACTGATAATTCCTACCGCAATAACGGACTGCCGGCTAATCCGCTGCTTAATGATCACGGACGTCAAAACGTAACAGGTTTTGGTTACGATCGCTATAAGTTTAAAGTGCCGAGCCTTCGCAATGCAGAATTAACAGCACCTTACATGCACGATGGACGCTTCGGCAGCCTTGAGTCGGTGCTTAATTTTTATGCGTCAGGGGTAAAAGACTCTGAAACGTTAGATCCTTTGCTGCATCAAAACGCAGTTTTAGGTATTGCACTTTCGGCAGACGAAAAAACGGCTATTATCGCTTTTATAAAAACGCTTACTGATGAGGACTTCATCAAAAACCCCTTATTCTATTACAAAACATAACATGAAAAAATATATAGTACTGGTACTGCTGGCCTTTCAGTTTGGGTTTGCAGCTACACCGCCGCCTAATTTTATGAAATACCTTGACGATTGCGATGCTTGTGGCTGTTCTGCAAGCGGAGGAGGTATGGGTTTTAGCTCTATGCTGAATAAGAACTTTGTTGGCTTACGTTATTTTAATCAGAGCTATACCAGCAGGGATGGCATATTTAATAATTCGCCCTGGATAGATGAAAATTTTAAGACTATTCAGCTATGGGCAAGAATCCCTGTTTTTAAAAATTTTCAGGTATCTGCGCTGATTCCATACCATTTCCATAACAGGAAGTTATCTACAGGAGAGCAAACAATAAATGGTTTAGGAGATATAACAGTGTTGGGATTGTATACTGTTTACCAAACACATAAAGACAGCACTTTTTTTATACATACGCTTCAGGCAGGTGCAGGGGTAAAAGCACCTACAGGTACTTACGATGCTGCAAATAAAGGTAGCGTAAACCCGAGCTTTCAGGTGGGTACAGGCAGCTGGGATTATCTTCTGGCAGCAGAATACGTTATCCGCCATAAAGCAATTGGACTCAATACGATGGTTAATTATGCTATGAAGACCGAAAATAACGATCACTATCGTTTTGGAAAGCAGTTTAACTATGCAGGCACATTTTTTTATGAGATAAATACTTCAAAATTTGCAATCGTGCCTCAGGCCGGACTTGCGGGTGAGTTGTATGAAACCAACAGGCAGTATAACGAAGATGTTCCTGATACCAAAGGCGATATCCTTTTTGGTAAGCTGGGTATAGAAGCAGGAACAGGTCGGTTTTCGGTAGGTTTGAATGGCATGCTGCCGATCTCGCAAAACCTCACAGGGGGTAGGGTAGAAGCTAATTACCGTTGGTCAGTCAATCTTAATTACAGTCTTTAATAGGTTTCAAGGTATCGATGTGCTATCGTTTTGTATAGTGTGATTACTAACTAAAGTATTAAAAATAAGTTGATAATTAATTACTTTTGCAGTGGTTAAATCAGTCAATCGTATGAGGGTTATTACAAAGATTTCTGTTAGTGAACAGAAAACTGTTATTGCAAAAGAGATAATTGGTGCCAATACTGAGGGGATAGAACCTAAAATTATATATACAAACCGCGAGATAGATGCCCGCAAAAATGTATTGCAGAATGCAGAGAAAATAATTCTGTATGCGCTTATTTTATTGTTGGGTATACACCTTGTAAGGCAGGATGCTTTAGAGGCTTTTACAGGGGTGTCTGCCAGTGCCTATTCTTTTATAGATGGCATGCAAACGGTATTGCTGATTATTTGTAGTGGGATTTCTTTAAGGTATACGCTGTCTAAAAGGGTATATAGTTATCAGAGTATTTTTAATATACTATTTGGCTTTTCGGCCTATCTGTTACTGCTGGAGCAGGGTATATTTTTTTATGATAGTTCAGATTATATTTTGTGTCTATTTATCGGTATAACTATTTTGTGCTTTACAGGGCTTCAGGGATATAAATACAGACACAGTTTGTGGAGTGATTTTAAGGTGTATTATAAGACTAAAAGCTATGCTTTTGCCAGCTTTACATTATTTCTTGTATTGCTTTTGCCCGCTATGTTTAATGATGAAGTGTTTATGCAGGTGCAGGTAAATGATGTTTGCATCAGCCTAAGCGAAAAGATTACATTATACATGCAGCTGTTTGGTAATATATTCCTGCTGATAGCCATTGGTGAGTTTGCGCTTAAAGTAAGACAGCAGAATAAAATAGAAGCTATTTTTGAATAGGTTTTGCAATGTAAAGTCAACAAGAAAGGCTCCCGGTAAGGAGCCTTTCTTCTATTTATAATAGGATTATATTATCCTTTAAATTCAACTGTTTTGCTATCGCCTTCTACGGTAACTTTTACAAGTCCGTGTTTAGAAAGGCCTTTCATTGCAGCATCCCATTTTTTACCGCTTAAACCAGCTTGTGTTTTAAGAGCATCAAGGGCAAGTTGTCCGCTTACTTTAAGAAGTTCTGCAACCGCTTTCTCGTCTTCCGTAAGTTCAACCTGTTTTTTCTCAGGCCTCATCTGTGGGAAGAACAATACTTCCTGAATAGAAGGATTGTTTGTAAGGAACATAATTAACCTGTCCATACCAATACCTAATCCCGATGTTGGCGGCATGCCATATTCAAGTGCGCGAAGGAAATCATTATCAATAAATTGAGCAGCTTCAACATCACCTCTTTCAGATAATTTAAGCTGAGCTTCAAAACGTTCTCTTTGGTCTATAGGGTCGTTAAGCTCAGAATACGCATTAGCAATCTCTTTACCACATATCATAAGTTCAAAACGTTCTGTAAGTTCCGGGTTATCACGGTGCTCTTTACAAAGCGGGCTCATTTCTTTCGGATAATCAGTAATAAATGTTGGTTGTATAAAGTTACCTTCACATTTTTCACCAAAAATCTCGTCAATAAGTTTTCCTTTACCCATTGTATCGTCAACAGCAATACCCATGCCTTTGGCAGCTTCGTATATCTCCTGCTCAGATTTCCCGGTAATATCAAAACCGGTAAATTGCTTAATAGCATCGGTCATTGTTACGCGTGCATAAGGTGCCTTGAAGTTTACCTGGTGCTCGCCAAAAGTAACATCAGATGTACCGTTAACTTCAATTGCGCAATACTCAAGAAGGTTTTCGGTAAATTCCATCATCCAGTTGTAGTCTTTGTAGGCTACATATATTTCCATTGCGGTAAATTCAGGGTTGTGTGTCCTGTCCATACCTTCATTACGGAAGTTTTTGGAGAATTCATAAACACCATCAAAACCACCAACTATAAGTCTTTTAAGGTATAGTTCGTTAGCAATCCTCATGTATAAAGGAATATCAAGGCTGTTATGGTGTGTTACAAATGGCCTAGCTGCCGCACCACCCGGAATAGGTTGTAATACAGGTGTTTCAACCTCAAAATAACCTTTGTCGTTAAAGAAATTACGCATTGCGTTGAACAGTTTTGTTCTTTTAACGAATACTTCTTTAACCTGTGGATTAACTACAAGGTCAACATAACGTTGGCGGTAACGAAGCTCAGGATCGCTAAAACTGTCAAACACTTTGCCGTCGGCATCAGTTTTTGGCATTGGCAATGGCCTAAGGGTTTTGCTTAAAAGGATAAGCTCGTGTACACGAATAGATTTTTCACCTACCTGAGTAGTGAAAAGCTCACCTTTAAAACCTACGAAATCACCAAGATCTATAAGTTTTTTAAATACTTCATTATAAAGGGTTTTGTCTTCTCCGGGGCAAATCTCGTCACGGTTAACATAAACCTGAATACGGCCTTCGCTGTCCTGAAGTTCAGCGAAAGCGGCTTTACCCTGAACTCGTATCGACATTAAACGACCGGCAACAACCACCTTCTTGCCTTCAGAAAATTCTTCCTTAACCTTCTTAGATGTGTGGTCTACAGGATAAAGGTTTGCGGGATACGGATTGATGCCGAGGTTTCTCAGCGCATCCAGTTTTTCTCTACGAATAATTTCTTGTTCTGAAAGCTGCATGATTTATAATGTTTTTAAGCCCGCAAAGATAATGATTATTAACAAATAACCAATTGGTGTTATAGCTGCTAAAATCGCTTATTTGTTATGAATCCGGGCTTATGTAATCCCGACCGATAAGTTTCGTAATTTTGTAATGGATTTTAGAGTTAATGACGATGAATAAAAAAGTTCAGTTTTCAGACCTTGGGGTTAAAGACTATAAAGAGACATGGGAATTCCAGGAAAAATTATTCCAGGACGTATTAGATATAAAAATAAGAAACAGAAGGGAAGAGCTTACGCTTGAAACACCAAATTATCTACTATTCGTAGAGCATCCACATGTATATACATTGGGTAAAAGCGGTGACATAGAAAATCTGCTTCTCAATGAAAAACAGCTTGAGGTAAAAGGCGCATCATTTTACAAAATAAACAGGGGAGGGGATATAACGTATCATGGCCCCGGACAGTTAGTAGGATATCCAATACTTGATCTTGAAAATTTCTTTACAGATATACATAAGTATCTTCGTTTCCTGGAAGAAGTAATTATTCTTACACTTGCAGAATATGGACTTACCGGAGTTCGCAGTGAAGGCGAAACAGGAGTTTGGCTGGATGCGGGTACTCCGTTTGCCAGGAAAATATGCGCAATGGGTGTGAGGGCTTCACGCTGGGTAACTATGCATGGCTTTGCGCTTAATGTAAATGCAAACCTGGGCTACTTCGATAATATCATACCATGCGGTATAAAAGGTAAAGCGGTGGCAACTTTAAATGCAGAGCTTGGTGTTGAAGTTGTAAACGAAGAAGAAGTAAAAGAAAAAGTGCTTAAGCATTTTGCTGCGCTTTTTGAAGCTGAAATTCTCCAAAAAGAAAAATCACTACACCTATAATATAAATAGGTGTAAAATATTATCCTGTATAATCAAAACCAAAGTCAATTTCCATCTGCTCCGGTAGTAATCGAAACGATTTGCGATGGTATTTGGTTATTCCGTATTTTCTTATGGCTTCCCGATGTTCCATAGTTGGGTAGCCCTTATTCTTCTTCCAGTTATACATAGGATACTCCTCGTGTATCATATTCATGTAATCATCCCTGTATGTTTTAGCAAGTATAGAGGCTGCTGCAATGCTCAGGTATTTTCCGTCTCCTTTAATAATACAGCTGTGCGGTATGTCGTTTACAGGTTTAAACCTGTTGCCATCAACGATGATATATTCAGGAATAGGAGTTAGTTTCACGATACATTCCTGCATCGCTTTTATTGAAGCGTTAAGAATATTTATCTCATCTATAATTTCAGGCTCAATATTTGTAACATGATAGCAAAGTGCTTTTTCCTGAATTAGTGGTCGAAGGTGTTCTCTTATTTTTTCGGATAACTGTTTTGAGTCATTTAAAAGATCAAGTTTAAAATCTTCCGGTAAGATAACGGCTGCAGCGGTTACAGGGCCGGCGAGGCATCCGCGACCAGCTTCGTCTGTGCCAGTTTCATATTTAAAGCCGGAAAAATTTAATGAAAGCATCTAAGAACAGGATTTAAACGTATATAAAAGTGCAAAATAACGGGAAAAGTTTGAGTTTGAAAGCGTTTTCGTAGAAATTATGACTTTTTCTTCTAGATTTTACGTCTATAAGATATATGTTTTGTTATATTTACAATCGCTTTTTTAAATTATTTAACATTACGTACTACTTACTACAGAAATTGCTACATTATTAATTACTATTAAACTAAAGAATAAATTATGAAAAAGAATACTGTGAGAATTTTTGTTCTTGCAATGACTTTGGCTGGCGTTTCAGCGTCCGCACAGAAAATAGCACTGCCTACTAAAAAGGCTAATATTTCGGAGTCATTAGCTGTAAAAAAATATCAGGAAGCTAAAGAAAAAAGAACTAAAAATTATGAAAATGCTGTAAGGCTTGCTAAACTTAATAATTGGCCATTGGTTTTAGAAGATGAGGCAGGTAAACATTCTGCTTTGGTTAGGGTTACCGAAGAAGGTACTCCTATATATATAACAACCACTAATGCAGGTTCTGCTATAACCTCACGTGCAAATTACCTTCAGCCAGGTGGTGAGTCTGGTTTAAATTTAACTGGAGAATATGAAGATGGTACGCAAATGCTAATAGGTGTTTGGGATGGAGGACATCCGCTGCTTAATCACCAGGCATTTGATAATAGAGCGATAGTTTATGATGGAGCTGCCGATGTACAGTATCATCCTACGCACGTAACAGCTACAATTATTGGAGGTGCAACCAATGCATTAGCAAAAGGTTTAGCACAAAAGGCTTTGGCGGCTTCATTTAGTTACAATGATGATTATGTGGAAATGGTTGCTAATGCAGATCAGTTAATACTATCAAATCATTCCTATGGTATTAATGAAAGATTGCTTCCTGAACCGACATTAACGGAATATAGAGGTTCATACATTGAAGAATCTCAAGAAGTAGATAAAGTTACTTTTGATAATCCATATTATCAGCCGGTTTTTGCCGCAGGAAATGCTGGTGATTATCAACCCGACAGGTTAACCGATAGGTCTACCTCAAAAAATGGTATTGCTGTTGCGGCTATAAGGCAACTTAATAATTATACAGATCCTCAGGATGTTGAGCAGGCTAGCTTTACTAGTTATGGACCAACAAATGATAATCGTGTAAAACCGGATATCTCTGCAAAAGGTGTAGATGTATATTCTGCTACAAATGCGGGTTATAATTTATATGTTAATGAAAGCGGAACGTCAATGGCTTGTCCGGGAGTAACGGGAGCTTTAGCATTGGTTCAGCAATATTACGCAAATCTTCATACTCCTGAGGGAGCGGCTGTGAAAACTTATATGAGGTCATCTACTGTAAGGGCTCTTGTTGCTCATACTGCAGATGAAGCAGGTTTGGCTGATGGACCGGATAATATATTTGGATGGGGTGTTCTTAACGCTAAAAAAGCAGCTCAGGTTCTTGGTGCTGCAGCCAACAATACTACTGCGTCTGTTGAAGAATTAGTTCTTACTCCAAATCAAACGTATACAAAAACGATTTCGGCGTTAGGTAGTGAACCATTAGTTGCTACTATAGCATGGACAGATCCTGCAGGTGCTATTACGGTTAATAAAACTACTGCTGTTTTGATAAATGATCTTGATATTACGGTTACAAAAGGAAGTGAGATAAATTATCCGTGGAGACTGGATGATACAGGTAACTATGCTGAACGCGGGCAGAATAATGTTGATAATATTGAAAAAGTGGAGGTTGTTAATCCAGTAGGCGCTTATACCATTACTGTTAAGCATAAAAAATCAACGTTACAGAATCCTAATGGCGCGCCGCAACAAGCGTATTCTTTAATTATTTCGGGTATTACTAACAGTACTGCTGGAATTGATGAATCGAACGCTAAGACTTTTGTATTATGGCCTAATCCGGCAGGTGAAGAGTTAAATATATCTTTTCCTGGTGGTGTGGAGAAAAATGCATCTGCTATCGTATATGATGCTCAGGGAAGACAGGTTCTGTCTGCCGCATTGTTAAATGCTGATACGGTCTTAAATGTTCAAGGTCTTGCTAGTGGTATATATATGGTTAATGTTACCAATGGTGAAAGAACTGAAGTTGAGAAGATTATAATAAAATAATTTTTTATTCTAAAAAAGATCCATACTACGCAACCATTTTATAATTGTTGCATCTATAAAGAAACGTTAACAAAATTGTTGACGTTTCTTTATAATTTAAAAAAAGCTGTAGTATGTGGTCAATTATTGTCAATATGTTGTGGATTTTGCATTTACACTAAAAAATATTGAAATTTAGCGTTGCCTGGCAATGTTAAAAGTTTGTTATATTAAAATAAATTAATAGATTTGCAACTTAACTAACTCAAATTAATTAAATATGAAATCAAAGTTTACTTGGATTTTTACGCTTTTGTTGGCGTTTTTTATTCAGTTTTCCTTTGCGCAAGAGAAAACCATTACAGGTGTCGTTTCAGATGCTACCGGTATGCCAATACCTGGTGCTAACGTAACTGTTGAAGGTTCTCAGCAAGGAGTACAGACTGATTTTGATGGGAAATATTCCATTACTGCTTCTGTTGGGCAGAAGCTTGTGTTTACATATGTAGGTATGGCCACACAAACAAAAACTGTGGGCGCTTCAAGTGTTGTTTCGGTACAATTGGCTGATGACGCTAAAGTTCTTGATGATGTAATTGTTGAAGCTTACAGAACAACAACCAGAGCAACTTCAAATATTGCTGTTACAACTGTTACTTCTAAAACTATAGAAGGCAGGCCAAATGCTAACTTTATTCAGACACTACAAGGGCAGGTTCCTGGTTTGAATATTTCAACAGGTTCTGGTCAGCCGGGTGCTAACAGTACTGTTATCCTTAGGGGTATTGGGTCTATCAATGGTAACGTTGAGCCTTTATATGTTATCGATGGAGTGCCTTTGAACTCTGATAACTTTAGAAGTATCAACCCTAATGATATCGAATCGGTGTCGGTTCTTAAAGATGCTGGTGCTACATCTATTTATGGTAACAGGGGTTCTAACGGTGTTATTATCGTTAAAACTAAAAGAGGAAGCTTTAACTCTTCTTTGAATATTAAATATACTGGTACTACTAGTTTTACTGCTATGCAGAATAATGATTATAACAAGATGAACTCAAGAGAGTTATTAACTCTTGAAAGAACATACGGTCAATCTGCGGTAGGTCGTAGAAATCCAGGTCTTGGTAATACAGGTGGTTTTTCAGAGGCGGGAAATAAAGTTCCTATGACTGATGCAGAAATAGCTGCTTATGGTGTTAATACTGATTGGTATAAAGAATTATTTAGAACAGGTTTAGCACAAAACCACGTATTAAGCTTATCTAGTGGTGGAGAAAACCTTTCGTCATTTACTTCATTTGGTTATTATGATATGGAAGGTGTTTTAAGAGGTTCTGATCTTAAAAGATTTAACTTTAGAAACAACTTAAGTGGAAAAAGTAATGATAGCAGGTTTACTTATAATACAGCGGTAACTATTAACTACTCTGTAAGGAATGAGGCTGCTAACTTAGGTACAGGTGCGGTTAATATTAACCCTATTCTTGGTGCTAACAACGGTGCTCCTTATATCAGCCCGTCTTGGTATACTAATGGGCAGGATTTATTTAACTGGTATAGAACTGGTGCACGTCCTGAAGGAGTGCCGGATATAGGTCGTAATACACTTGCTTTAAGCCCTCTTATGCTTTTAGACAGGATGAAAACAGGTACGTTACGTACTAATGAAATTAAAATGATTGGTAATGTTCAGGCGGGCTATAAGCTTACTGATGATCTTACATTAGCTACTTCAATTGGTGCTGATTTTACAGAGGCTAATGGTCTTAACGTTGAAGCTCCTCAATCATTTAATGCATTCCTTTTTCAGAACCCAGGTGAGACATTTATAGGTTTCCAAAATGAGAGTTTTGCAAGAGAGTTTTCATTTACAATGAATAACAGTCTTAACTACAGAAAAACTTTTGCTGAAAAACATTCACTTGATGCTTCTATATTCACTGAGTATTATAAAGCGCATCAAAAATCGTTTTCTGCTACACAGAATGGTTTAGATACTAAAGTATTTGAGCCGGGTAACGGTGCGGGTTATATACCATTTAACCCTAATACACCTAACTTCTATGTTCCGAATGTAGGTTCAGGAAAAGCAACTGCCGGTCTATTCTCTTATTTTGGTTCTGTAGATTATGATTATGATCAGAGATTTGGTCTTGCGGCTACCGTACGTAGGGATGCATCATATAGATTCTCAGATACTAATAAATGGGGTACTTTCTGGTCAGTTTCTGGTCGTTGGAATATTGATAAAGAAAGCTTTATGCAGGGTTCAGCATTCAATATGCTAAAACTTAGAGCTTCTTATGGTACTACAGGTAACCAAAACATTGCAGGTCAGAGTATATTTGCTGCTCCAAACAGTTCAAGGACTTTGTTTGACCAGACAACTGGATATTCTCAGCTTCCTGCTTATACTGTTGTACAGCTTGGTAATGCAGACCTTAAATGGGAAACTACAGAGCAAGCTAACGTTGGTTTAGATTTTGAAGTGTTCTCTGGTAGGTTAAGAGGTAACCTTGACGGTTATATCAGAACCACTAAAGATCTTTATCAGTCAACTCCAATATCAGGTATCAATGGTACTTACTCTATTCTTTCTAATAATGGTAGTTTAAGAAATAGTGGTGTTGAAGCTTTATTAAATTATGAGCTTATAAAATCTAAAGATTTCTTCCTTAATTTAACTTTCAACGGTTCATATAACAAAAATGAATTCATTGATATCCCAAGTGAAGAAGGATTTATTGATAACGGCTTACAAGCTAACGTAGTTGGCGGTGCTTTTGGTCAGTTCTATACTATAAAATATGCAGGTGTTAACCCTACAAATGGTAACCTATTATTCTATACGGCTGATGGTCAGTTAACAGAGAATCCTAATCCTGAAACAGACAGAAGATTGACAGGAAAAGCTCCTATACCTACTTTCCAGGGTGGTTTTGGATTTGAAGCTAACTATAAAGGTTTCTATCTTACAACTCAGTTCTCTTATGTAGCTGATATTTACAGATTTGATTACGATTTAGAAGGTCTTCAGGATCCAACTGATATTGGTATCTTCAATAAATCAACTGATTTGTTTAATGCATGGAGACCTGATAACAGGGTTACAGATATACCTTCATTATATTTAACAAATAAGGCACTTGATTCAAGTTCAGATAGATATCTTAAAGATGCATCTTATGTAAGATTAAGATATGCTACTTTAGGTTATGATTTCAATAAACAATTACTTGAGAAAACTCCTTTTACAAACATAAGAGCTTTCGTTCAGGGTGAAAATCTACTTACATGGTCTAAATGGAGAGGATGGGATGCAGAAAGTAACAGAGGCGGTGATCAATACCAGTATCCTACTCCAAGAATCTTTTCTGTAGGTCTTGAATTACAATTTTAAAAAATAACGAGAAAGATTATGAAAAATTTTAGAATATTATTATTTGTTGTTGCTGCATCTCTTTTTGCTGCGTGTGATGACGCTATTGATATTAAGCAGCCTAGTGAACTTTTGCCGGAGGATACATTCGAAACTATAGCGGATCTTCAGCTTGGTCTTAACGGTGTATATGGTGCAGTTGGAGGAGAAAGTGCTATACTTTTTACATCTATATTCACAGATGAAGTAAGAGTTGGTGTTGCTAATGGTGGTCAGGGTGTTGGTGATGGAGGACTATCGTTTCTTCTTAACAGTAACTCTGGTTCTGCCGAATCTATATGGGTGAATAATTATACTGTAATTAACTTCGCTAACAGGTTAATATTAGGTTCTCAGAATGTAGAGATTACAGAGGAAGAACAAGGTGTGTTTAATGATGTGATTGCTCAGGCTCGTGCTCTTAGAGCTTATGCACACATACAATTGCTTACTTATTTTTCAACTGATATGAAAGATGATAATGCACCTGGTGTTATTGCTGTTGATTTTGTTCCTACAACAGATCAAAAACTTCCACGTAATACTAATGGTGAAGTATATACGCTTATAAACAGCGATCTTGATTTTGCTGACGCAAATCTTATAAGCCAATCTAATCCTGCAAGAACTTATATTTCCAAGGATGTTATCACTGCAATTAGAGCACGTCTTGCTGCTTATAGAGGTCAATATACTGAGGCAGAAGGTTATGCTGACTTGCTAATTGCAAAACCTACAGCGTATGGATTAGCTACTTTTGGCACTTACAATCCTGCTAACCCTGTAAATACAGCTGCTAATAGCAACTATTATAGGGTGTTTAGAGATCTTTCTGTACCTGCTGCGCAAGGTGAAGTTATTTTTAAACTTGACAGAGTTAGCAGTGGTAGTACTGGTAACTTCTATCAGGCATGGTCTTCTGTAAACAGTTCAACAAGTGGTGGTGCTTTCTTTGAAGTAAGTACTGCACTTTTCAACAGGCTTGCTGAAAATGATGTTAGACGTATAGTTGTTGTTGATCCTTCTTCTTATTTAACTGGATTTACTGTTAGACCTGTAGGTAAATATGCAGGGTCTGATAATATTAACTTGTTAAATGATGTTAAAGTGTTCAGAATTTCTGAGATGTATCTAATTAAAGCAGAAGCTATGGCTAGCCGTGGTGATTTTGCAGGTGTTGCTGCTCAGATAAATAGAATCCGTTTGGCACGTTTCACTAATGCTTCAGGTAGAGATATTGCTACACCTGCTTCTGCTCAGGAAGCTTGGGCTGCAATTCTTAACGAAAGAAGAGTTGAACTTGCATTTGAAGGACACCGTTATATCGACATTAAACGTTTAGGTGCATTTGCTAATGCTGGTATTGATAGAGTTAATTCTGAATGTCAGCAGTTTGATGCTTGTTCTCTTAATTTGACGGATCATAGATGGACATTGCCAGTTCCAAGGGCTGAGCTTTCTGCAAATCCTAATATCCAACAAAACCCAGGTTATAATAATTAATAATAAATAGTATGAAAAGATATATTTTAAAGTCGGCCCTGCTTATTTTGGGTATGGCGACTTTGATTAGCTGTGATGAAGATACTGTAACTTACGGTGGTAAGAATTTCGTTACATTGGAAAGGGTTGCTACAGACAGATTAACATTTTTTGAACATTTAGGTGTTTCAGAAATCCCTGTCAATCTTGCATTCCCGGTTAACCATGACGTTATTGTTAAGTTTTCTGTTGATAAAGGTGCTACAGGAACAGCAGAAGAAAATGTTGATTATACCGTAGAATCTAAAGAGGTTGTTATTCCTGCTGGAGCTACTTCTGGGCTTATTAAAATTAACGTTATTAATAACGATGTTCAGAACGATTCTAAAGCGTTTGAGATAAGACTAACTGAGGTGTCAGATACTAACATAACTCTAGGTGTAGAGGACGAAGGTTCTAAATTCAAAAGATTCCTGATTGTTAACGATGACTGTACTACTAACTTCTTTGATTTTGTTGGAGAATTCTATGTGACGTCAACAGCAACTGGTGACGATCTTGGTATCGCTACAGTTGATGTAAATGATAACGGTGATTGTAATATTATAAGAATTTCTGGTCCAATTGGCTCAAGCCCAACTTTAGGAGATTTTACAACAGACAGATTCCTTGAATTTACGATGGCACCTGCCGGGACAAACAAGAACTCTGGTTCATTAACAGCTGTACAGCAAGCTCTTTGTACAGATTGTTGGACATATCAGGGTAATGAACAAACGCTATTGTATACCGGCGGAGGTTCTTTCAGCACTAATTTAACTACTGGTGTAAGAAGAATTAATATCAACGGTAACCTAACACCTGCTAGTGGTATTATACCATCTCAGACTATGGGCGTTATTTTGGAAAAAATTACAGAATAATTGTAATATTTAATTCTATAAATTTTAAGAGGCTTTCGTAAGAAAGCCTCTTTTTTTGCGTTATTTTTACATTTGCTGATATATAAAAATAAGTACCTTTGCCAAAATCTAAAACTTACATGTTTAAAAAGTGTGTCGTCTTTTTTTTATGTCTATTTCCTCTTTTCCTTTTTTCACAGGTAAAGAAAAATGATACTGAAAAACCTCGTAAAAGTCTTATAGGTAAACCGAAATCTGCAAAATCGAAAGATTCTATAGCTACGGTAGATATGTATAAGATAATTACTTTCGACAGGGACACAACTTTTGTAGATACAGCACTTACCCTTAAAAAAGAATATGAACTTAATTATCTGAGAAAGGATAATTTTGGACTTCTACCTCTGAATAATGATGGGCAGGCTTATAATATTCTGGATTATGGACTCACAAAGTTTAATCCTTTCCCTGAAATGGGGTTTAAAGGAAAACATTATGCTTATGTTGAAGCTGATGACGTAAATTATTACCATGTTGCTACGCCATACACCGACCTGATGTACAGATCGGTTATAGAGCAAGGACAGATACTCGATGCGTTAATAACTCTTAATACTTCCGAGAACCTTAATTTTGCGTTAGGCTATAAAGGCCTTAGGTCTTTAGGGCGTTACATAAATCAGCTGTCAAGCAATGGTATATTCAGGTTTGTATCGAGTTATAATACCAAGGATAAACGTTACATGCTAAGGCTGCATTTTACAGGTCAGGATTTTACAAATCAGGAAAATGGAGGAATTATAGATCCGTCGCTTTTTGAAAGTGGTCAGGAACCTTACACACAAAGGGAAAGGCTTGACGTTTTTTCCAGAGATGGAAAATCTATTTTAAAAGGAAACAGATACTTTATTGATCATACGTTCAGGCTAAATAAAGACAATCCTAATAGCTTGGTTTTTCATCACCAGTTTAATTACGAGAATAAATTTTTTGAATATAGCCAGCCTACTTATGTAGCCCGTTACGGCGAAACGTATTCGCAATCTATAAGTAATAAGACGCGCTATAATCGTATGTATAATATGATTGGGGCAGCTTATAGTAATGAAACTATCGGTGATATTGAATTTTACCTTGAAGATTTTAATTACAATTATTTTTACAGGAGTATAATTCTTGGAAGTGACGGGAAAATAGAAACGCCGAATTCTCTTAGCGACAGGATCAATACCTATGGCGCGCGTTATACGTACCAGAAAGATAAATGGAAGGGGAGTGTTTTGTTTTCTAATTCAATCACAAACCAGTCATTGGCGAATATAGATGCTTCTGCACGATATACTTTTGATGAGAAGAATATCGTATCGGCTCGCTATCAGAACATGAATAAACTCCCTGATAACAGTTACAACCTTCTTCAAAGCGATTACAAAAGTTACAATTGGCCAAGAAGAGTTGGCGATAACGTAATTGGGAACTTTAAAAACGAAAAGATTAATAATTTTGAATTTGAAGCAAAGACCAAATGGCTTACTGCTTCTGTACAATATACTATCCTAAAAGATCACTTATATTTTGATGGGCATGAGGTCACTGGTCGTCAGGTGGGGTTAACCCGTATAGACACTTTATATGTAACACCTACACAAAATGGTAATACCATAAATTATCTGTCTGTTAAGGTTTCAAGAGAATTTAAATTTGGAAATTTTGCGCTTGATAATACTTTTCTATACCAAAATGTACAACAAACAGGCAATATCCTGAACGTGCCGTCATTCGTAACGCGAAATACACTTTATTATTCAGACAGGGTATTTAAAAATGCGTTATTTTTTCAGGCAGGTGTTACTTTTCAGTATTTTACAAAATACTACGCTAATGACTACAATGCTATGGTGGGTGATTTTTATGTACAGGATACCAAAAAGATTGGAAATTTTCCATTGTTTGATTTCTTTATTAATGCAAAGATTCAGGAATTCAGGCTTTTTATAAAAGCAGAACATCTTAACTCTGCTTTTTCAGGATATAACTATTATTCAACACCAAATCAGCCGTATAAAGACTTTACGCTTCGCTTTGGTGTAATTTGGGATTTCTTCTCTTAATTATTTAACTATAGTTTTAATAGCAATAATTATCTTTGCAGCTGATTGCCATAGCTTTTGGCAGCTAATTTTATAAAAATGAAATACGCAAAAAATATACTTGAGACCATAGGTAATACGCCAATGGTAAAACTTAATAAGCTAACAGAAGATATAGAGGCTCTTGTGCTGGCTAAAGTAGAAACTTTTAATCCGGGTAATTCTGTTAAAGACAGGATGGCTGTCAAGATGATTAAAGATGCAGAAGCTGATGGAAGGCTCAAGCCGGGAGGTACTATTATTGAAGGAACATCTGGTAATACAGGAATGGGGCTTGCTTTAGGTGCTATTGTAAAAGGGTACAAGCTTATTTGCGTTATTTCGGATAAGCAATCGAAAGAAAAAATGGATATCCTTCGTGCTGTAGGTGCCAGGGTTGTTGTTTGTCCTACTGATGTAGAGCCAACTGATCCGCGTTCATATTATTCGGTTTCTAAAAGACTTGCTGAAGAAACTCCAAATTCATGGTACGTTAATCAGTATGATAATTTATCTAATACCGCTGCACATTACGAGCAGACTGCTCCGGAAATTTGGGAACAGACGGATGGCAAGATTACGCATTTTGTTGTAGGAGTGGGAACGGGAGGTACTATATCCGGCGTTGCAAAGTATTTAAAAGAAAGAAACCCAAATATTAAAATTTGGGGTATAGATACCTACGGCTCAGTGTTTAAGAAATACCACGAGACCGGTATTTTTGATGAAAACGAAATATACTCTTATATTACAGAAGGTATAGGTGAAGATATTCTTCCGAAAAATGTTGATTTTTCACTTATAGATGGTTTTACAAAAGTAACAGATAAAGATGCTGCTGTATATACACGAAGGCTTGCTCTTGAAGAGGGCATCTTCGTAGGTAACTCTGCCGGAGCTGCGATTAAAGGTGTGCTCCAGCTTAAAGATGAATTTAAGCCGGATGATGTAGTTGTAGTGCTGTTTCACGATAGCGGGAGCCGTTATGTAGGTAAAATGTTTAACGATGACTGGATGCGTGAGCGTGGTTTCCTTGATGAAGAACTTACTAAAGCGGAAGACCTGATTAAAGATCACTCTGATAAACCACTTGTAATTGTGCGTACTGAAGAACTGGTTTCTCACGCTATAGAACGCCTTCGTAAATACAAGATATCTCAAATACCAGTTATAGATACTAACGGTTTTGTTGGTTCTATTGATGAGACGGATCTTTTCAGAAGCTACGTGGAGGATAAAGATATTGCAGATAAACCGATCCGCGAGATAATGGGTAAACCTTATCCTGTTGTAAAAGCCAATACTTCTATCGAAGAAATATCAAAACTGATTAATAAAGACAATCAGGCGGTATTGGTAGATTTAGGAAATGGTAAGCATCATATTATTACCAAACATGATATTATCAGCTCAATAAAATAATATATTCAGCCCCCGCTTGCGGGGGCTTTTTACTACCTGATTATGAATTTTACAGCTATAGATTTTGAAACTGCAACAGGTTATGCACACAGTGCCTGCGCTGTTGGCCTTGTTACCGTAGAGAACGGGGTTATAGTTGAAGAATACCACACGCTTATTCAGCCGCCGGATAATGAATATTGGTACCGTAATATTATGGTTCATGGCATCAAGCCCGTAGAAACAATGCATCTGCCAACCTTTGATGATCTTTTTCCTGAAATAAGGCAACGCATATTTGGCAGAAAGCTGGTTGCTCACAATGAATCTTTTGATCGTAGCGTGCTTACTAAAACTATGCGGTACTATGGTTTGTATTACGATGAACTGGAGTTAGCCGATAAATGGGAATGCACGTGCAAAATATATAAAGCAAAAGGCTATAAACCTGCAAACTTAAAAGCTTGCAGTGATCGTAACGGTATTCAGCTAAATCACCATGAGGCATTGTCTGATGCACGCGCCTGTGCTAAGTTGTATATGCTGCATAACGGACAGCTTGAATTGCTGTAAAGCTATTCATTGCCTATCAAAACTCCCGAAACATTCCAGGAACTAAAGTAATTGCCTTCTGAGGCTCCCTGGGGAATTCTTACTATTATAGTGTTTTTGCCTGCTTTGAGGTCACCCAGGCTTATAAATTCAGGGTTGGTTACAGTTCCTGGGCACCAGTTAGAACGGCTGTAGTCTGAAGATGAAAGACCATTATCAAAATTTCCTGATACCGGATTGAATAATCGGTAGGATCCACAATCCTGTCTCCATGGAATAAAAGCAAAAGCCTGTTGTCCATCCAATAATATAGTATTCTTTTTAGGTACAAATTCATCACCTGCTTCCCATCCGCCGTGTCCGGTCGTGATATAGCGTAAAGTTGCATTCTTAATATTTTTATCCAAAACGAAATTTACTTCAAGGCCGTTGTCGCTGCTAAACATGGTTCCGTAGTCCTGCTGTGCCATTTCCATAACATTGGTTGTGTTAAACAATGGTAATACAAAATTAGATTTGTTGTTTAGGTTGTTGTCTTGATGTATTGTTATAGACAGGTTTATTTTGTGTCCGCCTTTATCATAATTGCCAATGAACGTTCCTATCCAGTATTCCTTATTACTAAGTTTTGATTGCAGTTCTGAAATTTCTTGCCTGTAGGGAACTATCTCATGCCACACTTTATCTTTAAGCTTTACGTGGTTGTATTGCTTTATTCCAAAAGGGGTAAAAAATCGGATCAATTCTAAAAGAGGCGTATAATTGCCATCTAAGGTCACGCCATAATATTTCTTTCCGTTGCCATTTTCATATAGAGGCAATGCCGTGATACCGTTTTTTAATCCGTTGAAAAAAGAATGCTCTTCATCTACAGGAATTGCAAAAACAGACCCTGTTCTGTCGTAGGCGTCTCCGTTAGACTGTTCAGTAAGCTCAACGTAAGTTTGGCTTCCCGGTTTTATTTCGGGGAATTTTACTTTTTTAAGGATAATAGTACCATTTGCAAATCGTAAGATACTGTCATTTGATTTTGATGCATCCGAAAAATTAATCACTTCATCTTTAAAAACTTCTATAGTTGTAAATCTGGCTTTCCAGATCATATCCCTGTACGTGACCATATCGATTAACTTAATATTTTTAGGAATGATGTCGAGATAAGTGGAAGCATCCTTAAGCTTTTCGACTTTTATAGCAGTTACAACATAGTTTCCATTGCGGATGGTTTCCAACACAAGTCCAAGGTTTTGGCCTAGTAAAGATGGCGATCCTTTCAACCCTACGTCATTTGTATACCAGACTTCAATCGTATTCGAATTTATTATTGTCCTGGCTTTTTTGCATTTATAACCTAAAATTGTTTTAGTATCAGGAAGTAATTCGAACGACTGCTTTTTTAACGATAAGCTATCACGTGTTGCTGAGCTTTTGTCGGTACTTAGTTTTGCTATATTAATATATGAGTTATCGGTATAGTTTATGATGAGTTGTTCAATTGGGAATTCAGCTTTGTTGTCAAGAATAGATTTACTGCTTATCCTTGAATTTTCTGAATTTGAAAAAACGAGAATAGGATTGTTTTCTTCAACCGGAGTACCCATGTTTACCTTTTGATACGTTACCTTAATGGCATTTGGCTTTTTTTGGGAATAGCTAAAAAAGGAAACTAAAAGTACTGCTAAGGCAAAAAGCTGCTTCATGATAAATAAGTTAGTCGGCAAATATAGCAAACATTTTAGTTTGTTATTTTTTATTACTTTCGTGTCTGTAAGACTATTTGTATGAAAGAAGATTTTCTGCACTATGTATGGCAGTTTAAAAAGTTTGATGTGCTGAATGTGAAAACAGTACAGGGAGAGCCTATAACTATTCTCAATTCGGGACAATACCTGCAACTGGCCGGCCCGGATTTCTTTAATGCACAAGTCGCTATTGGGAATCAGAAATGGGCAGGAAATGTTGAGATACATATAAAATCGTCTGATTGGTATATTCACAGCCATGAAACAGATACGGCTTATGATAATGTAATACTGCATGTGGTTTGGGAACACGACACAGAAGTTTTTAGGAAAGACAATACGGAAATTCCGGTTATCGAACTGAAACACTATGTTGCTACTGATATACTTGCCAATTACAATGCACTGTCTTCTGCTAAATCATGGATCTATTGTGAGAAAGAGCTCGAAAATATGGATGGTTTTGTTTTAGGCAACTGGAAAGAGCGCTTATTTTTTGAACGCCTTGAGCGAAAATCAAAACCAATAGTAAAGTTAGCGGCAAGCCTGGGTAATGATTGGGAAGCAGTTTTGTTCAATTTTCTGGCAAAAAGTTTCGGACTTAATACAAATGGTGAAACCTTTTTCGCGATTGCGGAGTCGCTGCCTTTTGCGGTAGTGCGAAGGGAAAGTTTTGAATTTGAAAACCTGGAAGCGTTATTCTTTGGGAGAGCGGGGCAGTTTGATACAGATCATGAAGATATGTATGTAAGAGACCTAAAGCAGCGTTACGACTATATCTGCCATAAATATAGAGTAGAGCCTGCTCATGTCAATCCACTTCAGTTCTTTAAGCATCGTCCTGATAATTTCCCTACAATAAGGCTGTCGCAATTGGCACAGCTTTATCACAAACATCAAAACCTGTTCTCTAAAATTATAGAGGCAACTTCTATTGAAGCTATTTATAAGGTGTTTGATGTTCAGGCATCAGAGTACTGGCAGACCCATTATACTTTTGATAAAGAGAGTGTAAAAAAGCGTAAATCGTTAACGACTTCGTTTATAGACCTTATCATTATAAATACAATTATACCTTTTAAGTTTGCATACAGCAGAAGTGTAGGGAAGGAGGAAACTGATTTTCTTGTGCAGCTTTTGCAACAATTATCGCCTGAGAAAAATACGATTATTGATAAATTCAGATCGTTTAAGTTGGACATACAGTCGGCATATGATACACAATCGCTATTACAGCTTAAGAATGAATACTGTGCAAACAAGCGCTGCCTGCAATGTGCCGTTGGATTAGAGCTACTAAAAAAGTAAGCAGATATTATACAAGCTAAACCATAAACGATTACTTTTGAATAAATCAATATTACGATAATGTCTTTTATAACCAACATACGCCATTTCTTCGAAAAACACGGATTTGAAGTGTCGCAACGCCTTGCAGACAGATTGGGTATGCGTGCTACAAATGTAAGGTTGTTTTTTATCTATATTTCTTTTGTCACTGTTGGTCTATGGTTTGGCGTTTATCTTACACTGGCATTTTGGCTACGCCTTAAAGATATGGTGTACACGAAAAGAAGTTCTGTTTTCGACTTGTAATAATCAGAAGCATGCCTAAGCCTTTCCGGTTCTTTCACCTGTTTACAAAAAGTCAGCAAAAAGGAATACTTGCCTTATTTGCATTACTGATTTTTGTGCAGGTTCTTTATTTCATCTTTACTTCGATTGATTTTACTTCAGAAAAAGAAAAATCGGCAGAGGAAAAACAATGGCTGGCACTTCAATCAAAAATTGATGAATTAAAAGCGAAGAAGCGTGGGCACAAAGACACGATTTATCTTTTCAATCCAAATTACCTAAACGATTATAAGGGCTATGTGCTTGGACTGTCTGTAAAAGAGTTAGACAGGTTGTATGCATATCGTAAAACGGGCAGTTATATAAATTCTGCTAAAGATTTTCAGAAAGTAACTCACATACACGACACGCTCTTAACGAAATTATCGCCCTATTTTAAATTTGGCGTAAAGCCGGCTTACACAAAGACTGAATCTTTAGTTAAAGAAAGCAGGGTATATAATAAGGAGTCGAAATCCGAAATGGCTTTAAAAGTAAGTGATATAAATACCGCACTAGAGGAAGATCTTGTAAAAGTATTTGGTATAGGGTCGTTTTATGCTAAAGAGATTTTACGGAGACGGGCGATGTTAGGTGGATTCGTCAGTATGGATCAGATGGATGATTTTACAACATTTTCACCGGAGGCTAAATTGGGACTGAAAAAGAGTTTTAAAGTTATCGGTCAGCCTGATGTCGAAAAAATAAATGTAAATACTGCGTCATTACTGCAACTGTCGCGTTTTCCGTACTTTAATAAAGATGTGGCTAAAAGTATAATTACTGAACGCAGTATGAATGGAAAATTGCATAAAATTGATGATTTGTTAAAGATTAGCAATTTTCCTGTTGATAAAGTAAAAATAATTGCCTTATATTTGGAATTCTAAAAAAATCAAACAAAAATGAATTTTGAATATAATGAAACGCAAAGCATGATCGCAGAGGCGATCAGGGATTTTGCAGAGCAGCACATCCGTCCGAACATTATGGACTGGGACGAAAGTCAGCATTTTCCGGTAGACTTATTTAAGCAATTAGGCGAAATGGGCTATATGGGAGTATTGGTTCCTGAAGAATACGGCGGGTCGGGTCTTGGTTACCACGAATACATTACCGTTGTTGAAGAAATTTCTAAAGTAGATCCTTCTATCGGTCTTTCTGTTGCTGCTCATAACTCTTTATGTACTAATCATATACTTACTTTTGGTAACGAAGAGCAAAAAAAGAAATGGTTGCCTAAACTGGCTACTGCCGAGCATATTGGCGCCTGGGGCCTTACAGAACACAACACAGGGTCTGATGCAGGAGGTATGAATACTACCGCTGTTAAAGATGGTGACCATTGGGTTGTAAACGGTGCTAAAAACTTTATTACACACGCAAAATCAGGAGACGTAGCGGTTGTGATTGTACGTACCGGAGAAAAAGGAGATTCAAAAGGAATGACTGCTTTCGTTTTTGAAAAAGGCATGCAGGGCTTTACAAGTGGTAAAAAAGAAAATAAACTGGGTATGCGCGCGAGCGAAACCGCAGAACTTATATTTGATAACTGCCGTATACCGGATGCCAACAGGCTTGGTGAGGTAGGGGATGGTTTTGTTCAGGCTATGAAAATACTTGACGGTGGGCGTATCTCTATCGGAGCGTTATCATTAGGTATTGCTAAAGGTGCTTACGAAGCGGCATTGAAATATTCAAAAGAGCGTCACCAGTTTGGTCAGCCGATTAGCAACTTCCAGGGAATTGCCTTTAAGCTTGCTGATATGGCTACAGAAATTGAAGCTTCAGAATTATTGCTTCACAAAGCTGCATACCTTAAGAACAATAATAAGAAAATGACTGTTGCCGGTGCAATGGGTAAAATGTATTCTTCTGAGGTATGTGTAAGGGTTTCTAACGAGGCAGTACAAATACACGGAGGATATGGCTATACGAAAGATTACCCGGTAGAAAAATTCTACAGGGATTCTAAGCTATGTACTATCGGCGAGGGAACTACCGAAATTCAGAAACTTGTTATTTCGCGTCATTTGCTTAAAGATTAGGTAATTAAAATATAAATAGCTTTAAAGGCTTCTGTATCTGCGGAAGCCTTTTTTAGTTTTATTTATCAACACTATAACGTTGTAGTTTATGTGTTTGTGTGAAATAAGTAATTATGAATACTGAATTTTATAAATTACGTAATAATCAAACCTATTAATTATGAAATGCATATTTACAATTGTAGTCTCTGCTTTTATTATGTGGGGCTGCTCCGGTGATGCTGATGTATCAGAAAAAAACAATCAGGCAAATAGCCAAAATGAAAACCGTATTCCTGCCAAGGCTGCAGGTTCTAAAGTTATGATGCAGGCTTTCTACTGGGATGTTCCCGGTGGTGGCACCTGGTGGAATACAATATCGGGAAAAGTCCCTTCATGGGCTAACGCTGGTATTGATGCAATATGGCTGCCGCCGGCTACCAAAGCACAAAATGGGGGTTATTCGATGGGGTACGATCCGTTTGATTACTTTGACTTTGGGAGTTATAATCAAATGGGAAATGTTGAAACCCGTTTTGGCTCTTTGACAGAAATACAATCACTTATTAATACAGCACACAATAATAATATAGATGTTATTGCTGATATAGTAATCAATCATAATAGTGGTGGTGCGTCTGAGTTTAATCCGTATACAGGAGCTAATACATGGACAAGCTTTACGCCCGCTTCAGGATTGTTTTTACGTTCATATAATGATTTTCATCCAAATGATGTTCATGCATCCGACGCCGGCTCTTTTGGAGGTTATCCGGATCTATGTCATGATAAGGCTTATGTTCAGGACTGGCTCTATAATAATCCTAATTCTATAGCTAAATATTATAAAAATGTTATGCATTTTGATGGTTGGCGATTTGACTATGTAAAAGGTTTTGAGCCGTGGGTGGTGAAAAACTTTAAAAATGCAGTTGGAGGTTTTACCGTTGGAGAATATTGGGATGGTAATGCAGCTACATTAGAGGCGTGGGCAAATAGTGCAGAATCAAGTGCTTTCGATTTTGCCTGCTATTATAAAATGCGCGATGCGCTTAATAACAACGATCTTACACAGTTGAATGGTGATATGTTGTTAAAACGTAATCCATATAGAGCGGTAACGTTTGTATCTAATCATGACACTAATGAGATATTTAATAATAAGATACTGGCCTATGCTTATATTCTAACCCACGAAGGATATCCATGTATGTTTTACAGGGATTATGAGGAATGGCTGGATAAGAACAAGTTAAATAATCTTATTTGGATTCACAACAATAAGGCATCGGGTAATACAACATATTTGTATGCAGATAATGATGAATATGTAGCAAGAAGAAATGGTAGCCCCGGAATTATAGTTTATATTAATAATAGTGATTCTTGGCAGGAGCGATGGGTAGATACCAATTGGGTGAATACTACAATTAAAGACTACACAGGTAATTCGGCATGGGAGCCTGTAACGCAGGTAGATACATGGGTTAAGGTTCAGGCGCCGCCTCATGGATACACTATTTGGTCAGTAAAATAAAATATAAATTTAGTTTGTGAGGTTTAAAAAAAAGATATAAGTTTGCACCCTTAACGAGAGGAGGTGTTATATTATGTTGATTATACCAATTAAAGACGGAGAAAATATTGATAGAGCGCTTAAGCGTTACAAAAGAAAATTTGATAAAACAGGTGTAGTACGTCAGTTAAGAAGACGTCAGGCATTCATCAAACCTTCAGTTGTAAGAAGAGTTCAGGTTCAGAAAGCAAGTTATATCCAGGGACTAAGAGATTCTCTAGAGAATTAATCTATCCACAGGATTAAAAATACTTACCGTTAGCAGAAAAGTTTCATAACTTTGCTGTTAACGGTTTTTTTATGGTCGATTCTAAACAAGCATATGCAGATTATCTATTAAAGGAAAAAAACTACTCCTTATTAACACTGCGTGCTTATACCGACGATGTTGCTTCTTTTGAGAAATTTATAAAAGAAGAGGATGAAGGTGTTTTTTTAGAAGAGATTAATTATAGTTTTATACGTCGGTGGGTGGTAAGCCTGGTTGAGTCCGGGATGGCTAACAAGACAGTAAACCGTAAAATATCCTCACTAAAATCGTTTTACAAATTTTTACTTCGCTCAAGGCAAATAACGGTGAATCCATTGCTGCAGCATAAATCCCTCAAAACAGAAAAAAAAGTACAGGTTCCTTTTTCAGAAAAAGAACTTCAGGATGTTATGTCTGATGTTGATTATCCTGATGATTTTGAGGGGATAAGGAATAGGCTGATAATCGAAATTTTTTATACTACGGGAATTCGTCGTGCGGAGCTTATTGGTCTTAAGCTGAATAGTTTCGATTCGGGAAACCACACACTTAAAGTGTTAGGAAAACGTAATAAAGAGCGTATACTCCCGGTATTGGAGTGTACGTCTCAATTGTTGGGAAGGTATCTTGTTGAAAGACGGAAGCTTACTTCGGTTACAAATCCTGATATGTTAATTTTAAACAGCCGTGGCAATAAAGTCAGTGAATCCTTTGTTTATAGGTTAATAAATAGTTACTTTAGTGTTGTCTCCGGGAAGGTAAAGAAGAGTCCGCACGTGCTTCGGCACACATTTGCGACACATTTACTTAACAATGGAGCCGATTTGAATTCAGTAAAAGAGTTATTGGGGCATGCGAGTTTATCGTCTACACAAATTTATACCCACAGCAGTCTTGCTGAGTTGAAAAAGGTGTATGGAGATTCTCATCCTCGCAGCCGTGACGATTCTTAAAAATGTTTAACGAATAAAAAGTTTGAGATTATGAAAGTAAATGTTCATGCAGTCAACTTTAATGTTGACAGGAAACTGGTGGGCTATGTTCAGGACCGTTTGGATAAGCTTGAAAAGTATTATGACAAAGTAGTGGGTTCGGATGTCTATTTTAAACTGGATAATACCAGTGATAAACAAAATAAGATAGCAGAGATTAAAGTTGCAGTCCCGGGAGACGAGTTTATAGTCAAAAAACAGTGTAAAACATTTGAGGAGGCTGTTGAATTAGCGGCCGATTCTATGGAACGTTTACTTATGAAAAGAAAACAAAAAATCAGAGCATACTCATAAAGAGAAAAAAAAGTTGAAAAATGTTTTGATTAAAAAATAAATTCTCTACATTTGCAGTCCGTTAGAAATAGCGGACTTTTTTATTGTAAGTTGCCGGTGTAGCTCAGCTGGCTAGAGCAGCTGATTTGTAATCAGCAGGTCGTGGGTTCGAGTCCCTCTATCGGCTCAAATAAAGAGTTTTTATTGTTTTGGTTTTCTTAAATTGTGATTCCGTTGAGGATGAGATGTTTAAAATAAAGCTTTGATAATTTTAGCACAAACGTTTTTTGAAAAAGCAACTGAAAGTAAAGGTTAGGGGAGATACTCAAGCGGCCAACGAGGACGGACTGTAAATCCGTTGGGAAACCTTCGAAGGTTCGAATCCTTCTCTCCCCACTAAAACAGCCCTGCTGTTACGTTGCCGGTGTAGCTCAGGGGTAGAGTGCTTCCTTGGTAAGGAAGAGGTCACGGGTTCAATTCCCGTCATTGGCTCAAGTTAAAAGAATTTGAACACTAATTATATAACTAAGATTAAATTATTAAATCATGGCAAAGGAAACTTTTGATAGGTCGAAGCCGCACCTTAACATAGGTACAATCGGACACGTTGACCACGGTAAAACAACTTTGACTGCTGCTATTACTAAAGTATTATCAGATGCAGGTTTTTCTGAAGCAAAATCATTTGATCAAATTGATAACGCTCCTGAAGAAAAAGAAAGAGGTATTACAATTAATACTTCACACGTAGAATATGCTACAGCTAACCGTCACTATGCTCACGTTGACTGTCCAGGTCACGCGGATTACGTGAAAAACATGGTTACTGGTGCTGCTCAGATGGATGGTGCTATCCTTGTAGTTGCTGCAACTGATGGACCAATGCCTCAAACACGTGAGCACATCCTTCTAGGTCGCCAGGTTGGTGTTCCAAGAATGGTTGTATTTATGAATAAAGTGGATATGGTTGATGATGCTGAGCTTCTTGAGCTGGTTGAAATGGAAATCAGAGATCTACTATCTTTCTATCAATATGATGGTGATAACGGACCAGTTATCCAAGGTTCTGCTCTAGGTGCACTTAATGGTGAGCCTCAGTGGGTTGATACAGTTTTAGCTCTTATGGAGGCTGTTGATACTTGGATTGAAATGCCGGTACGTGATGTTGAGAAACCATTCCTTATGCCTGTTGAAGACGTATTTACAATTACTGGTCGTGGAACTGTTGCTACAGGTCGTATCGAAACTGGTGTTGCTAATACAGGTGATGCAGTTGAAATTATTGGTATGGGTGCTGAGAAGCTTACTTCTACAATCACTGGTGTTGAGATGTTCCGTAAAATCCTTGATAGAGGTGAAGCTGGAGATAACGTAGGTTTACTTCTACGTGGTATCGATAAAGCTGATATCAAAAGAGGTATGGTTATCATTAAGCCAGGATCTGTTAAGCCACATGCTCATTTCAATGCAGAGGTTTATATCCTTAAAAAAGAAGAAGGTGGACGTCACACTCCATTCCATAATAACTACCGTCCACAGTTCTATGTAAGAACTACAGACGTAACAGGTACTATTACTCTTCCAGCTGGTGTAGAGATGGTAATGCCTGGAGATAACCTTACTATCGAGGTAACGCTTCTTAGCCCAATCGCTCTTAGCGTAGGTCTTCGTTTCGCTATCCGTGAAGGTGGTCGTACAGTAGGTGCAGGTCAGGTAACTGAGATCCTATAGTAGTATATTAAATATATAAAACAGTCCGGTGCTCCGGTTCCGGACTGTTTTTTAACAAACGGGTGTAGTTCAAGGGTAGAATAGCGGTCTCCAAAACCGTTGATGGGGGTTCGAATCCCTCCACCCGTGCAAAAAACGAAATACAATGGCAAAGGTTACTAATTACATATCGGAGGCATTTACAGAGTTAAAATCTAATGTAACATGGCCTGAGTGGGCTGAAATACAGCGCCTTACTATTATTGTTGCTGTTTTTTCGGTAATATTTGCTTTAGTTACTTTTGGTATCGATAAGGGCTTTGAGGTTCTTGTGGCGAATATATATAAGTTTCTAAAAAATTAATTTTATTGCAATGACTGATAACAGTGTCAAAAAGTGGTATGTGGTTAGAGCGGTAAGCGGTCAGGAAAATAAAGTAAAAAACTACATAGAAACGGAAATTAACAGACTTGGAATGGGCGATTATATCTCTCAGGTTCTTGTTCCTACTGAAAAAGTGGTTCAAGTGCGTGATGGTAAAAAAATCAGCAAAGACAGGGTTTATTTTCCGGGATATGTGATGGTAGAGGCTAACCTAACTGGCGAAATACCTCACATTATTAAGTCTATTACAGGTGTTATTGGCTTTCTTGGCGAGACTAAGGGTGGCGATGCGGTTCCGTTACGCCTTTCTGAGGTTAACAGGATGCTTGGTAAAGTAGACGAATTATCTGTTAAAACTGACAATGTAGCTATACCGTTCTCGGTTGGTGAAACTGTAAAAGTTATTGACGGGCCATTTAACGGTTTCAACGGAAGCGTTGAGAAAGTAAATGAAGAGAAGCGTAAGCTGGAAGTTATGGTGAAGATTTTCGGAAGAAAAACGCCGCTTGAACTTAGCTTTATGCAAGTAGAAAAAGTATAATTTTTGTTACACTTATTATAAATCACATCATTCGCTTCCAATGAAGATGTGCTAAATTTTTTTTAAAGAAATGGCTAAAGAAATTAGTAAAGTAGTAAAACTACAAGTTAAGGGAGGTGCTGCGAACCCGTCGCCACCGGTTGGACCTGCTTTGGGGGCTGCTGGAGTTAACATCATGGAGTTCTGTAAGCAGTTTAATGCTAGGACTCAGGATAAACCAGGCAAGATTTTACCAGTGCAAATTACTGTGTATAAAGACAAATCTTTCGAGTTTGTTGTTAAAACGCCACCGGCTGCTATCCAGTTATTGGACGCTGCTAAACTTAAAGGGGGTTCTGGTGAGCCTAACCGTAAGAAAGTAGCTAGCGTTACCTGGGATCAAATCAGGGCTATTGCTGAAGACAAAATGGCTGACTTAAACGCTTTCACTATTGAGAAAGCTATGAGTATGATTGCCGGAACTGCAAGGTCTATGGGTATAACAGTATCAGGAACAGCTCCTTTTTAATCTAAAGAAAAAGAAGAAATGGCAAAATTGACAAAAAAACAAAAAGAGGCTGCTTCAAAAATTGAGAAGAACAAGCTGTATTCATTGAAAGATGCTTCTGCATTAATCAAAACAGTTGCTACTGCAAAATTTGATGAGTCTGTTGATATCGCAGTACGTCTGGGAGTAGATCCAAGAAAAGCGAATCAAATGGTAAGGGGTGTTGTTACACTTCCTCATGGTACAGGTAAAGATGTAAGAGTTCTTGCTCTTGTAACTCCTGATAAAGAAGCTGAAGCTACAGCTGCTGGTGCAGACTTTGTAGGTTTAGATGATTACCTTCAAAAAATTAAAGACGGATGGACAGATGTTGATGTTATCATCACTATGCCTGCAGTTATGGGTAAACTAGGTCCTTTAGGTAGAATCTTAGGTCCTCGTGGACTTATGCCAAACCCTAAAACAGGAACTGTTACTATGGATGTGGCTAAAGCTGTTCAGGAAGTTAAAGCTGGTAAAATTGACTTTAAAGTTGACAAAACCGGTATCGTTCACGCAGGAATCGGAAGAATTTCTTTTGATGCTGACAAGATAACTGAGAACGCTCACGAAATTATTCAAACATTAATCAAATTGAAACCAACTGCAGCTAAAGGTACATACATTAAGAGTATACATATCTCTTCTACTATGAGCCCTGCTATCGCTTTAGATCCTAAAGCAGTATAATTGGTAGTTAAAAAGTTTTATTATGACCAAAGAAGAAAAATCAAGAGTTATTGAAGATTTAACTGCACAGTTGGCTGGTACAAACGTTGTTTATGTAACAGATATTTCAGGACTTAATGCAGAGAATACTTCAAACTTAAGGAGAGCTTGTTTTAAAGCTGGTATAAAACTTGAAGTTGTTAAGAACACCCTGCTTGAAAAAGCAATGGAAAGTGCTGAGAACAACTATGGTGAACTACCTACTATCCTAAAAGGAAGTACTTCAATAATGATCGCTGAGAACGGAAACGCTCCTGCTAAAATCATCAAAGAATTCCGTAAAAAATCTGATAAACCAGTTCTTAAAGGTGCTTACATCTTTGAAGCAGTGTTCATCGGTGACAACCAGCTTGACGCCCTTGTAGCACTTAAATCTAAAGACGAAGTTATCGGAGAAATCATCGGTCTACTTCAATCTCCTGCTAAAAACGTTATTTCTGCCCTTAAATCTGGTGGTAATACAATCGCAGGACTTGTTAAAACATTATCTGAGAAATAATCAGGTAATACGCGCTGAACGCACTTTATAAATTATATATTACAAACTATTTAAAACGATAGAAAAAATGGCAGATTTGAAACAATTCGCAGAACAACTAGTTAATCTTACAGTTAAAGAAGTTAACGAACTAGCTACAATATTAAAAGATGAGTATGGAATCGAGCCTGCTGCTGCTGCAGTAGTTGCTGGTCCTGCTGCTGGAGGTGATGCTCCTGCTGCTGAAGAGCAAACTGAGTTCACTGTAGTTCTTAAAGATGCTGGTGCTTCTAAATTAGGCGTTGTTAAAGCTGTAAAAGAACTTACAGGTTTAGGTCTTAAAGAAGCTAAAGATCTTGTAGACGGTGCTCCTACAAACGTTAAAGAAGGTATCTCTAAAGAAGAGGCTGAAGGTCTTAAAAAATCTTTAGAAGAAGCTGGAGCTGTTGTTGAGCTTAAATAAGCTTACATAAGTTACAAAACCCAGGTTTAGGCCTTGAGAAGTACTCTCAAAGGCCTAAACCATTTTTCGTATAATAACATTTTTATACGTTTTTAATAAATTATTTTAATCAAAATTTTGTCCATTGATGATAACAAATCAGACTGAAAGATTAAATTTTGCCTCAACAAAAAACATCCCTGATTACCCGGACTTCCTTGACATTCAGGTAAAATCCTTTAAGGATTTTTTCCAGCTTGAAACCAAATCAGATGAAAGAGGCAACGAAGGTCTTTATAACACCTTCATGGAAAACTTTCCGATTACTGATACAAGAAATCAGTTTGTATTGGAGTTCCTTGATTACTTTGTTGATCCGCCACGTTATACAATTGAAGAATGTATAGACAGGGGACTTACTTATAGCGTGCCTTTAAAAGCCAGGCTGAAGCTATATTGTACAGATCCTGAGCATGAAGATTTTGAAACTATTGTACAGGATGTATATTTGGGAACTATCCCTTATATGACTCCTAGCGGTACTTTTGTTATCAACGGTGCAGAACGAGTAGTTGTATCTCAGCTTCACAGATCTCCCGGAGTTTTCTTTGGCCAATCCTTCCACGCAAACGGAACAAAATTATACTCTGCAAGGGTAATTCCTTTCAAAGGTTCTTGGATAGAATTTGCTACAGACATCAACAGTGTTATGTACGCTTATATCGACAGAAAGAAAAAGCTTCCTGTTACTACACTATTCAGGGCAATTGGTTTTGAAAGAGATAAAGACATCCTTGAAATATTTGATCTTGCTGAAGAGATTAAAGTTTCAAAAACCGGTCTTAAGAAGTATATCGGCAGAAGACTTGCTGCACGTGTATTGAATACTTGGCACGAGGATTTCGTGGATGAGGATACAGGTGAGGTAGTTTCTATCGAGCGTAACGAAATTATATTAGACAGGGATACTATCATCGACAAAGATAATGTTGAGGAAATTATTGACTCTAACGTAAAAACAATATTGCTTCATAAAGAGGATAATAATCAGGCAGATTATGCTATTATCCATAATACTTTACAGAAAGACCCTACAAACTCGGAAAAAGAAGCTGTAGAGCACATTTACCGTCAGCTGCGTAATGCAGAACCACCTGATGAGGAAACGGCTCGAGGCATTATAGATAAATTGTTCTTCTCTGACCAACGTTATAACCTAGGTGAAGTTGGTCGTTACAGAATGAACAAAAAACTTGGTCTTGACATCCCGATGGAAAAGCAGGTGCTTACCAAAGAGGATATCATTACCATTGTAAAATATCTTATTGAGCTTATCAACTCTAAAGCAGAGATTGATGATATTGACCACTTATCTAACCGTCGTGTTCGTACGGTAGGTGAGCAATTATCTGCTCAGTTTGGTGTAGGTTTAGCCCGTATGGCAAGAACCATCAGAGAGCGTATGAACGTTAGGGATAACGAGGTGTTTACACCTATCGACCTTATCAATGCTAAAACATTGTCGTCGGTAATCAACTCTTTCTTTGGTACAAACCAGCTTTCTCAGTTCATGGACCAAACCAATCCGCTTGCAGAGATTACCCACAAAAGGAGGTTATCTGCACTAGGACCAGGTGGTTTATCAAGGGAAAGAGCAGGTTTCGAGGTGCGAGATGTTCACTATACGCACTATGGCCGTTTATGTCCTATCGAAACGCCTGAAGGACCAAACATTGGTTTGATCTCTTCACTTGGTGTTTACGCTAAGGTAAACGGAATGGGCTTTATTGAAACGCCATACCGTAAAGTAACTGATGGTAGAGTTGATTTAGAGTCAACACCAATCTACCTAAGTGCTGAAGAAGAAGAAGGTAAAATGATCGCTCAAGCGAACATTGCTATGGATGAAACTGGTAAAATAACTGCAGATAAGGTTATTGCCCGTGAGGAAGGTGACTTCCCGGTGGTTGACCCTAACGTGGTTCACTATACTGACGTTGCTCCTAACCAGATCGCTTCTATCTCGGCTTCATTAATTCCGTTCCTTGAGCACGATGATGCTAACCGTGCGTTGATGGGATCGAACATGATGCGCCAGGCGGTTCCTCTTTTACGTCCGGAAGCCCCAATTGTGGGTACAGGATTGGAGCGCCAGGTAGCTTCTGACTCAAGGGTACTTATTAATGCTGAAGGCAATGGTACTGTCGAGTATGTTGATGCTAATGAGATTACAATTAAATATGACAGAACTGATCGTGAGAGAAGCGTAAGCTTTGATCCGGATGAGAAAACATATCAGCTTATCAAGTTCAGAAAAACAAACCAGAGTACAAGTATCAACCTTAAACCTATCGTAAGAAAAGGTGACAGGGTAAGACTTGGCCAGGTTCTTTGTGAAGGCTATGCTACACAAAACGGAGAGCTTGCTCTTGGACGTAACCTTAAAGTGGCGTTCATGCCTTGGAAAGGTTATAACTTTGAGGATGCAATCGTTATTTCTGAAAAAGTTGTTCGTGATGATATCTTTACGTCTATCCACGTAGATGATTACTCTCTTGAAGTAAGGGACACTAAATTAGGTAACGAAGAGTTAACTAATGATATCCCTAACGTAAGTGAGGAAGCTACTAAAGATCTTGATGAAAACGGTATGATCAGGATTGGTGCCGAGGTTAAGCCTGGCGACATCCTTATCGGTAAGATTACTCCAAAAGGTGAGTCTGACCCAACACCGGAAGAAAAACTTCTTCGTGCAATCTTTGGTGATAAAGCGGGTGATGTAAAAGATGCGTCATTAAAAGCGTCTCCATCATTACATGGTGTTGTACTTGATAAAAAACTGTTTGCGCGTGCCGTTAAGGATAAACGTAAACGTACAAAAGATAAAGACGATTTAGGAAAACTTGAAATGGATTTTGAAGTTAAGTTCATCGAACTTAAAGACAGATTGATTGACAAGTTATTCAATATCGTTAACGGAAAAACTTCACAGGGAGTTATGAATGACCTGGGTGAGGAAGTATTACCAAAAGGTAAGAAATACACTCAGAAAATGTTATACGCTGTTGAAGATTTTGCTCACTTGACTAAAGGTCAGTGGACTACGGACGATGAAACCAATGCAATGGTTAACGACCTTATCCACAACTATAAAATTAAGCTGAATGACCTTCAGGGTGCCCTAAGAAGAGAGAAATTCACAATTACTGTGGGTGATGAACTTCCGTCAGGTATCTTAAAACTTGCTAAAGTTTACATCGCTAAGAAACGTAAGCTTAAAGTGGGTGATAAAATGGCAGGTCGTCACGGTAACAAAGGTATTGTTGCTAAGATCGTTCGTCACGAAGATATGCCTTTCCTTGAGGATGGTACTCCGGTTGACATCGTTCTTAACCCGCTTGGTGTACCATCGCGTATGAACATCGGTCAGATCTATGAAACGGTTCTTGGATGGGCAGGTATGAACTTAGGCAGGAAATTTGCTACTCCTATTTTCGACGGTGCTTCTCTTGACCAGATCAACGAACTTACAGATGAGGCAGGTATTCCAAGATTTGGACACACTTACCTTTATGATGGAGGAACCGGAGAACGTTTCCACCAGCCGGCTACAGTAGGTGTTATCTACATGCTTAAATTAGGACACATGGTTGACGATAAGATGCACGCACGTTCTATCGGTCCATACTCGCTTATCACGCAGCAGCCTCTTGGAGGTAAAGCGCAATTTGGTGGTCAGCGTTTTGGAGAGATGGAGGTTTGGGCTCTTGAGGCATACGGTGCTTCTAGTACTCTAAGGGAGATACTGACTGTTAAATCGGATGACGTTATCGGTAGGGCTAAAACTTACGAAGCTATCGTTAAGGGTGAAACCATGCCGGAACCAGGACTACCTGAATCGTTCAATGTATTAATGCATGAACTTAAAGGTCTGGGTCTGGACATCAGATTAGAAGAATAAATTTCTACGGGAATGGTGCAATGCACCATTCCCTTCTATACTTTTTTAATAAATTGATAGATTACATATCATGACGAGATTAAAAGATAAAAATACCATTAAAAGATTCAACAAGATTTCCATCGGACTTGCTTCGCCGGAATCTATCCTTGCTGAGTCAAGAGGTGAAGTTCTTAAGCCGGAAACTATTAACTATCGTACCCACAAACCGGAAAGAGACGGCCTTTTCTGTGAGCGTATTTTTGGTCCTGTAAAGGATTTTGAATGTGCTTGCGGTAAATACAAAAGGATTCGTTATAAGGGGATTGTTTGTGACCGATGTGGTGTTGAAGTTACTGAAAAGAAAGTACGTCGTGACAGAGTAGGGCACATCAATCTTGTAGTGCCTATTGCTCACATATGGTATTTCCGTTCGCTTCCTAATAAAATTGGTTATATCCTGGGCCTTCCGTCTAAAAAATTAGACATGATCATATACTATGAAAGGTATGTGGTTATTCAGGCTGGTATTGCTAAAGGACCGGATGGTGAAAATGCTAAACGATTAGATTTCTTAACTGAAGAAGAATACCTTAATATTCTTGATACACTTCCGCAGGAAAATCAATACTTAGACGATACAGACCCTAACAAGTTTATCGCTAAGATGGGTGCTGAGTGTATTATGGACCTGCTTGCAAGGATTGACCTTGATGAGCTTTCATACCAGTTACGCCACAACGCCAATACAGAAACGTCTAAACAGCGTAAAACAGAAGCCCTTAAAAGGCTTCAGGTTGTAGAATCATTCCGTGAGTCTAACTTCAACAGGGAAAACCGCCCTGAGTGGATGATTCTTAAAGTTATACCTGTTATACCGCCAGAGCTTCGCCCATTGGTGCCGCTTGATGGTGGACGTTTTGCAACATCAGATTTAAATGACCTTTACCGTAGGGTAATTATCCGTAACAACCGTCTTAAGAGGTTAATGGAAATTAAAGCACCTGAGGTAATTCTTCGTAACGAAAAGCGTATGCTACAGGAATCTGTAGATTCACTATTCGATAACACAAGGAAAGCATCTGCTGTTAAAACAGAATCTAACAGACCATTAAAATCACTTTCTGATTCATTAAAAGGTAAACAAGGGCGTTTCCGTCAAAACTTACTTGGTAAACGTGTTGACTACTCTGCACGTTCGGTAATTGTTGTTGGACCTGAAATGAAACTTTTTGAATGTGGTCTTCCTAAAGACATGGCTGCTGAGCTTTACAAACCGTTTGTTATCAGGAAACTGATTGAGCGTGGAATTGTAAAAACAGTTAAGTCTGCTAAAAAGATAATAGACAAAAAAGAACCTGTAGTATGGGATATCCTTGAAAACGTAATTAAAGGTCACCCGGTATTACTTAACAGGGCTCCTACTCTTCACAGACTAGGTATACAGGCATTCCAGCCAAAACTTATCGAAGGAAAAGCGATTCAGCTTCACCCATTGGTATGTACGGCGTTCAATGCCGATTTTGATGGTGACCAGATGGCAGTTCACCTTCCGCTAGGACCGGAGGCTATTCTTGAGGCTCAGCTATTAATGCTTGCTTCTCACAATATCCTTAACCCTGCTAACGGTGCGCCAATCACGGTACCTTCTCAAGACATGGTACTTGGTCTGTACTACATGACCAAAGAACGTCTTTCTACTCCGGAGAAGAAAATTTTAGGTGAAGGCCTTACTTTCTATTCTGCAGAAGAAGTGAATATTGCATTAAACGAAGGCCGTCTTGAACTTAATGCCCGTGTGAGAATACGTGCTAAAGATTTCAACGAAAACGGTGAGTTAGTTTATAAAATTATCCAGACAACAGCTGGTAGGGTATTATTCAACGAGGTTGTGCCGGAAGCGGCAGGATACATCAATGAGATCCTTACTAAGAAGTCGCTTAGGGATATTATCGGTTCCATTTTAAGTGTTACCGACGTTCCTACAACGGCTGCGTTCCTTGATAATATGAAAGACATGGGTTATAAATTCGCATTTAGAGGCGGTCTTTCATTCAGTTTAGGAGATATCATTATCCCTGCAAGAAAACAGGAGCTTATTGCCGATGCAAACGAGCAGGTTGATGCGATTTCTGTTAACTATAACATGGGTCTTATTACCAACAACGAGCGTTACAACCAGGTAATTGACGTGTGGACTTCTACGAATGCATTGCTTACAGAACTTGCTATGAAAAACATTAGAGAGGATCAGCAAGGATTCAACTCGGTGTACATGATGCTTGACTCTGGAGCGAGGGGTTCAAAAGAACAGATCCGTCAGCTTACAGGTATGCGTGGTTTGATGGCAAAACCTAAAAAATCAACCGCAGGTGGTGGTGAGATTATTGAGAACCCGATTCTTTCTAACTTTAAGGAAGGTCTATCCATTCTTGAATACTTCATTTCTACTCACGGTGCACGTAAAGGTCTTGCGGATACGGCTCTTAAAACGGCGGATGCTGGTTACCTTACAAGGAGGCTACACGACGTTTCTCAGGACGTAATCGTAAATTCTGTTGACTGTGGTACGTTAAGGGGTATTGAAGTATCTGCCCTTAAGAAAAACGAAGAGATCGTTGAATCTCTTGGTGAGCGTATCTTAGGCCGTGTTGCACTTCAGGATGTTATTAACCCACTTACAAGTGAGGTTCTTGTACATGCCGGAACGCAAATTACAGAAGCTGAAGTTAAAGCTATTAATGCAGCGCCAATTGAGAGAGTTGAAGTACGTTCTCCATTGACATGTGAAGCTACTAAAGGTATCTGTGCTAAATGTTACGGTCGTAACCTTGCTACAGGAAAAATGACCCAAAGGGGTGAGGCTGTTGGTGTAATTGCTGCACAGTCAATTGGTGAGCCGGGTACTCAGCTTACACTTCGTACATTCCACGTTGGTGGTGTTGCGGGTGGTATCTCTGAGGAATCAAGCATCATTACTAAATTCCGTGGTAGGTTAGAACTTGAAGACCTTAAAACCGTTAAAGGTGAAAATACTGAAGGAGAACAGGTTGATATTGTTGTATCACGTTCTACTGAGTTAAAACTTGTTGACGAGAATACAGGTATTCTTTTAAATACACACAATATTCCTTACGGTTCAAGTATTTTCGTAAAAGATGGAGATGTTGTAGAACAAGGAACTGTAATATGTAAATGGGACCCTTATAATGGGGTTATCATCTCTGAGTTTACGGGTAAAATTGCTTATGAAGATATCGAACAGGGACAATCGTTCATGGTTGAGATCGATGAGCAAACCGGATTCCAGGAGAAAGTTATCTCTGAGGCAAGGAACAAGAAATTAATTCCTACCTTATTGATATACGGTAAAGACAATGAGCTTATCCGTTCTTACAACTTACCGGTGGGTGCCCACCTTATGGTAGACAACGGTGAGAAAATTAAGGCTGGTAAGATTCTTGTTAAAATACCAAGACGTTCATCTAAAGCGGGCGATATCACCGGAGGTCTTCCAAGGATTACTGAGCTTCTTGAAGCACGTAACCCTTCTAACCCTGCTGTGGTTTCTGAAATTGACGGTGTTGTTTCATTCGGTAAGATCAAAAGGGGTAACCGTGAGATCGTTATCGAGTCTAAATTCGGAGAGATCAAGAAATATTTGGTTAAACTTTCTAACCAGATCCTTGTTCAGGAGAATGACTACGTTAAAGCAGGTCTTCCGTTATCAGACGGTGCTATTACTCCTGAGGATATCCTTAGAATACAAGGCCCATCTGCAGTACAGCAGTACTTGGTGAACGAAATTCAGGAAGTATACCGTTTACAGGGTGTTAAGATCAATGATAAGCACTTTGAGGTTGTAATCCGCCAAATGATGCGTAAAGTAAGAGTTCAGGATCCGGGAGATACACTTTTCCTTGAAGATCAGCTAATACATACGTCTGACTTTATCGTGGAGAACGACAAACTATACGGAATGAAAGTTGTTGAAGACGCAGGTGACTCTGAAAACCTTAAAGCTGGACAGATCATCACGCCACGTGAGCTAAGAGATGAGAATTCATTACTTAAGCGTAACGACCAAAACCTTGTATCTGCAAGAGACGTAGTTCCGGCAACGGCTACTCCGGTTCTTCAGGGTATTACAAGAGCGTCACTTCAAACTAAATCGTTCATCTCTGCAGCATCGTTCCAGGAAACTACGAAAGTACTGAATGAAGCAGCTGTAGCAGGTAAAGTTGACGGACTTGAAGGACTTAAAGAGAATGTAATCGTTGGTCACAGAATACCTGCAGGTACAGGTATGAGAGATTACGATAACACGATCGTAGGTTCTAAAGAAGAATACAATGAGCTATTAACTCCTAAGGAGGAATATAACTACTAATACAATGAGCGATCAGAATAACCAACAGGGACAGATACAGATCGAACTTGATGAAAAAACAGCTGAGGGAACATACAGTAACCTTGCGATCATCAACCATTCGGCTTCTGAGTTTGTTGTAGATTTCGTAAGCATTATGCCGGGTACGCCCAAAGCAAAAGTGAAATCACGCATTGTGTTAACGCCTCAGCATGCTAAAAGGCTGCTTAAGGCACTTGGGGAAAACATCCACCGCTTTGAAGCCACACACGGCGCTATAAGTGATACGGAGCAACCCTCTATTCCTTTGAGTTTCGGTCCTGCGGGACAGGCTTAATAAATACAAAACCCTTTCAGAAATGAAAGGGTTTTTTTATTAGTTCTGCTTTTATTGCAATTACATTATGTATCTTTTGTTTAATCTGTCAAGCGATTATTGATAACTTCAATTTGGCTACTTCAATATCTTCATCTATTTTATAGGTGGTTGAATCTAGTTCTTTTGCCCTTTCAAAATATTCTAATGCTTTTTGATACTCCAATTTATCAAAATGGTAGATGCCCATATTTTTATAACAGTATGCATTATTAGAGTCTATTGCAATTGATATTTTCATATCTTCAAGACCTTCTTCAATTTTACCCGTTTTAATTTTTGCGAGGCCTCGATTATTGTAAGCGTATGCATAATTGCAATCTATATCTAATGCCTTGTTAAACATAATTATTGCCTGATCATATCTTTCTAATAAATTTAAGGTATACCCCTTATTGTTATAGGTGTTTAGGTTTAAGGTATTAATTTCTAGAGATTTGTCGTATAAATTTAATGCTTCTTCATATAAGCCCAAACGAGAATAAGTTAACCCTGCATTAGCATAGTCATCAGAATCTTGTTCATATTTTGCAATAGATTCTTCAATTAGAAATTTTGCTTCATTAAAATTATTTAACTGCATGTGGCTGGTGATAAGAAAGCGATATGTTATCTGACTATCAAAACCATTTTTCAGTAAATTATTAAATAATAGGATAGCTTCAGCATATTTCTGTTCGTTATATGTATTAATGGCAGATACATATTTATCGAAATTTTTCTTATGTTTTAAAAGATTTAAAAGCAACTGTCCATCATTATATGTTAGGTTTCCATTCTCAAGCTCTATGGCTTCTTTTCCGGGGATAAGATTGTATATTAAACTAAGAGAAGAAAAGATTAAGAAGAACACACTTGCAATAACAATATTTTCACCAAGAAAAATAACGGCATTGATAGAAAACAACATGGCGAATAAGAAAGGTAATAGCGGCCCTGAAACTATTATCAGAATTTCTTGGTAATAGGTTGCGGTTGGAGTATGTATGCATAGACCTTTGCGCCATTTCGTGATGTCCTTTTCAATATAAATGTCAAGTTTTCCTATTTGTAAATGGTAATTTTTTTCCATGTTCCCGTAGGATCCGATAAACATTTGGACTCTTTTTCGTGTAAATAACAACGCAACAAAAGAGTGTCCCAACTCATGCAAAAATATTATTAGCGGGCTAGCTATAAACAAGGTTAAATAGAAAAGCATAAAATACGGTACCCTCATAATTGATTTTGATGATTGGCGGTAAATATACAAAACAAGCTTTCATGAGTCTTTCCCCATCCACAATATTTGCTTAACTTTGAGCTACTCAATAAATCCCTTTATCTATTCCCATGTCCAGTATCATTCAATTACTTCCTGACCACGTTGCCAACCAGATAGCTGCCGGAGAGGTAGTACAACGACCGGCTTCCATCGTTAAGGAGTTACTTGAAAATGCTGTTGATGCCGGTGCTACAGAGATAAAACTTGTAGTTAAGGATGCCGGGAAGACCCTTGTTCAGGTTATAGATAACGGAAAAGGCATGAGCGTTACCGACTCCCGTCTGTGTTTTGAGCGTCACGCTACATCTAAAATCCGTCATGCTGAAGATTTGTTTTCACTGCATACCAAAGGATTTAGAGGAGAGGCACTGGCTTCCATCGCGGCAATTGCCCATGTGGAACTTAAAACCAAACAGGAGCAGGACGAACTGGGTACGCACCTAATCATCGAAGGAAGTAAATTTATTTCTCAGGATGTGGCAGTGTTACCAAGGGGTACATCATTTTCTATTAAAAATTTATTTTTCAATATTCCTGCAAGGCGTAATTTCCTTAAAAGCGATACGGTTGAGTTCCGCCATATTGTAGATGAGTTTGAGCGTGTTGCCCTGGCTCATGCTAATATCGGATTCATCCTGTATCATAACGGAAGCGAAATGTTCAACCTGCCGGGCTCTAACCAGCGCCAGCGTATTGTAAATGTTTTTGGCGGACGTACTAATGAAAAGCTTGTTCCGGTTAAGGAGAGTACAGAAATTGTAGAGATTCAGGGATTTGTATGCAAACCTGAATTTGCTAAGAAAAACAGGGGAGAGCAGTTTTTTTTTGTGAACGATCGCTTTATTAAAAGCGGTTATCTTCACCATGCTGTCATGGCTGCTTATGAAGGACTTTTAAAAGACGGATGCCAGCCGGGTTACTTTTTATACCTTGATGTTCCGCCGAATACAATTGACATCAACATACACCCAACGAAGACGGAGATTAAATTTGATGATGAGCATGCACTGTATGCGATTCTTCGTTCGGCCATAAAACACAGCTTGGGTCAGTTTAATGTGGCTCCGGTACTTGATTTTGACCGTGATTCTAACCTGGATACACCATACCAGTATGAAGGCAAAGAAGCGGTGATGCCTACTGTTGTGGTAGACCGCTCTTATAATCCTTTTGCTGACGAGAAGCCAATCAGGAGTGGAGGCGGCTCGAGATCGTCGGGTGGAGGGTTTTCTTCACCACCGATGTTTAAAAAAGAAAAAGCTCCGGTGTGGGAAAGCCTGTACACGGGACTATCGGAAGCTGCCGAAGATATTGCTGTAGCTACCGAGATGCATTTTGAATCGGAGGAAGTTACGGGATCACTTTTTAACGATCATGAAGTGGAGCAGTTGGTTCAGAAAACCTATCAGATCCATAAAAAATATATTGTAAGCCCTATTAAGTCGGGTCTTGTTATCATCGACCAGAAAAGGGCACACCAGCGTATATTATACGAGCAGTTCCTTACAAGCATAACGGTGCACCATGCCGCCAGCCAGCAATTGTTGTTTCCGCTTATGTTATATTTCAATAAAACAGAACTTGATCTTATTGAAGAAATGCGTGGTGCTTTAGAGAATACTGGCTTTGTTTTTGCTGAGTTTAACAATGATCACGTTGTTGTTTCCGGACTCCCTGTGAATGTATCTGAAAGTGAGGTTTCTATACTTTTAGAAGAGCTTATAAACGACCTTCAGCAGGAAGTGCCTGACAGCAGTTTCAGCCAGACTGACAGCATTGCGAAGTCTATGGCGCGAAGCCTGGCTATAAAAACCGGAATTGCTTTGGGTGAAAAAGAACAGGAAAACATGGTTAATTCCCTTTTTGCATGCAAAGAACCGGGAATATCACCTTTTAATAAACCAACTTTCATCACAGTAAGTGTGGAAGATCTAGATAAACGATTTGCTATATGATGCGTATTACCGAAACTGTTAAGCAATTAATAATAATCAATGTTATATTTTTTATAGGGATGTACTTTGTAGGGGAAAAGACAGCAGTTTCTATTTTAGGACTGCATTTTCCTGAGAATCCTGAATTCAAATTCTGGCAGCCTATAACGTATATGTTTATGCATGGCGGACCAATGCATATCTTATTCAATATGTTTGCATTATTTTCTTTTGGGGGACTGCTTGAAAATATGTGGGGCGCTAAAAAACTTCTTTTTTTCTATTTCTCCTGTGGTTTAGGAGCGGCACTATTGCATATTGGGATAAATTATATAGTTTTTTACAACGGACTTGAAACATTACAATCTGCCGGTTTTGCAAAAGCGGAAATTATGCAGCTGCTCGCGGAAGGGAAATATAATTCTAAGTGGGAAGAGGTAATGAGTACTTCTCAATTTACTAATTTCATGGGAACTTACCTTACCCCTACAGTAGGTGCTTCAGGGGCAATTTACGGTATACTTGTTGCGTTTGCATTTACAGTGCCTAACGCAGAATTAATGATGCTGTTCCTGCCAATTCCCATTAAAGCAAAATATTTTGTTCCCGGTATTTTAGCGATTGATTTATTCCTTGGTTTAAAAGGGCAGGCTATATTTGGAAGTGGTGGAGACGGCGTTGCGCACTTTGCCCACCTTGGTGGTGCATTGATAGGTTTCATTATGATGTGGGTATGGAGTAAAAATCAGTTTAATAACAATCGCTGGAATTAATTTATGAGCATTCTCAACGACTTAAAGATGGAATATAGGATAGGCGGCATTACGCAGAAGCTTATCTTCTGGAATGTTGGACTATTTGCCATACCAATGGTATTATTCAGCATTCTGTCATTGTTTAAGATTGAAGTTCCATTCCTTCGATGGGATATACCATTTACTATGGATTGGTTGAGTGTAAGCTCAGATCCTGCCGATTTACTTTGGAAGCCCTGGTCGTTATTAACCTATGCTTTTCTTCATGCTGGGTTTATGCATATCCTTTTTAATATGCTTATGCTCGTATTTGCAGGAAGGCTCTTCCTTACTTTTTTCACTCAGAAACAAATGTTCGGCGTATACCTGCTTTCGGCATTATTTGCAGCATTTATATTTATTCTGAGTTATAACACATTGCCACTGCTTGCAGAACGCAGTGCCTCAAAAATGGTTGGAGCATCTGCAGCAATTATGGCTATTTTGATAGCTACGGCAGTATACAATCCACTTTATGAGATTAGGTTATTACTTATAGGACGGGTAAAACTATGGCATATTGCTATTGTATTTGTACTTTTAGACTTAATATCAGCGTCAGCAGGTAACTCAGGCGGACACCTTGCACATTTAGCGGGTGCGTTGTTTGGATTCATTTATATAAAACTTCTCCAGAACGGAACTGACCTTACTAAAGGTGTATCGGCTGGTATTGACTTTGTCACCAATCTTTTTAAGCCTAGAAAATCGACTCCATTTAAAAAAATATATCGCAATACACCACCAACGCCTTTAAGGGTTGTAAAGCCGGCTACCAAAGATATTACCCAGAAACAAATAGATGATATCCTTGATAAGATCAGTAAATCAGGATATGATAGCCTTACTTCAGCAGAAAAGGAATTTTTAAGTAAAGTTGGCAAATAATTAAGTAGCTTTGGATAGAAGCGGCAATTCATGAAAAAACTATCGGGTTTCAATAAGATGATGTTTTTCCTCAATATAGTATTAACTGTATTGACGTTCATTGCCTATATACTACCTTTTTTGGCACCTAAGCTATTCCCTATACTTTCGGTATTCACACTACTAATGCCGCTAATGCTGGTCCTGAATTTCATCTTCTTTATATATTGGCTGCTGCAGACTAAAAGACAAATGCTGCTATCCGGCCTTGTGCTTTTATTGGGTATAACATTTATCAGCAAATGCTATAAGTTTTCATCCAAAAACCTTCCGGACGACAAGTCAGATTTTACTCTGATGAGCTATAACGTAAGGATGTTCAATCTCTACGAATGGCTTCCTGATACGGATATCCCTGAAAAGATTCGAGAATTCGTAAAAGAGCAAAATCCCGATATCGTATGCCTTCAGGAATATACTAAAAGGGGTAATGTGCGATTTAGCGGATACAAGCATAAATTTATTTTCGGGCGCGATAGAAAGACCGGACAGGCGATACTATCTAAATTCCCAATTATAGATAGTGGGCATATCGAATTTCCCGATACGGGTAATAATGTTGTATTCGCCGATATTAAAAAGGGTAAAGATACATTGCGTGTGTATAGTATGCACATGCAGTCGATTAAAATAAGTCCGGATATTCATGAGACTATCAACGAAGAGAAATCTAAAATTATCTTTAGAAGGATAAGCGGTGCCTTTAAACAGCAGCAGCTACAGGCAGAACTGGTTGAAAAACATAAAAGTGAATGCCCGTACCCGATGATCATTTGCGGCGACCTTAATAATAGTGCTTTTTCTTATGTGTACCGCGTGGTAAAAGGGAAGATGAAAGATGGGTTTGAAGAATCAGGAAAGGGTTTTGGAAAATCCTACAACTACAAATATTACCCTGCACGTATAGATTATGTGTTTACCGATAAGAGTATCGACGTAAAGCAGTATACTACATTTGATAAATTTGCCTGCTCAGATCATTTTCCGGTAATGACGCGGCTGTGTTTTGAAAAGGAAGAGGACAAGTAACTACACTTCCTGGTTTTTAAGGTACTCCATTGCGTAACGGCCTTCGTTAAATAAGAGATCAAGGATGCTAAGGTTATTTATAAAGCCATGTTTCTCTTCAAAAACCTGTGTGTAGGGCTCAAACTGTACGTTGTCTTTTTTTCCGTTAACCAAATACCGGTAGTCTTTTAAATTCTCTACTTCTTTAAAGTATTCTTCGGTTTTACCATACGAAAAATCCATCCCGAGGCATGAGGTAACAATTTCCATAGCCTGAAAATTAAGATCCATCATAAACTCATGTTTTTTCTCGAATAGCGGCCTGATGTCGTCTTCAAAGTACTCGAAAAAGGGCGATGTTCTATAGGCGGCCTCAAGGGACTTAAAATGTTGTTTTTGCCAGTCGAAAGCAGTTTCCAAGCGTGTATCTTTAAATTTTTGGTACGGCTTGCTCGCGTGCTTTACCGGAATGTTTAAAAGCTGGATACCATTAGGACTGTAAATGTACATCCTGTTACGATTTGTCTGCTTCTGAAAGTTGTCTTCAACTTCAAATGTAAAACTATCGGCCTGTGCCATAGCAGCGAAGTGACTAATAGAAGGAAAATATGTAGGGTGGAGTAGGATGTCCATTAAAATGGTATGATTTTAAAATTTGAAGATTTGAAAATGAGGAGGTTTCCTTCATCTTCAAATCTTCAAATTGAATAATTTTAAAATTTAGCTGCTTTCTCTTTTTTCTTTTTCCAGAAGTAGCTTCCGGCAAACCATAGAACAAGTGCAACAAGAAAATATTTAAAGTAAGAAACCGGTTCACCGCTTCCTCCCACTGTTGTAAACATCCTGTCCCAGCGTACTTTTTCGCCGATATTTTTCCATGATTCATTTTGATCAAGGCTCATCCAGATGAAAACCGGTTTACCAACAATATGGTCTGCAGGTACAAAACCCCAGAAACGGCTATCTTCAGACCTGTGACGGTTGTCACCCATCATCCAGTAATAATCCTGTTTAAAGGTATAGCTGGTTGCAATCTGTCCGTTTATGCGAATTTCATCGCCGGTAACTTTAAGGTCGTTCTTTTCGTATTCTCCGATGATCTTTTTGTAGAACGGAATTGTTTCTTTGTTCAGTTCAACTGTTTTTCCTTTTTCAGGAATTAGGAAAGGCCCCATGTTGTCCTGGTTCCATGGCTTAGTGTATGGGAATACCGCATTACCAGCCGTGCGATCAATATAACGTACAACAGAATCAACTCCCGTTGTATTACGAATATTTTCAGCTCCCTTTAGAGTAAGGTTGGCAACAATATTGTTTTGAAGTACTTCCTGTGCATCAATTCTGAATTCCCTGATAACTTTTAAAGGAATACCATTCTGCGATGTGCTAATAGTATAAGATCCGTCAGCATTTTGTTGCGGAGAAGCCGCTATGTAAGGAGTAATAGCATTTATCTGTTCCTGGCTGCTTAGGTTTTTAACGATATAGGTTCTGTAAAATTCAGTAGAACCATTATCTTTCAGTATTTGTCCACTTATTCCTGCTTTAGAATAAATGGTGTGGTTATACTGTGGTTTTGCTCTGTCAGATAAGACAAGTTCTTTATCGTTAATGTAAACAATACCATCTTTAAGAGAGAAAACATCTCCGGGTGTTGCTACACAACGCTTTACATAGTTAGATTTCTTATCAATAGGCTTGCGGATACCATAAGAGGATCTATCGAAGAACTTGGTAACAGTATCAGCTGGCCAGTTGAAAACAACAATATCGTTTTTCTCTACTTTTTGGAAGCCCGGAAATCTGAAATAAGGCAATTGAGGCCATTTGCTATAAGACTGTTTGTTTATTAGTGGAATTGTATCGTGAACCATTGGCGCCGCTATAGTAGTCATAGGAGTACGTGCACCATAATTAAATTTGCTTACAAAAAGGAAATCGCCAACAAGAAGTGTTTTTTCAAGTGAAGACGATGGGATTGTAAATGGCTGGATAAAATACGTATGTACAATAGTAGCTACTACGATAGCAAATAAAAGAGAGCTTAATGTACTTTCTTTTCTTTCCGTTTCGGGGTCATATTTTGCTTCTCCGGTATAATTAATTACATAAAGATATAGGCCAAGTGTAACGATGCCTATAACTGCATCTGTCGCAGACCTTTTCCCGAAAGCCCTAAGTGTCTGAACCCATATTACGGGGAACATAATTAGGTTAACAATAGGAATGAATAGTAGTACAGCCCACCAGCGCGGCCTGTTTATTATTTGCATAAGCACTACAGCATTGTACACGGGTACAGCTGCTTCCCACGGTTTCCTGCCTGCTTTTTCATACAGTTTCCATGTTCCTAAAAAGTGTACAACCTGTACAGCAAGAAAAAATATAAACCATTGTAATAGTGTCATCTTCTATAAGTTTTTTATATAAGTATACAATTGTGTAAAAATGTTACTGTAAACCAAGAACATCTTTCATTGTAAAAATACCTTGTTTGCCAAAAATCCACTCGGCAGCAATAACTGCGCCCAGTGCAAAGCCTTCACGACTGTGTGCTGTATGTTTTATTTCGATAGAATCTACTTCCGAATCATAAAACACGCTATGCGTTCCCGGGATACCTTCTTCTCTTTTGGCTTCAATAAGAATTTCGTCTTCTTTTGCGCCTTCAAGTGCCCAGCTGGAATAATCGGAATTAGCAATGATATCTTTAGCTAAAGATATTGCTGTTCCGCTTGGGGCATCAAGTTTTTGAAGGTGGTGTATCTCTTCCATAGATACTTTGTACTGCTTAAGATTAGCCATCATTTTAGCCAGGTAATCGTTAAGCTCAAAGAATATATTTACGCCAAGGCTAAAATTAGATCCATAAATAAAGGCACCGCTTTTGTCTTCGCAAAGCTTAGCCATATCGTGATAATGCTCAAGCCAGCCTGTAGTGCCCGATATAACAGGAATATTTCCGTTAAGGCATGCCGAAATATTTCCTACAGCCGAATCAGGTATACTAAAATCTATCGCTACATCCGCATTCTCAAGGCCATCAAAAGTATCATTAGATCCTTTTTTAAGTACAATTTCGTGGCCACGTTCTAAAGCAATTCTTTCAATTACTTTTCCCATCCTGCCGTAACCTAATAAAGCAATTTTCATATCTTAAAATTGGTAGCTTAACTTAAGCCCCATATTATGTTTGTTATCTATTTCATTTTGCTGCAAATTTGGGCGCAGCGAGAGGTTTTCATTAACGTTAAACTGCATAAGGTGTGCATCTACGTTAGCTTCCAGAATTTGCAGGATGTACAAACCGGCAGTGATAAGCATAGAAAGATCCCTGTTCTTTTGGTGAAATTTCTGAGCTCTTATTAAACGATCTGCATCAATACCTGTAAGTTCGCCTCCTGGTTGTCCGCCTGCAAGTAACAGCTTATAAGCATCCCTGTATTCGTGGTACTTTTTATTATTAAAAGAGTAGTAGTAAAGGCTTAAACCCATTCCTCCGTACACAATGGGTATCTTCCAGTATTTTTTATTATAAGCTTGGCCTAATCCCGGTAATATAGCCGAATAGAACGCCGCCTTTGCAGGAGCAAGCGGATTTGGCGCAGGATAATTTACAGGCAGCTTCATTGTGTCTTTTTCAATAGTAAAACTTTCCTCCGTCGTTTGTGCCTTCGCACCGAAAGAAGAAAGGAATAGTATTGCTATGAGTATGAATGACAGCTTTTTCACTAACTATTGATAAGTTTAATGATTCTGTTAAAGTCTTCTTCAGAGTGAAAAGGAATTGTTATTTTTCCTTTTCCTTTAGCATCTACTTTTACATCTACTTTTGCACCAAAAAAGCCTGTAAATGCTTTTTTCTGCTCGTCCTGAACAGCAAAAGAACTTGATTTAACCGTTTTTGCTGCCGATGGCAATAAGCTCTCATGGTAGCTTTTTACAAGAGCTTCGGTCTCTCTTACCGAAAGATTTCCGCTAACAATTTTTTCGTAGATATCTGCCTGTGCATCATGATCATCAATATTGATGATAGCACGGCCATGCCCCATACTAATAAAGCCGTCGCGAATACCTGTCTGGATAATAGGGTCAAGTTTTAGCAGTCTAAGGTAGTTAGCAATTGTAGAACGTTTTTTACCAACACGGTCGCTCATTTGCTCCTGTGTAAGTTGTATTTCGTCTATAAGCCTTTGGTATGAAAGAGCAATTTCAATAGGGTCAAGGTCATGGCGCTGTATGTTTTCTACAAGAGCCATTACAAGCGACTCATTGTCGTTTGCAATACGTATGTACGCAGGTACAGTTTGCAGTCCGGCAAGCCTTGAAGCACGTAAACGTCTCTCACCAGAAATCAGCTGATATTTATTATAATCAAGCTTTCTAACTGTAATTGGCTGTATAACGCCAAGCTCTTTAATAGATGTGCTTAGTTCCTGAAGGGCTTCTTCGTTAAAGTTAGTCCTTGGCTGGAACGGGTTTATTTCAATGGCATCAAGTTCAAGCTCAATAATATTGCCCACAACTTTATCTGCATTTTTATCCTCCACCGATGTAATGTCGTTTTCAGGATCTTTTAATAATGCCGATAAGCCTCTTCCCAGTGCTTGTTTTTTAATTGCTTTTGTCATAAACCTATTGTACTACAGTGTTTTTCTTTATAATTTCTTCAGCAAGGTTAATATAATTTGTCGCTCCTTTGCTTGTTGCATCATAATTAATAATGCTTTCGCCAAAACTTGGTGCTTCACTAAGCTTTACATTTCGTTGTATAACCGTTTCAAAAACCATATCGTGGAAGTGTTTCTGAACTTCTTCAACCACCTGGTTAGAAAGGCGAAGACGTGAATCATACATTGTTAGCAGTAAGCCTTCAATATCAAGTTGTGCGTTGTGTATTTTCTGAACACTTTTTATGGTGTTTAATAGCTTACCAAGTCCTTCAAGTGCAAAGTATTCGCATTGAATAGGTATCACAACAGAATCTGCCGCTGTAAGTGCGTTAAGCGTTAAAAGGCCAAGAGAAGGTGCGCAGTCGATAAGAATGTAATCATATTTATCTTTAACGCTTTCCAATGCCTGCTTAAGCATATATTCCCTATTTTCTTTATCTACAAGTTCTATTTCAATAGCCACAAGGTCTATGTGGGCAGGAATTACCCATACGTTGGGTGCAGAGCAATCTATCGTTGCTTCATCGGGAGTATTGCTATGCTCCAGTATCTGATAAGTACCTATTTCTACTGTCTCTACATCAATGCCAAGCCCGGAGCTGGCATTTGCTTGTGGGTCAGCATCAATCAATAATACTTTCTTTTCTAATACACCAAGCGCTGCCGCAAGGTTTACAGAAGTTGTTGTTTTTCCTACGCCGCCCTTTTGGTTGGCTATGGCAATAATCTTACCCATTTATGTTTGTGAATTTTGAACCGTAAAAATACAATTATTTATGGTTTATGAAAACGGAAATTGTTAACAATAACGACAAATAAAAAAGCCCTGCATATTATGCAGGGCTTAAAGATTGTGCTGATTGGTTTGTTCTTTATTGAACGATCAGTTTTTGAGTAGCTGTTTGGTTACCAGCTTCAATTTTAACGATGTAGATACCAGCTGAAAGAGAAGAAAGGTTTAGGTTTTGAGAACCTGCACTTAATTCACCAGTTGAAACCTGAGCACCTGTAAGAGTGTAAACGCTTACTGTACCTTTAGCATCTATATTGTGGCTGATTGTTACGTTTTTGTCTACAGTTGGGTTAGGGTAAACGCTGAAAGAAGTTTTGTTGAAATCTTCAACACTTACAATATCATCTGTTATTTCTTTGTATTTGAAAGTTAATTTACCTGTTCCTTGGCCTTCAAAAGAAAGGAAGTATAACCTGTAGTATTTATCTCCTGATTTGATATAGTACGTGTTAGCTGGAATTGTGTAAGCAGTTCCGGAGAATGCTTTCCATTTGTCACCAATTTTGTTGATGTCTGCAGAATAAGTAGTTCCTGCTGGAGGTGTGAAAGTAGCTGTTTCTCCAACTTCACCTGCTACAGCAGATACTTTTACACTTTTGTTGTGTAGAGCACCTGTTACATTATACATTGCAGTTGTTGTACCCATTGTAACTTCGTCAATGTATTTTGTGAATACAAAATCCCAATTAGTGTCAGCAGGAGCAACAGTTACAAGTGCATTTGTGTCAAGAGATAAATAAGCTGCATCAGCTGTTGAAGAATTAAGAATTCTTACTTTAGATATTACATCGGCAGACCATTCTGTACCAGACCATTTTGAAGATTTAATGGTATAAAGTGGTTCTTTTGGACCTTCAGCAACTTCTTGGTTTGCAGGGTCAAGATCTTCAATGATAAGTTTTGTATATCCGGCAGCAGTTTGAAGTACAAATACTCTTGTACCAACTACATGGTGCGTATCCATGTTGTAAACACCCCAGTTGTAACCAAATGGTGATGTGTCGCTAGCTGTATTGAAAGCCCCTGTACTCCATGATGTAGCCGAATTGTAAAGTTTTGTCCACTGTGCTACGTTTGCAACATTTGTAGTAGCATATGTTGATGCAACTCCAGATTCGTATAACGCAGTAACTTTTTGATCATTAGTACGGATAGCACCAAGACTTTTTTGTCCACCTTCTGCCTTATAGAAAGCAATATCCCAGCTTGCAGCAGCAACCGGAGTTTGCGTGTTGGTAGAAAGTTTGTAGAATACCTGGTTAGCGTAGTTTGGTAGCATATCGACCGCTACAGTTGTGTAGCCATTTGCATCAACTTCCTGCGCAGATGCAAAAAAACCGGCAAATAAAGAAGCTACTAAAAGTAAATTTTTCTTCATGGTGTTTTATTTAGATTTATTAAGAATAAAATTTCAAGGCAAATATAGAAATTAATTTATACTAAGTCTAAATAAATAGCTGAAAATGATATTTGTGTGAGGATTACTTTCAAATAACAGTTTTGTTGAATATTATTTATTATCGCGTTTGTTTTATTGGAGATATTTTAGTTTTACTGCCTTTGGTTTAAGATGTTTAAAAAAAATATTCCATCGGTATAATCAAAATTATGCCGATGGAATACAAATTATCCTTTTAGGATTACTTATTTTTCTTAGCTTTTATCATTTCTTCAAGCATGTCCCACATTTCTTCGGGTATATCTTCCAGAAGGTTAAACTGTCCTGCGCCCTTTAACCATTCTCCTCCGTCTATCGTAATGACTTCTCCATTTACGTATGCCGAAAAATCTGAAACAAGGTAGGCTGCAATATTTGCAAGTTCCTGATGGTCGCCTACACGCTTAAGCGGTACTTTCTTAGCAAGATCGAATTTCTCCTTTAAATCGCCTGGTAAAAGCCTGTCCCATGCGCCTTTAGTAGGGAAGGGGCCGGGTGCAATTGCATTACTGCGTATTCCGTATTTTGCCCATTCTACAGCAAGGCTTCGCGTCATTGCAAGCACACCCGCCTTTGCCGTGGCACTCGGCACGACATAGGCAGATCCTGTCCATGCATATGTAGTAACAATATTAAGTATGGTAGATTTTTCCTGTTTGGTGTCTATCCAGTGCTTTCCAAAAGCAAGGGTGCAGTTTTTAGAGCCTTTAAGTACTATATCTATTACAGTGTCAAAAGCATTTGCAGAAAGACGCTCTGTAGGTGATATAAAATTACCGGCTGCATTATTAAGTAGTACATCGGCTCTACCGTAGGCAGCCAATACCTCTGCCAGCATATTTTCTACTTGGTCGTAGTGACGAACATCACATTGAACAGCAAGGCATTTGCCTCCTGTTTCCTGTTCCAGTTCTGCCGCAGTAGTTTTAAGCTTGTCCAAGTCGCGGGATGTAATAGCTACTTTAGCACCAAGTTCCATGAAGTACTTAGTCATAGATTTTCCCAGTCCGCTTCCGCCGCCTGTAACTACAATAACCTTGTCCTGTAGTGCATTATCACGAAGCATTCTATCTGTATATGCCATAATTGTATTTGTATCTTATTGTTATCATAGTTTTATTAAATGTAAGAAAAGTATCTTTAGGATTATAATCTTCTAAAAAATAATTGCATTTCGTGTTTTTGCATCATTAAGATTTAACAAAAGTTTCACGTTTCGTAAATGTATTGCTAACTAGTATATTGTAGTCTTTGTTTTATATTCTGAATCTGTAATTGGCAGCCTTATTGGCAGACGTGCTTGTGTTTTTTTAAATTCTGCTTATCTTTAAGATTCTAATTTTATTATAAATCGATTAAAAATGAAAATTTTAATTGCGGATGATCATAGTGTGGTGCGACAGGGAGTATCTCTTATATTACGTGAATTTTTCACTGATATGAAGGTAATCCAAGTTGATACTTTTAATAGTACGCTGGATATGCTAAACCGTGAACAGTTTGATTTACTACTATTAGATATCAATTTACCCGGTGGTAACAGTGTTAGCATGATTAATAAGATAAGAGCCATACAGCTAAAAGTAAAAATACTTGTTTTTTCTGCTTATGATGAAGACCAATATGCCCTTCGTTATATACAGGCTGGTGCAGACGGTTATCTGAATAAACTGAGCTCTGAGGAGAAAATTATCGAGGCCGTAAGTACCATACTCAACGGAGAGCTATATATTGGCGATACCATAAAAAATATGCTGGCCCAGCATCCGGATGCTATGTTGTATGACAACCCTTTTTTTCTGCTTTCTAACAGGGAAATGGAAATTACACTACTTCTGGTAAACGGGGAAGGAAATCTTGAAATAGCCAATAAGCTAAACATACGCATGTCTACCGTGAGTACGTATAAAAGTAGGATATTTGAGAAACTGGGAGTAAGTAATGTTGTTTCCCTTGCCGAGAAATACAGACTTCATGCCAATAATTAAACTTATTGTAAAAACAATATTGTGATGGTCGTGCCTATATTTTCTTTACTGTTAATAGTCATTTTTCCATTCATTATTGCAAGTAGTTCAATAATCATAGAAAGCCCCATTCCCTTTTGGGTAAAATCATTTGTATCTTTTTCTTCAAGGATATCACGATAATACATTGCCGTTTGTTCCGGCATGCCGTTGCCATTATCTTTGATAATAATCGAGATGTTTTTTTCAACATTTGCCGCGCTAATAGATATAATGCCGTTAAATGTGTTTTTAATGGCATTATCTAGTAGGTTGTGAATAATAATAGATAATAAATGCCTGTTAACGGTGGTAACAATGTCTTTCTCAATATTATTTATAATAGTAGTCTTGGCAGCGTTAGCAATATTTTTAAAAAAGGCCGACTTTTCATTTGCCAGTTCACGCAATAAATAGGAGTCCGACTTATAAGTGTCTATATCCGTCTCCTTTGCATACTCTAGAAAATTATCTACAAAATGGTATAGCTGTGTAGAAGAGGTGTGTATGGCTTTTATATCCTTTTTTAGCGCATTATCAGCTTTTTCTATGCTGTTGTAAACAAACCTTCCTGTTATAGCAAGAAATCGTAACGGGCTTTTTATGTCGTGGGTTATTGTCTTTATAAGCTTCTTATGATTTGTTACCTGTTTGCTCAAATCGTCCTTTGTTTTTCTGAGTGCCAGGATTGTATTTTGAAGCTGTTCTGTTTTAACAAGTACCTGTTTTTCCAGTTGTATATTTTTATGTTTTATATAGCGTATGCGCAACAAGTATATGAGGTATGCCAAGAATATTCCAAGTAATGTAAATACAGCGGTAAAATAATCTGTCTGCCAAAATGCTGGCGGTATAAAAAAATTCAATTCTTTATATATCCAATTACTTCCAAAGCCGCTTAGTTTTCTTGTTTTTAAGGTGTATTCCCCTGGTGGCAATGTTGAAAAAGATACATTGTTTTCGGTCAAGGCGGTCCAATCTTGTGTTACGGGACCCTCCAGCATTGTTTCTATATTCTGATTGTACGAATTGCCAAAAAAAGGACTTGTGATGTAGAATTTTATCCTGCCAAATTTACGGTCTATTACAAGGGTGTCTTTTGTCTGATGAATTTTTCCGTCAACTACGATCTGATCAATATAGATATCATTATTTGGCAATCGCTTCTTTACTGAATCCGGATTGTAATATACAACTCCATCCATCGACGGAAAAAATAGTGTTCCATCTTCGAGAAAAACACCGCAAGGCTTACAGCCGCCGTTGAATTCGTTATTGGTAAACCCGGCGTTCTTTTTAAACAGATGATAGTATACTTTCTCTCTTTTGTGATTTGTATAATCATAGAGATCCTGCTTTTTAATAGCGAATAAGCCTTTATTGGTAGTTATCCATAGCAAACCAGACTTGTCTTCGATTATGCAGTGGGGAGTAAGCAGATGCTGGCTGTTATCGATAGGTAATTTTGAGGTTTTGCCGTTTTTATATAAATACAAGCCTTTGCCGTAGGTGCATATCCATGCTTCGTCTGTCGAAGGTGAATAAATATTGCGAACGTGTGTGTTGGGCACACCTTTTATTTTTTCGTAACTGTATTTTTCAGGATAGATTTTGTAAAGTCCTTTCCAGGAACCCGCCCAAATAAAACCATTGTTGGTTTCGGTCAGTTCAGAAGGCGCAAATTCAAGTTCCATAACCAGTTTTGGTGATGGGGATACTTCATTTGGTACTATTTTGTAGAGAAAACCACCCTTTTTCCCCTTGTCGTTAAAAAGACCAATCCATATCGTTCCGTCAATCCCTTTTGAAAGTGAACACAACGGATTTCGCATTATCCATTTATCGGATGTAGCGTAATTACTCTTTTTATGGTACCGATATAGCTCATCTCCAGTTTTGGTCCAAATATCGCCATTATTATCTACAATGATAAAGTACTTATCGGTGTATGCTCCGGTAGGAAGCAGACCTGTTGTATTATCTGTCTTAAAAATTTCACCTGTAGAAGCGACAATACTATTTTTTGAATATGCAACCAAAGCATAATATACATCATCTGTGCCTGCGCTGTGGTAGTAAGATGTAGAATTCTGCCTGAAATCTTTTGGTTTCACTATTAAAAGGCCTTTATTGGTGCTTCCAAGAAATAAAACCTCATTTTTTTCATCGTAGTACAATGATATGATATTGTTAGCTGTAAAATCAAAACCTTTATAGATAGATTTTGTAGTTATCACTCCGTTTTTCCTTTTTATAAAAAATAGTTCTTTACCGGAGTATATAAATGACTGTTGCGCCAGTACATTATTGTATATTCTTTTGTGCTTAGAAAAGTTGCGGTCAAATTTTTTGCTGACGTTATTTTGTTCAGGGATCTGAATGTAATCGTTGTTGCCTGCAAGCGTGTACAACAATCCGCAGCAGACAAAAAACTGTGCAGAATCTTTAGAAGTGTAAGGCAGTTGCTTTCTTAGTGATAGCGGCCTATTATATATTCGTAAGCTATCATTTCCAAATATATAGGTTTCATTGCCGGCAGTTATGCCAAAAGGTTTCTCTTTTATGGTATAACGGTATCCGGGGTATAATAAATAAGAGTTTTTATTTATATTTTTTAAATCTTTTTCAGGCCTTGTAACAGAGTTAATGCTTTTAACTGTTCTTTTTTGGATTAATAGTGTCTCATCATGTTCATTTAATATAATGATGCTGTCTTTTTCGATACTTCCGTCGAATAAAAGCATCCTGTTAGAGGTAATACCTTTAGTGTTTTCTATAGTAAAAGCCCTAAAATTTAATCCATCGTAACGAACCACTCCATTTTCAGTTGCAATCCATATAAAACCGTATTTATCAGGAACGATAGATTTTACGCTGTTTTGAGGTAAGTGATTACTGTCTGAAGAATACCATACCGCATGGTACTTATTTTGTGAATAGCTTACGTTGCTGCCAATAAGCAACAAAAATGCCGTTATGAGTAGAGATTTGAAGTAAGAAATCATTAATTTATGGGGGAGTTCTATGCCAAATATAAATAAAAGGATTGTTTTGTAGAATTAATTCTACAAAGAATGTGCAATAAATCTATAGTTAAATATTTGTCGAATGAATATCTTTGTGTGCCCAGAAATGCCAAATAATTAAATAAATTACTAATGATTGATGCTGAAAGAAATAGTGCCTGAAAAGGATTTTAAAAGAAGTTTAGCAATTCACTTCGCTTTTGGCCTCGCTCATACAATTTTACTTTTGTGTAGTATTGCCATGCCTTTTGGTGTAATTTATGGGCCTTTACTTTATCTTTCATTTAAAAGTGCAAAAGGTGAGTTGCTTTCGTTTTCATATCTGCATATCATCCCATTTTTAGTTTTATTATTTATATATGTATTAACTTTTTTTGGCATTGAGTTTTCTATTTCATGGGCATATGGGTTAACCCGATTTGTGTATATAGAATATTATATTATTATACCACTTTCATTATTGATTTATGGTTTTGTATTGTTAACCGACGTAAAAAAAACTATACCGAAAGCATCTCAAAGAAAAATACTCTTTCTTCTAAGTTATATTTCTATTGGGTATGCTACAGGTCTAATTTTTTCGGGACTACAAAAGATAAATGTTTTAACGCTTGCGTTGAAAATTCAGGATTTTCTTTTTATCTTTCCTTTAATTCTGGTTGCAGTTATCGTGTTTTACCTTTTTAATGATCAAGACCATACATTACAGGTGAAAAAACCTGATTTGCCACAGCGCGATAATATTTATGGAGACAAAACCTCTGATGAAGTAATACTTGCGCTCAAGCTTACTCTGGAAAGCAATCAGCTGTACCGTAATTCTGCAATTTCACTGGAAATGCTTGCTGAAAAGACAAACATACCAAAGCATCACTTGTCTAATTTTCTTAATACGTATCTTGGTAAAAGTTTTTACCAGCTTATAGCAGAATACAGAGTTGATTACGCTAAGAAAAGGCTAGCGGAAGACAATATCGTAACTATTGAAACACTTGCTTATGAATGTGGGTTTAATAGTAAGACCAGCCTTAATAAATATTTTAAAGAAGTAACAGGGTTTGCACCTTCACAATACAGAACAGACGCTAACCAATTACCTTAAGTAAATAAGAAATGCCAGAATTTATTTTATGCAGTACTATAATACTAACCTTTGCTACGCTTTATGCCGGATGGAAAAAAGGTTATTCATCCTTATTTAATAAAGTATGTAATGCCTATCTCGTGTTTGTGTTGTTCCATGCAATATTTGCGCTTATAATACGGTTATCTTCGGACAATTTACTTGCAGTAGATATTTCTTTGCCTTTTGTATTAGGGTATGGCCCTTTCTTTTTATTAGGTTGTAAATCGCTCAACGAAGTAAAGATTAACAAACAGGAGCTAATTCTTCATTTTGCACCATTTATAATATGTCTAATCCCATATAGTATAATCATTAGTAATTCTGCGCTTAGGGAAGAATATCTTATATCATTTTATATTGTTCAATACGCATATGTTGCGATAAGTCTGACAGGGTATATTCTATGGTTCTTCCTTTACAGACGGAACTTGGCAGGCGATGCCTTTATAAACGAAAGTCGCCAGTTAATAAAAACATCCGGCTATTCCCTAATAGTAATGGTTGTTGTTTTCTTAGTCATTCTTTTATCCAACGATATCAGCGCCGAATTTATAAAAATCACACTTCCTTCCATTGTCATTTATACAGGTGTTTTCATGTCGGTAATATTTGCTTTTACATTTACAATAAATAATATTGTGAATAGTACTAGTGTTGTGCAGTCTCTACAAGTTGTTGAAATCGAATCTTTCAGCACAAAGCGTGAACAGGATAATATACAAATGAATTCTGAACTCGAAACAGAGTTAGAAATTGCACAAAGTGTTCAGCAGACACAAAAGTATAATAAGTCTGCTTTGTCTACTGTAGCGTTAGATGATTATAAGGCTAAATTAAATAATTTGATAGCTGTTGACAAAGTATATCTAGATAACGAACTTACTTTAGAGATATTAGCAAAGAAAATGAGAATGCCAATGCATCATTTAACACAGCTATTTAATGTTCACTTGGGTGAAAACTTTAATCAATATATTAACAAGTTCAGAATAGAATATGCCTGTACTCTCTTACAGGATCGACGTGTGTCTCTTTCTATTGAGCAGATCGCTTTTAACTGTGGATTTAACTCTAAGGTATCATTTAACCGTCATTTCAAAAATATCACAGGCACAACCCCAAAAGAATATATGCATACATATAAAAAAATAAAAAAAAATTAACGTTATAAATCCAACACTATAAGTTTTCCGTATATGTTGATAATTAAAGGTTTTCACAAGCAATTTTGCTCAAAGGTCTATGGTTTATGTATGTTCAAATTATTGGGATGTCGCATAACCCATTTATTTTTAACCTTTTTTTAAGATTTGTATCGCAACTTTGCACAATAATATTTTAATTAAAATGAACAGTAAGCTGCCCCCAAAGTATACTATTCTATTTTTACTACTCTTTATTTTAAATTCAAATAAAGGAGAATGTGCGCTTAAGAGCGCGGAGCTTTACCCTGCCTTATTGGCAACTACGGGTGAGGCTTATTTTATTTCTACCCCTTCTTCATTTGTTTCTGATTCTTGTATTATCAATTCTGATAATAGAACAGTCGGTTTTAGAGTCTTATTAATAGCATCGCATATAGTGCGCTATATCCGCTATTAAGGATTGAAGAAACTCCAAGGGCAATTTTTGTTATTTAGTTAGATCATGTCGACACGATTAACGTGCTGATATATGGTTTCGATGCTTACACGCATTGTTTAAATGAAATTGAAAGAAATAAGATAATTAGTATACCCCCAATAATAATTAAATTTTAATGATGATGAAAAAACTATTACCTGCACTATTGACTTTACTGGGTGCTTACACGGCAAGCGCTCAGGTAGGTATAGGTACTTCTGCACCTAATGCATCGGCACAATTGGAGATTGTGTCAAGTGATAAGGGTGTTTTACTACCACAGGTTAGGTTAACAAGTACAACCGATACTGCTACCATTACTACAGGTAATGTGCAGAGTTTGTTGGTTTATAACATCGCTACAAACAACGATGTAAAACCGGGTTATTACTTTTGGTACATTAACAAATGGAGAAGGCTGGTAACAAGCGATGATACAGTACCTACCGGTGGTTCTTCTGCACCAATTGTAGACAACGGAAATGGTACGTATACGTATATAAATCCGGATGGGAGTGTTACAACTATAGACGTTCCGGGCAACCAAACGCTTACATACTTAATGTACAACCCAGCGGCTAACACGTTAACGTACACAGACGAAAAAGGTATAAATACGGTTATTAATCTTGTAGAGCTTGTTAAGAAAGCGGAAACTGTGACAACACTTGTTGACAACGGTAACGGTACAATGACATACACCAATGAAGCAGGAGTTTCTACAACAGTAAGTGTTGCAGGAGGCGCTGCCGGTGTAGGTATAGCAACAACGGTTAATAACGGGGATGGTACATTTACAATTATATATACAAACGGAACTACATTTACTACTTCTAATCTAACAGGGCCTCAGGGGCCTGCGGGTACAGCAGGTGCTGCCGGTCTTCAGGGACCTGCCGGAGCAGACGGCGCTAACGGAAATGGTATCGCTAATACAGTAAACAATAACGATGGTACGTTTACCATAAACTATACAAACGGTACTTCATTTACAACACCGAATTTTACAGGTGCTCAGGGCGCAACTGGACCTCAGGGGCCTTCAGGTATGGCTGGTACACCAGGTTCTGCGGGTGTTGGTATAGCTTCAGCGGTAAATAACGGTAATGGTACATTCACTTTAAATTTCACAAACGGTTCAAGTTTTACCACATCTAACCTTACAGGTCCTCAGGGTCCTGCAGGAGCTATTGGCGCTACAGGAACAAATGGTGTTGATGGAATCAGCGCTTACCAGGAATGGTTAAATGCAGGTAATACAGGAACACAAGCTGAATTCCTTGCTGCATTAAAAGGAGATAAAGGAAATGATGGTGTTGCGGGAACAAATGGAACTAACGGTATAGATGGAACCAACGGAGTTGATGGAATCAGCGCTTACCAGGAATGGCTAAACGCAGGTAACACAGGAACACAAGCTGACTTCCTTGCCGCATTAAGAGGAGATAAAGGAAATGACGGTGTTGCGGGAACAAATGGAACTAACGGTACAGATGGAACTAACGGAGTTGACGGGATTAGCGCTTACCAGGAATGGTTAAACGCAGGTAACACAGGAACAAAAGCGGATTTCCTTGCTACTTTAAAAGGAGATAAGGGGAATGATGGTGTTGCGGGAACAAATGGAGCTAACGGTACAGATGGAACCAACGGAGTTAACGGAGTCAGTGCTTACCAGGAATGGTTAAACGCTGGTAACACAGGCACACAGGCAGAATTCCTTGCTGCATTAAAAGGAGATAAAGGAAATGATGGTGTTGCAGGTACAGATGGAATCAGCGCTTACCAGGAATGGTTAAACGCAGGTAATACAGGTACACAAGCGGATTTTCTTGCTGCATTAAAAGGAGATAAAGGAAACGATGGTGTTGCGGGTACAAATGGAACTAACGGTACAGATGGAACTAACGGAGTTGATGGAATCAGCGCTTACCAGGAATGGCTAAACGCAGGTAATACAGGAACAAAAGCCGAATTCCTTGCTACTTTAAAAGGAGATAAAGGAAACGATGGTGTTGCAGGTACCGATGGAATCAGTGCTTACCAGGAATGGTTAAATGCAGGTAATACAGGAACACAAGCGGATTTTCTTGCTGCATTAAAAGGAGATAAAGGAAACGATGGTGTTGCGGGTACAAATGGAACTAACGGTACAGATGGAACTAACGGAGTTGATGGAATCAGTGCTTACCAGGAATGGTTAAACGCAGGCAATACAGGAACACAAGCTGAATTCCTTGCTGCATTAAAAGGAGATAAAGGAAATGACGGTGTTGCGGGAACAAATGGAACTAACGGTACAGATGGAACTAACGGTGTTGACGGGATCAGCGCTTACAAGGAATGGTTAAATGCAGGTAATACAGGCACACAAGCTGACTTCCTTGCTACTTTAAAAGGAGATAAAGGAAATGACGGTGTTGCGGGTACTAATGGAACCAACGGAGTTGACGGAATCAGTGCATACCAGGAGTGGTTAAACGCAGGTAACACAGGAACAAAAGCCGAATTCCTTGCTACTTTAAAAGGAGATAAAGGAAATGACGGTGTTGCGGGAACAAATGGAACTAACGGTACAGATGGAACCAACGGTGTCGACGGAATCAGCGCTTACCAGGAATGGTTAAATGTAGGTAATACAGGAACACAAGCTGAATTTCTTGCTGCATTAAAAGGAGATAAAGGAAACGACGGTGTTGCGGGAACAAATGGAACTAACGGTACAGACGGAACTAACGGAGTTGATGGAATCAGCGCTTACCAGGAATGGCTAAACGCAGGTAATACAGGAACAAAAGCCGAATTCCTTGCTACATTAAAAGGAGATAAAGGAAACGATGGTGTTGCAGGTACTAATGGAACTAATGGTACAGATGGAACCAATGGTGTTGACGGAATCAGCGCTTACCAGGAATGGTTAAATGCAGGTAACACAGGAACAAAAGCCGAATTCCTTGCTGCATTAAAAGGAGATAAAGGAAATGACGGTGTTGCGGGAACAAATGGAACTAACGGTACAGATGGAACTAACGGAGTTGACGGAATCAGCGCTTACCAGGAATGGTTAAACGCAGGTAACACAGGAACAAAAGCCGAATTCCTTGCTACTTTAAAAGGAGATAAAGGAAATGATGGTGTTGCAGGTACAGATGGAATCAGTGCTTACCAAGAATGGTTAAATGCAGGTAATACAGGAACACAAGCGGATTTTCTTGCTGCTTTAAAAGGAGATAAAGGAAACGATGGTGTTGCAGGTACAGATGGAATCAGTGCTTACCAGGAATGGTTAAACGCTGGTAACACAGGCACACAGGCAGAATTCCTTGCTGCATTAAAAGGAGATAAAGGAAATGACGGTGTTGCGGGAACAAATGGAACTAACGGTACAGATGGAACCAACGGAGTTGATGGAATCAGCGCTTACCAGGAATGGTTAAACGCAGGTAACACAGGAACAAAAGCGGATTTCCTTGCTACTTTAAAAGGAGATAAGGGGAATGATGGTGTTGCAGGTACAGATGGAATCAGCGCTTACCAGGAATGGTTAAATGCAGGTAATACAGGAACACAAGCTGACTTCCTTGCTGCATTAAAAGGAGATAAAGGAAATGACGGTGTTGCGGGAATAAATGGAACCAACGGTACAGATGGAACTAACGGTGTTGACGGAATCAGTGCTTACCAGGAATGGTTAAACGCTGGTAACACAGGAACAAAAGCCGAATTCCTTGCTACTTTAAAAGGAGATAAAGGAAATGACGGTGTTGCGGGAACAAATGGAACTAACGGTACAGATGGAACCAACGGAGTTGACGGAATCAGTGCTTACCAGGAATGGTTAAACGCTGGTAACACAGGCACACAGGCAGAATTCCTTGCTACTTTAAAAGGAGATAAAGGAAATGACGGTGTTGCGGGAACAAATGGAACTAACGGTACAGATGGAACCAACGGAGTTGATGGAATCAGCGCTTACCAGGAATGGTTAAACGCAGGTAACACAGGAACAAAAGCGGATTTCCTTGCTACTTTAAAAGGAGATAAGGGGAATGATGGTGTTGCAGGTACAGATGGAATCAGCGCTTACCAGGAATGGTTAAATGCAGGTAATACAGGAACACAAGCTGACTTCCTTGCTGCATTAAAAGGAGATAAAGGGAACGATGGTGTTGCAGGTACTAATGGAACTAACGGTACAGATGGAACCAACGGAGTTGATGGAATCAGCGCTTATCAGGAATGGCTAGACGCAGGTAATACAGGAACAAAAGCTGAATTCCTTGCTGCATTAAAAGGAGATAAAGGAAATGACGGTGTTGCGGGAACAAATGGAACTAACGGTACAGATGGAACTAACGGTGTTGACGGAATCAGTGCTTACCAGGAATGGTTAAACGCAGGTAACACAGGAACAAAAGCGGATTTCCTTGCTACTTTAAAAGGAGATAAAGGAAATGATGGTGTTGCAGGTACAGACGGAATCAGTGCTTACCAGGAATGGTTAAACGCAGGTAACACAGGAACACAGGCTGAATTCCTTGCTGCATTAAAAGGAGATAAGGGAAATGATGGTGTTGCAGGTACAGATGGAAATGGAATTACATCAACGACGGATAACAACGACGGTACATTCACTTTCACTTATACGGATGGAACGACATTTACTACATCGAACCTGAAAGGTGCTGATGGAGCTACTGGTGCTCAGGGCGCAACCGGAAACGGCATCGCATCAACTACAGATAACAATGATGGTACATTCACTTTCACTTACACTGACGGAACAACATTTACTACATCGAACCTAAAAGGTGCTGATGGTGCCGTAGGATCTCAGGGCGCAACTGGAAACGGAATTACGTCAACTATGGATAACAATGACGGTACATTCACTTTTACTTATAGTGACGGTACGACGTTTACAACATCAAACCTAAAAGGCGCTGATGGAATCAGTGCTTACCAGGAATGGTTAAATGCAGGTAACACAGGTACACAAGCTGACTTTCTTGCCGCATTAAAAGGAGATAAAGGAAATGACGGTGTTGCAGGAACAAATGGAAATGGAATTGCATCAACGACGGATAACAATGATGGCACTTTCACTTTCACTTATACTGACGGAACAACATTTACAACATCAAACTTAAAAGGTGCTGATGGAATCAGTGCTTACCAGGAATGGTTAAACGCAGGTAACACAGGCACACAAGCTGACTTTCTTGCTGCGTTAAAAGGAGATAAAGGAAATGATGGTGTTGCAGGAACAAATGGAAATGGAATTGCATCAACGACGGATAACAATGATGGCACCTTCACTTTCACTTATACTGACGGAACAACATTTACTACATCGAACCTAAAAGGTGCTGATGGAATCAGTGCTTACCAGGAATGGTTAAATGCAGGTAACACAGGCACACAGGCTGAATTCCTTGTTGCATTAAAAGGTGCTGACGGAACAAATGGAACTGATGGAGAAGCAGGTAAAGGTATCACGACTACAGTAAACAATGGTGATGGTACTCTTACAATTAATTATACCGACGGTACAAGTACTGTAATAGATTTCAAAGATATAGAAACCCTTACAACGTTCGTAAACAACGGTAATGGCACATATACATATACTAATGAGGATGGTGTAGATACTACTATAGATGTTAGAGCTAGTTCACTTATCTACGACAATACAATTTCAAGACTTACAAGTACAACTGTTCAGGATGCGATTGATAAATTAGCAGCAGGTCAGACAGCAATCGATGATTCACTGGATAACTTCAAGCTTGTAGACAATGCTAATGGAACGTTCTCACTAATTGGCAAAGACGGCACAACAGTAGTGTCGACAATAGAAAAATCTGCGGTAACTGCTAATGCAGACGGTACTTATACCTTTAATAACGGTGGTACACCGGTAACGATAGACCCATCTCAGGTACATGTAAACTACAACAACGGTATTTACACCTTTACCAACGCAGCAGGGGCTACAATTACAGATATCGACGTAAATGCAAACGCACTTCCGTTCGACAATAACGGAACAGGCCTTACAGCGACTAACGTACAGGCTGCAATTGCAGAAATTACGGAAGCGACGATTACAAGTAAGAAAGATTTATTAGCAGCTGATGGAGCTGATGCTACTATTGAAGTAGTAGGAGGAACTAAAGCGGTACTTGCAGATACAAGCCTTAGGGTTAAAGATGAAAGTATTACTTCGGCTAAAATAAAAGACGGAACTATAATAACTGCTGATATAGCATCTACAGGTAACAATAAAGTGCTGACAACCGCACTGAACGGAACAGTAACATGGGCTGATAAATCAGAACTGGCTATTGAGCCTTGGAACAATCAGAATTCAACAGATAAAGCAACATCTAATGCAAACAATATCTACCAGACAGGAAGTATAGGTATTGGAGATTTTTCGGGAGAAAATGTTTCTCAGAAACTTGATGTTAAAGATGGAAATGTTAGAGTACGTGACATTAACGCTTCTGCGGGTATAGCAACAGATAAAGTAGTTGTGGCAGATGCACAGGGTGTACTTAAAACGGTATCGGCTATGCCAGGTATACGTACAGAAATTCAGGACTATTCAGCCGTATTAGCTGACGAAACAATATTGGCAGACGCTGCGGGGACAAGCGTTACAATCACTTTACCTCTTGAGCCAGTGATGGGTAAAAAGTATAACATTAAAAAAATCGATACGTCGGACAACAAAGTAACTATTAGTGGTAACGGAAAAACTATTGAAGGTTTATCCACTATTTCGGGGGCATTACCTTACCAGGGTTGGGTGCTGCAGTATAATGGAAGCAGCTGGTTTATAATCAGTCGTATTTAATAAGTTTTACCACTAATTTAAAAGTTAACAATGAAAAATAAATATATATTGTCGGCAGTTTTAGTAACGTTGTTTGCTAGTGTCGCTGCAAATGCTCAGGAAGGTTTTGGAACAAATAACCCGGATCCGTCATCAGTAATTGATATGGTGTCTGCTAAGCGTGGTGTTTTGGTTCCGCGTATAGCGCTAACCGCAACTAATGTTGCTGCCCCGGTTACGGCTCCGGCAGAAGCATTGTGGATTTATAATACAGCTACGGCAGGAGCAGGAGCAACTGGCGTTACACCTGGTTTTTACTACTGGAGTGTTAACAAATGGGTACGTATTACAAGTATTGATGATATAACAAGAGGTACGATTTCTTCTTCGGATATTGATGTTAATGGAGGTACTAATGCAGCATTTGGTGATGTTATCCTTGCAATTGCAACTGGCGCTGTAACTACAGATAAAATTGCTCCCGCAGCAGTTACTCAGGATAAGCTAAAGGCACCGGCACAAACAACAGGGCCTGTTAGGGTTGCTGTTGCTCAGAATGACGGTACTGTTACATATGAAAGCCTCCCTTCAACAGGTGTAGAAGGAGCTAACCTAGAACCTACACAAAATGATGGTTCGATTACCGTTACAAATGGTACAGGAACTACATTAAAAAATACAAAACTACATGTAACTGATGGTGGTATTACTACCTTAAAAATTGGAGCAGATGCAGTTACCAACGAAAAACTTGCAGACGACGCAGTTCAGACAGAAAATATTGTAAACGGTACTATTCTTGGGGAGGATATTGCTGATAAAACAATCACTGCTGATAAACTTGTTGCAAATGGTTCAGACGTAAACAAAGTCGCGACAGTAAATGCTGACGGAACAGTATCTTACAAAACCGTTGCCGCAGGAAATGTAACGTATAATGATGCAACTACAGGATTTGGTAATGGTGTTGATACAGTTCAGGAAGCAGTTGAAGCGCTTGCTTCTGCTACAGCTGACCAATTGAACAACTTTAAACTTGTAGATAATGCTGACGGTACTTTTTCTCTTATAGGAAAAGATGGTTCGACAGTAGTATCTACAATTAATAAAGGTACAATAACAGCAAATACAGATGGTACGTATACGTTTAACAACGGAGGAACACCGGTAACAATAGATCCATCTCAGGTTCGCGTTGCCTATAATAATGGTGTTTATACTTTTACTAATGCGGCAGGAGCTACAATCACATCGATTGATGTTAACGCTAACGCACTTCCGTTTAATAATAACGGTACAGGACTGGCGGCTACAACAGTTCAAGCGGCTATCGTAGAAATAAATTCGGCTTCATCTGCTATCAACCTTATTGATGAGAATGACGGTAAGGTAACACTGGTAAAAGCAGATGGTACAAAAGTAAAAGTAGGTAAAGGAGATATTACCAACAATAATGATGGTACTTATACTTTTGCTAATGGAGATGGCAGCGATGTTATAATAAACACAAGTAACCTTTCTATATCAGAACTAAACGGTGTTTATACCTTTAAAAATGCTGCTGGAACTGTTTTAGGAACCATCAATACCAATGCATCTGCGCTTGCATATAACGATACGACAACTAATTTAGGTTCGAATAATGTGCAGGGAGCGATTGAAGCTCTGGCAACAAAACAATCGGATGTAAATAACGCATTAAACCAGATTAATCTGGTTGATAACAATGACGGAAAGGTAACACTTATAAAGCCAAACGGCGATGCAGTAACTGTTGATAAATCTACGCTTACTTTAAATGCAAACGGTACATATACATTTAATAATGGTAACGGTTCTCCTGTAACATTTGATCCTGCGGATGTCAAAATTACAGAGGCAGTTAGCGGAGTATATACTTTTGTTAATAATGCGGGAACTGTTTTAGGTACTATCAATACAAATGCATCTGCACTAAATTTTGATAATTCAGGAACGGGACTTACGGCAACAAACGTTCAGGCTGCAATTGCCGAAGTGAATGCCAACGTAACTAACCAGGTAAATTCACTGGAGTTAAAAGATAACCAAAATGGTACGATCTCTTTACTATCTCCTGACGGAACAGATCTTGGCACAGTAAACAAGGCAGACCTTAGTTATAATATTGCTACAGGTAAATATACATTTACAAACGGTACTGGCGGAAGTAATGTTCAGTTTGGTGGTGGTAACCTTACTCCTGCGATAGGAGATACTTCGATCGTTGTTAACGATGGAACAGGCGCTATTCTAAAAGACGCTTCGATAAAAGTAGCCGATGGCGGAATTACAGAAGCCAAACTTGCATCAAATTCGGTAACTACTGCTAAAATAGAAAACGGAACTATCCTTGGTGAAGACATTGCACCTGCAACAGTAGGAGCTGGTAACCTAACTTCAGGGACGGCAGCAAACGGTACAGTTGCAACAGCAAATGGCAATGGTGGTGTTACGTATGCAGCACCAAGCGTAACTGCTGGCAATGTAACGGGAACAGGAAAGATAGAATCTACAGACATTACAGTAGGTAATGGAGAGAACTCAGTACTTAAAGATGTGACACTTACAATAGCAGAGAATGCAGTAACAAGTGCTAAAATAGCAAATGGTACTATTATCGCGGAAGACCTTGCATCAAATTCGGTTACTACCGCTAAAATAGAAAACGCAACTATCCTTGGTGAAGACATCGCACCTGCAACAGTAGGGGCTGGTAACTTAACTTCAGGTACAGCAGCAAACGGTACAGTTGCAACGGCAAATGGCAATGGTGGTGTTACTTATGCAGCACCGAGTGTAACAGCTGGTAATGTAACAGGAACAGGAAATATAGAGTCAACCGATATTACAGTAGATAATGGTGAGAACTCAGCTCTTAAAACTGTAAAACTTGCAATAGCAGAGAATGCAGTAACAAGTGCTAAAATAGCGAACGGTACTATTATCGCGGAAGACCTGGCATCAAATTCGGTGACTACCGCTAAAATAGAAAACGGAACTATCCTGGGGGAAGACATTGCAGCCGCAACAGTAGGATCAGCTAATCTAACTTCAGGTACAGCAGCAAACGGTACAGTTGCAACAGCAAATGGAAATGGTGGTGTAACGTATGCAGCACCGAGTGTAACAGCTGGGAATGTAACAGGAACAGGAAAGATAGAATCTACAGACATCACAGTAGGTAACGGAGAGAACTCAGTCCTTAAAGATGTTACACTTACAATAGCAGAAAATGCTATTACAACAGATAAAATAGCTTTAGGCGCAGTAGAGAGTTCAGATATTAAAAACGGAACTATCCTTGGTGAAGACATTGCACCTTCAACAGTAGCAGCAGCAAACCTAACTTCAGGTACAGCAGCAAACGGTACAGTTGCAACAGCAAACGGAAATGGTGGTGTTACGTATGCAGCACCGAGTGTAACTGCCGGCAATGTAACAGGAACAGGAAATATCGAGTCTACAGATATCACAGTAGATAATGGAGAGAATTCTGCTCTTAAAACTGTAAAACTTGCAATAGCAGAGAATGCAGTAACAAGTGCTAAAATAGCGAACGGTACTGTTATCGCGGAAGACCTTGCATCAAATTCGGTGACTACCGCTAAAATAGAAAACGGAACTATCCTTGGGGAAGACATTGCAGCCGCAACAGTAGGGGCTGCTAACCTAACTTCGGGTACAGCAGCAAACGGTACAGTTGCAACATCAAATGGAAATGGTGGTGTAACATATGCAGCACCGAGTGTAACAGCTGGCAATGTAACGGGAACAGGAAAGATAGAATCTACAGACATTACAGTAAGTAATGGGGAGAACTCAGTACTTAAAGATGTTACACTTACAATAGCAGAAAACGCTATTACAACAGATAAAATTGCTCTAGGCGCAGTAGAAAGTTCAGATATTAAAAATGGAACTATCCTTGGCGAAGACATCGCACCTGCAACAGTAGCAGTTGGTAACCTAACTTCAGGTACAGCAGCAAACGGTACAGTTGCAACAGCAAATGGCAATGGTGGTGTTACGTATGCAGCACCGAGTGTAACTGCTGGCAATGTAACGGGAACAGGGAATATAGAGTCAACCGATATTACAGTAGATAATGGTGAGAACTCAGCTCTTAAAACTGTAAAACTTGCAATAGCAGAGAATGCAGTAACAAGTGCTAAAATAGCAAATGGTACTATTATCGCGGAAGACCTGGCATCAAATTCGGTGACTACCGCTAAAATAGAAAATGGAACTATCCTTGGTGAAGACATTGCACCTGCAACAGTAGGAGCTGGTAACCTAACTTCAGGTACAGCAGCAAACGGTACAGTTGCAACAGCAAATGGCAATGGTGGTGTTACTTATGCAGCACCAAGCGTAACTGCTGGCAATGTAACGGGAACAGGAAAGATAGAATCTACAGACATCACAGTAGGTAATGGAGAGAACTCAGTACTTAAAGATGTTACACTTACAATAGCAGAAAATGCTATTACAACAGATAAAATCGCTTTAGGCGCAGTAGAGAGTTCAGACATCAAAAACGGAACTATCCTTGGTGAAGACATTGCACCTGCAACAGTAGGATCAGCTAATCTAACTTCAGGTACAGCAGCAAACGGTACAGTTGCAACAGCAAACGGCAATGGTGGTGTAACTTATGCAGCACCGAGTGTAACCGCTGGTAATGTAACGGGAACAGGGAATATAGAGTCAACCGATATTACAGTAGATAATGGTGAGAACTCAGCTCTTAAAACTGTAAAACTTGCAATAGCGGAAAATGCAGTAACAAGTGCTAAAATAGCGAACGGTACTATTATCGCGGAAGACCTGGCATCAAATTCGGTGACTACCGCTAAAATAGAAAATGGAACTATCCTTGGTGAAGACATTGCACCTGCAACAGTAGGAGCTGGTAACCTAACTTC